>Ga0209060_10000024_pt1 | contig 518590 bp, 460 predicted proteins | sample Coa_R1_8_FD_187155 | JGI IMG/M metagenome (GOLD analysis project Ga0209060, IMG submission 187155) | Surface soil microbial communities from Centralia Pennsylvania, which are recovering from an underground coalmine fire - Coalmine... | ecosystem: Environmental > Terrestrial > Soil >... | reverse complement strand
TGGGATTGTTCCAGATCAACGCACAGGTTCCGGCGGGCACGCCGGCGGGCAACTCGGTGCCGGTGCAGTTGACCGCGGCGGGAGTCGCGAGCAACACGGTGACGATCTGCGTAAAGGCGGCTCCGGACGTGCCACAGCAATAGCGTGAAACAGTCGCCGGTTTTTTCGCCTATGCTTGCGCAGCCAAGCGTGGAATGGGAGTTGATGTGGACAATCGTTGGAAGGTAGTGGCTCGCTACTTCTGTCTCGCCATCGCGATCGTCTTGACGTCGCGCGCTAGCGCAAATGGTGTGGCGTTTCAAGCCAGCAGTCTGCCGGTGCAGGTTCGCGGCGAAGGTCTCACCGAAATTGTCGGTGCGGTCGTGCTGCAAGCGACGGGATCGGGCAGCATCACGGCGGGATCCTCCATCTCGTTCGTCTATTCGGGAGCGATCACGAACTCCAGTTCCTTCACAGGCGCGAACACGGGAGGAATGAGTTGTCAGATCAGCGCAACGGCCGGATTGTCACAAGGGACCTGTGGTTCGGGCACTACGTTCTTATCGACCTCTGCCGTCGGCGCTCAGTTCAACGTGCAGTTCAATTCCGGGGTGCAGTTCAATGCCGGAGACTACATCGAAGTTTCCCAAGTGCGCCTGAACATCAATGCCCTGGGCTCATCCGCTACGACGGCGACAGCTACTCTTTCCGGCACCAGCTCAGCCCCTTTCACCAACCCGATCACCTTCACCCAGAGCCAAGTGATCGTCGCCAGCATTGTGAATCCTTCGGTGCAAGGGACGTTTCCCACCACGGCCTCTACGATCGGAACGTGCGCCGTTCCCGCGGGTCAGCAGGTCCTGAATGGCGCGGGCAATGGCTTCGCGGTAACCGTGGTTGAGAAGTATCCTGCCGCCATTACGTCGACCGCTGACGAAATGGCATTCAGTGCTTTCGGAACCATTTCCAATGGCAGCTTGGTGAACATCGTGATCAGCAATGTTCCCGCCGGAATGGCCGTGCAGGCGAATGGATACACGGCGACGAACAACGGTTCGCCGATCACCGGCGGAAGTGGCGCCTTCGGTTCCCAGGCAGGATCGGGCGGAAACTATCCGAACACCTACACGGTATCGCTCAGCGGCAGCACGCCAGCCTATCAAGTTTCCAGCGGCTCCTCGTTGACTTATGCCTTCAGCGTTACCAACGACTCTACCGCCGCGATTGAGAAATTCACGGTGCAGTTCGGAATCGGTGTGCCGAACTCCGGTAACAACGGTTTGAGTTCTTCGGTGGGAGCGCACGCTGCCCTTGGCGGCACCGCGAATGTGACGGCCACGGTAAGCCTGGCGCCCAGCAACGGCATTGTCTCCTTTGCCACCAACAACGATGGAAGCGCGACCGTCGCGACAGTCGGCGATTGCGCGCCGGTTCCCACGCTCAGTTCCATTTCTCCGACGATTGTCGGCGGTTCCTCGGGAGCGTTCGCGCTCGTCGCCAACGGTTCGGGATTTGGATCCTACTCCAGCATCCAATGGAACGGTTCGTCCAGCGGCTTCACCACCGTCCTGATCAATTCCGGACAAATCCAGGCGACGATTCCCGCGAGTTTTATCACGTTCCAGGGCACGGCTTCGATTACGGTCAACAACGCGTCGCCCGGTGGCGGAACGTCGCAACCACTGACCTTGACCATCGGGAATCAGACCGGCTCCATCTCGGGATTGTCAGCCACCAATACAACGGTCGGCTCACCGGGCGGAACTTTGACAGTATCGGGATCGAATTTCGTCAACGGAGCCGTTGTGATGTGGCAAGGAAGCGCGCGCACCACTAATTTCGTCAATTCCACTACGTTGACCGCCACGCTTACCGCCGCCGATTTCGCTACCGCCGGCACATTTGCAGTTACCGTGCTCAACCCCTCCCCGGTTCCGGGACCGTCGAACGCGATCAATTTCACGGTGAACAATCCCCAGCCGACCATCACGAGCCTGAGCACGAACTTCGTGCTGGCTGGCTCAAGCGGATTCCTGTTGACGGTGACGGGCAGCAACTTTGTCAACGGCGCGCAGGTCTTGCTTTTTGGCGTAAATTCTTCCCTTGCGACAACCTTTGTCAGCTCCACGTCGTTGGTCGCGGCGGTTCCGTCATCGGCTCTGGTCACACCCGGCATATTTGAAGTCGGAGTAGTGAATCCTTTACCGAATCTGGGCGGTTCCTCCGTCCTCGGCTTTTTTGTAAACAACCCACAGCCTACGCTGAGCAGTCTTTCGGCGATCTCGGCGGCGGCCGGAAGCACGCCGTTCCTCGTTTCCATCAGCGGAAGTAACTTTGTGAATGGCGCCACCGTTCGGGTTAACGGTAACAACCAGACGACGATCTACGGCAGCTCCACGTCACTCGGATTTTTGCCGACAACGCAGGAATTGGCGTCGCCGGGCACGTGGGTGGTGACGGTCATAAATCCATCGCCGTCTCAGGGCTTCTCCAACTCGCTGACGTTCACGGTCACGGGAACGAACCCGGCTCCCACGATCAATATCCTTTCACCGTCGACGATCGCGGCCGGTTCGGCGGCCTTCACGCTGAACGTTTACGGCAGTAACTTTGCGCCCAACTCCATTGTGCAATGGGGCGGCACCGCGCGATCCACCACTTTCCTCAGCTCGCAACAACTCGCCGCGATCATCAACGCCGCCGACATTGCCGCCGCCGGGCCTGTCGCAGTCACGGTGTTTAGTCCCATGCCGGGCGGCGGAACGTCGTCGCCGATCACTTTCACCGTGGGCAGTTCCTCTCAAGGAACGCTGACGGCGCAAGCGGTCAACGGATCGCCCGGCGCGCCAGTTAGCATTCCTGTGGTGCTGAACTTGAACAATGGCGCAACGGTCGGCGCACTGAGCTTCGGCGTGCAGTTGACTCCGGTGAACACGGCTCCCGCCATCGCGGCAGGTATGGCATTTCAATCAGACGCCGCGCTTCCCGTTGCGAGCGGGTCGCCCACAATCTCCGCCACGAACAGCAACGTGGGAGTGTTTTACGGATCGTTCACCGCATCGCTCACCGGGCAAGTCACCATCGGTGTCGTTCAGGTCGCGATCCCAGCGACCGCGGCCGTTGGACAAACCTATACCGTGCATGTAACGGAAGCCGACGCCGCGCAAGGCGGCACCGCTGTTCCGCTCTCGGCCGGCGCAGACGCGACGGTCACGCTAGTCCTCGGTTATCTGGTGGGCGACAGTTTTCCGCACACCGCCGACACCGTCGGATCGTTTGGCGACGGCGCGCTCAACACGCTTGATTTGATCGATGTGCTGCGGGCGGTCACCAACATTTCCACTCCCGCGACGTGCAGCGATCGCTTCGACGACATAGATGCATCCCCGGCCGACACAACGACGCAGCGCGGCGGCGATGGCGTGCTCAATACCTTGGATTTGATCGAGACGCTGCGCCGCGCCACTGTGCTCGACCCGTCGCGCCCCCAACGTACGCCGCGCGGTTTGACGTGCTCGCAAAACGAAGCGGAGAGCCGGCGTCCACCCGAGGCGGCGGGCATTACGGAAGGAACGATTGAAGTGGAAGGCAACGCCATTTACCTCGCGGCGCGTCGCGATCTAAATCTGAAGGGGCTGGCGGTGTCGTTCCGATTGCCGGAAGGGCAGCAAGCCAATTTCACGCCCGGCGAGATTCCCGCGAGCATCGTGGATGCAGGACAACCCGGAAAAATCGCGATGGCCTACCTGAACGGCATCACGTTGGCCAGCGGCCAACGTCTCTTGCTCGGCTCAGTGGACGGCGTCGATCGCGGTGCGTTGCTGGGCGTATCCGCCAACGATCGGAACGGCCAAGAGATTCGCATAACCGCCGGCGCCGTGCGGGTGCGATAAAAGGCGGGGCTGTGTTGTCGGCGCGAACGGGGCGAGCGCACGTGTTAGCCTAATGCTGTTCTCTTCAGGTTCAGGTCTGTAGGAGTTTCCGTGAAAACCTCCCGGGGAATTTGGCGGCGGTTCCCAGCGAGCGAGTGGCTCCGCGCGACGTTAGGGCTGGCTGTCCTAGTTGCCCTTTCCATGTTGCTCACTCGTCCCGGCTATCAGCCAAGACGATCGCGGAACCCTTCCGGAAATTTCAAAATTCAGGAATCCTACGGCAAACTGCCGCTGCGTTTCGAGCAAAACTGGGGACAAACGGACTCTAGCGTGAAATTCATGGCGCGCGGCAAAGGCTACACGCTTTTTCTGACGCCGACCGAAGCCGTATTCTCCTTGCTGAAGCGGGACGGAGCGCCGAAAGTGATTCGCGTCCAACTCTTGGGTTCCAACCCCGCCGCGACAGTCGAGGGCACGGAGGAACTTCCCGGCAAAAGCAATTACTTCATCGGCAACGATCCATCGAAATGGCGGACGGGGCGCGGAAGCTCCGGACTCCTCCTATGAAACGATTTCATTTGCCCGCCACTCTACGCGTGTGTGCGACGATCTGCCTTTTCTGCTTTCCGGCATTCGCGGACAACACCGTAACGCCCGGGGCCTTGAGTTTTCTTTCTGTAGTGGGCGGGGGCAGTCCGCCCATGCAGGCCTTAACGGTCTCTCCCTTCTCCACCACGGGCACCTGGACCGTTGCGACCGACGGAGCGCCGTGGATCAGCGTAGAGCCTTCCGGCGGCACGGGCAACGGCACGATCGTGGTTTCAGTCGCCGTCGGATCACTAGCGGCGGGCGCTTATAGCTCCGTCATCAACGTGGCCTTTGCCGGCGACCCGCGCTCGTACGCGCAAGCCGTGAGCTTTAACGTTGCGCCTTCCCAGGTTACGTTCAGCGCGAATTTCGGTGGAAACAATCCGGCGGCACAGACGCTGCTCCTCTCGATTGCGAGCGGTGGCACATTGCAAGTGAACTGGAACGTTTCGGTGTCAACGGACGGCGGCGGGAACTGGCTCGTCGTGTCGCCCAATTCGGGTTCCAACAATCCCGGTACTACGGGCAGCATCAGCGTTTCGGCGATCATCGGCACCCTTCCGGTGGGGACATATTCCGGCACGATTACCCTTTCCGGCGGGGCATATTTTGTCGGCGGCACCAACACTGACAGCGCAATTCCCGTCCAACTGACCGTGGTTGCGCCAGTTCCGGTTCTGTCTTCCTGCAGCGTCGGCTCGTTCGCGCTTTGCAATGGGACAGTGACGATCGGCGCGAGCAGCCAGACGATGACCGTGGGCGGCTCAGGCTTTTCTCCCGATTCGGAGGTTCTATGGAACGGCGTCGCCTTGTCAACGACCTACCATTCCGCCAGTTCCCTCAGTGCTGTTGTCCCCGGCAGCTACCTCACGAGCGCGGGCGTTTTCCCGATCACTGTACTCAACCCTGACGCTGGCGGCGCAACCTCGAACGCGATTAACTTCCTCGTGAACAACCCTGCCGCCAATATCACCGGCCTCTCGTCTACTTCCGCGCTGCTGGGTTCATCGGGCTTCACGCTCACCGTTACCGGCAACGGTTTCATGAATGGTGCGACGGTCCAATGGAATGGCAGTAATCGGAACACCACGTTCGTCAGTTCCAGCGCCCTGACGGCAACGATCTCGACTAGCGACCTTGCGACCGCGGGGAATTACCCGATTTCCGCAGCTAACCCGTCGCCGTCGCTGTCTTCGAACACAATCAATTTCGCCGTAAGCAGCCCGGCTCCCGCGCTTACCGGCCTCAGCCCCTCATCAGGTACCACACGGCAGACGGTGCTCTTGAGCGTTTCCGGCAACAACTTTGTCAACGGTGCTTCGATCGTATTTAACGGCACGTACTACCCTGCGACGTTCCTTGATGGATCGAATCTGGCCGCGTCCATAGCTATGCCGGCTGCGGGTGCAACTGTATCGGTGGACGTCGCCAATCCGAGCCCCTCACTCGGCGCGTCGAATTCGCTTACTTTCACCATCAATAATCCGGCACCTGTGTTGACAGCCCTTTCGACCGTGAACGCGCCAGCGGGCTCGGCCAGCTTTGTGTTGGACCTCTCGGGCTCGGGGTTTGTAACGACATCTCAGGTCGCGATCAACCGCGTCAACCGGACGACCGCATCGGGAGGATCCGGATCGCTCGGTGTTTTGTTGACAACTGCCGACCTCGCGACACCGGGCACCCTGGCTATTACCGTGACGAATCCCACGCCCGGCGGCGGAACGTCGAATACCTTGACTTTCACCGTCACCGGCGCCAACCCGTCGCCTTCGATCAGCTTGCTTTCTCCCTCGACTGTCGCCGCCGGTGCGGCCGGATTTACCCTGAACGTCTACGGCAGCAATTTCGTGCCAGCCTCCGTCGTGCAATGGGGCGGCAGCGCGCGACCCACAACGTTCGGTAGCGCGCAACAACTCTCGGCGATCATCAATGCATCGGACGTCGCGACGTCTGGGCCGATAGCCGTCACGGTAAACAACCCTACGCCGAGCGGTGGGACATCGTCGCCGATCACTTTTACGGTGGGAAGTTCATCTCAAGGATCGCTGGCCGCGCAGTCGGTCAACGGATCCCCTGGTGCACCGGTCTCGATTCCCTTGGTACTGAATCTGAACAACGGCGCCACCGTTGGAGCGCTAAGCTTTGGCGTACTCGTCACGCCGACGAGCAACGCACCTCCCATTGCGGCGAACATGGCGTTTCAATCCGATGCCGCGCTGCCCGTTCCGAGCGGTTCGCCGCCGACGGTGACGGCAACGAACACAAACGAGGGAGTATTCTACGGATCATTCACGAGCTCTTTGACGGGTCAAGTCTCGGTCGGCGTTGTGCAGGTGGCGATTCCGGCCAACGCGGCGGTTGGACAAACCTATACCGTGCATGTAACGGAAGCCGACGCGGCGCAAGGCAGTGCGGCGGTTCCGCTCGCCGCCGGCGCGGACGCCACGGTCACGCTAGTCCTCGGTTATCTAGTGGGCGACAGTTTTCCGCACGCCGCCGACACCGTCGGATCGTTTGGCGACGGCGCGCTTAACACCCTTGATTTGATCGATGTGCTGCGCGCGGTCACCAACATTTCCACTCCCGCGACGTGCAGCGATCGTTTCGACGACATGGATGCGTCGCCCGTCGACACCGCGACGCAGCGGGGCGGCGATGGCGTGCTCAACACCTTGGATTTGATCGAAACGCTGCGCCGCGTCACGGCGCTCGACACGTCGCGTCCGCAGCGTACGCCGCGCGGTTTGACGTGTTCGCAAAACGAAGCGGAGAGCCGGCGTCCACCCGAGGCGGCGGGCATTACGGAAGGAACTATTGAAGTGGAAGGCAACGCCATTTACCTCGCGGCGCGGCACGACTTGAATTTGAAGGGCCTGGCAGTGTCGTTCCGGTTGCAGGAAGGACAGCAAGCCAATTTCACACCCGGCGAGATTTCCGCGAGCATCGTGGATGTGGGACAACCCGGAAAAATCGCGATGGCCTACCTGAACGGCATCACGTTAGCCGGCGGCAAGCGTCTCTTGCTCGGCTCAGTGGACGGCGTCGATCGCGGCGCGCTGCTAGGCGTGTCCGCCAACGATCGGAGCGGGGAAGAAGTTCGCATAACCGGCGGCGCCGTGCGGGTGCGATAGGATGGAGCGTTCTTAATCGCCGGTCCATTAGGGCTTAGCAAGGACAACATCGCGCCATCGCTCCCGGTATTCGCGGAGACTCCTTTAACGGCGGCGGGGTCGCAAGCAATACCGTGACGATCTCCGTGAGAACCTTGGAAGTAGAGCGACAATAGAAGCCGGAGCTGATCTGAGCCATCACTGGAAGTTCGCGTACTTGTGTCTTGCCGTTGCGGGCGCCTTGACTTCGCGCGCGAACGCAAGCGGGGTGCTATTTCAAGCCGCCAGTTTGCCTTTGCAGGTTCGCGGCGAGGGACTTACCGAGACGATCGGCTCGGTTGTGGTGCAAGCGACAGGAACCGGTAGCATTCCGGCTGGCTCCTCTATCACGTTCGGGTACCCGGGCCCGATCGTGAACGCGAGCGCCTTCGCGGGCGCGAGCACCGCCGGACTCAGTTGCTCGATCAGCGCATTCGGCGGACTCTCCTTCGGTTGCGGTACCGGCACCACCAACTTCGCAACCCTCGCCTCCGGCACCCAGTTCGTGGTCCAGTTCAACTCTGCCGTGACGTTCACTCAGGGCGATTACCTCGACGTCTCTCAACTGCGCCTGAACATCAATGCACTGGGCACCGGCATCACGACGGTGCAGGCTACTGTTTCGGCTACGAGCTCCAATGCGCTCAATAATCCGATCACCTTCACCCAGAGCCAAGTGCCGGTCGCCAGCATCGTGAGTCCTTCGGTGCAAGGGACGTCTTCCACCATACCCTTGTCGATTGGAACGTGCTCCATTCCCGCCGGTCAACAGGTCTTCAACGGCGCCGGAAATGGCTTCTCGGTAACCGTGGCCGAGAAATACCCCGCCGCGATTACATCACTGAGTGACGAAACAGCATTCAGTCCTTTCGGAACGGTTTCCAGCGGCACTTTGGTGAACGTCGTGATCAGCAATGTTCCCGCGGGATTCGCGGTGCAGGCCAACGGATACACGGCGACGTACAACGGAACGGCCATCACCGGCGGAACCGGCGTATTGGGCTCGCCGGCGGGATCGGGGAGCGGCTATCCGAACAATTACACTGTATCGTTGAGCGCCGGCACGCCCGCCTTTCAAGTTTCCACGGGCACCGCCTTGACTTACACCTTCACCGTGACCGGTGACTCGACCAGTACGAATGAGCAATTCACTGTGCAGTTCGGAATTGGCCTGCCGAACTCCAACAACAACGGCTTGAGTTCGACGGTTGGAACACACTCCGCCCTCGGCGCCACCGTTGGTGTGAATGCCAGCGTGATCCTGACACCGAGTAGTGGCGTTGTTTCCTTTGCCGCCAATAATGAGGGAAGCACGGTTGTGGCAGGAGTCGGCGACTGTCCACCCGTTCCCGTGCTCACTTCCATTTCGCCGTCCATTGTTGGCGCTTCCTCGGGAGCATTCACGCTCATCGTCAACGGGTTGGGCTTCGAAGCCGATTCCAGCGTCCAATGGAACGGTTCGTCCGCCAGCGTCACCACCACTCTCGTGAGTTCCACACAACTGAGCGCGACGATTCCCGCAAGTTTTATCACCAGCCAGGGCACTGCTTCGATCACGGTCAACAACGCGTCGCTGCCGCCCGGCACCGGAACCACGCAACCACTCACCTTGACAATTGGAAATCCAGTCGCAGGCATCTCCGGATTGTCCCCCGCCAGCACAACGGTCGGCTCGCCGGGCGCGACCCTGACGGTGACCGGCTCGAACTTCGTAAATGGAGCCGTCGTCCAATGGCAAGGAAGTCCGCGCAGCACCACTTTTGTCAATTCCACTACGTTGACCGCCACGCTGAACACTGCTGATTTCACTTTCAACGGCTTCTACCAAATCACGGTGCTCAACCCCTCGCCGGTTCCGGGGCCGTCGAGTGCGTTCTATTTCCGCGTGTACAATTCACAGGCGACAATCACCAGCCTGGAACCGGCCTCGGTGCTGGCTGGTTCGGGTGGGTTCACGTTGACCGTGACGGGCACCAACTTTGTCGCCGGCGCCAACCTTTTTTTCGGTGGGTACATTCTGTTTCCGACGCTTGTCAACTCGACCACGTTGACGGCGTCGGTCCCGGCATATTCGATCGGGACGGCCAACGCGGTTTCCGTCGTTGTATCGAATCCGACACCGAGTTTGGGCGATTCCTCCCCTGTCACTTTTTTTGTAGATAATCCACAACCGACGCTGACAACTCTTTCGGCGACCTCGGCGCTCGCCGGAGCCTCGCCTTTTTCGATCACCGTCACAGGAACGAACTTTGTGAACGGCGCCGTCGTGCTGGCCAACGGTAATGTCCAGTCGACTCTCTACAACAACTCCACCTCACTCACATGGTCGCTGTCGGCGGATGAACTGGCAGCTCCGGGCACATGGTCAGTGACGGTCGCAAATCCATCGCCGTCGGTGGGTGCATCCAACTCACTGACGTTCACCGTCAACCCGACGAATCCGGTTCCCGTGATCGGTGTTGTTTCGCCATCGGCGGTCGCGTCTGGTTCAGCGTCCTTCGCGTTGCGCGTTTACGGCAGCAACTTCGTGTCAACGTCGGTCGTGAAATGGGGCGGCAGCGTCCGGACCACGACGTTCGTCAGCGCACAAGAACTTTTGGCGGTCATCAACGCCTCGGACGTTGCCACGGCGGGCCCCGCGTCCATCACAGTGTTTACTCCGACGCCGGGCGGTGGCACTTCCTCGCCGATCACGTTCACCGTGGGAAGTTCGTCGCAAGGAACCCTGACGCTGCAATCGGTCAACGGATCGCCGGGGGCCCCGGTGGCCCTTCCGGTGGTACTGAACTTGAACAACGCGGTAACCGTCGGCGCATTGAGTTTCGCTATGCACGTGGCTCCGGTAAGCACAGCCCCCGCGGTCGTCTCGGGCGTGACGTTTCAATCGGACGCAGCGCTTCCCATTGCGAGTGGGCCGGCGGCGATCACCGACCAGTTCGGCGACCCGGGAGTATTTTACGGATCGTTCACGAGCTCGTTGACGGGTCAAGTCTCGGTCGGCGTTGTGCAGGTGGCGATTCCGGCATCTGCATCGGTTGGACAAACCTATAGGGTGCATATTACGGAAGCCGACGCCGCGCAAGGCGGCACGGCGGTTCCGCTCTCGGCCGGCGCGGACGCCACGGTCACGCTGGTGCTCGGCTACTTGGTAGGCGACAGTTATCCGCACACCGCCGATACGGTCGGATCGTTCGGCGACGGATTGCTCCAGACGCTTGATTTGATCGATGTGCTGCGCGCGGTCACCAACATTTCCACCCCCGCGACGTGCAGCGATCGTTTCGACGGCATGGATGCGTCGCCCGTCGACACCGCGACGGTGCGCGGCGGCGATGGTCATCTCAACACCTTGGATTTGATCGAAACGCTGCGCCGCGTCACGATGCTCGACGCGTCGCGTCCGCAGCGTACGCCACGCGGTTTGACGTGTTCGCAAAACGAAGCGGAGAGCCGGCGTCCACCCGAGGCGGCGGGCATTACGGAAGGAACTATTGAAGTGGAAGGCAACGCCATTTACCTCGCGGCGCGTCGCGATCTAAATCTGAAGGGCCTGGCAGTGTCGTTCCGATTGCCAGAAGGGCAGCAAGCGAATTTCACGCCCGGCGAAATCCCCGCGAGCATCGTGGATGCAGGACAGCCCGGAAAAATCGCGATGGCCTACCTGAACGGCATCACGTTAGCCGGCGGCCAGCGTCTCTTGCTCGGCTCAGTGGACGGCGTCGATCGCGGCGCGCTGCTAGGAGTTTCCGCGAACGATCGGAGCGGCGAAGAAGTGCGAATAGCCGGCGGCGCCGTGCGGGTGCGATAGCATCCTCCCATCTCAGTTTGTTCGATAGTCCGTGACGCTGACGGCCGGGATCATTCTCTCGTCTCGCGCGGAGCGCGATAATATATCGTCTTGGATCGTCATTAGAGATGGTTCTTCGATGCACGGAAAAGCTGCTCCGCCGTCTTCCCGCGATTGGGAAAGAGACCAGTCACGCTTGCGGCGCAACGCTGTTGGGCGATTGGTACGGGCACCTGCTAAGCATCAATCGGCGCAGATTGGTACTGTTGATCAGCGAACATTCTCGCCTGCCTGTGCTGCTGCCGGCCCGCGACCTCGCACACCTGCCATGGCATCTGGCCGGTTCTCTTTCTAGAATCCTAGCGACGATGCCGATATCGGCCCACAAGATCCGCGACGAGATCGCCGCCATGCAGGGAGCGCCGTTCGGTCCTACGGCCAGCCGAAGCCTCCTGGGAACGATCAACGACTTCGCGTACGCGTTGCATTGGGAGATCAACGGCACGAGCGACGATGAGCTTTTCATGGCGGCGCTCAAACTCAGCAAGACGCTGGTTGGGCCGTTGGCCTACCGCAATCCTAGGGAAGTGACAATAGGGCTGCTGGCTGACGCGAAGCGCGCTTAGGAGAGATGGAGCGGGAGACGGCATTTGAGCCCGCGACTTCGACCTTGGCAAAAGCGTCCGCTAACCAGACGGGTGCTTTTCCGTCTGATCGATAACCAGGATCTCGCACGGCCGGGGAGCTTCCGTCAACAACTGCGAGACCGTCGCGCAAAGAAACTCTCCGCGGGCGAGCGTCGGGATAACGACGCTAAGTTGAGGAAGGTCTTTCATGCTCAGGTGGGAAGAATACTAGCCCGGGCCCTTTATGGTCGGACCTCGATGGCATCGCGCGCGGTGGTGTCTCATTTCTGAAAAGGCTGGCGAAGCGTTCCCCGCGCCAAGCCGAGCCCGGAACCAGCAGGATCTTGTACGATCACCCGGCGTGCTCCTCCGCATCGCTTTTTTCACGGTCGCACACTGGCACTGCAGTGTACCTACTGCACCGCGATGCTCACCGTATTCGAAGCGACTCCGTTCATTGTCAGCATCAGCGACACCGCGGAGCCGGGGTTCACCGTTGCCGGGACGAGCGCGTTCACTTGATACAAGCCCACTAGCCCCGGCGTCAATCCCGAGTACGATACGGTTGCCTGGACGCCGCCGATCATGACGATGGGCGTTGAAAGGTTCTGAGATAGCGGCACGGGACCTGAAGCGCCGCCGTCTGTGGGAGCACCGTTGACCTGGCCGAGTCCGCTGCAGTAAATGGTCACGTATTGCCCGCGCGCGACCGGAGTAGCGGCCACCGCAAGTTGGCCCGTCGCGGCATTTGTTACGACGCCCTGTCCGCTGCCAGAGGAGTTGGCGGAGAAGATTCCGGGAGACACCGACTTCACGTTGATGGTTTGAGCAGCGCTGGTGCCGCTTCCGGAGATCACCACGGACGACACCGTCTTGAGCAATGGCGATAGACGGGCCAACTCCCATGGGACTTGGAAGTTGATCTGCGTCGGAGAGACGTAGAACAACGGCGCACTGTAGCCATTAATCACCACTGTTGCGTTGCCGAGCAACTGTGGAAGCGGAATCGTGGAAGCGCTTGCGGTGAGACCCAAGTTCGTTCCGAACAGTGAAGCAATCCCGCCCGGCGCAACGGCGGCCTTGTAACTCGCGGCGTCCACTACTCCATTGGCAGTGAACGACGGTGCGGGGCTCGTGTTCCCGGATGGCGTAAGCAGGCGAATCGCACGATTCCACTTATCGCTCACGTAGACGTTGCCCGCGCTGTCCACGGCAACGCACGCGGGACTGAGCGAAGCGATGGTTCCTGGACCACCATCGCCGCTGTAGCTTGACGACCCATAGCCGGCAATGGTCGTGATCGTTCCGTTCGTGGAAACCTTGCGGACGCGATTGGCGCCACTTTCCGCAATAAACAAATTGCCGGGCCCGTCTACCGCAATGCATTCCGGATCGTCGAGGCCCGCATTGATGGCCGGTCCACCATCGCCGAAATAGAACGGAAAACCATTGGCTCTTAACAGGCTACCCGCGACGGTTGAGATGACTCCGGTTGGGGAGATCTTGCGAATCACCCCACTATCGGCTTCGGCAATGAAAACATCCCCGGCGCTGTCCACGGCTACGCCGTAAGGATTATCGATCGCCGCACTGGTGGCGGGGCCGCCATCTCCGGATGACGCCGGTTGTCCGGTACCGGCAATCGTCGTAATTGTGCCGCTTGGGGACACTTCGCGGATGCGGTTGTTGCCGGAGTCGGCGATCAGCAGGTTTCCCTTCGAGTCCACCGCAATTCGGATCGGCTGGTTCAGTGCGGCGCTTGTCGCTGGACCGCCGTCGCCTGAATAGCCCGTGTTTCCGTTTCCCGCTACCGTTGTGATCGTGTCGTTGGGCGCAACCTTGCGAATCAGATTGTTATAGGTATCGGCAATGAACAGATTGCCGGCGGCGTCGACGGCCACTCCGGCAGGACTCGACAACTGCGCGTTCCTGGCAGGACCGCCATCGCCTAAAGCGGCACAGCAACCAACACCCGCTAACCAAGTGACGATACCGCTTGGTGAAACCTGGCGAACGCGATAATCGGTGCTGTCCGCAAAGTAGAGGTTGCCCGATGCATCCAGCGCTAGGCCAGCCGGCCCGCCAAAGGGAGCGCTGGTGGCGGGGACGCCGTCGTCGGAAGAAGAAAGACCGGTTCCCGCCACAGTCGTGATCACGCCCGCGGGCGAGACCTTGCGAATACGGCCGTATTGGGCGGAGGCGATCAGAAGGTTGCCGGAGGAGTCCACGGCGACTCCCGTCGGAAGGCCGACGCTTGCGAGCGTAGCTTGTTGCCCGTCCCCCTTATAATCGTTTATTCCGTTGCCCGCCACCGTTGTAATGATGCCGCTCGGATTCACCATGCGAATCCTGTTGTTCAAAAAATCCGCAATGTACAAGTTTCCCGCCGCATCTAAGGCGACTCCGGAAGGCGACCTCAACGTGGCCTTGGTCGCTGGGCCACCATCGCCGGAGAATCCCGCTGTACCGGTGCCGGCAACCAACCCAACGGTGCCAGTTGGCGTTAACCTGGCAACGCTGTTGACATTAGTGAAGAACAAGTTTCCGTTCGCATCTATCGCCATGGCGGTGGGATTCACCGATGGCACTGTGGTGATGACCCCGCCGGGTGAGACTCGCCGAAGTGCCAAGTTACCGGAATCGGCTATATACAGATTACCCTGCGCGTCTGGCGCTACGCTGGTGGGCTGCCCCAAGTCCGCATTGATTGCCAGACCACCATCGCCGGAATATCCCTGTGCTCCGGTACCGGCAACGGTGGTGATGATGCCGCTCGCTGAAATCTTGCGAACACGGAGATTCCAATAATCCGCGATGAAGATTTCGCCGGCTGAATTCACGGCCAGACCGCCGGGATTGTTTTGCAGTTGCGCACTGGTAGCCGGTCCACCATCGCCGGAGTATCCGCCCTGCGAATTTCCGGCCACGCGCGTGACATTTCCCGCGACGTCGAGTTTGAAAACGCAATTCAGACTATTGAAATAGACGTTGCCTTGTGAATCCGCGGCGAGATTGGTCGGATAGCCGAGGTTGGCGCCCAACGCGACTGACGGGGTCGGCGGCGGAGCGCCACCAGCGATCGTCGAGATGATGTACTGCCCAAAAACGAAGTTCCCTGACAGAATGCCGAGGAAAAAGACAATGGAGACAAGTTTGCCTAGGTGCATACAGTCGTCTTTAATAGGCTGCGACTTCAATGTTGATACGGATATTGGAGCGCAACGAATTCTAGCACAACGGATCTGCACGCCCAATGCTGCGGAGGATGCCGTAGAGCCGCATGACATGGGACTGCCGCGCGCCGCGCTTTGCAAGCGCGAATTCACTGAGCTCTGGCATTTTCTCCACACTTGCTCGTTGCCGAAAACGACTTTACCGCACAACAATCCGAAGATCGCTGTCATCGATCGCGTTACCGATGGCCCGCAGCACAGTGAGACGCGTCGATCCTGATGTCGCGACGGTTCCGAGTAAGATTCGGTCGCCGGCGTGTGCTTCCCTTGTGACGTCCCACATCGCCGCGATCGTTCCCGGCAGCCCGTTGTCGCTAAATGCCGGCGAACCGAGATCGCCAGGTAGAAGGACCATTGCACCGGTACCGCTAACGGCGACCGTGAATGCTTCCATCCAGAAGTCGTGAAGTGCGCGCAGATACAAAGGCGATTGCGTGGAGCCGTCGGATTGCGTGACCGGTGCGCCGATCTCGACCTCGGCGTCAGGTGGAGCCGTCCGGCGATTTCGGGCGTTGTCCAGCATGGCTTCGGCGCCGTCCGGCGTCGCAGCGGAGCATGGGATACCGCGCGGCGATCGCCGCGGCCGGGACGTATCGAGGTTGGTTACGCGTTTCAGCACCGCGATCAGGTCGAGCGTGTTCAGCGTTCCGTCGGGAATCGCCGGGGCCGCGTCCATGGCGTCGAACAGATCGGTGCAAGCCGCCGGTTTCGGGCCGATGGCGATGGCGCGCAGGATCGCGATCAGGTCGAGCGTGTTGAGCACCTCGTTTCCGAAAGATCCGAAACTCGTCCCGTTAGCCGGATCGACGTCTCCCACCAAATACGTCGTTTGAACATCGAATGATGCGGAAGACAGAGCGCCGAGGGGAACTTCGGTTGTGCCGGAACTGGCGCTGGCCGCGAGAATTCGCACCGAGTACGAGTTGCCGGCGGAGGCCGACACGGGAACGTTCAACAGAACGTCGCCCAAATGCGTGCTTCCTTGCAAGGCGCTTGGCAGATTGAGCCACGCCAAGCTGATCACGCCCGCTCCCTGGCTCGTATCGATCAAGGTGGGCGCGACAAACGAAGCGTCCGGCTGAAAAGTCAGCGAGCCGGTTAACGCAGGCGATCCGCCCGTAGGCGTGACTTGCAATCCGAAGTTCACTCCGTCCGCGGAGGAACCGGACGCTACGGAAAAGGTCACCGGAATGTGCAGGGTTTGTCCCGCGATGGCCGTTACGGGCGTCACGCCGAGCGCTCCAGTTCCCGTGGACAGCGGCGACACCATGCGGATCAAACCGTTGCCCAGATCGCAGATGTAGAGGTTGCCTTTCAGATCCACGGCGACTGTCGAAGGTTGATTGAGAAATGCGCTGGTTGCCAAGCCGCCGTCGCCGAGGGCGGGTCCCGATGAGCCGCCGGCGACTGTCGTGATGACGCCCGCGGGCGTCACCATGCGAATGCGGCCGTTGTTTTGATCGGCGATGTAGAGATTGCCGTGTCGGTCGATGGCTAGGCCCGAAGGCCCGCAGAGTTTGGCACTGGTTGCAAGTCCGCCGTCGCCCGAAAATCCGCAGGTACCAGATCCGGCGTAGGTCGTGATGATGCCGGTCGGCGAAACTTTGCGAATGCGCTGGCTGGCATACTCGGCGATATACATGTTTCCGGCGGAATCGAATGCTAAGCCTGTGGGATTGGACATTGTCGCCGCCGTCGCTCGGCCGCCATCGCCGGAAAATCCTTGTTGGCCTGTGCCGGCTACCACCGTGAACGTCAAAGAAGGACCCAACTTCAGCACTTGATTCTGAAACGTGGCCGCGACGTACACATTGCCGGAAGGATCGACGGCAACCCACGCCCCACCAGCGGGAATCGCTTCGTCGAGCATGCCTGCGGGATTCACGCGAAACAATTCGTAGCTTACGCTGTATAAATCTCCGCTGGTGTTGTCGACTGCCACGGTGACAGGACTGTTCACCGCCGCCGCCGTCGCAACTTCCACTGGGGAAAATACACCCGAAGCGGCGCCATTGCCGGCCAACGTGTGGATATTGCCGTCCGTGGTGATCTTGCGGATCTTGTTATTTTGAGTGTCCGCAATGTAGACGTTGCCAGCCGGATCGACGGCCACGCCCTGCGGCACATTCAAGCGCGCTTTCACAGCGGGACCTCCATCGCCGGCGGAAAGAAACTGGCCGTTGCCCGCCACCGTCGTCATGACGTTTCCGCCTCCGGACAAGGACACCTTGCGCAACAGGAAGTTGCCTGTGTCTGCGATGTACAGTTGATTCGAGGCGTCTATAAAACAATTCATCGGAAAATTGAGCGTGGAGGGACCACTGTCGCCTACGGTATAGCCAAATAAGTAGATGGTTCCGTTGATGATCACTCGAACTCCGCTGGAATTCGCCAACGTCAGATAGAGATTGCCGGAAGAATCCACGGCAATCCCATAGACGATGTTGAGCGTGGCGGAAAGCGCGGAATTGCCGTCGCCGGAATCGCCGGTCGATCCATTTCCCGCGATGGTCGAGATGATGCCGTTTGGATTCACTTTGCGAACTTGATTCGCCGTCCCGAGATAAAAGTTGCCGGAAGAATCGCGCGCTAGCGACTCCACTACCCCAATCGGCGCGGAAGTCGCCGGGCCGCCGTCGCCTTGGCTGGGATTGCCGGCGAATCCATTGCCCGCAAAGGTGGAAATGATTCCCGACGTAGAAACGCTGCGAACCCTGTGGCCGTTCGGCTCGGCGATGAACAATGTCCCGGAGGGATCGATGAGCAGGCGGGTGGGATATTGCACGGCCGACGAGGTCGCCGCGACGGAATCCACATCGGGAGAAAGCGCGCCGTTCCCTGCGACGGTGGTGATGATGCCGTTCCCGTCCACTCTGCGTACGCGGTGATTGGCGGAGTCCGCGATGTACAGATTGTTCGCCGCATCCAGCGCCAATCCTTGCGGCCCATTCAACATGGCGTTTACCGCAAGGCCTCCGTCGCCGCCGTAGCCTGCCGTTCCATTACCCGCTACGATGGTCATGATTCCGCCCGTGGAAATCCGCACCACTTGGCTACGACTGGCGTCGGCCACGTACAGATTTCCCGCGGAGTCCACCGCGCCACCCAGCATAAGGCCGAACGGCACATTCAGCGCGGACGCTCCATTCACCAAAGGTGCGGGAGGGCCCCCGGCAATCGTGGTGATGATTCCCTGACCGGCAGCAAGCCCAGCCGCCAGCAGCGCCGCGACGGGCACGATCAGCAGAAGGGAACGCTTCATCGTGGCGCTCCCTTCGGTAGAGTCATTTCCATCCGCCGGCGTCCGGCACGCAAGTTCGCCGACGCGCCTAGCAATCGCGGCGCGTGGGTCGCGTCAGCGGGATACTCCAAATATCCCAGCAGCAGGCGTCCCGATGGTGGGACCGTAACGCCGGTGAGCCACGCTTCTGCCACCACACCCGCAAGGTCTGCATCCGCGAGAGTCGGCGCAGGCATGTTGCTGTCGGCTACGAACGATAGCGGCGTATCGCCGTCCATTGTGGCGGCAAGACTGAGCGTCTCGAGATCCGCGGCGCCATCGGTCACAAGGTAAACGCCTACGCGCCGCGTGTGCTCACGCGAAACGGGTGTAGTCGGTTCGCTCAATTCGAGCGACGCCGTGGGAATTAAGGCTGTAGGAAGCGTCGCTCGCTGCCGTGCTTGGGCCTGCGCATCGGAGGCGGGGCAATACAGGTCGCGCGCGAATCGCCGCGGGGCGGACGTGTCGAGCCCGTTGACGCGATTCAGCACCGTCAACAGATCGAGATTATCGAGGACGCCGTCGCCGCCGCGCAGCGAACTGGTGTCGGCCGGGAATGCGTCCATGGCGTCGAAGCGATCGGTGCAAATCGGCGGAGCAAATCCCGGGATTCCGGTGACCGCGCGGAACAGTTGTATCAGGTCGAGCGAGTTGAGCGCGTTATCGCCGAAATTCGGGGCGTTATTCGTATTGCCGGAGTTACTCGCCGGCATGGAATCGCCGACTAAATAATCGGCGGTTACCATGATGGTCGCCTGTGCCGCGGAAAGCGGCACATGAGTCGCGCCGAAACTGCCCGCGGAGTTGGAGGTCTGCACGTTATAGACCTGTCCCGTGACGGCGCTGCTGGGAATGGTGGCGATCAGCGTACCGAGATTCGCGCCGTCTTGCAGCGGCGTCGCGAGATTGCTCCACGTCAACGTGATACTCGTGGCGCTGGCGGCGGAAACGGTGGGCGCCGGCAGCGATCCCGCTTGTTGGAACGCGAGCGTTGTGGTCAGGGCCGGCGCCGGGGCGGCCGGTGCTACGTTGAGCGTGAGGAGAATGTTGCTCACCTGAGCCGTTGGCGCCGACGAGGTCAATGACAACTGAACGCCGACACTCGCGGTCCTGCCCGGCGCTCCCATTGCACCCGACAGGGATAGCGCGCCCACTTCAAACGACGGCGAAACCATGCGAATGCGATTATTGCCGGTGTCGGCGATGTACACATTGCCGCTATTGTCCGCATAGACCCCTTGGGGATAGCTCAGAGAAGCGCTTGTCGCGGGGCCAAGATCTCCGGAAAAACCCGCCGTGCCGTTTCCCGCGATCGTGGTGATGATGCCGGATGTGTTGACCTTTCGGATCCTGAGGTTTTGGGTATCGGCGATATAGATATTTCCAGCGCCATCCACAGCGACGCCGCTGGGAGAGCCCAGCTGTGCTTGCGTTGCTGGACCGCCATCTCCCGAGAAGCCGTCGGTCCCATTTCCTGCAACCGTGGAAATAATTCCAGAGAGGTTCACCTTGCGGATTCTGGCTCCATCGGCGATGTAGATCTGTCCCAGAGAATCTGATGTCACTGCAACCGCGTGCTGGATGGTCGCCGAATAGGCCGGACCGCCGTCGCCGGTCTGGAAGCAGGATGTGCAGTTCCCGGCAAATATTCCGTTGCTACCGTCGCTGAACAAATCATTGACGGAAATAGTCGTACTGAAGTAGAGGACACCGTGTGGATCGAGTGCAATGCCGCTCAATCCGTTGCTGTGACCGAAGGTCGTACTCAACGTTCCGTTGTTGACCTTGCGAATCCCGACGCCGTCGTCAAAATAGAAGTTGCTGGAGTCGGTCACGACCCCATTCGGTTGACCGATCACCACACTCGTTGCCTGCCCGAACGATCCCGGGTTACGCAATGGATCCGGCGACGACGGACTCCCGGCGACCGTGGTGATAATTCCATTCGCGTCCACTTTTGCAATCCGCTTGTTGGCGGTATCGGCGATCAGCAGATTTCCAGCGGAGTCGATCGTGAGTGCTTGCGGCGCTCCCAGGAGGGAATTCACCGCCAGTCCGCCATCTCCGTAAAGAGTGGCGAATCCCGTTCCGCCAATTGTTGTAATCGTGCCGGAGGAACTCTTCTTCTGAATCGATCCATTGACGGCGAAATAGACGTTGCCGGAAGCATCCGCCGCCAGCGCAGAGGCGTAGACTCCACTGACAGTACCGAGGACTCCTCCGGTGAAGACGTTCACGCTGTAATTGCCGGGGTCGTTCGCGTAAATGTCGCCGGAGGTGTCCACGGCCAGGCTATTCGGACTCTGGACGTTATTGGACACCAGCGACAGAATTCCGCCCGAACTGATCTCATAGAGTTGGAATTGGTTGTATTCAGAAAAGAAAAGATTTCCCTGAGAATCGAAGGCCATCGCCCAGGGGAGCGGAATTCCCGTGCTGCTTGCCGCGGCGCCGTTTACGGCATTGTACGATCCATTTCCATAGACCGTGTTGATGTTTCCGTCGGCGGTGACCTCGCGGATTCGGTTATTGAAGGTGTCCGCGATGAAGACGTTGTTGCTTGAGTCGATCGCGATACCGCCCACACCTAGGCTGAACTCGGCCGCGGGCGCGGGTCCGCCGTCGCCGGAGAATCCGGCAAAGGCGCCGTTGCCGGCAAACGCCGTCACAATGCCGGAAGTATCGATCTTTCGCACGCGGTTGATGTCGACGACGTACACGTTACCCACCGAGTCCACGGCGATAGGTCCGGCGAGATTGAATATGGCCGTGAGGGCCGATCCGCCGTCTCCGGCGGAGACGGTTGCGTGGCCTCCGTAGCCACCGATCACCGTAAGAATGCCGTTGGGAGATACTTTGAAAACTTCTTCGTAGTGACGATCGGTGCCGTACATGTTTCCGGCGCTATCAAACGCGATCCCACCGATCGTTCCCAACGGACTTGCCGACAGCGGAATGTTGTTGGGAAGAGTTGTCGAAGAGATTCCGCCGCCCGCGATAGTGGTGATGTAACCCTGCGCGTTGGCCCAACTCGCGGCCAACAACAGTAGCCACGCCGGATGAAAAGCGCGCTTCATCGAGCACCTCGGGTTGCAAACACAAGAACCTTGCCGCCGGCACCGTGAGCGGAAACGTTGAGGATGTTCAAGCGGGGAGCGGACCCTCCGCCGGCAACGTACCCGAGAAGCGTCGGCTGTTCCGCCCGAAGATTGAGACTCTGCAACCAAGCCAGCGCCAGAGTTCCCGGAATGCCGCTATCCGACAGCGTCGGCGACCCGGCGTCGCCGGCTTGCCACGACAAAGCGCTCTCGCCGCTGATCCCGATGGCCAGGCCTTCCAAGTGCGCCTCGGAAGAGACCGTCGCGGAAGACGGCTGGATGTACACCGGTACTCGCCAACCGTTGCCACTTGCCACCGGATCCCCGAATTGCACGAAGCCGGCAGGCGCGTCTCTGCGCGATGTTTCCGGAGACGAACTGCAACCAGGGTTGGGACTGGTCCGCGTAGGTCGAGTCGTGTCGAGGTTGGTAATTCGCCTTAATTCCTCGATCAAGTCCAGAGTATTTAGAACGCCATCTCCGCCGCGGGAAGTTGTATCCGCGGGAAAGGTGTCCATGGCATCGAACAGATCGGTGCACTTGGCGGGCACCGTGCCGATTTTGGTGACCGCGCGCAAAATGGCAATCAGATCCAACGTGTTCAGATTGCCATCGCCGAAGGAGCCAATGGCGGTGCCGTAGGACGGGTAAACGTCACCTACTAAATAACTGTTGCCGACCGGAGATGTGGCTGGCGACGCTGGAATCAGAGCGATGGCCGCTCCCGCGAGTCCGCCTCCCGCGGCGGAAACGCGCAAGCTGTAAGATTGGCCCTGACTCGAAGCAGCAGGAATCGTGAACAGCACGTATCCCAACGTTACGGTGCCGCTCAGCGCGGGCGACAGCGCGCTCCACTTCACACCGATATACGACGCACCCGCATCAGTCGACGACGGAGCCGGAAGCGGCGAGGCCTGTTGGAACGAGAGCGCTCCGATGGGTGCGGCCGCCGAACCATTCGGTGTGATCAAGAGTCCGAACGAAACTGAGTCCACGGACGCTCCGGAACTGAGCGAAAGAACCACCGGAATCCTCACCACATTACCAGGAGGACCGCCTGCTTGCAGCGGCGAGATCGTTCCTTGATATGGCTGGGAAGTGATCTTCACGACCTTGTTTTCGTTGTAGCCGGCATCCGCTACGTACACATTGCCCACAGCGTCGGCGGCTATCGCCACTGGATTTGAAAAAGCGTACTGTAAGGCCGGCGTTCCGTCGCTATCGGATAGATTGGTCACTCCTCCGCCAGTGATTGTGTTGATAATTCCCGCCGTGTTGATCTCGCGAATGCGAAAATTGTCCACATGGTCGTTGAGATACAAGTTGCCGGCGGCATCGCTGGTCAAGGATCCCAGGTTTAAGCGCGCGCTGATGGCAGGCCCGCCATCGCCAAGCCCGCCTCCAGTGGCGCCGCCCGCGATCACTTGTAACCCGCCGGCACTCCCGAGCAGTATTTGAACTCCTACGCCGAACGCGATGTTGCCGCTGGACTCTACTACGACGCCAGACGCCGCGTCATAATCCAGCGTGGTAATCAAGCCACTCGCCGTGACGCCCCTCAGACCGCCCGAAGTGGCAATGTAAAGATCGCCCGCAGTGTCCAAGGCGATCTCCCCCGGTTGGGAAAGCGCAGCTTGGGTAGCCGGCCCGCCGTCTCCCGAGGTGTTCTGGACGCCGTTGCCTGCCACGGTTGTGATAACTCCCGCCGTGTTCACCACACGAATGCGCGAGTTGCCGTAGTCGTTGATGAAGAGATTTCCAGAAGCATCCACGGCTAACGTAGTTGGTCCGTTCAACGATGCTTGGAGCGCTGGTCCTCCGTCGCCGGAAAACCCTTGAACCGTGTTGCCGGCGATCGTGGTAATGATCCCTTGCGGATTGACCTTGCGAACCACATTGTTTCCGGTATCGGAGACAAAGATGTTGCCCGAGGAATCTACGGCAACGCCCGCCGGTTGCGCCATCAGCGCGCTCGTGGCGGGTCCACCGTCGCCGCCGAGGGTCAGTGAACCGCTGCCCGCGATCCGAGTGATGATGACGCTCGTATCGATCTTGCGGATGGTTCCGGGCGCGTTGGACGCTATAAATAAGTCTCCGCCGGCATCGGCCGTCAATCCGCCGACGCCGCCGAGTGCCGCGGCTGTGGCCGGTCCACCATCGCCGGTGATGATCCCTGTGACGCCAGTGCCGGCGATCGTGTTGATGATTCCCGAAGTGTTGATCTTGCGGATGGTTGCCAGAGACGTTGCCAGATAGAAGTTGCCACTGTCATCCGCGGCTAGGTAAGTCGAATTGGTAAGACACGCCTGTGAGGCAGCACCTCCGTCGCCCGCCATGTCGCCACACGTTTCAAGTCCAGCGGTTAAGTGGAAAATGCCGGAACTATCCAAGTGAAACACCTGTCTGCCGATCAACAGATAGAGATCGCCGCCGCTCAGGGTTAACGAATTCACTTGGATGCCAACTTGCAGCGCGACGGATCCGTCGGTGACAAAACGGGCGTTATATTTTCCCGCGACGGTGCTGATCGTTCCACCCGGCGTTACGGCCCGGACAATGTAATAGCCCACATCATAAAAATAGACCGTGCCGTCGCTTGCCACCGCCATCCAGAGGGGGGCAACGGGTGTCGACGTGGCCGCGACATTGGTTCCAGGGTTGGCCGGATTGACGGAGGTCTGACCATTTCCCGCGATCGTGGTCAGCAACCCGTTGGCACCGACCTTGCGGATGTAGCCATCAACCTCCGCGAAGTACAGATTCCCCGTTGCGTCCACGCCCAGGTCGGCGGCGTACACCGAGGCCTGCGAAAGCGGGGTTCCATCTGGTGAATAGCTGTAGGCGCCGGGCAAACTCAAGTAGGAGAAGACTCCGCTGGCCGATACTTTGACAATCGCCGACGAATGAGTGGTATCGATGGCGTAGAAATTCCCTGCCGCATCCATGTGCAGCGATTTCAGGCCACCGATGGGCGCCGAAATAGCAAGGCCCGCTCCCGTACCACCGCCCGCCACAACTTTCACCACCCTGGGATAGTTGCCGGTAACGAAACTCTGCACCAGACCTCGCACGGTTCCCGATGAGGACTGCGCCGTCATGCGATAAAAGTAAACCGAGTTGGCGCTCAGGCCGCTCAGCGGCAGTGACAACGCTTGTATCGTCGTGCCGCTGCCGAGCACCTGCGCGGCGGTCGCCGTGAAAGTGGAAAATGTTCCCGATGTTGTCCATTCGAACCAGGCACTGGTGGCGCTGCCGTTGGGATTCACATATCCCGATAACGTGGCGCTGGAATAACTCACCGCCGAAGCCGGCGCCGTGACCCCGAACGGCCCCGCGGGAAGCGGTGTCAAGGTGAAGGGAAGCGAACCGGACGTTCCGCCGCCTGGCGCGGGATTGAACACCGTGACCGCGACGGTTGATGTTCCCGCAATATCGCTGGCCGCGATCAGCGCCTGCAGTTGCGTGGAACTCACGTAGGTGGTTACCCGATACGCGCCGTTCCAGCAGATGATTGATCCGGCGACGAATCCCGCGCCGTTAACCGTCAGCGTAAACGGCGCGCCCCCCGAATTCGCCGAGGACGGCGAGAGAGAGCCCAGCGACGGAATCGGAAGGACGCGCGCACCGGTCTTGCGAACTCGATTGTTGCCGGTGTCGGCGATGTACAGGTTGGCGGCGGCATCGGCGGCCAATCCATTGGGGTTGCTGAATTGTGCGGTCAGGGCAGGCCCGTTGTCACCGCTGAAGGTCGCCATTACCGGCAACGATCCGGCGTAGGCATTGATGACGCCCGAAGAATTGATGACGCGGATTCGTCCTTGGTCGTTGACGTAAAGATTGCCGGCGTTATCGAGCGCCAAGTTGCTCGGCGACAACGAGGCTTGAAGCGCCGGACCTCCGTCGCCCTTCGATCCCGAAAGTTGATTTCCGGCTACGGTGTGAACCAATACGTTGGCGTCCACGTAGCGGACCCGGGAAGCATCGGAGAAATACACGTTGTTGTTGGCGTCGATCGCCAAGCCGCGCACGGAAATCGACGCCGCGGTGGCCGCGATATTATCGACGGTTGAGCCGCCGCCAAAGGGGTCGCCGGCAAAGACGGTCAGGTTGCCGCTGGTATCCAGCTTTTGGATCCAAGTGACGCCACCCGAGGCACTAACAAAATAGACCGCACCCGCGGAATCCACCGCCAATTCCGAAGGCGTGGCAATTTGCGTGTTAATACCGGTCCCCGCGTAGAAGATCCCGGAAGAAAGCACGCCGGCCACCGTGCGGATCGTCCCATTGGGCGCAACTTGGCGAATGCGTAGATTGCCCGAGTCGGCAATATACAGATTACCGCTGCGGTCGACCGCAATTCCCAGAGGTTGATTCAAAGCCGCTTGCGTGGCTGGACCTCCGTCCCCGAGAAATGCCGCCGTGCCGGTGCCGGCGATGGTATGAATCACTCCGGAGGGGTCCATCTTACGCACTCGATGATTGGTTGTGTCGGAGATGATGATTCCACCATCGAGATCCACGGCGACGTTGTGCGGAGAATTCAGAAGCGCGTTGACGGCCGGCCCTCCGTCTCCGCCAAACTGATAGCCTCCATTACCAGCGATCGTCGAAAGCTGCCCGGAAACGAGCTTGCGGATCCGGCCGTTAGCAGTGTCGGCAATGTAGAGATTCCCCGCCGCATCTACGGCTACGCCGCTGGGTAGACTCAGCGTTTCTCCCGTGCCCGTGCCGTCTCCCGAAAACCCGGGCGTTCCGTTGCCGGCAATCGTGTTGATAACACCATTGGAGATCTCGCGAACGCGGTGGCTGCCGGTGTCCGCGATAAACACGTTGAAGGAACCATCCACCGCCAAGCCCATCGGATGATTGACCTCGGCCCCCGAAGACGGCAAACCGTCGCCGTAATATCCGGGCACGTTGTCGCCGGCGAGCCTTGTGCAGGTGCCGCCGCTGTTCTTGTTCACTTGGTTCAGAATCGACGTGTAAAGCGCACCGTTTTTGTCCACGGCCAGGGCGTCGACAGCGTAACCCGCGCCCGCGCAGGGTGTGAAACTGGAGATGATTAGGGTGGACAGTTTCACGGACCGGATAACCGTTCCATCTCCTATATAAAGCGTGCCGTCCGGGGAAAGGGCGAGTGCTTTGGGGGCATTGAGCTGCGCTTGGCTGGCCGGTCCTTTATCTCCGGAATTACCGGCCACTCCCGTGCCCACGACAGTCGCGATCATCCCCGCTGCGGTAATGACGCGAACGCGATGGTTAGCGCGGTCGGCAACATATACGTTGAGAGCGGAGTCGACGGCGATGCCTTCGGGGTCATTGAGCTGCGCGGAAGTCGCGGGTCCCATGTCGCCGGAGAAACCCGCCGTCCCTGTCCCGGCCAGAATGGTCAAAACACCCGAGGAGTTCAAGCGAAAGACGAGGTTGTTTTGCGAGTCGGTGAAATATACGTTGCCCGAACTATCGACGGCGATGGCCGGCGGTGTTCCGAGCGGAGTTTGTGTGGCTGTGGGTCCCAACGAAAAAGACCAGCTACTTCCGGCGACCGTATTCACCAAGTCCTGACAAGAGCCTGGGAGAGAACAAAGAAGAAGGCCGAGAAAGAGTCTCATAAATCTCCACCAGTCGCGTGTAGGGTGGAAATTAGCACATTATCAGTGGTGAAACAACAAAACGATCGTATGGGCCTGCGGGCCGGGCCGACGAGTGACTCCTAATCGAAAAAAAACGGTGTCCAGGGAGAACGATACGCTTGGTAGGTTTGGGATGGCTATCGGATGGCCCCGTTTTCTCCCCCTTTTTCTCCGCGAAATGGAAGAATGGTGGGAAAGGGCAAATTAAAAATGAACCGCCGACTCCTTCCGCTCTGCTTGTGCGTTTACCTGGCTTGGGCGCAATCGCCGGCAACGCAAACTCCTTCAGAGGCGGCGCCCGTTATCAAGATGACCACACGCTTGCTACAAGTGAGCGTGGTGGTGCACGACAAAAGAGGCGAGCCGGTCGGTGACCTCACGAAAGATGATTTCGTTCTTTACGACAAAGGGCAGGAACAGAAAATCAGCTATTTCTCCAAGGAAACCAGCCGATCCTCGCCCATCGACGTGCCCGCCGTCGGCGAGGGCCTGTATTCCAATCGTTTTGTGACCGTGAGAACGGGCGGCGAAACGAAAATTGCCCCGCTGCCCGACTCGCTGACGGTGATCTTGATCGACGGATTGAACACGGCATTCGCCGATCAAGCGCGGTCCAAGCAAGCGTTGGTGAAATTCCTGCAACAGCTTCATCCCGGTGATCGCGTGGCGATCTACACGCTCACCAGCGGCTTGCATGTGCTGCACGATTTCACTTCGGACGTGTCCTCGTTGCTCGCGGCCATCGACCGTCATTCAAGCACGGAGTCCTCGGCCTTGCAGGCTTCCTCCTACGAGGAATCCACGATCGGCGTCGACAACCTGGATTCGTTTCTCGATCAAGCGAATAAGAAGATCTCCGAGTTTTATCAAGCGCACCGGACGGAAACCACCCTGCAGGCCTTGGAAACGATAGCCAATCGTCTGTCTGGCTTGCCGGGGCGCAAGAATCTGATTTGGCTGTCGAGCGGTTTCCCGATCTTCGTTGGCCAGAACCTTAACGGCACGGACATGGGTTCGCTGTTGCAGCCGGGCGAACAGGCCAGCGTCTCTGATTCCCGAAGTTTCTACGATGAATTGCAACGCACCTGGCGCGCCATCAACGATGCGGGCGTGGCGGTCTATCCGGTGGACGCCCAAGGTCTGCCGGGATTCGAAGTGCGCTCGCCGAGCGCGAGCGCGGCATCCGCAGGAGTGTTGACCGTCGTCCCGGGAACCCTTCAGAATCCGGCGCCTCCGAATCCCAGTCGGAGGGCAGGAGTTGCCCGACCCATCGATGTGCGGGCCGCGAACCAGATGGATCAAGCGCGTTCGGTGATGATCGAGCTGGCCGAGCGAACCGGTGGTCGCGCGTTTTACAACGACAACGATATTGCCGGATCGATCCGCGCGGCCGTCAACGATTCGCTGGTCACCTACGTGTTGTATTATTCGCCGGCACACAACGATTGGAACGGCCAGTTTCGCGAGATCAAGATCAAGCTGAACAAACCCGGCCTGGAAGCACGCTATCGCAAGGGCTACTACGCGCTGCCGGAAATCGCCACCGACGAAAACTCACGCCAAGCGGTGCTGACCGCCGCGGCGATGAGTCCGCTGATGTCCACGGGCATGACGCTTCTGGGCCGGGTGATGGAGAAGCCTACGAACGAGCGTCAACATGTGGTGCTCTCGGTGGTGATCGACGCGCACGACGTTCACTTCGGCCGCAACGCCCAGGGCCAACCGGACGCGACCGTGGATTTGCTGGCGCTGGTGTTCACCGACCATCCGGATCCCGTCAAACAGACCGGCCGTGTGATCCATTTGGCGTTGAAGCAGGAACAGTACGATCAAATGATGAAGAGCGGCATTCGCATGACCCTGGAAGTGGAAGCACCCATGAATGCGCTGCGTGTTCGTGTCGTCGCGCGCGACGCGTCATCGGGAAAAGTGGCGTCTCTGGATGTTCCGATCAAGTAGTGGGTAGGCGTCCAACGCCGACCCAATTACTCATCGAACGCGATGAGCCGTCCAGACACAATCAAGCCGGCCCAAAGCAACAGCGACAGTACCGCGGCAAACTTCGCCTTCGGCGTGACGGCGCCGTCCAGTTGCTCGGGATGGAGATAAACGTCTTTGCGGAAAACCAATGCATGCACGCCCACCAGGACAAAGAGAACCATTTTTGTCCAAAAGGAAGGGCTGTGGTACATCTTGATGGGTTCGCACCACCACAGCAGCACACCGGTGACGGTAATCACGATAAACCCCAGCCGTTTCCAAGCGCGGAAGCCATTAAAGACGTCAGAAACCAGGCGTTGTTGCATCGCCCAGCCCAACAGGCGCAGATCGCTGACCAGGAGCATTCCGCCGAACATCGCGATGGACCACAGGTGGAGCAGGCCAATCACGGGGTAAGGGAGTCCGCCCTCGCGGATGGCAATACTCAGATGCGTGCTTTGAATCCACTGGAGAATGGCAGGAGCCGACGAGGGTTTCATAATGTGAATCCGACGAGTTCAGCGCGATTAAATGAAGGCGATAAAGCGCCCAAAAGACAAGACCGTCGCCCAAAGCAGGATCGACGTAACGGCGGCCAACTTCGCCGCCACACCGGGAACGGCGTTTCGAAGCGCCTTCCGGTGGAGCGTGAAATGGAACAGGACGGTCACCGTCAACCAGGCCATCTTGTGCCGAAACGATGGATTTAGGTGGTATGTAACGGCGTCGGCCGAGAATTGCAGAGGACCGCTGATGAAAATGAGCGCAAAACCGATCCACGTGAGGCGGTTGAGATCAGAAGCCAGTTCGGCGGGTGTTTGCTTCAGCATTCCGAAGCCCAGCATGCGCAGATCGGTGATGGCGATCGTGCCGATCAAGAACGCGAATCCGATGAAATGAAAGCTTTGAATCGTTGGGAAAGCCCATTCGTGGCTGTTGGTGAAAGCGGTCCACGGACTCCTGGTCAGCCATTCAAGGAAATCGTTCAGCATAACGGCGCGAGTCTACCTTATTTCTCCGAAGCGTCCAACGACTTTTTGCACAACGTGCCGACGCTCGAGTCGCGGGACTGCCCGTTATCGGTTACAGTAGGACAGTCATGAAAACATTGCTGCGCATTTTTGGCTTTGCGTCCGCGTTTGGCTTAGCGCTCGCCGCTACACTTTTCGCTCACGAGGGACACGGCGGCAAGCCGATTACAGTGGTCGGACAAGTTGTGGATACCGGCTGCTATCTCCATCACGATAGTTCGGGAGCGGATCACGCCGCGTGCGCGCTGATGTGCGCGAAAGCCGGCGTGCCCTTGGCGATTGTCGACGAAAAAGGCAAGCTCTATCTTCCGATCGCCGCCGACCACAAGAACCAGAACACGAAACTCATCCCGTTCATTGAGAAGAAGGTCAAGGTCACAGGATTGTTCTACGAAAAGGGCGGTCTGGCCGGCATCGAGGTGAAGACGGTGGTCCCTGCTGAATGATTTTTACGGAATGGTTGGTGACACGACGCTGACACGCGTGTAGTGGGTCAGTTTCCGGATTGCCGACCATGCGTCCGGAATCTCCGCTCCACATCCGCGAGAAGCCCGTTTACGCCCAGGTGGGCTTAAGTTCCGCAAGGAAGTCCCTCCGGCCTTGTTCCTGGGTAAGTCTATCCCCAGCCAACTAACGTTGGAGGTAAAAACTCCCCAAACGGTATCCACCCGTCCAGCGTCTTTAGTTGAGGGAGGCCACGGATGAGAACAAGGATCGGAGGGGCGGCTCGGGTTCTAATCGCGCTTGCCCCGACATGCTGGGTTCTGAACGCACAGGTTGCGACAATCACTCCGGAACGGCCGAAGTGGGGCGATACCCTGCGCGTATCGTACAATCCGGCGGCGCCCGGGGCGCAGCTCAAGCTCACCGATCCGGTGTGGGCGACCGTGACGATCTACTTCGAAGACGATTCCGTCAAGCGATTGCCCAATTTGATGAGGATTTCGGAAAATGGCCTGCTGTCAGAAACGCAGGTTCCAGAAGGCGCGTGTTTCTTCCGGGTCGCCTTCGTCACCGCGCACGATTACGATGCCAAGGCTACTGTAACGATGCTGGTTACCAAGGCAAGCGGAGAACCTGCGCGCAACGCTTACCGCCGTATGATGTGGGAGCACGAGGCCGACGCCGACCGCTACTTCCGCGAGGAAATCCGCTACTATCCCGACAACTTCGCGGCCTACCGGAACAGGTGGTTCATTGCCGGCATGGCCAGCAAGTCGGAAGAACTAGCCGTGATTCGTGCGGATCTGGACAAGATAGCAGGTAATTCCCAGCCCGAATCGCCGGAATGGCTGTATGCCATGTCCTATGCCCACCTGCGGCTGGGCGACGCGGAGCACGCGCGATCCGAACTACAACGGATGATCCAGAAGTTCCCGAAGTCGCCATTGACCAGCGACGCGTTAAGCTACTACATCTTTCGGTCTTCCGGTGACGCCAAACGGGAAGCGCAACAGTGGGAACGGGACCTAGTGATCCGCTATCCGGATAGCGTGCATGCCGCCTTCACCATCACATCGCTGGTCGCCGACAAGAGCTTTCCCTTCGATGCGGTTCAACGTGTGGTTCAGGCGATGCAGCGCGATGATCCCGACAATCCTTCGTCGTATTGGGCCTTAGCCCAGGCCAGCCTGATTCACCAGCGGGATTACCCGCAAGCGATTGGCGGACTCCAGACCGAGATCGGACTTCTGCTCGAGGGAAGATTTCATATCCGGATGGACTGGTCAGGCACGCTGACAGCCCACCGGCTAGCCGATGCCTATCGACTAAGCGCCGAAATTGGTCTGGTTCAGGGAGCGGTGTCTAATGCATTGGCTGACGTGAAGGCTGCCGAGATTTTCGAACGGAGCAACAGTGCCGCCGGCTATCTCCTGGAAGCAAGGGTCTGGTCGGCCGCTTCCGATTGGAACCGCGCGGAAGCGGCATTGCTTGAGGCTTGGCATCGGGATCCCCAAGCATCGGAAGATCCTCTTCGCCAAGTTTATGAACGAATCCGCGGGAGTTCAGAGGGATTCCAGTCGTATCTCGATGCCAACCGCAGCACCACGGCCAAGGACGACTCACAATCGAAGCGGCCGTTCTCTTTCGAAGCAGTGTCCGTAGACGGAAAGCATTGGTCTCTTCAGCAATTGAAGGGGAAGATCGTGGCGCTGAATTTCTGGTTCATCGGTTGTCTTCCCTGTCGGGAAGAGATCCCAATCCTGAACCAGCTCGTAGCGCAGAATCCGGGTGTCGTGTTCCTGGCCTTTGCTTTGGACGGAGAAGCGCAGGTGGGCGATTTCCTGAAAAAGTTTCCGTTTAACTACACCATCGTTTCTAATGCGCAGAAGATTGCGGATGGATTCCATGTGGCGGGGTATCCGACCCACATTCTCATCAATTCCGCGGGGGAGATCACGTTTCAATCGATTGGGGACGTGGAGTCCATGAAGGCGGCGCTTGCCCGGGCGGTGGGAACTACCGGTCGTAAGGATTAGTCGTCGAAGTGCTGCCCGGGATGATCTCTCAATTGTGGACTGATAACGCGCCATCCGGAAACTGATCCACTACCGACACGTGGTGCTGCTTGACATCGCTCTCCGGTATCGTATTATGTCCTCGCGTCTTCTTGCGAACGGAAGGATTCAACTAGACAGCTATGCAGCGATACTCGAAAGTGGTCGTGTTGTGCGTGGTCGCGATGGTTTTATGCATTTTTACTAGCGCGTTTCTGGATGCGCAGACGCCGCCAAAATCGGCGGCCTCGGCAGCGAAAAAACCCGCAGTGTCGAAGTCGGCTGCCACCAGCGGCGGCACTTCGGATCAAGTCTTCAAGAACGTCCAGGTACTCAAGGGAATTCCCTTGGACGATTTCCTGGGAACCATGGGAATCATGTCGGCTTCTCTGGGCATGGATTGTTCGGAGTGCCACATCGGCGCCGGCACGGTGAAAGTCGACTGGGCCGCCGATACGCCCATCAAAATCAGGGCCCGCCAAATGGTGCAGATGATGGCCACCATCAACAAAACCAATTTCGGCGGACGTCAGATGGTGACTTGCTGGAGTTGCCACCGCGGCCGTGATCGGCCGCTGACCACGCCGACTCTCGAGAACGTGTACGGCCCGCCGGGGCAGGAAATGGACGATGTTCTGACCAATCAGCCGGGTCAGTTCACAGCGACTCAAGTTCTCGACAAATATCTTCAGGCGATCGGCGGCGCGGATCGGCTGGCCACCGTGAAAAGTTGGGTGGCCACCGGCAAGAGCGCCACGTTCGGTGGATTCGGCGGCGGAGGCCGCGCGCAAATCTTTGCCCAATTCCCGGACAAGCGTGCGAGTGTCACCGACTTTCCCGGTTCGCCCGACCGCGGCGACGAGACTCGAACTTTCAACGGAACCACCGGATGGCTGCGCACCCCGCTCAACGTCGTAGGCGAGTATGAATTGACCGGCGGCGAGTTGGATGGCGCCAAATTGGACGCGCAGCTTTCTTTTCCTGCGCAGATCAAGGAAGTCCTCACCGATTTGCGGGTGGGACTGCCGACGACCATCACCGATCTTCCCGCGCCGTCCAGCCAAACGAAGGAATCGGGCGTCGCGGTATCCAATCAGGAAAAATTGGTCAATGTGGTGCAGGGAAGAGGACCGCGCGGGATTTACGCGACGTTGTACTTCGACCAAGCCTCGGGACTGCTGGTTCGTATGGTGCGCTATGGCAAATCGCCCATCGGGCGCATTCCCACGCAGATCGACTACTATGACTATCGCGACGTCGGCGGCGGAATCAAAATGCCGTTCCGTCTGAACTTTGCGTGGCTGGACGGCCGCGACACGATTCAACTCAGCGAAGTGAAGCTCAACGTTCCCATTGACGAAAGCAAATTTGGGCGACCCGCCCCCGTGAGCACGACGAAAGGACGCTAGAATGCCGTTTACGAAAAAGAAGGTTATTGCAGGATTGCTGATGTGCGCGGCGGTGGTTTTGATGGCGGCTCAGGCTGTGGTTTTTATGGCGGCCCAGCCGGTGGCGCCGGCGTATCGTGCCCCGCGCGTGGCGGGCCATCCGGATCTCAATGGAATTTGGGAGTCGCTCAACGAAGCCAATTACGATCTCGAGGCTCACATGGCGCGGGCAGCGTTGGCGCTTCGGCCAGGACCGTATGGTCCGGTGCCGGCGGCGCCGGTTGTGGCACTCGGCGCGGTCGGCTCGGTGCCGCCCGGTCTCGGCGTCGTCGAGGGCGGCGAGATTCCTTACAAGCCGGAAGCTCTGGCCAAGAAGAAGGAGAACCAGGAAAACTGGTTGACGCGCGATCCCGAGATCAAATGCTATCTCCCGGGTGTTCCGCGCGCCACCTACATTCCGCAGCCGTTCCAGATTTTCGAAAGCGCCACCCAGACGTTTATCGCGTATCAATACGCCGGCGCGGTTCGCAACATTTTCATGAAGGACCCTGGACCGGCGCCCGTGGATTCCTGGATGGGACAATCGGTGGGTCACTGGGAGGGCGAGACGCTGGTGGTGGATGTCACGGGGCTCCTCGATCAATCGTGGTTCGACATGGCGGGCAATTATCACAGCGACCAACTGCACGTGGTGGAGCGCTACACGCGCACCAGTCCCGACATTATCCAATACGAGGCGAAGATCGAAGACCCCAAGATTTTCACGCGCCCCTGGAAAATCTCCATGCCGCTGTACCGCCGCCAGGAGAAAAACATTCAGCTTCTGGATTTCAAGTGCGTCGAGTTTGTGGAAGAATTGATGTATGGACAGTACCGCAAGAAGCCACTGGCTAAATAGCGTCAGTCAACAGCAAGGGAGAAATTGCGAATGAGAATCACTCCGCTCAATGCACTCGGAACGGCCGCGTTGTTCGCGCTGGCGACGATGGTGCCCGCGTTCGCGCAGGATTTGAAACCGGCTCCCGCGTCCGCCGCGAAAACCGCGCCTGCCAATTCTGCGGGCAAGTCTGCGAGCAAGCCCGCGGGCGCACCCAAAGCCTACTCCGGTCCGCGCACGGCGGACGGCCATCCCGATCTTCAAGGGACCTACGATGCCGCCACTCTGACGCCATTGGAACGCGCGCCCAACATGCCGCAGGCGATGACCAAAGAGGACGCCGCCAAGCAAGAGGCGTTGGATTTGAAATTGAAGCAGCAGGGCGACGAGCCCATCGCCGCAGATCGTAAAGCGCCCCCCAAGGGCGGCGACGGTTCGTTTGGTCCCGCGGGTAATGTGGGCGGCTACAACAGCGGCTGGATCGATCCAGGATCGACGTTCAATGTGGTCAACGGGGAAATCCGCTCGTCCATCGTTGTGGATCCGCCGAATGGTCGCGTGCCTCCGTTGGCCAAGACTGCCGCGCGTGGCGCTGCCGGGCAGGCGTATGGTGGTTCCGCCAACGGCGTGCAGCTTCTCCAACTGCTGCTGACGCCGCGTCCCACCTCGGACCAAACCGAAAACAGCGATCCGGGCCTGGAAAAAGCGCCCGGCGCGTACGACGATCCCGAGCGGCGTCCGCTCGGCGAGCGCTGCCTGATCGGCTTCGGGTCCACGTCGGGTCCGCCGATGCTGCCGAACTATTTCTACAACAACCTCCACCAGATTGTGCAGACGCCCACGCGAATCATGATCCTCACCGAAATGGTTCATGACGTCCGCGTCGTGCGCATGAACGAGCAGCATCTGCCCAAGAACATTCGCCTGTGGCTGGGAGATTCCATTGGTCACTGGGAAGGCGACACGCTCGTGGTGGAGACCACCAATTTTACCGATCAGACCCGTTTCCGCGGCTCCACGCCGGACATGAAGGTGACGGAGCGATTCACGCGGACCGGCGAGCATACGTTGTTGTATCGCTTCACCATCGACGATCCCGCCACGTGGACCCAGCCGTGGACCGGCGAGTACACTTGGCCGGAGGCCAATGGGCACATCTACGAGTACGCGTGTCACGAGGGGAATTACGCCATGAAAGACATCTTGAACGGCGCGCGCGTTCGCGAGAGGGAAGAAGCCGCCGCGGGTAAGGGCGGGAAAAAGTAGATGCGGAGCATGGAGGTATCGATGCTAAGTCGGAGCGTGCGAAGTCGGATTGCAATGTTTTCGTTGACGACCGCGCTCAGTTTTTCGATCGCGGCCGCGCAGGACGCGAAGCCTGTTGTGAAGCCGGTATCCGCGAAGGCCGCGGCTGCGCACGCGGCAGGAGCACCGAAGCCGTACAACCCGCCGCGATTGGCCGATGGTCATCCCGATTTGCAGGGCACCTATGACGCCGCCACCATGACGCCGATGGAACGGCGCGCCGGTTCGCCGCTCGTGCTGACGAAAGACGAAGCGGCCAAGCTTGAAGACGCGGCGGCCGCTCGGCGCGCTAAGGGCGACGAGTCCATTTCCCCGGATCGCACGGCTCCGCCCAAAGGCGGCGACGGATCGGTGGGGGCCGCGGGCAACGTCGGTGGATACAACGCCGGTTGGCTGGATGCCGGCGACAAATACAACGTCGTGAACGGAGAAATTCGCGCCTCCATTCTCGTGGATCCACCCGACGGGCGCCTTCCCGCGATGGTTCCCGGTGCGATGCAGCGCGGGCGAGGCGGATTTCAAGCACGGCAGCCGAGTTCCGACGCCGGGGAGAACGATCCCGGCTTGGATCGCACGCCGGGCGCCTACGACGATCCCGAACGCCGCCCGCTTGGAGAACGCTGCTTGTTGGGATTCGGTTCCACCTCGGGGCCGCCGATGCTGCCCAACTATTTCTACAACAATCTTCATCAAATCGTCCAAACCAAGGACTCGGTGATGATTCTCACCGAAATGGTTCACGACGCACGAACCGTGCGCATGAACGCGGAACACTTGCCGAAGAACATTCGCTTGTGGCTGGGAGACTCCGTGGGGCACTGGGACGGCGACACTTTGGTTGTGGACACCACGAACTTCACGAACAAGACGCGCTTCCGCGGATCGGGGGAGAACTTGCACGTCGTGGAGCGCTTCACGCGCGTGAACGATCACACGCTGCTGTATCGCTTCACCATCGACGATCCGACCACTTGGACCAAAGCGTGGACCGGGGAGTACAGTTGGCCGGCCACTGATGGTAAGATCTACGAGTACGCGTGTCACGAAGGGAATTACGCATTAAAGGATATCTTGAAGGGCGCGCGGCTGCGAGAGAAGGAAGAAGCCGCGGGCAAGAGTGGTAAGGAATAAAACGGAAAGAGGTTCGCAACAATGAACAGACGACTTGGGCTCAGCGCTTTACTCACAGCTTTGGCGTTTGGCGTGGTCACGCCATCGACCTCGGCGCATCACGCCTTCGGATCGGAATTCGACGCCAACGCGCCGATTCTGATCAAAGGGAAGATCGCCAAGATCGAGTGGGTGAATCCCCACACCTGGATTCACGTGGAAACCGTGAAGGCGGACGGCGCCAAGGAAATCTGGATGGTGGAAGGCGGCAGCCCCAACACGCTGCTGCGTCGCGGCGCCAACAAGAACACGTTTCCGGAAGGCACGGATGTTGTCGTCGACGGCTATCAGGCGCGGGATCATACCGAACTGCGCGCCAACGCGCGCAACGTCACATTCACCGACGGCCGGAAGTTGTTTCTCGGTTCCACCGGCACCGGCGCTCCGGATCCCGAATCCTTCAACGCCGACAAGGCCAAGAAGCAGGGTAAAGATCCCGATCTTCTCGACCAGTTGTTGGACCTGTTCTTCTAGCCTGGTTTTAGTAGCCAGGTTTAGCAGCTTGGTTTAGCGACACCAGCGGGAGCAAACGTCCGGGACACCACGAGTGTCTCCAGCGTTTGATCCAGGCGTTTGCTCCCGCGTGAGGTCAATCTTGTCGATGCTCGTCGCACGCGCACGTTTCCTCGCCTTTCTCGCACTCACCCCGACCTTGGCCTTCGCGGCCACCACAGGACGCATCACCGGCACCGTCAAGGATCAGAGCGGTGCGGTCGTTATGGGGGTCACCGTCACCGTGACTAACACGACTCAAGGGATCGTGACCAAAACCATCACCGACGTCAACGGAACTTACAGCTTCCCGAGTTTGCCGATTGGCCGGTATCAGTTGACGGCGGCTGTCGCCGGATTCCAGCCGGAGCGCCGCACGGGATTGATCCTCGATATCGACAGCGTTCTTCAAGTGGATATCACGTTGAAGCTGACGCAGCGGAAAGAGGAAGTCACCGTCACGGGATCGCAAGCGGAGACCCAAGTTCGAGTGGACACGGTCAGCACCGAAATGGGTGAAGTGGTCGGCGAACGCGAGATGACCGCGGTTGGTCTCAATGGGCGCGCCTACACCGACCTTCTGGCATTGCAGCCTGGCATCGTTCCGATGTCCACGCAGCAGCCGAATTCCATCGTGATGGCGGGTGCGTCGGTGGCCATTACGCCCTCCGGCGGCCTGAACCCCGGGAACCAGTCGGTGAGCGGCCAGCGCGAAGATGCCAATGGTTTCATTGTCAACGGCGGCGACGTGAAAGAACTGATGAATGGCGGTGCGTTGATCGTGCCCAATCTCGATTCGATCGCGGAATTCCGCGTCCTCACGAACAATTTCGACGCGCAGTATGGAAATTACAGCGGCGGGATCATCAATGTCGTCACCAAGCCGGGAACTAATGCGCTGCACGGCAGCGCGTTCGAGTTCCTGCGTAACACCGATCTCGATGCGCGAAACTTTTTCTCGCCCGAGCGCAGTTTCTACAGGCAGAACCAGTTCGGCGGGACGCTTGGTGGACCAATACGGAAGAACAAAGTTTTCTTTTTCGGCGACTATCAGGGCACTCGATCGAACCAAGGCATCGACACGGGACTGATTCCCGTTCCTACGCTCGCGGAGCGCTCCGGCGATTTCAGCGGCGTCGCCAGTTCGCTCAAGGGAAGCGTGGGCGGTCCGTACATCGCCGGTTTGCTGGAGCAGAAATTGGGCTACAGCGTGTCGGCGAACGAGCCGTACTACATACCCGGATGCACCGATCACACGCAATGCGTGTTCCCGATGGCTTTCATCCCGCAACGGGCTTTTTCAGCGCCGGCCCAACACTTGTTGCAATACATCCCGTTGCCAAACACCGGTGCTTCCAATTTCTCCACGTCGTCCTACGGAGAAACAACGCGAGACGATAAGGGCAGTTTCCGCGTCGACGCGGCCACCAGCCGTTTCGGCACGTTGACGGGCTACTATTTCTTCGACGACTATCGCATCGACAATCCGTACCCCACAGGACAAGGAGGAGCGAGCGTTCCCGGCTTCAATGCGTTGAATTTGGGACGCGGACAACTCGCCAATTTTTCGGCCACCAAAGTATTCGGCGCGACGGCCGTAAACGAACTGCGTCTGAGCTACATGCGGAGCGCCAACAACGTGGGGCAACCGTCCGGCGGAGTGGGTCCGAGTCTCGCATCGCAGGGATTTCAAACCGGCGCGGGCACTCCGGGCATCGTGCCGCTGGCGCCTTCGATCGAAGGAGTTGAGAACGTCATCTTCGACTCCTTTGTCATGGGCGAACCGATCACAAATCTTAAACAGGCCAACAACACCTACAGTGTCAGCGACAATTTCTCCAAGGTGATTGGCCGCCATTCGCTGAAGTTCGGCTTAGAGGCCAGTTACGAGCAGGTCAACGTCAATCCGGACCCGACATTTAACGGTTCCTTTCTATTCAACGGAACGGAAACCGGCTACGACTTCGCGGACTTTCTGATCGGCGTCGCCAGCAACTTCAATCAAGCCGACTCGCAGTCGTACTATCTTCGCCACAGGTATCAGGGCGGATTCGCGCAGGACAGTTGGCGATGGAGACCGAACCTGACCGTGAACTATGGGATTCGATGGGATCACATGGAGTATTGGTCGGAGAAATACGATCAGATTCCAACATTCCTTCCCGGCGAACAGTCCAAGGTCTACCCGAATGCACTGCCGGGCTTGGTTTATCCAACCGATCCGGGAGTGGTGAATACTCTCGTCCCTTCGAAGCAACGTTTTTCGCCGCGGATTGGTGTCGCATGGTCGCCCGACGGAGCGCCGAGCTTGTTGGGAAAGAGCTTGTTGGGAAAAATGCTGGGCGGTCGCGGGAAGTCGAGCGTCCGCGCCGGCTACGGCATTTTCTATTCCGTCGTCGAAGGAAACACCATGGCGATCGACGAGCCGCAACCACCTTACGGGTTGAGCTATACGAGCCCCTCGCCGCCGCTGTTTGCGACGCCGTTCATGTCCGCCTCGAATGGCCAGTTTCTCGGTAATCCATTTCCGCTCACGTTTCCTCCGCTGAATGCTTCCGCCGGTCATCCGAACAATTTGAGTTTCGACCGGTTCATTCCGCAGGCGGGGATGACGGCGCCCATTCCCGGGAATACCTATCCTTATAGCGAGAATTACTTTTTCTCAATCGAGCGCCAAGTCACCGCGAACACGTTGCTCAGCGTCAGTTATGTGGGGTCGCAGGCTCATCACCTGTTGTCGGTGTTCTCGGCGAATCCGGGCGATCCCGCGCTCTGTTTGAAATTGAGCAATCCCAACACGGTGGCGAAGAATTCGCCGACGTGCGGACCGTTCGGAGAAGACACGCGATACATCACGGCGAGCGGCCAAACGATTCAAGGGACGCGCGTTGGCCTGGGACCGGGTTTCTCAAACGACGACTATGACGCAAGCGTCGGCAACTCGAATTTCAATGCCTTGGAGGTTAGTTTTCGCCACTCCGGCAAATCCTACAGTTTCTCCGCCGGATACACGTACAGCAAGTCGATCGACCAAGCTTCGAGCATTTCCGATCCGCTCGACCCGTACAATCTTGCAGCCACGCGGGCGCTCTCCGCGTTCGACCTAAAGCATAATTTCGTGGCGAATTATCTGTATCAACTCCCCTTCGCCCGAATGAAGCGCCGTTTCACCGCGCGGATGAACCCTCTGCTTGAGGGATGGTCGATCTCCGGAATTACGCGTGCGACTTCCGGTTTTCCGGTGACGCTGCATGTCGACGGAGACAATTCGCTGCAAGGAAGCATTCCGAACGGCGTAAACAACTTCAGCCTCGATCGACCGGATTACAATGGCCGGCCGCTCGACTTGAACGGCAATCCGCGCAACAGCCAGCCGTATTTCAATCCCGACGCATTTAGTCCCAATGCGCTGGGAACCTTGGGCAACGCTTCGCGGCGATCATTCTACGGTCCAGGCGCTTTGAACGTCGACCTGGCCCTGCTGAAATCGACACATCTCGGCGAATCGAAGGCCCTGGAATTCCGGCTAGAAGCATTCAACGTCTTCAATCACGCGCAGTTCTTTGGTCCCGCGTCGGTTGATGGCGACGCCAGCGCCGCATTGTTCGGCCACGTAGTGCGTGCCGCTGCTCCACGCCTGATGCAGGTGGCGGTGAAATTTACGTTTTGACGTAGTTCCCGCTCGATCACGCGCGCTGGTGCCTCAGTTTTGAAATTTGGATACGGAGAGGAGAGCGCGTCTCTCAGGCTGCGCCGCAGCTTAGCTGGCGAAGCCAGCGGAATATTTGTAGCCCGCAGCGTGAGCTGTGGGTCCAGGTGCGATGCAGGAAAAGCCCGCGAATGCGGGCGACATAAAGGCCAGACATTTATGTCGCTCGCTTTCGCGAGCTTCGTTGCCCTGACCCGTTTACCCACAGCTTGCGCTGTGGGCTACAAATATACCGCTGGCTTCGCCAGCTTCAGCTGCTCCGCAGCCTAAAACACATCTCATCTGTCCGTGCGTGCGAAACTTCAAGTTGACGCACCATCACGCGCGCTCTCTGAGGACCCGCCAGATTCCCGCCGTCAGCAACAACCAGGCGATCAAAAGCGCAAGAGCAGGGACGGCGTGACACGCCGTTACGATTCCTTCTTGCCACGGAGCGCCGCCTGTGGCGCCGGCCTGAGCGCCGGCAATCCGCAGGGCTTGGTTCGTTCCCCAAAACGCCGCCGCGATTTCGGAAAAACCTAGCGGCCACAGCAACACATGACACCAAACGATCACGCCGGCCGCGCGATTTGAAACCGACGAGAGCGATGAACTCAAGAGGAGTGCCGCGAGAATGGAAATGGTCCCGCTACCGGTGAAGCCAATGTGCGCGGCGAGCATGAGCCGTGGATACGGGACCGCCTGGACGGCGGCGCCGACGAGCAATCCGGCCACCATCAGGAGCGCGCCATTCAAAGCGAGGCAAACGGAGGAACGCGTGGGCTTCATAGGCTTTCGTCATGATAAACGAAATCCCGCCTCAAGGATCGAGAACCACAATCACGCAGTGCCTCACTCTGGAATTTCTCTGCCCGCCCACAAGCGGCTCTGCCGCTTCTTTGTGCGGAAAGGCTTGGCCTTTCCGAAAGAGCGCTCCTCTTCTCCGGCAAGGCTATGCCTTGCCGGCCGCCGACCGCCATGCGATCTGATCCAGGTTCGGAATCAGCGGTTCATCCGGCCCTGGCCTGCCGATCCAGTAGCGTGCGCTCGACCAGCGGTATTGCTCCGGAGTGGGCACCAACTTCAGGCGCACCGGATTGAGATGCGTATAGTTGACCTTCTGCATAAGAATCTGCTCTCGCGGAAGCAACACGACGTTAGAGTGGTGTTCCCAAAGAGAATAACGGTAGTTCCTTTTCCTCGTTCCTACTGCGAGCTTTGCCAGCGACGCTGCGAACTCGGGCCTCTTGAGGTAATCGATAACTCTCCGGCTGGCGATACCTTTTATAAACCGCAAGGCCTCGGAGGGCTTCACGGCGCCATCGGTTACAACATGCAGATGATCAGGCATGATCACATAGGCCAAAATGAGTAATCCCGCAGATTTTCTCGCTTCATCCAATGCGGAGCAGGCCAGGGCTTTAATGGCTTCGCTCCGAAATACAGGTAGGCGATCTTTCGCGACAGCGGTCAGGTACAAGCACGGTGAATCTCTCGAAACGCGCAACATGAATGGCATTGTAATTCGATCATTCGCAGGGGGCAAGGCGCAGCCTTGCCCAATAAAGGAGAGTCGTTTTGCGGAAAGGCGGAGGCCTTTCCGCACAAAGAAGCGGCGAAGCCGCGGAAGTTTTCAAATGAAGCACTACGCCCTAATCAGGTCATCGAAGACCGAAGACAAACAAACTATGACCCGCGGCGATCGCGATGTACTGCCGGCCGTCCACTTCATACGTCATTGGGCCGGCGGCGGTCTCGCCTCCCAGGTTGGCTTTCCACAGCAGCGCGCCCGTGCGGGCGTCCAGGGCTTGGAAAAACCCCTCCCGACCGCCGACGAAAAGCAGATCCGACGCCGTCGTGAGAACTCCGCTGGTTGTCACGTCGTGCATTTCGAAGGTCCACTTCTTCTCGCCGGTTTGAGGATCGAGCGCCATCACCACACCGTGCGCGTTTCCCTCGTGCCATGTGTTGATCGCGCCGCGTTGCATGCCCGGCATTCCCACCGTGCCCTCGGGCGCCGAAAACTTGCCGCCCATGTAGTTCTGGCCTTCCTTGTACTCGATGGGATCTCCGGGCGCCAACGCCATCCCGTAGTTTTGCCACGTCGACATGTAGAACAATCCGGTGCGCGGGCTGAAGGATGGCGAATACCAATTTGTCGCGCCCAACAAGGCCGGGTAAATCGTGGCGCCGGAAGGTTGCGGAGTTAGGATCGGCCGTCCATGATCGTCCAGCCCACTGGCCCAATTCACGTTCGTGAACGGCTTGCCGAGGAGGAATTGGCCGGAGGCGCGGTCGAGGACATAAAAAAATCCGTTGCGATTGCCCCAATACATCAGCTTGCGCGCGCTGCCGTTCCAGTTGGCGTCCACGAGCACAGGGATCTGCGTGGCGTCATAGTCGTAACCATCGTGGGGAGTGAACTGAAAATACCATTTCAGTTTTCCGGTGTCCGCATCGAGCGCCACCACGCTGTCGGAATAGAGATTGTCGCCCGATCGCTGTTGCGGGTTGAAATCCGGACCGGGATTGCCGGTGCCCCAATAGATCAAGTTGAGATCCGGATCGTAGGAACCCGTGATCCACGCCGGAGCGCCGCCATGTTCCCAGGAATCGCCGGACCAAGTGTCATGGCCGGGTTCGCCTGGGCCGGGGATCGTATAGAATCGCCAACTTTCCTTGCCGCTGACGGCATCGTACGCGGCGATGAATCCGCGAATGCCGTACTCGCCGCCGGCCACGCCGACCACCACTTTGTTCTTCACCACCAGCGGCGCGAGCGTCATTCCATACGCCGCCGACGCTTCGGCCACCTTGGTATTCCACACCAATCGCCCGCTTTTGGCGTCGATCGCCAGTAAGTGCGCGTCGACGGTGGCCATGAACAATGTGTCGCCGAGAATCGCCACGCCGCGATTCACCGACCCGCGGCAGCAAAGCCGGCCGGGAGACGGACTATAGTGATACGTCCAGAAAATCCGCCCCATTTTTGCGTCCAGCGCAACGATGTCATTGGGCGCCTGCGTCACGTACATCACTCCGTCAACGACGAGCGGCGTGGCGGAGAAACTGAGCAGCGACTGCGCCTGGAAAACCCACTTCATCTCCAGATCCTTGACGTTTCCCGGGCCGACCTGCTTCAGTTGGCTATAACGTTGGCTGGAATATGCACCGGAATAGGTCAGCCAGTTTCGCGGTTCATCGGCCGAATGGAGCAAACGTTCCGAGGAAACTTGCGCCGGCAGCGCGTGGGGGATCAGGACGAACTGCAACAGGGCAAGCGGCAACAGCGCGAACAACGCTCGTCTTGTCACGGTCATTGGGAACCTTTCAGCGAAAGAAGATACGCAATGACATCCGCGCGTTCGTCGGCATTCAGTGTGTCCTTGTACGAGGGCATCGCCGAAGTCTTGATGACGGTGTACTCGCGGAGGTCGGCTTTGACCAGCGAGACGAGATGCTCCTGCTCGTCGATGATCTGGACCGTGTAGCTGTCTTCGTTGAGCCGCCGGCCGCGGACGGTTTTTCCGTCGCGCGTTACGGCGCGTACAAAACGATTCGCCGGTTGGATGGAAGCGTTGGGGTCCAGCAACGATCGTTCGAGGACCTCCGCAGTGCGGCTGCCGCCGATGTCGCTCAAGTCGGGACCGATGCGCGATCCTTTGCCGTTGACGCGATGACACGTGATGCACTTGCCTTTTGCCTCGAAGACGGTCTGTCCGCGGAGCGCCTCGCCCACCTTTACTGTGTGCGAGCCGAACTCGCGCATGTTGCGCAAATAGGCGACGATCATGTTGAGTTGCGGCGAGTCAAACTTAAATGGCGGCATGGCCGTGCCCGAGACGCCGGTGGTTATTAGCTTGCGCAGATCGTCATCCGATGACGCTCGCGAAAATTTCCCGCTGCGCAAATCAACTTTGGCGACGCCGTCGCCGTTCGGTCCGTGACACGCGGCGCATTGAGCCGTGTAGATGCGCGAGCCGCCCTGAATGTCGGACGGAGCGTACTTTGTCAGAAGGTCTGTTTCGGCTTGCGCCGCTAGCATCGTGGTCGCGCACAGAGAGACAAAGAGTGACGCCAGGACTTCGCCGGAACGCGCGCGATTTGGGATGGGAAAGGGCATATCGCAAGAGGCGAATCGCTCCTCAGTCTACTCCCGTGTCACGGTGGAATGCCATGTATAGCGCCACTCGACAGCGGCAGGCGTGATATTCTCCCGCAAGATTTATAGACCAATGATTTGGAGGAATCGTTCGATGCGGAATCAATTGAGTGTGCTGGCTGTGCTGGCGGTGGTGGGATTGTCGATTGCAGCGAGTGCCCAAACGCCTGCGCCCGCGCAAAGCGCGAGCGCCGTGCCGGTGAGCCCTGTGGTCGCCAATCCTACCTACATTTCCATTCCACTGGAAATCGCGGTGGATCGTCCCGCCGCGGAAGTGTGGAAGCGTGTCGGCAAATTCTGCGATATCGGCGAGTGGTTGCGAATTCCGTGCACGATCACCTCGGGTAAAGACGGAGAATTCGGCGCCGTGCGATCGGTGGCGGGCGAGGTTCTCGTTGGGAAGACCGAGCTTTCCTACACCTACACCCAGACCGTTCGGGCAAACCGGCCGTACAACCTCTACCACGGAACGCTCGAGGCACGGCCTGTGACGGCCACCACGTCGAAGCTCGTTTACACTCTGATGTTCGATAACTCTATGCTGGCCGACGATGCCGCCCGCGAGAAAGACAGGGCACAAAAGGTCGCGGTCTTCACACGGGCGTTGGAAAACATGAAAATCCTCGCCGAAGGCGGCACGCTGCCGGCCGTCCCGCCTCGTAACTAGTGTAGTGCGTTGCCGTTGTCGGAACCATTCGCGGTAGCGAATGGGTGCGCTGGCCTATCGTCAACCGGAGACGTGTGGCGACGCAACCGTAGAACGCAGGCACGGCCGGAATTAACCTCGACCAGACCGAATTTTTATGGACGGGCCAGCGAGTCCATTCGCTACTGCGAATGGTTCTGACAACGGCCGCCAGCGCGTCGTCAGTTCGTGAGCGCTTGATACACCATCGTCCGCGCTTGCCGGTAATTGGGCACGTTGATTCCTTGCGGCGTCTGGACCATCATCACCGCCACCAGTTTTTCCTTGGGATCCACCCAGAAGAACGTGCCCGTGACGCCGGACCATGAGAAATCGCCGACCGAGCCGGGTACTGGATTCCGGCCGGCGTCCACGCGGACCGCGAAACCAAGACCGAAGCTCGTGCCCATCTCCGGCGTGGGACCGAATGCGTTCAGGCCCATCGCCACCGGCGTGTGACGTTCGGTTGTCGCCGGTAGTTGATCGGAGGTCATCAGCGCCACCGTTGTCGGAGAAAGCAAGCGCACGCCGTCGAGTTCGCCGCCGTTTAACATCATCTGACAAAAGCGAGCGTAGTCTCCGGCGGTCGAAAGCAGTCCACCGCCTCCAGAGAGTATCGCGGGTTTCACCGTCGGATCGCCGTTCAGCAGCGGATTCGGCACATCCGGTTTGGCGAATCGCTGAACTTGCGCGGCGGTGATAAAGAAACTGGTGTCCGGCATCTTCAGCGGTCCGGTGATGCGCTCGGCGATGAAAGCATCGAAGCTCTTGCCGCTGGCCACTTCCACGATGCGTCCCAAAACGTCCGCGGACACGCTGTATTCCCACGCTTCTCCGGGTTGATGCGCCAAAGGCAAGCCGGCGATCGTCTTGACCATGTCGGCCAGCGATGGGGCCGTGAAGATGGGCGCGGCCCGGTAAAGCTGGTCGACGGCGGAATTGCCGAAAACGCCGTAGGTGAGTCCCGACGTATGGCGCAGCAGATCTTGCACCGTCATCGGACGCTTGAGAGCGGCTTTCTCCACGCCTACTTTTACGTCTTTGAACTCCGGCAGGTATTGCGCCACCGGTGCACCGATATCGACTTTGCCTTCTTCGGACAGCATCATGATGGCGACCGAGGTGATCGGCTTGGACATCGAAGCAATGCGGAAGATGGAATCTTTCTGCATCGGCTTCTGCGCCTTGCGGTCTTGGAATCCGACGGCGTCATACACGGCGATTTTCCCATTCCGCACCACCAGCATCACGGTGCCCGGGACTCGAGAATTGTCGACGTCAGTCTGCAACTGTTTGTGGATGCGCGCCACGCGTTCGCTGGAGATGCCGACGTCTTCGGGATGCTTGGCGAGCGGAAGCGGTTGAGAAAAGGCTGCGGCCGACAGCATCAGGCTCAGCAGGGCGAGAAACAATGTTCGCAAGATTCGCATCGCGACAGTTTACACAAAATCGGCGAGTCCGCGCTCAATAGCGCAACTCAACACTAGATCGCTGTATCCTAGCGTGTGCCAGCTAAGGTGCGGGATCTCCCACTCCTGGGCCTCGGTGAAGACACCCGCTCATGATGTTGCGTAGGTCGAGCATCACGTGCCACGAGCCCGAGACTTGTAGCAACCAATCGAGAGCCTCCTTGACGCGGAAATCGGCGATGCGCACCTCTCGGGGAGACGCGAGTGGTTCGGTAGGCACCGGCAGAACCTCCCTGATTCTCTCCCAGGTCTGTCAAAGCAGGTTCTCAGTTGCCACGCGAAATTCCGAGACACGTTTGAAACCGGCGCCTGCAGGGATCCCGAAATAGACGGCTTGCGATCAGCCTCCCTTGATCTCAACGTGGCGCACAAGCGAAAGCCAGTCCTGACTCTCGCGTAGGAAGAATTCGTCGGCTTCAGCAACCAGGACCCGAAGCCGTTCTTTACCCTCCACGCTCTCCGCCCGTGTCTTCAAATGTTCAATTTGTTTTTCTAGACTCTTACTTCGCGTTGCGAGCCGATTGTGCTCGCGCTGCACCTGGAGGCTCACGAGAACCGCGGTCACCGCGGGGGACATGATCGCGACAAAGGTCAGGGCCAGCTTCAACCAGTCTCGTGTTCGGACGATCTCGGGCAAACTGTCCCAGGTCCAATGCAGCCCAGCAGCCGCAATCGCGATTCCCAACACACAAAGGCTTCCCCGCTCGAGGTTGGCATGTGCGGCATGCTGTTCTTCGGCTGTTTTCCTGTGGTGCTTGCATTGCGCATCGAACCACAGGTTTTTGAGGTGATCTCGAAGTTGATCGAACCCTGGCACAGAATCGATTCGAGGTCGCTGCCAGCGGATTTCGTCGAACGCACGTACCATCCAGTCGCCGAGGCCGTGGCAATGGGCCATGAAGGGTACTGTATCCAGGGGTGCGGCATCGAGGTTGAAAAGCGCCAAGAAGCCGGCGCAGCGGATTCGTTCCGTCAGAACTCGACTTTCAATCCAAGCCGTATTTGGCGCATCGCGACTGGCAAACGTCAAGATTGCGACAATGAGAATGAGCAATAGGAACTCGATGCAAAATGCTAATGGCTTATCAAAGACAATGGCTATGGAAACGGACAACACTGCCGCCAGTGACAGCATGTACACAATCATGCCGATTCGCAGGAACCATGCCTTCCTCCCACCAGCCATCGCAGACGATCGCGAATAATGAGAGAGTAGCCATTTCCGCACGTCTTTTCGTGTGCCCTCGTCGATAATTGGCTGCTCGCCAAAAAACTTTCGATCGAAGTTGATCCGGCGTTCCTCCTGCTCGCCTTTGCCTAAGACCTGATTGTTGTATCGTCTCAACCCTTCGAGTGGACGCAGGTCGACTTCACCTCGATGATGGATGCTGCATTGTCCGCCCCAGATGCGGATTACCGGCTTGCCCTCGCGAACGGCGTACTCGACCACTTCCGCAGTTCCTGACGGCTTCTTGGGACCCTCTCCATTCCATAGCGCGAGCAGTACGTCACAGTGATCCACGACGTATTGACCACCGGCTCGAAACGCCTCATGCCGAATCTGCGCTTGAGTTTTCGTGTCGGTGCTTTCTGTCGATAGCCCCTTCTCTCTGAGGCGAATAGGCGTGGGACAGTGAGTAGCCAAGATCTCTTGAAACTCGTCTCGCGCGCTGTCGCTGGAGAAGGTTTTCATGTAGTCATCGACGCTGAGTGGCAGCACGGCCTTGAGTCGCGTTCCGGGTATCGTCAACAGAACGGATGCGACGATTCGATCCGCCCCTTCCGCCAGAGGGGAGACAACCTCATACAGTACGGGTGGAGAGGATGTGTCCTTGGCAGCCTGTAACTTCTGTTTGTTGTCATCGCTAAGCAGATCCCAGAAAACCGACTCGATAGCATTCCGAATCGACTTCCTGGTCTCGGCATCGTCAGGGAGTGTCCGATGCCCGGTGACACCCACTCGAATTCGAAATGGCAGAGGCGCGAATCCAGATTTGGAGTCGTCGTTCAATGGTCTTTCCTCTTGGTGAGTTTGTATTCCTGCGATTCAAGCACTCACGGATCCGCAAATAATTCCTTGGCGATGCTCAGCTTTCAGTAAAGTTGGCGGGCAAACACAGCTGGAGCCAATTGTATTATCAAAGCGTGGATGCCCCGAATTCATTGCTGACCACGCGACAGTCTGACAGATTTTTATCAATCTGTCACCGGACTAGTTTCGGCGAGCTACTCAAAATGACCCCGCCACGGGCATTGCCGCCGGAACTTTCGGCGATGGAACCATCAATACGCTGGATTTGATCAGCATCTTGCGCGCCGTCACGAACCTGCCCGGCTTTCGGCCGTCGGCCTGTACCGACTTGTTCGACGCCATGGACGGCTATCCCGCGGACACTTCCACCTCGCGCGGCGGCGACGGCGTCCTAAACACGCTGGACTTGATCATTACGTTGCAGCGCGCCACCAACATCAATACCACCCGGCCGCGGCGATTGTCGCGAAACCTCACGTGCACCACAGCGACGCCCGCCGAGGCCAAGCGCCGTCTACCGAATGGCGATGCGATTCTGCAATTAGAATTGGCCGCGGATTCGGAGCAGCGAACGGCGGTCTATCTGGTGGCGGCGGAGTCGGTAGACTTAGCTGGAATGACTTTCGCGGCCAGCGGCGAAGGTATCGCGTTCATCCCGGTGAGTCAGCCGTCGCTGGCCGATACCGGCATCGCGAATACGGTGGCGCTGGCGTGGCTAAACAACTTCTCGATGCGGGCCGGCCAAACGCTATTGCTTGGCTATCTGCAAAGCCAAACGACGCCAGTGGTGTCGAACGCGGCGGCCAGCGCGATCTCCGGCGAGAGTATCGCAGTGGACACGCCGTCTGGTTCCCGAGTTCGGAAGTAGGGCGATGACGTGCAGCGCGTCCGCCTTAGATGGTCCGAGGCTTGCCTCGGACACGCTAGGCTGCGCCATCGTCCGCGCCGTGCGAGTCAAGCCTCGCACGGTGAAGGCGGCGTCAAGGCCGCCGTACTCCATAGTCAAAACGATAACCGCTAGCTAACTCCGCCCCTGTTGATTTTGGCCCTCGAAATCCTCATGACCACTTCCTGCTGACCGATGAAAGTTGTGAGCGCGTTCCTGAAATGGCCCACGCGCTAAACGCGAAATCCCACATTGAAACAACACCCTCCAGCGCTCCTGCTCGAGCGCCACAGGACCCGTGTGTTCGATTCGCGAAATCGAGGAGGATTCATGTCCAAGACATTTTCGTATTGGCTGGCGGTGATGATCATAGCGGTTGCCGCGTGCGCCGACGGCCCCGTCGAGAAGGCGGCCGAGAACAACAGCACGTCCGGCACGTCGGTGAAGCGCGAGGTTCCACGCATCGAGCCCACGGAGCTTGTGAGCAAAGTCGAAGGGCTGCAATCCTTCCGGAAAGCGTTTGGCACCGGCTTTTGTCTCAATGCCGGTTGCGATTGGGTGGTCACGAACTATCATGTGATCAAAGCGACCGGCGAGCATCCCAGCGTGCGCGGCGTGAAAACGGATCAGATTTCTTTTGCCACCAGCGAAACAGACAAAGACGCCGAGAAGATTCACACCGGCGCCGGCGACTACAAATACACCTGGATTCGCGACGTCGCCTTGTTGAAGATGCGCGAACCTCTCGTCAACAAGGGCATGCATGCCGTGCCGTTTTTCACCGGGACTCTCGAGACGGGTCAAACCGCGACGGTCGTGGGTTATCCCGGAGGCAAACTGGTTTCGGTGCAGGGCAAGTTCGTCGTGGAATACGACGATGGCCGGTTGCGATTCGATCTTGCCGAGGAAGTATCGTTTGGAATCAGCGGCGGACTCGTGCTCGACGCGCAAGGGAGAGCGATCGGTTTGGTGTGCGGCATCCCGCTGGAAAATTCGAAATCGATTTACGCGGTGCCCGTCTGGGCCGTCGCCGATCTGGTGAAGGGAGCCAGTCCCGAGGTCTACGCCGGTGTGTTCGGCGAGGCTGAAAAAGCCAGCGACGATGGAGGCGATGGAGTCGAGCGAGCGAGACCCACCACGCCCGGACCCGATCCTCAGTTAGTGCTTCCCGAGTCGTACATTCAGACGACCGATGCGTTCGCGATGCCGGTTCGGCGTTACACCGACGAGTCCGCGGTCAAGGGTCTGCGTGAACGCGCCCAGACTATGGCCGAGGAAATGAAGAACTTCGTGGCCCGGCAGACGATTCACTTCTCCGGCGGCGGCCAGTGGCAACACGAATTGCAAGTGGTCGATGGGACTCTGAAATTTCGGACGGCCGGCAAAACCAAAGAGCTGTTAGAACTGCCGAGCTCAAGCAAGGGACCCGTTCCGGGTCCTTACTGGTCCGAGTTGGTTGAGAATATCGCGTTCGATCCGAACTTCGCTCTGCATTTCGAAGGCGACATGACCGTGAATGGCAAAACTTTGAGGGCCTTCTCTTATCAAGAGCGCCCCGAGGACGACATCTGCTCGCTTCGTGTTCGCGGCTCGTTCGGCCACGAGTGGAGAGGAAACCTGGCCTGCCGCGGGACCGTTTTGACGGACGACCAGTTTCGAATCTTGCTGGTCACCAGAGACATGTTGATGATCCCGCGCGGGACGGGGCTCGCGCATTTCAGCCTGGCGGTTCTCTACGGCTATTGGGGCGACCGGTTGGTTCCCGCTGAAATGATGATCCGTTCGCAGCAAACAACGGGAGTCTCGCAGGCGTCAAAAGTGGTGTTCGATCACTACCGCGGATTCGAATCCGAAAGCCGTATCGTCTTTGGGCAGTAAGAATTTCCTTCCTCCGCTCCCCCCTTTTTAACCGTTAGCTCACTCCCTATTCCTGTTGGGTCTTTCGGCCCAGGCCGATGAGAGTTCTGAGTAAGAAAAACGACCGAACTCTGAGAGGACTGCACATGAAAAAGACGCTGGGTTTCCTTTTGTCACTGACATTGTTGGCTGGACCGATTTTTGCGGACGATTTAGAAACGTTGCGCGCGCAACTCGCCGCCCAACGGAAGCAGATCGAAGAATTAGCCAAAGCGATCGAACAACTGGAGACGCGTGCCGCCGCTCCCGCGCCGAAGCCTGCAATCCAGCCGGCGAGCAAGATCGCCGCCCAGCCCGATGGGATCGGTCATACGAATCCTGCTTTCACCAATCCTGCTTTCACCAGTCCTGCTTCAACCAACCCATGCGACGCGCCTGAAAACGGCGAGACTCCCCCGTATCTTCGCATTGGAAGCACCTGCCTGACGCCGGTGGCTTTCATGGACGCCACGTTTGTGGCTCGCGACAAAGACGCGGGCTCGGGCATCGGCACGAATTTCGGCAGCATCCCCTACAACACCGCCGCGACGTCGCAGCTTTCCGAAGCGCGCTTCTCTCCTCAGAACAGCCGCATCGGTTTTCGCGTGGACGGCGCATGGGGCGGCGCGCACTTCATCGGCTACAACGAATTTGATTTTCTTGGGACCAATCCGTCAACCGGCTTGACCGTTACCAATGGCGCGTTCATGCCGCGCTTGCGTTTGTTCTGGGTGGACGTGCGCAAGAATCAGTGGGAGTTTTTGGGCGGTCAGAGTTGGAGCCTGCTGACTCCGAATCGCCGGGGGACTTCTCCGCTGCCCGCGGATATCTTTTATTCACAAGCGATGGACGTGAACTACGTGGCCGGCTTGACGTGGACACGGCAGCCGGGCGTTCGCGTGGTCTATCATGCGGCGGGTGATCGGGTGGCGGTGGGAATCGCGCTGGAAAATCCGGACCAATACATGGGCGGAAACGCCGGAGGAAGTTCGATCACCTTGCCCAGCGCGCTCGGTTCGTACGGCGCGTCGCAGTTGGACAATGCGTCGAACATCGGCACGGCCAATCCCGCGAACGCGACGCCTTCGGTTCATCCCGACGTCATCTTCAAGGTCGCGGTCGATCCAACGTCGCGCTTGCACTTTGAAATCGGCGGTGTCGAACGCACCTTCAAAGTTTTCAACTCGAACACCACGGGTCTTGGCGCACAGCAGACCTTCACGGCGCAAGGCGGCGGATTGTTGTTCGGCGCGAGCGGTGAACTGTTCAAAGGATTCCGTGTGATCTCCACGAATTTCCTCAGCGACGGTGGCGGCCGCTATCTTTTTGGTCAAGCGCCGGACGTGGCCGTGCGTTCCGACGGTTCTTTGAGCCCGATTCACGCCGATGGCACCGTCGACGGCATCGAGTTCACGCGCGGAACGTGGCAGTTCTTCGCCTACTATGGCGGAATCTACATCGGACGCGACGCATTGCTCGACGCCAACGGTACAACGCGCATTGGTTATGGATTCGCGGGCTCGCCGAACAGCCAAAATCGCGCGCTCAACGAAATCACTTGGGGATTCGTCCGGACCTTTTGGAAGAACCCGCGACTCGGTGCGCTCAGCCTGATCGGTCAATACGAATACATGTTGCGCGATCCGTGGTATGTGGCGGCAGGCGCGCCGAAGTCGGCGCATGACAATACCGTTTACTTGAATCTGCGCTATACGCTCCCGGGCCAAGCGCCTGTTTTCAAATAGTGGGACAGGCGTCCTCGCCTGGCGTCCTAACGGTTAGCTAACGCCGAAATTTGCCGCGCCTGCGCACTTTGGCCGTTTGCGTGCAAAAGTAGACAGCCAAGATGAGCAACGTTGTAATAAATCAGGCGGACAAACAATCCACCGAACTCCAGTTCGGCGAGGAGCGCTGGAAACTGGCCGTCGAAGGCGCTCGAGACGGCATTTGGGATTGGAATGTCCAGTCCGATGAGGTCTTCTACTCCGCGCGATGGAAAGAAATTCTCGGCTATCGCGACGACGAAATCGCAAGCAGTCGCGTGGAGTGGGAAGGCCGGCTTCATCCCGACGACGTTATCTCGACATTGGCCACCGTTGATCTGCACCTGCGCGGACAATCGCCGTTCTATCAGGCGGAGTATCGTTTGCGGTGCAAGGACGGTTCCTGGAAATGGGTGCGCGCCCGCGGCGCGGTGGTGAGCCGAACCCCCGACGGCAAGCCGCTGCGATTTGTGGGCGCGCAGGCCGACATCACCGAACAGAAGATCGCCGCGCAAGGCCGCGAAGAGGCGGAAAGACAATACCGCGAAATCTTCGAAAACGCACTGGAAGGCATCTACCGAATCTCCGACGGGAAGATACTGGCGGCGAATCTCGCTCTGGCGCGGATGCTGGGCTACGCTTCCCGCGAGGAATTGAGTGAATCCGTTAGCGGAGAGATTCAACAGATTTGGCTCGATCAGCAGGAGCGGATCAAGTTCCTTCATTTGCTCGACAAGTACGGCGCGGTGCGGGGCTTCGAGTGCCGGCTAAAACGCAAGGAGGGGATGCCGATTTGGGTCTCGATGAGCGCGCGCATCGCCCGCGGGCCGGATGGAGAGAATCTCTGGCACGAAGGATTCGTCGAGGACATCAGCGCCCGAAAACAGAACGAGGAAGATCTTCGCGAGATCGAGCGGAGACTACGGACGGCCTACCAATTCAGCCGCCAGATTATCGAGAGCGCTTGCGAGGGTGTGGCGGTTTGCGGCCGCGACATGCGTTATCTGGTTTGGAACAAGTTCATGGAGGAACTCAGCGGAGTTCCCGCGGAACAAGTATTGGGGCGCCATCCGGCGGAGGTGTTTCCGTTCCTGGAAGAGGTCGGAGTCATCGAAAAACTGGAGCGCATTCTCGCCGGTAAGAAAGTAGAGACGACCGAGTTTCCATTCTCAACGCCATTAGGCGCCGGATGGACCTCCCACGTGAGCGGTCCGCTGCTGAACGAGTCCGGGGAGATCATGGGCATCATCAGCACCGTGCGCGATATCAGCGCCCGCAAATTGGCTGAGCAAAAACTGCTCGACAGCGAGAACCGGTTCCGTCTCCTCTTTGAAAGCGCTCCCGTGCCGTTATGGCAAGCGGATTTTTCGGGTGTTCGCCTCTGCCTGGATGAGCTGGCCAAGTCCGGCGTAGGCGACTTGCGCCAATATCTCCTCAGTCATCCCCACGACCTCGCGGCGTGTTTGAATCGCGCGACGATGTTGGACTTCAACCGCGACGCACTGAAACTGGCCGAGGCCCGGGACAAAGCGGATCTGCTGGAGAACTGGAGGAGCATGCTCACCTCGGAATCTCTTCCGGTCCTGTGCCAAGGATTGCTGGCGCTTTATGCCGGGAAGCCGCTGGCGCGGCACGAGATTCCGCTTCGAACCTTGCAAGGCAAGCCGCTCGTGGGCGACATGGAAACGACGCCCGCTCCCGGGTGCGATCAATCCTGGTCCACCGTGTTGTTCTCGCTGGTCGATATCACCGCGCGTAAACAAGCGGAAGCTACGCTGCGGAAGTCGGAGGAGAAATTTGCCGCGCTCTTTCGATCGAGTCCCGCGGGGATTGCGCTGGCGGAATTGGAAACCGGGCGGGTGATCGACGTCAACGAAGCTGGCGAACGGGTCACCGGATATCGCCGCGACGAACTGATCGGGCGGACCTATGCGGAGCAAGGTTTCTGGATCGATCCGCGAGACCGTGCGCGCTTGGTGGAACTGGTCCGCCAAGAAGGACGCGCCGAAAACCTGGAGTTTTCCTTTCGCCGCAAAGACGGAGAAATTCGCGACGCGGTGATTTCGGCGCAGCCGATCGACATCGACGGCAAGGCGTGCATGGTGACCAACACGCTGGACGTGACCGCGCGAAATCGCGCGGAGGATGCCTTGCGATCGTCGCGGGAAGTCTTCTCCAACGTGTTTCGCTCCAGCCCCACCGCGATGAGCCTGCAGGATCTCGAAAACGATAATCGCTTCGTCGATGTCAACGCCGCATTCGAGCGCGTGACCGGCTACACGCGCCGGGAAGTATTGGGCAAGACGCCTGGGGAGGTCGGACTACCGGTCGACGCGGCCGCGCGCGAGGAAGTGGCGAAACGCGTCCAAACGCAGGGCCGGGTTGCTCACGTTTTGCATCGCTTTGCCCGGAAGAATGGAGAGATCGGCACGGGGTTGCTTTCGCTCGAAACCATTCTCATCGACGACCGCCGCCACGCCGTGGTTTCCGTGTTGGACATCACCGAGCGCGACCGCGCCGAAGCAGCGCTGCGCGTTTCCCAGCAGCGTTTGAGCACAATTTTTCACGCCAGCCCTGTGGCGATGCTGGTCAGCGAACTGGAAACCGGGCGAATCGACGAAGTGAACGACACGCTTTTGCAGATGATCGACGCCTCGTCGGCCGAGCAAGTCGTGGGACGGACTTCTGTCGAGATCGGACTGATCGACGCGGAAGTTCGCGCGGGAATGCTTCAGACGGTGCGCGCGCACGGCCGGATCGACGGCTTTCTCACGACCGTCCAGCGGCTTAACGGCGCCAAGTTTTTTGCGGAGTTGAGCGTCAGCTCGTTCGAGCAAGGCGGCATGCGCTATTTGTTGACCAGTCTGGTTGACGTCACCGAGCGCGTGCGGACTCAGGAGCGCGAGAAGGAACTGCAAGCCCAGCTGGCGCAAGCGCAGAAGATGGAATCGATCGGCCGCCTCGCCGGCGGCGTCGCGCACGACTTCAACAATTTACTCACCGTCATCAACGGCTATAGCAAATTGCTTTTGGGTCCGATGGCGAAGGACAATCCCACCCGCGGCGATCTGGAAGAGATCGTGAAGGCGGGCGAGCGCGCCGCCGCATTGACCCAGCAATTGCTGGCTTTCAGCCGCAAGCAAATCCTGCAGCCGCAGACCCTCAATGTGAACCACGTGTTGGCGAATATGCAGTCGCTGGTGCGCCGCTTGGTGGGCGAGGACATCGCCGTCGGCTTGGCGCTGAACGCGGAGAACCCGATGGTCCACGCGGATCGCCATCAGTTGGAGCAGGTGATCATGAATCTCACGGTGAACGCTCGCGACGCCATGCCCAACGGCGGACGCCTTCTGCTGGAGACCAGCGTCGTGGAGCACGACGAAGTTTACGCCGCGGCGCATTCCGGCGCGCAAGCCGGACGATATGCGATGTTCGCGGTCACCGACACGGGAATCGGAATGGACGCGGCGACACAACGCCAGATCTTCGAGCCATTCTTTACCACCAAGGGAGCCGGCAAAGGCACGGGACTGGGATTGGCGATGGTGCAAGGCATTGTGAGTCAAAGCGGCGGACATATTTACGTCTACAGCGAGCTGGATCATGGCACGACGTTCAAAATCTACTTGCCGCTGTTGGACCACGCCACGCCGGCGGTCGAAAAACCGCCCGCGCGCGTTTCGCTGGTGGGAACTGAAACGATTCTGGTGACCGAGGATCAGGACGACGTTCGCAATTTTACGGCGCTCGCGTTGAGAAACTGCGGATACCGCGTGATTCAAGCATCGGGTCCGGCGCAAGCGCTGGAAGTTTGCGAGCAACATCACGAGCCGATTCATTTGGTCCTGACGGATGTCGTGATGCCGGGCGCCAGCGGCAGGGAATTGGTCGCGCAGCTTACGCAGAAACGGCGGGGCATCCGGGTCTTGTACATGTCGGGATATACCGACGATGTCATCGTGCAACATGGAATCCTCGAGGAGAACGTGCGCTTCCTGCAAAAGCCATTCAGTGCGGAGGACTTAGCCCGCAAGGTTCGCGAGGTCTTGGATTAATCTTCGATTCACCCTGGGCGTTTGACGAGAGTCACTTATGCAGACCGCGAAGTTCAATCATCTTTACAAACCCGCTGAATTCGGCGTGATACAGTGTCATAACTCTTTGGTAGGGACTGATGTTTAGCAGTAGGGGCTCATCGCGCGTAATTCCCGGCACTGTCCGTGAGGCAATCTCACTGGCTCGCACGCTTCAGCATCTTCTGGCGTTGATTCTCATGGGCTTGGGAATTGGTTTTCTCACCAGTAGGCAAAGCGCGGATCGCTGGCGGATCGGAATCGCATTCGCCGGAATCGTCATCGCTCTCGTTTACAGCTTGCGAGGCCACAGGAAACTTGCCGTTCGGATCAGCATTGCCACCATGTTGTATTTTTCGTCAGCCCTCGCCATTTCCGCTTCCGATGGTGTTCGAAGTATCGCGATTTTAATCTTTCCCGGCGTGCTTGTTGTCGCGGCGTTGCTGCTCGATCCCGCCTGGTATTTGGGCTTAGCGGTGACCACGGTGATCATCGTCACCGGAATCGGCCTGCGGGAAATGACGGCGGTTGCGCACGGCCAGGTGATGACGCGCAGCGCCACAACTTATCGGACCGTCATCCAAATCGATTGCATTCTCGCTGTCGTGGCGGCGGGAGTCGGTTTGTTGGGACGGAACTTGCGCGCGAGTTTAGTTCGCACGCGTCACACCGTTGAACAACTCGATCAAGCCGTGAAGGAATTGCGGGAATCGGAAGAGCGATTCCGTACCTTGGTCGATCTGGCGGTCGACGCGATTTTCATTACCGGCCGCGGCGGCGTGATTCTGGACGTCAATCAACGAGCTTGTACGCTCACCGGCCGATCAAAACAAGAACTGCTTTCGGTGAACATCGCGGAAGTTTTTAGTTGTGGGAACCAATTTGTCCTGGCGGACGACAACACCAACGGCGATACGGCCGAAACCGAGGTGTTGCGCCCGAACGACTCGCGAATCGGCGTGGAACTGCATTGGAACACCATGCCCTCGGGCGTGGTTCAGATCATTTGCCGGGATATTACCGAGCGTCGCCGGACCGAAGCGCGCATCCGTCAAATGCAGAAGATGGAAAGCGTCGGACGATTGGCCGGCGGTGTGGCGCACGATTTCAACAACCTGTTAACCGTGATCAACGGCTACAGCGGATTGTTGCTGGAGAGAATGGATCCTAAAGACCGCGCGCTCGAAGCGATCCGCGAAATCCACAACGCGGCACGCAATGCCGCCGGGCTCACGCAACAACTTCTCACCTTCAGCCGCAAGCAGGACCCTCGCCCGCAGCCGGTCGATCTGGCGGAGCTTGTCGATTCGTCGCTCATTATGTTGCGGCGATTGCTGGGCGAGGACATCGAAGTTCTGGTGGAACACGAGCGTCGTCCGGTGGTGGTGTTGGCCGATCCCGTGCAAATGCATCAAGTGCTGGTGAATCTCGCGGTCAATGCGCGGGATGCCATGCCCAGCGGCGGCAAGCTGACAATCTCCACGGCGACGCTGCGACTCGAAGGCGGCGAGCAAGATTCCGGCGAAGCGGTCCCCGGTGAATACGCGGCGATCGCGGTGTCGGACACCGGCACTGGAATGACGGAAGAAGTACAGCGAAGGATTTTTGAGCCGTTCTTTACGACGAAGGAAGTCGGACGCGGAACGGGTCTCGGTTTGGCGACGATCTACGGCATCGTGCAACAAAGCAAAGGCTTCATCAAGGTGGAAAGTCAACTGGGGCAGGGAAGTAGATTTACGGCCTGCCTGCCGCGGGCCGCGAGCGAAGTGCCGGTGGCCGCGAAGAAAGCGCCCGCCCGGCAGTTGCCGGGGAAAGAAACGTTGCTGGTCGCCGAAGATCAAGAAGCGGTGCGGCGTCTCACAACCGCGATTCTACGCGCCAGCGGCTACCGCGTGCTGACCGCGGCCGACGGCGAAGAAGCGCTCAAGTTGGTGCAATTGGGCAACGAACGGATTGACTTGGTGCTCACCGACGTGGTCATGCCGCGGATGAACGGACGCGAATTGGTGGAGCGTGTTCTCGAAGTTCAGCCGGGCGTCAAAGCGATTTACGTTTCAGGATATTCCTACGATCTCTTGGCCTCGAAAAACTTGCCGGCCGGAATCCACGTGCTCGCCAAGCCCTACGATCCGGAAACTCTCACCGCGACCGTTCGCAAAGTTCTCGACGGCGAAGCCTTGAGCGTCGCGAGCTAGTACACTTCAGGTCTTAAAAGTCTCGCGTACTTTACGCAGCAAATTTTCGGGCGAAAACGGCTTTTGCAGAAACGCCGCGCGCGCTTTCAGCACGCCTTCGCGGATCGCCGGATCGTCGGTGAAACCGGAGAGAAACAGAACGCCCATGCGGGGAAACAGCGGCTGCAAAGTTGCCGCGACTTCCGCGCCGCTCGCGCCCGGCATCAATCCATCGGTGATCAACAGATCGATGGCCCCCGCGTACTCGCGCGCCATCGCGATCGCGGCCGCGCCGTCGGAAGCTTCCAGCACCTGATACCCGCTGCCCGCGAGAATCAGCTTCGTAAATTTGCGGACGCTATCTTCATCCTCCACGAGAAGTATGGTTTCTTTTCCGCCGCCGCGCCGGCTCTCGGCCGCCGCCGGCGGTTTGGCGGACGAATCAACCTCTTCGCTTTCCACCACCGGCAGGTAGATCCTGATCGTTGTCCCACAACCGGTCTGGCTATCGACTTCGATCTCTCCTCCGCTTTGCTTCACAAAGCCAAAGACCATGGCCATCCCCAAACCCGTTCCTTGACTCTGCGGCTTGGTGCTGAAGAAAGGCTCGAAGATGCGGGCGCGAACGTTCTCATCCATCCCGTGACCCGTATCGCTCAACGACAGCGAAGCATAGCGATGTTCGCCGCGAGAGGATTCCTGCGTCACGATGGAGAGCTCGCCGCCTTGCGGCATGGCGTCGCAAGAATTTGCGGCAATGTGGATAATCGCTTGTTCGAGGGTCCCGCGGTCGGCCCGGACTCGGCCCACATCGCGTCCCAACTGGGTTTTCAGGCGGACTTTGCCGCCCAGCAGGGCGCGAATCGAACGCTCCAGACCGGCGACGACCTCGCTCAGGTCCAAGACTCTCGGATCGAGGATTGTTTGCTGACTGAAAGCTGTCAACTTGCGCGTCAGTTCGGAGGCCGCTTCGCTGGCTCGCTTCATCTCCTCGATCATGGGGCGCGACGGATCGTCCGGGCCGAGCCGCGCGAGAAGAATGCCGCCATAGCCGTCCAGAATGGTCAGGAGATTATTGAAATCGTGAGCCACGCCTCCTGCCAATCGGCCCACCGTTTCCAGTTTTAAGGCTTGCTGCAACTGTCGCTCGCTGAGTGCCTGCTGTTCCTCGGCCTGCCGGACCTCGGTAATGTCGGCTATCGTTAGAAGCGCGCGCTCGATGCCCTCTTTCAGCGGCCGCCCGCGCATGGAATACCGGCGGGCGCCGACATGACGGCCGGACACGACCTCACGCGTGAGAGCGGGAATATCTCCTCGAAGGAGTTTGGCTACTTCCGCGAAGAACGTCTCATCGTCTTCTAACGCCTCGCGGCAGGCGGCGATGAAATCCGAACCGATTCGCAATTGCCGCATCCACTGCGGTGTGGGCGAGCCGGTGAGATTGGCTGGTTCATTGGCCGCGACAACCTGGCCCTCCGCGCTGAGCGCGACCACTTGCAGAAGCAGCGAGTCCATCATGGACTGCAGGAAGTCCGCCGTCCTTTGCAACTGACGTTTGGATGACTCTAGCTCCGAAACCTTGGATTCGAGCTTGCGGACCAACGCGCCGTTATATTCCTGAAGCACAATCTCCGGCTGTTCCGATTGTGGCCGAGCGCCGGTGGCCGGTTGTTCGATTAGTTTTTGAATCGATTGCAGCAGAGCGTCGGGCTCCAACGGTTTCAGCAAGAAAAGATCAGCGCCGAGATCCAGAGCCAGTTTTGCATCTTGATCGTCGGTGTAGGTGGCCGTGTAAAAGACGAACGGAACTCCGGCCAACAATTCGTCGCTCCGCCAGTGACGGCAAAGCGAAAAACCGTCCATTTCCGGCATCAGGATATCGGAAACGATCAGCGCCGGAGGATTCGCGCGAGCCAGCGCCAGCGCTTCTTTTCCGTTGCGGGCCGTGTCTACGTCGTAGCCGTTGCTCTTGAGCAGCGCCGCGAGATAGTAAAGGTTTTCTTCCGCATCATCGACGATCAACGCTCTGGCCACGTGTCACCCCGCACGCGAAAAGGCGGCCCAAACTATGGCATGTGTTGCCGCACTTGATCCACAAACGTATCCGGATTGATGGGCTTCTCGATGTAGTCGGTGGCGCCGGCGGCGAGCGCGCGTTCGCGATCGCCCATCATCGCGTACGACGTCACCGCGACAATAGGTGTCATTTTCAACTCGGGATTGTCGCGAATCGTCGCCGCGACTGCGTAGCCGTCCATGCCGGGAAGCTGGATGTCCAGCAGAATGCAGTCCGGCTTGCTGTCTCGCGCGATTTCGATGCCCTGTTTGCCATCGGTTGCTTCCAGCACTTCGAATCCGTGTTGTTGCAAGAGAAAGCGCATCAGATAAAGGTTCTGCTCGTTGTCTTCAATCACCAAAATCGTTTGCTTCACGCTGTGTTTTTCTCCAAAGGAATGCGACAACTAAACGTACTGCCCTCGCCCGGACGGCTTTCCACCGAAATGGAACCGCCCATCATCTCAGTCAACTTCTTGCAGATCGACAAACCCAGCCCGGTCCCTTCCCGTTTCCGCGCCAGCCCTGTGTCCAGTTGAGAAAAAGGTTGGAACAGGCGATCTAGATCGCGTGGCTCAATGCCGATCCCGGAATCGCGAACGGAAACAATCGCGCAGTCGCGGTCCCCGATGCATCTTACCAGCACTCCTCCGCGCTCGGTGAATTTGATTGCATTGCTCAAGAGGTTCAAAAACACTTGCTCCACACGCTGTCGGTCACCCACGATGGTCCCCACATTCGGCGAAATCTCCGTCGACAGACTCAATCCCCGTTTTTCCGCCAATGGGCGGACCGATTCAACAACCTTCTCCAGAGACTGTCGCAAGTCAAAGGACTCACGCTTCAAATCGAACTGTCCAGCCTCGATTTTGGAGATATCTAATACGTCATTGATCAGGGCGAGCAGATGGCGAGCGCTGCTTTGGACCATGCCGAGTTGCTTCTTTTGCTCGGCATTCAATGGTCCCGCCATTTCCTTCACGGCCAGTCCCGTGAATCCGATGATGGAATTCAGCGGTGTTCGCAATTCGTGCGACATGGTGGCGAGAAACGCGGACTTCATGTGGTCCGCCGACTCCGCTCGTTCTTTGGCGATGCGTAATTCCGCGGTCCGTTCCTCGACGCGCGCCACCAGGTCTTCGGCTTGCCGGGAAATCTGGCGAGCAATCATCGTAAAGAAAAATCCTCCCACCGCCAGCACCAGCAATCCGGCTCCCGCCATGACGCCCTCGTAAATCCCCACCAGGCGCGCCGCTTCCGCCTCTCCTTGCGCGGCCTCGTTGTTGGCGAGCTTCACGGTTTCATCGATGGCGTGGGAGTGCTCGTCGAAAATCGGCAACAACTGCGACGTCAGGACCCGATGCGCCTCTTCCCGGCGTCCGGCCAAAACCAGCGGAAGAAAGTCCCGCTGCGCGATCGCAATGTACAGTTGTGCCGTCGCGTAAGCGCGGCCCTTCATCTGTTCCTTCAGCGGACCTTCCGGCATCCGCTGCATGTAATCGCGATGATCGCGCTGGAATTCATCGCGCGCCGCGTTGAAACGGTCGATGTGGCGCTGCCGGCCGGCCGCATCTTCGGCGCCGTCGATCAAACTGCAGAGCAGCGCAATCTCCAGGAGATTCTGCGACGGCGGAACCAGATCCGCGACGACGTCTTTACTGAGTGAGATGCGGCGATAGATCAGTCCATTGACTTCGATCCGCGACAGGATGAAAAAAGCCGCGCCGGCAAAACCCGCCAGGCCAACGAAGCCCGTAAGAATCAGCCATCGGAGGCCTGAACGGATTTCCATACGTCAGCCCATTTCGGCTTCGAACGACACGTTGCTGCGCTCGACAATTCCGTATTCCTTGATCTTGGCGTAGATGGTGCTCTTGCTGATTCCCAAGCGGCGCGCCGCTTCAATGCGATTTCCGTGCGCCGCGGAGAGAACGTCGAGAATCGCCCGGCGCTCGATCTCCTGCAAGTAGGAAAGCTTGCTCTTGGCTGGGGCCGGCGCGGCGGCCTCAAGTTTTTCCTGGGACGTACGCAGTTCGATCGGCAGATCCGCGACCGCGATCGTCGAGCTGCCGGCCAAGAGGGCCGCCGACTGAATCGCGTTCTCCAGTTCGCGAACATTTCCCGGCCAGCGATATTGCGATAGCGCGGTCAGCGCCTGGCGGGAAATACCCCCGGCGACTTGTCCCGACTCCGTCAGGCGATTCAGAAAATGCTGCGCCAGCATGGGAATGTCCACCGTTCGTTCACGTAAAGGAGGAAGCGTGATCGATACGACGTTCAGGCGATAGTACAGATCGGCGCGGAATCCACCTTGGGCGATCGCTTCCTTCAGATCGCGGTTGGTGGCGGCGATCACGCGCGCTCCTAGCGGCACCACGTAGGTGCTGCCGAGCGGCCGAAATTCCTTTTCCTGAAGTGCGCGCAGCAACTTCGCTTGCAACGCGATCGGCAACTCGCCGATTTCATCGAAGAAGAGCGTGCCGTCGCCCGCGCCGGCCAACAATCCCGGCTGATCTTGCCGTGCATCGGTGAAAGCGCCTCGCACGTGACCGAACAATTCGCGTTCGATCAAGTTTTCCGGCAGCGCTCCGCAATCCACCGCGACAAAAGGTTTCTCTTTGGCGGGACTGCTATCGTGAATCGCGCGCGCCACCAGCTCCTTGCCGGTCCCGCTTTCGCCGAGGATCAAAACCGGCATGCGCACCGGCGCCACGCGCATCACGAACTTGAACACCTCCCGCATCGCGGGCGACACGCCGATCATTTTGCCCGCGCCGGTGAGATTCCCCAGTTGCGCGCGCATCGCGCGGTTCTCGATTTCCATGCCGCGGCGTTCGACCAACCGCGACAGCCGGCAAGTCAGGTCCTCGGGAACGAACGGTTTCGTCACATAATCGGCGGCGCCCATCCGCATCGCTTCCACGGCGCTGGCGACGGTGGCGAAACCGGTCATCATCACGACATTGGTGGCCGGATAGTATGCTTTGGTCATTTCCAAAAGCTTCATACCGTCGATTCCCGGCATCGAGACATCGCTGAGCACGATATCTACGCCGCCTTCTTCGAGCACACTGATGGCTTGCGGAACAGCTTCGGCTTCGCGGACGCGAAAGCCCGCCGTCTGCAAAACCTCCACGCACATTCTGCGAGTTTTTTCTTCGTCCTCAACAACCAACACGAGCGCGGTTGAGTCTGCCGGCTCCTGAGCCATTCCGCCAGTATAGGGTTTTCTGGAGCGAATTCTGGAATGAATTCTGGAAAGCCGGACGGATTCCAGAATCTCGGACGCAGCTTCGTCTCGTAATGTTGTTCTAAGCCGCTGATAAACAATGACTTCACCGGCGAGCCGATTTGGAATAAAGAATGCATTAGAAAAGGCGTGAACACATTAGCACTATCAGACACGTCAGACGCATCCGTGGCGTCGCATACGCTTTCATCCACACCGAAACCGCGGGTGATCATCGCGGACGACGACCATCAGGTTCGGAATCTGCTGCGCACGATGATCCAGCCGATCGCGGCTGACGTCTTCGTCGCGGAGAACGGCAAGCAAGCCGTCGCGGCGCTGCAAAAGCGCGATGCCGATATTCTGCTGCTGGACTTGATCATGCCCGACCAAGAAGGTATCGAGACGCTGCTGTGGGTTCGCAAGAACCGGCCGGGTCTCGCGGTGATTGTGATTTCCGGCCAGGTGGCAACCTACGGTCACATGGCGCGAAAACTGGGCGCGCGGGCGGCGCTCCACAAACCGATTTCCCGCGCCGATCTGACGCAAGCCATCGAGGCGGCGTGGCAATCGGTGCGCTGCGCGGCAACGTTATCCAACCAGGACACCCAATGAGTCTGGCGACGAGCAGTGATACCCAATCGCTTCAACACGCGCGCCATGAGTTGGCACGCTGCCAAGGATTGATCCAGGAAGTGTCCGCGCAATTGGCCCGTGCGACGAACTTAGTTGCGTCGCTATCCTCGAACCTCGCACCCGCGGCGTCGCACGACGATGCATCGGCTGGCACGGTCTCGGAGCCCTCGGTCGCAGAAATCCGCGATCAACTCACCAAGATTCTGGCCAGCAACGAGTTCATCCACTCCGTTCGTTTGTGCCGATTCCTGACGTATACGGTGGATCGCACGCTGGCGGGGGAAGCGGACGCACTCAAGGAATACACCATTGGCCGCGACGTATTCGATCGCGGCGAACATTACGATCAGCGTCACGATTCCATCGTTCGCGTGGAAGCGCGACGTTTGCGGCTGAAACTGGAGGCTTACTACCGGCACGCAGGAGCTTTCGACCCGGTCACGATCCTCTATCGCCCCGGCCACTACGCCCCGGTTTTCAACCGGCGAAGCGAAGCGACGGCGGCCTGAAGTCAACGCTAGAAAATTTAAATACTCTCTAAAAGGAAAAAAGGTACCCCCCATGAAAATCCTGATTGCCGACGATGATCGGCCCGTTTCGTTGTTTATCAGCCGCGGTCTTACCGCCGAATCCTACGCTGTGGACCAGAGTTACGACGGCGCGGAAGCTCTGCAAATGGCTTTGACCGTCGACTACGACCTTGTGATCCTCGACATGTCCATGCCCGGTATGGACGGCAGTGAAGTGGTGCGGCGCCTGCGCGCGATCAAGCCGGATATGCGGATCTTGGTTCTCTCCGGCCGCTCGCAAACCGCCGATCGCGTCGCGACGCTCGATGGCGGCGCGGACGACTATCTCACCAAGCCCTTTTCGATGCTGGAACTCAGCGCCCGCGTAAGAACGTTGCTGCGACGCAGAGGAACGGCCGTCACGGCGACCCTCAAGGTCGCCGATATGGAACTGGATCGCGTGGCTCGCACGGTGAGTCGCGGCGGCCGCCGCATTGAACTCACGGTCAAGGAATTCGGGCTGCTCGAATTGCTGATGCTCAACGCCGGTCGAACTTTGACTCGCGCGGCGATCATCGATCAAGTGTGGAACTTGGCGTTCGATTCCGGGACTAACGTCGTCGATGTCTACATCAATTATCTGCGGCACAAAGTCGACTACGGATTCGAGCAACGGCTGATTCGCACCGTTCGTGGCATGGGCTATCAATTGTGCGTGCCCAATGAGCCGGCCCAAACGACCGCGGCGTAATGCTTCGAAAACTTCGGAGTTAGCTCACGGTTACGGTTGTTGAAAACAAGTAACATGCCGGTTTGACAAACGCGCACCATCCGGTCCAGGATGCCGATTCTCTTCCTGTGACCGAAACGCGCGCGAATACACAACTTCCCAGATTCATTCAGGCGCTGCCGGTCTTTTCACCCGTTGCGTCGCGCTTGCTTTCGATGGCTTGTGACGAGCGAGCCTCCTTCAAGGAGTTTAGCCAACTCATCGAAAGCGAGCCGGCGTTGGCCGCCGATATTTTACGGCTGGCCAACTCGCCTCTCTACGCGCATCGTCCGCCGATCACGGGAATCCTTCGAGCGTTGGCGTTTCTAGGACTCGAAGCGGTTCGCGGTCTCGCACTGACCGTGGCTCTGCGAAATTTCTCGCTCTCCGCCGCGGGCGCGCCTTGCTTTCGCGAATGCTGGCGTCACAATTTGGCGTGCGCTTTGCTCGCGGGAGATTTGGCCGCGGATAGTTTGATGGAGTGGGACCGCGGCTACACGCTCGGATTGTTGCACGACTCCGGACGATTGGCGTTGTTGACGGCGAATCCCGTGGCCTACAACCGTCTGCTGCAAGTGGGCGCGCCCGACGCCCGGCAAATGCTGACAATGGAGAACGAACTCTTCGGCGTGGACCACTGTCAACTCGCCGAATGTCTCGCGGACCAGTGGCGTTTGCCGCCGGGGCTGGGCAGCGCGATGGCGCATCACCACGATCCCTATGGATCCGACGCACGAGCGCCGGTGTTGATCGTACAAATGGCCTGCCGCCTGGCGGACATGGCGGGTTTTCCCGCCTGGGGCGACGCGCCGCCGTGGAATCTCGACGATCTTCAGGAACATCTTCCGCGCTCCAGCGCCGAGCGGCTGAATCCCGAAACTTTGATTCCCTGGCTCGTCGAGCGCATCAATGGACTCGAAGGCGCGCTCATGCACTGATCACGCCTTAGCGGTTAGCTCACCTCGCTGACCGTGATCTTCACACCGCACATTGCCGTTGTATTGCTTGTATCAACTGAAACCAAGTTTTGTGGAAGGGGAGACGAACCGATGAAACCACTCCGGGTGTTAATTGTCGACGATTCCGCGGTGATGCGGAAGATCGTCGAGCGAACTCTGCGAGGCGCGGGAGTTGCGATCAACAAAGTATTCGAAGCCGGCGACGGCGAGGCCGGGCTCACCGTGATGCGCGACAACTCGATCGATCTGGTTCTCAGCGACATCAACATGCCGAAGATGAACGGCCTGGAGTTCGTCAAGCATCTGCGGGCGGGCGAAGGACCGAAAGTGCCCATCGTGATGATCACCACCGAAGGCGGCGAAGGCGGCGTGCTGGAAGCAATTTCGCACGGCGCGAACGGCTACATCCGCAAGCCGTTCACGCCCGACCAAATCGAAGCGCAACTGAAGCGTATTTTCGAGGCCACGAACTAACCATGAGCACCCAAACAATCTCTGTTGAACCGATCACGTGTCCCCAGTGTAAGACTTTGTTGAATCCGGTGTCGCACGCCGTGTCGCACCCCGTGCCGCCGCCCGCCGCGCATCGCAGCGCCGAATGGATCCCCTTGATTCGCAGCGCAGTGCAGGAAGTTTTCGAAAAGATGCTGGGCTGCGAAGTGGTCGACCGGGACGCCGCGCCACTGGAGAAGTCCGACCTGAGCGCGATGGTCGGTTTGGCCGGCGAATTGGTCGGCATGATGGCGGTGTGCTGCGATAAACCAGCGGCGTGCGCGGTGGCTGGAAGAATGCTCGGCGAAGAACCGCCGGAAATCGACGACTGTGTTCGCGACGCTCTCGGCGAGGTCTGCAACATGGTGGCCGGCAGCTTCAAGGCGCGCGTCCCCGGACTCGAGAAGGGCTGTAGTCTCTCGGTGCCGACCGTGCTCACGGGCGCCGACTATCGCCTGCATTCGCTCGCCGGTGTGGTGCACTTTGCGGTGTCGTTCAGTTTCGACGGCCTGCCGTTTTGGATCACGCTCGATCTTCACGAATAGGCGGCCGCATGTTTTCGTTGCTCCGTCCGCCGGCATCCTCCGATCGCACGCGTTCCGGCGGCGCACCCGCGGTGCACGATCTGGTGTCGGTGATGCTGGCCGGGATCACGGCGCTCTTGCTGATTGCTTCGATTATCGAGCCGCAGAGCATCGCGCGCTGGTTCTGGATCGGGTTGTCGGTGAACAGCATTGGTCTCGGTGTGATCGCCCTCAATCGTCGCGGTCACTCCGCGATCGCCAGCCGCATCTTCGTTGGTGCGATGGTGGTGTTCTTTACCATCGTGGCATGGACACGCGGAGGAGTCACGGCGCCGACGGTGATTGCCTATTTCCCGCTGGTGGTTGTCGCCGGAGCTCTTCTCACTCGCCGGGAAACTCTAGTGGCGGGCGGGGCGTGCGCTCTGGCGGGTTTGTTGATGGCGCTCGCGGAGATTTTCGGATTCTTGCATCGGCCCGCGGTGATGCCTTTCCCGCTGGCACGCTGGGCGGCGATCACGTTGTGGCTCTTTGTGATGATCGGGCTCCAGCAATTTCTTCACGCCCGTCTGCAACGCGCTTTCGGTGAACTGCGCCGCCGCGAGGGCGAGTTCCGCGCGGTTTTCGAGCGAGCGGCCGTGGGAATCGTGGTGGTCGACGGATCGCGGCACATCCTATCGGCGAACCCCGCGTTTGAAAGCATGCTCGGCTACACCGCCGACGAGCTGCAGCGTTTGCCCTTCGGCGCGACAACTCATTTCGAAGATCGCGAATTGGATCACCACTTCTATGAAGAGTTGGCCGCCGGCCTTCGCGAGTCGTACCAAGTGGAAAAACGCTTCCTTCGCAAAGATGGAACGATTGTTTGGGGACGTCTCACGGCGTCGCTGACATCGGTGGTGCCGGGAGAAACGCCCTACGGCTTGGCGATTGTCGAAGACATCACCGACCGCAATCGTTTGTCGGCGCAATTGCGCCAAGCGCAAAAAATGGAAGCGGTCGGACATCTCGCCGGAGGAATTTCGCACGACTTCAACAATCTATTGACGGTGATCAACGGTTACAGCGACATGCTGCTCGACCAGATGCACGAGAGCGATCCCGCGCTGCCGATGGTCCGGGAAATCAAGAGCGCCGGCGACCGTGCCGCGTCGCTCACGCAACAACTTTTGGCTTTCAGCCGTAAGACCGTGCTGGAGCCGCAAGTTTTCGAAGTCAACGCGCTGATTGTCAGCTTGCAAAAACTCTTGCGCCGCGTGATCGGCGAGCAGATCCAACTGGACACTTGCTTGAAATCCCCATCGACGCGCGTGAAGGCCGACCCGCGGTTGCTCGAGCAGGCCATCGTCAACATGGCGGTCAACGCACGCGACGCGATGCCGAACGGCGGAAGTCTCGTCTTGGAAACGCAAGAGATCGAGATCGACTCGATGTTCATCGGGAGTCACTCCGGGGCTCGTCCGGGACGCTACGCGCTGATTGCGGTCAACGACAACGGATGTGGGATGGATCCAAGCACGCGGGAACGAATCTTCGAGCCGTTCTTCACGACCAAAGAAGTCGGCAAGGGAACGGGCTTGGGGCTGGCGATGGTCTATGGATTCGTCAAGCAAAGCGGCGGGTACATCGACGTCTACAGTCAAGCCGGGATCGGCACCACGTTTAAGCTTTATCTGCCGATCGTCGCCGACGAAGAGCCGGCGTCAAGCGACCTTGACCTGCCGGCAAATTCCAAAATCGCGGGACACGAAACGATTCTTCTCGCCGAAGACGAAGAGCCGGTGCGAAGACTGACCCGCCGCGTCTTGGAAGCCAGCGGATTCCAGGTGCTGGAAGCGTCCAACGGACTCCAAGCGATCCAGACGGCCAGCGAATACGAAGGTGCGATCCACATTCTGGTGAGCGACATCGTGATGCCGGAAATGACCGGAGTTCGCGCCGCCGCGTCGTTGCGGATCTTGCGGCCGGAAATGAAGTTCCTCTTTTTGTCCGGCTACACCGACGACGCCGCCGTGCGCAACGGCGTGTTGGAAGCGGAGACGGCCTTCTTGCAAAAACCATTTTCCCCCCATCATCTTGCGCTGAAAGTTCGCGAAGTGCTCGATTCTCCCGCGACGAAGCGGTGAGTTAGCGGTTACAGATGCGTTGGTCAATCGGTTTCAGACCGATATCAACGTTGAAAAGGAAATCCAAACCATGATGCCTCGAGCAATTTCGACGATTGCTTGTTCGATGACGCTGGCCCTGGCAACGTGCCTCGCCGCGCAATGCAAGAACGCGGATTTCCCGGAGGCCGGCGGACCCACTGCGATCCCCGCGCGTCCCGTCGAAACGTATGCCGCCGATCCGATTCAAGTAGGCGTGTTGCAGATTGAATCGGGATGGAGTCACACCTGGGCGGGCGGATCGCAACTCGACACGCAATCGCCGATGCTGCGCTTTGGACCTTGGTGCAACGTCGAAGTGCGAATCACGTCGCCGGTGACGCTCGGCGGATTCGGCGACGCGCTCATCGGTGGACAGTATCGCTTCGTGCGCGAATCGAAGCGCGTTCCCGCGCTCGCCGCGGGATTCACGGTCAAGGAACCGACCGCCGGCGATGCATTGGGTTCAGGACGCCGCGACGAAAGTGTCACGTTGATGGCCAACAAAACCATCCACGGATTCGCGCTCGCGGCCAACACCAGTTTCTTCGCGATCGGCCGGCTGGATGGCGGCCACGACGGAAAAGGCGAATGGTCCGTGGCGGTGTCGCACACCTTGCGCGGACAACTCGGCGCGATCGCCGAAGTCTACTTCGATTCTCGACTGAATCAGTCCTCGCCGTCGTATACGAATTCCACCTGGGCGCTGACCTACAATGTGGGCCGGCGAATTGTGATCGATTCCGGCGCGTACGTAGCGTTGTCGCCGGGCGCGGCGTCCCCGGGGCGTTCCATTTTTGCGGGCGTCACCTATTCATTGGCGAACGTTTACCAACACACACAAGGGAGATAAGAAATGCAATCGACGCATCACGCAATCGCGGAGAACAGTTCGGCGCTTGTGGCCGGCGACAGCCGGCCGGGCAAATACTTGGTGTTCCATCTCGGTCAGGAAGAGTTTGGCATTCGCGTGCTGAAAGTCCGCGAGATTATGGGCATCCAAGACATCACGGCCGTGCCGCAGACGCCGTCGTTCGTGAAGGGCGTGATCAACCTGCGCGGCAAAGTGATTCCGGTGATCGATCTCCGCTTGAAGTTCAGTTTGCCGGAAGCGGAATACAGGGCCCGCACCTGCATCATTGTCGTCCAAGTGGCCAAAGAATCGGGAGCGATCCTGATGGGCATCGTCGTGGACGGCGTCGCCGAAGTGTTGAACCTCACCGCCGGCGACATCGAGAATACCCCCAACTTCGGCAAAGGCGCCGAGACGCCCTACCTGCTGGGTATGGCGAAAGTGAAAGGCAAGGTCAAGATCCTGCTGGATATCGACGAAGTGCTGGCAACTCAAGACCTGCAAGGACTGAACGGAATTCTGCAATAAAAAAACGGGAGAACAAACAATGAAAAACTTAACGATCGGAAAGAAATTCAGTTTCGCTTGTGCGGTCCTGGTGTTGTTGGTCGTCGTGCTCGGCGGCGTCTTCGCGTACAGCATCAGCAGCATCAACACCAATTTGCAGGCTGTGGTGACGGATTCGTTGCCCGGCGTGTATCGCATCTCGGCAGTCGAAGCAACGATGTACCAGATACGCGGCAACTTCTGGAAGCATGTGGCCAACGACGATCCTGCCGTCAAGGCGCAATGCGAGCAGAAAATCGAAGCGTTGAAGAGCCAGGTTCTCAGCTCTCTGACGGAGTACGAGAAGACCATCACCACCGCGGAAGATCGCCAACAGTACGACAAGATCAAACCGGGCTTCGAGCAGTGGTTTGCGAGCTGGGCCCCGGTGGCGGAACTCAGCCGCGCCGGCAAGCGCCAAGAAGCGGCAGCCAAGTACTTTGGCCAGTCGGACCCTGTCTTCCTGCCGTTGGAAGCTTCGGTCAAAGGTCTCGTCGAATGGAATAAAACCACGGGCGACAAGAACGCGGAAGTGGCGAGTGGCACCGTGACGCGCTCGCGCCTGTGGGCCTGGACGCTGCTCGCCAGCAGCATTGTCATCGGCACGCTCTTGGCGTTCATCATCACCCGCAGCGTGAACACCGTTTTGACTCGCGCCATCACGGAGCTCTCTGAAGGCAGCGAACAGGTCGCCGCCGCGGCCGGCCAGGTTTCGGCGTCGAGCCAATCGTTGGCGCAAGGATCGTCCGAGCAGGCCGCATCTCTCGAAGAAACGTCCGCGTCGAGCGAAGAAATCAACTCGATGGCGCGCAAGAACACCGAGAACAGCCGCTCGGCCGCCGATCTGGTGGCGTCTTCGCAGCGCAAATTCACTGAGACCAATCACGCGCTCGAGCAGACGGTGCTGGCGATGGGCGAAATCAACGCGCAGAGCGGCAAGATTTCCAAAATCATCAAGACCATCGATGAGATCGCGTTCCAGACCAACATCCTGGCGTTGAACGCCGCGGTGGAAGCGGCGCGCGCCGGTGAGGCCGGCATGGGATTCGCGGTGGTGGCGGATGAAGTCCGCAACCTGGCGCAGCGTTGCGCCCAGGCGGCGAAAGACACTTCCGCGCTGATCGAAGAATCGATCGCCAAGTCGGACGACGGCAAAACCAAAGTCGACCAAGTGGCCTCGGCCATCCAGGCGTTGACCACGGAAGCCTCGACCATCAAGACGCTGGTGGACGAAGTGAGCCTGGGCAGCCAGGAGCAGGCGCGCGGCATCGATCAAATCGTCAAGGCAATCACGCAAATGGAACAGGTGACGCAAAAGACCGCGGCGAATTCCGAGGAGAGCGCTTCGGCCGCCGAGGAGTTGACGGCGCAGTCGGAAACTCTGAAGGAAGTTGTCAGCCGCTTGGCCGCGTTGGTCGGCGCGCAGTCGACTATCGCCGCGCCGCGCCGCGGCTCGGTGCTCGGCGCATCGGCGGAAACTCGCCGGCAGAAGCAATCCTCGTGGGGCTACACCGTGCCGAACTCGTCGATCGGAAAAGAGATCCGCGAGCCGGCGGCGGACAAAGGTGCCAAGACTCCCTTCCCGATGGAAGAAGAGTTCAAGGAGTTCTAGTCCGCCGGATCTCGCCGTAGCCCATCTTTCAAGGGAGAAAACGTATGCCAGTTGCGGGTGGTGAAATCGGAGTGATCGAGTTGCGCGAAATGGTCGACGAGTTCGCCACCCGGCTGATCCTGACGGGCGTAACGAGCGAACTGGTGGCCGACATGGGCCGCTTCAGCGAGCAAGCGCGGGAAAGTGGATTCGCCGACACGGTGGGCATCGCTGCCGAGTTGATCGAAGCGATGAACGACGTGCCGCCAGGATCGGAAGTCGACGCCGGCATCGTTCGGGAGTTCAGCAGACTGCAAGCGTCGTTGTCGAATGAGTCCGCAGCGCCGCGCGAGCCGGAGTTGCAGAAGCAAACCAAGCAGGAGCAAACCAAGCCGGAGCAAGCCAAGCCGGCTGCGACGTTCTCCTTGATGCAAGATCCGCAACTCGTAGGCGATTTCATCTTGGAATCGCGCGAGCATCTGGCGTCGATCGAGAGCCAGATGCTGGTGCTCGAACAGAACGCCGCGGATACTTCGGCGATCCACCCGGTCTTTCGCGGATTCCATACCATCAAGGGCCTGGCGGGATTCCTGGAGTTTGCGGAAATCCAGGCTGTGGCTCACGAAGTGGAGACGCTGCTCGATCTGGCGCGCGACTCCAAGTTGGCGATCACGCCGGCGATTGTCGACGTGGTGCTCGAAAGCGCCGACTACTTGAAGCAATCGTTGAATTGCGTCGAAGAGGCGCTGGCCCAGAAAACGTCCGCGGTGTTCGGCGCCAATCGAACGTTGTTATCGCGCGTTCGCGCGGCCATGACGCAAAGTCCGGCTGAAGCAGCGACCGCCGCGCCGGATATTTCGGCAGCGATTGAACCAGCCACTGCCGCGTCGGCCAAGGAATCCAAGCCCAAAGCAGGGGACTCTTTTTCCGTCCGCGTCGACACCGGCAAACTCGATCACCTGATGGACATGGTGGGCGAAATGGTCATCGCGCAATCGTTGATTCGCCACAATCAAACTTTGACGGCGGCGCAAGACGCCCGCCTGCAGCGCGACTTATCGCAGTTGGCGCGCATCACCAATGAAGTCCAGCGAACCACGATGAGCATGCGCATGCTGCCCATCGGCCAGCTCTTTCAGAGGACCGCCAGACTGGTCCGCGATTTGTCGCGCCGGGCCGGCAAGCAAGTCGAGTTGGAAACGAGCGGCGAAGAAACCGAGCTCGATAAGACCATTGCCGAGCAGTTGGCCGATCCGTTGATGCACATGGTCCGCAACGCTCTCGACCATGGCATTGAACGTCCCGACGATCGCGTGGCAGCCGGAAAGAATCCCACGGCGCGCGTTCGCTTGGCGGCGTATCACCAAGGCGGGCAAATCGTCGTGGAAATCGCCGATGACGGCCGCGGGTTGAATCGCGAAAAGATCTTGGCGAAGGCATTGCAGAACGGCCTGATCCAAGAGGGCGCGCAACTATCGGAAAACGAAATATTCCAATTGATCTTCGAGCCCGGCTTCTCGACCGCTGAGAAAGTCACCGACATCTCGGGCCGCGGCGTGGGGATGGACGTAGTGCGGGGACATGTGCAAAAACTTCGCGGTCGCATCGAGATTCAATCGAAGCCCGGCGAAGGCACCACGTTTTATCTGAAACTTCCGCTCACACTGGCGATCATCGAAGGTCTCGTGGTGCTGGTGGGAGCGAACCGGTATATCGTTCCGATCTTCGCCGTGAAAGAGATGTTCCGCCCCACACCGGAAGCTCTCTCGACGATTTGTGGACGCGATGAAATGGCGCTGGTGCGCGGAAGTTTGTTGCCGATCGTCCGCTTGCATCGCCGCTTCGACGTCCAGCCCCGATCCGAGAAGCTGTGCGCGGGACTTCTCGTCGTCGCGGAATGTCAGGGAAGGCAATTCTGCCTGTTCGTGGACGAACTCGCCGGCAAGCAAGAAGTGGTGATCAAGAGTTTGGGCGAGAGTTTGAAGAACGTAGCGGGAGTGGCGGGCGGCGCGATTCTGGGCGATGGCCGCGTCGGTTTGATTCTGGATATGGACGGCGTACTGCAAGGGACAACCCATGAGTAAAATCGGCGCGTCCGGTGCGGACCTTCTTCCTCTGACGTCGCGCGAGTTCGAGTGGATCCGTCAACTGGCCTACGAAAAATTCGGCCTCAGTCTTCGCGACGGCAAAGAAACGCTGGTCTCGGCGCGTCTGGGGAAGAAAATTCGCGAGCTGAATTTCTCCTCGTTTCAGGAATACCAGCGCCACGTCGTGGAAGATCGCTCGGGAGACGCGTTAACCGCGTTGATCGACGCGCTGACCACGAATCACACCAGTTTCTTTCGCGAGCCGGCGCACTTCGACTTTTTGCGCAAGACGATTCTGCCGCGGCTCGCGATGCAAGAGCGCATCTCGATCTGGAGTGCGGCGTGTTCCTCCGGCGAGGAACCGTATTCCATCGCCTTCTGCCTGCTGGAGGAACTGGGCGAACGCGTGCTCGCCAAGACGCGGATTCTGGCCACCGACATTTGCACGAAGGTCCTCGCCAAGGCGCAACAAGGAGTGTATCCCTCGTCGCGCTTCGACGGGATTCCCGCGCAACGCTCGCGCCGGTTCTTGCTGCAAGGCTCCGGCCGATTCGCCGGCTGCTATCGCGTGAAGCCCGCGGTCCGGGAGAGCGTCGAGTTCAGCCGCGTGAATCTGATGGAGAGCATCGCGCACCTCGGACCGTTTCCATTGATCTTTTGCCGCAACGTGATGATCTATTTCGATCGCGAAACCCAAGAGGATTTGGTCAATCGGATGGCCGTTTGTCTCGAGCCGGGCGGCTATCTGTTCATTGGACACTCGGAGAGTTTGAACGGCATCAAACATCCTCTGCGATACGTCTGCCCGGCGGTGTATCAGAAACCGCGCGCCGATTCGCCTGAAGTAAACACGACCGAAGTTAAACACGACCGAAGTTAAACGAGATGACAAACCCGATAGTGGTTGGCATTGGAGATTGCAAGATTAGCCGCGATCCGGACAGCGTTCTGGTGACCTACGCGCTCGGTTCCTGCATCGCGATCATGATCCACGATCCGCTCGTTCAGGTCGGCGGATTGCTTCATCTGATGCTGCCGGACTCCGGCACCAATCGCGACAAAGCGCAGGAGAAGCCGTTCATGTTCGCCGACACCGGGATTCCGCTTCTGTTTCAAGGCGCGTACGCCAAAGGCGCGAACCGCAGCCGCCTAGCGGTGTCCATTGCCGGCGGTGCGCAAATGATGGATGAGGCCGGCGTCTTCAACATCGGGAAGCGGAATTATTTGGCGGTGCGCAAAATTCTTTGGAAGGCCGGCGTCTTGGTGCAAGCCGAGGACGTCGGCGGCGTTAACTCACGAACCGTACATTTCGATATCGCCAGCGGCAAAGTATCCCTTCGCGGGGCCGGAACGCCGTCCCACGAATTGGTCGCTGCCAAAGCCGGCGCAGACAGGAGGAATTAAACAAGTGACGTTCAATATTCTGATCGTGGACGATTCACCGGTCATGCGGTCAATTGTGCGCCGCATGCTGGAGAGTGTGCACGCCCACGGATTTAACTGCCAAGAAGCTGAGAATGGTCAAGCGGCGCTCGATTTTGCGCGCAGCGCGCGCGTCGACCTGATCCTTACCGACATCAACATGCCGGTGATGGACGGCGAGGAGCTGCTTCGCAACCTCGAGACTGACGAATCGCTGCAGGCCATCCCGGTCATCGTAGTCTCCACCGATAAGACCGAGGGCCGCGTTCAACAAATGATGAAGATCGGGGCCCGCGGCTACGTACGAAAGCCGTTCATGCCGGAAACATTGCGCAACGAAATCCAACGAGTCTTGGGAGTGATGCGATGAACGCTTCGGAACTGAGTAACGTTCTTTTGCTTTCCGCCTCCGAGGTGCTGGAAGGAATGTTCTACACCTCTCCGCTCGGCGATGCGCCGGAAGATGCGCCGGCCGGCGATATTTCGGTGGCGCTTTCGTTTCAAGGTCAACCGCCGGGAACGTTCGGACTTTGCACCTCGCCCGAAACCGGACGGAAACTAGCCGCCAGCTTTCTCGGCCTCGATGAAGAGTCGGTCACCGATGAGAAGAATGAAGAAGTCCTTTGTGAACTGGCGAACATGCTTTGCGGATCGGCGTTGAGCCGAATCGAAAGCAACTCGATTTTCGCGCTTTCACAACCGAAAAAAGAGCCCGCCGGTTCCGATCGAGCGGCGCAGCCGAGCGTGAGCCGCACGTTCGAATTGGAAGAGGGATTTCTTACAACCTGGATCGCCACGGAGAACACCCCTTGAACACTCGCCCAAAGATCAGAGTTCTGGTGGTGGACGATTCCGCCATCGTGCGAAAAATTCTCACCGACGCGCTCGCCGGGGAAGAGGACTTGGAAGTTGTGGGCACGGCTCCTGATCCTTTCATCGCGCGCGACAAGATCATCGCGCTGAAGCCCGACGTGCTCACGCTCGATATCGAGATGCCGCGCATGGATGGTCTGACGTTTCTCAAGAAGCTGATGCGCCATAATCCATTGCCGGTGATCGTGATCAGCTCCCTCGGGCAAGCCTCTTGCCAGGCGACGCTCGAGGCGTTGGAGATTGGCGCGGTCGAGGTGCTCGCGAAACCCGGCGGACCATATTCCGTCGGCGAGCTGCGCACCAATCTCGCGAACAAGATTCGCGCCGCCGCGGTTTCCAGAATCCGCCGCGCGCCGGAAGAAGCCGCGCCAAAGCGCACTCCGCGGCCGACGTTGTTGCGCGCCGCGGATGTGCCGCCGAACACCGTGATCGCGATCGGTGCGTCGACCGGCGGAACCGAAGCGATCCAAGACGTGTTGATGGGATTGCCGCCGGACGGTCCCGGCATCGTGATCACGCAGCATATTCCGCCGGTTTTTTCGCGCGCCTTTGCGGATCGGCTCCACCAAGTTTGTCCGATGTCGGTGAAGGAAGCGTGTGACGGCGATCCGGTGCTGCCGGGAATGGCGCTGATCGCGCCCGGGAATTTTCACATGCTGTTGTACAAATCAGGCGGCGGCTACCGCGTCCGAATCAAGGACGGCCCTCTGGTTTGCTATCAACGGCCGAGCGTGGACGTGATGTTCAGCTCCGTGGCCGAATCTGTTGGACCGCGCGCCGTCGGCGTGCTGCTCACGGGGATGGGTTCGGACGGCGCACAAGGACTTTTGAAAATGAAGAACGCCGGCGCGCGAACATTCGCGCAGGACGAAGCAAGTTGCGTGGTCTTCGGCATGCCGCGGGAGGCCATTCGATTGGGCGCCGCGGAACGCGCCGTCCCGCTTTCCAGAATTCCCGCGGCGATCTATAGCGGATGTTTGGCCGGTGTCACGTCGTGAACAAGCAACGCGGATTCGCGCAAGCCGCAGCTTGGCAAATGATCCCCGACGGTTGGCGGTCGCTGTAGGCATGACGCAGTTGATCGTCAGTGCGAACGGGTTTGGCTTGACCCAAGGAATCAACCGAGGCATCGTGGCGGCGCACGAACATGGCATCGTCACTTCCACTTCGTTGATCGCCACCGGCCCGGAATTCCAACACGCGGTACGAATGGCCCGGCAGGCTCGCACGTTGGATGTCGGCGCGCAATTTGTTTTGTGGAATAAGCCGGGAATCCCGCGCCGCCGACTGACGATGTGGCGTCACGCCGCGGGCCAGAGCGTGGAGAAAATCGAAGGCATTTTCGAACGGCAACTCGACAAGGTCAGCGCCGCCGGAATTAGTCCGACGCACGTGACCACGTTCGGACACATCCACACGTTGCCGCACGTTTTGCTCGCGCTCGAGACCGTCGCGCGGCGCGCCGGTATTCGCTGGGTCCGCCGCCCGCTGATTCATTGGTGGTCGAGCGGCGCGGGTGTCTTGCGCACCGATCGTATTACTGGATTATTGCTGGGACCTGGCATGTCGCGCTTCTGGCTCGCCGGGGAAATCGAAAAACTGCGCCCGGGACTCACCGAGTTGATCGTGCATCCCGGCAAATACGATGCGGCGCTGTCGCGTCTGCCGGTGCGCTTGAAAGACGGGCGCGAGCGTCATCTGAAAGCGCTGATCGCTCCGGAAATCCGAGCGCTGCTTTGTTTGAAAGGAATTCACCTGACCAGTTATCGAGAGTGTCTCGCGGCTCTCCGGAAGAAGGAACTGGGCGACGCCCAACTGTGTGAGCCGGAGATTCTGGTGTGCCTATGAAAATCGAAACGTCATCGTCACGAAAGACGCGCAGCGGCGTGAGCCTGGACACGCGCGCCGCGAGAATCCCATCAAGGAAAAGATTATGATGACCCACGAACGAAAAACATCCCAGCGCGGCGCGGCACTTCTGATCGCGCTGTTCTGCCTACTCTTGTTGAGCGGCATCGCCTTGGGGCTGATTACGTCTACGGGCACCGAGCGCACGCTCTCCGCCAACTACCGCAACTCGACGCAAGCGTTCTACGCGTCGATTTCGGGACTGGAAGAAGCGCGCGGCCGGCTTTGTTCGGACAATCCAAACGTTTTTGCCTCAACGTTTGTGTCCGGCGCGCTGCCAGCCACGCAATTACGCTACATTCTGAATCCCGCCAGCGGCGAGACCGTCGCGCCGGCCGATTCCACCAACGCGTATTACGACAAGTGGTACAAAGCCGAGTTCGGAAGCGATGCCTCCGCCGTGGCGAGCGCCAACTTGAAAACGGTCACGTCGGTTTCGGGATGTACATCCTGTTCTCCTTCGCTTCCCGGACCGCTCTACAAATGGGTGCGGATCACTGCAAACACCGAAAAAGCCAGCGGCATCGATGTCAACGGCGATGGCACGCTCGACTCCACCACGCCGCTCTACTACGACGGTTCGAATCAGAATCTCACTTCCACCGGCATGCCCGTTTACCGGCTGACGTCTTTGGCTGTCCTGCCGAGCGGGGCGAAGCGATTGCTGCTGTACGAAGTGGCCGGCGTGAGTCTTTTGCCGCTGAACTTTCCGTCGGCACTCACACTCGATGGTCCCGGCGCGAACTACAACGGGCCGAGCTCGAGCGTTTTCGCGATCGACGGCGACGATCACGCCGCCACTTCTTCCGGCGCTTGCGGAACGGCGAATCAGCCGGCGGTGCCGGCGATCGGCGACGTCACCAACGCCGGCAACACGTTTCAATACGGCAACGGCGGCAACAACCGCTCCGGCAACTACACGGGTGCGGGCGCCTCTCCCAGCACCTCGAATATTTCGACGACGCTCGCGACGGTATTTCAAACTGTGACGGGTCTCGATAACTTGGTTTCCACCATTCAGGCCAACGCCAATAATGTGATCGCCGGACCTTCCGGTTGCATGCCCGCGGCCGCATGGGGCACGCTCGCGAATCCCACGATCACCGTGATCACCGGACAGCAGAACGGCAACTTGACGTGCAGCGGCAGCAATACCGGATACGGCATTCTGGTCGTCACCGGCTCGTTGAACTTCGGCGGAAACGTCGGATGGAACGGCGTGATTCTAGTGATTGGCCAGGGCACGATTTCCAACAGCGGCGGCGGCAGCAATTCTTACAACGGCGCGATGCTCGTCGCCAAGACACGCGACGCCAACGGAAATCTTCTTCCCACCCTTGGATCGCCAAACGTCGATTGGTCCGGCGGCGGCGGCAACGGAATTGTCTACGACACGTGCTGGATTAGCAAGGCCGCCAGCCTCGGCGGAAATCAGCCGTTGAAGGTATTGTCCTTCCGCGAAGTGCCGCAATAGATAAGAAACGTCGTAACGTTTCACTTGGGAACTCGATTTGCATCTGAGCGGCATCAATCGCCGCCGTCTGGGACGCCAGCAAGGAATCGGCGCGGCCACCGTCGAACGCTACTTTCAACGCGGCTTGCGGCTCCAGTTCGGACATTGAAGTCCGCCCCAATGTCCCTTGGTGTTGGGCCTGCCCGCTTGCAAAACGTGCAGTCGCGCGAACTCTCCGCCGTCGCCACGCGCGACGAGTACGGGATTTCGGAGTGGATTTCGATTACCAGAAACAATTCAGGTAACGCCCGATGGGCGCAATAGGACGCAGCCTGTGCCGCGACTGGTGTATTTACGCCGTGCGCCCGGTGTTTCCCCCAATTGTCATCCTCCTCCATGCATTTGCATCCATGCACGACGCGTGCGCGGACTATGCCAGGCGTGGCGTGACTGCCGCCGTAGTTCTCCGCAAAAACGGATCGGTAATGATTTGTTACACACTGCATCTCTATGTCGTTGCGCGATATAGCACGGTCTTACGCGGCTTCCATGTCGTTTTTTCTCAACATCGCACACCACTTCGTATTCGAGTGATCAGCACTCTGCGCGCGCGGCGTTTTATTGTCGAAGAGGATCGGGTTTGGGGATCCACACTTCAGTGATCGAAGGTGAGGACAAACTTATGTGCGTCACGCGCACGGTGGTTTTGATTTCATTGTTCGCCATAGCCACAGTCTCCGCGCCAGTCATCAACGCTCAAAGCGTGAATCTGGGACCAGCGGGCAGTTACGCGGTCTTCGCGGGCGCAGACGCCAAGTTCAGCCTCAATGGCCCGAGCGCCGTCGCCGGCAACATCGCGATTGGCGCAAACGGCCAAATCAATTGGGCCGGCCCCGCGACAGTCGCAGGAACCGCGTTCGAGGATGTCGGCGTAGGCGGACCGAACTCCGGTGTGGTTCCCGCGGGAGGTTTCGTTCACGCCGATCTGACATCGGCTGCTCTGGCCGCCATCAATGCGTCGGCGAATGCAGCGGCCCTGCCGCCCACCACGAGCGTTGCGGGCAACACCATCGTGAGCACCAATGCGTCGCAAAGCCTTACCGTGAATTCGAATGTGCCGGGAGGACCGACCGTCCTGAGCCTCCAGGACGTCATTCTCAACAGCGGCGACCTGACATTCAACGGCGGACCCAACGATACGTTCATCGTCAATGTGTCCGGCCAATTTTCCATCAACGATGGCGCCAGCATTCAGACCGCGGGTGGAGTGACGCCCGCGCACATCCTGTTCAACATCACCGGACCCGGTTCCGATGTTTCCGTCGCGGGAAGCACGGCGAGTTCCATCTCTGGCACGCTCTTGGCGCCCTCGCGGAATGTGTCGTTTCACGACAAGACGCTGAACGGCGCCATTATTGCGGGCTTCGGCAATTCCTCTAGTCAGTTTCAGATTTCAATTACGTCCGCCGGCCGAGTCAACTTTCAGCCCTTTTTCTCGACGGGCCAACCTTCTGTTTTCCTGTCACTGTCGTGTCCCGCCGTCACAGGTCAAGTTGGAATGGCCTACTTCGCCGACTTGGATGTGAGCGGTGGAACGGGACCATTCACCTTGACGGTCGTTTCCGGATCGCTTCCGAGCGGCCTGACACTGAATTCCAATGGGACCATCACGGGTACGCCGACCGCCGCAGGAACATTCAACGCCACGATCAATGTGACGGACTCCTTGGGCGCGTCGGCCACGACCAGCTCGAGTTGTGGAGCGATCACCATCTCGCCGGCAACAAACACGCCAACTCCGAACGTGGTGATTCACAAGAACCACACCGGCGTGTTCCGTGAAGGTGACACAGGCAAGACGTACACACTGATTGTGAGCAATGTAGGAACGGCCGCCACAAGCGGCATGGTGACCGTCAGCGACACGCTGCCCCCCGGCCTGACGGCCACGGCGATCTCCGGTTCCGGCTGGACGTGCGTGCTTGGAACGCTAGTGTGCACGCGCACCGACGCGCTGGCGGCCGGCTCGAGCTTCTCCCCCATCACCGTGACCGTCAACGTGGCCGCCAACGCGGCGCCATCGGTCGCGAATACGGCGACTGTCTCCGTGGGCGGCACGACGAACGCGGCGATTGACGTCACTGCAATCGTCCCGGCGTTGCCGAACGGTGGAATCACACCGTTGTCGGTATCGTGTCCGCCTGCATCGGGACAAGTTGGCGTCGCATACTTCGCTGCTTTGAGTGCCAGCGGCGGCACGGCCCCGTACACGTTCTCCTTAGGCTCAGGATCGTTGCCAACCGGCTTGACGTTGAACGGCAACGGAACGATCACCGGCACGCCGACCGCCACGGGAACGTTCAGTTTCAATATCAAAGCGACTGACGCTGTCGGTGATACCGCGACGTCCAACTGCACGACCGCGTGTCTGAACAATTCGGCGATTCTGGATTTCACCTCGCCGCTCGGAGCGCTCGGTACGGTCCAGGCGTATACGCAGAACGGTATTACCATCACGGCTTACGGCTTTAACAATGCCGGAAATCCCATGCAGTTGTTCAGCAAGAACGATGGGGGCGACGAAGTCGGTCTCGGTCTAGCGGGTCTGCCGGAAAGCGAGATTAGCACGACGACATTTATTCAGTTGGACCTAAGCGCTGCCATCGCTGCCGGCGCCAACAATGCAACCATGGCGGTGGGCGGTGTTCAATCCGGCGAAGGTTACAACATCTACGGTTCGAACACGCTGGGCACGCGAGGCACTCTACTGTTGAGCGGGACTTCGGATGCCGTTTCATTCGCTATGCCTGGTTTTCCGAATTTCCGATACATAAGCGTGCAAGCCTCCTCCGGAAATGTCACGCTCGGCGCCGAGAGTTTCACCGTGGGACAATGCACAATCACGATTTCCCCCGCCGCGATTCTGCCGTCTCCGCTGTCGGTATCGTGTCCTGCCTCGAGCGGACAAGTCGGCGTGGCATTTTCCTCTATGCTCACGGTAACCGGCGGCACGGGACCGTTTACGTTTACCATCACGTCGGGAGCGTTGCCGAGTGGATTGAAGTTGAATTCCAACGGAACCATCAGCGGTGTACCGACCGCGGCCGGAACCTTTAACGTCACGATTCAAGTGACCGACTCCACGGGAGCCACGGTCACCACCAGTTGCGGCGTGATCACCATCTCTCCGAACACGGTCGCACCACAGCCTCTCTCGATCTCGTGTCCAACGGCGACCGGGCAAGTGGGTGTGTCGTACTCCGCTACCTTGAACGTAACCGGTGGAACCGCGCCGTATACGTTTAGTGTCGGCTCGGGCGCACTGCCGGCCGGATGGATACTGAATTCCAACGGGACCATCAGCGGCATCCCGACGACGGCCGGTTCGTTCAATGCGACCATCCAAGTGACCGATTCCACGGGCGCCACGGCCACAACGGCCGTAGCGAATTGCGGCGCGATCGTCATCGCTTCGGCGAGTCCGTCGAATCTCACGATTGAGAAGACGCTGTCCGGAACGTTGACGCCGGGAGCGCCGGCCACCTACACGATCATCGTGTCGAACAACGGCGAGACGGCGTCGAGCGGCATGGTCACCGTGACGGACCAACTGCCCGCGCTCTTGACGGCTGCGGCGATCAGCGGCAGCGGATGGGCGTGCACCATGCCGTCTCCGTTTGCTCCGTTAGGTTGCACTCGCAGTGATTCGCTGGCGGCCGGCGCGAGCTATCCGCCGATCATCGTGACGGTGGACGTAAGTCCTAACGCGCCGGCCTGCGACCTGTCCAATGGCGACACCGCGTTTAAACCGGGCAACGTGTTTCTCAGCATGGCCGACGGATCGGTGCAATGGCGCGCGTCCGATGGAACGTTGATTCGTACGCTCACCGGAGTTGCGGCCGCGCAAGCCAAGGGCATGGCATTGAACGCGAGCGGCGATTTGCTGGTGACACACTGGATCGGCGCGGGAAATAGCGGCAACAACGTTTCCGTTTACGATCCAGCCGGTAACATGATCGGCCTGTTCGGTTACGGATACAGTTGCAACCCGTCGTCGTTGGCCCTCGACGCCAGCGGCAACGTTTTTGTCGGTCAAGCCGACTGCGGAGCGCAGGTCATGAAATTCGATTCCACCGGCAACTTGCTGGCGAGTTTCCCGGTGGCCGTCGAAAATCGCGGATCGAGCCACATCGCGCTCGCTTCCGACGGATGCACTCTGATGTACACGTCGGAAGGTCCGAACGTGAAGCGCTACAACGTTTGCACGAACACACAACTCGCCGACTTCAACACGGCGGCGCTGCCGGGCGCCGCCGGCGCGCAGGAGTTCGCCATCATGCCCGATGGCGGACTGTTGGTCGCCAACACGAACAACATCGCGCGCCTCGACGCGAACGGAGGATTGACCAGCGTGTTCACCCCCGCCGGATCGCAGTGCTGGCTGGGCGCGGCGCTCGATCCCGACGGCGCCACGTTCTGGGCCAGCAACTGGTGCGACTCCTCGGTGGCGCACATGAACCTTTCCAACGGCGCGACGCTCTCGACGTTCGTCGCCAGTTCGACGCCATTCATGGTCAAGCAAATCATGGTTCCTCCGGGCGTTTGCACCGCGTCGATCACCAACACGGCGACGGTGTCGGTGGCCGGTTCTGCGACACCCACTCCTCCGGGGAGCAGCACCAGCCCGGTGACGCCTCCGCCGCAGCCGCCGGTTCCAACGGGTGGTGTGTGCGGACGCATGACCGGCGGCGGCACGGTGATGTCGGCCGGAGAAACGTTCTCGCACGGTTTCGAACTGCATTGCGACACGAGCCAGAATCCGAACAACCTGGAAATCAACTTCGACGGCAATCAGTTCAAACTGGACAGCATGACTTCGGTGTCGTGCACTGAGAATGCGTCGCTGCCACCGGCCAACGGTTCCGACGCCATGGCGGGGTTCAACACGCTGCAAGCCACCGGGACGGGCACGCTACGGTTGAACGGAGTCAAGACGACGGCGAACATCAGTTTCCTGCTCACCGCCGGCGACAGCCAGGGAACGAGCGGCTCCACTCCAGCGGTATGGGGATTCTCCATCACCGAGAACGGCAACGTGATCGTCACGGTGCCGCAGACGCCTCTGTCGGGCGGCTCGCAGGTTGCGCACAAATGCACGCCGTAAGTGTCCGCCAGCGTTTCACGCGGTCCACGAATGGCATCGTTACAAAGGAGGAAAATGATCAAACAAGTCGGCGGGAAGTATCGCCTGTATTCGCGCAAGAAAAATGCGCAAGGTAAGCGCAAGAATCTGGGCACATTCGACACGAGAGAAGCGGCCGAGAAGCACGAGCGGCAAGTGCAGTACTTCAAACGCCGCGGCTAACAAATGCGTAGCGCAACGCTGTCCGGCGTTGCGCGATTTTACTACCTCTACGAAACGCGTGACGCGATCGACTTGACGGCGTTGCAGCGGCGGCATGGAACGGAATCGAGCCCGGTTATCTACAATTCCCAAATCCAATCCGTGTTTCTCGGCGGTGGCCGCGCGCGAAGTATCCGGGACGTTGTGTTACCTGTGTGTCCGGACCGGACACAAAAAAGATGGAGCGGGAGACGGGATTTGAACCCGCGACTTCGACCTTGGCGAAGTGACGTTTCTAATCAGGCCCGGCTCAACATCGGCTTTTGCACGGTCGCATTTTAGCGCGGCAAATGTTTTTTCCGCCTGGCAGGCTTTAGCCGTTCCAAATCGTCCTCATCGGCCCGTCTGCCAACGGCTCGTTTGTTTTTCGTCAAATCGTCCAAGGAGATGAAGTGTACGTTGGCTCCGAAGATTCTGCCTTTGACCCGTTTCTTCCAGGCTGCGGCGAACCCGACTCCATCAATGTGTGTGGATATATCGATTCGAACGGGCGCGACGCCGATCTGATACACGACGTGCGAATTGCGAAACGTCGCGGGGGTGACTTCGTCACGGCCAAGAGGAGCCCCAAACTTGACAAGCGCATCGAAAACCCGTTTGGCATTGCGGGGGGAATTGCCGACCCACACATCGAGATCCTTCGTGTAGCGCGGCTCGGTGTACTTCATCACGGCGTAGCCGCCGACGATCAGGTAGCGAACACCCTGCTCATTGAAGGCGTGTAACAGTTCTTTGTAGTCTGGGCTTTCGACCATGTTTCGTCTCTTCGGCCAGTTCGACGAGTTCCCAGGCGGCGCTGAAGATCGCGTCGTCACCTTGTTGCTGCCAGAATTCAATGTCGAAGGTACGGTCGGGGAATCCGCCTTTGACGAGGCGGGTTGTCCATTTTGCGGCCTGCTTGCGGGGTTGATGCACTGCCATCTTCAACCTCTACTTTTGCGCGGTCGAACTCGAACGCCCATTCAGCGTTGCGGACGGTTTGGAAATGGCTGAAAACAGGGCGATGGAGCGGGAGACGGGATTTGAACCCGCGACTTCGACCTTGGCAAGGTCGCACTCTACCGCTGAGTTACTCCCGCTTACCAAGTGAGAATATTGTATGACGGCCGGCCTTTTTTCGCAAGCGCGCTAACCGTAGCGCAGACCCGGATACAGCAGCCGGATGGCCAGCGAAAAAATCGGGTCGAAGAGATAGTCGAACAATTTCCAGCCGACGAGCAGCGCGAGAAACGCATACTGTCCGATTGAATGCCGCCACTCCTCGAGTTTGTGCGCTGTTTCTTCGGGCACGATGAGCGCCAGCGCGCTATAGCCGTCGAGCGGCGGGATCGGCAGCAGGTTGAACGTGCCGAGCAGCATGTTGAGTCCAAAGAAAACGCTGACGACGCGCGCGACGCCTTCCCATGCTCCCGGCTGCGCGGCGTCGACAAAGTTCGAAAAGTTGATGCTCTGGGGCGGTTGAAAAACGCCGAGCGCGATTCCTAAGTGGATCAATCCGGCCGCCAGCAGCATCAGCGTAAAATTCGCCGCCGGCCCGGCCAGCGACATCCAACCGGCGCGCCTGGGATGGCGCCGCTGCCAATCGGGATCATATGGCGCGGACGCCCAACCCATCAGCATGCCGCCGAGCAGGAGTCCCGCGATCGGTACGACCACCATGCCGAAGGGCTCGCGGCGAATGTGCGGCACGGGGTTGAGTGTGACTTGTCCCCCGAGCGACGCCGTCTCGTCGCCGCCGATCTTGGCGGCCAGCGCGTGCGCGGCCTCATGGCACGTGGTGGAAAATAGGAAGACCACGTAGCGAATCATCCCGAGGACGAGTTGTTCGGGCGTCATAAGCGGCAATAGTATGGCATAAATGCGAGGTCCGCGCGGCCTCGCGAGGCCGACATTATGCTATCGTTGATCCATGAACGGCTTGTTGGTTCCTCGCGCTGAGAACCTCCGTCCGCAGACCCGTGCGGCGCTGGAAGCGGAACTCGGCCGCGCACTGCGAGACGATGAGGAAGTGAGGATCATGGCGCGCATTCCGTCAACTCAAATGACGGAAGCAGAGCGGCGGGACGCTTGGCGGCGGCTCGATCAGTCGCTGCGGGTGGTCGAGAGTCGCCTCGAGGACATCCCGGTTGACGAGTACGAGGAAATCCTTCTCGAAGCGATTCGCAGCGTTCGTCCTGGCTATCGGCCGGCACGATGAGGCTTGTTGTCGACATCAATGTCTTGGCGCGCGCGCATCCCAAGGCTCTCGGACCGGCCCGGAGGCTTCTACAAAACATTTGGCTCGACGGGCATGTCCTGATCATCTCCGATCCGCTGTTCCAGGAACTGGAGCGAGTGCTGCTTTACCCGCGAATGCTAAGACGCTCGGGCCTTACTCCCGACGAAATCGATACGTTTCTCTGGGAAGTTGTTCAGCAAGCTGAAATCGTCACTCCTGCTCCAGTACCCGCAGCGGTGTTGCGCGATCCGACCGATGAACCGGTCCTCGGAACGGCCTTGGCGGGCAAGGCGGACGTCCTTTGCACCAACGATCTAGATTTTTACGACGAAGCCGTACGTACGTTCGCGACCGGCAGCGGAATCAAGATCATGAGCGACCTGGAACTTCTCGCTTTGCTCGATAAACGATCCGGTTGAGTGAGAGCTAGCGGAGGGACCTCGTTTGGCCGATTCTTGTTTTGTGTGGTGACCGAGTTCCCAGACGGCAACGGTTACCCTACACAAACCCCTCCGCGATATCGCCGAAACTCGCGTACTTGTCCATAAACGCGAGCGGGACATTCCCCGTGGGACCATTGCGCTGTTTCGCGACAATAATGTCCGCGCGACCTTTTACGTCTTCCGGAATCTCGCGGCCCATCATGCGCAAGTAATATTCTTCGCGATAGAGAAACGCCACCACGTCGGCGTCTTGCTCCAAGCTGCCGGAATCGCGCAAGTCGGAAAGTTGCGGGCGATTGCCGTTGCCGCGCGTTTCCGGGGCGCGGCTCAACTGCGACAGCGCTACAACCGGCACTTGAAGTTCCTTTGCTAAGCTCTTCATCCCGCGCGACAACGTGCTGACCTCTTGATTTCGGCTCTCGCCTTCGGACACGCCCATCAACTGCAAGTAATCGACCACGATCATCGCCAATCCGCGTTCCGCCTTTAACCGCCGCGCCTTGGCGCGCAATTCGTACAAGTTGATGCCCGCCGTGTCGTCGATGAACAGCGGCGCCTGCGACAATCGGCCCATCGCGTCGGCCATGTTGCGCAAATCTTCTTTGGAAAGGAAGCCGCTGCGATACTTGTGCGAATCGACGCGCGCTTCCGAGCACAACATGCGCAACAGCAACGACTCCTTGGTCATTTCCAAGCTGAACACCGCTACCGTCGACCCGCGCAATGCGGCGTTTTGCGCCACGTTCATGGCCCACGCGGTTTTGCCCATGCTGGGTCGCGCTGCCACGATGATGAATTCACCGGCGTGCAGGCCGCGCGTCATTTCGTCGAAGCGGTGGAAGCCGGTTTCCAGTCCCGTGATGCGCTGCCCGCGCAAGTCTTCGATGTTTTTGTAAGCTTCCTTGGCGATTTCCGACAGCGGCGTCAGTCCCGTGCGGATGCGCTCTTCGCCCACGCGCAGGATCGAGCTTTCCGCGCGATCGAGAAATTCCGCTATGCCGCCGGCGCTCGAGCCGCCGTTGTCACCGGCGCTGTATCCGCCGTCGAGCCCTTCCTGCACGATCGAGTGCGCCGTGTGGATCAGGCGGCGCAACACGCTTTTGTCTTTTACGATTTTCGCGTAGTGTTCCGTGTTGACGGCACGCGGAAGCCCATCCGTTAAAGTCGAAAGATAGCTGACGCCGCCCACCGCGTCGAGCTCCTTGGAGAGCATCAACTCCTCGGTGAGCGTGGTGAAGTCGATGGGGCGGGGAGGCACGCCTTCGCGCAGGCCGATCATTTTTTGATAGATGCGGCGATGCGAGTCGACGTAGAAATCGTCGGAGACAATGATCGCCGCGGCGGCGTTGTACGCGCCGTTGTCGAGCAGGATCGCGCCGAGCACGGCTTTTTCAGCGTCGGCGTTCGCGGGCAGTCCTCGTTCGATGAGCGGATCGGCGGCCATTCAATTCTCGCAAACGGAATGTTTGAGTATTAGGTTGTGGTTAAGAGATGGCAACGGAATTCGAGACGCTGCGCCAAAGCGCTGAGAACAAACCAGTAGTTGAATCGCAAAGTTTTCCGATTTTTCCACAGACCCCGGCGCTTGGAAAAAAACGCGCGCAAGTTTCTTGGCTGCAACAGTTGCGGGCACATCTCACGGCGCGTCCACAAAAATTTCCACAGGGGAAACGGCCAGGACGCGCCACCTTCCTCTCTCGGCGACATTTTAGCACAGAAATGTTTTATCGACGGCCGCGCCGCCGTGGTACTCTGGCGGAATGATCGCACGTTTGCGCGGACGGTTGCTCGAAAAATCGCCCAATCAAGCCGTCGTGGACGTGCAAGGCGTCGGTTACGACGTCACAATTCCGCTCTCGACGTTTTATCAGCTTCCCGATCCGCCCGGCGACGCCGACTTGGCGATTCACACGCACGTTCGCGAGGATGCCATCGCGCTTTACGGCTTCCGCACGGCGCGCGAAAAGCAAGTTTTCGAGAAACTGATCTCAGTGTCAGGCATTGGACCGAAATTGGCGATCACCGTGCTCTCGGGACTGGAAGCCGGCGAGTTGATACCGGCGATCCGGCAAAACGATTTGGCGCGGCTCACGCGAATCCCCGGCGTGGGCAAGAAAACGGCCGAGCGCATGGTGCTGGAGTTGCGCGACAAGCTATCGGGCCCTGATATTTCCACGGAGCCGGCGTCGTCGGGATTTTCGCAGCCGGAGGAAGACGTGCTCTCGGCGCTGACGAATCTTGGTTATCAACGCGCCATCGCCGAGCGTGCGCTGAAAACGCTCACCGATCGAGAGGGAATGGCGTTCGACGCGATGCTGAAGAAGAGTCTTCAGTCACTGGTGAGTAAATGACGCCGCCGTTGCCGAACAACGAACCGCGCCGCGTAATTGCCGGCGAAGCGCTCGAGGAAGACCGCAAGATCGAACAAAGTTTGCGGCCGAAGCGCCTCGCCGAATTCATCGGGCAGAAACACGTGCGCGAAGTGCTGAGCATCGCGGTGGAAGCGGCGCGCACGCGCGGCGAGCATCTCGATCACGTGCTGCTCTATGGTCCGCCAGGCTTGGGGAAAACGACGCTGGCCACGATCATCGCCAACGAAATGGGCGTGCCGATTCGCCAAACGGCCGGGCCGCTCATCTCCATCAAGGGCGATCTCACGGGGATTCTCACGACGTTAGAAGCGCGGTCGGTGCTGTTCGTCGACGAGATTCATCGTCTGCTGCCGGAGGTCGAAGAGATCCTCTACTCGGCCTTGGAAGATTTCAAGATGGACATTTTGATCGGCCAAGGACCCGGCGCGCGCACGCACACGCTCGGTCTTCAGCCGTTCACATTCGTCGGCGCCACCACGCGCGCCGGATTGATCAGCGGACCGCTGCGCACACGCTTCGGCATCGTGCTGCGCATGGATTTTTATAATCGCGAGGATCTTGAGATCATCGTGCGGCGATCGGCAGACATCCTCAACGTACCGCTCGACGATGCGGGCGCCGCTGAAATCGCCGGACGCAGCCGCGGCACTCCGCGCATCGCCAATCGCCTGCTGCGCCGCGTGCGCGACTACGCGGAAGTGCGCGCCGGCGGAAAAATCACCGGCGATGTCGCGAAACAGGCGCTCGAGTTGTTGCAAGTGGATCGCTACGGCTTCGATGAGATCGACCGGAAGCTTCTGGAGACGATCATCGACAAGTATGACGGCGGGCCGGTCGGCGTCGGCACGATCGCGGCGTCGCTGAGCGAGGAAGTGGATGCGATCGAGGAAATCTACGAGCCGTTTTTGATTCAAGCGGGATTTTTGAATCGCACGCCGCGCGGACGCATGGCGACGGCGCTGGCGTACGAGCATTTGGGGAAGAAGCGGCGCGCGGGTCAGCAGCCGGGATTGTTCTGATGGTGCTTCTATCGCTCGGATCGAATTTGGGCGATCGCGTTGAAAACTTGCGTCGCGCGATTCGCGCGATGCAGGAGCGGGGAATCGAGGTCGTGAAAGTTTCGCGTTGGTACGAAACGGAGCCCGTGGGCGTGGTGAATCACCCGTGGTTTGTGAATTGCGCGGCGGAGATTCGTACGACTCTCGCGCCGCTTGATTTGCTGCACGAGTTGCAGGCCATCGAGAAGTCGTTGGGCCGGGTGCGTGACGGCGTTGAACAGGCCCCGCGCACGATCGACCTGGACATTTTGACGTACGACGAAGCGAGGATCGACACGCCGGAGTTGACCGTGCCGCATCCGCGAATGCAGTCGCGGCGTTTTGTGCTCGAGCCGCTCGTGGAAATCGCGCCGGAGTTTCGCGGAATGCTGGCGGCGTTGCCCGAGGATTACCAAGTCCGGTTGTTGCAGCTTTGATCGAGAGAGACGCGTTATGAATTATCATCCTCCACGCTACATAGCGATTGAAGGTCCCATCCGCGTGGGCAAAAGTTCGCTGGCGCGTTTGTTGGCGGAGCGTCTGCGCGGACGCTTGATTCACGACACCGAGACGAATCCCTTCCTCCGCGATTTTTACGATGAAACGCCGGGCGCGGCGCTGCGCACCCAGATGTATTTTCTGCTGGAGCGGTTTCGACAGCTTCGCGACATCGACCCGCGCACCTTGCGCGCGCCGGTGGTCTGCGACTATCTGTTCGAGAAAGACAAGCTCTTCGCCTACATCAATCTTTCCGACGACGAACTGAAGATCTATGACGGTTACTACGAACTCTTGCGCCAGCAGCTGGCCACGCCCGATCTGGTGATCTATCTGCAAGCCACGCCCAACGTGCTGAAGGAACGCATCGCCCGCAAAGCCCGCCAGATGGGATCGCAAGTGGAAACCACGATTTCGCAGCGCTATCTCGAAGAAGTCGCGCGCGCTTACGAGCATTTTTTCTTTCACTATAAAGCGTCGCACTTGCTGGTCGTGAACACCACGGAGATCGATTTCGTGGAGCGTCCCGCGGATCTCGAAGAATTGCTGGCGCGCCTCAGCCAGCCGGTGAAGGGCACGCAGTACTACCTGCCGCTGGGATCGTCGCCCGCCGAGGAGTAATTACGCTATAATGATTGAATCCCCTGGGATTGAACCCCCCTGGGTTAGACAACCTGGTCAAACCCAGGACCATCATGACTGACATCGTAAAGAAGAAGCTGGAAGCCGAAATCCAGCGCGTGGAATACGAATTGCACAATGATCTCCCGAAGGAGCTCAAGAAGGCCATCGCTTTGGGCGATCTCAGCGAGAACGCGGAGTATCACTCGGCCAAGGCACGCCAGGAAATCCTGCGCGCGCAACTGGAAAAAATGAAGAAGCGCCTGTCGGAACTGGCCATGGTGGATCTCTCCAAAGTTCCGCACGACTCGGTCGGCTTCGGTTCCACAGTCACCGTCTATGACTCTCAGAAGAAAGCCAAGATCGAATACAAACTCGTCACCAGCGAGGAATCCGATTCCGCGAAGGGCCTGATTTCCACCACGTCTCCCATCGGCCGCGGCTTGATGGGCAAGAAGGAAGGCGACGTCGCGGAGATCCAGACGCCGGCCGGACGCAAGGAATTGGAAATCATCAAGCTCGTGACGATGTACGATCAGCCGATCTAGCGCCGCACTTCTACCTTGCTTCGCAAGGGAATGCTTGCCATAATTTCTCCCGAGGCCGAAGGACACCCCACTGTGGCGGTAACCACTTCTTCGCCGGAATCAGCGCAAGTTTCGGGAGCGCCCGGCAAATCGACAATCACCGAATGGATCGGGCGCACCTGCGGCGTGCTGCTGCACGCCATCGTGCGCGGTCTCGCCATCACCAAGATTCCGCCGAACCATTTGACGTTTATCGGCCTGATGGTGAACTCGGCGGCGGCCGTCGCGTTCGGCTACGGAAAATTCTTCCTCGCCGGCGTGATCATTTTCCTGGCCGGCATTTTCGACATGACCGATGGACGCGTGGCGCGGGTCACCAACACCGTGTCGGTTTTCGGCGGATTTTTCGATTCCGTCATTGATCGCTACTCCGACCTCGCGCTGTACTTCGGATTGCTCGTCTATTACGCGCGCGTGAACCGTTTCTTCTACGTCGTTCTCGTGGCGCTGGCCATGACCGGATCGGTGATGGTCAGCTACGTGCGCGCCCGCGCCGAGTCGCTGATCGATCAATGCAAAGTAGGATTCATGGAGCGCCCCGAGCGGATCGTGCTGCTGATCATCGGCGCGCTGTTCGACCACATGGCGCCGGTACTGTGGGTGATCGCGGTGATCAGCAACATCAGCGTGGTTCATCGCATCCTGTACACGCGGTCGGTGCTGCGCGCGCGTGAACTAGAGGAAGCCCGTGGACTACCGAACCATTGAAGTAAAACCGGTCACGCCGGTGATCGGCGCGGAAATCCGCGGCGTGGACTTGTCGCAGTCCCTCGGCGACGCGCAGTGGAATGAGATTCATTCGGCATTCCTCGAGCACTCCGTGATTTTTTTCCGCGACCAAAAGCCCATGCCGCCGGAACGTCAGGTCGCTTTCGGCAAGCGCTTCGGTCCTTTGCACATTCATCCGGCCGCGCCCGGCATGGACGGTCATCCGGAAGTGTTTGTCATTCACGCGCACAAAGATTCCAAGATCGCCAACGGAGAATTCTGGCACTCCGACGTTTCCTGCGACCAGGAGCCGCCGCTCGGATCGATCCTGCAGATTCACCTGCTGCCACCCGCCGGCGGCGACACGCTTTTTGCCAGCATGTACGCGGCGTACGACGATTTGTCGCCACGGATGAAGACGTATCTTGCCGGCCTGAATGCCGTACATGAGTCGGAGCACATTTATCGCGGGCGCTACTCCGATCGCGGTGTCGATGACGCGGGAAAAGAATATCCAACGGCGATTCATCCGGTGATTCGTACGCACCCGGAGACCGGACGCCCGGCGCTCTTCGTGAATCGCACGTTTACCACGCGAATCGATGGACTGCCGGAGGAAGAAAGCCGCGCGATTCTCGATTTTCTCTGTACGCACGCGGAGCGGCCGTGGTATCAAACGCGTTTCCAGTGGCGCCAGAACGACGTGGCGATGTGGGACAATCGCTGCACGCAGCACATGGCGATTTGGGATTATTGGCCTCACGAGCGCAAGGGAAATCGCGTGACGGTGAAGGGCGATCGGCCGTTTTATCGTGGGTAAATCAAAAATCAAAAATCAAAAGGCAAAAGGCAAAAGGCAAAAGGCGAAAGGCAAAAGGCAAAAGGCTGGACGCCTCACTTGGAACTCGGAACTCGGAACTAGAAGGTGCTACCGAAGCGGAATCTGAAACAAGAGATTGTTCGTTTGCGCCGGTGACTCCAGACGCGTCCAGATATACTCACCGCAACAAACAATGCGCACATTGGTCACGCCGAGTTGCAGCGCGTAGTTGCGCGCGGTCGCGGCCATTTCGCAGGCGTCGGTGACGCTGTCGAACACCACTTCCGCCGGCCGCGGTTGCTGGCGCAATTCTTCCAGCGCTTGTTCGAGCGACGATTCCGTCGCCACGCACGGCTCGGTGCGGCAATCGAGCATTTGCTCCACGCCGTAGAGCGTCGTGTAATCGATCGACTCCGCGAAGGCTACGTACAAGAAATTGCTCGACGGCAGGTAATGCACGGGAACCATGCGCGCCGTCTCGAGCAAGGGAATCGGGATCAGTCGCGCGCAGTCGAGAAAACGGCGATGGCTGTCCAGCGGATACACAGGGCACGACCATTGCATCGCCAGCGCCGTGGCGATTTGTTGCTCGCTCACCACGCCGGTTTGCCGCAAGTGTTCGCCGATTCGACCGGCGCCCGAGTCCTTTTGGGCCTGCAAAGCCCCTTGCAGATCCGGCTGCGAGATGTGTCCCATGGAAAACAGGACCAATCCCAGGGGAATTCGATGACGCTTGGATTGACGGCGGGTCACCGCGGGAAGAAGTTGCGAAAAAATCTCTTGAGCGGCCTTTTGGAAGCACTCGGGACCGCAGTAATAATGTCCTTGCAAGTGGACGCCCGGCTTTTCGCCGGCCAATACACGCCAAGGACTGGGGCGCTTGCGGCACGCCGCGGACTCGCACACCGGAAAATCTTCGCGCCAACGGGCTAACGCTCTCACTGCAAGATCTCCGCGCGCACGGCGGGCGGCGCGACTTCGGTGATCCGCAAGCCATAGTTTCCGTCGACGATCACCACTTCGCCGCGCGCGACAACTCGTCCTGTCACCAGCAATTCGGCCGGCTCTTTCACTTGGCGATCCAATTCCACCACCGAGCCGGGACTCAAGTCCAAGACGTCGCGCAGCAGGAGTTGGCGCTCGCCGAAGCGTAGCGTGACTTGCAGCGGCACTTCGAGCAGCAGGTCGAGATTGCGTTCGCCGGGGCCCGAGAGCAGCGTTTCAATCGTGCTGCTAAGGCGCGGGGCATGTTGGCGCTGGGCCACTGCGTCGACGCGCGCGCCATCGCCGGCGGACGGCGCGGTTGGCGCGTTTTCATCTTCATCGCCGGTGGAAAACGCCGGGCCCGGCTTCGCTTTGGGGATGAGCACGGTAGCAAGCGTTTCATCCATTGCCATGCCGATCATGATCGGTGGGCCGGCACTTGCCGACACGCGAACGAGAACTTGCTTCGCGGCTTTCCACGGCGGGCATCCTACGCCTTCCCAGGAAATGCTGGTGTCGCCATCGGCCTTCGTCAGCGCCGCCGCGGTGGGCCCGGCGAACTGGCGAAAAACTTCTTCAAGCGCGTCGCGATAATCGGCCGTGAGCGTTTCGGCTTCGCCGCCTTGTTCGCCCATCAACATGCGTCCCAGACGCACGCCGTCGGATTCCGAAACCAAGAATGCTTGTTGGCCGCGCAGCCGCTTGCCGAGCGAGAAGCGCAACCATACGCCGCGATTTTCCAGGCTCGCGAACATGGCCCCGGGGTCGGCGCCGCTTTGTTCCACGATCAGCGTTTCAGTCGCCAATTGTTGCAGCACGCCCGAGATATTTTGTAGCCAAGCGCCCAAGTAGTTGTCAAACGGCGAAGTCATACCAGATCTCCATTTATCTGCGTGTCACGCCTGCGATCGACATGCGCGCTTCCACTTGCGCGCCGCGGGTTGCACCGCTGCGCACGGGATACGCGAGGAACAATTCTTTTCCGGCCACCCGCAGGGTGGCGGGAGCCTGTGCGCGATGGCGCAGCATCAACACCGAACCGGGCTGCAACTGCAACAGGTCGCGCACCGGGACCGGCGTGGGCGGCAACTCCAGTTGCGCTTGCAGGGGGCAATCCATCAACAACTGTTTCACCTGCGACACCGTTTGGTCCATGTTGCGGCGCCGGCGATACGACCACTGTTTCGACAAGCGGCGCAGCAGGGCGTTCGAGATCACCGCGGGAAACGCGAAGTTGAGCATGCCGCGCACATCGGGCATGCGAATCTCGAAGCTGAGCGCCAAAACTTTTTCACTGGGCGGCATCAATTGCAGAATCTGCGCCTGCTGCTGGCGCTGGTCGAAGTTGAATTCCAACTCCAACAGCGGCAGCCACGAAACTTGCATGTCGCGGCAGATAATGCGCACCACGCCTTCCAGAATTCCTTCCTCAATCTCGGTGATTTCGCGAATGCCGCGTTCCGATTTTCCCTGACCGCCCAGCATCAGGTCGATGATCGGGCAGGCCAGCGGCAAATCGACTTGCATCGCGGCCAAAACGTCGGCGGGTTGCACGTTGATCGACGCGAAGTAGGTGATTTCCGGAATGCGCTGCAAAAACTCCGCGTAGGAGAGTTGTTCCACCGAAACCAGGTTCACTTCGAAGACGCCGCGCAAATATGCGCCGAGGTTATGCGTCAAATTGCGCGCAAAACTGTCGTGCAGCATGCTGACCGCGCGAACGTGTTCCTTGCCCAATTGACCGGCCTGGCGAATATCGCGGACCGTTACGTGGCGCGTGGGCGCTTCCTGGCGATGCACCGGTTCCGGCGCGGCCGCCAAGCCTTGCGCCTTCAGAAACAGCGCGTCGATCTCGTCCTGGTTGAGGATTTTTTCCATGACTACAAGCTCACGGTCTGCGCTTTCTTGGCTGGTTTCTTTCTCTCGATGGCCGGCCGGATCGCGGCGCGCAGGCGAACCACCGCCGCGGAATGAATCTGCGACACGCGCGATTCGCCGACGCCGAGCACCTGGCCGATTTCTTTCATCGTCAGTTCCTCGTAGTAGTAGAGCGCCAGCACCTGGCGTTCTTTCTCCGGCAAGTCGGAGATCGCGTCGGTGAGCAGTTCTTTCATCTCGCCCTTCAGGCAAAGGTGAAAGGGATCGTCCTCGGGATCGGTGGCGGCGATGGCGGCGGGTTCCATGGTATAGCCGTCTTCGTTGGTTTCCGCATTCAAGCTGCCGAGATCGAGTCCGCGCAAGTCGCGCAGGAAAGCGTAGAACTCGTCGAGTTCCATCTCCATCGCTTCGGCGAGTTCGGGCTCGCTGGCTGCGCGGCCGAGTGTCGCCTTCAACTGGCTGTGGACCGTCTCCATCTGGCGCGCTTTGCGCCGCAGGTCGCGCGGGGACCAATCAAGGCCGCGAAGGCTATCGAGAATCGCGCCGCGAATACGGAACTTCGCGTACGACTTCAACTGCACGTTCTTGGCGGGATCGTATTTCGCCAGCGCGTCGATCAGTCCCAGGACGCCGGCGTGAACCAAGTCTTCCAGGCACACACTCTGCGGCAGGCGGTCGTGAATGCGGCGCGCGATGTAGCGCACTTGCGGGAGCTGTTCCAACAGCAGCCGGTTGCGCTCTTCTTCGTCGATGTGGCAAACAGTTTCGTAGGCTTTTTTGGCAGCGTTCATTTGATTGTTAGTCCTTTTAGCTCACCATTCCCAAAGATTGAACTTGCACGGGGGCGGGAATCTCGGCGGGAGACAGCACCACCACGCGCGGCAAAATCGGCTCCAGCAGGCGACGCAAATGGAAGCGCGCCGGAGTCGCACACAACAGCACGGGCGAAGCCGCGCTGCCTTGATCACCGAACAGCCGCTGCAATCCTTTCAACATGCGGCTTGAAAAAGAACTTTGTAATCCCGCGCTCTGCGTCATTGACGCTTGCGGGTCGAAGGCCCGGATCATCTCGGCTTCCAAGCCCGGATCGATCGTGGCCAAGCGCAGTTTTCCGTCTTCGCTCAACAGCGGGCGCACCAGAGACCGGCCCATCGCCTGGCGGCACTGTTCCACCAGCACGATCGGATTCTTGTTGATCGACGCGGTGTCGACGAGGGTTTCAAGGATCGTTGTAAGATCCCGAATCGAAACCTGCTCGCGAAGAAGTTGCTGTAACACTTTCTGCACCTCACCGAAAGAGAGCAATTTGGGGACCAGTTCTTCCACCAATTTGGGTTGGGTTTCATTAAGGGAGTCCATCAAACGGCGCACTTCCTGGCGCGTCAGCAGTTCGTGGACGTTCTGCTTAATAAGTTCTGAGAGATGCGTCGCGATCACCGACGTTTGATCGACGACCGCGTATCCCGCGGCCAGTGCCTGTTCTTGTTTGGCAGGGGCAATCCATTTTGCGGCCACGTCGAACGCCGGTTCCTTGGTCGGGACGCCGTCGAGCGGCGGCGGTGCAGGCTCGGAGCTGATCGCCAGCATGCAATCGTTAAATAATTCCCAACGTGCGATCTCCACGCCGCGCAGCGACACAACGTATTCGCGCGGTTTGAGGCGCAAGTTGTCGGTAATGTGGATCGACGGCACGATGAAACCGAGCTGCGTCGCCAGGTGCCGGCGCAGCGCGCGAATGCGGTTCAAAAGTTGCCCGCCTTGTTTCTCGTCGACGAGCGGGATGAGCGAGATTCCGACTTCCAGGCTCATCTCGTCCATCTTGATGAGGCTTTCGATCGGCTCTTGCGCGGCAGTTTTTGCCGGGCTCGCGGCGCCGCCCGCGGGAGCATCGGCGGGGCTCGGTCGACCTTTTAGCCGGTAGGCCACGAATCCCACCGCGGCGCCGACTACGATGAACGCGAACTTCGGCAGTCCCGGGATCGCGGCGAGAAGGAACATGACGCCGGCGGCCATTCCCAACACTCTGGAGCGCGAGAACAATTGCGTTTGGAAATCCTCGCCGAGTGGCGCTTCCGACGACGCGCGCGTCACCACCAGACCGCCCGCTACCGAGATCAGCAGCGCCGGGATCATCGTGACAAGTCCGTCGCCGACGGTCAGCGAGGTGTAAGTTCTCAATGCGTCGACCAACTGCATGTCCTTTTGGAAGACGCCGATCAGGAATCCCGCGACGATGTTGATCGCGGTGATCAAGATGGTCGCGACGGCGTCGCGATTGCCAAAGCGCGTCGCGCCGTCCATCGCGCCATAGAACTCGGCTTCGCGCGCGACCAACGCTCGCCGCTCGCGCGCTTGTTGTTCGGTGATGTTGCCGGCGTTCATGTCGGCGTCGATGGCCATCTGCTTGCCGGGCATCGCGTCCAAGGTGAAGCGCGCCGTTACTTCCGCCGTGCGGACCGCGCCGTGGCTGATCACGATGAACTGAATCGCGATCAACAAGAGGAAAATCACGAATCCGACGACGTAATTGCCGCCCACGACAAATTGTCCAAAAGCTTCAATCACTTTTCCGGCGGCGGCGGTTCCTTCACTGCCGTTCAGGAGGATCCGGCGGCTCGACGCAATGTTCAGCGACAAGCGGAACAGCGTGAGCATCAGGAGCAGGGTGGGGAAGATCGAAAACTGTACGGGTTTCAGGATGTGCAACGCGGAGAGGAGCACGAGCACGCCCATGATGATGCTGATCGCCAGCAGAATATCGAGCAGCAGCGCGGGCAGCGGCACCATCATCACGAAGACCATGGCGACGCCGACGGCGGGGACCACCCAGTCGAACGCCCCCGAAGACTTTTTGGTCTCGCTGCCGGCTTTTCCGCTGGCCGGCTTGCGCGTGGCGACTGCATTCTTTACTGCGGGCAGATTTGCGGCACTCATTAACGACGTCCTCCGTTGCGATTATTGGCGGCGCGCGCGGCGGCAGCAGCCGCGGCCATGGCTTGCGCGCGATAGATGAACGCCAGGATTTCCGCAACCGCGGTATACAACTGCGGCGGAATCGACTGGCCCACTTCCACGGTCTTGTAAAGGGATTGCGCGAGCGGCCGGTTCTCCACCATCGGGATTCCCTCCCAGCGCGCGACTTTCTTGATCTGCTCGGCGATCAGGTTGCGTCCCTTGGCGATCACCGTGGGCGCGTCCATGTCTTCGCGATATTCAAGCGCGATCGCGTAGTGCGTGGGGTTGGTGATCACCACCGTCGCTTTCTTCACGGCGGCCAGCATGAACTTGCGGCGCATCTGGCGCTGCATGCTGCGAACGCGTCCTTTGATCGTGGGATTGCCCAGCGTGTCCTTCATTTCTTCTTTCACTTCTTGCTTGCTCATCTTCAGCGACTGTTCGAAGTCGTGCTGCTGGACGGCGTAGTCGACGCCCGACCAAATCAGCATCACCAGGCACGATTTCCACGCGATTTCGAAGGCGACGCCCATCAGTTGATGCAGGAACGCAGAGGTGTTGAGCTGCGATCCATGCAGGATCGCCGGCCAGTCGCGGCGCAGCATCGAAAACGCCAGCCACAAAATGTATCCGGCCGGAATCAGCGAGCGCACCAGCGGCACCATGCCCCGCAGTGAGAAAATCCGCTTGAGATTGTTGACGGGATTCAAGCGCTCCGGTTTGAATCCCAGCGCTTGCGGCGCAAAAACCAGTCCGCCTTGCGCCAAAAACATTCCGGTGGAAATGACGAAGGCCAGTAACGCGATCGGTGCGACGCCGAGCGAGACGATGGCGCCGGTTTTTACGAGGATGGGATACGAGAGATCGGTGCCGGGCTGTCCGGCTTCAAGAGCAAGATTGAAGAATCGCTGCCAGGGACCGAGCCAACTCGCCGCGATTGCGCTGATCGCGATAGTGACGACAAACAGCGTGACGGCCGACGAAAGTTCGCGGCTGCGCGGTACTTGACCTTGTTCCTGCGCCTTTTGCCGGCGTAGTGCTGTTCCTTTCTCACTCTTATTCTCACTGGCCATTAATGTTACGCGCTCCCGGCTACTTCAGAAGCATTCGTTCGGCCAAACTGAACGCAGAGAGAAAGTGGCGCTCGAGCATCCACGGCCAGAACACGACAGTCGCGCCGAGAACGGTGAATCCTAAGAGCGCTTTTATGGAAAATGCCATCAGCATCACAACAAGCTGCGGGGACGTCCGGCTGACGAACGCGAGAGTCACGTCGGTGAGCATCGTGGCCAGCATCACGGGCGCGGCGATCTCCAGTGCCACCAGCCACATTCCCGCAGCGGCGTGCAAGAGTTGCGGCGCCGGCGTTTTCAGAGTGAAAGCGGTCCCGGCCGGAAGATAGCGATAGCTGCGCGCCAGCGCTTGCACTAAAGTGTGATGCACGTCCATCTGAAGGAACATCAGTAACGCAATCGTTTGATGGAACACCGCGACCACCGTGGTCTCCACTTGACTCATTGGATCGATCAGGTTGGCCATCGAAAAGCCAAGCTGGGTGCCGATGATTGTGCCGCCGAGCTCGATTCCTTCGAACACAAGCTGTACGCAAAGGCCCATGATCATTCCCACGGCGAGTTCGCCGACAATCACGAGAGGTCCCGGGTAGGTGCCGGGCGGGATCGTCGCGCCGGCGCTCGCGCCGACCACAGGGTAGAGAAGAATCGTCAATCCCAGAGTGAGAATCGCTTTCACCGGCGGGGGCAGCGCGGCGTGCCCCAGGAACGGCGTAAAGGTCAGCCATCCGGAAACGCGCGCGCCGACGCACAAGGCCGGTGCAAAGTATCCCGCGAGATTGAGGTCAGCGGTCATGTCCTTTTATCGAATGTAGGGGTGGAAATCCGAAAACAAGTGGATCGTGAATTCTTCCAGACGCCGCATCATCCACGGCAGTAGCAGCATGCCGGCGATGGCCATCACCGCGAGTCGTGGAACGGTGGTGATGGTGTGATCCTGAATCGAAGTGAGCGTTTGCACGATGCTGATCGTGAGCCCCGTGACGGTGGCGGCGATCAGCAGGGGAGCCGCGCACCACAGAGCTGCTTGCAACGTGTGACGGGCGAGGTCGACGGCGATATCGGTAGACATGGCGTTGATTGGTTACCTACTGGAAACTCTTGAGCAGCGATCCGATGACCAAATTCCAACCGTCGACGAGCACGAACAGCAGAATCTTCAGCGGAGTGGAAATCACCACGGGCGGAAGCTGCATCATGCCCATGGATGTGGTGATCGAAGCGACCACCATGTCAATCACGAGAAAGGGAAGAAACAGAACGGCGCCGATTTGAAAACCGGCCTTCAACTCGCTCAATAGATACGCGGGTGCGACCACGCGCAACGGCAAGTCCTGAGGCGTGCGCGGGCGCGGTGTCTTCGACACCTCCACGAAGAGCGCCAGATCTTTTTCGCGCGCGTACTTCAACATGAAGTCGCGCAGCGGGGGTTGCGCTTGGTCGAGCGCTTTCCAGACGTCGATTTTGCCGGCTTGCAGCGGCTCGACGGCGTTTTGCTGAACGGTCACCAGCGCCGGCTGCATGATGAAAAACGTGAGAAACAACGCTAAGCCGATCAGCGTTTGGTTCGACGGCGTGCTCTGCGTGCCGAGCGCCTGACGCAGGAAGTGAAACACCACCAGCAGGCGGACAAACGGCGTCATGCACAGCACGATCGCCGGCAACATCGTGAGCACCAGCATCAAGACCACGATGGTCCAGATGTTGTCGCCCTTCACGGTGAGGGAACTGGGCAGGCCCGCGGGCACGGTGGCGAATAAGAACAACATTACGGGCGGCCCTCCACGCTTCGAGGATCAAAATCGGCGATCAACTGAACCGAATCGCGGCCGCCACCGACCAGATACCGCCGGCCGTCGCATTCGACGATCGCGACGTAGCGGCGCTCACCGAGACTCAGCGATTCGCGCAACACCAGCGACTTCTGTCGCGACGCCGCGGCTTTGAGTCGCGCGTTCACGCCATTCTTCACGCTCGACCACAATGCGGCGGCGCGTACCGAAAGAGGTGCGGGCGCGGTCATAGCAACTCCGTGACGCGAACCGCCGCTTTTTCACCCAGCAGTTCGAACTCCGCGTATCCGAAGAGTAATCCGTTGATGCGCAACGGCACGTCGGCGCTCTGTTTCCATTGCGCGTCGAGCAGATTGTTCGGCTGTAACCGCAGCAAATCGCCGATGGTGAATTGCGGAACGTTCAGCTCCACGCTGAAGCGGACGGGAAGCCATACGCATTCGGCCCAAATTTCGCTCTCCGCGCCGGGCATTGGGGGGCGAACGGCTTGCACGATCGTCGGGTTGAGAGTGGTCTCGGGCATGGTAGTTACCTCTGCACGATGAATTCAGTGAAATAGATCTCCAGTACGCCGAGATCCGGCACACGCTCGTCGAGCGCTTCGACAAGATCCTTCTTCAGTTTTTCCTTGCCCTCGGGCAAGAGTAGCTCGGCGGATTTTGTTTTTCCCAGAACGGTCAGCACGGTGTCGCGGATCATCGCCGTGGCGCCGTCGTTTTTCTTCTTCTCGCCTTCGCCGGAACTCTCTTCGGTGCCGGTGCCAAGATCGATGCCCACGCGCAGGTATCCGGTTTCGCCTTCGCCGGTGAGGTTCACCACGAAGCTCTCGAGGTGCACCACCGACTTTACTTGTTTCTTCTTGGATTTCTTGCGATCCGCCCCGTCGTCCGAGGACTTGCTATTTTCCTTCCCGTTTTCCTTGGCTTCGGCGGATGTGGCGGGGTGCCAGAGGAACTTCCACGCCCCAAACCCGCCGCCACCCAGCACGGCGACGATCAGGATCAGAACGATCGGGTTAGATTTTTTCTTAACTTCAGCGGTTTTTGTGTTGGTGTCCGACATACGCCCATAGGAATGCAACTGGAGTGCCGCGGGCGTTTGGCAGGTTCTAATAAAAAAGAGACCCGAGGGCCGAGGCCCGAGGCCCGAGTGGCGGCGTCACGTAGGGCGCCTCCGACTCGGGCCTCGAACCTCGGAACTCGGGCCTGAAACCTTAGAACTTACTCAGATTTACTGGAGCATCTGGAGCGTTTGCTGACCGATCTGCTGATCCGTGGTGATCGCCTTGGCGTCCGCGTCGTATCCGCGCTCGGCCAGGATCAAGTTGGAAAACTCGGTGGCGATGTCCACGTTCGACAATTCGAGCGAACCACCGGCGATCGTGCCGCGTCCCGCCGTGCCTGCCACACCGACGTTGGCCGCGCCCGAGGACAGCGTCGCCACGTAGTTGCCCGTGCCGCCGCGCTGCAATCCCTGGTCGTTCGCGAAATCGGCGACGGCGATTTGTCCGAGCGCCTGGCTCTGGCCGTTCGAGAACAATCCTTCGATCGTACCGTTGGACAGCACGCTGAAGCTGTTCAGCGCGCCGCTCGCATATCCATCTTGGCTGGTGGCTGAAGTGGCGGAAGCCGCCGCGACCTGCGTCACAACCGACGCGCCGTTCGAGTACAGATTCCAGTTGAAGTTCATGGCCGACGCGCCGTCGGCAAAGCTTGCGATGTTGATCGCCGTGACGTTGGCGGCGGGCGTCTTGAGGTTGCCATTGCCGTCGAACGTCAGGGTACCTTTGGTCACTTGCACGGGGTTGCCGGTTTGTCCCACGTCACTGGCGGGAATCGTGACCGAATAATTCCACGAATTGTTGCCTTGATTCGTGAAGTTGTACGTCAACGTGTGCGCGTTGCCGAGCGAATCGTACACCTGGATCGACGTGGTGTAGCTGCCGTTGGTGGCCGTCGAGGAGTTCAAGTTCATCGCGAGCTGAACGTTGCTCGTGGCGCTGGGCGGGCTGATCGTTCCGCCGGAAACCGTGATGCCGGCCGGCGCCGCGTTGGTGTTCACAACGCCGTTTGCCGCGGGATAGCCGAGTACGAGCGAGCCGTCGGTGGCCGTCAGTTGGCCCGAGGAATTCACCGTGAAATTGCCGGCGCGCGTGTACTCCGGACCGTTAGCGCCTTGCAGCACGAAGTATCCGTTGCCTTGCAACGCCACGTCGCTCGGGACACCCGTGGTTTGCAGGCTGCCCTGCGTCATCTCGGAGGAAATCGAGCCGACTTTGACGCCCACGCCGACCTGGATGGGATTGCCCGAGCCGGTGGAACCGAGCGTTTGGTAGAACAGATCCGAAAAGTTCGTGGTCTGATCCTTGAAAGCCACCGTGTTCAGGTTGGCCAGGTTGTTGCCGATGACCGAGAGCTCCTGCGAAGCAGCGCTCAATCCGGACAGTGAAGTGGAAAGCGACATTTATTTTCTCCTTAGTGGGACCGGCATCTTGGCCTGTCCATTTCCTGCAGGCTCTTACGGCAAGCCTGTTGTGCTGTTGTTGGTCGAATTGTTGGAGCCGGTGTTGCCCGTGCCCGAATTCAAGCTCGTCACCAGCGAGTCGAGATCCTGCTTCATGCCCAGCTGCGTTTCGAGCGAATTGAAGCCGACGAGCTGATCCATGAATTGATTCGGATCCATTGGCTGCGTCGGGTCCTGATTCTTAAGCTGGGAGACGAGCAGCGTCATGAAGTCGGTGGGACTCAGCAGATTGTTGCTCGTGGTTGAAGTCGAGTTCGCCGGCGGCGTCGTGCTGCTCGACGATGTGTTCGCTGTGATGGGGGGGATGACCATAAATTTTCTCCTTATGCCATGACGCTCAAACGTCCATCCGCGACGGTCCAGACGGGCGCGGATGTTTCCGGCGCGGCATTGCTGGCGGAATTGGCGGATGAATCCGCCAAGTACGCGTTGCTTTGCGTCTGTCGCGAATACGATTGCGGTTGTTGTTGCTGTTGCGCGTGCTGATCTTGCATCATTCCGCTGCCCGCCGAGAGCGATTCCGGGATCACGGAGATTTCTCCGACGTGAACGTTGTGCTGCTCCAGGTGTCCTTGCAGCGCGGGCAATTCCTTCGCGAGTGCCGCTTGCGCTTCATGACTCTGTACCGTGATGCTCGCGCCCACCGACGCGGTGCCGCCGGCGTCGGTGCGCATGACGGCGTGAACGTCGACAGTTCCAAGACCATCGGTCTTGATGCCGACGTGCATTTCCGAGCGATCCGGCGTTTGGATGAATCGCGCATTCTCGATCATCGGCGTCGCCGTGGATTCCGGTGTGGCGGCGGCCTGAACCGGAGTGTTGGTGGAGCTCTGCATCACTCGCGGTGTCTCGGGCGCCGTTGTGGTCACGGGAAACGCTTGCTGGAAATTTTGCTGAAGCGTCGCGGTGGATTGCGGCGCGGAAACTTGCGGTTGCGCGGTCGCGGCGGTGAAATCGATGGGGGGATTCGTTGTTTGATTCGCCGATACGTGTGGAATCGCGTTGACGCTGGGCGTCACCGGTGCGACCGGTAGCGCTGGGTTGTCGCCGGCGTTGGCCGCCGGCGCGGTCGGCGCGGTCGCAGGTTTCAATGTGAAAGTCTCCTGCGACGGCGCGTTGTCGTCTCGCGAACCGGACTTCGCGTCGGGCGAAGCTTGCGCCGGGGCCGTCGAGGGGGGAATGTCTGTGGGCAAATCGACGGGTTCGGCTGATTCCTTGCCGGGTGCTTTCTTCACCGGCGTCATCGTAGTGCTCGCGGCCGGTGTGTTTTGCATAACGCGGGCGACGCGCGGCGCAGGGGCAGCGGTCGCGGCGGGCGCTTGCGTCGTGGCCGCTGGGGGCGCGGCCACAGGCACAATCGCGGGAATTACAACTTGGGGGGAACTGGTTTGTGACGGCGCGGCGGGAGCCGTCGTATCGACTGTACTCTGCTGCGAATTATCTTGCTTGCTCGAATCGGAATCGCTCGTGCCTTGATCGCCGTTGGAATCCGCGCCTTGCTTGGGGGGAGCAGGCGCGAGGCTTGCCGGCAACTGCACGGGGGGTTGCGGTTGCGGCTGGACAGGAGCTGTTGTTTGCGCGTTCGCCGTGGCATCCTGCGCGTTCGGCGCCGGAGCCTTGGCGTTCTTCGCGTCGCCCTTGTCCGATCCCGAGGCGTTCGTTCCGGTGGCCGCGGGGGCAGCAGCGTTTTGCGACGCTCCCGCCGTTGGCGCGGCTTTATGAAAATGTGCGATGACGTGCAAGAAACTGGCTGACGGCGCGTTCGTATGCGCGCCGCTGCCCGCTGACGACGCAATCCCTCTTAACCCGTGTGCTGGATTGTTCACGGGAACGTTCACCGGAGCTATCGAGTTAGGAATTGCTGTCATCGCGTGATTGTTTATTGCAAGGCGCGTGCCAAACTCAATCTGTCTCGCCCCTGTACAAAAGGGCCGCACGCGCCAGCCCAACCCGGCAAACATTGCCGAGTCGCCCGGCAGCAGCTAGACCAGTACCGCTGAATCGCTAAGCGCCGGCCAATCTTTGCCGGAACGCATAAGAAAGAGATCATCCACACGCTGCTGCTCTTTGCGATCGGCGTCGCGGCGATACTCGGCGCTCTGACGTTCGCGCAAGTTCTCCAGAATCTCGCGGGCTTGCCGCGCTTCCATGTATTGAGCCTGCTGTTTGCGATGCAGCTTGCTCAATTCGACGAGCAAGTTCGTCAGGCGGCGATGGCGCTCCTCACGCGTCGCGTCGCAAGTCTCCGCGAAATGCATTTCGGCGGCGGACAAACCAGCGCGTAGCGCCGTGCTTTGCAGCTCCAGCGCTTGACGGCGTTCCTGTTGCACGTCGGCGATCTCCACGCGCACGGCGGCGATGCGGCGCGCGAGTTCTTCCAGTGCCAGGCGTTCTTTGCGTTCCAGGCTGTGACGAAGGCGCAATAACGATTCGAGCGAAAATTGAAAAGCCATTTTGATTTACTCCGGTAGGGTGAGAAGTTTCTTTACGGTTTCATCGAGCGGCGCACGGTCGCTCGAAGTTTGTTGCAGAAAAGCGGTGAGCGCGGGCAATGCCCCGAGAGCGCGATCGAGTTCCGGATCGCTTCCTTTTTGATACGCGCCCACGCGGATCAAGTCTTCCGAGCGATTGTAGGCGGCCATCAGTTTGCGCAAATTACGCGCTTTGTTGCGATGCGGCTCGGTGGCCACCGCGCTCATCAATCGGCTGAGGCTATCGAGCACGGCGATCGGCGGATAGTGATTGCGCGCGGCGAGTTTACGGTCGAGCACCACGTGACCGTCGAGCAGCGAGCGCACCGCGTCCACCAACGGATCGAGTTGATCGTCGCCGTCCATCAATACGGTGTAGAAAGCGGTGATGCTTCCGTTGCCGTATTGTCCCGCGCGCTCGATCAATCGCGCGAGCAAGTTGAAGCACGACGGCGTATAGCCTTTCGCCGTAGGCGGCTCACCGGCCGCCAATCCGATTTCGCGCTGCGCCATCGCCACGCGCGTCAGCGAATCAAGGACCAGCAGCACGTGCTTTCCTCTCGAACAAAAATATTCGGCGGCGGCGATCGCCGTCTCCGCCGCGCGAATTCGCAGCAGCGGCGATTGGTCGGATGTGGACGCAATGACGACCGAGCGCCGGCGCCCTTCTTCTCCCAAGCTTTCTTCCAAAAACTCGCGCACTTCGCGTCCGCGCTCGCCGACCAGTCCCATCACCGTGAGATCGGCGGCGGTGTTGCGCGCCATCATGCCCAACAGCGTGGACTTGCCGACGCCCGAGCCGCCGAAAATGCCGATCCGTTGTCCGCGTCCGCAGGTGATGAACGCGTCGATCGCGCGAATGCCGCAACCAAGCGGCTGGCGGATGGGAATGCGGTCCAGCGGCAACGGCGCCGTGCCATCGAGCGGCCGGCGCTCGCGCGCGGGATAATCGGGCAAGCCGTCGATCGGCCGTCCGCCGCCGTCCAGCACGCGGCCGAGCATCGTATCGCCCACACGCAGGATCGGGCGCGCGCCCCACGTGATAACGCGATCGCCGTAGCGCACGCCGCTAACGCGGTCGAGCGCCATCGAGAGCACTTTCGTACCCGAGAATCCAACGATCTGCCCTTCGTAGGTTTGCCCGCGGCCGTCCACGATCTTGCACAGCTCGCCGACCGCGCAGAACGGGCCTTCCGATTCCACAAGATTTCCGTTGGCGTGCGTCACCATGCCGCTCCATCGCGACGCCGAGCACTCTTCGAGATGCCGGAAGTAGGGCGCGAATTCGAAGGACGCGCTCATGTCGCGCTGAAGTGTCGTGGAAGTCATGCCGAGGGCGCCGGTTTCTCCGCGAGCAAATCGAAGAAACCTTGTTCAATTTCGCCCAACTGATCGTCGAGGCTCAAGTTGGTGGAGCCTACGCTCGTTTCCACGCGGCACTGCGCGGGATCGAGCGTCGCATCGCCCATCCATTCCAGTTTCAGGTTGAGCCCGCTTTGCGATGAGAAGAACTCGCGCCACGCCGCGATCTGCGAGGGGTGAACGCGGATGCGCACCACGGTTCCCGCGGCGATCTGTTCCAACGCCACGCGCGCCACGCCTGCGAGCAGCAGAGCGTCCATTTGCGCTTCGCGGTGCAATATCTTTTTGGCAATGGCCAACGACAGCCTGACGACTTCACCTTCCACACGGCGGAAGAATCCGGTGCGTTCGCGTTCGAACTCCGCGGCCATCTGCGCGGAAATCGCTTGCGCTTGTACCAGACGCTGCGCGAAAGCCGCTTCGGCTTGCGCCGAGCCTTCCTGCGATCCCCGCTCGTATGCGCGACGCTCGCGCTGCGCGGCTTCGTTCTCGGAAACCTGCGCGACGCTGGGGGCCGCGGGTGCGGCGGTCTGCGGCGGTTCCGTCTCGAAAGTCAGTTCGACGCCGCCGGATTTGTCCGACGCGGTTTGCCGGTAGATGAACGGCTCGATGAGCGAGGTGGAGTGCGAGTCTTTAGACAACATATTCTTCGTCCCGTTCGGTCTTCAAAACCAACTTGCCTTCGGCTTCCAGTTTCCGTGCCAGCGTGATCGTTTCCTGCTGCGCCGTCGCCACTTCGCGTCCGCGCACCGGCCCCAGCACTTCCATGTCTTCCTTCAGCATTTCCACGGCGCGCGACGACATCGCCTTGAACACGTGACTGCGCAATTCTTCCGATGCGCCCTTCAGGGCCAGCGCCAGCGTCTTCTTGTCCGTGCCGGCCAGCAATTCGCGGATGCCGCTTTCCGGCACCGCCACGAGATCCTCGAACGTGAACATCAGGTTGCGGACCGAAATGGCCAAGTGCGGATTGTCTTGCTCGATGGAATCGAGAATCACCTTGCTGTCGTTCATTCCCAAGTGATTCAACAAGTCGGCCACGGCTTTCACACCGGCATACGCGCGGCGATTCTGTTCGCCGAGCGCTTGCAGTTTCTTGTGCAGCACCACGGAAATCTTCTGCACGATTTCCGGAGAGAATTGGCGCATTTCTGCGAGTCGCGCCACGGCTTGCGCGCGGATTTTCTCGGGCAGCAGCAACAGCATCGTGGAGGCTTGCTTCAATCCCAAGTGCGCCAGCACCAGGGCGATCGTCTGCGGATGCTCGCCCTCCACAAATTTCGCGAGTTGTTGCGGATCGGCCTTTTGCAGCGAGTCGAGATTGAACGTAGACGCCACTTGCGCCTGGCTGACGAGCGCCAGCAAGCTCGACGCCTGCTCGGGTCCCAAGGCTTTTTGCAACAAGCGTCCGGCGTACGAAGGACCGCCTTGCGAAACGTACTCCTGCGTCACCGTCATGCGGTGATATTCCTGCAAGACGTGCGCGGCGATCTCGGGCGATACGTAGTCGAGTTCGGCGATCTCCTGCGTCAGCTCTTGCAGTTCTTCCTGCGAGAGGTTCTTGTAAATCTCCGCGGCGGCATCGTCTCCCAACAGCACCAGGAGAATCGCGGCCTTGCGCGCGCCCGTGAGGGATTGAGTGGTGAGTGCGGCCGGCATGTTAGTGTCGGTCTCCTTTCGCACGAAGCCAGTTCTGCAACAGTCTCGACGCCACGGCCGGATCGGATTTCACTTTTTCCACCAAGTGTCGCTTCAGGATCACGGCGCGCTTCACATCGGAACTGGTGGAGCTCAATTCTTTGTGTAGTTCGCCCTCCAGGAACGCTTCGTCGTCCTTGATCATGGCTTGCGTGATCTGCGCCGTGGCGGCGGGCGGCGCCGCGAGGAATGCCGCTTCTTCGATCTCTGTGGGCGCGGGCGCGAGGCGCGCCGGCGTGGCTTCCGTCTCCGCGGCTGCGCTGGCGGCTAGGGCCCTCGACCGCTGCATCGGACGAATCATCAGCAGATAAATCGCGATGAGCGCGGCGAACATTCCCAGGTAGCGCAGCGAATTTTTCCACTCGGTGACCACGTTGTTGACCTTTTCCTTGAAGTTCTGCGGCTTGGGCGGCTCGATCGGAACAATTTGGAAGGGAAGCGATTGCAGTACGAACGTATCGCCGCGCGTGGTGTCGAAATCCACCGCCGCTTTGGCCAGATTCTCCAGTTGCGCCAGCTCTTCCGGTGTGCGCTTGCGGCGCTTCTCTACGTTCTTGCCGTTTTCTTGCGTGTAGTCGACGGCATCGTCGATGAGCACGGCGGTGGCGATGCGCTTGATCGCTCCGGCCGGCTGGACGTTATGACGAATGGATTTGCTGACCGCATACGTTTCGCTCTGCGTCTTCTGATACTGGCCGTCTTCGGTGGTCCGCGTAAGCGCCGCGGCCGGCGGCGCGTTGACCGCAGCCTGCGGAACATTCGACGTGGTGCCGGGCACTCCGCCCGATGCCGCGCCTGCGCCTTGGCGGTCTTCGCTTTGTTGCGACGCGACCACCACCGCTTTTTGCGGATCGTAAGTTTCCTGCTGCGTTTCGGTGGAACTGGAGTCGTACTCCACGTTGACCGTCGCGCGCATGCGCCCCTCGCCGATCACCGGGGCCAGCGTCGCTTCCAATCGCGACGCCAAGAGCGCTTCGAGTTTCGCTTGCTCCATGCTCACGCCGCGACCGCCTTGCGAAAGCGGCCGGCCATCCGCGCCGACCACCGTGACGTTCTCGGGCTTCAGCGTGTCGACCGAACTCGCGACCAAAAACGTGATCGCGCGAACCGAATCCTCTTCCAATCGCGTGCCATGGAGTTTCAGAACGACGGCGGCCTTCGCTTCACGCTCGCGTTCGGTAAACAGCGACTCGCGCGGCATCACCAAATGCACGCGCACCGCTTCCACGGCTTGGATCGTTTGAATGGTGCGCTCGAGTTCTCCTTCCAGAGCGCGCTGATAATTCACTTTTTCGGCGAAATCGCTGCCCGCCCAATTCGGCTTGTCGAAAATCTCAAAACCCAACCGGCCGCTGCGCGGCAATCCTTGCGACGCCAGATCGAGGCGCGCTTTGTCGAGATCTTCCGGCGCCACTTTCAGGGTCGTGCCGTCGGGAGTCACTTCGTAGGACACGCCTTTTTCCGCCAGGCGCTTGGCGATGGTCTGCGCTTCTTCTTGCGCCAGGCCTGAGTAGAGAGTCTTGAAATCGGGCTTGGTCGCGAAGGCCACAAGCGCGATGATCGCGACGAGGGCGGCGCTCGTGCCGCCCAGCAAAATGGTCCGTTGCCGAGGCTTTAGCCCGGCCCAGAACTCGCGCGCTTGTTGAAGAAACTTGTCCATAAACCGATTCCGCTAGCCGTTAGAACGGCATCTTCGAGATTTCCTGATACGCCTGCACGATCTTGTTGCGAACCTGCATCATCATTTGGAACGAAAGGTCGGCTTTCTCCACGGCGATCATCGCACTGTGCACGTCGGCGCCGTTTCCGGTGAGCACACCGGTGACTTGATCGGCGGCGCTCGAGCCAAGTTGGTCGGCGGTGCCGATGGCGCTCTTCAGCGTGTCGAGAAACGGCGACGATGTGTCCGCTCCCAGCGAGCCACCGATTGCGTTGCCGGCGCCGGCGGGACTGCCCGCGCCGCTCGTGAACTTCGTGAGATCGATGTTTCCAAAACTTTGAATCGGGGGAAGCATTGTGTTTTTCCTTCGTTTCCTTTACGACTTCAACAGGTCGAGCGAATTCTGGATCATTCCGCGCGTGGCTTGTACCGCCGACGCATTCAACTCGTAGGCGCGCGCCGCGCCCATCAGGTCGGCCATTTCTTCCACGGGATTGATCGCCGGCATGTTGACGAATCCTTGCGCGTCGGCGTCGGGATGCGATGGGTCGTACTTGCGCACCGGCGGCGCGTTGTCCGCGACGATCGCCTGCACCTTCACGCCTTGACTGCGCGCGTCATGCATCGACGAAGCGGCGCCGAAAGCCGCGAGTTGTGACGCAAACGATGCTTGCGAGGCCGGCGCGAACACCACATGCTGGCGCTGATACGGTCCGCCCTCGGGCGTGCGCGTGGTTTCCGCGTTCGCCAAGTTGCTGGTGACCACTTCCGCCCGCTGGCGTTCCGCCAGCATGGCGCTACCGCTGACTTGCATTACGCCGAAGAGATTCATGATGCCTTCCCGTCGTTGATGGCCATCGAAATTCCCTTAAATTGGTCCTTCAAAAGCTCCACGCCTAACTTGAACTGCAATTGAGTGGCCGAAAGCATCATCGACTCGCGGTCGATGGAGACGTTGTTTCCGTCCGGGCGCTCGTCCAAATCTGGAACTTCTTTAATCGAGGGGCCGAAGGGCGAGGCCGAGCCATCGGCGCCGTCTGAGAATCCACTCATGCTGCGCTGCAGCTCGCCTTTGAAGTCGATGTCCTTGGTGTGATAGCCCGGCGTATCGATGTTGGCGATGTTGCTCGAGAGCAAGCCCTGGCGATAGACATTCAGGTCGAGATACTTGGCCAGCAGCTTGGTCTGGTCGTTGTCGATTAGGTTGCTCATGCGATTCCTTCCATGACGGATTCGGCGGTCCGCTTGGCCAAGCCGAATTCGCGAATTTTGTTGCGCACCGTGCGCAGGCTGACGCCCAGCATGGCCGCGGCGTGCGTACGATTGCCTTTCGTGGCTTGCAGCGTCAGTTCCAACATTTGTTTTTCGACGTCGCGCAACGAGCGTCCAGCCCGAATCGGTTGCACGCGATTCTCCGGCGCCGCCGGCAATTCGCATTTCTCAAAGCCCAGCGCCAACACGCGGCGGATCACGTTTTCCAACTCCCGAACGTTGCCCGGCCAGTTGTACTTCGCCAGCGACGCGAGAACTTCATGAGGAAGCCGGGGGGAGGCTTCCTCGGTTGAAGCGCCGCGCGGAGGACCATGCCGGAGCAGGAAATGTTGCACCAGTTCCGGAATGTCTTCGCGCCGCTCGCGCAGTGGGGGCATGCGCAGGGGGATCACGTTGAGCCGATAGTAAAGGTCGGAGCGAAATTGTCCCGCTTCCACCAGCGGCCCGAGGGCCCGCGACGTAGTGGCGATCACGCGTGCGTTAAACGTCTCGCGATCTTCCCACGCGCGAAGGATGCGCGGTTGAAGCGTCAGCGGCATTTCGCCGATTTCATCCAGTAACAGGAAGCCGCCACGCGCCGCCGCCAGCCACTCGAAGTCGAGCGTGGCGTCGGAGAGTGCCGCGCAACTGACGGTGACGAACGGACCTTCGTTCTGTGGACTCAGACGATGGATCAGCCGCGCCAACAACTCTTTGCCGGCGCCGCTCTCGCCTTCCACTAAAATGTCGGCGCCCGATCGTGCGGCTTGCCACGCCTGCTCGCGCAGATTCTGCATGGCGCTTGAGCGGCCCAGCATTTCCGTGGCGTGTGTCTTCATAGTCATTCGGCGTTCGCTCCTGTGTTCTCGATTACGGCGGCTTCGATCATAGGGAGACTAACGGTGAACCGCGATCCCTGACCCGTGGTGCTGGTCACCGCGATCGCCCCGCCGTGCAACTCGACAATCTTGCGCGCCACCGGCAATCCCAGGCCGGGCGCCGCGGAGCCGGAGAATCCCGGCTCGAAGACGCGATTCAAATTTTCCAATGCGATTCCGCACCCGGAATCCGCAAACGCCACGCGGACTTGTTCAGCGTCGCGCGCGGCAGTGATGCGCAGCGCCCCGCCCGGTGTCATGCTGCGAAATGCGTTCAGCGCCAGGTTGAAGAACGCTTGCTGTAACATCAGCGGCTCCGCGGCAATCGAGACGGCGCCGGAATCGAGCGTCAGTTCGATCTTCATGCGCTTCTGGCGCGCGACCGGCCGCAGGAACTCTACGGTTTCGCGGAGCAGCCGCGTGAGATTCGTCGAGTCAAGGCGCGGGTTCGGCGGATTTTGGAAATGCAGCGTGTTCGCGACCGTCGAGGAGACGTGGCGCAGTCCCGACTGAATGTGGTCCACCCACTGGCGCGTTTCCGGATGCTCCTCGACGGAATCGGCGATGAGCCCGGCAAAAAGATCCAGGCTGGCGAGCGGGTTGTGCAGTTCGTTCGCCAGAACATACGCGGTCCGCGCGACTTCGCGTATCAAAAAGATGGCGAAACCGTCGCGCATCGCGCAGGCGATCGCGAGGCGGCGATCGCCGACCGTTAGTTCGCGTTCGCCTAAGGACGCTTCGATGCGTCGCAGGGCGGCGATCGTGTCGGCGTTCAGTTCGATAAGCCGTCGTGCTTCAGGATTTGCTAGTCGCACGTCGCCCACCGCGTCGAGGGCGATCACGCCGCACGGCAAATTTTCCAGGATGCAGGCCATGCTGGCGCGCATCCGGTCGTTTTCCTGATTCTTAGCGGCAAGTTCAGCGCGCAACCGCGCCGATTCGTCGCTGAGGCGATGATAAGAAGTTTCCAACGATCCGGCGACTTGTGTGAACGCGGCGAAAGCCTCGTTCAGGTCACTGGGTTTGGCTCGTCGCGTGATTGCTTTTGTCCTTCTCGTTACCGCTATGCGACGAGGTTTCTTTTGCCGGGTTGTGGGCAACTTCTGCGCCATGCCTTCAGACAAAGCACGGCGATAGCCAAATTAGAGATTAAAAATCCTTTGGAACCGCAGATGAACGCAGATAAAGGCTCATCCCCATCTGCGTTAATCTGCGTTCATCTGCGGTTCCGTTTTTTCCGCTCCGTTTATAATGGATCAATGCCCACCAAGCAGCTTGGTTCCACCGGCATCCAGGTCTCAACCTTATGCCTGGGTGGAAATGTCTTCGGTTGGACCGCCGACGAATCCACGTCCTTCGCGATTCTTGACGCCTTCGTCGACGCCGGTTTGAATTTCGTCGATACGGCTGACGTTTATTCCGCCTGGGCGCCGGGACACAAGGGCGGAGAATCGGAAACCGTGATCGGCGCGTGGTTCGCGCACAGCGGCAAGCGCGACAAAGTTGTGCTGGCCACCAAACTTGGCAAGGAAATGGGCGGCGACAAGAAAGGACTGTCGCGCGGCTACATGATCCGCGCCGTGGAAGCGTCGCTTCAACGCCTGCGCACCGATTGCATCGACCTCTATCAATCGCACGCCGACGATCCCGACACGCCGCTCGAAGAAACGCTCGAAGCATTCGCGCAATTGATCAAACAAGGAAAGGTCCGTGCGATCGGCGCATCGAATTACTCGGCGCCTCGTTTGGAAGAGGCGCTCGGCGTGAGCGCCGCGCACAAATGGCCGCGCTACGAATGCTTGCAGCCGCACTACAATCTGTGCGAACGCGGCTACGAGCGCGATCTCGATCCCGTATGCCGGCGCGCGGGCATCGCCGTGATTCCGTATTTTTCGCTGGCGGCGGGTTTTCTCACTGGAAAATATCGCTCCGAGGCCGACCTCGCGAAGAGCCCCCGGGGGGCCGGCGTGAAAAAATATTTGAACGATCGTGGATTCGCGATCCTTCGCGCGCTCGACGAAATTTCCGCGCGCCTCCACGCGACCCCGGCGCAAGTGTCGCTGGCGTGGTTGATGGCGCGCCCGGGAATCACCGCGCCGATCGCTAGCGCTACGAGCTTGGCGCATCTCCAAGACTTGATCGCCTCCGTTTCGTTGAAACTCGACGCGCAGGACGTCGCCGCGCTGGATCGGGCCAGCTCTTGACGCCGAATCGAGAGCCGAAATCCGGCTGGATGGCCCCCGCGCGTGCGTTCAATCGTCCCGGTGGATTCGGGCCGCGTTTCTGGATGCTGATCGGCGCCACGTTTCTCGGCTTCCTCGGCTTCGGCACGGTCCTTCCGTTGATGGGCCCACACGTCCGCCGCGATCTCGGCGGTTCGGATCAAGCGGTGGGCTTGGTCATCGGTATTTTTTCCTACGTCGCCCTGGCGGGACGTTTGATCTCGGGACCTCTCGCCGATCGCCGCGGACGCAAGACCGCGTTTCTTACGGGACTCTCGAGTTGCTTGTGCGCCGGCATTGCCTACTTGGCGCTGCCGGGGATGGCCGGCGCATATCTGGGCCGCGTGCTGCAAGGTTTCGGCGAAGCGTGTTTGTATACGGGCGCGGCCGCCTGGGCTGTCGAGTTGGGCGGCATCGACCGCAGCGCGCAGACGCTCGGTTACGTATCGAGCGGAATTTGGGGCGGCATTTCTGCGGGACCCGTGGTGGGTCAGTGGCTCGGATCGTTCGAACGCGCCGCGGTGATGCAAGTGATCGCCGCGGTGGTCTCGATTGCCGTGCTCTTGCAAATTCCCGAGGACTACAAACCGTCGCCGCATGGCAAGAGGCGTCCCTGGTTCAATCGCAGCATCGTCATTCCGGGATTGGCGGTGGCGTTCGTGAACGTGCAGTATCCGGTGATGACCGGATTTCTGGTGTTGCATCTCGCGCAACACGGCGGCGGTGGACCCGCGGCATTCACCGCGTTCGCGCTGATGGTGCTGACGTCGCGATTCTTTCTGGGCGGTTTGCCGGACCGCATTCATCCCGCGATCACGTTTTACTGCGGCATCTCGGCGATGTGCGCGGGTTTGCTGTTCCTGGCGTTTTTTCCGGGACCCATTTTCGGCATTTTCTCGGCGGCGCTGCTCGGCTTGGGATTTTCGTTTCCGTGGTCGGCGATCGGTTCGGTCGTGCTTCGCCGCACGCCGGGCAGCGAGCGCGGCTCGGCGGTCAGCATGCTCAGCGCGTTTTACGACATCGCCGTGGGATCGAGCGCGTTTACCGCGGGACGCGTGGCGCAACTTTATGGATATTCCGCGGCGTTCGGGATGGCGGCGTGCTCGCTGGCGGGCGCGGCGATCGTCGGCCGTTGGGTTTTTGCGGACGCCGGACACGAGAGTCGCGAGCCGGTGATGGTGACGCCGGACACGTCGGAACTTGGCATGGACCTGTGACAGGCGTAAAATTGAAAGAAATGAGGCCAATGCGGATTTCAGGACTTTTAGCGCTCGCGCTCGCGACACTGGTGTGCCTCGCGTCCGCGCAATTCCCGCCGCTTCCCGGATCGCGTCGCGAGCCCGGGCCCGAGCCAAAGGGACTCGAATTGAAATGGCTCGGCGACACCAGCGGACAAGGTTTGCCGTCCGTTGAATTGACCAACGCCTACACGTCGCCCGCCACCGCGTACATCATGCAATTCGAGCACGTCGACGGCGAGAGCGTCACCGTGATCAACTCCTGGCCGATTCAAGCGGTGCCGCGCGGCGGAACGCCGCTGGAGCCGGGACAATCGCGCATCTACACGGCGAATAAAGGTCCTGCGAAATCGAGCGGCGCGAACTCCGCGCGCGTGGTGTGCACGATTTTTGCCGATGGCCGCACCACCGGAGACGATTTGTGCATTCGCCGCTTCCTGGACAAGCGGCGGCAACTGCTGCGCGAAGATATTCCGCGCGTGCTGGACATTTTGAAAGCGGCCATCGAACAGCCCAAGATTGACGTGAAGGGCATCATGGATCAAATGGACCAAGTGATTTTGGAGCGCTCCGATTGGGCCAAGGGGCAGCAGCCTTTTAGTCCGTTGCTCGCGGAGGCGCGCGCCTATGCGACGGTGAAAACGAGCCTCGCGTTTTTGCAAGGTCGCTATAAGGATCGCGCATATGTGGTCGAGACCTTCAAGAAACTGATCGCGCAATTGGAATCATGGCGGGAAGATTTGCAGGCCAGCAAGCCCGAACTCGCGCCTTAAGCCCGGCCAATCGCTGCGCGAATGTGCTATTCTGATCCTTCATGATTCAGCCGATTCAAACTCAGCATCATCACGGCCATCACGCGGCCGCGCGCCGGGTTTGTCCTTGCTGAAACACGCATGAATCGAAAGGACACGAGGCCCGGCTGAATGAGCCGGGCTTTTTTGTTTATGCAACTCGACTATTCGAAATTGGGCGGACTCGTTCCCGCCGTCATTCAAGATGCGGCGACGCGCGAAGTCCTGATGCTGGGATTTATGAATGAAGAAGCGTTTGAAAAAACGCTGGCGAGTGGATTCGCCACGTTCTTCAGCCGCACGCGCAATCAACTGTGGATGAAGGGCGAAACCAGCGGCCATCGCCTGCGTGTGCGCGAGGTCCTGGTCGATTGCGATAATGATTCGCTGGTGGTGCTCGCGGAGCAGGAAGGCGCGGCCACGTGTCACGAAGGCTATCGCACTTGCTTCTTCCGCCGCTTGGAGAATGGGGATCCCGTGATTGTTCTGGAAAAAACGTCATGAAACTGAAACTCGGCATTCCGAAGGGAAGTTTGCAAGACGCCACCGTCGATCTTTTTCGCCGCGCCGGATTCCACATTCACGTGAGTGAGCGCTCCTACTTTCCCACCGTCGACGATCCGGAACTGGAATGCATGCTGATCCGCGCGCAGGAAATGTCGCGCTACGTGGACGACGGCATTCTCGACGCGGGACTCACCGGCCTCGACTGGATTCGCGAAAATCAATCGGACGTGGTGGAAGTTGCGGACCTCGTATACGCCAAGCAAAGCTTCGGCAAAGTTCGCTGGGTGCTCGCGGTCCCGGAAGCGTCGCCGATTATGGGGCCCCGCGACTTGCAGGGGAAGATTGTGGCGACGGAATTGGTCGGCGCGACGAAACGCTATCTCGAGTCGCACGGCGTGAAGGCGAAAGTGGAGTTTTCCTGGGGCGCGACGGAAGTGAAGCCGCCGGAACTGGCTGACGCGATTGTCGAGGTTACTGAAACCGGATCGTCGTTGCGCGCCAACAAACTGCGCATCGTCGACACGGTGATGGAGTCGAACACCAAGTTCATCGCCAACAAAAAATCGTGGAAAGATTCCGCGAAGCGCCAGAAACTCGAAAATCTCAAGATGCTTTTAGAAGGCGCGATGGCGGCCTTCGGCAAAGTGGGATTGCTGCTGAACGTAAACAAGAAAAACCTGCCGGCGGTGTTGAAAGTATTGCCGGCGCTGAAACGTCCCACAATCTCCAATTTGAGCGAGCGCGGTTGGGTGGCGGTGCACACCATTCTCGACGAGCGCACGGTGCGCGACATTATTCCGTTGCTGAAAAAAGCGGGCGGGCAGGGAATTGTCGAATACCCGCTGAACAAGATTGTGATGTAACGCGTGATTCAAACATGCGCATTCTGGAACTGAAACAACTCGATGCGTTCTTGCGGCGGCGGCGCGTGGCGCTGGACCGCGCCGAAGCCGTGGCGCGCCCGATCATCGATGACGTGCGGAAGCGCGGCGATCGCGCCGTGGAGGAGTACGCGCACAAGTTCGACAACTATGATGGCCCGCTGCGCTTGGGTCCAGTGGAAATGCGGCGAGCTTGGCAGGCCGTCGATGCGTCGCTGCGACGGGCCCTCCGCGAGTCGGCCAGGAATATCGAGAAATTCGCGCGCTGGCAGCGGCCGAAGTCGTGGATGCGTGCGGTGTCGCCGGGGGTTCGTGCCGGGCAAATCGTAGTGCCGCTGGCGAGCGCCGGATGCTACGCGCCGGGCGGACGTTTTCCGCTGCCGTCGACGGTGCTGATGACGGCGATTCCCGCGCGTGTCGCTGGAGTCGAGCGTGTGGCGGTGGCGTGTCCGCGCGGACCGTTGATCGTGCTGGCCGCCGCGCATGCCGCGCGTGCTGAATCGCTCTATCCCGTCGGCGGTGTGCAAGCGATCGCTGCGATGGCTTACGGTACGCGGAAAATTGCGCGCGCCGAGCGCATCGTCGGTCCCGGAAATATTTATGTCACGGCGGCCAAGAAGATTGTCGCAGCGGAAACGGGCATCGACTTCATCGCGGGACCAACGGAGATTGTGCTGGTCGCAGAGAAGGGCAATGCCGGACATATCGCCGCGGACATGATGGCGCAGGCCGAGCACGATCCCGCGGCCGTGGCGATTCTGCTAACGCCGTCGCGCGCGCTGGCTCGCGCCGTCGCTGCGCAAATCGGCCCGCAGTGGACGAATTGTGCGGCGGTCCTCACGCGATCGCTCGATGAAGCCATGGAGGTGTCGAACCGCATCGCGCCCGAACACTTGTGGCTCGCCGATCCGCGTTTGTTGCCGCGCGTAACCAACGCGGGCAGCATATTCCTGGGCGATCACAGCCCGGTGGCGGCCGGCGATTACGCCAGTGGTCCCAACCACACGCTGCCCACGGCGGGCGCGGCGCGCCTCCGCGGAGGATTGTCGGTGAACGATTTTCTGAAAGTGGTCACGGTACAGCAACTGACGCCGCGAGGGCTGGCTCGCCTTGCGGCGACGGTCGTGGAGCTCGCGCGCGCCGAAGGTTTGGAGCATCACGCGCGGTCCATCGAGGCACGTTTCAAATGAAGCCGAATACCGCTGTTCTACAGATGGATCCCTACAAGCCGCCGTCCTCGGGCCGCGACGGCTTTCTGCGCCTCGACTTCAACGAGAATACGGTGGGCTGTTCGCCGCGTGTGGTCCGTGCGCTCATGCGCGCGCTGAATCGCGAGATGTTGACGGTGTATCCCGAGTACGAATCGTGCCGCGCGGAGATGGCTGCGGCTTTCGGATCTTCGGGCGACGACATTCTCTTGACCAATGGCACCGACGATGCACTGCTCCTGCTGATGAACACATTTGTCGAGCCCTCGCACCGTATCGTGGTCGCGGAACCGTGTTTTGCGATGTATCGCTTTTACGCGTCGCTGATGGGCGCGGAGGTTATTGGAGTGCATCGCGGGAAACGCTTCGAATTTCCCGAGGACGGCGTCCGCGAAGAATTGCGCCGCGGCGCACGCGCGGTGTTCATCGACAATCCGAACAATCCCACGGGCACGGTCGTGACTCCCGAATACATCGAGAGCTTGGCTCGCGAGTTCCCTCAGACGCTGGTGGTGGTGGATGAAGCGTATTACGACTTTTACGGCAAGACCGCTCTGCCGCTCCGTCACAAGTACACGAATCTGGTGATCACGCGCACGTTTTCCAAGGCCCAAGGACTCGCGGGCATCCGGCTCGGCCTGATCTTCGCGTCAACGGAAACGGCGGCGCATCTTCGCAAAGCTCATTCACCGTACAACGTGAACGGACTCGCGGTGGTCGCGGGACTCGCCGCGCTACGGGATCGCCAATACCCGCGCCGGTATGCGAAAGCGATTGTCGCGGCGCGCAAATATCTCGAGAGGGAACTTCGCCGCCTGAAAATCGATTACATCCCGAGCGCTGCGAACTTCGTGCTGGCGCAATTCGGCGAGCGCGCCATTGAAATGCGCGACGCGCTGCGCAGCCGCGGCATCCTGGTCCGCGATCGCAGCTACGAGGCTCCGGGATGGGTCCGCGTGACGGTGGGAACGATGCCGCAAATGAAACGTCTCGTTCGCGAACTGGAGCGACTGTGAAAAAGCTGCTGGTTTTCGACATGGACGGCGTGCTGGTGGAAGTGCGCGCGTCTTATCGAGAGGCCATCATCGCGACCGTTGCGCAATTCGGCGGACCGGCACTCGATCAGCGCGACATTCAATTTCACAAGAGTCGCGGCGGATTCAACAACGATTGGCTGCTGAGCTGGACACTGCTGAAGGAAAACGGAATCGAGGTGCCGTATCAAACCGTGATCGACGCGTTTCAGTCGATCTATCGCGGTGCGAACGAAGACGGATTGATGCTACGCGAGCGCTGGTTTCCGGCGAACGGATTGTTGGAACGGCTCGCGGAAAAACATCGCTTCGCGCTTTTCACCGGCCGCTTGCGTGAAGAGGCGCGTTGGGCGCTGAAGCACTTCGGTTGCCCCCATGCGTTCGATCCACTCGTCGGCATGGATGATGTACAGCAAGAGAAACCGAGTCCCGAGGGACTGCTGAAGATCATGGAGCAGACCGGCGAACGCGATTTCACTTACGTCGGCGACACCGCCGACGACTTGCGCGCCGCGAATGGCGCGGGCGTGCGATTCATCGGAATCGCCGCGCCCGATTTGCCCGATCGCGACGTGTTGCTGAAGCAATTTCGCGAACTCGGCGCGGCGGCGGTGATTCCCGACATCAACTCTTTGGAAGAAGTCTTATGAAGAAGCGCAGCGCGACGGTGGAACGCAACACGGCGGAAACGCGCATTCGCGCCCGCCTGGTGATCGAAGGCCGCGGGCGGTACAAGGTCCGCACAGGCGTGCGTTTTCTCGACCACATGCTCGAATTGTTCACCAAGCATGGCGGATTCGATCTCGAGTTGCATGCCGACGGCGACCTGGATGTCGATCAGCATCACACGGTGGAAGACGCGGGGATCGTGCTCGGCCAGGCGTTCGATCGCGCGCTCGGCGACCGCCGGGGAATCAACCGGGCCGGATATTTTCTGATGACCATGGACGAGGCGCTGGGCCTCGCAGCCGTTGATTTGGGCGGGCGTCCGTATTTGGTGCTCGCTACGAAAGTGCGTCATCGTCTGGTCGGCGATCTGCAAGTGGAATTGCTCGAGGATTTCTTCCAAGGCTTTGCGGTGCAAGCGCGCGCCAACGTGCATTTGAAGGCGCTCTACGGCCGGTCGTCGCACCACAAGATCGAAGCGATCTTCAAGGCGTGGGCGCGCGCGATGCGCACGGCGTGTTCGCGCGACCGCCGCATGGCCCGGGAACTTCCCAGTACGAAAGCATTGTTATGATCGCGGTGATCGATTACGGCGCGGGCAATTTGTACTCCGTCACGAACGCGCTCGACCTCTTTGGAACAGCGTACCGGCTCGCTAAAACCCCCGGCGACCTCGCGGAATCGTCGGCGATTCTACTTCCCGGCGTCGGGCATTTTGGACAAATGATGGACGCGCTGGCGCGTCTCGGCATAATTGAACGTTTGCGCGAGAAGCTGGCGGCGCATACGCCGTACATGGGAATTTGTCTCGGGATGCAGGCGCTCTACGAGTCGAGCGAAGAAGCGCCGGGCGTCGCGGGCCTCGGAATTCTCAAGGGAAAAGTTCTCCGCTTCCCGGCAGGAGAAAAAATCCCGCACATGGGTTGGACGGAAGTTTCCGGGCGCAGCTATTACTTCGCGCATTCCTACTATGTGCCGGCGGACGCCGAAGGTTCCTCGGCGACGGCCCGGCACGGAATTGATTTCGCAGCCATGGTGAGGCGAGGAAATCTCTTCGGCACCCAGTTTCATCCGGAAAAATCGGGCGCCGCCGGCATCGCGCTGCTAAAGGAGTGGGTGACGTCGTGCCAGCCAAGCGGATAATCGCGTGTCTCGACGTGAAAGATGGACGCGTCGTGAAGGGTGTCGAGTTCGTCGCGCTGCGCGACGCCGGCGACCCGGCGGAGTTGGCCGCGGTGTACTCGGAAGCCGGCATCGACGAAGTGGTTTTCCTGGACATCACGGCGTCGTCGGATCATCGCGATGCGATGGTCGACGTGGTCGCGCGTACCGCGAAACGGGTGTTCATCCCGCTGACGGTTGGCGGCGGCGTACGATCGGTTGCGGACGCGCGTCGCTTGCTTCGAGCCGGCGCGGATAAAGTCAGCGTGAACACGGCGGCGGTGGAGCGTCCTGCGTTGATCACGGAGTTGTCGGAGGAATTCGGCGCGCAAGCGGTTGTGTTGGCCATCGACGCCCGCGAACGCACGGTTTTCACGTACGGCGGACGCCGTGAGACGTCACTGGATGCGGTCGAGTGGTCGCGCGAAGGCGAACGCTTGGGTGCTGGCGAAATCTTACTGACCTCGATGAATCATGACGGCCGCAAGACCGGCTTTGCGATCGCCCTGACACAAGCGATTTCCACGAGCGTGGGAATTCCGGTGATCGCCTCGGGCGGCGGCGGAACGCCCGAACATTTTCGCGACGTCCTGACCGAAGGCCGCGCCGACGCCGCACTCGCGGCGTCCATTTTTCACTATGGCGAGATGGCGGTGCCGGTGTTGAAGGAATATCTCGCGGAGCAGGGCGTCGAGGTCCGAAAATAGATTGTGCAATTATGCATTCCAAATGCATAATTGTAAGAGCATGTCTCGCCGCTACATCCCGCGCGCCTTGGAGAAAGTCCTCGTGAAGGCCGGGCGCGAATTCCCCGCCGTCGTTCTCACCGGACCTCGGCAGTCGGGCAAGACCACATTGTTGAGGCACGTCTATGGTCCAGCGTGCCGGTACGTTTCGCTCGAGGCCCCGGACGTTCGCGCCGCCGCATTGGCCGATCCGCGTGGATTCCTGGCGATGCACGCGGCCCCCGTCATTTTCGACGAGGTTCAGTACGCGCCGGAATTGTTGCCTTACATCAAAGAGAGCATCGACGAACACCGCAACCGTTCGGGACAATTCTTTCTTACGGGCTCGCAAAATCTTCAACTGTCGGAAAACGTCAGCGAATCGTTGGCGGGTCGCGCCGCGTTGCTGCGTCTGTTGCCTGTTTCGCGGCGAGAGGAATTCGGACAGGCCGGCGATCCATTGCCTTGGGAAAGGGGCAAGAACGCGCCGGGCAGGGTCCGAGGCGCCACAACCGCGTCCCTTTGGAAGAGTTTTTTGCGTGGAGGGTTTCCGGAGCTGGTAGCCGGACCGCGCCGCGATCTGTACCTCTGGCACTCGAGCTACGTCCAAACTTACCTTGAGCGCGATGTTCGATCGTTGCGCCATGTGGGCGACCTGGTATCGTTTCAGAGTTTTTTGCGGACGCTCGCCGCGCGCACGGGACAATTGCTAAACCTCTCCGACGTAGCTCGGGACCTGGGAATTGCGGTGAACACGGCCAAGGCGTGGCTTTCCGTTCTCGAGGCGACGTTCCAAGTGATCGTGCTCCGTCCGTATCACGCAAACGTCGGAAAGCGCCTCGTGAAAACTCCCAAGGTCTATTTCACGGACGTCGGTACGCTGTGTTACCTCGCGGGTTTGAGGGATCCGAGCCACGCCGCGGCGGGTCCCATGGGTGGCGCGATTTTCGAAAACGTCGTGTTGCTTGAAATTGTCAAAGCGTTGATCAACCGCGGAGAAGAACCGCGCATCTATTTCTGGCGCACCTCGATCGGCGAAGAAATCGACTTTCTGGTGGAGACCGGCGGCCTGCTGGTCCCGCTTGAGGCGAAGCTCTCGTCGACGCCGCGCCCCGCGATGGCCAATGCCATCCGCGCGTTTCAATCGGCGATGGGCAAAAAGGCGGCCGCGGGCTTGGTGGTTCACCCGGGAAACGTTCGCTTGCCCCTCGCTCCCGGGGCTAGCTCGCTGCCTTTCGCGAGTCTTTGAGAATTAGAGAAGATCCTCGCGGCGATGCTCTTCCAGCCACTTCACAACCTTCGACACATCCTGTGAGCGATCGCGGCGCGCGACAAGCAACGCGTCCGGCGTGTCGACAATGATCAAGTCTTCCACGCCGATCGTCGCGACCATTTTCCCCGGCGCGTCGACGTAGTTGCGCTTCGATTCCACCAGGTAGCCCTGGCCGCGCAGCGCATTGCCGGCGCTGTCGCGCTGCACCAATTCGTACACCGCGTTCCAGCTTCCCACGTCGTTCCATCCAATGTCGCAAGGAATGCCGGCGACGTTGCGGGCGTGCTCCAGCACCGCGTAGTCGATGGAGATGTTTTCGCAAAGCGGATAGAGCTTTTCCACCGATTCGCCGCTGGCGATTTCCTGCAAGATCTCGGCGGTCTTCGGCAGGTGGCGGTCGAGCGCTTCCAAAATGGTCTGCGCGCGCCACACGAACATGCCGCTGTTCCAGTAGTGCAGTCCGCTTTTCACGAAGCGCTTGGCCATGGCCAGGTCGGGCTTTTCGCGGAAGCGTCCCACACGATACAACTTGGGATTTCCAGTCGCCGAAACGCGTTTTTCAAACTGAACATAGCCGTATCCGGTTTCCGGCCAGCGCGGTTTGATGCCTAACACCACGATCGACCCTTGCACCGCGCCGGAAATGGCGGTCTGTAAAACTTTCAGGAATTTGTCTTCGCGCGAGATCAAATGATCCGCGGGGAAAACGCCCATTACCGCGTCAGGATGACGCCGGCGCACCATGTGCGCGGCGTAACCGATGGCCGGCGCGGTATTGCGTTGAACCGGCTCGGCGATAATCTGTGCCGGTGGAACGCCCGGCAATTGTTTGACGATTTCGTTGCGAAGATGGCCATTGGTGATCACCCAAATCCGTTCCGGCGGGACCATGGGACGCAAGCGCGCGATGGTTTGTTGAATCAACGTGTGCGGACCGAGCACGGCCAGCACTTGTTTGGAGCGCCGCCGCCGGCTGCGCGGCCAGAATCGCGTGCCACGGCCGCCCGCCAGAATCACGGCGTGGAACGCGGGCGAATGAGCCTCGGGATGGAAAGCTTCGTTCACGATTTCTCCTGGTCGTTCAAGCTTTGTCCTAACAGGGATTCACCAAAAGCGATTTCGTTTCCTCGGTCGCATGAAACGACGTCGGCGAGGAAATCCGCCAGACTTCTCGCGGCGCGTATCGCTGGCCGCCGATGGTTCCCGCTCCGTTCAAAACAATCCAATGTCCCGCGGGAATTTCCCGCGGCTCTCCCGGCGGCGCCGCAAAACTCTCCACGCCAAAATAACGGCCTCGAAACGGAAGATTCACCAATCCCGCGCCCGGCGCCAGTCCGCGTTCCGCCATCACTTCGAGCGCGCGATCGAGATGCAGTTCGCGCGGCTTTCCGCGATCCAAGCGGTTGTAGTCGTACAGGCGATACGTAATGTCGCAAGTCTGTTGAATCTCGCAGATCGTCAACCCCGCCCCCATCGCGTGTACGGTTCCGGCGGGTACGAAAATGGTTTGGCCGGCGTGCACGTCGAGCCAATCCAAATCGCGTTCCAGCATGCCGTTCCTCGCGGCGCGCTCGACACTTTCCCGCGAAACCGCTCCCGCTCCTGCTGCAAACCCGATGGCCACGCGCGCCCCGTGCGTCGCGTCCATCACGTGCCAAATTTCGGTCTTTCCGCGACCCCCGCGGTGAGCTTCGTGCTTTCCGGCGTAAGCGTCGTCCGGATGCACTTGGACCGAAAGTTTATCGGCCGTGGTGATGAACTTGATCAACAACGGCCCCGCATCGAACCAAATTTCCCCGATCCGCAAACCTGCGTAGACGCCTTCGGTCTGCAAAACGCCCCAGACCATGTCACGCGGTTTGGCTTCCAGACGGACCGGCATTTCAGAACGCCGCAAAAAACTTTCGCATGCGGTCCAAGCCTTTCGACAAATCCTCCATCGACGTCGCGTACGACAGCCGGAAATGCTCGTTGGTTCCGAACGCTTCGCCGGGAACCACGGCCACACCGGCTTCTCGCAGCATGCGCGAGCAAAGATCGCTGGCGGTTTTCGTTCCGTTCATCCGCAGATATTTTCCGATGTTCGGATAAGCGTAGAACGCGCCCGAGGGCATCGGGCACGCGAGGCCGTGGATGGAGCGCAATCCTTCGACGATAAAGTTGCGGCGCTTCTCGTACTCGCGGCGCATCGCGTCGACCGAATCCATCGGACCTGCCAGCGCAGCCATGGCCGCTTTCTGCACAATCGACGTGGGATTCGACGTCGAGTGGCTTTGCAGCTTCAGCATTTCGCCGATCAGTTCCTTCGGCGCAAGCGCGTAGCCCAATCGCCAGCCGGTCATGGCGAAAGTTTTGGAGAGCGATCCCGCCACCACCAGGCGCGCGCGCACTTTGGGATCGGCGGCGGCTAGTTTTCCGAGTGAAAACGGCTTGCTGCCGTAGACCAAATGGCAGTAGCACTCGTCGGTCATCAGCCAAATGCCGCGGCCGGTCACCAGGTGTGCAATTTCTTCCATCACCTCGGGACGCACCACCGCGCCCGACGGATTGTTCGGCGAATTCAGGATCATCAACCGCGTCTTCGGCGTGATTGCTTTCTCCACCGCCGGCACGGTGAGCTCGTATCCGTCTTCTTCCCGCGTGGGCACGAAGACGCACGTGCCGCCGCAGTATTCCACCATGTCGCGGAAGCTCACCCAATAGGGAACGGGAATGATCGTTTCGTCGCCCGCATTCAGCAATGCCGACACCGTGTTGAAAATCGCGTGCTTGCCGCCGACCGTCACGATCGTCTCGGCGGGCGTGTACGCGCTTTCCAGTTCGCGCGTGTGCCACGCACAAATCGCTTTCTTCAACTCCGTCGTGCCGCCGGCCGGAGTATAGCGCGTGAAGTTCGCGCCGATGGCCGCCACGCCCGCCTGCTTGATGTGCTCGGGAGTGGGGAAATCGGGCTCGCCGGCGCCGAAATCGATGAGATCGACGCCTTCCGAACGCAGGCGATCGGCCTCGATGGTTACGGCGATAGTGGAAGAAACGCGGATGCGGCTGACGCGGTCGGAAAATGTATTCATGGAACCGGAACTTTCGCTTGCAAACGATCGAAAACGGCCGCGGGCACCAAGTCTTCGATCTTGCCGCCTAAAAGGTAAATCTCCTTTAGCAAACGTGAACTCACAAACGTGTAGTTGAGCGCCGGCAACAGAAACACGGTCTCCACATCGGGCGCCAACCGGCGATTCATCATGGCCATCTGCATCTCGTACTCGTAATCGGAGATGGCGCGAATGCCGCGCAAAATCGCCGTCGAGCCGGTTTGCTTGGCGAAATCCACGAGCAGCCCGTCGAAAGCTTCGACCGAAACATTCGGATGCTGCGCAGTGACTTCACGCAACATCTCCAGGCGTTCCTTCAAGCTGAACAGCGGGTTTTTGTCGGGATTCCGAAGGACGGCGACCACCAATTCGTCGAAGATCCGCGCGCCGCGCTCGATTAAGTCCAGGTGACCGTTGGTGATGGGGTCGAAGGTACCCGGAAAGATCGCGCGCGTGAATTGCGTGTTCGCCATGCCCGGCCCCCACTACACTTTTGCATGATAACGTTTTTGCAGTGTGTTTGCAAGGGTTTGCTGCTTTTCGGGGCAGCGGCCTCCCGGCTGGGAAAAAACCTGCTAAAAATCGAAACTTTGGCGAAGATCAGGGCGTGTTGCGAGCCAAAACGATTCTCAGTTGCGGCGCGTCGGTTTGGGCGATCTCGAAACCGAACCCGCGCGAATACTCACGGCCATTCCAAGTTACGCTGACTGGCGACGGTTTCACGGTCAACGGTGCGCGGTTGCCATCCGCGCGGCGCAGTGGACCGATCATGACGAAATACTGGAACTCGGGAAGCACTCCTTTGATCACGAACGAGCCATTGTCGGCAGTGACGACGGAAAACTCGCGCCCATGGCCCGAGTACAGTGTCACGGTCAACGGTGCGGGCTTGCTGCCATCCTCCACCACGACCATGCCGGACACTTCCATCGGCTTGACTTCCAGCATTTTCAAGGTTACATCGCGCGCCTCGCCCGACTCCGATACGACCACCGTTTGACCCTGGAAGTCGCCGGTCTTAGTGTCAGAATGGTTTTCCGCCGTGATCACGTATTTTCCCGGCGGCACGTGCGGAAATCGAAATTGCCCGTTGGGCGCGGCGTCTCCCCACAGCGTCCAGCCATACTCGAACGGGGTGATGCGAATGCCAGCGCCGCGGAGCCCGGCCGCCATCGGCGTGCGCCCATCGGGCATGATTACGCGTCCGCTGAACGCGACTCCCTGATACATCGCGGCGTGAAACTCGATCGTTTGCTCCACACCGTCGACGAGCGTGATCACCTGCGACCGTGCGCGTTCCAGCACGCCGCCCGAAGGGTCGCCGGCGTAGTATTGCGCCATGTATCGACGATCGATGTCGGGCACGTTGCTCGTGACCAGACGCACATAGTACCGGCCGGCGTGGTGGCCGGTGATGCGAAATGCGCCGCGATCGTCGGTCATTCCTCCCTGCCACCCAGTGGGTATGGCCGCCGTGGCTTCGTCCGCTGGTTCCAGAGCGATGAAGGCGCGATAGATTGGGAATCCATCTTGATCGACTAGCGTTCCGGAAAACACGGTGCGCGGCTGCGGGACCGGTTGCAGGAACGCAAGAAAGAATATGAGCGCGGTCATTATTGGTTCCTCGGCCGGCACGTCACTTCGATTTCGAGCTTCGATCCCGGCGGCACGGGATAGTCGAACGTCCCATCCTTCAATTCGACATTGTTCAAGCGCATTGTTCCCACGTCGAAGCCTGGAGCTTTGATTGCATGGACCGTCAACGTTACCCGGCCGGGATAGATCTTGCTCAGCGCGAACGAACCGTCACTGGCGTTATCGGCCGAGGTCCACATGGTTGTGTTCTCGGCGTAAATCTTGGCGGACGGCGAGCAGCCTTCGCCGGAAACAAGTTTTCCCGCGATCTCCGGCAGCGGTTGCACCTCCACTTGCAATCCAGCGACGTCGTGGCTGGGAATCGTGATCTCGGTTCGCGTGCCGAACACCGGTCTCCGGTCTTCCTGCGAACGCGAAGTTTCGGGGCCCTCCTCGGTCACTGCCGTCATGATGTAACGCCCAGGCAGAACGTTCTCGAATGCGAAGCCGGACTGCATGACATGGGAGCTTAACCTGTCGTTCTGCGGATACTCCCGGTCGGCGACGCGACGCAGCGTGACCCAGTGTTCGCGCTTCCGGCCCGCCTCGAGCGGCGTCGCCGGCGCAGTGACGATACCCGTTACGCGAACGCCCTTCAAGCGGAGGATCTGAATGTCGGCGCTGGCCTGTTGTCCTTCGGAGACCTGCAAGCCTTGCGCGTCGGACTCGTCGAGCGTGGCCGGGAAATAGGTGGCGTGGTCCACGCTATTCTGCGCTCGCGGGAACGCTTGAATGTAATACGTTCCCGGGATCAGGAACGCGATGCGATATTCACCCAAATCGTTGGCCGGTTCGCTCCCGCCGGTGTTAGGCTCGGGCACGGCACGCTCGGTCGATCCCGGACGTCGCCGAAATACCCTGACGCTCGCTTGCGCCACGGGTGCGCCCGTCGCGTCGGTGATCCTGCCGCTAATCGCCGCGTAGGCGAAAAGGCGAATCACGTTCGGCGGCTTCGTCGCGTCTTCCTTCGTGGGATCGCGTCCTGTCACGACCACCGGACGCGCGTTTTCCCAGACGGTTGAATATCCCGGGCGCTCTGCTTGCAGTCGAAAGCCGCCGAGAGCTGGAAGAGTTGCGAACAAAAAATGGCCCTGCTCGTCGGAGAATGTATAGAGCGGGTCGAGATTATCGGGAGTGAGTTTGACTCGCGCCTTTGCGATCAGCTGATTGGTGTAGACGTCGATGACCACGCCTTCCACGCGTCCGACTATCTTTTGCGCGGGCAATACCATGCTGCCCAGAACAATCAAAATGCCGGCGAGACGAGTTGGCATCGGAACCCTCTTGTCGCGAGGATAGCACGATCACTTCACGCCAAACGCCGCCATTTGCTGCTTCAGTCGCACCATGGTCCGCGCCGCCGCGCCTTCCTCCATGCCGAACACTTGCGCTTGGCGAAACGCCGCCAGCGCCGCTTCGCGATTGCCAATCTGCCAGTTGGCGTCGGCGGTCGCGACCAACAGCGGTCCTTGGACCTTGGGATCGGTGTCGGCAATGTGCATCGCCTGTCCCAGCACTGCAATCGCGTCGTTCGGCCGCAGCATTTGTACCAGCGCCATACCTTGGAGCGTGAGGCAGCGAGCCACCAGGCCGCGTCCCATGGTTTCCGCTTCGCCGTGAAAAGGACTCTCCGCCAAGATGCGATCGGCGGCATCGTACGCCGCCTGCGGACGCCCCGCCAACAGCGCCGTGTCGGCGTAGGGGATCCATTCGTCCCAGGCGTCGGAGCCGGAACGCGCGGCGCCCTGCGCGTACGCTTCCATCGCTTCGTCGTAGCGCTGCTGCGCTTTCAAGATTCCGGCGAGCGTGTCGTAGGTGATCGGCGCGGGGCGCATGGCGATCGCCTTGCGCGCGTACGTTTCGGCGTCGGCGAACTTGGCTTGCGATCCCAGCGCCGCGGCGTACGCCTGATACCAGGTGGGATCGCCGTCGAACAGCACACGTGCGTGGTCGAGCGCGTCGATGGCCTCGGGGCCGCGCTTCAAACTCAGATACAACGTTCCGGCGCTCATCCAAAAATGATAGCGCTGGGTTTTGGATGTGGAGCAGGGCGGCGGCGCGAGTTTCACCGTGGAGCAATTCAGCGCCGGCGTGGTCACGTCGGTGGATTTTACGAAGACCGCGGCCTTGTCGTCGAGATACACCATTTTGAAGAGCGGCGAATCGCACATTTTGTCGAAGCGCGTGCCACGATAGCCGACGAATCGGTCGACCGACATCACCACCGTGCGAACGTTCCAGCCGTCGATCGCCATTTGCCAGTCGGGACGATCGAGCGTTTCGGCGGTCATGTTCATTTGCTGGAAAAAAAGATCCAAGCCGTAAGGAATCGCGCGGCCGTCGATGAAAACGGGATAGCGTCCCGCGCGGCCGTCTGCGCGCGGACCGAGACGCCACAGCAAGAATCCGCCAAGCGCGTAGTCGGCGTAGATTTCGCGCGGCAAATGATTCGCTTCGATGAACGCAGCCGCGCGTTCCGGCAACCAGTACGATTCGCCGGCGCCGAAATGCGCCAGCGTCAAATGCGTGTGATTGTAGCGATCGGTGATGTAAGCGCTCGATTGCCAGGCGACGGCAGCGATGAGGAGCGCGGAGGCCGCGAGTGTGGCGTAGTTCTTCGTCTTTGGCACGGCGCGCTGATGATCGCCGAAATCCAGCAACTCGGGCCCCACGATCGCCGCGGCAATCGCACTGATTCCATAGAATCGCGTGTAGAGAATCGCGCCCGCCGCCGAGCCGATCAGCAGCAGTCCTCCCCACACTCCGGCCGAGAAGCGCCGCCGGCGGAAAAATCCTACCACGGCGCCGGCGAGCGCCAGAGCCATGAGCCACCACAAATGATTGTCGGCTTCGGCGAGATTCAGCCAGTCGCGCGCTACGGCCCACGACACCGCGGTGCGTTTCCATTCATTGATGAATTGCGAATGCGCCGACATCACGCCGCCTTGCGCCAGGATCGCCCCGTAGATTTGCCACGTCCAGGGATTCACGAGCGTCGCGAGGAGCGTGAGCGACGCACACGGAAGCAGGCGATGCGGGCGCACCATCGCGAATCCGAAGACCAGCGCCAGACCATAGATGAATCCGGGATGCAGATTCACCCACACCAGCATCAGCGCCGGCAAAATCCAAATAGTACGCGGCGTCTTTTCTTCTGCGCGCCGGCGCAAAACGTCCCACAGGATTTTCAGATAGATCGCGGCCAGGAGGGTCGAGAACATGTTGGCGCGCACCAGAGTGGAGAACGCCACCGACGGCACAGCGAGCGCCGCCATCACTCCTCGCGTGATGCCGCCACGCCAAACGAGTAAAAGCGCGATCGCGCCGCACACCGCGGGCGACAGCAACGACAACAACGTCGCGCCGCCAAGGGTCCACAGCTTGTAGAAGAGCAAGCACGCGCCCACTGGATACGTCCACGGCTGGCCTTTGGCCGTGTACGAAAAAACCTCCGTGCGCATCACGTGACCCGATTCCAGCATGTATCGTCCCGACGCCATTTGCCACCACATGTCGGGATCGTCCATGCTGCGATAACCGGCCAGCGTGCCATACACCACGACGGCAGCGAGGGCCGCCGCCAAAACGCCGCGGGTCAGTTTTTCGAGCGGCGTCATCATTTCAGGCTGAGGTGAAACATCACGCGTTTCCGGATTTCGTCGTTGCCGGCGTGGGCCATGGAATTCGCGCGATCGAGCGCCGCGCGCGCCGCCGCTTCATTGTGGCTCTGATAGTAGGCGTCGGCCAAGCGCAAATACATTTTCTCCTGCAGCGAGGTTTTCTCCGGAGCGATTTTCACGCCTTGCGAAAATGCCTCGATGGCACCGCGCGTATCGAATTGCGCCAGCAGCACGTCGCCGCGCACGCCCATCATGCGCGCGGTCAAGGGGCGTCCCAGCGCTTCCGCCGATCCATGGAATGGACTCAATTTCAGCGCACGATCGGCGGCCATGAGCGCTTCTTTTGGCCGTCCGGCCAGCAGTGCCGTGGGCGCGAGTACCGCGTATCCCTCGTACGGCCGGGGCGTATGGGCCACCACTTCCCAATAACACTGGCGCGCCTCGTTGTAGCGTTCCTGACTCGCATAGAAATCGCCGAGAGATTGCCAGTAGCCCGATGTTGGATTGATGTCCACCGCCTTGCGAAATTCGTTCTCCGCGTCTTTCATGCGGCTCTGCATCATGCGCAACTGTGCCAGGTCGAAGTGCAGACTGGCGTCGTTGTCGAAGATCGCGCGTCCTTCGGCGATGGCGTGTTCCGCGTCGGCAGGGCGATTGAGGACGACATAAAGATGCGCCAAGTTTGCCCAATAGTAATATCTCGCGGCGCGCGACGCGTCTGCCGGCAGCGGCGGGATCGGCGCGCTTGCGCACTCGAGCGGCGGCGCGTTCATCTCCGGCGTGAGTGCGTCCGCTTTCACAAAAACCGCCGCCGTCGCGTCGAGATAAACAAGGCGCACCACCGGCGACGGACACGCCATCGGGATGGGGAGCGTGGTGTATCCAACGCCGCGGTCGAGTGACACAAGGATCGTGCGAATCTTCCAGTGATCGAACGCCGCCGTCCACTCCTCAGAGTCGGGGGCCGTGGTCATCAGGTATTGCTGCGACAAAAAAAGATCGTCGCCGTAGGGCAGGGCGCGGCCGTCGATGAAAACGGGATAGCGTGGGGCGAGCCGCCACATGACAAAACCACCGAGCGAGTAGGAATGATAAATCTCGCGCGGCAAATGATGATCTTCGATGAATTTTGCGGCGCGCTCCGGCGCCCAGGCCGCCTCGCCGGTTGCGAAGGCCTGTTCGCCCGGCTTCGTGAGATAAAAATCGCCGCCCACAATTGGGATGACTCGCCAGCTCACGAACGCGACGAGCAAGGCGCATGAAGTCGCCGCGATCGCACGCGGCAGCCGGAACTTTTCCAAATCGAAGCCGCTCAGCAAATCAGGCGCTATGATCACCGCTCCGGCCGCGAAAAGTCCTTGGAAACGGAAAAACTCGAGGGCCACCGCAACCAGCCCCGCCAAAGCAAGCGTTCCCAGAATTTTTCGGCGCGCTAGCCCCGCGAGCATCGCCGCGGCGCACAACGCCATGATGCACCAAAACTCCGGGCGTGGATCGCGACCATGCCACAGGTCGTGCAACACCGGCATCGAGAGCGGCATGCGTCCCCACTCGGCGATGAATCCGCGATGCACCGGCATCGCTTCACCTTGCGCCGCGATTTCTTCGTAGACGCGCCAACCCCAAGGATTCACGAGCGCCGCCGCGAATGTCGCCAAGGTCACGGGCAGCAGCGTGCGAACATCGCGCCGGGGTGCGGTGAAATGCGATGCGATGAAATGCGATGCGATGAAATGCGAGATGACGCGCCATCCGGCGAACGCCGCGACCATCGCGAGCCCATAGACGAATCCGGGATGGAGATTCACCCACAGCAGCATGAGCGCGGGCAGCATCCACAATCGCCGTTCGCGCTGTTCGCTAGGGTCGTTTTCCGCCGACCATAAAATTTCGAGAAAACACGCCGCCAGCACAGTGGTGAACATGTTGGCGCGGACTTCGGTGGTAATCGCGACCGATGGCACGGCCAGCGCGGCGAGCCAACAGCGCAGGAATCCTCCGCGCGCCATTGTGACCGCCGCGATCGCGGCGCCCGCGGCCGCTGAGAGGAGCGAGAGAAGCGTGAATCCGCCGGCGAGGTAGAGCAAATAGAAAATCACGCCGTTGCCGGCGGGATAAATCCACGGCGCGCCCGGCGCGGTATAGGAAAAAACTTCGGTGCGCGCGATGTGGCCGGTCGAGAACAGGTATCGGCCGGAGGCCAGTTGCCACCAAACGTCGGTGTCGTCCAAGGGATGAACGCCGGCTATGAACGCGTAGGCGATCACCGCGCCTGCCGCGATCCAATAGAGAACCGCGCGCGCGTTCACTTCGGAAGCTCGCACGCCGCGCCGACAAATTTGCCCGCCACTCCGCGATGGCCCGCCACCAGTCGATACGCGAGCCACGTGAAGGGACGCAGCGGCGGCGATTCCAGCGCGCCGGCGATCAAGTTGTGGTATCCGGCTTCCAGAGTTTCAATCAACGCCTGGCTGCCGCCGCAGATCGATCCGTCGGCGCGCACCCAATGCATTTGCCGGTCGACCCACGGAAGAACCTCCGGCGGAATCCGCGGAATCTCCTGATACGGACGCATCGCCACGGGACGCAGCGAAAATGCGCGGAGCCATTCGACCATGCGCCGGCAGAATCCGCAGTCGCCGTCCCAGAGAAGGAGTCCACCGTCGTTGGGCGGCGCGGCGAGCACGACGCCGGGAAAGAACTCGGGCGGCGCGCTGAAGTTTTCCCACCAATCCATCAAGCGCGAGATTCCGGCGAGCCGCCGCACGCGCGCGCCGATCGCCACCCAATCGAAAAACACCAGCAGCATCGCCGCCGACGTGAAAAGCACTTGGTTCATGAACACCAGCGCGCCGACGTGGACCGCGAACCCCATCGCTAAAAACCAGGGACGCGATTTTTTCCAGAAGTATCCGAGAGGGAAAAGAATCGCCCACAACAAAACGATCGCCAGCAACGGACCCACGTAGCGCCGATAGGGAATCAGCCACATCGCCGCGGTGAAATGCGTGCTGTTCAAATTTCCCAGCGACGCGGCGACGAATTGCGCCGGCACATTGTCGGCGTCCAGGAATCGCCAGCCGCTGAAGCGCAGAATCAACAGTCCGTTCGACACGTAGGTCCACGCGACGAGCACGCGGATCAAGGCCACGGGATAGCGATACGCGCTGCGTGGACGCGCTACCGGCGCGCCGGCCAGCGCGTCGATGGAAAAACGATCGCCGCACGGGAGAAACGCCAGCAAGACGAGCACGGTCAACGCGGCCATGTCGCTTTGGCTGTATCCGCCGAGCGCACTGAGCAATCCTTCGTAAAGAATCACCAGCAGCGCCGACGTTTTCACGGTGACACGCGTCCACCAGCCGGTCATGCCCATGAAAAGTGAAATCAGCAGCGCCAGTTTGAACAGCACCATGCCTTCCGTGGTGAGAAGGCGGTCAAAGAAGCGCCACGAAAGATACTGCATCACTCCTACGGGACGCAGCAGCGTAGAAGGAAGCTCGCGCAGCGCGGAGAACGACGCGTGAAACACAACCACGAGCCACACCGCGTGCGCGACCACTCGGATGGCAGCCAATTCCGCCGCGGGAGTTTTCTCTAAGGAGTCAGTTGCACTCGCCATGAGGCCTTGTGTTGCTCGAAATCTCCGAAGTGAACGTACGGCCACTGGAACTCGTCGAGGCGGACGGCTACCAGCGGATCGGGCGCGTTGTCGCCGCGGCGCAAATTGTATGCGTCGCCCCATCCGGCGAGGAGTTCGCCGAGGCTCGCGTCGGGCGGCAGCATGCGCCAACGAGCCCACAATTGCGCGTTGCGCGGATGCGGCGACCGAATCAGGAATTGCGTGTTCATCTGGATGGCGCGCGCCAGCGTCGCATTGCGATTGCCCAGCGCGTTGGTGATCGTCGACGACGGCATTTCCACAATTCGGCGGCCGCGCGTTTCACCGGCTAGCACGTAATAGCGCACCGGGCCCGAGCCGAGCGCGCGCGGCTCGGCCGCGAATCCCCAAAACGTGACCGGATAAAAATTCAGCGCGTACAGGAACGCCCACAGGAGCGGAACGCCGAAGGCGATGGTGAGGAGCGCATTGCGAAGCTGCGCTTGACGATCGGTTTCCACCAGGCCGGCGCCGGAGTATCGCTGCATGTTTCGTCCCATCGCCTACTGCTTGCCGCCCGCCTCGAAACGCCATTCCACGCGTTGATTGTCGGGCGGAACGAATTTGTCGGCCGATTGATTGCCGTGCTGTCCGTTGACGTAATACATCCAGTAGCGATTGTTCAATCCGTTGACGCGATTTCCGATCGCCGTCACGAGATCGCCGTTGGGATACGTCTTGGTCTCCACATGATGGCGTTCGCGCAGCAGCTCGAGCAGCGTTTTTCCACCGCGCCCATAAACCGTGACCGTTTCATTCAGCCATTCGTCGCCGGAGTTGAGCCACGCGGTGGTCCACACGTCGCGCAGCATGCCGGCGGAGTCGGCCAGGCGTTGCAGCGTGAACGGCAGCGCTTCGGGCGTTTCTTTTCCCGAGGCGAACGCGCCCTTTCGATCGATTTCGTAGAGTTGCTCGACGAATCCATTGTTGCGGCGCACAAATGTTTCCATCTCCGCGACCCATGGCCCCGCGCGATGCCGCGCCGGCAACAGCGCCGGCAAATCTTTTTCGTTCACCGCGCGATCCACGAACTGGCTCTCGAAACGGGAGTGGATTCCATTGGAATCGCGGCCAACGGGAAAACCTTTTGGATTCGGATAATCCTTCGCCCATCCATTGAAATGAACCGTGCAATGCAGCGGCTGGCCGAGGTCGGTGACGAAATGTGCCATCACGCCGGCTAAGTAGATGATGCTCTCTTCAATTTGATGGCGGATCAAACGATCGGGCTCGGAGTCTTCGCGCGTGTCGCGCCATTCGCGAAAATTGGTAGTGAGTTTCTCGGCGTATTCGGCAATCGCTACCGGCGCCGTGCCGAGATCGGAGACCGGTTTGTCGCCCACCAGACCGCGTTTGTACGCCGCGAACAGCAGCGCGTAGCGCGTGTCGGGGATTTTGTCCGGGCCCCAGTATTCGAGATCGAAATAATGGTCCGCTGGATTCAGTTGACCGAGCGCCGACGTCGTCCCGCCGCGCCAGCGGTCCGGCTCGGGACAGAGATAGACCAATCGTTCCTTGGCGGCGAGAAAGAACGCCGGAAAATCCTTAGGCAGCGCGTTGACCGCCGCGCGCGCGCTGATCTCGTGGCCTTTTTCGCCCCACGCGAAGGCCTGCGATGCCACCAGAAGCGCGGCGCAAACAAACAGGCGGGCGTTCTTGTTATGCAAACGTGACCCCCACGGCTGCGCCGCGATCGGCTTGCAGAAGTCGCGCCGCCGATCCGCGATTGCTGGACAGCTCCAGATATCCGCTGCTGCCGACGATGACGAAAACCTCATTCGCGGCGCTCTGCGCGTAATTCAAATTCAGCTTGGTGACTTCGCCCTTGCCCACGGCGATCTTGAAGGCCGGCGCATTTTCCGAGAACAACCGCGGCACGTCTTGCGGCGTGATGTTGGTGATGAGATTGCCGAAGCGATCCACCTTGATGACCACGCCTTGCAACGCGTTCTCACCGGCGGGCTTTGGTTTGGGCGGCGCGAATTTCACGTAGTCGGTGACGAGGTCGCCGAATTTTTCCGATTCCACGCCTCGCGCCATCCATCCGACGATCGGCGCGAAAACGTCGCGGCCCTGAAATGTTTGGCTCACGGGAGTCAGGAAATAGTGTTCCGACGTGATGTGGCGCACGCGGTGCTCCGGTTCCTGCGCGTACATGAACGAAAGCACGCCGTTATCGGGCGCCACAAACCAATGGTGCTCGCTGTTCGCCAGAATCGGGCGGCGCGCCGTGCCCACGCCGGGATCGACGATGACCAGATGGATCGTCCAATTGGGAAAATACTTGTACGCTTGTGCGATCGTGTACGCGCCGTCGAGAATATCGTAGGGTCGAACTTCGTGGCTGATGTCGACGATGTCGGTTTCCGGCGCCAGTTTCAAAATCACGCCCTTCAACACGCCTACAAAGTGGTCGTTGTGTCCAAAATCGGTGGTCAGTGTGACGATCTTCCGCGCCATGGGAAAGACTATAGCAGAGACGGCTGGGAAACTGGTACGCCTGATAAACTATAAGGATGAGCCCGATCTACCTCGACTACAACGCCACCACGCCCGTGCGCCCAGAAGCCGCCGCGGCGATGATGCCGTTTTTGTGCGAGGAATTCGGCAACGCTTCGAGCATTCATCGCTGGGGACAACGGGCTCGCGCGGCCGTGGAAGACGCGCGCGCGAAAGTGGCGGAACTGGTTGGAGGACGGCCGTCCGAAATCGTCTTCACCAGCGGCGGCACGGAGTCGGACAATCTTGCGATCTTCGGCGCGGTCTCCGATGGCGCTCAGGTTGTCACGACGGCGATCGAGCATCACGCCGTGCTCAACGCGGTGGAGGCGCTGGAACGCCAGGGCACGGCGGTGACGTTCGTGCGAGTCGGGCGCTCCGGCGTGGTCGATCCGTGCGATGTTGCAACGGCCATGCGAGACGATACCGCGCTGGTAAGCGTGATGCTGGCGAACAACGAGACAGGCACGATTGAGCCGGTGTGCGAAATCGCAAGGCTCGCGCATGGTCGAGGCGTGCTCATGCACACCGACGCCGTGCAGGCCGCCGGAAAAATCCCCATCGACGTGCGCGCGCTCGGCGTCGATTTGCTCTCGATCAGCGGACACAAGATTTACGCGCCGAAAGGCGTGGGCGCGCTATGGGTCCGCAAGGGAGTCCGCGTGCGCCCGCAGATTTTTGGCGGACGCCACGAGCGGGAACGCCGCGCCGGTACGGAAAATGTCCCGGGCATCGTGGCGATGGGCGAAGCCGCCGATCTGGCGCGCCGGGAACTGGCGACCGAACCCGCGCGCATCGCCGCGTTGCGCGATTGCTTGGAGCGTGGCGTGATCGAGCGCGTGCCGCACGTTACCGTAAACGGCGATCCCGCGCGGCGCGTGCCGAACACCACGAATCTTACGTTCGAGGGCATCGAGGGCGAAGCGCTGGTGATCGCGCTCGACTTGCAGGGCATTTCGTGTTCCACTGGCGCAGCGTGCTCGAGCGGCGCCATCGAGCCGTCGCACGTGCTCACGGCAATGGGACTGAAGCCGGAAGATGCGCGCGCGACTCTTCGCGTCAGTCTCGGCAAACAGACGACCGAAGCTGACATTGCGCGCGTGTTGGAGATACTACCCGGAGTCGTCGCGCGTCTTCGCGCGATTTCGCCTGTATATCAGAAAGCGGCGTCATGAGCGAAACACCAAAGATTGCCGTAGCGATGTCCGGCGGAGTTGATAGCTCCACCGTGGCGGCGTTGCTTTCTCGCCGCGAGAAAGTGGTTGGCCTCACGATGCAGTTGTGGAATCAGCGGCGGCTTGCGGGTCAACCGGGCATGCCGGAATCCGTGGAGGGGCGCTGCTGTTCCATCGACGACGTGCACGACGCGCGTCGCGTCGCCGAGCGCTTGCAAATCCCGTTTTACGTGGTGAATTACGAGCGCGGCTTCGAACGCGACGTGATCCAGCCGTTTGTGCGCGACTATCTGGCCGGGCGCACGCCGATCCCGTGCGCGGTTTGTAACAACGCCGTGAAATTCGGCGAGCTGATCTCCACCGCGCGTCAGATCGGCGCGGAGAAAGTCGCTACCGGCCACTACGCGCGCATCGAGCAAGGCGAAAACGGCCGATTCCTGTTGCGCCGCGCTGCCGACCCGTCAAAAGATCAAACGTATTTTCTTTTTGGACTCACGCAGGATCAGTTGAGCCGCAGTATTTTTCCGCTCGGCGGTATGACCAAGCCGGAGGTTCGCGAACTCGCGCGTCAATTCGATTTGCCCGTGGCGGAAAAGCCCGACAGCCAGGAAATCTGCTTCGTTCCCGGCGACGATTACAAGGCATTTCTAAACGCCTACCAAAAGGATCAAGGAGCGCCGCTGCCGGAACGCGACGGCGAGCTGGTCGACACGCACGGGAACGTCCTCGCGCATCATTCCGGCATTCACAATTTCACCGTGGGCCAGCGCAAGGGACTTGGTGTGTCGTCGCCGAATCCGCTGTACGTTTTGAAAATGGACGCCGTGGAAAATCGCGTGACCGTGGGCGCGGAATCGGAATTATGGGGAACGAAGGCGCAGGTACGCGACATGAACTGGATCGCTTTCGATACGCCCGGCGCGCCGGTGCGCGCCGAAGTGCGCATTCGCTATCGTCACACGCCGGCTCCGGCGACGATCACGGCGCTGGCCGATGGTCGCGCGGAAGTGATTTTCGACGAACCGCAGCGCGCGATCACGCCGGGCCAAGCCGCCGTTTTTTATGACGCAGATTTGGTGATCGGCGGCGGTTGGATCGAGTAAGTCGCGCGCCACAACGCGGCCATCACGCCGGTGACGTGCGCCACCGCAAAGCTGACGCCGCGCAAATTTCTTTCCACCGGGACGCCTTCAATCGGGCGCGGATGTCCGCAAGCGTAGTAAACGCCGTCGCGTTGGTGGCACTGATCCCACGGACAATCCCAATCGAGCATCACCGGCACCACGCCCGGCAAACTGCCGGGCAGCCAGCGCACGCCGCGATCTTCCTTCGCCGCGACAATCCGCGTGCCGCGCGCCGCCGCGCGTTCGATCGCCTCGCAGAGCAAATCCTGGTGATCGGTGTTCGGCGTGCCGAGGCTGAGGTTCACGATTTGCATGCCGTTGGCGGCGGACCAGTCGATGGCGCGCACCAGCGTTTCGACGTTCGTCGCCAGCTTGTCGTGAAAAACTTTCACGGCGAACAACTCGGCTTCGGGCGCCAGCGCGCGAATCACCGCGGTGACCGCCGTGCCGTGGCCCAAGCGATCGACGTATTCGGTGCTTTCCCCGTCCTCGGACAGACCCACTCCACCGGCCACGCCCTGCACGTGGGGATGACGTTCGTTCACGCCGCTATCGACAATGGCAATGCGCATCTTATCTGTTCACCACTGGATTTGCCGTCCGAAAGTTTCCATCCGCCAAACGAATTACGCGATCGGCCCGCGCGGCCAACTCGGCGCGATGCGTGATGACGATCGTCGTAAGCCCGCGGCGCATCTCGAGCCCTCCCGCGACGCGATCTTCGGCCGCCGGATCGAGCGCGGCCGTCGGTTCGTCGAGAATCAGCACGGCCGGACGCGCCACCAGGGCTCGCGCAATCGCTACCCGCTGCCGTTCTCCGGCCGAGAGCGCCAAGCCGCGCTCGCCCACTACGGTATCGTATCCCGACGGAAGCGCCGCAAGAAAATCGTGAATACCGGCGGCGCGCGCGGCCTCTTGCAACTCTTCGTTGGTGGCGTCGGGACGTCCGTAGCGTAGATTGTTCGCCACCGTGTCGTGAAACAGAAACGGCTCCTGCTCCACGAGACCGACGCTCGACCGCACGTCGTCAAGGCGCAAATCACGGAGGTCGCACCCGTCGAGGCGAATCACGCCGGAGTCGGGATCAAGCAGGCGCACGAGCAAATCCGCCACCGTCGATTTTCCGCTGCCACTGGGACCAACCAGCGCGGCCGTTTCGCCCGCTTCCACCGTGAACGTCGCGCCGTCGAGCACCGGCGCGTCGCGGTCGAAGTGAAATGTCACGTGATCGAACTCCACGCGACCCTTCACGCGGCCGTGCACCGGGCGGGGAATCGCCGCGGCGCCGGGCTTTTCGGTCACTTCGGGTACGGTGGCGAACAATTCTTCGACACGGGCCAGCGACACGCGCGCCGTCGCGAGTCCCGCGTAGAGTCCCATCATCGACTGCACCGGCTGGAGCAATCGCATTTGATACGCCAGAAATGCGACGAACGAGCTGAGCGCCAACGTGCCGGTCACCACCAAGTGTCCGCCGTAAAGAAAAACCAGAATCGTGCTGGCCGTGAGAATCAGGCCCGGCAGGCCGCCGGAGAGATAGGTGAGGCGCTGCATGTCCATCAGCGCGGCGATGAACGCCCCGTTTTTTTCGCGAAAACGTTCCGACTCGCGCGACTCGGCGCGCGACACAGCCGCCAGCTTCGCGCCGCGCAATGTTTCAATCAGAAAGCTGCCGATGTCGGCGCTGCGTTGGCGCATCGTGGCGACGCGAGTCTCCAGGCGTTGGCGGAAATGCACCAGCGCCCACACGCTCGCCGGGATCAGCGCCGCGCTCAGCAGGAACAACCGGGCATTCAGCCAAATCATGAAGCCGATGGTTCCCGCGAGAAAGAGCACGTTGCCCGTCCACGCCAGAACCGTATCGGAGGCCACGCGCTGGATTTCGCCGATATCGTTGTTCAACCGGCTGACGATTTCTCCCAGGCGCGTCCGCGCGTAAAAGCGCGGCGACAGCCGCAACAAGTGGCGGTACAAATCCAGCCGCATGTCGAACAAGATTTCCGCCGACGCGCGTGTGTAAATCAATCCCGCCGCCGTGTTCAAAAGAAAACTCGCCGCGGTGGCGCCGGCAAAAATCAGGAGTACTTGTGTGAGCCGCGCCGAATCGCGCGCCAGCAAAGCATCCAGCAGGAATTTGCTGAGATAAGGCAGCACCAGCGACAACAGTGTTCCGCACAGACTCAGTGCGGACACGGCGGCGAGCCGCGGCCCGTAGGGAACGACGTATCGAAGCGCGCGGCGCAGCATAAGTGAAAAGCGCGCGCTAGTGGCGGGAAAGTCTTCCCATCGCCTGTGCCGCGCTCAATCCAAAGAGATAATACCGCCGCATGCAGTGTTTGCAGCGCACCGGATGGAGAAATACAAAACGTAACAGGATGCTTTCGATCACGCCGCGACGATGACTGAGGCTAACTTGGGAGCTCTTGCATTTCGGACAACGCCGCATTTCTTCCGAATTCTATCATTGGCCCGTCGTCGAGCCGCCTCCGATTTTGAACTTAATTGGTACATTGCATCCGATTGGGTGGCCCAGGCGGTTAAAAGCGTTCACGCGCCAATAGTAGTCGCCAGGACTTAAATCGACATCCACTTGAATGCTATTCGCCTTGATCTTGTCGTTGTCTCCCTGGCGGAAATCGGCCTTGTAACCCGGCGCGATGTGCCAGACTTGCACGTTGTAACCGGCCGCGTCCGGAAACGGATTCCACTTCAGCGTGGGACGGCGCTCGAAAACCAGTTGCTCGGGGCGCGGCGACACCGGCTCGAAAACTTTGCAGAGAAACGAGTCGGGAGCCGTGGCGTGCCCGCCGGGCGGCATATTGTAGTTCACGTAAAGGCCGATCATGAACTGTTTGGGGTCCAGCGGCTCCATCAAAATGCAGCCGGTTCCGTCGGGCGCGCCGTCGATGGAAAAATGTCCATTGGAATCGGTGACGCCGGGCCCGACTTTTTCGGGTGTGTTGCAATCCTTGGCGAAGACACGCACGCCGGCCACCGGCTGTTCGTTCCACAGCACGCGCCCCTCGACGACGCCGGGCGTGAACTTGGTGAGCGTTGCGGTGATGCGCGCTTCCGATCCTGCTTGGGCGGTGATTTCGCGATTCCAGGTGCGAAAACCGCTGCTGGTGATCCTCAGCATGTGCTTGCCGGGCAGAATCCGCACGGTGGCCGGAGCATTGCCGATGAAATTTTGATCCAGGTAAATGTCGGCGCCATCGGGCGTCGAGGTGATCTGCAAGGCTTCCTTGTCCCCGAGCGGAGTGTCATTGCTCACCGGAGCCGGTGCCTGTCGCGGCGCCGGCGGCTGCAGACGTTCCACCCGCGGCGGAGCAGAGGCGGCTTCCACTTGGGTTGGCGCCGAGCGCGGCGGCATGGCAGCCGGAGCCTTTTCCATTGTTCCCGTAGTGTTCGCAGCGGCGACTACCGGCGCGGGATTTGCCGTTCCACCGGACGCTTTCTCCACTCGGCGAACATCTTTCACTAATTTCGCGGCGGCGTCGCCCAAGTGCGACACCGAATCCAAGCTCGATCCAATCACCAAGCTGCGCATCACGCCTTCGGTATCCATCAAGATGTAGGTGGGAATCGGCTGTACGTTGAACATGCGGCGCAAGCGGCCGTCTTGATCGTGCGCTTGCGGCCAATCCATGTGATGCTCGGCGATGAATCGATTCCAATCCTGCGGGTTGGAATCCACACTGATGCTGATCAGCACGAATTGATCGCGCGCGTAGCGCTTGGCCAGCGAGCGGATCGTCGGCAGCGAGTCTTTGCACGGCTGGCACCACGTAGCCCAGAAATCGAGCAGCACCACTTTGCCTTTCACTTCGTCCAGCGTGACGTACTCGCCGTCTTTAGTGACCAGCGAGAAATCGGCGGGCGCGAAACTCTGCCGCGCGCGCCGCGGGTTGTCGATGAGCGCGCGTGCCGTCTTCGCTTCCGGCGTGTCCGGCGCGCGCTTCAAATACTCCATCAACACGGCGGCGCCCTCGGCGTCGCGGACTTCCTTCATCAACTCGCCGCCCAGGTTGTAATACGTGTTGGCATTGTTGGGATTCAATTGCATCGCGGCGCGAAATTCCATCTCCGCTTCCTGGCCATGGATTTTTCCGTCGGGCATCATCGCGGAGAGTTCCACGCCGATCATATTGTGCGCCACGGCGCGCCACGCATCGTCGGGGGAAATCTCGAGCGCCTTGCGCGCGGATTCCAACGCGTCTTTATGCGCGCCGATCTTCTGGTAGGCGTGAGCGAGTTGGAAATAGCATTCCGCGCAGGCCTTCTCGGTTTTCAACACCCGGCGAAACTCGCCGATTGCCTCTTGAAATTGGTTACGGCTCAGCGCCTGGCGCGCGCGTTCCATGTGATCCTGCGCGTCGGCCGACATTTGCTGGGCGAGCGCCGCGGGTGCGACAGCAATCACGCACGCGGCTAAGATTGGTCCTCTCATCGCGTCCCCCCTTTTTCCGGGATTCTACCACGATAGCGCCGGGAGCTGACGTCAAGGGACAGCAATTACGCTATGATGGACGGCGCTATGAAAAAGATTCTCGCCCTGTTGGTTGTCTTATCCGCCGCCGCCCAGGCGCCGAGTTCGAATGTCGTGGAGCGCCGTTTTGCGGAGATTCGCAAGAATCCGCTCGAACTTCACGCGTTTCTCTATCGCATGCCGAAGGGCGGCGACCTGCACAATCACCTTTCCGGCGCGATCTACGCCGAGACATTCTTGAAAGCGGCCGCCGACAAAGGGTTGTGCCTCGACACCAAGGCGCTGGCGATCGTCCCTGCGCCGTGCAGCGGTGGATCGGTGGATGCCAAGCAGGCGCAGACCGACAACGATCTGCGGAATGCCATGATCGACGCTCTGTCGATGCGCAATTTCGTGCCCGGTAGGGAATCGGGCCACGACCATTTCTTCGCCACGTTCGCGAAATTTGGTGCCGTGAACAGCAACGACTTTGTGTCGGAAATCGCGCAGCGGGCCGCCGATCAAAACGAATCGTACGTGGAACTGATGTCGCTATCAGGCGGCGGCGCGATCAACGCGCTCGGTGTGTCCACGGGACTCGACACCGATTTTGCAGTGACATATCGCAAGCTCGAGCAATCGCCGAATTTCGCAAGCCTGGTCAAAGGATTGAGCACGCGCGTCGACGACATGGAGCAGATGCGCCGTGCGGCGCTGCGCTGCGATTCCGCACCGAACTCGCCGGCCTGCCGCTTGCAAGTTCACTACGTTTATCAAGTCCTGCGCGAGTTTCCCAAGGCCGGCGTTTTCGCGCAAGTGATGTGCGGATTCGCTGCCGCCGCCGCCGATCCGCGCATCGTCGGCGTGAATTTCGTGCAGCCGGAAGACGGCGTCACGTCGATGCGCGACTACCATTTGCAAATGCAGATGGTCGGGTACGCACGCAAGATTTATCCTAAGGTGCATCTCACTCTGCACGCCGGCGAGTTGGCCCTGGGACTGGTGCCGCCCGACGGACTGACCTTTCACATTCGCGAAGCCGTCGAGATCGCCCACGCCGAGCGCATCGGCCACGGCGTCGACGTGACGTACGAAACGAATCCCGAGGCGCTGCTCAAGGCGATGCGCGACCGCAAGGTTGCGGTGGAGATCAACCTCACGAGTAACGACGTGATTCTCGGCATCGCAGGCGCGGACCATCCCTTTCCGTTGTATCGGAAGGCCGGCGTGCCGGTGCTGCTTTCTACCGACGATGAAGGCGTGTCGCGCGCCGATCTCACGCGCGAATACGAGCGCGCGGTGTCGACGTATCACGTGGGCTACGCGGAACTAAAGGATCTGGCGCGCAACAGCCTGGAGTTTTCCTTCGCGCCGGGCGCGAGCTTTTGGGAGAGCGCGAAGTATCAGGCTCCCGTGAAGGCATGCGCCGCGCGGCAGAGCGCGCCATGCAAGGAGTATCTCGAAAAGAACGAAAAAGCGCGGCTCCAAGCGGATCTTGAGGATCGTTTTGAGGCGTTTGAGAAGTCGATTCATTGATTGATGGTATTGACACGTGTTGTCATATATGACAACATTCTTGAGAGGATGAATGGCTGACGCCCGGAAAACCCGCCCGATTTCTTGGGTTCGGCCGGCGCTCCGGGACTTTGAAGACTTTCCCGCGGAGGCGCAGTCAATCGTCCTGACCGCGCTGACGGTCGTGGCGGAAGGCGGCACGCCGGACATTGCCAAGCCAATGCACGGTCTCGGCTCTGGGGTCTTTGAGATCGCAGTTCCGTTCCGTGGCGATGCTTTTCGCGTGGTTTACGCCTTGCAGCTTGCGGATGATGTGTTGGTGATACATGCGTTCCAGAAGAAATCGACGCAGGGCATCAAGACGTCCAAGCGCGACATCGACTTGGTAAAGGAACGTTTGAAGAGATTGAAGGAGGATCATCGATGAAGCGCGAAAAGCTGGATATCGTACGCGGCAGCGGCAATGTGTTCCGCGATCTCGGACGCGCCGATGCCGACGTAAAGCAGTTAAAGGCGCTCCTAGCCGCCGAGATCATCAAGGCGCTCGATCGTGACGAATTGACCGTCCGGGCCGCCCACGCGCGGACCGGTTTCGCCGCCGCCGATTTTTCGCGTGTCCGAAACGCGGATCTTGCCAGGTTTACGGCGGATCGATTGATGTCGATGCTGAACCGCCTTGGCTCGCGGGTCGAAGTCAGGATCAGCGTGAACCGGACGGGAAGGCCGCCTGTGGTACGTGAAGCGCGGGTTTAGGTCGCCCGCGCTAGCGATTCCCTGAAACGATCGCGAGACCGGTGGTCATGTCCGAATCCAGCGTGATCGTGCGCAGGTACTTGTACGTGGCCGCTTCGTAAATATCAATCGTGTTACCGGCGACGAAGATGTAGAGAAGCTTTCCGTTCGAGCTGGTCTTCATGCTCATGCGCGGGCGCCCCGGGAATTCCACGCGATTCAAAATCTTGTGATTCACCAGGTCGAAGCCCCAAAATTCATACTTCCCGATTTCTTGATGCAGGCCGTACGCCAACTTCCGCCCGGGTGCGAGCGCGAAACGCAATCCTGTCGCCGGGCCGAGCGCGTAAAAGTCGACGCTCTTCTTCGCCAAGTTGATCCGCGCGATTCCCATGATGCGGCGATTCTCCACCGCGTCCGACACGGTGAAGATGCCGGTAAAATATCCCGGTTCTTCGTAATCGTCGTCGGTGGAGTTGAAGTTGATGCGCCCGAATCCGTCTTCCAGCGGACGCGACAACTCCCACTTGTCGACTTCCTTGAAGTCGGTGGTGTCGTAGACGTAAATGTCCTCGGAGAACACGTAAAGATACTTGCCGTCAGGTGAAAATTGCAAGCCGACCCCGCCCTCGCGCTCTTCGCCCTTCGGCCACGGGACGGTGCGCATCACTTTGTGCTCCTTCAAATCGTATTGGAAAAACGAAACGCCGCCGATTTCCCAACGGTCTTCCAGTTTCTTCATCGCGTGCGTCATCACGATCGCGAAACGATGCTGCGGATCGGCTTCAAATTGACGGATCATCACGCGCTTGCCGGGCTCGGCGAAGGAAATCGTGTCGACTACCTCGCGCTTGGCCACGTCGATGACTTCCACATCTTGATAGCTGCTCGATTGCACGTAGATGCGCGTTTTGTCCTTCGAGAGCGTCATGCTTTCGGGATAGCCGGTCTTGGTGGGAATGAAGCCGATCACTTTTTCAGTGGCTTCATCGATCACCAGCACGCGATTGGGACGCGCGCCGAGGAACATGATGGCGTTTCCACCGCTGAGCGGTTCGGCCGGTGCGGCCCCCAGTGCCAAACACGCCAGGGCGATGGCGGAAAGTGCGATGAGCAAACGTTTCATGACGTTTTCTATTTACGGGAAAATCAAATCAATCTTGCGCCAATCTTTTTGTGCGGAAGCGCATTTGCCGGTCCAGTCGGGCGCGTGATTCAACTGGTCGGGCACTTGCGCGGGCCAGAAGCAGCCGTTGTGACAATCGAACAAATCGCGTTCCACCGGCGTGCACAGGCCCGCGGTGCCGCCGCTCGAATCGGTTTCCCATCCCGGCGAGAAAATGAAAGTGCAACCCAACGGAATGTGCGGACCCGACTGCGGCGCGGGGCCTTGCGACAACGCAACCACGTCATCCGGCGGGGCGATTTTGCGAGCTTTCGAGTTGATGGGCTTCAAATGTTTCATAAGATCCTCATGCGAACTGCTGCAGGTACTCGGGATTCTTCACCGCGATCTCACCGTAAATCTCCAAACACGTAGCGGTCCAGCCGCGGATCCATTCACAGTAATGAAGATTCGCGTGCGACGTGTCGCCGTAGCGCGTGTGTGCCTCGTGATAGCATCCGCCGGCGCACAGCGGACGCGCCCAACACTCGCGGCAGTCGGTCTTGTGATCGATGTGGTGCTTTTCCAGCAATCCGATCTGCACGAGCGAATCGATGCCATTGCGCACGTCGCCGAGTTTGTGCGCGTCCGATCCCGCGAAGCGATGGCACAGGCCGAGATCGCCGTCGGTGGCGACGCCGAGCAATCCCAAGCCCGCGCCGCACGGATACGCCTTGCTCATGCCTTTGTGGATTTCCTCGATCGTGTCCTTCACGTTGGAAAATCCATGATGGCGATTCGCCAGCGCTGCTTCAAGAAAATCGGCGGCCAGATCGCGGAATTGTCCCAACATCGAGTCGAAGCCGTCGCCCGAGATCGCGTACTCGCGTCCCGGCGACGTGGTGACGGGCGCGAAGCCCACTTCCCAGAATCCGATTTCGTCGTGGAGATGCCGGTAAATCTTGCGGATGTCGAGCGTCTGCGAGGTCAGCGTAACGCGCGCGCCGATGGGCCGGCTGGTGTGCCGCCGCAGCAACTCGCGGATTTTCGGAATCACCGTGTCGTAGCTGCCCGCGCCGTTCGCGAAAACGCGGAAACGGTCTTGCAACTCACGCGGACCATCCATCGAAATGGTCACGCCGATGCGATTGTCGACGAGAAACTCGATGACCTCGGGGCGGAGCAGCGTGGCGTTGGTCGTGAGGCTGAAGTCGATGTCTTTTCCGAGTTCCGCGGCGCGGCGGCGCGCGTACGCAACGGTCGATTGCACCACGGGAAAGTTCAGCAACGTTTCGCCGCCGAAAAACGTGAGATGCGGCAGCGCGATTCCCGCCGAGGCGTCGAGCAGGAAGTCTACGGACTCGCGCGCCGTCTGCTCGCTCATGAATTTCGGCTGGCGGCCGTTTTCCGTGTTGACGATTTTGTCCTCGCCGTATTCGTAGCAGTACGTGCAACTCAAATTGCACTGATTCGTCACGTTCAGCACGAGCGTGGTGAGCGGAACTTTCGGGATGGCCGGCCGCCCGGACGTTGCGGCGGGAGCCGGCGTCGCGATGGCCCGGACGCGCCGTAGTTCCGCGATGGTCTCCGCTAATTCTTCAGCGGGGAATTGTGCCGCGAGCCGGCGCACCAACTCTTCGCCCGGCAATGGACCGCGTTCCAACTCCGTGATCACCGCCGACGCCGCGCCGTCCAAGCGAAAAACAGCCGCCGACGGCGCCAGGTACAAAAAATCCTCGTGGGCCGCCGCGAAGCGGTGGAATTCGCCGAGCGAGAGCTGCGTGTTCACTTTCCACCCTCCACTTCCGGTGTATCCCAACGCATGTAGAGCGGCACCGTTACCAGCAAATGCGCGCGGGCGCGCAGCGGCGGCAGATCTTTGCCGTCTTTGTCCTTGCCGGTACGAGTGAGCACCGCCACCACCCACACGTCGCCGACATTGTTGGCGTTGCGCGGACGCTGTGGGTTTGGTCCATCGACGTTGGGCGTGAACAATCCGTTTTGATCGATCGTGCCGACATATTTAATGTCGTCGTCGCCGTAGGTGGCCGCGTATTCCTCCACGCTCCACGTGACTTTCGTCATCGGCCCGAGTTCGAGATCGTCTTTCGTGTCGGGCTTGCCGTCGGGACCATAGTTGTAGGCAATCACTTCGAATTGCTGAAATTGCTTCGGGAAATTCGCACCGCCCAGGCGCGCCATGCCCGCCTGCGGCTTCACGCGGATTTCGTCGACCTTATCGAAAACCACCGCGCCGCGTTCCTTCACCACGCCCGAGACGAACAAGTCGCGGTAGCCGATCTTGGCGTCGCCGGCGATGTTCAACTCGACTTTAATTTCGCTTGGCGTCGCGGACACCAAGCGCGCCACTTTTACGCCCGCGCCGAAATCGATATCGCCCGCCGCGACGTTGGCAGGCAAGTTTGCTCCAAAGATTGTGTACGTGCCGCTGCCGCCCGTCGCGAGCGTCGGATGATCCATGCCCAGCACGACGGGTCCCGCGCCGATGCGCGTCATCTCCACTTCCAGACCCATCTCGTCGTACGCGCCCGTGTACCAACGTCCCTTGATCGATTGCATGTTGCGATCGATGAACATTACTTCGCGCAAACCTTCTTGATCGGGGCTTGCTTGATTTGAAGCAGCGCGCGTGGAGCGTCCGCGCCACTGGAATCCCGTGTACACGATCACTTTCCCTTCGCGCGATGCAGTTTCGCCGCTGCGCGCCGAAGTTAGCTTAGTTGAAGTTATGAACTCGTCGTCGGCGCCGTCTTTCGCGCGAATCGTCATGGTGCCGAAGATTGCGCCCTTGCCCGGCTGGGTTCCTGCGATCGCCCACGTTCCCGTGATCCGCGCCGGCCGCATGTTCGCCGACCACGCCGACCACTCCGGCGTGATCAGCGGAAACGCGCCGCTCAAGTTGGCGATCGCTTTGTCCATTGGGTGGCGATTGTCGGGCGGACGGCCGTCGGGTCCCGGCGTGGTTTGCGGCGGACCAAAACGGCGGAACGCCTGGAAATCGGACAGCGGATAGTAGCCGCGATGCATGGCCACAAGCAATTCCCAATCCGATTTCGTGCGTCGCTGCGAAATCACGCGGCCCATCGAGTGGCACGAGTGGCAAGTGTTCTCGGTATCTTTATCCGAGTAGTGATAGTCGATGGATTGCTTTTCTACTTCGAACGCCGCGGGGAGCGCTTCTTCCGGCGCGAGTCCATGATTGTTGGCGAGGTATCGTAGAACCTGCCGAGCTGTCTCCGGATCGAGTTGCACGCCGTTGAGCGAGACCATGCGGCGAATGGTTTCCTGCCAGCCTTCGGGCGTAGTGCGCCGCGCGGAGATGCGCGTCATGCGTTTTTTCTCGTCGCTCTTGTGACACGATCCGCACGCTTGGCGCACGACGTCGCTGGTGACGGGAATGCCGTCTTCCTCGGGCGGCTTCGGTTTCGCTTCCTTGGATTGATCCGCGGTCGCGGCCGGATTGGCCGGAGGTGTGGTTTGTTGCTGCGAAAATCCAAGAAGTGGAAGCGAGATTACGGCGGCGAAAATCCAAGGCGTTTTACTTCGAGCAACCCTCATACTGACTTGGGATATTGCCACAACCGACTCGATTGAACAAGCGCGGATTTTGCCGGCGCGAAGGTCGATCGTCAATTTTCAGACATTGGTTTCCAACGGCATAGCCAAAATCCGCATGCTGCGGATTTTGACACTGCGGTTTTTTTTATCCATCGAATCACGCGGTTAGAACTCGCGGCGCGCCCAGACGATGGAGCGGTGTGTCACAATGGATCAATGCGCGCGATTGCTTCGCGCGCACTTGAACCGACGCATGGACGCGCGAACAGTAAAATTACAAAACGAACCTACCGAGGGGTCAAACCGATTCCTTGCAATAGTTTCGGAGGCCCTCCGATACCAGTTGGTAACCTTGTCGGTGAGCGTTCTTGGCGACCCACTACGGGTGTTGGTTTTCCGTTGTCAGAACCATTCGCGGTAGCGAATGGGCTCGCTGGCCTATCCATGCCGTGCACGTTTCTGACAAGCGGAAATTAGCACGACTCGGAAGACAGTACTTCACCTGTTAGCGTTCGTCCCAAGCGGCTCCGCGAGCGGACAAGCGAGCGAGCCCATTCGCTACCACGAATGGTTCTGACCGCCGCGACGTTGCCGCCTTCTCGCGCTCGCGGGTGTACACTGATCGTTATGAGACTCGCTGAGAGAATGTCGCGTTTGGGGACCGAGAATGCGTTTGAAGTTTTCAACCGGGCCAAGAAACTGGAAGCCGAAGGTCGCGATATCGTCCACTTAGAGTTGGGCGAGCCCGATTTCGCGACACCCGCACACGTGATCGCCGCCGCCAAGAAAGCCATGGACGACGGCTGGACGCACTACAATCCTCCTCAAGGACTCCCGCAATTTCGCGAGGCCATCGCGCATGAAGTCGCGACGTCGCGCGGCATCAAGGTTGCGCCGGAAGAGGTGGTGGTCGAGCCGGGCGCGAAGCCGATTATTTTTTACGCCATGTTCGCGCTCGTCGAGCCGGGCGACGAAGTAATTTATCCGAATCCCGGATTTCCGATCTACGAATCGGTGGTGAATTTTCTCGGCGCGAAGCCCGTGCCGCTGCCGTTCCTCGACACGCCAACGGGATTCCGCCTGGACATGAATCGACTAGCCGATCTCATCACCGATCGCACGCGCATGCTGGTGTTGAACTCGCCGCACAATCCCACGGGATCGGCGATGCCGCCTGAGGACGTCGCGACGGTCGCGAAATTGATCGGCAATCGCGATATCACCGTACTTTCTGACGAGATTTACCACCGCATCCTTTATAAGGGCAAGCACTCGAGCATCGCCGCGCAGCCCGGCATGCAGGAACGCACCATCATCCTCGACGGATTTTCGAAAACGTACGCGATGACCGGCTGGCGTTTGGGCTACGGCGTGATGCCGCGCGAACTCGCGCTGGCCGTCACGCGCCTGGGTATCAACAATCACTCCTGCACGGCGGCGTTCACGCAAGTGGCCGCTGTCGAAGCGCTCCGTGGACCACAAACCGACGCCGAGCGCATGATCGCGGAATTCCGCCGTCGCCGCGACTTCATCGTCGCGGCGCTGAATCGCATTCCGGGATTCACGTGTCACGAGCCGGAAGGCGCGTTCTACGTTTTCCCGAGCATCAAAGGTACGGGGCGGACGTCGCAACAGATGGCGGATTTTCTACTGGAAGACGCCGGCGTCGCGGGTCTGAGCGGCGCGGCGTTCGGAAAGTACGGTGAAGGATACCTGCGGTTTTCCTACGCGAACTCGATTGAAAACATCGGGAAAGCGATGCAGAAAATCGAAGCGGCGGTGACGGCCAAAGCGCACGCGTAGCGCTCAATGTTTAGGTCGCTCTTTTCAGAGCTCGAATGTCTTTTGGCTGCGACCAGGCGTCGCTTCGCTAAGGCCGGAGCGTTTTTTGCTCCGGCGTAAGCCTGGGTAACCGTGCGGTAGAACGGAGCGCTGAGAGCGCGATTCAAAAAACCAGAGCGACGCAGGCGAATGAGGTTTGGGTCGTCCTTTCAGGACTCCAATTCATAATCCAACGCGACCCAGGCCTACGCCGGAGCAAAAGACGCTCCGGCTTCGACCTGGGCTGTCATAGCGCGCTCCTTCGGAGCTGAGTTTTCACACGGACTCCAAAGTATCGAGAATTCAAACCGAAACACTTCCGTGTAGTTGGTCCGTTGACCCTCGCTTGGCGAGCGTGATACGTTACATGTAACCAACGGAGGTGCCTTGAATGTCTCTCCCTTCCCATACCAAGCGTCCCCGCGCCACGTCCTCGCGGATCAAAGTAGCGGCTCATCGCAAGCGGCTACGCCGGCAGGGTCTGCGGCCGATTCAAATCTGGGTGCCCGACGTTCATTCGCGGACGTTTCAATCGGAAGCGCACCGCCAGTCGCAGGCTGTTTCGCGCAGCCGGTACGCCCGCGCGGATCAGGATTTCGTGGATGCCATCTCCGATTGGGACAATGAATGAAACGCGGCGAAATCTGGACTGTTTCCGGAGGCAAGGACTACGCGGGCAAGCCACGACCAGTAGTCATGCTGCAAGATGACCGCTTCGACGCGACCGAATCCATTACCGTGTGTCCTTTCACAACCGATCCCACGTCTGCGCCCCTGTTCCGATTGCCGATCGAGCCGAGCGAGGACAACGGCCTCAGATCGGTCTGCCATCTAATGGTGGATAAAATCGCGACGGTGCCGAAGTCGAAAGCGGGAAGGCGCGTAGGCCGCCTCGGCGACGCGGACATCGTTCGCTTGAATCGGGCGACGCTGGTGTTTCTGGGCTTGGCAGCTTCGCAGCGGAAACGGGAATAGGTGCGCGGGCGTTTCGTTTAGCTTCCCACTTGAACGGGGGCGCAAAGCTCCGCTATTACGGTCCACAATTGCTGAGCGCGGATCGGCTTGGACACATAGGCGTCCATTCCCGCGGCCAAGCACTGGTCGCGATCGCTCGACATCGCGTTGGCCGTGACCGCGACGATCGGCGTCGGCCGGAGTTGGCGTTCTGCTTCGAGGAAGCGGATGGCGCGTGTCGCCGCCAAACCGTCCATCTCGGGCATTTGCATGTCCATCAGGATCAGGTCGAACGTCTGGCGCTCAAACGCGTCTACGGCGGCGCGGCCGTTGCCCGCTGTCGTGACGATGTGTCCGCGTTTCTCCAGAATGCGGCGACAGAGCGTTTGATTTACGGGATGATCTTCGGCCACCAGGACCTGCAAACGTGGCTCGCGCGACAAAATGTTTTCGTCGCCGGCGTCTCCGGAGCGCGATTCGGCCGCGGCCATAGGCGCCGTTTGTCTTTCGAAAGCTGCTGTGAAATGAATCGTCGTGCCGCGTCCCACTTCGCTTTCTACCCAGATTCGTCCGCCCATCATGAGCACCAGTTGCCGGCAAATCGATAATCCCAGGCCTGTGCCGCCGTAGCGGCGAGTGGTGGAGGTGTCGGCTTGCGAGAACGGCTCGAAAATCGCGCTTTGCTTTTCCTGGGGGATTCCCACGCCGCTATCGACGATCGCAAAATGCAAGCGCACAGTCCCGGCCTTTGCGCCGTCTGCCGTTACGCGCACCGACACCGCGCCGCGCTCGGTGAACTTTACGGAATTCCCGAGGAGGTTCATTAGAATCTGGCGCAACCGGCCGGCATCGCCGACCAACTCGTCGGGTACTTCCGGCGCGACGGCATGCGTCATCTCCAGTCCCTTTTGATTCGCGCGAACCGTCAGAGGGGCCATCGCACCGGCGATGATTTCGCGCAATGCGAACGGAACGGGATCGAGATCGAGTTTGCCCGCTTCGATCTTCGAGAAGTCCAAGATGTCGTTGATGACGGAGAGCAGGGCCTCGCCCGAGCCTTGTACCAAACGCAAATATTGGACTTGCTCTTCGCGCGATTCGCTTTCGATCGCCAGTTCGGTCATCCCGATGACGCCGTTCATCGGCGTGCGAATTTCGTGACTCATGTTGGCCAAGAATGCGCTCTTACATTGATTGGCGCGTTCGGCCGTGATCCGCGCCTGATCCAATTCCACAACCAAGCGGCCGCGCTGGCGATAATTGGCGGCGGCCAGCGTGAGAAGCGCGCCGATCGACAGAATTCCCATTGCGGTGAGCGCGAGAAAACCGGGAGTCTGATACCAAGGCCGGATCACCTGGAAATCGAAAACGTCGCCCGCGCGTTCCGCATTTCCACTGCGGTCCATGGCGCGGACTTCCAAGCGATGCCCGCCGGCCACGAGATCTTGAAAGGATACCGAACTGGCCGCGGTGAACGGCGTCCAGGGGCCGTGATCCAAGCGGCAGGAGTACAGCAGGCGTTGCGGGCCGGTTTGTTTCCAGCGATCCACGCCGGCAAACTGGAAATGCACGTTGCCGCCGGGTGCGAACTCCCGGGTGTTGTGATTCAGCGCCAGAATCGTGCGCGGCGGTTCGCCATCGGCGTCGCCGTGATAGAGGCTCAGACCGCTGCTGGTGCCCGCCCAAATGCGCCCATGGCTATCTTGAAAAACGTTGCGCACGCGATCGGAAGGCAAGCCGTCTTCCACCGTGTTGCCGATCCAAATGCCGTCGCGCACGTGATGAACTCCGGTGAATGAGGCCACCCATACGCTGCCGTCGCGCGCTGTAATTGCGGTCCGGCCGCTCAAGGCGGACGCCTCGGTGTGCCAGCGTTTTCCATCGTAGGCGTACCAATCGCGGCGAGCGCCCGCGAACAATCGACCGCCGATGAACGCCATGCCCAGCGCTCCGCTCTCCGGAAATCCGTCGGCCGGTCCGAACATTCGCAAATGCCCGTCGTGGACCATCCCGATGCCGGCGACTCCGGCCACGAAAATGTCGCCGGAAGGGAGCTGCTTAACGGCTCGTTCGGCGCCACCGCGCCAGTCGCGGCTCAAGTCCAGGAACGGATGGAAGTCGCGTCCGTCGAATTCGTCCAGGCGCAGGCCCGGCGTCGTGCCGACCCACATTTTTCCGCCGCCCCGGCAAGTGAGCGACGAGATGCTCCGGCCTTCCGGATGAACCATGAGACGAAAGTCTCCGCTCCGGGGATCGAACAGGACCATACGGTCGTCATGTTCATCTTGCGTGATGAACGCGAGCTGTCCATCGGCCATTTCACAGATGCTGGCGACTTGATTCGTGTTGTCCCGCAAGTTCGCGGGCAACGGATGCACGGTCCAACGGTCGCCGTTCAGTTCGATGAGATGACGCAAGGATGCAAACCAGATTCGGCCGGTGGAATCCTCGATGATCTTGCCGACCATTTCATCGAGATCCGCGACCGCCGCCGGTTTGCGCCATTGCGGCGGCGTATAGTGCGCGATGCCGTCGGAACCGGCGATCCAAAAACTGCCGTTTGGTTCCGGTAGCACGTCGGCAAATACTCCGGCCAGCGGCCCGTTGCGCTCCACGCGTTGCTGCTTTCCATCCGCCAGCCAGAAGAGGGCGCTGCCCCGTATCAGCCAGAACGAATGATCCGCGCCGCGCCACATTTGGACTTTTTCATGTGCATCGCGCACCAGGATCCGCGCGCCGCCGCCATTTGCTGCGGTGCTTTGGTCCGTGGCGAAGCAGACCGCCGCGGCGTTGCTGCCGTCGCGCAGTTTGCCGCTGAAGAATACTTCGCCGTCGTCTCCAGGCACCAGACGTTCGATGCTCCGCAATCCTGTGGCGCGAACGCCGCATTCCGCCGGCGACAGGGAAGCGTCCGGTTTCTGCCAATGCGCGACGCCGTACTCTCCCGCGACGAACAAGTCGTCGGCCAGGCCCGGCACGATCTCGCGAAAACCGCCGATCGTCGCGGCCGTGCTCACTTGCACGATACGCTGTTGGCCTGTTTCCGGCGTGAACTCGGTCAAGCGATCCGCGTACAGCACGAAGACTTTGTTCCCAATCGGCGCCGCGCCCAGCATTTCTCCGTCCGGCTCAGCCCTGAGGCGGACAATCCAATCCTGGCCGTTCCATTCCTTGAGATCGCCGTCCACGGTCCAGGCTCGCAAGCCGGCGCCGCCGTAAACGCGCCTCACCGTCCGATAGGTTCGGAATCCTTCCATCGAGTGCGCCCGAGGCTCGGGGATGGTTCGCACGCTGTATCCGTCGAGCACGCTCATGGAGCGAATGTCGCCGTGGCGCACCCACAACGTTCCATCCGGTCCCTTGCCGAGAGCCAGCGTATAAGACTCCGCCATGCCATCGGTGGCGTCCCAGAATCGCCATCCTGTATCTTTTTGAGCCACGACTGTCAGGGGCAAGAGACACGTCGCCAGCAATATCCCCAACGGTTTCCAAAGATGAGCGGAGCGATTCATTTCCTTATCAGAGGATCGGCAGGAAAGCCCTACGGATGAGAGCGACATTTTGCGAAACTGGGCGGTCGTGGCTCAATTTGAATTCGGTCCCTGTGGAACTGTGAGCCAATCGTCTGCGCAGTCGCTTTGTATCTCCTTTTTGTATCAGGGCACGGCTTCAGCCGTGCCGACCCAGACGCTTGGAAATAGTGGGCTTTAGCCCCCGGCAAACAACGGCTGATCCTCAATCTTGCCAAGTGGAAAGCCGCAGGGGCCAAAGCCCGAAGAACAAGGCCTGCCGGCGGCACGGCTGAAGCCGTGCCCTGATACAAAGCATAACTACCCGCAAAGGTTCGATTTCCGCAAGTCCTGTGATCGGAATTCAAACTGATGACACTACCAACTGGACCACCTTCTTGTGATGCCTGGGGCGCTACGATACACTTGACCCTCCTAGGACGGCCATGCCCGACGACACCGAACTCACCGACCGCGTTGTGATCACCTCGAGCGACGTCGCGTCGGCGCCTGCGGCTGACGCTCCGCCGTCCGTGCCCGCGCCGCCACCTCCGGCGCGTATTCCTTGGTGGGCCGCGACCATCGCTTCGGTGCTGGCGATTTGTCTTCCCCTGTTGTGCCTGTTTGCCTTGGCAATGCGCATCGCGATGCGGCAGCGTAGCGCTCTGCTTCGCGCCCGATGGAACGCGTTGCTGGGTACGCTGCTGATCGCCAGCGGACTGGCGACCTCGCTCGGCGCCGGTTACGTTTTCGTGTTGCGCACCGCGCGTCGTCAGGTGAATACGCCGGTCGTGCTGGGACTGTTGTCCCACGATTGGAGCGATTCGTTTCCGGAATTGCCCGTGGCGCAACCGATGACGCCGCAGGACCTCGTGGCGCGCATGAAGCCGCTGATTTTTATCGCCATGCCCGATCCCGGCGGCGTGCTGCTGAACGAAGCGTATCTGGCCACGGGACCGCTGGGAGCCGCCGTCATGTTGATGGCCGACGATCAAGGATATTTGCTGGCGACCAATCGCCACGTCGCCGAAGTGCCGGGCTTCGGATTCATCGGAAATAAAGATCGCTTGCTGGTGATTTCCAGCCAAGGCAGCACGGCGTTTGCCGAGATCGTGGCGCGCCATCAAAACATGGATCTCGCGTTATTGTGGGTGCCGCGTCACGGCGGCAGCGCGCGTTTCCGTCAACCGATTACGCGATACTCGAAGATCGCCGTGGGCAGTCCGGTGTTTGTGATCGGCCATCCGCAGCGCCTTTTCTTCACGCTGAGCAGCGGGCTGGTGTCGCGCTTGGGCGGAGATAATACGGTGCAGCTTTCCGCGCCGATCAGCCCCGGCAACAGCGGAGGACCGGCGTATGATAGCTTGGGTAATCTGGTCGGCGTTGTGACGTTTACAGTGGATAAAGAAATCACGCCCAACGCGGAGAATTTGAATTTTGCCACGCGCGCCGACGCTTTTTTGTCGGAAGATGGATGGACTTTCCGGGACGACGGGAAAATGATTTTGAAGAGATTCATTCAAGCAAATTAAGCTTTCATCGCAGGACTAGGAACTCCCTCATGGCTTCGATCAACGTTACCGTTTACGACTCCACGGAAAATAAGCGCGTCCCGGTGGAACTGCCCGACGACGCGCCGGCGAATCGCATCATCGCCGTTCTTATCGACAAACTCCAACTCCCCAAGACCGGTCCCGATGGCGCGCCGCTCAGCTACAAGTTTCATCACAAGAATTCCGGCCGGCAGATTCAGGATTCACAAACACTGAATGCGTCCGGCGTGAAAGAAGGCGATATTCTCCGGTTGCAACCTGAAATCACTGCCGGCGCCGCGAGGGAGAACTAAAGATGGGCGGCGGCCCGCTCCAAGTGCTGGAAAGCGAGTTGGCAGAAGACCGTTTCAGCCGCTTTCGCCTGATCTCGTGGTGGGATCAGGAACGAATCCGCGCCGCCAAAGTTGTGGTGGTGGGCGCGGGCGCGCTGGGCAACGAAATTCTCAAGAACCTCGCGCTGCTGGGATTTGAACGCGTGGTCATCGTGGATATCGATCGCATCGAGGAATCGAATTTGTCGCGCGCCGTGTTGTATCGCGATCACGATGTCGGCCGCTTCAAGGCGGAAGCCGCGGCGGACGCCTATCGCGTGCTTTATGACCGCGCGACTCCGGTGGCGCTGCCGAAAAACATTTTGTACGAAGTGGGACTGGGTTTATTCCGCTGGGCCGACTTGATCATCGCGGGACTCGACAATCGCGAGGCGCGCTGGTGGATCAATCGATGCGCGTGGAAAACGGATCGTCCGTGGATCGACGGAGCGATCGAAGGACTGCGCGGCGTGGCGCGCGTCTTTCTTCCCGGGCGTCCGCCGTGCTACGAATGCACGCTGAGCGAAGTGGATTGGCAAATCCTCAACCGTCGACTCTCGTGCAGTTTGCTCACGCGCGAGGAAATGCAATCCGGCAAGGTGCCCACCACGCCGACCACCGCCGCGGTGATCGCCGGCATCGAAGTGCAGGAAGGATTGAAGCTGATCCACGGATTGCCGGTGCTGCAGAGCAAGGGATACGTCTTCGACGGCGTCGAGCATACCTCGTACGTGGTGGAGTACACCGAAAACAGCGAGTGCATGAGTCATGAAGTGTGCGCGCGCGTCGTGCCGATAAAAGTTCCTTCGTGGGAGATGACGCTCGCGGGATTGCACGCCGCGGCGCGCCACGAATTGCGTTCGAACGAAGTGGTTTTGGAGTTCAGCCGCGACATCGTGCACAAGTTGGTTTGCCCGCCGTGCGGCGCGGAAGAAGAACTGTTCGCGCCGGTTGGGACCGTCGGCGCGGAACGGGCCCGCTGCCCGAAATGCGGAGGCCCGCGCGGCGTCACGGCGATTCATAGCTTTTCCGGCGCCGAAACGTTCGGCCATCGCAAACTGAGCGATCTTGGATTGCCGCTCTGGGACATGTTCACCGCGCGCTCGGCGACCGAAGAAATCGCCTTTGTGATGGACGGCGACGAAGCGCGCGTGCTCGGGAGGCCGCAATGAAGCGGCCGAAAAACGGAAACCCGGTGAAAATCGATTCGCGCATCGAGATCGGCCTGCACATTGTGCGCGAAATCCGCAGACACGCGCAGTCCTCGATGAGCGCGGAAATCTGCGGCGTGCTGATCGGCAAAGTAGACGGCAAGACCACGGTGATTGAAGCGTGCATCGCCGGCGAGAACGCCGCGCAGGGCGGTAGTCACGTGACGTTCACGCAAGACACTTGGACCCACATCTACAACATCAAAGATAAAAAGTATCCCGACGATCGCATTGTCGGCTGGTATCACTCGCATCCCGGCTTCGGCATTTTTCTCTCGGAGCACGATACGTTCATCCACAAGAATTTCTTCTCCGACCCGAGCCAAGTGGCATGGGTCTACGATCCGCACAGCGACGAAGAAGGATGTTTCGCTTGGAAGAGCGGGGAAATCGTGCGCGTGCCGGAGATTGTCTTGCGCGACGATCCGGGCGCGGACATCGGATCTCCCAAGAAGGAATCGTCGAAGAAAGAATCGAAGAAAAAAGAGCGCGCCGCCGAGACCGCCGAGGCGCACGATGAAAAAAGTCCTTGGCCGGATGAGCCGCCGCGAAGCGGATCGCGCGCCGCGCGCGTGATTGGCTTGACGCTCTCGCATCTCGCGGCGATTGTGCTCGGCTTTATTCTGTGCTGGTTGCTGATCACGCAAGTTCTGCTGGCGCCGCGCGCGTATCAACCGCCGCATTCCCAGGCGCCGCGGCTGCCGGCGCCCCAAGCGACGCCCAGGGCTCCGGCCGTCACTTCAACTGAAGGGAGTACGGCATGAGTGACGATCCGCAAACTCCCGAAGGCGGCGTCCCCTCGGCGGAGACGAAGTACCCCGACGCCGGCAATCGAATCCGCATCACGCTCGACGACCTGAACAATGTCGCGACGCCCGAAGTTTCTTCCCAAGGGTACGGCACCGTCGGTGAATCTCCGCTGCCGGAAGTGGCCGCCGATCCATCGAAGGGCAGCATTTTCCTGAAGTCGTGGTGTTACCTGGGACTCGCGGGACTCGGCGGATCGCTGGTGGCGTGGGCGATTTGCGAGCCGCGTTTCCGCGACGCCGGACGTCCCACGTGGGCTAACGTCATCTTGATTCCGCTGATGGTTGTGCTGTCGTGCGTTGGCTTCGGCGTGGCCGAGAGCATCGCCGAACGCTCGCCGCGCAAGGCCGCGATTCGCGGCGCGATGGCGCTGGCCATCGGCACCGTGCTTGGTTTCTTCTTCGACTTCGTCGCCAACATCATTTTCACGATCGGACTCTCCGTGTTGTTCCAGGCCGGCTCGGTGGTGGACCAGCACAACGCCGGCCTATGGTTCATCCGATCGATCGCCTGGGTGGTTTTCGGAATTTCGGGCGGCGTGGTGTACGGACTTGTGGGGCAATCGGGAAAGCGCTGCCTGTTTGGCATCGCCGGCGGCATGTTGGGCGCAGGTCTCGGTGGACTTTGCTTCGATCCCATCGCGATTTTCACGGGCGGTGCGGCGCTCAGCCGTGCGGTGGGACTCGGCCTGTTTGGTCTCGCCACCGGTGTGGCCATCGGCTTAGTGGAAAGCGCGTTGAAAGATCGCTGGATTTACGTGGCCGGCGGGCCGCTGGCCGGAAAGCAATTCATTTTGTACAAACAGCTCACCACCATCGGCAGCGATCAATCGTGCGATATCTATTTGTTCAAAGACCCCAGCATTCAGCCGCGTCACGCCGTGATTGAACTGCGCGGATCGCGCGTGTTGGTGCACGCGTCGGGCCCGGTGGCGGTGCAAGGCCGCCCCATTTCAAGCGGCACGCGCATGGATTATCTGGAGTCCGGCAACTCCATGCAAATCGGGCGATACCAGTTTGTGTATCGGGATCGGGAGCGGTCCCGCAGATGACGGCTTGTCCCTACTGCACGGCGGCGATCAACGCGGAAGACGCGCGCCACGATTGTCCCACCTGCGGCGTGGCGCATCACGCCGAGTGCTGGGAGGAAAACGGCGGATGCACGGTGTTTGGATGCGCGTCCGCGCCGGGAGATTCTCCCGCGGTCACGGTGGCCGCGTCCGATTTAGCCGCTTTGCCGCTGTCGTCACCTCTGTCGTCAACGCGCTTCGCGCCCGCGGCCGAGCCGCAGCCGGCGGTGGCGCCGCCGCCGATGCCAGGAAGCGAGCTCAGCGGCACGCCGCCTCCTCCGCCGCCCGACGCCGAGCGCGTGACCCATTTTTCATTCGGCGGATACAATCCGCCCGCGCCGCCGCCCATTTTTCGACCCGTTCCCTTGCCGATGCCGGCCATGATTTCGGTTTCCTTTACGCCGCCGAAAAACCGCGTGACTTATGTTTTGCTGGGTGTATTCTTGGGATATTTCGGCGCCCACAACTTCTACGCCGGATACAAAGGGCGCGCGCTGAGCCAACTGTGCATTACGATTTGCAGTTTTTTTCTGGGGTCGGTGGTTGCATGGATTTGGGCGCTCGTGGAAGTTTGCATGGTCGATCGCGACGCCAACAATGTCCTGATGGATTAGGAGGCCTTCGTGAATTATTTTGTGAAGCGCGGCGAACAGGAATTTGGACCGTATACGTTAGCCGATCTCCAGAAGTATGTGGCGAGCGGCAACATCAAACCCAGCGAAATGGCGCGCAGCGAAGGACTCGACCAATGGGTGACGGTGGAGCAGATCATCGGCAACATTCCGGCGTCGCCTCCGCCCACCAGTTACGGGAGCGTGCCCAGCTACGCCGTTCCCGGCGGCCCGCAAGCCGCAGCCTCCGCGTATCCCACTCCTCCGGGACTCCACTGGGGGCTGGTGTTGCTATTCACGTTCTTAACGTGCGGACTGTTCAGTTTTGTCTGGCTCTTCATTGAAGCCGGGTTCGTCCAAAAACTGCGAACCAGCAGCAAGCCGATGATGTTCTACGCCATCGGGATTCCCTTAGTGTTTGTGGCCAGTTTTGCTCGGGGCGCGGCGAACGGCATACAAGCAAACGCGGCAGACGGTCTGTTTAGCCTGATCGAACTGGCCGGCGCGGTGGTGATGGTCGTGGCCCACTTCAGCATGAAGAACGCGCTGGAGGAACATTACAACGGCCCCGAGAATATCAACCTGCAATTGAGCGGTGTGATGGTGTTCTTTTTCAGCTTCCTGTACTTTCAGTATCACTTCATGCGCATTCGCACCTGGAAAACGACAGGATTGCTGGAACCGCAATAGGAGTTCCGCAGAGATGATGACGCCACTGGAATCACCGAGGGTTCAGGCGCTGATCGCGTTGTCGGCCGCGGCATTCGCGGCGGTGATCTTGCGCGTTTTTCCGCCCTCGATGTATTCGTTTTATCCGCGGTGTCCGATTCACGAATGGTTCGGCGTTTTGTGTCCCGGATGCGGTGGAACGCACGCACTCGCCGCGCTGGCCGTGGGCGATTGGCGGGAAGCGTGGCGCGACAACGCGCTCGTGACACTGTCGGCGGTGTTCGCCGTGTTCCCGCTGTGCTTTGCGGTCCGCTGGAATCGCTGGCCGGCTTTCCTGGCAGCGCCCCGCGTGTCTCCCCTGGCGATCCGGTGGGCCTTGACGGCGGCCATGTTGTTCGCCGCCGCACGCAATCTCGACGCGCACGTCGCAAGGATGTTACGCTAACCCGATGATGTCACCGCGAGTCCGGCGCTTGGCTCAAGACTATCAGCGCCTACAAGTACGCTTTGCCGATTGGCCGCCGATCCGCATCACCGGAACCGCCGGGTTGCCGCCGGAAGTTTATCGCGTGACGTACGCGTTGCGCGGATTATACGTCGACCCCACGGGACAGATTCTGGCGCGCGAAGAACACGTGTTGGAAATCAATTTAAGCCTGGGATATCCGAAACGCGCGCCGCAATGCCGGATGATCACCCCGATTTTTCACCCAAATTTCGACGACGTCACCGTGTGTACCGGCGATTTTTGGGCGGCGTCGGAACAATTGGACGACCTAATCATCCGCATCGGCCGGATGATTGCGTATCAGGAGTACAACACGAAGAGTCCCTTGAATGGATTGGCGGCGCGCTGGGCGGCGGAGCATCCGCAATTTGTTCCCGTGGATCCACGCGAGATCGCGCCGCCGCTGATCGAGCGGGCCGACATGGAAGCGCACGCCGCCGTGCAAGTTGCACCAGCGCCCGTCGCTGAACCGGCGCCGGTGCCGGCGGAACTCCCCAGTTCCGATCCATGGTCCGCGCCGATTGTCGTTTCCGAGTAGCGTTAGGAAGGCGCGTCCGATGACAAGCCCCTTTTCGACGATCCCGGAACCCGATCCCAATTTCCGCCTGATTCCAGGGCTTCGGCAATCACTACTGAACTTTGCGATGGCCAACGCATCTTGCTGGATCGTGCTGGTCGTCCATGCAGGGTTTCGCGTTCCGTGGCGAGCCCTTGCGTTTCCCTATGCTGTTTTCGCGACGACTACTTTCCTGTCTCTTCCCATCATCCAATGGGGCCGCCAGCGGCTTCTTCGCGGGTACGTCGGCACGTTCTCTCTAGTATTCGCCGGATATTTTACGCTGGGCTTTGTTCAGTTCGTGTACTTTTCCTGGCGCCTCGGTTTCGAGACTTTTCTCGAAGCTTCTCGGATCGCGTTGTTTGCGCCGGTTGTGGCCGCCTCATCTTTCGCCGGCTATTGGGTGTTTCCGAAGGTTGCGCCCGAGATGTTCCGGACTCTGCAGGCCCGTCGAAAAGCAGGGGCCGGAAACTCCCGGCCCTGATGGGGCTGGGAAATGCGGGACAGCCGGACGGCCCCGACGGTCGTGTTTACGATCGGCCGCAGCGACGCGAACGGCAATCCGATTATCGCGATGGCGCCGCATTACGAGGAAACGTTCGGCGCGAACAAGAACACGGTGGACAACTACAGGTCGCTGATGCCGCTCGTACCGCGCGCGTTCCGCTACAACATTACGCTGCTGTCGAAGGGGAGCTTGACGAACCGGGCGTGCAGATCCAAGGACCGTTGAAGGTCCACGCACAAATCAATTACGAGCAGTTCCCGCCGGTGTTCATTCGCTTTCTGGCGCGGACCACCAGCGCGGAAGGTCCCTCGGGCAACAACATGGGACTGGTGAACGAAGGAACGATCGACACGTTTCTGAAAAACATCAAAGCAATCGCGACCGCGGATTTCACGGTAAACTTGACGGGCAACTAACGCCGTGCAAACGTCGTGCAAAGCCCTGAGGTCCTCAAGTGAATCGAGTTTTCTTGGTCATCGGTGCAGTCATGGTCCTCGCTGCGGCGGCACAAGCACAAAGTGTGCGCGTGGATGTCGCCGGCAACCCGCCACAATTTGTTAAGCGCGTCGATCCCACGTATCCCAGGTCCGCGCTTGAGATGCGCGTGCAAGGCGTGGTGCGCATGTCGGTGATCATCGGAGCCGACGGCCGCTTCCTGCGAGCCGAAAAGGTCTCTGGCGAGCCGCATCTGGTAGAAGCCGCGCTCAGCGCGACGAAACAATGGGTATTCGTCTCCACGGGAAAAGAAGAGTCGTTGCCCGTCACCGTTTTGTTCAGCTTCGATCAAGGCGATGACGGTCCGAATCGTCCCGATCATCTCGTGACGCAAGGCGAAGAGCTTGATTCCGAAGAAGCCCAGGCTCTGGAGCAGAGTCTTACTCGTGACGCAAACAACAAATCCGTGCGCGCGAAGCTGCTCGGGTACTACACGGTGAAAAGGAAGATTCCCGAGCGTCGCAAAATGCTGGCTTGGTTTGTCTCTCACGATCCTTCGTCAGTAGCGCTGATGACGGACCACGCCATTCTGTTCCCGCTCGGGAATTCCCTGGCGGATCCGGAGGGTTATCGGCATTTGAAGTCTCTGTGGCTCAAGTGCGCCGAAGTAAAGTCCCCTGAGAAGGCGGCATGGAGTAACGCGGTTCATTTTTTGTCTTGGCAGGATAAGCCGGAAGCCGAACGTATCCTGTTGGAACTGGATAAGCATCGAATGACGGTGAATATCCCCCCAGGTTTGCCGCCTCAGTTCCGTGAGGCCTTTTCGAACGGAGCCAACGGGATGTTCGCCAGAGAATTGGGAGCGCTTTACGCGAAGGCGCTGATGGGTCTCACGGCGAGGGACGATTCCGGAAAGCCAGTGTTTGATCCCGCCGACGCGAACAGCGAGTTCGCGCGACACGCCATGGCAGCGCTCGAGTCGTCTTCGAGCGACCAAATGCTGGCGGCGGCCCAGAGCACGTTTTCCACCTACCGCAACGACCAAGGTGATCCGTGGGAGTCGATTCTCGCGCGTATTCGGAAGCGCCGCGCGGAAATCGCGGGCAAATAGTCATGCCGCGACGCCGCTCCACGTTATCCCGATACTCCGCAACGGCTCGAAAGTATAGCGACTAGCAAATAGCCTGTGGTCAGTTCGAAAGCGTCGCGTTTTGTCGGATGATCTCTTCCGCTTCCGCCGGCGAGGAATATGGCGCGACTGTGCAATTTGGATGAGTGTTGCCGGTGATGAGCAGCGAAACTTTTTTCTCCAGGTCGCGGCGATAGAGAAGGATCACTTTCTTCGACGTTGCGCCGAGCAGGTAACCGGTTTCAAAGCCCATTCCGAACGACGATCCGGAGACTTCGGCGACAAACACGTCGCACTCCGCAAGCCATGCCATGTCGCGACGGTAAACCGCTTGCGGCCCAAGTTGGCGATCGGCTTCCCGCGCGGAGTCCTCGACCAAATGGCGCGTGAGCACAACGTGTCCCATTGCCTCGAGGATTGCCACGATTTGGCGCGCCGTGTCGACGGTGGAGCGGTCGCCGGCCACTGTAAATCCAAAGTAGATTTTCACGTTGTTACGTTATCACCCATTTGTGGTCGTAACGCATTGTACCCATTCCGTTTAACCCTTCGGTAGGTTCGTTTTGTAATTTTGATATTCACGCGTCGAATGTTTTGTCCTTAATGGCCTCGCGCATCAAAACCATTGTGACACATCGCCGTATCATGTCAGGGCGCCGCGAGACCTAACCGGCTGATTCCATGGACCAAAAAAAACGCAGTGCGATCTCTCGTTGGGCCCTGTGGACCTCGTGGTCCTGCCGCCGATAGAAATGTTTCCTGAACACCCGGCGGATCACGTTGACGTCTATACGCCATTAGCGTACAATAGCCACCAGATGGAATTCGTCGAGGCGAGCGTTTTCACCCGTCATCTCCGGACCTACATGGACGACGATGGTTATCGCTCCCTTCAGCAGCGGCTGGTTGCGAATCCGGAGGCTGGCGCGGTGATGCCCGGAACCGGCGGTTTTCGTAAGCTGCGATGGGCCGATCCGAGGCGAGGAAAAGGCCGCCGCGGCGGACTCCGAGTCATTTATTTCCATTTCTCGACCGCGCAGGTGATTTGGTTAATGACTCTCTACGACAAGGACGAGGCTGCGGACCTGAGCCCGAGCGAGAAAAAAGCCCTGAAGGCCGCGCTGGAATTGGAATTGCGAATCCGCAAGGAGAAAAACCATGGCAAAGCGAAGTATCTTTGACGAACTGATGTCAGGTGTCGCCGAGATGAAGGCTCATCGCGAAGGCAAGATCACTCTGCGGACACACAAGGTCGAGAAGAAGCAGCTTCCTCGCGTCGAGTCGCGGCTGATCTTGGATACGCGAAAGAAGCTGCATTGTTCGAGGGCGGTGTTCGCGCGGAGACTGCATATCAACGAGAGGACGCTGGAGAAGTGGGAACAAGGGCGCGCGAAACCCAACCCGCAGGCGGCCGCGTTAGTCTTGCTGGTTCGGCGCTATCCCGATACTCTCCAGCGCCTCGACAAAATTGCGGGGACCAAGTAGCGTAGGCCTCAATTTGATGGTGTCGCGCTCTGACAAATAATCTCTTCCGCTTCCGCCGGCCACCGTGAATCCGAAGTAGATTCTCACGGTGTCTACGTTATCACGCGACAAGTTTGTGATACATTGGCCCCGCCGAGGTGACAAATGAGCGAAGCAAACAAGAAACTTTTCCAACGTTGGATGCAAGACGTGTGGAACGAAGGCCGCGAGGCGACCATCGACGAACTGTGTGCGCCGGATGTCGTGGGATACGGCCTCGGCGACGTCGATCCTGTGCTTCATGGTCCCGCAGGATTCAAAGTATTCTGGCGCAATCTTCGCGGCGCGCTGTCCGATCTTCGTATGACCGTTGACGATGTGGTTGCCGAAGACGATCACGTGATTGGCCGGATCGTTCTCGAAGGCGTGCATTCCGGCGACACGCTCGGTGTGCCGGCCAGCCGGCGAAAGGTCCGGGTCGCCGGAATTATTTGGTTGCGCATCGGCGAGGGCCGCATTGTCGAAGCGTGGAACAGTTGGGACCAACTAGGCTTGTTGCGCCAGATCGGCGCGCTGGCATCGCCGAATCAGGATCAATTCATGACGGCGCGGACGTAGCCGTTTGCGCATACCGCAGCTTCTTCAGCCGAAGGCAGATACCAAAAAGAAGTAATCACGGCGTTGCCCACTTTGACGCTATTCCACGCGCTCGCCCGTCCCAGACGGCTCGGATTTTGTTACAATATAAAGGCAGTTCGAATCCCAGCGTCATCCTAAGCGGAGAAAACGAAATGTCTACAATGGAAGCCGTTCTCGACGAACCACAGTCTGTGGTCGAGAAGCGGCAAGTGGTCAACGATTTCAGCATCCAAGTGGCGACCGCCAACGGTAGCGGCAGCCAGACCTCCAATATGGTGCTGTTGCGCTCGATTTTTCAGATGGGCGTGCCGGTTTCCGGCAAAAACCTGTTTCCCTCGAACATTCAGGGCCTTCCCACGTGGTTCACCATTCGCGTGAACAAAGACGGCTACATCGCGCGGCGCGAAGAAATCGATTTCATGATCTGCATGAACCCCGAGACGGCGCGCGAAGATATCGCCAATCTCGCACCCGGCACGCCGGTCATCTACGACGAGCCGCTCAAGCTCAATTTGGTGCGCGACGATTTGCAATATTTCGCCGTACCGTTCGACAAACTCGTGGTTCCGGTGTGTCCTGAAGCGAAATTGCGCAAGCTCGTGAAGAACATGTTGTATACGGGCGTCGCGGCGCTTTTGTTGGGCATCGACATGGCGGAGATCGAGAAGGCGTTGCGCAAGCAGTTCGGCAAGCGCAAGGCTAAGGCCGCCGATTTGAACTGGGGCGCGTGCAAAGCGGGCTTCGATTTCGCCGCCGAGCACTTTAAGCCGCTGGCCTCCATGAAAGTGGAGCACATGAACAAGACGCAAAACATGGTCATCATCGACGGCAACTCCGCCGCCGCGCTGGGCTGCTTGATGGCCGGCGTGACGGTGGTGGCGTGGTATCCCATCACGCCGAGTTCGTCGCTGGTGGAAACGTTGATCGAATACTTGAAGCGTTTCCGCGTGGACAAAGAAACCGGCAAGGCGTCGTTCGCCGTGGTTCAGGCGGAAGACGAAATCGCCTCCATCGGCATGGTGATCGGCGCGGGATGGGCGGGCGCGCGCTCCATGACCTCGACTTCGGGTCCCGGCGTTTCCCTGATGTCCGAGCTGATCGGCTTGGCGTATTACTCGGAAGTCCCCGGCGTGGTGGTCGACGTGCAACGCGTCGGACCCTCCACGGGATTGCCCACGCGCACCGCGCAGGGCGACGTGCTGAAGAACCTGTTCCTTTCGCACGGCGATTCCAAACACATCCTGCTCTTCCCCAGTTCGGTGAAGGAAGCGTATGAAATGGCGCAGACCTCCTTCGACATGGCGGAAGAATTTCAGACCATCGTCTTTCTGATGCTCGATCTCGACTTGGGCATGAACTATTGGATGTCCGAGAAGTTCGGGTATCCGGAGAAGGGAATTACCCGCGGCAAGGTTTTGAACGCCGAGGAATTGGAGAAAGCCGGCAAGTTTGGCCGCTACACCGACGTGGATGGCGACGGCATTCCCTATCGCACCGTCCCGGGCACGCATCATCACCTGGCGCCGTATTTCACACGCGGCTCGGGACACAACGAGAAGGCGCTGTATTCGGAGAAGCCCGGCGATTACAAGAACAACATGGATCGTCTCGCCAGGAAGTACGAGACGGTTCGCACGCGCGGTCCCAAGCCGGAAGTGTTCGAAGCGCCCGGCGCGGAAATCGGCATCATCGCTTGCGGAACGAGCCACTGGGCCGTCACCGAAGCGCGCGACATACTGGCGGCGAAGGGCGTGAAGACATCCTACTTGCGGCTGAAGTTCCTGCCGCTTGGTCCGGTGGCCAAGGGATTCATCAACCAGTACAAGCGCGTTTACATCGTGGACCAGAATCGCGACGGCCAGCTCTACGAGGTGATTCGCATGGATATTGCCGCGCAGGAATGCTATCGCCTGCGCACGGTGCGCCACTACGACGGAATGCCGATTCCGGCGTCGTCGGTGGTAGATCAGATTCTGGAACAGGAAAAGAAATCATAAGAGCGCCGCGGCCCGAGCGCGGCGCGTTGGCGCAGCGCAGCGGGGCACGCGAAGCGATCGAAAAGGACAAAAAATGAGTACGACAGTCGCAGCACCTCCGCCGTCCGGAAAAAAAGTAAACCGCTTGGGTCTTGAATTGCCCGTGTATCGCGGCTCGAAGACCACGTTGTGCGCCGGATGCGGCCACAACGCGATTACCGAACGCATCATTGACGCGTTCTTTGAAATGAACGTCGACCAGTACAATGTCGCGAAGCTCAGCGGCATCGGCTGCTCGTCGAAGGCGCCGGCGTATTTCCTAGGGCAGTCGCATGGATTCAACGGTTGCCACGGCCGTATGCCTCCGGTGGCCACGGGCGCGGTCCTCGCGAATCGCGACCTGATCGCCATCGGCATCTCGGGCGACGGCGACACCGCGTCGATCGGCATGGGCCATTTCATTCACTTGATGCGGCGCAACCTGCCGATGATCTACATCATCGAGAACAACGGCGTCTATGGACTCACCAAGGGACAGTTTTCCGCCACCGCCGACGTGGGATCGAAGTTGAAGACCGGCGTGATCAACGATCTTCCGCCCATCGACACGTGCGCGTTGGCCATCGAACTCGGCGCGACGTTTGTGGCGCGCTCGTTCTCCGGCGACAAGGCCCAGCTCCACGCGATCCTGAAGGCCGCGATTGCCCACAAGGGTCTGGCGATGCTCGACATCATCTCGCCGTGCACCACGTTCAACGACCACGTGGGATCCACCAAGAGCTACGGCTACATGAAGGATCACGAAGAGCCGATCCACGGCGTGGAATTCGTGCCGTTCTTCGAGGACATCGCCATCGAGTACGACGAAGGCACCGAGACCGACGTGAAAATGTTCGACGGATCGACCTTGCGCCTGAAGAAACTCTCGCGCGATTGGAATCCCACCGACCGCATTGCGTCGATGAAGGCGCTGCACGAGTCGGCCGGCGACCAGAAGGTGCTTACCGGCGTGCTTTACGTTGACGAGACCAAGCCCACGCTGGTCGACATGCTGAACTTGGTCGATCAACCGCTGTGGAACTTGCCGTTGTCGGTGACGCGTCCGCCGAAGGAAGTGCTCGATACGGTGATGGAAGAACTTCAGTAAGCGTCCTGCATCCCGAAAAACAGGGCGGCGCTTCGGCGCCGCCTTTTTTTTGCCTACACTGTGGCGGCTATGTTCAAATGTCTCGATGCGGCCGGTGAGTAAGGTGAAAGTCGCGTCGGTTTTGGGAGGTCTCTTCGGCCTCATCATCGGCGTCGGGTACGCCGCGCTCACCGATAATACCGGCCGGTTTCCCCATTATTCTCTTCCTCCGGTGAGTCCCGGCGCCGCGCTCATTTTCGCAGTCGCGGTTTTCGCCGTGCACTTTCCGATGGTGGCGCTTCACGAACTGGGGCACCTCGCCGCCGGTTGGTTTTGCGGTGCGCACATTACCATGCTGGCGATTGGCCCGCTGACGTTGCGGCGCGCGGGTCGTGGCTGGAAGTTGGTCGCGAGCAGCGGCAATCGCAGCGGGGGATTCGCGGGCGTGGTGCCGAAATCGCCGGATCGCTTGCGAGAGAAGATGATCGCGATCATTGCCGCCGGTCCGTTGACGACACTCCTCAGCGCCACAATCGGCGCGGTGCTTCTCTGGCAAGGAAAATTGAGCGGATGGATCGCGCCGGTGATCGCCGCCTTTGTGTTTTTGAGTTACCTGCTTGGGATCTCCGAGCTCGTCGTCTCGCAGGGGAAAGGAATGTTCACCGATGGCGGCCGTTTGCGCATGCTTCTGCGCAACGACGAACGCGGCGTGCGTTGGTGCGCGACGGTGGCGATCGTTTCATCGGATCAACAAGGCGTCCGGCCGCGGGATTGGGACCCGGCTTTTGTGCAACTATTGGTTCGCTCGCCCGATCGATCCTCGGATTCCGCCGCTGCCGCGCTGCTGGCATACAGTCACGCGGCGGGTCGCAAGGAAGTGCCGCAGGCTTCCGATTACATCGATCGAGCGATGGCCATCGTCAACGGCTCCGAGCCCATGCCGCCGTTGCTCAAGACGGTGACTTTGCTTTCCGCCGCGGCCTTTGAAGCCACGCATCGCCGCAATCTGGATATCGCGCGAGCGCTGTGGTACACCGCGACCGCCGTGCCGGGCGAGCCCGAGTACCTGCGGCCTGCCGCCGAGGCCGCGATTTTTCTGGCCGAAGGCGAACAAGAAAAAGCTCGTGAAGCGGCGGCGCTGGCCTTGCGTCTGATGCCCGATCCTCCCGTGACCGGCTCTGAGAAAACGGCGGTGGAAGGTTTGCGCACGATTCTTGACGCGGCTTCGCAGCCAGTACTTTCGCGTTACAACTCCAACGAGCTCGCGTAGTTTTTTCGCGCACACCGGCGATGCCACTGCGGTATTCTGGTGCGCATCATGAGAAAGCTCGCTGGATTGTTCGCCTTGGCCGTCGGGATTTGTCTTGTTTCCTCCGCACCGCTTTTTAGTCAGCATGGACGTGAAAAAGAATCCGACGACGGCGGCACGCAACGCGAACGCGCCGAGTGGTTCCTGCATCAGCGAGTCTATCCCGGCACGCAGATCCCGCCGGGCGCGCGTCTCAACGCGCTTCGGCAGCTTGAGCATCTCCGAGCGCTGGACCTGCAACATCCTCACGCGCTCTCGGCAACGCAGTGGACCAATATCGGCCCGCGCGGGGTCAACGAGGAGGGCGTGCTTTTCTCCAATGGACGCGTCGGCGCGATGGCCATCGATCCCCGCAGTGTCGGGGACGGTCACGACATCGTGTATGTCGGCGGTTCGGACGGCGGGATTTGGAAGACCACGGATTCCGGCGCGACTTGGACTCCGGTCGCCGATAACCAGCCATCGCTCTCCATCGGTGCGCTGGCGGTTGATCCCTCCACGCCCACCACGGTCTATGCGGGAACCGGCGATCACAATCTTTACCCCGGTGTGGGGATCTTGAAATCCACCGATGGCGGGCAAACCTGGACCAGTATCGTTGGACCGTTCAACGATCAGCAAATCACAGGGCTGGCGATCAATCCGGCCAATACGAAAATTATTCTCGCCTCCTCGGTCCAGGGAGGAATCTACCGATCCGCGGATGCCGGTCAGACCTGGACGGTGGCGCTCGCAGCTTCGGCCGATGCGGTTTACTTTGGCCAGGGAGGGACGGTAGCCTACGCCGCCGTCGCGCCGGGTTATGGATTCAAAACTGGCGGACTGTACAAATCCGCAGACGGCGGCGCGACGTGGAGCGCCGCATTGGGCACGGGCGCAACCGCTCTGCCGGCGCCGTCATCGATGGTCTGGGCGCGCATGGCGGTGGCGCCTTCGGATTTGAACACCGTTTACCTGGGGTTTGAAAACAGCACCGGGGGACTGCTGGGACTCTATAAGACAGTCGACGGCGGACAAACGTGGAATCAACTCGGGCGCGTCCTCGATTATTGCAATCCGCAATGCGGGTACAGCCACTATCTCAGCGTGCATCCCACCAATCCCAACATCGTTTTTGCGGGAGGCATCGGATTGTATCGCAGCATCGATGGCGGCACGACCTGGACCGACGCGATCAACGAGAATCTGGGTGCCAACGGCGTGGATACCCATGTCGATCAACAGGCGATGGTTTGGACACCCAACGGCGCAACTTTTTATTTTGGCAACGATGGCGGAGTCTACAGCACCAGCAGCGCCTCGCAGCCGGTGATCAACTTCACGAATCTCAATGGCAACCTGACGCTGACGCAGTACTATCCGGGCCTGGCGATTCATCCCACCAACATCAATCAGGCCATTGGAGGCACGCAGGACAACGGCATGGAGCGCTACAACGGCTCCGCGGTTACGGAGTGGGTCACCTGCGGCGACGGCGGATGGGCGGTCTACGATCCGGCGAATTCATCAACCATCTACGCCGCTTGCATCAGGGGCGACGTTCGCCGGTCGACCGATGGGGGCGATACGTGGACCCAAGTCGGCAACAATATCCCGCCGGGAGTGACGAACTTCATTGCTCCGCTGGTGATCGATCAAAACAGCCGCGTCTATTTTGGGACCGACACGGTCCTGCAAACAACCGACGGGGGAAATACCTGGAATCGTATTTCGCCGGCCATCGGCAACGGAACTCCCATTACTTCGTTGGCGGTCTCGCCGAACAATGCGAACACGATCATCGCCGGGACCTTTCAGGGAAAAGTCTACATAACGACGAACGCCTCCACATGGAATGACAAGACCGGCACATTGCCCGGGAGATCGGTTACACAAGTGATTGCGGACCCATCCAACGTCACGACGTTCTACGTGCTCTACTCGGGATTCAGCAGCGTGACGCCATCCACGCCCGGCCACGTTTTCCGTTCGCAAGATAGCGGCGCGACGTGGAAGAGCATCGACGGGAATTTGCCTGACATTCCGGCGGACGATCTGGCGGTGGACCCCGATATCGCCAACACCCTGTATCTCGCCACGGACTTGGGCGTCTTCGTCAGTTCCAATGGAGGAACTTCGTGGAGTTCCTTGGGGAGCGGATTTCCCAACGTCGCGGTGATGGGACTGAAGCTCCATCGGCAATCGCGCACACTACGCGCGGCAACCTACGGTCGTGGACTGTGGGATCTTTCGGTGCCGTGCAGCGGCCAAAATCCGCCGCCATCGATCACGGCGATCTCTCCCGCCATCCAGACGGCGGGATCGCCGGCCTTCGCGCTGACGGTTACCGGTTCCGGTTTCGGCCCAGGATCGGTGGTGCAGTGGAACGGTGCTTCCAGGGTCACAACCGGCACTGGCACGCAGTTGTCCGCCGCGATCACCGCCGCCGACATTGCCACTGCGGGAACGGCCTCGGTGACGGTGTTCATGCCCGCACCCGGCGGCGGCGTATCGAATCCGTTTGTGTTTGTCACGGGCGCGACGAATCCCACGCCTACGGTCACTTCCATCAGTCCCGGCACGGTCAATGCCGGATCGGGACCGGCCACAATCACCGTGAATGGCACGAATTTTCTGGCTGGCGCCGCGGTGCAATGGAATGGCGCTCCGCACGCTTACGCTTTGGTGAATCCCACGCGCCTGCAAATCGCCGCCACGGCGGCGGATCTGGCCTCCGCCGGTTCGGCGAACATCACGGTGACGAATCCCACGCCGGGCGGCGGAACCTCCAATGCGCTGACTTTGTTTGTGACGAATCCACGCGCCGGTGTGGAGATTGCCGGGAGTCCTTGGCTATACCCCGCCTCGACGATCGCGGCCACCAGCGCGCCGCTGGGCGCGGTTCAAAAGGTCAACTTTGATAATGCCGGGAATCTGCTGGTTCCCGATACCAGCAACTGTCTGGTCTATCGGTTGAACGTCGCGAGCGGGAATCTCAATACGATCGCCGGCACCGGCAATTGCGTGGGCGGCGGATTGTATCGTCTAACCGGACCGGCACAAGCAGTCAGCGATTCCAAGGGCAACGTTTACATTCTCGATCAGTTTTCATTTCGCGTGGTCAAACTGAACAGCGACACATCGATGACCACCGTAGTGGGCGGCGCGCAGGGTTTCGATGTCGGTGACGGCGGGCCGGCCACTTCGGCATCTCTTTCTGTGTCCGAATCCCTGGCCTTCGATTCGGCGGGAAACCTCTATATCTCCGACACCAATGCCTACCGAATCCGTAAAGTCGACCCGAGCGGCATCATCACCACGATTGCCGGAACCGGTACCCCCGGCTACTCCGGCGACGGCGGACCCGCGATCTCGGCGCAAATCAATTTTGTCCAATCGTTGGCGATTGATTCGGCCGGCAACCTGCTTTTCGCCGACACGGACAATAATTGCGTTCGCAAGATCGATGCCGGAGGAAAAATTTCAACCGTCGCCGGACAGTGCGGCCAAACCAAGTCCGGCAGCACCGGCGATGGCGGGCCCGCCACGAGCGCGTTGTTTGCGCAACCGAAGGGCATCGCACTCGACTCCGCCGGCGATCTTTACATCGCCGACACAGGCAACAGTCGCATCCGCAGAGTCGATGCATCATCGGGCCTGATTACCACGGTTGCGGGAACCGGCGTGCTGTCGTTTTCCGGAGACGGCGGTACGGCCACGAAAGCGGCGCTGAATCGGCCCCAGGGAGTGGCCATCGATTCAAGCGGGAATCTCTGGATCGCGGACAGCGGCAATTACCGCGTCCGGATGGTCGCCGCGGCGAGCGGCCAGATCAATACCGTCGTAGGCAACGGCGGATTTAAGTTTGCCGGCGACGGTGGGCCGGCGACGAACGCCAACTTCAACGGGCCCCAGGGCGTCGCCGTCGATGCGGCAGGAAATGTGTACGTTGCCGATACCAGCAACCATCGCATTCGCAAGATCACCACCGACGGTGTAGTGAGAACCATCGCAGGAAACGGCACTCCGGGATTCTCCGGCGACGGCGGCCCGGCCGTCAATGCCGCGCTCAGCAGCCCGCAGAATTTGGTCGTCGATCCGCAAGGCAACGTGTACATCGCCGATTCCGGAAACGACCGCGTGCGGCGCGTGGGCACGGATGGAAACATCAGCACCTTTGCGGGCGGCGGCGCGAGCCCGAATGATGGACAAGCGGCTACCGCGGCGTTTCTTGCGGGTTTCCAGTCCGCCCTCTTTCACGATGGGACGAACCTCTACATCGGCGACAACAGCCGGCTTCGCATCGTGACGCCAGACGGCAAGATCAACACCGTGGCCGGATCGTTCAGCGGGTTTCAATCCACCGGTGACGGTGGACCCGCAACGAAGGCCGGGATCGCCGGCGTCGCGGGAATAACGATGGACGGCAGCGGCAACATTTTCCTCGCTACCAATCATTCAGTTCGCCGAATCGGAACCGATGGAATCATCAACACGGTTGCGGGCACCGGTGTGCTGGGTCCGGATTTCCAGCCACAGATCGCTCCTCCCGCGATCCTGGCGACCAGCACGGCGGATCTGCAAGGCCCCTTCGGCTTGGCGGCGGATGGCGCTGGAAATGTAGCCATCTCCGACGATGCCGGGGTCATTAATCGCGTCTACGAGTTGAGCCCGGTGGGTTCATTCACAACTCTCGCCAGCGGAGCGGACACTACAATCGGCGCTCGGGTGTTATCGCCGCATGGACTGGCTGTCGACGGGGCAGGCAATTTATACATTGCCGACACCGGCAACGATCGCATCCTGAAAATCCCCGGCGCAATGGCGTCGGTCCCACTGCCGGTGGCGCCGAATAACGGTATCGTCAACGGCGCCAGCTTTGCGCCATCAGCCGCGGTCAGCCCGTGGTCGATTGCATCATTGTTTGGATCCAACCTGGCCAGCCGGACCACAGGCGCCACAACTTTGCCGTTGCCGACTTCGCTCGGCGGCACATCGGTTGTTGTGAATGGCGCGCCCGCGCCCTTGTTCTTCACTTCAACGGGACAAATCAATTTCCAAGTGCCGGTGGAAGCGACGGGGACATCGGCGACGGTTGCGGTGTCGTCGCGCGGCGCGGTGGGCAACTCCGTCACGCTGGCGATCGCGCCCGCGGCGCCCGGCATTTTCACGGCGGACTCGAGCGGACGGGGTCAGGCGGCATTGCTCAACCAGGACAGTTCACCAAATAGCGCGACGAATCCCGCCGCGGCCGGCAGCGTGCTGCAAATTTTCGCGACCGGTTTGGGCGCGACGTCGCCCGCGGTTGCCACGGGGAAACCGGGCGCCAGCTCCGCGCCGTTCAACCAGACCACCACGACTCCCGTAGTGCTTTTCAACGGGACTCCTTCGCCGAGCGTGCAATTTTCCGCAGCCGCGCCGGGATTTGTGGGTCTTTATCAGGTGAACGCGGTGATCCCGCTGGGGACCGCCTCGGGAACGGTGACGTTGCAGATCCAAATCGGCGGCGCGACGAGCAACACGGCGACCATAGCCGTGAAATAATGAGCCGTGAAATAATGGTGCACTGTGAGTAAGAACGAATCGACGAAACCGAAGAGTGATCGTCCCCACATGCCGGGCTACGGCATCGTTCCCGCCGATCAAGGCGACCTGTTGCCTTGGGAGTGGGCCGAAAAACGCCTGTCGGAGTCGCACAACTATTGGATTTCCACGGTGCGTCCCGATGGCCGGCCGCATTGCATGGGCGTGTGGGGCGTGTGGGCGGAGAATCAGTTTTGGTTTTCCAGTGGCGCGCAGTCGGTGAAGACCAAGAATCTTCTGAAAAACGCCTATTGCGTGATCTGCACCGAAGATGCCAGCCAGCCGGTGGTGCTGGAGGGAACGGCGCGTCAAATTACCGAAACGCCGAAGGCCGCCAGCGCTGTCTACAAAGCGAAATACAAGTACGAGCTCGATCCAGCGATGGGCCCGATCTTCGTGGTCACGCCGAAGGTGGCGTTTGGCCTGGTCGAATATCAAATGATGAAGACGGCCACGCGCTGGAAATTCTAGCGCCTACTTGGCCGCGAGAAACTTGTACGCTTGCATTGCGACGTTCGCGTCCACGATCGGGCCGGAAAAGCTAAACCGAAAACGCTTCCTTGCCTTCCTTCTGCACCGCCGGCACCACGCCACCCGCCGACTGGATCCGCAGCGCAATGGCACTCACGGGATCAGCGCGAAATTCGCGCGTGCCGAGCCGCACCACGCCCGCGGCGGCGTCGATGGAAATCGCGTCGCCGTCGTGGACCGCGGAGTGAAACGCGTCGTCGTGCACCAGGAAAAACGGAATCGCTTCGTTCACCAGATTCCGTTTGTGGATGTACGCCACCGACTTGGCGATCACCGCCTTGACGCCCGAGTACTTCAGCGCCCACGCGGCGTGTTCGCGGCTGCTGCCCGATCCCCAGCCTTCGCCGGCCACGCAAATATCTTCGCCACGGGCGACGCGCGCGCGAAAATCGGGGCGCACGTAGCGGAACGCCGCGTCGGCGATCGCCGCCGGTTCCACGAGGTGGCAGAATTCGCCGGGAATCATCGCGTCGGTGTCCACGTGATTGCCAAAGAGTTGCGCATGGCCGCGAATTACTCCGTTGGCATGCGCCGCTGCCGCGTGCGTGGCGTGCGCCGCCGCGACCGAAGAGGTATCGGGCTCGGCGATGCGAATTTCCGGCGGCGATCCCGCTGGTTTCAAGTACGACGCGAACTCCGCAGGAGATAGCGCCGCCAGTAACGGGCGCGGATCGGCGATCCGCATCGAAATCGCGCTCGCCGCGACCGTCGGCGCGCTGGCCAGCCAGGCAATCGATCCTTGTCCCATGCGATTTTCGAAGTTGCGATTTTGGCTCGACAGCCAATTCTCGCCGGGACCCGCTTTGTCGCTGGCGATTCCCAAGCACATCGAGCATCCCGACGCGCCCACGCGGAAGCCGGCGCGTTCGTAAATCGCCAGCAAGCCTTTGGCGCGCAAGTTCTCGGCGATTTCCCGCGATCCGGGGACCATCAAACGAGGCGCATCCGGTTTGGGCACGCCGTTCTCCAGCGCCTGGCGCAACACCATCGCGCCGAGGATCAACTCTTCTTCGGTGGTGGTGCACGCACCGATGAACATGCCTTGCATTTCCATTCCCGCGACTTGATCGACCGGAAAAACATTGTCGGGTGAAAACGGTTTGGCCACTTGCGGCGCGATCTTCGACAAATCGAACGCGTGACGCGCCACGTACTCGGCGCCTTCGTCGGCGCGAAAGTACAGGGCCGCCTTGTTGTCGCTGTGCCGCGACGCCAGCAGGGCGGCCGTGGCGCGATCGGCGGGGAAAATGCCGTTCAGTCCGCCGAACTCGGCGGTCATGTTGGCGACCGTGAACCGAAAGTCCGTGGAAAAATCCTCGAGCGCGTCGCCGACGTATTCCACCGATCGCTCCATCGCCGTGGTGTTGCGTCCCAACTCGCCCAGCGTCTTCAGGATCACGTCTTTGCCCGTGATTCCGAATGGCAAGCGATTGTTGTACGCCACTTGGATCGCCTCGGGCACTTGAATCCATGTTTCGCCGAGAACCATGGCGATGCAAACGTCCGCGCCGCCCAGGCCAATGGCGAACGTGCCTAATCCACCGTGCGACGAAGTATGCGAGTCCGCGCCGATGACGGTTTGTCCCGGCTGCACCAAGTCGCGATAGAACTTGGTGTGCATGATGGTTTCGTTGGCATCGTAAAAGTGTTTGAGCCGCGCTTCCTGTGCGAACTCGCGAGAGAGACGCACGAGTTTTTGGGTGCGCGGATCGTTGGCCAGCGTGTTGGGATCGACGGTGTGATCGAGCGCCAGGTAAAAACGCTCGCCGTTGGCGAGCTTCGGACGGCCCAGCTTTTCGTACGTGGCGTTCATGCCGTTCCACGCCAACTCGGAGGAAATCGTCCAATCGACGCGGATGCGCAGGATGTCGCCGGTTTCCACCCAAGGGCGCGTCCAGCCGATCGCGTGATGACGCAGGATTTTCTGCGTCAGCGTCATGGGCGTTTGGCTCACAGCTTCATTCTAGCAGGAAGGGAAAGACGAGGCCGAGCCACGAGGCCCGAGGCCCGAGTAAAAGCTTGCTGACTCGGAACTCGGGCCTCGGAACTCGGAACTATGTCTTACTGCATCGTGATAGTCGCCTGCGCGCCCGTGGCGATGCCGCCCACCGACACGACAACGAGCGCATCGCCGGACGGAACGCCGCTCGGAATCACGACGTTCACTTGATACAACCCGGCGAAACCCGGCGCCATGCCGGCGTACTGCACCGTGGCCGCTTGTCCGCCGATCATCACCGTGACCGGTGACACCGTTGCGTCGGTGCCCGCGGACGCGTTGCCGTCCGCCAGCGGCGTTTGCACCGCGCCGAGACCCGTGGCGTAGAGCAACACCACTTCGCCCGCTTTCGCCGGCGCCGTGGCGCTCACCGCCGAGTAATCGGCGCCATGCAGAAATGCGCCGGGTCCCGTGCCGTTTTGCGACACCGTGAACAACGCCGGCGACGCCGGCGCGAGCATCACGGTTTGCGGCGGCGTGATCACGCCGTTGCTTGACACGACCACGTCCGCTTGCGCCGCGCCTTGCACCTCCCACGGCACTTCCAGGTTGATCTGCTGCGGTGAAGTGCTCGTCGAAACCATCGCGGCGGGGAAGCCGCCGATGGTCACGCTGACGCCCGCGAGCGACGTCGGCAGCGGCAAGGATGACGCGATGCCCGTGCCGGTGGAGAGATTCACGCCGAAGATCGACACCAGCCCGCCGGCCGTGAGCGGCGTGGGTGACGGCGCGTAACTAGCCGCGCTCACCGTGCCGCCTTGATAGACCAGCGCGCTGGTCACGGTGTCGGACTCGATGTCGCCCGACACGGACACGGCGTTGGAAACCGCTGTGCTGGTCTGCGCGTTCGCAGTGAGCACGAGCGGTCCCGCCACCAACGCCTCGAAGACGCCGGAGTACGTACCGTCGCCGTTGTCGGTCAGCACAAGCGACGGTTCGGTGTTCGATGAACTCACCGTGACGGTCGCGCCTGTTACGGCCGCGCCCGTTTGGTCCATGAGATTGAATGTGACGTTCAATCCCATGTTCACTTGACTGATGAATCCGATCGCGGGAGCGGAAAAGAATCCCGTCAGCGTGGGAGTCGCGGCCGCACCGGCGACGCCGCTTGTAATCGCGCCGCCACTGCTGGTTGCCTGCCCACCGGTCGCGACCACCACAAGATGGACGCGCAGTGTCACGGTGTTCGTTCCGGTCGCGGTAGCCGCGGGCGTGAAGACCACGCTGCCGTCATACACGCCGGCCGCGAGGCCCTTCGTGTTGACCGACACAGTGATGGCGGTGGTCGTGTTGCCCGATGTCGGCGTTGCGCTCAGCCACGTTCCACCGGAATTGGTGGAGACGGCCGCCGTCCAAGCGAGCGTCGCGCCGCCTTCCACTTCCAGCAGTACGCTCTGCGGTCCCGGACTCGATTGGCCCGCGACGGCGCTGAATCCAATGCCGCCGGGTTCCACTTCCAACTCTATCGACTCGTTCGCCCCGTGCACCTTTAGCGCGACGACCACGTCGTGCGTTACTTGCGACGCGCCGGGCGTTTGAATTTCGATCTTGCCGAGGTACCAACCCGGAGCAAGCGTCCCCGCGACGCTCGCGCTCACCGACGCCGTGGTGAAACTCGACGTGGTGATCGAGCCGGACGTGGGCGAAACACTCAGCCAGTTACCGCCGCTTGCCGTGCTGGCCGCCGCGGTGAATGAGAGTCCCGTGGCTTGGCTGGTGATGTGAATGTCACGGCTCGCCGGCGTGACCACGCCTTGGCCGAAGTGAAATTCCATTACCTTCGGATGCACGTGGACGACCGGTTGCGACGCGCCGTCGACTTCCATGTACACGTGCGTCACCGCGGTTTGGCTCGCGCCGCTCACGTTGATTTTTGCGGAGTAAACTCCTTTCGCGAGACCCGCGGAATTCGCCGTCACGGTTACGGCGGAAGGAGTAGTGCCCGACGTCGCGCTCAGTGAGAGCCATGACGTGGCGGCGGTGGAGTCATACGCGATGGTGGCGGTCCAGGAAATGGTTCCCGATCCGCCGTTGGTGATATTGAGAGTTCTCTGTTGCACCGTTCCGGTCGATGGACACGCTTTTGGAGGCGCACAATTATCGTCGGGATCGAAGAACATCACCGGCGGATCGAGATCCAGAGCCGGCGGCTTCGTTGCCGCTACGTTGAACGTAACGCTCACGGTGCCAACCGAACCGCCTGACGTGACCGCGACGGTTCCACTGTAAGATCCCGCTGCGAGTCCCGTGGGATCCGCCATCACTTTCAGTGCATCGTTCGCCATGCCGGAGGTCGCGCCGAGCTTGAGCCATGTGCCTCCGGGAGGCGTGGTCACTGTGGCGGTTGCGGTCCAACTCGCCGCCGCTGCGGCCGGGCTGATGATCATCACGCTTTGCGCGGGCGGCGCCGATCCGCCGGCCACAGCGTCAAATTCCAAATGTGACGGACGCACGATGATGGTCGCAAGACTATTGCCTTCCACTTCGAGCAGCACCCCGATCGTCGCGGACGCGCTGAAACCCGTCGCGGCGATGGTGATCGTGCCGGCATACTCGCCCGCGGCGAGTCCGCTCGAATTCACCGAGACCGTCAGCGTCGCCGCGCCCGATCCTGACGTGGGCGAAACGCTCAGCCAGCTACCGCCGGTGGCGGTGGAAGCCGTCGCGGTGAACGATCCCAGCGCGACGCTGCCCACGGCGCTCAGCTTTACTTGCTGCGGCGCGAGAGTCGCACTGCCGGTTTGACGGAAAAACAAAAAGTTAGGTTGAACAACAAGGCCCGCGGCGCTGGAAGCCGCGGAAACTTGAGCAGCGAGCGGAATTGCGATCGCGGCTAGACAGAAACAGAAAAGGATGCGCCTCATATCTTCTCCTTATTTCAATTCGCATATGCGAACGACTTCAGAGGAAGTGGCTAGGGCGGTGTCTCGATTCAATAAACCCAGACTAGTGCGGGAATGTTGCTATGAGCAATGGAACGGCGGGCCTAGTCGAACGACAGACCTAGGGCAGAAGATTTTCGCTGGATGAAACGTAACGCCCACGTGCATCCCACCAGCGAATGCGCGCGAGGTCGACGAAAGCGTCGAGACCGGAAAGCGTACTCACTTTGGTTCCCGCGATGTTGTTCCAATGCACGGGAACTTCCGCGCTGCGATAGCCGAGCTTGCGCGCGAGGTAGAGAACTTCGGCGTCGAATCCGAAACCGTCGATTTTTTGCCGCGAGAAAATCGCGCGCGCCGGTTCGCGCCGCATCAATTTGAATCCGCATTGCGTGTCGAGGAAGGGAAGTCCCGTGATCAGGCGCATCATCAGGTTGAAAAAACGTCCGGCGTTTTCGCGCAGCGCCGATTGATGGCGTCCCACGAACTCCGGACGCAAAGCGCGCGAGCCGATCACTACGTCGAAACCTTGGAGTGTTTTATCGAGCAGCGTGTGAACGTCTTCGATCGGCGTGGAAAAATCGGCGTCGGAAAACAAGATCCACTCGCCGGACGCGTTCAGCACGCCGTGGCGCACGGAAAATCCCTTGCCGCGATTACCGGGATTCCGCAACACGCGCATCGGCGGGCCGCCGGCGCTCCAAGCGCGCGCGATTTCATTGGCGATGTCCCAGGTGCGATCCGACGACCCGTCGTCGACGACGATCACTTCCATCGATGGAAAATCGCGCGCGAACTCGCGCAGCCGTTCCAGCGGGGCGGGCAGTCGCGACGCTTCGTTGTAAGCGGGAATCACCACGGACAGAGTTGTCCGCGCATGGTTGGAAAGGGAGTTTTCCAAGGTGAGTAGTTTAACATTACATTGCACTTTCAGCGGGTTTGAACTATGCTCACGGCGTCTCTTGCGAGCGCGTGCCGCCTGAAGGTCTTCTCATCGTCATGAACGTTACTCGGCGTCAAACATACTTCGCTCTCTTCATTTTGTTTGCGGTCAACACCATGAATTTTTACGACCGCCAACTGCTCGGCGTGCTGGCCGAGCCGATCCGCAAGGAATGGCATCTTTCCGATTCCGCGCTTGGCTGGCTCGGCGCTGCCTTCACGCTGATCTACGCGGCCGTCGGCGTGCCGCTGGGCCGTCTTTCCGATTTTTGGGCGCGCAAGAAAATCTTGTCTTTGGGCGTGGCGGCGTGGAGCGTGCTCACGGCCGTGTCGGGATTCACGTGGAGTTTCTCGTCGATGTTCGCCGCTCGTGTGGGCGTCGGCGTGGGCGAAGCGAGTTGCGCTCCTGCGGCGAATTCCCTGATCGGCGATTTGTTCCCGGCGGCGCGGCGGTCCATGGCCATTTCGCTTTTCATGTTGGGATTGCCGGTGGGCATTTTTCTCTCGGGAATCATCAGCGGCGACGTAGCTTTCGCGTACGGATGGCGCGCCGCGTTTTGGGTGGCGTGCGCGCCGGGCTTGCTGCTGGCCATCGCCGCGCCGTTTATGGTTGAACCGTTGCGCGGCGCGTCGGAATCGCACGCTGTCGCCGGACGCCAACGCGAAGGGTCGCCGTATTGGCGCGTGCTCAGCATCCCCACCATGTGGTGGATCATCGCCTCGGGCGCGCTGCATAATTTCAACGCGTACGCCGTGAACGGATTCCTCCCGGCGTTTCTGGCGCGCTTCCACGGATTGAATCTGAAGCAAGCGAATCACATGACCGCGTATGTGCTCGGCGCCGTCGGCGTGGCGGGACTGATCGGCGGCGGCGCGATCGGCGACTACGTGCGCCGCACGCACAAAAACGGGCGATTGCTGATCGCCACCGCGGCACTCTTCATCTCCGGGCCGTGCGTGCTGCTGGCGATCTCGCGTCCCAAAGGCGATCTCGTCACGTTCATGGCGCTGATGGGCGCCGGCTGGATGCTGATGTATGTGTACTACGCGACGGTCTACTCGGCGATTCAGGATATCGTCGAGCCGGGATTGCGCGGCACGGCGATGGCCCTATATTTTTTCGCGATGTACGTGCTCGGCGGCAGCTTTGGACCGCCGGTGACGGGAATGCTGAGTGATCACTTCGCGCATCAAGCCATGCTCGACGCGGGAGCCAAGGCGATCACCGAAGCAAATCGCGCCGCGGGATTGCACAATGCAATGTACGTGATTCCGGCAGTCAGTTTAGCGCTGGCGTTCGTGCTCTTCGCGGCGTCACGGACCGTGGCGCGCGACATGGACGCGCTCGACCAGTGGATGCACTCGCACGCCGAGCTGCCCGCCGCGGGCGTGGTAGCAAAATAGTCGTTACACCCAGCTTTTTTCCGGAACGATCCGCTGTTTCTTCAACGCTGCAATGTTCCCCAAGTGCGACGCCAAGGCCGAGCGATGACCGATCGCCACGTCGCCGTTCGGCGTCGCGCGGCTGCGCACGCAATGCAGGAAATTGTCGACGTGATTCACCGTGAGCGGATCGCCCGCGCCGGCGCGCACTTCGATGGGATCGCCTTTCAGCGGCGTGAACGTGTATCCCGCGCGCGTGATGTTCAATCGTCCTTCGCTGGCGAGAAACTCGATGCCGGACCCGCGCGCGCCCGGCGCGAGCGTCGCTTCGAATGTGGCGGTCCATTCGCCGGGATACTCCAGCAGCACGTTGATCGTGTCGGGTGCGGTGCGTCCATCTTTGTAGTTGTAGACGCCGCCCGTTGCCACGGCCCCCGTCGGCAGGTCTTGACCCATGAACCAATGCACCACGTCGATCCAATGCGTGAACAAATCGGTGATCTGGCCTCCGCCGTAATCGAGATACGCGCGCCAATTCCAAAACTGCTGCGGATCCCAGGCGCGTGGCGCGAGTGGTCCTACGAAGCGGTTCCAATCGAGTCCCGCGGGTTTATCTTGAAACGGACATTTGCGCAAATGATATGTATTGCCATGCCACCACGTGCGCGCGATCGTGACCTTGCCGATTTTTCCGCTGTCGAAATACGTTTCTTTCGCTTGACGATAGTGGTCGCCCGAGCGCTGCTGCATTCCCACTTGCACGATGCGCTTGTTTTCGCGGGCCGCCGCGATGATCGCGGGGCCTTCCTCGGGCTTCAGCGTCAGCGGCTTTTCCACGTACACGTCCTTGCCGGCGCGGCACGCGGCGATGGCGATGTCCTTGTGCCAATGGTCGGGCGTCGCGATCAGCACGGCGTCGATGTCCTTGCGGTCGAGCAGCGCGCGATAGTCGGCAAACTCGCTGGCGGTCGGGCGTCCCGCTCTCGAAAGCGTGTCCTGGGTTTTGGCGATGGCTTCGTCCCATGCGTCGCACAGCGCGACAACTTCAACGTCGGAGAAGCGATAGAAGCATGACAAGTCCCCGCGGGCGCGTTCACCTGTGCCGATCACGCCGAGGCGGATGCGATCGTTAGCGCCGAGCACGCGCGGAACGGCGGTGAGCGCGGCGGCAGCGGCGGCGGAGCGTAGGAATGTGCGACGATTCGTGCTGTTCATGCCGCGATTATGGCATGAGTGCTTCCAAAGTTGTAAAATAGCGCAATGGCTGACCGATCGGGTTGGACAATTAGGAAGTTCCATTCCTTCGAGGAAATGGACGCCGCCGATCGCCAGTGGCGCCGTCAAGTTCCGCTCGATGAGCGGGCCGAGATTGTTTGGCAGGCAACAGAAACTTTGTACCGTGTGATGGGCAAATTCCCCGATGCTACCGGACTTCGTCGACTTGGTGAGCGCGTTCGTCGCGCATGAGGTCCGGTTCTTGATTGGGAGGCTTTGCCTTCGGTGTCCACGGTCAGTACCGCGCCACAAAAGATTTGGACCTCTGGATTGAACCAACGCATGAGAACGCAACGAAGGTGATCGCCGCTCTACGAGCTTTCGGAGCACCGCTGGAGAACCTCTCGGAGGCCGACTTGGTTCAACCGGACCTCATTTGGCAAATGGGCGTTGAACCTTGCCGAGTCGAGCTACTCACGAGAATCGAGGCTGTGAACTTCGCGGAAGCGTGGGAGTCTCGCGTTCGAGCCCGCTTCGGCCCAATCGAGGCCGGCTATCTTGGGAAAGATCTCTTTATTCGGAATAAACGCGCGGTCGGGCGTCCGCGCGACCTGCTCGATATCCGTGAGATCGAGGACTAACTACTTTCCCTCCTTGATCCATTCCTGAAACTGCCCGACGACGCGATCGTCCATCCAATCGGCGGGACCCACGATTTTGCGCAGCAAACGGCCGTCGCGCCCGGCGATGTAGGTTTCCGGATACTTGAACGTGCCGTAGTTGATGCTGGTGCGTTTGTCGCGATCGCGCGCCAGGTGCATCGACACGGGATGCGCCTTCAGAAAATCGTTGTACGCTTTGTCGTCGTCGTCCACGCTCACGGCCAGCACTTCCACGCCTTTGCCTTGAAACGTGCGCGCGAACTGGTCGAGCGACGGCACTTCATCCACGCACGGACCGCACCATGTGGCCCAGAAATTCAGGACCAGAATCTTGCCTTTGTAGTCGTCGAGAGAGACGTTGCCGCCGCCTTGCGCCGGTAAAGTGAAGTCGGGCATCGGACGCCCGGCGACCGGCGGTTCCTGGTCGGCGTTCCACAAAAATGCCGCGAGGAATCCGGCGACGGCGATGAGTAGTGCAACCTTTACGGCGAGATCGCGACGAGTCGAGACAGTGGCCATGCGCTATAATCAAGTTTACCTCATCACGGCGCGCCGCCGGGCCTTTCATGGTCTTTCTCACTCGACAAACCGAATTCGCCGCATCGCATTTTCTACATAATCCGGCGCTTTCGCCCGAGGAGAATCGCCGCCTCTTCGGAAAGTCGAACGCGCCGAGCGGCCACGGCCACAACTACGTCCTGCAAGTCACGGTGCGCGGCGAGGTGGATCCGCGCACGGGCATGGTGCTCGATTTGAAGGAACTGAAAGACCTCATCGAAGCCGAAGTGATGCAGGCGATGGATCATCGCTTCTTGAATCACGAATTGCCGGCGTTCGCCGCGGCCATCCCCACCACGGAAAACGTTGCCGTCGAAATCTGGCGGCGGCTTGCGCCGCGCATCTCCACCGGACAGTTGCATCAAGTGCGTTTGTACGAGACGCCCGACTTGTTTGTCGATTACTTCGGAGAAACGAATGGCCGCTAACGCGCACCTGACACGCTGCTACGATTTTTGCGCGTCGCATCGCTTGCACGACGGGCGCATGTCGGAAGAGGACAATCAGCGGATCTACGGAAAATGCAACAACCCGTGGGGACACGGCCACAACTATCGCCTGGAAGTCACGGTGGCAGGGCCGGTGAGTGAATCCACGGGAATGGTGGTCAACATCACCGATCTTGATCGCGTGGTGATGGCGGAAGTCATCGAACCGTTCGATCACCGCAATCTCAACACCGACGTCGCGAGTTTTCGCGAGCGCGTGCCGACGTCGGAAAACCTGCTGCTGGAAATCGCCACACGGCTTTCTCAACGCTGGGCTAGAGAAGGTTTCGACGGCAAGCTCGAGAAGTTGCGCCTACAAGAAACCGGCAAGAACTTTTTCGAATATCATCTGCCATGAATTCACCTGACAAGAACCCTCCCGACAACATCGAAGGACTGATTCACAATCTGCTTGGCGAAATCGGCGAAGACCCGTCGCGCGACGGATTACTGCGCACTCCGAGGCGCGTAGCGAAAGCGTATCGCCATTTGACCAGCGGCTACGGCGTCAACATCGACAAGCTACTGAACGGCGCGCTTTTCGACGTCACCTACGACGCTATGGTGATCGTCAAGGATATCGAGCTATACAGCTTGTGCGAGCACCACATGCTGCCGTTCTACGGCAAAGCGCACATTGCGTATCTGCCGAGCAAAAAAGTACTGGGTTTGAGCAAGATTCCACGTATCGTCGACGCCTACGCGCGGCGTCTGCAAGTGCAGGAGCGGTTGACACAACAAATCGCCGAAACGCTGATGGAAAAGATCGCGCCGCAGGGCGTGGGCGTCGTGATCGAGGCGCGCCATCTGTGCATGATGATGCGCGGCGTGGAAAAACAGAACTCCGTGGCGATCACCAGCGCGATGCTTGGGACTTTTCGCGATTGCCGGGAGACTCGCGAAGAGTTTTTGGCGCTCGTCCGCGGCGAACGTGCCTAGTGGGCCGTTTGGGAGTTCAAGATAGTGACGGAGGAATCGTTCTTAGGGACCGGCGTCGTATCAGGGCACGGCTTCAGCCGTGCCGATCTCTGACGCCGACGGAATTGGGCTTTAGCCCCCGCCCTTAGTTTCAGGGGCTAAAGCCCCTACGCTCAACGAATGCTCTCGGCACGGCTGAAGCCGTGCCCTGATACAAACCTGATCATCGGCCAGCACGGTTACCACACTATCGAGAACTCGCCGCCAGCCCACTAGACTACGTCGAGGGACAGGCAGGGATGCCTGTCCTACTTAGAGCGCGCGATACAACTCCGAATCGGCGAGCGTTTTGCAAAAATGCTCCGCCGTGAATTGGGATTTTGGCATTTCCGCCAGATACTGGTGCGCGGCCCTGGCACACGCGCGATCTTCAGCTTTGCGCGCGGCTTCTTCCAATGAGTTGAAGTAAAAAGGATATTCACGGCCGAGGTATTCGACGACCGCGGGCAGGGGATTCACGAGGATCGGCGTATTTCGCACAATGCATTCGACCACCGTATTGTTGGCCGTGGCGTCGATGATGTCGGCGAAGACGAAATTGCGCGACAACAGTTCGTCGTACCCCAGCGCGTCGCAATACGGAATGCGCTCGATTACACCCGGCGGTGAAAGATTCAAGGATGCGAGCTCACGCGCCAGCACATCGTTGAATGGCCCGATCTTATCGGCGCCGAGCGGTTCGAGTACCGCGGCGGAGAGAGTCCGCAATGGCAACCGATAGATTGAAATCATGCGTCGCAGCCACCAACCGACCTGGATCACGCGTTTTTTCGGATTCGCTTCAAAGGCTTCCCAAGAAAACTTGCTCAGCGGAGCTTCGGTGGGATGAATCAATGCGAGCACCGGAACATTCACGCGCGCGCGGACCCACTGGGCGAAATCCTCCGACAACGTCAGCAGCCCGCGACACGCCGCCACGCTTTCCCGCCACGTGGGTTGCGTGAAAATCACTTGCGGCGCGCTGCGATACTCGTGCCACTCGGGGATTCCCGGCGGATTGTGCAGGAATCCGATCCACGGCCGTAGATACGGAAGCTCCCCGAGCGCGAGCATCGGGCCGACATGCCAGCAGAAACTGGCCTCGAGAAACGTGTCGGTGAGCACGCCGCCGGTTTCGCACGCCAGAGGTTGCAGACTGGCGATCGCGAACTTCCATCCGCTGCGATGCTCCGGCCGTACGTTGTGATCGAGAAGCTGTAGTTTTCTACTTATCGGCAAAGTATCCGTCGCGCGCTTGGACCACCAGGTCTTTCTTGGCAGTGGTCAATTGAATGCGCCGATAACCGCCATTCGCGGCGCTGTCGGGCGTGTAGCCCAGGCTGTACTGATTGCGCAATTCTTCTTCCACTTGCGCATAGACCTGTGCGAGCGACGTTTTCTTCGATACCTCGAAATATCCGCCGCCGGTTTCGCGAGCCATTTGTTGCATCACTTTCCTGCCGTCGGCGTGTTCCTGTTGCGGAAAACGTCCGCCGCCACCGCCGCCGTGGCGTCCACCGCCCATTCCGCCGAAGCGCGGGCCGCCGTTGTAGGCGTCCTTGTCTTCGAACATCAGCGCGTAGACCATCGAATCGGAGCGCTGCGCCGCTTCGATCGCGCGCGATAGCGTCACTTTGCTGCCCTGGTCGACGCCGTCGGTCAAAACGATCAGCGCCTTGCGCCCTTTCTGGTGCGACATCAATTCGTCGGCGGAAAGCAGCACCGCATCGTAGAGCACCGTTCCCCCGCCGCCACCGCCGCCCCCACCGTTACGACGTCCGCCGCCTCCGCCGGGATATCCACCGCCTCCGCCGCCAGGATACCCGCCGCCACCTCGCTGCAGCGTTGGCTGGCCGATGTCTTGCAGCGCGCGTTGCAACAATGGCCGGGAAGGCGTGACGTCCTGGAGCAGTTCCGCCTCGTGATCGAAGTGGATCAGAAATCCTTGATCCTTGTCGCGCAGCACTTGATCGAGAAACGTGCGCGTCGCGCTGACTTCTTCGCCGATCAAGCGCCGCTGGCTGCCGCTGGTGTCGACGAGCAGTCCCAGCGTCAAGGGGAGATCGGATTCCTGTGCGAAATAGCGGATGACTTGCGGGCGGCCCTCTTCGGCGAGGCTGAAATCCTGTTTCGTCAGGTTCTTGACGATCTCGCCGTGCTTGGTGCGCACCGTGGCCAGCACGTTGACCACGCGTGTTTCGGAAGAATACGTCGGTTCCTGTTGCGGCGGCTGGCCGCGGAGCGCGCGCGAGGCCGCCACGGCCATCGGCGCCGCCGCCAAGAGCAGATCACGTCGTGAGACACGTCGGGAAGCAGGGGGCATAGTATTAGGTTAAACCCGAAAGCGGCCGCAACGTTGCTGCGATAATCAAGATGCTATAATCGTTTTCGATGAGTGGACCCGCGAGCGAAGGCAAGCCAAAGCGCTCCGCGATGGTTTGGATCCTGCCACTGATCGCCGGAATCCTTCTGTTGTTTGGATTGCGGATGGCCGTCAGTTTCTATCTCCAATACAAAACAAGTGAGGGCGCGCCGAAGCTTTCCGACGCCGAGCGTGTGGTGGAGTCGCTGCCCGGCGTGAAGGCGCGGCGCATCGGCCAAATCCTCGAAGCGGAGACGTGGCAGAAGATGGCGCCGCGCGTCCGAGTGATTCTGTTCGTTCTCGGGCTGTTTGGCATTCTTGCGTGGGCCGCCGCGATTCTCGTCTACGAGTACTTCTTCTATTTCTTTGCCCAAGGACGCCGCCGCAATCGCTTCGCGCCGTATGTGTGGCTGCGTTGGATGGTTCTGACAGCGGCGGGCGTGGGAGTGGTGTGCATTTTCTACGGCTATTTCATCGAACCGAATTGGCTCGAGGTCACCCACCTCGATTTGCATTCGTCGAAACTCGCGCCTGGATCGCGGGTTCGCATTGTCCTGATTTCCGATCTGCACATGGCGCGCACGGTGCGCCTGGAGCCGCGCGTGATGAAGGAAATGGCCGAGCAAAAGCCCGATCTCATCGTGTTCGCGGGCGACGCGATGAATTCCTCGTGGGTCCTCGGCCGCTTCAAGCAATTCCTGATCGAAGCATCGCAGATTGCGCCGGTCTTTACGGTGAAGGGAAACCAGGACGAAGGAATCGCCTGGGATCCCAAGGACATTTATCGCGGCACCAACGCGCGCGAGCTCACGGGACAAGTGGAAACACTGGACGTTCGCGGAAACAAAATATGGATTCGCGGCATGGCCAACTTGCAGCGCTACATGTCGTTGCCGGAAAATCCGCCGCCCGGGAACGAATTCAGCATCTTCGTTCATCACACACCGGATGAAATCTTCGAGGTGGCGCGCGACCGCTACGATCTCTACCTGTGCGGCCACACCCATGGCGGACAAGTTGCCTTGCCGTTCTACGGAGCACTGATCACTTTTTCGAAATTCGACAAGGAGTACGAAGCGGGTCTGTATCGCGTGGGGCCGACCACGATGTACGTGAACCGCGGAATCGGTTTGGCGAAATGGCCGCAGCCGGAAGTGCGATTCCTGGCGCGGCCGGAACTCACCGTGATCGATGTGACCGCTGAGTAGCGCTCACTCGCGCACGTAATACAAATTGATCGAGTGGCCGATGCGTTCGACCGGTTCCAGACGGTACAGCCAATCCCACGAGCCGTCGGCGGCGTGACCGGTGTAGAGATCGTGAATACTGATCGCTACGTAACCGGCGGTTTCTTCCCTCGGCTTGATTTTGGTGAAAGGCGGCAAGCCGGCGTGCTCGATCAGCTCGCCGCCCCAATATTGAATGCCGATATGATCCACATGTTTTTCGCGCAGCCGCGCGCTGAGCCGTCCCAGATCCTGACCCCAGTCGAGATCGGAGTCGACGAGAATTTTCTCGGGATGCCCCAGTGCGAGTTCGTTGAAATATGGCAAGTAGTCCGGATGCGCCCAGACGGAAACGGCTACCAGCCAAGCCGATAATGCCAGCGGGACCCAGAACCATTTGCGCTTCGTCGTAAGATTCGCGGCGGCGCCGCCGGCCAGCACTGCGAGCGGCGCATAGATCGGCAGAACGTGGCGCACCCCGCGATTGATGCGCGACGTCATGCAGACCAGTAGAATCCCGAGCGCGAATAGTGCGGTGACGCGATGCTGCCACTTCGCGCCGCGGAAGCGCCAAAGCGCCGCGCCGAGTCCGATCAGCGCCAGCACGGCGAATCCAATCGGCGTCTTGACGGCCAGCACAACCGGGAAGAAATACCATATGCCGGTGTCTCGCACCGTACCGAGAAGAAATGATGGTTGTCCTTTGGCATCGTGATTCGCCACTTCGGCGAATCCGCGGAACAATCCTCCGAACGGTGTGGAGACGCCGAAAAGCGGATCTACAACGCGCGCCACTGCGGAGTGATTCCCGAAAACTCTTTCCATGCCGACTTTCACAAGGTCGCGATCGTCGGCCGAAAACATTGGTTGAACGTGGAAACGATATCCAGCCCACACCAAAACGAGCATCAGACCCAGCGCGGCCGCCGCTTGTTTTAGCAACAAACCGGCGGACAGTTTTGGCGCCTCGCCGTGCCGGATCCCCAACCATCCCAGCACCGCGCCGATCACAAAAAACGCCGGAACCGAAAACTTGCATAACAGCGCGAGCGTGAATGCGGCGGCCAGGATTAGCGCCCTGCGCATGGTCGGCTCTTCTCGCCAACGCAACAATTGATACAGCGCCAATGCGCACGTTGCGGTTGCGCCCATGTCGAGCGTCGCTTGACCGCTATGCGCGAGAATCGGCGGCAGGCACAGGAACAGAAACACCGCCCACAATCCCGCCCACGGACCAAACCAGCGCTTGGCCCAAAGTCCCACCACCACTGCGCCGAGAACCAAGAACGGCAAAGTTCCCAAGCGCGCCAGCGCCAATCGGTCGCGCGAATGTTCGTCGGCGTAGAGAATCGACCATCCTTCCGGCCAGATTTCCCGCAATCCCGCCGATCGCACGCCGCTTAGATAAAGCGGAAGGCCGATCATCGCGCGCGCCAACGGCGGATGCTGGTACTCGTAGAGGCCCATCTTTCCTTCGAGCCACTCCATTCCGCACGCGATATGCGCCGGTTCGTCGGTCGTGGCGCTCAGACGGTAATACGTGGACGCGACGCGCAGCGAGGCAATCGCGATCAGCGCAGCCACGGCGATCCGCCACTTTGTTTCAGGCGTCATTTCGAGTTCTCCGGCGGAATGTAGTACAAGTCGATCGACTTTCCGACTCGCTCGAGCGGTTTGCGATCGTACAGCCACGACCACGAGCCATCGCGGGCGTGACTGGTTTCGAGCGTTCGCAAGCTGATGGCGACGTAACCCGTGGTAACTTCATTAGGCTTCAGTTGAGTGTACGGCGGCAAGTCGCCCGAACTGAGCGGCGCGTTGCCGAAATATTGGATGCCCACGCGATCCACATGCAGCTCGCGCAGGCGGCGTCCCAAGCGGTCGAGGTCCTGGCCCCAATCGAGATCGGAATCCACGACTATTTTTTCCGGATGCGATCCCGCGAATTCGTTGAAGTACGACAGGTAGTCGGGGTGCGCCAGCGCCGAGGAGACGATCAGCCATGCGGTAAGAACTACCGGCAGCCACTTGGTTTGTCGAATCGCATAGAGTTGGTTGGCCGCGTGTCCCGCCAGCACGGCCAGCGGTACAAAGATGGGCAGGATGTGCCGCACGCCGATGTTGATCTGCGAACTCATGCAGACAATGAGAATCGCGAAAGGAAACAATGCGGTCACGCGAAGCTGCCACGGCGCGGAGCGAAACCAAACGAGCACCATAGCCAGTCCCGCCAGCGCCAGCAGCATGAATCCGACCGGCGTCTTCACGCTTAGCACGACGGGGAAAAAATTCCAGAAGCCGGACGTGCTGTAGCGGCCGAGCAAGTAAGACTGATGTCCCCGGGCGTTGTGATTCAACAACTCCAGAAATCCGCGCGCCAGGCCGCCATACGGTGACCGAATATCGGCCGCATGACTCGCGATACTCACCAACTCCGGCCGCGTCACGCGCTCCGTCAACACGCGTAGGAACTCGGGCTTTTCCTTTGGCAGAACGATCGGGCGATAGTTGAAGTGGTATCCGGCCCACAAGAGGAACAGCAGAATTCCGGCGATCGCGGCGGCTTGCCGCAGGAGCGAAGCAAACCTAAGCTTGGGAAGATTGGCGCCCCACAGGCCGAGGAGTCCAATCGCCGCGCAAGCGATCAGAAAAACCGGCACGGAAAACTTGCACAGAACCGCCAGCGACAAAGCCACGCCGAGCACAACCGCGCGCGTCATGGACGGCTCTTCGCGCCAGCGGATCAGTTCATACAGTGCCAGCGCGCATGACGCGGTCGCGGCCATGTCGAGCGTGGCGAGTCCGGCATGCGCCAGCGCCGGCGGAAGGAACGTGAAAAACAGCACCGCCCACAATCCCGCCGTTGCGCCAAACCATCGCCGCGCCCAAAGCCAGACCACGACGCTGGCAAGAATCAGGAACGGCAAGTTTCCCATGCGCGCCAGCGCGAGCCGCCAACGGTGCTCGTGGCCCGTGTAGAGAATCAGGTTGCCTTCGCTGATCATTTCGTCGTCGCCCGAGGATCGCACGCCCTTGGCGTACAATGGCGCCGCCAACATCACGCGCGCCAACGGCGGATGCTCGTAACCGTACGTATAAGTGCCGCGATCGATCCACTCCATGCCCGCGGCGATGTGGTCGGGCTCGTCCATCGTCGCGCTGAGCACCGGATACGTCGCGACGATGCGCGCGATGGCGATCGCGATCAGCGCGGCGACGATCCATGACGGTCGGGAGACGAGAAATTTCATGGCCTGCCGCTATTTTCCCACCACATCGAGCAGCGTGACCTCCGGACGCGAGAAGAAACGCGCTTCCGGCTGCGGCCACTTGGCTAGTCCGATTCCGCGAGAGACGTACAAAGTGGTTGAACCCAAGCGATACAAGCCGGATTCGTAGGCCTTGTCGTAATCGGAATAGGTCAGCAGCGCACCGTAAAACGGCAGAGCGATTTGGCCGCCGTGCGTGTGTCCGCAAAGATAGAGATCATAGTGATCGCGCGCCACGGGGAGAATTTCGTCGGGCGTGTGGAAGAGAAAAATGCTGAACTTGTCTGGCGGCGGCGGAAGATCGGGCATCGTCTCATAGTGTCCCTTGCCTGCGCCGCGAATCCACAGCGTTGCGCCACGCACGTCCAGTGTTTCGGCCTGTCCGGTGAGTTCGTGCGCGTTGGTCCCTTGGAAAATGTGCCACTGCTCCCAATACGCGCCGTCGTCGACATTGCCTTTCACGGCATAAACCGGTGCGATCCGGCTCAGTTGCAGAAAGAAATCCTTGAAGCGCGCGCGGACGGCGTCGGCCGGCGTATTCAGCGCGTCGCCGGCGAACGCGATCAAATCGGGTTTTTCCGCGGCGATCACGCCGGGAAGGCGCGATTCGAGCCGCGCTTTGCGGTTCATGTGCAAATCGGAAATCAAAACGATGCGAACATGCGCTCCGTGCGGCAACTTGGAACTTTCCACTTGAATGCGCGTGACCTCCAGCCAGTACGGTTCGATGAAGTATCCGTACAGCACGCACAGCGCGCCAACGCCCGCAATTCCCAGGATCGCGCGCCGCAGCCAGATGTAGGCACGCGACCGCCGGCGTCCGCCGCCGGTGACGGCCAGGAAAAAATATTCGTAGACCAACAGCAGCGCGGCGAACGAGAATCCGCCGATCAGCGCGGCGACGAAAAGCAGAACGCGCACCGCGGGATCGAGTTGCTCGAAAAGAAGTGCGTGCGCGACGCGCAGGAAGTTGCCTTCCTGGGCGCCCGGAATCGTGCGGAATATTTCGATCGCCTCGGTTAGCTGCGGAGCTTCACTGGTGGCATTATAGGCGCGATAATAAACGGCCAAGGGTCCCGCACAAATCAAAATGGCGATTGCTAAGACGAGCGGAACGATCCAGACCAGCGGTGAACGCCGGCGCGTTGTCGGGGGTTGGTTCATCAAGTGCGCAACAAGCGTATGATAGCACGTGCTATCGAACAGTTTCGTTTAGCCATGAAGTCCTACCTCTTTGTGACCGTCGCGATCGTTGCGTTTACCGGCGCGGTTTCGATCGCGCTGCGCGGCAGCCGCGCTTCCTACCAGAGTCCCGCGATTCACTTGCCGCCGGGTTGCTCGATGCTTCCGGAGAACAACGTGTGGAACGCACGAATCGATCACTTGCCTCTCGACGCTATGTCGAGGGCGTACGTCGAATCGATTGGCCGCGACGCGCCGTTGCATCCGGATTTTGGGCGTGAATACGGATATCCGTACGGCGTCGCCCTCAACGACGCGCCGGAGACCGCCGTCACGTTCACCACGTATGCCGCGGCCAGCGATCGCGGCCCTTACCGGATCGCGCTCGACGCGCCGATCGAAGTGGAAGGCGATCGTCACGTGCTGGTGATCGACCCGGCGAAATGCCGCCTCTACGAACTTTTTGGCGCGCGACGCGGCTTTCTGGGCGGGCGGCCCAACGCCGGAGCGTGGACCGCCGAGTCGGGCGTCAGCATCGACCTGCGGTCGAACGCGCTGCGTCACGACGATTGGACTTCCGCCGACGCGTCCGGCATGGCGATGCTGCCGGGTCTGGTGCGCTATCAAGAAGTGGACGGCGGCGTCATTCGGCACGCGCTCCGTTTCACCGCACGCCGCACCCGCGCCGCGCACGTGTGGCCCGCGCGCCACGACGCGTCGCGCCTGCGGGAGTCCAGTTTGCCGCCGATGGGCCAGCGCTTTCGTTTGCGCGCGTCGTTCGATCTGTCTGGATTCAGCAGGGAATCGCGCGTGATCCTGACGGCGCTGCAACAATACGGCATGTTTCTGGCCGACAATGGCGGCGCGTGGTACCTGAGCGGCGCGGTCGACTCACGTTGGAGGCCCGCGGTCGATGCGGAATTGAAACTCGTGAAAGGATCGGACTTCGAAGCGATCGATTCGAGTTCGCTGATGAAAGATCCCGATTCCGGCGAGATTCTTCGGCGCTAGTTGTTACAGCGATTGCAGTTTGTCGAGAATCAGAAAATCGGCTTCCAGCAGATCGTAAACCCCGAGCTGCTTCGGCGCCACCCAGCGTATCTGCTCGAAGTCTTGGTTTACGATCTCGCCTTCGTAGCGGTCGACCTTGAAAAAGATCAAAAGGATTTTCGGCTTCTTCGGATAGCTGTAGCCGAAGCGCGCGATCTCCGGACCGATTTCGGCGTCGATGCCGAGCTCTTCCTTCAATTCGCGCCGCAGCGCGGCGGTGGTTTCCTCGCCTTCCTCGATCTTGCCGCCGGGAAATTCCCACTTGAAAGGAAATTCCCGGATGGCCTTGCGTTGGCAAATCAAAATCTTTCCGTCTTTCAGAATGACCGCGGCCGCTATCGATTTCATCGTTTCTTGTCTTGCCTTCGTGCCTTGCCGTGCTACCGCACTTGCGCTTTCCATCGCTGGTCTATCTCCGTCCTATGATTCCCATCGCGCGCCCAACAACCCGGCCGCGAATTCCACCAACTTGCGATCCGCTTCCTTGAACGCCGCCGGCCGGTCGCTGTCGATATCGATTTCACCCACCACGCGTCCGTTCGACCAGATCGGCGCGACGATTTCCGATTTCGTCTCGATGCTGCAGGCGAGATATCGCGGATCGCTGTTTACGTCGTCGACGATCACCGTGGCGCCTTCGCGCACGGCCGCGCCGCAGATGCCTTGGTCGATGGGAATGCGCGTGTGAGGCGAGGGCTTGCCGAGATAAGGACCTAAGATTAACTCGTTGCCGTTCCCGTCCATCAGATAAACGCCAACCCAATTGTAGTGCGGAAGATTGGCTTTCAGGAAGCCCACAACTTTTTCGATGGCCTTCGCACCTTGCGCATTGTCGAGCGCCGATTCCAGCCGCGACTCGAGCGACAACGTCATACCCACCTCCGGATGCAGAATTTCCAGCAGCGCTTCCGCGCCGCGCCGCAAAATCAAGGACGGCGTGTTGAGCCATTCGTCGCGAATCACGTGAACGCGCGCGTCGCGCACCGCAGGCACGGTGGCCCATCCCGGCCGCGCGATCACTTTTGCGGGATCGGCGCGATCGCCCGTGGCCGCCCACGCCAAAACGATCACTTCCGGTTGCGCGGCGATCACTTCGTGATCTTCGACCCGTCGCGCGGCCGGCGCAGGAACGAACTCGCCACCGGCGATGGCGATTAATTCTGCGACCCACGTGGGCGACGCGATCAGCGGATTCGGCCAGCTCTCGCTCCAGACGCGCGGTCGCGTGCCGGTGGACCGCGCGAGCTTGCGCACTTCTTCCAGCCTCGCGCGAAAAGCCGCGACGAGCGACAGCGCGGCTTCGGTCTCGCCGATCAGCCGGCCGATCATCTCGATTTCCAGGAAAACGTCAGAGAGCCGCGCGGGATTCTTGGCGACGAATCGCGCGCCGGCGGCGATCAGCTTGCCCGTAACGTCGGCGGAGTAGGGCACGCTGCCGATCACCAGATCGGGGCGATACTGCATCACCGTTTGCGGATCGGCGGTCCAACAGTCGTCGAGTTCGGGCAGGGAAGGAAGATCCGGGCAAACGTCCTTGCACCATTTCGTAACGGCTACCAAGCGGTCGCCCGCGCCCATGGCGAGAAGCATTTCGGTGGAGCTTGGCGCAAGAGAAACGATCCGCTCGAACACAAGCTTTATTCTATTGTAGAAAGATGTACAGCGCGCGGTTGCTCGATCATTTCCAAAATCCGCGAAACGCCGGCGAGATGGAAGGCGCGAGCGTCACGGTGGAAACATCGAATCCCGTGTGCGGCGACATTCTGAAATTGTGGGCGAAGATCGAGGACGGCCACGTCGCCCGCCTGACTTTCAAGTGTCGCGGATGCGTGGCCTCGATGGCCTGCGGATCGGCGCTCACCGAACTCGCGGCGGGGAACACGATCGCGGAAGCTCGCGCGATCACCACCGCGGATGTCGAAGCGGCCGTTGACGGTTTGGAGTCCGCGAGTAAGCACGCGGCTGTGTTGGCGGTGGATACGCTTAAGAAGTTGCTGGTTGGCTAACGGTTTTTTCAACGCAGAGGACGCAGAGACGCAGAGAACCCCAGGTTCTCTCTGCGTCTCTGCGTCCTCTGCGTTAAAAAGAACCGCCGGGTGGCACAGTCAGGCCAGTGACTTGGGCGTACGCCTCAGGATCGTCGAGATCCTGCAAGATTCCCTCGCAGTCCACCGGGACGTGCAGCACGTTGTGCTTTCGCACGACCACGCGTGCGCCTTCGTCGAGCGACGCATCGAATAATTCTTGAAACAACTCGCGACTGAAGATCATGGGATGGCCGCGGCGATCGCGATACGTGGGAATCAGTACGGGCGGGCGCGATTCTCTCCACGTAGAAACAAGCTGCGACACGAGCGCGCGATCGATACATGGATGATCCACGAGCGCGACGAGCGCCGCATCAACACCGGCCGGCAAAGCACGCAATCCTGTTTGCAATGAGGAAAGCTGTCCCGCGGCGTAGTTCTCGTTTACAACAGCTTGCGGAATCGCCACCGACGCACGGACGCGTTCGGCGTGCGCGCCGAGCACGACCACCAAAGGGCTCACAACTCCCTGAAGTTCCGCCAGCAAATGTCCAAGAAAAGTTGTTCCGCGATAGGGAAGGAGTGGTTTCGGAAATCCCATGCGCCGCGACTCACCCGCCGCCAGCACGATCCCCGCGATGGTGGCGTCAGTTGGCAAAAACGGATTTCGTCACGGCCTGCCGGTTATTGGATTGCTGCAATTCCGTGCCGCGGCGCACGGCGATCAACTCCGCTACCACGCTCACGGCGATTTCTTCCGGCGTCACCGCGCCGATTTCCAGGCCGATCGGGGTGTGCACTTGCTCCAGGCGGTCGGCGGGTACGCCTTCACGCTCCAGTTCCTTGAACACTTCGATGGCCTTGCGCCGGCTGCCGATCATTCCAATGTACCGCGCGGGCGTCGAGACGGCCCAACGCAGCACGCGCATGTCGTCCTTGTGTCCGCGCGTGACAATCGCCAGATAACTCGATTCGTTGATGTCGAGCTTCGGCATCACGTCTTCGTACTCCGCGGCGTGTACCTCGGCGGCCTCCGGAAAACGCGCGCGGTTCGCGAATTGCTCGCGGCTATCGACGACCACCGTGCGGAATCCCGCGAACGAGGCGATTTTCGAAAGGCTCAGCGACACGTGTCCCGCGCCGAAAATATAGAGCGATTGCACAGGCAACATCGGTTCGATAAACACCTCCAGTTGACCGCCGCAGATCAAGCCATTGTCGAGCAGCGCGTCGCCCGCCAGGTTAAACGACATGCGCCGCGGCTTTCCGCTCTCGATCACCTCGCGCGCGGCGGCCCACACTTCCGCTTCCACGCATCCGCCGCCGATGGTGCCCACCATGCTGCCGTCGTCGCGGATCAGCAGCTTGGCGCTCTCGTAGCTGGGGATCGATCCCTTGACGCTCACGATCGTCGCAAGCGCCGACTTTTGACCGGCACGACGCAGCCGCACGAGTTCTTCGAGAACGTCCATAGTGCTTTCTTTGGTATTGTAACTCTTTGCCTGCGTCGCGGAGCGAAAGGAGCAGGCTTTTAAGGAGCAGAGCATGAAGGCAGTGCGTTTTCATGAACACGGCGGATTGGACGTTTTGCGTTACGAGGACGCCCCCGATCCGGTGATTTCGTCGACCGAAGTGCTGGTGCGCGTGAAGGCGTGCGCGCTGAATCATCTCGATATTCACTTGCGGCGCGGCGTCCGCAAAATGTCGTTGCCGCACATTGTCGGCGCGGACGTGGCCGGTGAAATTGCGGCGGCCGGCGCGGAGGTTCGCAACTGGAAAGCCGGGCAAAAAGTATTGTTACAGCCCGGCGTCAGTTGCGGCGTGTGCCCGGCGTGTTTGAGCGGCGACGACAATCTCTGCCGTCAGTACGCGGTGCTGGGCAGCGCGGGCGACGGCGGATACGCGGAACTCGTGAAAGTTCCCGAAGCCAACGTCATGCCGTATCCCGAGGGACTCTCGTGGGAGCAGGCCGCGGCCGTGCCGCTGGTGTTTCTCACGGCGTGGCACATGCTCTTGAATCGCGCGCGGATGCGCGCGGGCGACACGGTGCTGGTGATTGGCGCGGGCAGCGGCGTGGGCAGCGCGGCGATCCAAATCGTGAAGCTTTTCCACGGACGCGTGATCACGGTCGCCGGCAGCGACGCGAAACTCGCCAAGGCGCGCGAGTTGGGCGCGGACGAAACGATCAACCACGCCACGCAGGACATCACCGCCGAAGTGAAACGCATCACCGGCAAACGCGGCGTCGACGTGGTGTTCGAGCACGTGGGACAAGCCACGTGGAATCACTCCTACATGAGTCTCGCCACCGGCGGACGCCTGGTCACGTGCGGCGTGACGAGTGGTTACGAAGCGTCGATCGACTTGCGCTACTTGTTCAGCAAGAATCTTTCGTTGATCGGATCGTTCATGGGACGCAAGGACGAATTGATCGAGTTGATGGAGTTTGTGAAGCAGGGCAAGCTGAAGCCGGTGGTGGATCGCGTCTTTCCGCTGGCGGAAGCGCGCGCCGCGCAGGAACACATCGAGAAGCGCGAGCAGTTCGGAAAAGTCGTACTACAGTGCTGAGTCCTGAGTGCTGAGTCCTGAGTAAGAACTCAGCACCCGGGACTAGCGGTGTACTCAGCACTCACTCAGCACTCAGGACTCAGGACTCGTTACTTAGCTTGGATCGTCACCGTATTGCTCTTGTTGCCGAGCGAATCGGTGATTTGCACGTTGACCGTGCCCGTTCCCAGGCCCGCCGGCAACGCCGCGTTCACTTGATAAAGCGCCGAGCAGCACGACGTGACGCCCGTGTACACGGCGCTCACGGTTTTCGTAGCCGTCGATGTCGAGAACGTCACGGTGGCGCCCGCCGTTGTGCCCGTTCCTGCGAGACCATCGATGGCCGCCGGCGACGTTTGGCCCAATCCCGAAGCGTAGATCACCAGCGCATCGCCCGCCGCCGCTGGATTCGCGGAGTTCGCGATCGGACACGCGGCCGGACAGCCCGCCGCCGATCCGTCTTGGATCGCGCCTTGTCCCGATCCCGTGCTATCGATCGAGAAGAGCTTCGGCGCCGACGCGACCACGGTGATGGTGCCGTAATCGAACAGCGAATTGTTGCCGACCTGTACCTGCACGTCGACCGTGCAACCGGTGCTCGATCCGGTGGAGCAGGAAACGGCTTCGTACGGAATCATCGCGTTCACCTGGCCGGGACTCACGAAGAAGATCGGTGCAAAACGGTCGCCGACGCGAACCATTACGCCGCCCAGTTGCGTGGGCACGGGGAAAACGGCGTTGCCGATCGTTTGCGTGGTCAGGTCGAGACCGTAGATGGAGATGAACGATCCTGCCGCGTACGTTTTCGTGTTGGCCGCGGAGTCGATGATGCCACCCGCGCCGATAAAAGGATTCGTGGTGACTTGTAATCCGCCCGGTTGGACGTCGTTGCTGGTGTAAACGTCGTAGAATCCCGGTGCGCTCGTGGCGGGGAACGACATGGTTTGCGAGATCAGTGCACCGATGTTGCAGGTATCGGAAATGGTCGATCCGGTTGATGTCGCACCGGGCACGGATGTGGTGATCGGTCCCGCGAGACCCGCGCCATAGCCGCAAACTTTGTAGGTTCCGGTGTTGCTGGGATACGCGCTACCCACGCCGGCGCGCCGCAGGCTGACGAGATTCGCTCCAAAATTTGCAAATCCGCTATTGTTCGCGTTCGGGGTGCTGACCACGATGTCTTGGAACAGCGCCGTGTGCGACAGCAATGCTTGAAATGTGGGAATCGCGGTGTTCCCCGAGGCCGCCACGGTGATCGGCGACGGCAGCGAAAATGCATTGAACGCGGTGGGATTCGCCGTGTTGTACTGCGACGTGTAAAACGCCGGCGATGTCGGCGAGACGTCGAGCGGCTTCACCCACACGTTGTATGTGCCGGCCGGGACGATCATGGAATACGCGCCCGTGGAGTCGCTGATTCCGTCAACGGCGGGCATGCCGGTTTTGTTGTCCACCAAATGGACGACCGCACCTAAAACCGGAGCGCCCAATCCGTCGGTAATCTTGCCGGAAACGGAGCCGCCGAAATTGTTCACGCCGTACGCGGCCTGAATACCGGCAATATCGTCCGTGGCGAGGGAGCGATTCGGAAAACTCTGTTGGGCGGCGCCGACCATGATGGCGTTTTCCTGGGTCGAGTGATGCAATCCCAGAACGTGGCCTAACTCGTGGATCAACGTGCCTTCGATATCGTTCGCCTGGTTGAGAGCGGAGCCGTTGATGTAGCGTCCGTCGGTCGAGAAGGGAGATCCAATGTTGAAAGTGATGTCGGTTTCGTAAATCTGTCCCGGGAAGGTTGTCGGAATCGCCGGGCAGGTTCCCGACGCGCCCCCCGGCACTTGCACCCAGAAAACGTAGGTGAACGCGAGGACACTGCCGGTCGGCGCGGGACTGCCCGCGCTCTGATCGTTGAACGTGATCACGTTGACGCCGTCGCATCCGGCGTTCTGCACGCTGGTGGTCGCACCACCATCGGCGAATTGCACGTTGATCTTGTTGGCCTTCAGAACGCTGTTCCAGACGTTCAGCATGTCGTTCTTGATTACGGCTTGAACCAGCGAAGGATTCGGATTGCTGGACGCGAACTGCGACGGAAACGTCAAGTTGTACGCCATGGAGATCGTTCCGGATCCCCACTTTTGGTAGTAGGTTGTCTTGCCGTCCAAGGTCACGGCGTATTGCAACGTGTAGGTGTACGCGAGTGTGCCGAGGGCGATGACCGCGGCGAGAGAGAGCCAAAGGAATCGGTTGCGCATGTTAGCGGGTCACCTTTCCTGCGGCCGTCCGCCGCACTGACTCGCTCACTTGCTTGAGAAACTCACCCAGATCGCGCGACGTACGTGTCGCGGTCACCACGTTGGCGATTTCATCGGATGCCACGATTTGTCCACCGCCCGCCAACGGTTGACTGTGATTGACCGTGGCCGACGTTGCGCCGGGAGCCGAGCGCACGCGAAACGCGCCTTGTTCGTATCCGATCACTTGATGGAACTTGGGGTCGGATTGCACGAAGAAGACCGCGCGCTCGCCTACTTGAAATTGCGGCGCGCCCGGAACCGATCCCACAATATTTCCCACCTGGCCGCCGGGTTCGGTCAATTCAAACGTGCGGCCCAGATTTCCTTTCATGTAACTCTCGGCCTGCACCGTGTAAAAAGTGTAGATCAAGCTGCCGGGACCGTTGATCCAAGCGGCGCGCGACGCTACGATGCGTCCCTGCACGATGGCCGAGGAACCGGCGGTCATTTGGTCCAAGGTGAGGATCTGAAGCGTGGCGGCCGGCGCGACACACGGCAGGGCCAGGCACACCGCCAGAGCCAAGCGGAGGCAAGGGGGGATTTTTTTCATCCGCGATACTTTATCGGCCTTCCCGCGGTTCGTCAAGAGCGAGGACCCGCTGGGCCCGTTCTTTAACATTAGAGTTGGCATACACACTCACCTTCCGGCCGGCGATGCGGCCGCTGGATTTGTGGCGAGACAAGGTTAGCGGACAAACTTGGTAGACAGAGAGTCGATCAGGTAGACGAGGAAAACAGCCGTTCCCAACGCCGCGTTACTTCTTGGTCGCTTTTTCAGCGTAGAAGAGGAACGCGAACGTGCTCACCAAAATCGCCGTGCCGATCAGGGTGACCAGCGTCAAACCTTCCAAGAAAAATGCTAGCGCGAACAAGAGCCCTCCCGAGGTAGACAAAGGAATTATGCCACAGGAGCCGGGAAACTGCAATTTGCAGTTGCGGCGGGTCGTGGCTCAATCTGAATTCGATTCCTGTGAAACTGTGGGCCAATCGGCTGCGCAGCCGCTCTGTAGCTCTTTTGTATCAGGGTTTGTATCAGGGCACGGCTTCAGCCGTGCCGACCGGACGTTTGGAAATAATGGGCTTTAGCCCCCGCACACAATGGCTGATCCACAATCTTGCCAAGTGCAAAGCCGCAGGGGCTAAAGCCCCAGGAACAAGGCCTGCTGGCGGCACGGCTGAAGCCGTGCCCTGATACAAAGCATACCTACGCGCAAGGTTAGATTTCCGCAAGTCCTGGAATTCAAATCGAGCCACTACCTTGCGTCGAATCCTCAGAGTTGTGCGAGTCAGGCCTCGCACGGCGAAGGCAGCGAGCCGCTGCACTCCAAAGCGTCATCACCTAACCAAAAAACGCATTGATCGCCGCGGCCACTTGCTCCACCTGCTCTGTGGTGAGTTCCGCGTAGATCGGCAACGCCAGCACTTCGTGCGAAAGCTGCTCGCTCACCGGGAAATCGCCGGACTTATACCCGAGATTCGCGAAGCATTCCTGCAAATGCAGCGCCAGCGGATAGTAAACTGCCGTGCCAATGCCGATTTGCTTGAGGTGCTCGCGTAACGCGTCACGCCGCGGCACGCGAATCACGTACTGATTGAAGATGTGCCGCGTGGTGTACGGCGCGGACTTCGGCACGATCACCGGAGCACGCAGCAAGCGCGAATAAAGCTCGGCGTTGCGCTGGCGCGCGGCGGTCCAGCCGTCCAGGTAGCGCATCTTCACGCGCAGCACCGCCGCCTGGATCGCATCGAGGCGCGAGTTGAAGCCCACCCACTTATGAACATACGTTTCCGCGCCGCCGTGCTCGCGCAGTGCGGCGAGCTTCTTTCGCAATCCCTCGTCATTCGTGGTGAGCATGCCGGCGTCGCCGTAGGCGCCGAGGTTTTTTGTGGGATAGAAACTGAGCGTACCCATGTCGCCGATGCCGCCGGCGCGACGCCCTTTGTACTCCGCGCCGATGGCCTGCGCGAAATCCTCGATTACCGCGATGCCGCGCTCGCGCGCCATGGCCATCAGCGGGTCCATGTCGGCGCATTGACCATAGAGATGCACCGGGATCATCGCCTTCACGCGCGGATGCGCGTCGAGCACGCGTTTGGCATGCCCCACGCCGATGTTGAACGTATCGGGATCGACGTCGGCGAACACCGGCCGGGCGCCGGAGCGCGAAACCGCGCCGGCGGTCGCGAAAAACGTGAACGGCACGGTGAGGACTTCGTCGCCCGGCTCCAGATCGAGCGCCAACAACGCCAGCACCAGAGCGTCAGAGCCGTTGGCGCATCCGATGGCGTGTTGCGCGCCGCAATACGCGGCGATTTCCTGCTCGAGCCCCTGGGTTTCAGGACCCAAGCCGAAGCGTTGCGAGTCGATGACCTTGACGATCTCCGCGAGAACCTCGTCGCGAATGGGACGATGCTGGCTCTGCAGATCGAGCAGGGGGATCGGCCGTGTTGCCGTTGCTTCCATTATTTTTCGCGTTCCTTTTTTTCTTTCTCTTCCTTGGCGGGACGTTTCTTCCCGGCGTTCTTCTGGCGAAATTCCTGGGCCCGCTGGACGCGATGTTGATTCCGCTCCTGGCGCTCCTCGGCGATTTCAGATTGCTCCGATTGCCAGCGTTTGCGCGTCGCGGCGGCGAATTTCGGATACAAGCCTTGGCGCATCTGTCCCGTGCGATGGACCAAGTGCGCCGTTTGCCCGCGCTGCAAATTCATTTTTTCGCCGGTTTTCTTGTTCGTGAAATCCACTTGACCTTCGTGGACGTGCACCTGCGTGGCTTCTTCGGTTGTGTCGAGTTCAAACTGCGTGCCGAGCACGCCGCAGACCACCGTTTGAGTGTGAATCTCGAACGGCGCCGGAGTTTGTCCCCCGACCGCGCCCACCACCGTCGCGCGCACGTATCCGTAATCGAGCTCCAGTTGTGTCTTGCCCGTGTCTTTGTCGTGCGCCAGCACCGTCATGTTGGCGTTCGAGGTGAGTGTGAGAATCGAGCCGTCGCTCAGTACGGCGCGGATGCGTCCATCGGGGCCGGTCTTGAGAACGTCGTTGATCTTCAGGCCTTCGTTGACGGACGCTTCGGTGGTTTTCGTTCCGCTGACCACGCTGGCCGGCTGCACTTCACGCGTCACGGTGCCGGCTTTTTGCGCGGCGGCGGGAATGGAAACTGCTAGCGAGGCGGCAAGCAGAATCGAAAGACGCATGAAACTATTGTAAGCCGAACTTGTGGCTAACGGCCCGCTTGCTCGGTGAGACACGTCTCCGACATGTGATCGTGCCACGTGAGGCGTTCGTCGTCGACGGCCGCCCAGAAGAATCCCAGCATGAGCGAGGCAAAACTCGCCGTCGACGCCCACACCCGGCGGCGGCGCTGGCGCATTGTCGCGGGTCGGCCGTCGAAATTGACCAGGCGGAGTCCCATGCAGCTCATGCCGGGTGTTTGGCGCGCGTACACGAGGAAAAGATACAGGAACACCAGTGGCAAGACCGCGGCCGCGGCGACAAACGGCACCAGCGCCGATCGATCCACGGGGTGAAGCGCGATGTGACCGCCTAAGTAGAAGAACGCGGCCAGAATCGCCGCGAATCCCGCGCCGATGATCGCACCGTCGATCAAGGCGGAGATCGCCCGGGCGCGGAGTGAAGCCACGGGAAATTCCAGCAGCGTGGTCGGCTCGGCATTGACTCGCGGAAACGCGATTTGGTGTTGCAGCGCGGGCGGAAGCGGCGATCGCGGGCGGGGGACGGCGGCAGGTGGTCCCCATGTCGCGACAGGAGCCGCTACGGGAGCCGCGACAGGAGCCGCCACGGGAGCCGCTAGCGACGCCGCGCGTGGCGCCAATACCGGCGCTTCCACGGTCTCCGAAATCGGCGCCAGGGCGGGCGCGGCGGCAGCGCCCGCGCCGGAAGGTTGTGGAAACCGGATGACTTTGCCCGCCGTCAGTGCTTGGGACGGGCCGGGAGTGGATTCGGGTGCAGAATCAAATGGAAGTGTCGGCTGCCCTTGCTTGCGCGATCGCGCGCGCGGCACACGGGGCGGTGTGACCGGAAACTCCAGAGGGTTTTCAGCGGTAGCGGTTCGGGATGCCGGCGGCACGAAGGAATGAAAACGCACGCCGCATTTTTCGCAGCGATGAGCACTCCAATCGTTGGGATATCCGCACTCCGGACAGTGATTCAAACGCGCTCCGATTTCCGTGTTAAGTTGACTAAGAATGCATTTTTCCCGCTTTTTGTTGTTTAACATAGCTGTCGCGCTTTGTCATCTGCTTTGCACTGCGGGCGTGCAGGCGCAGTCAACATTACCGCCGGTGACCGACACACCAGCGACGATCGTTGCGAGCGAACTGGCGCTCCTATTGCCGCCGGCAACGTTCACGGAAACATACGGTCCGAGCGCGTGTATGCTGCCGAGCGAGCCGCTTTTGCCCGCGCCATCGCTTCAGGCGCAGTCGACGCAAACCGTGGCGCCGCAAGTCTCTCCTCTGCAATCGACTCCCCTGCCGGGAACAGGTGAAAAAGTCGTCTTCAACTCCGATCGCCAATGGAAGGAAGGCAGCGTCACGCATTTGCGCGGGAAAGTGGAGATTTTCTATCGCGACATCGTCCTCAACGCCGATGAAGTGGATTACAGCGACGAAACGCAAATCGCCGACGCGCGCGGTCACGTTCACTTCATCGACAAAACGCGCGACGAAAACCTCTTCGCCGACACCGCTTCCTACAATCTCGCGGACGACACGGGTCACTTCACGAAAGCTTCGGGAACCTACGGCGTTCATGTGCCGGCGGGCGGCAGCAAGAACGTCTACTTGACCACGACGAATCCGTTTTTCTTCGAATCGCCGCTGGTGGATCGCACGGGACCGAACGCCTATTTGATTCATCAAGGCTGGATCACCACCTGCAAAGTGCCCGGCGAATTGTGGCAATTCCAAGGCGACAAGACGTTCGTTCGTCCCGAACAATACTTCACCGCGCGCGGCGGATGGATGCGCATCAAAGGCATCCCGGTTTTCTACTTCCCGTATTTCCGCCACTCGCTGCAAAAGAATCCGCGCATCTCGGGATTTCTCACACCGCACTTCGGCACGTCGACCATCAAGGGTGTTTTCCTCGGCGAGGATTATTTCTGGGCCATCAATCGCAGCATGGACTTGCTCGCGGGAGCCGAGCTCTACACGTCAAGAGGATGGGCGCAGGACGCCACCTTCCGCTGGCGCGGCGAGGGCGAGGATCACTTGTCGGCGGTGTTTTTCGGCGTCATCGACCACGGCTTGGTGCAGAACGGTATTCGCCAGCCGTCCGAGGGCGGACGCTCGCTATCGGTGCAAGGCTCTTACGACATGCCGTACGGTTTTCGCGCCGTCGCTAACGTCAATTATCTGTCGTCGTATTTGTTTCGCGTGGCCTTCACCACATCGTACGCCGAAGCCATCGCCACCGAAGTGCACACGCAAGCGTTCGTCACGAAGCACTTTGACACCTACGATTTTCACACCGCGGTTTTCCGCTACCAGGATTTCCAAAGCACAACGCCCGACGATTCCATCCAGATTCGCTCCATGCCCAGCTTGCAGTTCACCGGCCACGATCGCCCTTTGTTCGGCGACGCTCCCATCTTCTTCAGTTTCGACAGCGCCGCCGATTTCCTGAATCGCTCGCAAGTGGGCCTCTCGACGCCGGCGTTCGTCAGCCGCTTCGACGCCTTTCCGCGCGCCACCACGCCGTTTCACTTCGGCCACTGGGATTTCGTCGCGTCGTTCGGCGTGCGCGCCACGGGGTACACCAACAGCGTGGAGTCCACGATCACGTCCGGCGGCGAGCACGTCCTGGGCACCGATCGCGTGCGCACGGCGGGCCAAGTCGATCTCGACATTCGTCCACCGGCGCTGGAAAAGATCTTCAAGTCGCCGATCAAATCGCTGGGCGACAAGTGGAAACACACCATCGAGCCGAAGATCACCGTGCAATACATCGGCGGCGTGGAGAATCCGCAGAGCATTTTGTTGTTCGACGATCGCGACGTGATGGTCAACACGCAAGACATCACCTTCAGCGTGACGCAGCGCCTGTTTTCGAAGCGCGAGAAGGACGGGGAAGTGCGCGAACTCGTCAGTTGGGAAGTGGGCGAGCGCTACTATCTCGATCCCACGTTCGGCGGCGCGGTGGCGCCCGGCCAGCGGAACGTCTTTAGCTCCACGCTCGACTATTCGGCGTTCGCCTTCATCGACGGCTCGCGCCGCTGGGCGCCGGTTTTTTCGAACCTGAAGATCAGTTTGAATCACCGCTTCGATATCGATAGCTTTCTTCAGTACGATCCGGTGTTGCATCGCATCACCGCCGGCAGTCTCGGCGGCTCGGTGCGGCGCGGCAAGTTGTTCGCCTACGGCGGTCACGATTTCGAGCGCGGCGATCCGCTCCTGGAACCGCACGACAACTTGGTGCGCGCGACCGTTGGCTGGGGCAGTTCTTCGGGACGCGGCCCGAACGTGGTTTGGACGGCCGTTCCCGACTTGCACAACGGCGGCATTCAGTATCAAGCGTCGCAGTTTGCGTACAACACCGATTGTTGCGGATTGATTGTCGAGTGGCGGCGCTATTCGCTCGGCGCGGCGCGCGACGAGAACGCTTGGCGCGCCGAGTTCAACTTCGCCAACGTAGGATCGGTGGGAAATATCAAGAAGAAGGAACGGCTGTTCTAGTTTTGGAGCGCGCTCCAAACTACTTCTTGGCGACCCACAATTCCGGATAATCCTTCTTCAAGTGCTCGATCTTGGGGAGATCGTTCACATAGATGTAGGGCTGCATCGGGTGCAGCTCGGCGTAATCCTGGTGATACCCTTCGGCCGGGTAAAAATCGGTGAGCATGCCGAGCTGCGTGACGATCGAGTGGTGGAAGACTTTCGCATCGTCAAGCTGCTTGATGTACGCCGTGGCCAGTTTCTTCTGATTCTCGTCGGCGAAGAAAATCGCCGAGCGATATTGCGTGCCTTCGTCCGGACCCTGGCGATTCAGCGTCGTGGGATCGTGCGCCACGGCGAAAAACACTTTCAAGAGTTGTCCGAAGGAAACTTGCGAGGGATCGTAGACCACGCGCACCGACTCGGCGTGTCCCGTGCGGCCGGTGCTCACTTGCTCATACGAAGGATTCTTCACCGTGCCGCCGGCGTATCCCGAGGTCGACGAGAGAACGCCCTTGGTGTGTTTGAAAACGGCTTGCACGCCCCAGAAACATCCGCCCGAGAAAACCACTTGTTGCTGGCTCGACGTTTTCGCCAGCGGCTCGTCGGTGGCCGGATCGGGAAACGCGGCTTTGGGAGCCGCGGGAGTGAGCGCCGCGAACGTCGCGATCGCGAAACCGGCGGCGAGCGCGGTAACAGTAAGCTGCGATGCAAGTTTCATGATTGAGCTCCTATGCTTTTCGACGGTCGCAAGGCCGTTCGAGTTGCAAAATAACTACATGCCCTTCAGGATCGACCGGATGCGCACCCAGGCGTCCTCGCGAGCCTTCTTGTTGTCTTCGTATTTCGGCTGACCTTCTTTGGGCGGCGTGGTGGGCGCGGGACCCTCGCCCGAACGCATGAATCCGTGGCCGGCGCCCTTGTACGTGACCGGTTCGAAGAATTTTCCAGCCGCTTTCATGTTGTCGACCGCGCCGGGATAGATCAACGCGTCGATGCGAGCGTCCAACTCGGCGTAGAATCCGTAAACTTTGGCGTTGATCTTCTTCATGTCTTCGGTGGCCGGCGGCCCGCCATAGAAAGAGAGCGCTGCCGAAAGCGTCGGACGATTCGTGGCGAAGCGGAACGTTTGCGAGCCGCCCCAGCAGAATCCCGCGGCCGCGAGTTTGCCGTTGGCCGAGGGCAGTTTCGTCACATAATCGGCAACCGCGTTCAAGTCTGCCGTGATTTGATCGGGGGGCAGTTTCTGGATCGCTTGTCCCACTTGCGAGGCATCCAAGGACGATGTTCCGCCGCCGTTGGGACCGGCTCCCGACAGCAAATCCGGCGCGATGGCGATGTAGCCGAGTTCGGCAAACTGGTCGGTCACGTCTTGCACCCAGTCCGTCATGCCGAAGATCTCGTGGATCACCACGATGGCCGGCGCTTTGGTCTTCACCTCGGGATAAACCACCCAGGAGTGCACCGTGCGGTCGCCCGACTTTACGTCCACCCACTCACCGTGACGCGTGGACTTTGCCAGGTTCGCTTTCGCCCAATCTTGGGCGATGGCTATGGCGGCGACGGCGCACAGCACGATCAATACCAACGGCAGAACTTTCTTCATTGTTGGATCCCCCGGAACACATTTTACGACAGTTGCGCGCTGCGCGTCCACGAGGCGATTTCCCTGTAGGCTCAATTTGAATACGATCGCTGTGGGACTGTGAGCAATTCCCTGCGCAGCCGCTTTGTATCTCTTTTTGTATCAGGGCAAGGCTTTGTATCAGGGCACGGCTTCAGCCGTGCCGACCCCGACGTTTGGAAATAGTGGGCTTTAGCCCCCGCAAACAACGGCTGATCCACAATTTTGCTAAGTGCAAAGCCGCAGGGGCTAAAGCCCCAGGAACTAGGCCTGCTGGCGGCACGGCTGAAGCCGTGCCCTGATACAACCCATACGTATGCGCAAGGGTTCGATTTCCGCAAGTCCTGTGATCGGAATTCAAACTAAGCCACTACGGATTTCCGCTATGGGTGCTTGTACACCTTGCCGCCCTTCATCACGAAGACCACCTTCTCAGTGGCGCGAATGTTTTCGAGCGGATTTCCCTCGACCGCCACGATGTCGGCAAGCTTACCGGCGACCAATTCACCGCGATCGCTGACGCCGAGCAGCTCCGCTGCGTTGATCGTGCCGGCGCGCAGCGAGTCCGCGGGCGACAGGCCCAAGCTGACCATGGTTACGAACTCCTTGGCGTTTTCGCCGAAGGGCACCAGCGGCGCATCGGTGCCGAGCGCGACTTTCACGCCGGCCGCCATCGCCTTGCGGATGTTCACGCGCGCTTGCGGCAGAATCGTTTCGGCTTTCTTGCGGATCGGCGGCGGCAGCGAAGCGAGATCCATGGTTTCGCCCAACGCGACCGTGGGTACAAGGAACGTCCCCCGCTCTTTCATCAGGCGGATCGCTTCGTCGTTGATCATCGACCCGTGCTCGATGGACGCTACGCCTGCTTTGACGGCCGCCAAGATTCCCTCGATGCCGTGCGCGTGCGCCGCCACTTTTACGTTGTGGCGCGCCGCTTCTTCCACGGCCGCCCGCATCTCGGCGTCGGTCATTTGCTGCGCGCCGACGGAATCCTCGAATGACAACACGCCCGCGGTCGCGCCGATCTTGATCACGCGCGCGCCGTGCTTGATCTGATAGCGCACCGCCTTCACCACGTCCTCGGGGCCGTCGACGATGCCGTACTCGGGACCTAAGTGGAAGAGCGCGGTGGAAAGATTTGCGTGCATTTCCGGATCCATGTGTCCGCCGGTGATGCCGATGCCGTGGCCGCACGCGACCATTCGGGGAGCGTCGATGTATCCGGCGTCGGAGGCGCGCGCCAGTGCCACGGCCAGCAGGTCGGGCGTCAAGTGATTCTGCGTCAGGTCGCGGACGCTGGTGAATCCAGCCATCAGCATCTTGTTCAAGCTGACGGTGGAGCGCAGCACGGCCTCGGGTCCCGTTTCTGCGATCAAGTCCATGCGCAGGCCGGCGGTGCCGGAGACGGTGGAGTGAACGTGCATGTCGAAGAATCCCGGCACCAGCGTGACTTCGCCGAGGTCAAAGCCGGAGCTGGCGTTGGGTGCGACCGGCGGGTTCACCGCTTCGATCACGCCGCGAGTCACGACAATCGTGGCCGGGGAAATCACGCGTCCCGTGCGCACGTCGATCATGTGCGCGGCGCGAATCACGGAGGTTTGGGCGGCGAGCGAAACAGCCGCAAGAAAAAACAGGCAGACAGCCAGGCGACGGATCATGGGCCCGGATTGTACCGCGATCGGCCGTCAGTTTTTGGGTTTCAATTGCTGGCCTTTAAGTGCCATGACGAAAAAATCGCCATCGACACGACGATCACATTGGCGACGATCACGGGCAGGGAACCGATCGACACGCCGTATGCCAGCCACAGTCCCGCGCCCAGGGCCTGCACGCGCCGCAGGGCGACCGGGGTCTTGAAGAGATAGGAGAGCGAAAAAGTCGCCGTGGCCATCCAACCGATGACGTCGGGTTTCATCGTGAAATCAATTATATATTGCCAGTGTCACAGGGCCGCGGGCTATCTCGTCTCACATGCGGGGAGAAATACTTATGGATTACATAGTTGTCGGCGGGGGTATCGCGGGGTTGACGGCGGCTTGCGAGTTGGCCGGTGCGGGCGGGGCGCGCGTGACGGTGTATGAGCAATCGCGCAAGCTCGGAGGACGCGGCGGCACCGAAACGCGCGACGGATTTTCGCTGAATCACGGGCCGCATGCGCTGTATCGTAACGGAATCGCGCACCGGACCTTCACCGAATGGAAAGTCCGGGTGGCAGGACGCGTGCCCCGATTGAAGGGAGACGCTTACGCCGTGCTGGGCGGCGGGCTTTTCGCTTTTCCGGCGGATCCGGTGCGCTTGTTGACCAGCGGTCTTTTTCGCGGCTTGGAAAAATGGTCGGCGGCGCGGGCGTTTCAATGGCTGATGGGCGATACGCCCAAGGCTTCTGCGACTGTGTCTGACTGGTTGGATGAAAAATTCGGCGTGCGTGAACGTCCCAGCCGGGCCCGCTTGTTTCTGGAAGCGTTGTTCCGCGTGAGTACATACTCGAACGCTCTCGACACAATGAGCGCCCGCGCCGCGCTACAGCAGGTGCGCTTCGCCACGAAAAACGGAGTGCTTTATCTCGACGGCGGATGGCAGATGATCGTGGCGGGACTCGCCGATCGCGCCGCGTCGCTGGGCGTGCGTGTCGAGACGGGCGCGGCGGTGGAACGCGTGGAATCGGGACGCGTGCGCGTCGCCGGACGCGACGTTGTCTGTGACGGCGTGGTGCTGGCCGTTACGCCGGACGCTGTCGAGTCGCTGACGGGCGTGCGAATGGCGGGGCTCGCGCCGGGCCTCACGCAAATTCGGGCGGCGTGTCTCGACTTGGCCATGAAGTCGCTGCCACGGCAGGCCGCGGTTTTTGCGCTGGGAATGGATACACCATTTTATTTTTCGCGACATTCCGCCACGGCGCGACTGGCGCCCGAAGGCGCGCATCTGGTTCACGTGGCGAAGTACCTGCGCACCGGAGAACGCGCCCAGCGTGAGGAATTGGAGCGGTTCGCCGATCTCGCGATGCCCGCATGGCGCCAACACTCCACGTTTGCCCGCTACCTGCCGGAACTCGCGGTGACTCATGCGGTGGTGACGCCGGCGGGCCGCCCCGGTGTCGACGCGCTGAATCTGCCGGGCGTCACGATGGCCGGCGATTGGGTCGGCGCGGAAGGAATGTTGGTCGACGGCGCGGTTGCGAGTGCGCGGGCCGCCGCCCGAAAAATTATGAGCGCGCCGGCTCAGGAAAGGAAGTTCGCTGCCGCTTGACCGAAGCGTCTCGTCTCGACCACTTTACCGAAGCGCGGCCGATGCTTTTATCGCTCGCCTATCGCATGCTCGGCACGCGGGCCGACGCCGAGGACGTAGTGCAAGAAGCGTTTTTACGCTGGCAGGCGGCGGAAGCATCGGAGATCGCCTCGCCGCGAGCGTATCTAGCGACGATCACCGCGCGATTGGCGCTCGATCACTTGAAGTCGGCGCGGGTGAAGCGCGAGACGTACGTGGGAACGTGGCTGCCGGAGCCGCTTGTGAATCATCCATCGCCCGAAAAACTGGAGCTCGCCGAGTCTCTCTCTGTGGCATTCTTGCACGTGCTCGAAAGCCTGTCTCCGCCGGAACGCGCGGCCTTCCTGCTGCACGATATTTTCGACGCCGATTACGGCGAAATTGCCGGGGCGCTCGATACGTCCGAAGCGAACGCGCGCCAACTTGCTACTCGCGCGCGGCGCCATCTAGAAGAACGCCGTCCGCGATTCACCGTGGATCGCGCCAAGCAAGAAGAAGTGCTCGGGCGCTTCCTCGCCGCGTGTAACAGCGGCGATATGACCTCGTTTCGCGCGATGCTCCGCGAGGACGCCGTTTCCTACAGCGACGGCGGCGGCAAAGTTTACGCCGCCATCAATCCCATTTTTGGCGCGGATCGCGTGGTGCGATTGTACGCAGGGCTCATGCGCCGGAATTACGGCCAGGCTTTCGGTGTGGTGTTCGCGGACGTCAACGGGCAACCGGGCGTCTGTTTTACGGTGGACGGCAAGCTTTCTATGGTCACAACTCTCGATTTGGATGAGAATGCCAGGATTCGGGCCCTCTATCACGTGCTGAATCCAGACGAATTGGCGGGCGTTCAGAGTCTTGCGTAAAAGGGACGCTCTTCGCCGATCGTCGTGAGGTCGCCGTGACCGGGAATCACGATGGTCTCTTCGGGCAAGACCAGGAGCTTATCGCGAATGCTGCGGAAAATCTGCTTGGCGTTTCCGCCCGGAAGATCGGTGCGTCCGTAGCCGCCTTGAAAAAGCGTGTCACCCGCGAAAAGTTTTTTCTCATCCGCCAAAGGAAAATACAGCGACACGCTCCCCTGCGTGTGACCCGGCGTATGCAGAACCGTTCCCGACGTGCCGCCCACGGTGATCTTGTCGCCGTCGTTCAACGGCACATCGATGGGTCCGCGCTCGGGCGCGCGCTGCAGGCCGATCCACGCGGCTTGCATTTCGAGCGATTCATACAACTCGGCGTCGTTGGCATTCATGCAGACGGGCGCGCCGGTGGCGTCGCGCAGTTTCTTCGCGCCGCCGATGTGATCGATGTGCGCGTGCGTGATCACGATCTGCGTGATGCGCAGGCTGTGGCGCCGCGCGATCGCCAAGACGCGCTCGATCTCATCGCCGGGATCGATCACCAGCGCTTCGCCGGTAGATTCGTCGCCGAACACCGAGCAATTACAATGCAGCAGGCCGACAGGAAATGTCTCGAGGACCATGACGTGTGATCCGATGTTATATCCTGAAGTCGTGGAGCGCAATTCAGAATACTTTGCACTGCGCGATGGCGCGGCGGTGCTGGATTTTTCGTCGCGCGGGAAAATTGCGTTCACCGGCGACGACCGCGTCCGCTGGCTGCACGGCATGGTGTCGAACGACGTGAAAGGACTCGCCGCCGGCCAGGGGTGCTATGCCTTCGTGCTCGACGCGCAAGGCCACATTCGCGCGGACGTCAACATTTTCGCGGAACCCGATCGCCTGATCGTCGATTGCGCGCCGGAATTCACCGAATCGCTCGCCGCATTGTTCGACCGCTTCATCATCATGGACCAAGTGGAGATGAGCGTGGTCACCGCGGAGATGGGAACGCTGGCCGTGGAAGGTCCGAAGACGGGCGAGGTGTTGTCGCACGTCAATTTGGCGGGAATCATCCAGTATTCCGTGCCGCGCGGCGTCTGGTTGTGGGCCTCTCCGTCGAGGCTGGCTGAGGCGCGTGCAGAAATTGAGAAAGCCGGCGCGGTTCCGGCGGGCGATCAAGCTTACGAAGCGATGCGCATCGAGGCGGGCATTTTGCGCGCGGGAGTCGACACCGACGAGTCGATCATCGCCAACGAAACAGGCTGCCTGCGGGCGCTGCATTTCACGAAAGGGTGCTACATCGGTCAGGAAATCGTGGAGCGTGTGCGGTCGCGCGGGCAGGTGAAGCGTATTCTCACAGGATTTTCGAGCGAATCGGAGATTGTGCCGGGATCGCGCATCGCGTGGGGCGATGACGATCTCGGTCGAATTACCAGCGCGGCGTTTTCACCTGGATTGCAGAGCTGGGTCGCGTTGGGTTACATGCGGCGGTCCCATGCGGGCGGGGAAGTGACCATCGACGGTCACCAGGCAACGGTACGAAGTATTTAACGGGATCGACAGAATGGACCGCGATCCTGTAAATTATCCGGCAGCGACAGGTTCTTTCTCAAGGTTCAGCGCGCGCAGGAACGATCCCTTGTCGTTCATGATTTTCTTCTGAAGCAAATTGATCGCGTAGATCAACTGCTCGGGACGCGGCGGGCAACCCGGTACATAAACGTCCACGGGGATCACTTGGTTCACGCCTTGCACGATCGCGTAATTGTTGAACACGCCGCCCGACGTCGCGCATGCGCCCATCGAGATCACCCATTTCGGCTCGGGCATTTGTTCGTAGAGCTGCTTGATGATCGGGGCCATCTTTTGGGAAACGCGCCCTGCGATGATCATCAGGTCCGATTGCCGCGGCGATCCGCGGAAAACCTCCGCGCCGAAGCGCGAAATGTCGAAACGCGACGCGCTCATCGACATCATTTCGATGGCGCAGCAAGCCAAGCCGAACGTCATCGGCCAAATCGAAGACTTGCGGGCCCAATTCACGGCCATGTCGAGCGTGGTGAAGAGTACTCCGTCGGCTTCCATGCCTCCATTATACTCAACACCGATGGTGAATCTCCTCCGAATCCTGCGGCGCTTCGCGCCCGGCGTTGCGCTGGCGCTCGGAATCGTCGCTTTGTGGCTGCATCCGGCGGACGAGTATTTCTTCGGCGACAGCATTTCGACGTTGTTGACGCGATCGCTTTCCTGGCGCGCCGCGTTCATCGACTTTTTCCGTCTCGGCGGCACGCACTGGTATCGTCCGTTGACCAATGGATTCACGCAAGGCGTGCTTTGGCCGATCTTCGGAATGAATTTCACGGCGTACCACTTGCTCTCGATGTTCCTGCATTGGTGCGTATGCCTCGGGCTTTTCTACGCGCTGCGGGTCTTTTTGAAGGATGGCCCGGAGGGGAGAATGGGCGCGTTCGTCGGCGCGGCATTTTACGCGTTTCATCCGATTCAGTTCTACGCCACCTACGACGTCTGCTTTTATCAGGAGCCGATCGGCGGAGGCTTGATCCTCGGTGCGGTGGCATTTTTCTACTGGTACGCCGAGCACGGCGGCTGGCGATACCTGGTGGCCGGCGCGGTCTTTTTTCTCGCCGCAGTGAGCGCGCGCGAGACGGCGGTGTTCACGCCAGGATTGCTCGCGATCCTCTTGTTTCCGCCCACCCACTGGCGGCGCGCGGCGACGGCGGTGGGAATCTCGGGCGTAGGCGGCGCGGCGTTTGCGGGCGTTTATCTCTTTGTGATGCATCCGCTACGCTATCAGCCGCCGAGCTATTCATCCGACTGGTCGCCGGGGCACCTGGCCGCGAATCTTTGGACGTGTATGCGATGGTCTTTCGGAATTGCGACGGGAACGCAGACGGACGGCTGGCGAAGTCCCGCGATTGTCACGGCGCTGTTGTGGATCGCGGCCGTCGCCATCGTTCTGGTGAGCGCCGTGCTGTGGCGGAAGGAACCGGCGATCTGGAAAGGTCCCGCGTTTTTCTGCGCCGCGTCGATCGCCGCGCTTTCGACGCATCGGTTGTGGCCGCATCATCTCTACTTGCCGTTGATGGGAACGGCGCTCTGGATCGGCGGCGTTGTTGCCGCCTGGAAGCGTTCGCAGGTCGCGCCGCGGACCATCGTTCCCACAGCCGCGACATTGCTTGCTTGTATTTCGATTACTTCGGCCATCGGCGCGAGGTACGATTCGATCGATTCCTGGGTCGGACGAGATTCCTGGGTCACGCGCCAGCCTGTGCTTTACTCGCGCGCGCTCTTTCGAGACCTTCCACGTTGGCGAGGCGTTTGGGTGGTCGTGAAAACAGGCGATCCCAGTTTTTCTTGGCTCTACGGCGGGCTTTTTCGGTTGATGGCGGGCGATCACGAATTGGATTTGGAAACGCGCTTGATGCCCGTGCGCCCCGACGCCGCACCGCCCGGCATTCATGTTTTCGAGTATCGCGATTCGATGCTGTGGCCACTAGCGATTCCCGAGAGCCTCGAAGTCACGCCGACGTCGGTCAGCGTCAGCGTAACTCCCGATCGCGTGCATCCCGGCACGAGCTACACCGTGACAATTCCCGCGCTGGCCGGCCGCACGATCGACTTGCGCTATCGTTACAACGACCACCTCCCGGAAGTCGCGTACGAATTCACCAAGCTCGCGGCCGATGGCACGGCGAAAATCCTCACGCCGCCCGACACGCCTTGGGGCGACGTCGAAATCATCGGCGTTCGTCCATCGGGAGCAGGGGATTGGTCGCCGGTACGCGTGAAAGTGGAAGTGTTACGCGACTAGGTTTTCTCTGCGTCTCTGCGTCTCTGCGGTGAAAAAACCGCCAGCGAAAGGACCTGCACTCTTTTTAACGCAGAGACGCAGAGACGCAGAGAAAACCAAGCGGCACTATGTTATGATTTGTTCCCGATGGCCCATGAATATATTCCGATCTTTATTTTCCTCGCCGTCGCCGGAGCATTTCCCATCGTCACGTTGATCGCCGCCAAGTTGGTCCGGCCGGAATCGCCGTTCAAGGAAAAACTGCTCCCCTACGAGTGCGGCATCGATCCGGTGTCCGACGCGCGCGGCCGTTACACGGTGCGTTTCTACATCGTCGCTATTTTGTTCGTGCTATTCGACGTGGAAACCGTCTTCCTTTTTCCGTGGGCTGTCCGCTTCCGTCAACTCGGAATGTTTGGACTCGCCGAAATGGTCGTCTTCCTGGCCCTGCTGATCGTCGGTTATATCTGGGTTTGGAAGAAGGGCGCCCTGGAGTGGATTTAGACTCTTGATCATCGGCATCTGCGGCGGAACCGGATCGGGCAAGACCACCGTATCCGAAAAAATCCTCGAATCGCTGGAAGACCGCGTCGTTTACCTTCAGCACGATTATTATTACCGCGACCTGACTCATCTTTCCCTTGACGACCGCCGCAAGGTCAACTACGACCATCCCGATTCGCTGGAATCGACCTTGCTCGAGGAACATTTGCGCGAGTTGAAAGCCGGACGCGCCATCGATCGCCCGGATTACGATTTCACGCTCCATAACCGCCGCCCGGAAAAAATTAAGGTTGCTCCGAAACCGCTGATTGTAGTCGAAGGCATCTTGATTTTTGAGAGCGCCGAGTTGCGCGCGCTCATGGACCTGAAAGTTTTTGTGGACACTGACGCCGACCTGCGCCTGTTGCGCCGCATGCGCCGCGACATCGTGGAGCGCGGGCGCACGCCGCATTCCGTGATGGACCAGTATCTGGCCACAGTACGCCCGATGCATCTGGAGTTTGTCGAGCCGAGCAAGCGCTACGCGGACATCATCATTCCCGAAGGCTACAATCCGGTGAGCGTTGAGATGCTGGTCAAAGCGGTGTGGTCGATGATGCTCAAAGAGTAGTAGAATTCGCTCCAAGGAGAGTGCCTATGCTCTGGTTTCTCGTCGTTGGAGTCATCGCGGGATTTCTTGCCGGAAAGATCATGCGCGGCAGAGGCTTCGGCATTCTCGGCGACTTGGTCGTCGGCGTCATCGGCGGAATGCTGGGAGGATGGGTCTTTGGACTGCTGGGAATCCATGCCGGCGGCCTGATTGGATCGATCGTGATGGCGACGATCGGCGCGGTGCTCTTGGTTTGCATCGTCCGCGCGATTTTTTAGGAACTCGCGTCCAGCCTTCTCGTATAGAAACCAGAGGAGCGTGACATCTATGCGTAGAGCGCTATTGTCGCTTTCGTTACTAGCCCTGACCATCCCGGCCTTCGCCGGAAACCGCGACGATTACACCGAACGATCGAGCTATGTGCAGCCCTTGTCGGCCAACGGCCGGCTGCTGGTCCACAACGGGATCGGCGACATCAAGATTCACGCGTCGGATCGCAACGATGTGCGCATCACGGCGATCCGCCGCGCGCACGGCATGAGCGATTCCGAAGCGGCCTCGCGCATCAAAGACCTCGACGTCCGCGTGGATCACTCGCCGAACGAAGTGCGTGTCACGGGATCGCGCGAGCATCGCTCTTACACGTTTTTCGGTGTCAACGGCCTTAGCCTCGACTTCGAGATTGAAGTGCCGCGAACGGCACACATCGACGTGACCAATAATATCGGCGACATTCACATCGACGGCGCGGCTGCCGACGTCGATGTACACGAGAATATCGGCGACGTGGTGGTGAACTATCAGTCCGGCGCCCGCCCGCGCACCGCGCGCCTGGAAGTGAACATCGGGGAAGTGCGGACCAATTTGCACGGAGAAGAACGCGGATTCCTGGGCAAGAAGTTCACCGCGATGCAAGAGGGCGAGCATAGCGTGAACGTGAAACTGAATATCGGTGACATCTCCGTGCACACCGATGGTTCGAACGACGACAAGAAGAAGTCGCGGAAACCTGTGGATCTGTAAAAAAGTTCTGAGTGCTGAGTGCTGAGTCCTGAGTAACACCTGTAAGAAGTTCTGAGTCCTGAGTAAACTTCCGACTACTCAGCACTCAGCACTCAGGACTCAGCACTCAGCACTCAGGACTTAGCCTTATTCTTTGGCGAAGACTGCGTACAGCGCAAATCCCATCACGCAAACCGCCGCCGTCCCTGCCAACAGGACCATCGACGGGCTGAGCAAGGCCGTGGCTTGCGTGGCCGACGGCCAGAACCACCAGGCGGTTGCCGCCGCCGCCAGGCCACCAGCGCCGAGCGCCGCCTTTTCGGCGATCCGCAGCGGGACCATCGCTTGTTCCTGCGTCTCGCGCTTGGCGCGCAGCTTCGATTTCCACCACACGAACGAGGCCGAGGGAAGATGGGCGTTGCCGCGGCTCAGTTCTTCCTGCACGATCTCGCTCTCGTTGCGAAGGAATCCGGCCACTAGTGCCAAGTCGGCGCAATCGGTGCATGCGGTCAAGTGCTCGCGCAACGGCTCCATGCGTCCCGATTGCAGAGCATCCAACACTTCTTGTTCGCGAGGGCAGGTGTTGTTGTTAAGCATGGGCGACCTTCTTTCCCCGCAACACGCCCGCCAGTTTGCGGCGCGCCCGAAGCAACAACGGGCGAATGCTGGCCGTCTTCAATCCGCAGACCTGCGAAATCTCTTGATGGCTCGACCCTTCCACATACGCCAGCCACAACATTTCGCGCTCCCTCGGCTTGAGCGATTGCATGGCATGCTCCAACACCGCGCGACTCTCATGCTGCTCGCCGTGCCGCGACTCGGGATTCCGTCCTTCGATGCGCTCCGGCTCCAGCTCCAGCGCCGGCGGTTGCGTCTTGCGCTTCCGCCATTCGTCGCGCACCAGATTCGTGGCGATGCGGAACAAGTACGATTTCAGCATGGCGTCGCCGCCATCGGGCAGCTTCACGCGGAGCAGACGATAGAACGATTCCTGGACGAGATCGTCGGCCGCCGTGCGATCGCCCGTCAAGCGCGAGAGGTACGCCCACAACGGCCGCGACGTGCGTTCGTAGAAGGCGTGAAATCTCGCTTCGTCCATTTGGAATGTTTCCTCGGCTGCCTGTTCCAGCGCCGGGACAAATACATTTCCAGTGGTTACGAAGTCGCTCATTGCGAGTCCCTCATGTTGGCTTGACCTGTGAGTCCGAAGTGCCGCGACAGCGAGTACGATAATGCCGCCGAGATCAGCAAACCGGCCCCCATGGCCATTCCCAGTGTACCAAAGACCAAGAGCGGTTGCGCGTAATCGGGGAGTTGACCGCAAAGCCACACCAGTGCCGCTCCGACGAAGAGCACCACGATGCCGGCTTGCGCCGAAATCAAGATGCGGGTGTAGGGAAACGCCGGATTCGACTTGTGGTCGATCTCAATATCGAACGGCGAGGACTCCAGGAAGCGCTTGCCGGCTTCCGTCTCCATGTACGCGAGGATTTCCTGGTTGGAGGAAAGTTTCTCCATCAGCCTGGAATGCATCTCGGTCTGAATCGAAGCTACGCGGTTCCAGCGGCGGTTCTCCATAAAGCGTCCAATGAACCAGATGGCCGTGGAAATGAACGTCGCGAAGACCAGGAATGCCATGACGTCGCTGAGGATTCGGATAATGTCTTCGTTATGGTTAGGGCTATTGTAGCTGCGCTGGTTCATCCGGTTCATCGCATCACGCACCATCTGCTGGCGCATATGCAGCATCTCTTCGGCCACCTGCGTATTGAAGCGATCGTTTTCCTCGGCCAAGCGCGGATCTTTCAACGCTTGTTGGAGCTCCCGCTCGGCCTGCCTGGTTTCCTCGGCCGACGTGGCCGGGTCGGCGGGCGCTCGGCGTTTGACTTGCGCGGCGAGCGGAGAAACGGCCGCCAGGGTTAGGCTGGCGGCCAGAATGAATGGGATTATGATGCGGCGAAGATGGCGCTGGGGCATAAGTAATGTCTCCTCACCCCTCTACAACGCGCCACCTGGCCCGATGTGAACAAGAAAACAATGCAAAAACTACATTGTCAGGACCACCCGGAAGCGCGCCTGACCCGAAGTCATACGCTCATAGGCCTTGCCCGCGTCGGCCAGGGGATAGGTCTCGATCATCGGCCGGACGCCCGACAGCGCCGAGAATCCCAGGGTGTCCTCGATGTCGGCGGCGGCGCCCGACGCCCAGCCCTGGACCGTCTTGCCGCCCTGAATCAGTTGAATCGGCGACACTTCGATCGGTTCCAGAGACGCGCCGACGACCATTAGTTTGCCGCCCACGCCAAGTCCATTAATCAGTGCAGACATGGCCTTGCCGCTCGGCGAAGTGGCCAGGATTACCTTGGCCCCGCCCAACTTCTGCAATTCGGCGGCGGGATCGCCTGCTGCGGAGTCGATGTAGGCTTGCGCGCCCAGCTTTTTGGCGAGATCGCGCGCCTTGTCGCCGCGCGAGATCGCCACCGTGCGGAATCCGAACTTGGCAGCGTACTGCACGCCGAGATGGCCGAGTCCGCCGATCGCCTGGACCGCCACGAGATCGCCGGGATGCGCGCCGGCGTGCCGTAGCGCGTTGAACGTGGTGATGCCCGCGCACATCAGCGGTCCTGCGTCGGCGGCGGAGAGTCCTTCGGGAATCGCGGCGAGCGACTGCGCGGGGGCGACCATGTACTCGCTGTATCCGCCGTCGTGCGTGAATCCGGTGATGCCGGGGTTCTGGCAATAGATCAAATCGCCGCGGCGGCATGGCAAGCACACGCCGCAGTGTCCGCCGTACCAGCCGATACCAACGCGCTGGCCTTTTTTCCATTGCGTGACGCCGCTGCCGGGGAGATCCACCACGCCCGCGACTTCGTGTCCAGGCACGCGCGGATACGCGATGCCGGGCCAGTGTCCTTCTTTCACCATGGCATCGCTGTGGCAAATCCCGCACGCTTCCACTTTGATGCGAACCCATCCGGCTTGCGGATTGGGCAGTTCGCGTTCCACGATTTGAAAATCAGCGCCAGGTTTTGGGACGAGTACGGTTTTCATATAAACCGTTGGATTATCGGCCCAGGCGCCAGGTTGCAGATTATCCGACCTGCACCAATCCATAACGCCGCGACCAGTGTTCCTTCACATACGTCACCAATTCCACCAACGCCTCGCGCGACGGCGGCGACTCGATGAATCCACGCGCTTCTTTACGGGCCAACTCGATAATTTCGGCGTCGCGCAGCAGGTCGGCGATGCGGAACGCGGGCATTCCCGATTGGCGCGTGCCGAAAAACTCCCCGGGACCGCGCAGGCGCAAGTCGGTTTCCGAGATGCGAAAGCCGTCGTTGGTTTCGCGCATCACGGCGATGCGCTGCTTGCCTTCGTCGGTGAGTTGACCGTACGTTACCAGGATGCAATACGATTGCTGCGCGCCGCGGCCCACGCGCCCGCGAAGCTGGTGGAGTTGCGCCAGTCCAAAGCGCTCGGCGTGCTCGATCACCATGACGCTGGCGTTGGAAACGTCCACGCCCACTTCGATCACCGTCGTCGCCACGAGAATCTGGATGCGGCCGGCCTGGAAATCGGCCATGGTGCGTTCTTTTTCTTCCGCCTTCATGCGGCCGTGCAGGATTCCCACACGGAACTCCGGGAAAACGTCGCTACTCAAGCGCCGATGGCCGGAAATCACGCTTTTTACATCCTGCTTTTCGGACTCCTCGACAACCGGATACACAATGTACGCCTGCCGCCCCGCTTTCACGTGGCCGCGCACGAAGTCGTAAACCTCCGGCGCGTTTTCATCGCGCTTGTGGCGCGTGAGAATGGGGCGCCGGCCCGGCGGCAACTCGTCGATGGTGGAAACTTCCAGGTCACCGAACAGGGTGAGCGATAGGGTGCGCGGAATCGGCGTGGCGGTCATCACCAGAACGTCGGGCCAGCGGCCTTTTTTCATCAATTGCATGCGCTGGACCACCCCGAAGCGATGCTGCTCGTCGACGACGATCAGCCCGAGCGACGCGAAGTCCACGTCCTGCTCGAGGAGCGCGTGCGTGCCCACGACCACGTGGACCAATCCCTTGGCGATGAGATGTTTCACGCGATCCTTCTGCGCGGCCGTCTGCGATCCCGCGAGCATCGCCACTTGGTATCCGAGCGCGCCGAGAAGATTATGGAAATAGTGCAGGTGCTGCGCCGCGAGAATTTCCGTCGGCGCCATGATCGCGACTTGGCATCCGTTTTCGAGCGCCACGATCGCCGCCTGCACGGCGACAATCGTCTTGCCGCTGCCCACGTCGCCTTGCAGCAAGCGATTCATTGGGCGCTCCGCGGCCATGTCCGCTTCGATCTCCGCGATCACGCGTTGTTGCGCGGCGGTCAGGGCGAAGGGAAGGATCTGGCGGATCTTGCTGCGCGCCGCATCGTTCACCGGCAGCGATTGTCCTTGGGCGCGGCGCGCGCGGGCGCGTTTCAACTCCAGTCCCGTCTCGAGGAAAAACAATTCCTCGAAGATCAGCCGGAGTTGCGACGGCGACCGCACGGCGGCGAGCGCTGCTAGGTCTTCGGAGTCCTCGGGAAAATGGGTGTGCCTCAGGGCGTCACCGCGATTCGGCATCGCCAGCTTGTCGCGCACGGTTACGGGCAGCGGATCAAAGATGTTAGGCACTTCCTCCAGCGCCTGCCAAATCCGCCGGCGAAAGAATCGCGAGTTGAGTTTGCCGTACGCTGCGGTCTCGTAGATCGGGACAATCCGGCCCACTTCCAACGTGTGGCCGAGGTCTTCCGGCGGTGCTTCGCCTTCCTGCATCAGGATTTCGTAGTCCGGCTGATTGATCGCCAAGCCGCGCGCGTACTTGTCGTATTCCACGCGGCCAAAGACCGCGACGAGTTGCCCGGGTCGAAAAACTCGCTCGAGATAATTCGAGTTGAACCACTTGCACGCGAGTCGATGCAAGCCGTCGATCAGCGTGACTTCAAATAGTGTCGGCCCGCGCCGTAATTGGCGAAGCTGCGCGCCGGCCACCTGCGCCACCACGGTGGCCGTTTCGCCCGCCGTCAATTCCGCAATGGCCTTGGGATGGCGGCGGTCCTGATACTTGCGCGGAACGTAGTACAGCAAGTCCTCGACGGTGCGGATGCCCTTGTCCTCGAGGATTTTTGCGCGCGCCTCGCCGACGCCTTTCAGAAAGCGGACTTCACTGGTGAGCGTCATTCATCAGGGCGTTACGCCGTGCCGATCCAGCGAACCAACTCCGGCAGCGTGACACGTTTGCCGTACATCAAGATACCGACGCGATAGATGCGCGCGCAGATCCAGATCATGCCCGCGGTCGTGCCAGCCAACAGCGCGATCGAGAGTGCGATCTGCCACACCGGCGGGGTCTGCACGCTGATCCGCAGGAACATCAGCAGCGGCGTGAAGAACGGGATCAGCGACATCGCCACGGCCGTGGGACTCGACGGATTCCGGATGATCATTTGTAACAGCATCACCGGTACGATGATGAAAGGCAGAATCACCATCTGCATCTGTTGCGCTTCCTGGTCGGAATTGGCGCTGGCGCCGACAGCCGCGTACATGGAACTGAAGAGCAGATAGCCGAGGATGAAGTAAATCAGGAAGTACACGTACAACATCGGGGGCACCGAGATGTCGCCGATTTGCGCGGACGCGGCCGCCAAACCGTACGCCGCCACGGTGCCGAACATCACGGCCCACACCGCGAGTTGCGTCAGTCCGACCGCCGCGACGCCGATAATCTTGCCGGTCATGAGCTCGATCGGCTTCACCGAGCTGAGAAGCACCTCGAAAACCCGGCTCGATTTCTCTTCCTGCACGCTGCGCATCACGGTCGCGCCGTAAATCAGCAGCGTCATGTAGAGCAGCATGGTGAAGAACATCGGAATCACAAAGGCCGCGATGCCCTTGTCTTCCTTTTCACCCCCTTCGGTGATTTTTACGGTTCGCAGGTCGACGCGTTTCAACAGCGAGTCGACTTGATCGGGCGAAATGTTCTTGGCCTGTAGGCGGAGCCGCGTGACGGCGCGAGAAATGGCGCCTTCGAGCGTCGCGACGTTGCCGAAGTCCGCGGTGTTGCGTGCGTAGTAGTCGGCGTTTCCGGTTTCGGCCGTGTTCTTATCGATCCAAACGTAGGCGTCCAGCTTGTCGTCGTCGTTCTTCGCGTGGAGCACTCGCTCCGACAGTCTCGCGCGGACCTGCGCTTCCTGCCCCGGTTCCACGGGAATCAGTTCCACGTTGTAGGTATCTTCCAGGATCGGATTGTTATCGCGTCCGCGGCCTTGCTGTGCTTTTTGGAGTGCTTCCTTGGGTTCGATTTTCGGTTTTTCGAGCAGGCGCTCCTTCACCAGCGATCCGATGCGGCCGTCGAGATCGACAATCGCGATGTGCTGCGCTTTGTTGCTGCGCGCCATGAAGTAAACCGGACCAAGGAAGATGCCCACGATGAACAGCGGCGCCACCACCGTGAGAATGATAAAGGCTTTGGTGCGCACGCGCTCCACGTACTCGCGAACCAGGATGTTGATGATGTTTCTCATGCGTCCACCTTGCCGACCGCCATGATGAAGATCTCTTCGAGCGAAGGCTCGGTGAGTTCGAAGTGCGAAATGCTCGTGCGCGCCGCCATTTCATGCAGGATCGCCTGCGAGTCCGCGCCCGGCTGCATTTTGATTTGCGTGAAGTTGGTGGAATGGATCACGTCGCGGACGCCGGGCAGCGTCGCGAGAAATCCGTTGTTGCCTTCCATCCGCGTCAGGATCGTGTTGGTGCCGAATCCACGTTTGATCTCGCGCAGATTACCTTGCAGCACGGCTCGTCCGCGGTTCACCAGACAAATCGAGTCGCACAGGCGCTCCACTTGTTCCATGCGGTGCGTGGAGAAGATCAGCGTTTTGCCCTTCCGCTCCAGCTCGAGCATCACCTCTTGCAGCATCACCGTGTTCACCGGATCGAGTCCCGCAAACGGCTCGTCGAGGATGACCAAATCGGGATCGTGCAGCAGCGTGGCGGCGAATTGCACTTTTTGCTGCATGCCCTTGCTGCACTCTTCCACTTTTTTCTGCGACCAATCGGTGATTTCCAATCGTGCCATCCATTGTTCGGTGGCGCGGATCGACTCCGGCCGCTCCAGGCCGCGGATCAGACCCAGGAAGACCAGCATGTCTTTCACTTTCATCTTGCGATACAGGCCGCGCTCTTCCGGAAGATAGCCCACGCGGCGAAGGAGCTCGCGCCGGAATGGTTCCCCGAAGAGCTTCACTTGGCCGGAGTCGGGCATGATGATGTCCATCAACATGCGGATGGTGGTGGTCTTGCCGGCGCCGTTGGGTCCCAGCAGGCCGTAGATCGCGCCTTGCGGGACGGTGAACGAGAGGTCGTTCACCGCGCGGCTGGTGCTGTACGTCTTATTGATTTTTTCAACTTCCAGTGCGTAGGGCATATTTGTTCGTCAGTGATTGTAACAGGGATGTGCGAATTGTGTTGACAACTGCAGACGCCGCCAACCCGCCACAAATGTTACGAAGGTTCGCGAAGGAAATTACAGTTACGGCTCAAGCGATTCGACTTTCTTCGCCGACTCCGGCCAGCGCCCCGACAGGAATTCCTTGATGGCCTCGAAAACCGCCGGCGGATTCTCGATCCAGGGCGCATGCGCGGCGTTTTCGATCGTGACCAAGCGCGCGTTCGGCAGCATCATCGCCCAATCGCGGCCGCCGCCGTACGGCGAACTGCGGTCGCGCGTGCCATGGACGATCAGTGTGTCGGCTTGCGCCGCCGCCAGCGATTCGCGCGAAAACTGGAGCTTCTGGATCGACGGCAAAACACTTTCGCCCCAATACTGCATGGCGTTTCGTTCGTTGGGAAGCTCGCAGCGTCCCCAGTGGACGCGCGAGGCGTTCGCGGGATCGACGACGTAGACCGGCCGCAGGATCGACCAGAATTTTTCGCACTGCGCCTGCGGATCGGGCAACCGCGGCTCATTGCGAAGCATCGCCAACTGGCCGAGCACCGCGGTCAATGTCGCGTCGTTGCCGGTTAGATGCGCCGGATATTGCTTGGCGAGATCATGCTGCATGGGACCGATCAGCACCAGGCGTTTCGAGTGCGCCGGATACTTTGTCGCGTGCACCACGGCGATCAGGCCGGTGTAGGAATGCGCGATCACCTCGACAGCGTCGAGTGCGAAGTGCCGCCGCAGCGTCTCCAGATCCTCGGCGTCTTGCGGAATCCCAGCGGCCGCTCCGGCGATACGGTCGGAGTGTCCACGATGGCGGACGTCATAAAATATCAGCGTACGGTGATCGGCCAAATGCTGGAAATCGTCAAAGAGATGAAATCCGTTGGGGAGGAACACGGCTGGTCCAGCGCCGATTTGCCTGAAGAAAAGGCGTAGACCGTCGGGTGTTTGAACATATCCTTCGTTTGTTAGCATTTTTCAGGCCGAAGCATATCACCGCCGCTCACCTTTTGACGACATGGCCGTCCAAGCTTGTGTAAGACAAAGGTCAAGCAAGTAAATGGGGGCTTGAGTGACGGCGAATTCAGGGGCGATGGCCCAGCCAATGCCCGCGGCAGGAACGGAGCGCGAACATCGCGTGACAACAAAACCCGCAGCGGGCAAAATTGACGACGCCGCTTTGGTTCGCGCGGCGCAAGGCGGCGATCAAGCGGCTTTCGAAGAACTGGTCCGCCTTTACGACCGCCCCGTTTTACGCTTGGCCCTGAACTTGACTCGATCCGAGGAAGACGCTCGCGACGCCTATCAAGAAGCGTTCTTGAAAGTCTACCGGTCGCTGGGCAACTTCCGTTTCGAGTGCTCGTTCTACACCTGGATTTACCGGATCGTGACCAACATTTGTCTCGATCAGTTGAGGAAAAAGGCCGTGCGCAAAGAAGAAAAACCGGTGCTGCAAGGATCGGACGGCGACGCCGAACCTGGCGATTTTTTCGCGCAAGTGGCCGACGACCGCCCGGCCGGCGATCCCGAGCGCGACATGATCCGCCGGGAAATCGGCTACAAGATTCAGATCGCGCTGAAGCGGTTGACGCCGCGCGAGCGCATGGTTTTCGAATTGAAGCACTATCAAGGATTGAAGCTGCGGACCATCGGCGAAATGCTGGAAACCAGCGAGCAAACCGCCAAGAACTGCTTGTTCCGCGCCACGCAGAAATTGCGGGAAAGTTTAGGAGAGGTATAACAGGCCATGAATTGCGAATGGGTTAGGTCGAACATCACGCTGTATGTCTTCGAGGAATTGGGCGACGCCGATCGCGCCGAGTTGGAACAGCACGTGGAACGCTGTCACGACTGTGCGCGCGACGCAGAAGCGGAAAAGCAACTGCGCCGCATTATGGATCTGCGGACGAAGCTTGAACCTTCGGCGTCATTGATGGCGGAGTGCCGCCTGCAGTTGTCGGAGGCGCTGGAGGAAGAGCGGCCGATCGCCGTGCCAACCCGGGCCGTGTCGCCGGGGAATTCGCGTTGGCTCGAGTGGTTGCGCGCGCCGTTCGCGGGATTGAATCTGCAATGGCAAGCGGGAATGGCGGTCGCGCTATTGTCGGTGGGATTTGTCAGCGGCGCTTTCTTGAGCTCGCGCGGCATGCGCGTGCCGGGCGGAACGAACACATCTGACATCAACGCCGCGAGCATCGCGGGCGTGCACTCCATCAACGCGCGGCCCGACGGAAAACTGGAAATTTCGCTCGACACGTTGCAGCGCAGAGACATTTCCGGATCGCTGGACGATCCCAAGATCAAAGAGGCGCTGGTCTCGGCGCTCGGCGACTACAACTCCAGCGTGCGTCTCGATTCCGCCGAACTGATCGCCAAGGCCATGGAGAACGGCAAGTCGCCGGCGCTCACCGCCGATCCGCAAGTGCGCGCGGCGTTCTTGAATCGCTTGCGGACCGATAAGAATCCGGCGGTGCGCTTGACGGCGCTCGACGCGCTTAAGGGCATGGAGAACGATCCGGCGGTGCGCGACGGTCTGGTGGCTGCGGTGATGTCCGACAGCAATTCCGGCGTGCGCATCAAGGCGATCGAGATGTTGGCGGGCCAAAAGGCGCCCTCCGGCGACAGTTCGGCGATTGTCGCGCTGCAAGAATTAGCGGAGAAAGATTCCAACAGCTACATCCGGTTGAAGAGCGCCGATACGCTGCGCAAGTGGAATGTTCCGGTGCAGATGTACTAAAGAAATGACCATGAAGATCAAATCGATTCAAGTTTTACTTCTGGCCGGCGTGCTTCCCGCGGCGCTTCTCGCGCAAGGCGGGAAAATCTCCCGCCAAGGCCGCGACTGGGTGGAGGAAATCTCCGGCACCTTGCCGGCGTCGCCGCGATTGAAGGTGGAAACGCCTGGTGGCGTCGTGGAAATCCGCGGCGGCGACGGCGCGGGCATCAGCTATCGTGCGGTGAAGCATACCCACGCGCGCAGCGAGGAGGAAGCGCACCGCCGCTTTGCACAGATGCGCTTGGAAGCGCGGCGCTCGGGCGATCAGGCCGACCTTTCGCTCGAAGGTTCGGAGCGGCACATCGATGTGGGCGCGGATTTCTTTGTCACCGTACCGAAGTCGCTGGCGCACGCCGTCGCTGAAACCGCAGGCGGCAACGTTTTGATTGAGAACATCGCGGGCGAAGCGATTGTCGCCACCGCGGGCGGCAATGTGCGCATCGATCAAATCGGCGGCGGCGCGAAAGTCGAAACCGCCGGCGGGTTGATCGACATCGGAACGGTTCGCGGACGCCTCAACGCGCAAGGCTCGGGCGCGCGGATCACGGTGAAGGATGCGCAAGGCGAAGCGGTGCTGGAATCGAGCGGCGGAGATATCAGTGTAGAAAACTACGCGCGTACGATGCGCGCCGAAACCGCCGGCGGCAACGTGGACGTCAAGCACGGCGGCGGCGACATCAGGGTGGGAACGGCGGGCGGCAGCATTCGCTTGGGCACGATCGAAGGCACGGTCTTCGCGGAAACCAATGGCGGCGGCATCGAAGTGGGATCGGCGCGCGCCATCATTCGCGCGGAATCGACCGCCGGCATCATCCGCTTGGGACGCATCGCCGGCCCGGTGCGCGCGGAGACGGTCAACGGCAACATTTTCGCGACGGTGGTGGCCGATCGCGCGTCGTGGGGCGAATCGCTGATCGGCACGGGAATGGGCGACGTGGTCGTCTACTTGCCGGCGAATCTGGCCGTCACGATCCAAGCGATTGTCGAGAGTGCGGGGTCGCGCGGCGCGATTCGCTCGGACTTCCCGATGGTCTTCCAGAGCAGCGGTTCGCGCGGCCACGGAGAAGTGTCGGGTGCGGCGCAGATCAATGGCGGCGGTCCAGCGCTGAAGATTCGCACGACGATGGGCAGGATCGAAATTATCAAGGTCAGCGCTGCCGATGCGTCAATTCACTAAGTGGAATTCACCAGGAGGGGCTTTATGAGATTTAAATCATTGAGACTCGAATCAGCCAAAAAATATCTCGCAATTCTAACAGTAGTGCTTGCCACGGCGGCGCCCGTGGCGTTCTCGCAAACCGCGGCCACGCCGCGCGCCCAGGTAATCCGCATCGGCGGCGGCCCATGGATGGGCGTCAGCGTGCTGGACGTCAACGAGGAGCGCGTCAAGGAACTGAAGTTGAAAGAAGAGCGCGGCGTTGAAGTAGTGACGGTCGCGCCGGATGGTCCCGCGCAAAAGGCGGGCTTGAAAGAGCACGACGTGATCCTCGACTACAACGGCCAGCGCGTCGAGGGCGTCGAGGAATTCCGCCGGATGATTTCAGAAACGCCCGAGGGGCGCAACGTGAAGCTCGTGATCAGCCGCGACGGCGCGACGCAAACCGTATCGCTGAAACTGGAAGAGCGCGCCGGCGTGGGCGTAGGCCACGGACGCGGCGGCAACAACTCCTTCGCATGGGCGTCGCCGACGCCGCCCTCCCCGCCAACGACCCCTCCGCCCGGCGCCCGCCGCACGCCGCGCGCCTTCGCCTGGGACGGCGACATGGGCAACCTCGGCGATCTTTTCTGGACGCCCTTCGGAACCAGCAGCCCACGTCTCGGCATTGAGGGCGAGGAAATCACCGGCCAGCTCGGCGAATATTTCGGCGTGCCGGAGAGGAACGGCATCTTGGTGCGCGAAGTCCATGCAGGCAGCGCCGCGGAACGCGCCGGACTCAAAGCCGGCGACGTGATCACCAAGATCAACGGCAAGCACGTTCAGGACATGGGCGATCTGCGCGACCAACTGCGCGACAACGCCGGAAAGTCGTTTCCGATTACGCTGATTCGCAACAAAAAGGAAACGACCGTCACGGTCACGGTAGAAAAAGTCGAGAACCGCATCATCGATCGCATGTAACCAAGGAACCAACGAGGGGAAGGGAAGGCGCGGGCCGCCGGCTGCGCCTTTTCTATTTGTCTCGCTACTTCACGTCGCGCACGATTTCCACTTTCGCGTCCGGAACGGCCACTTTCAGAAGCTTCGATCCGTCCGTCCAAATCTGCAACGTCGTCGCGTCGGTCTTCACGGACCACTTATCGTGGCCTTCGTCCTTGCCAAGATAATCGAGCAGCACCATTCCCGGCGTTGCTTCCTGCGGGATCAGCACTTGCACGTGCTGCGCGCCGCCCTTCTGGCGGTCGTAGCGAGCGATCAGCAAAATGTAGTGGTGAAAGAAATTGGTGTCAAGGATCACCACCGCCGGCTCGAGCATGAACTCGAAATCTTTAGGACCTTGCGGCGTTTGATAGTGCGCTTTCGCGTGCCCGGCCACAACTTCCAGTTGCGCGCTGGCCTTGGCCGGCGAATTCTGCAAGCGCGTGTAGGAGGTCACCGTGAGATCGTGCGCTAGATTCATCACCGCCGACTCGGTGGCGTTCTTGCCGTCCGGCATCTTCAACTTCAGATCGCCGCGCATGCGGAATCCCGTGCCGGCCGGTTCCACGCTGAACGTTTCGGTGCCCACAACTTGGCCGGCGGCCACAATCTTCAGCGTTCCATGATCCACCAGATCGGCGGGCGGCGCCGGTTGAGCCAAGGTGAGGGCGGCGAAAACCGCTAGTGAGCTATAAAACATAATCGCCCGGAAATGCATGATCCCATCATAGGCCCGAATCGAAGCGTTGGGCAATGGCGGAAACCGCGTCCTCGGGAGTGCCCGATCCGGTACCGATGGTCCAGGCGGCGAGGCGATACAACGGCTGCCTTTCGTTAAAGAGTCGCGCGAAGCGCTCGGGATCGCGCGCCAGGGGGCGATGCAACAACCCGGCGCAGCGTTCTTTCAAGACATCCAGTGGTGCGTCGAGAAAAATCGTCAAGGCGCGCGCCGCGGCAATCGATTCGCGGTTGCGTTGTTGCGCGAACGCGCCGCCGCCCAGCGCGATGACCAGGGGCGTATCGGCCTTTGCCAGCAGGTCGGTGAGAGCCTTAGCTTCCAGGTCGCGGAACGCCGCTTCGCCCAGCACCTCGAAGACGTCGGCGATGCGGCGGCCGGCGGCGGCTTCGATGCAATCGTCCAGGTCGATGAACTGGCGCGCGAGGCGCGCGGCGAGCAGCGCTCCCACGGTGGTCTTGCCGCTGCCCATGAATCCGAGAAGGATGATGTGGTCATTCACGCCGTGCGCGTTCACTGTGAAAGTCTAGCATGGCGCGCGGATCTGACAAATTCGCACAATAGAAGTGATTTCGTGCTACTTTCTACGATAAATCGATGCATTATTTGCTTCTCGCTGCCTTGTTGCTGCAGGACGCCGGCGCGGTGCTGAATCGCGCCTACGGGCAACTGCGGCTGAAGAACTACGACCAAGCCGTCAGCGGATTCCGCCAGGCGCTCGCACTCGATCCGTCGCAGGTCCAGGTGTACAAAGACCTCGGATACACGTTCCAAAAGATGGGCGAGACCGAGCAGGCCGTCGCCGCATTCGAAGCGTTTCATCAGGCGCGTCCCGGCGACTACCAGACGATTCTCGATCTCGCCTACCTCTACGTTCAGGTGCAAAAAGAAGACCGCGCGATGGAATTTTTCCGTCTCGCGATGAATTCTCCCGACCGCGCGCAAGCGGCGCAGGCGCGCCAAGGATTCGCCAACGTCGAGGCTCCCATCGCGGCCGAGATTGCGAGATGGAGCAAAGCCATTGTGGACGATCCACGCAACTTCGATGCGCGTGAGTCGCTGGGCGATGCGTACGTGCGCCACGGCGACAGCGCGCGGGCCGCGGAACAATATCAGTGGCTGCGCCGAGAAGCCCCGACGCGCTACCGCCATTTAATTACGCTTGCGGAATTGCACGAAAAACTCGCGCATTCCGGCGACGCGAAATCCGATGCCGCGCACGCCGACTCGGCGCGCGCCTACGCGTTGCTCGCCTGGCGCTCGCCCGATGCGCGCGTGTCGGGTCAAGGGCGCGCTTTGTTCCAGGGCGATTCGCCGGAGCGATATCCCTATGGTCCGGAGTTCGAGAAAGCGCTCGAACTCGAGTCGTGGCAGACGGGCATTCGCAAGGAACTGGCATTTTTGTACCTAAAGCTGGGCCAGCCGAGCAAAGGGACGGCGCTCCTGGAACGCGTCGTGCGGGAGACGCCGGAGGATTCCGAGAGCGTTGCGCAATTGCGCGCGCTGGCGGCGCCGCCGGTGGTCGCGCCGGTTGCCGCGCCGGTTGTTGCTCCACTTGTTGCGCCGGTTGTCGCGCCGGAGTCGAACGATTCCGCCGCGCGTCATCGCGAACTCGGCTACGCCAGCCTGAAGAAGAGCTATCTGGCGGACGCGGCGCGCGAGTTCGAATCCGCCGTGCGACTCGATCTTTCCGACGATCAGTCGAGACTGCAATTGGGCTACATCTACAACATGCTGCACGACGACGCCACGGCGCTGACATGGTTTCGGCGCGCCGGCGCCAGCCGCAGCGCGAAAGTGGCGGCGCAAGCGCGCCAAGCCATCCGCAATCTTCAAGGTCCGCGGTTCACCACAACCGTGTGGGCGCTGCCGCTGGTCAGTTCGCGTTGGGACACGGCCTTCGGCTACGGACAAATCAAGACCGAGTGGAACGCCAAGAAGCTGCCGTTTCGTCCATACGTCAGCCTCCGCTTCGAGGGCGATTCCACCACGCGCACGGGCGGCACGAATCCCGAGGTGCTTTCCTCCGATGGAGTCACCGCCGCGGTGGGCGCGATTCGGGCGGTAAATCAATCAATGTGGCTGTGGGCTGAGGGAGGGGAATCCTACAGCGCGGTGACGCACCGCACGCAGCCGGACTATCGCGGCGGCTTGGCGTTTGCGCGGGTGTGGGGCGCGAAGCTCTTTAACGACGAACCGGGCGCGTTTTTCGACGCGAATTTCGACGCCGTGTGGCTCTCGCGCGTGAATCGCGACACGATTTCCTACACGCAAACCAAAACCGGCTACGAACTGCCGCCGGTAAAAGCGCTCGGGTTGCGACAGCAGTTTTTCTTCGCAGCGAACGTAGTGGCCGACCAGCAACGCAGCGTCTACAACAATCTCGTCGAAGCGGGACCCGCGTATCGCTTCGGGTTCACGCCCTTCAAGCAGGCGTGGGCTTACGTGGCGTATCTGCACGGCGTCTACACGCTGCCGGGACGATCGGATTACAACGACCTGCGCCTGGTTGTGTGGTGGGCGAAGAGTTTTTCCGCGCGGTAGCTACTTCACCGACGGGCCTTCGGTCACGTTGATCACGCGAACCGGACGCGCCGACATCAAGATCACCGTGAAGGAATCGCCTTGTTGAAGGGCGGGTTCGTCGAAGACCAGCCAATACGCCGTTTTTTCCGGATTCAAATAACTCTCGCGAAGTTGCTTGAAGGACTTTCCTTCTTGCACCGGAACGCCGGCGCGATCGATGCGCTCGCTGCATTGAAACACCAGCGACGCCGGATGCATCGCGGTGCGCGTTTTCAGCGTGACCGCTACCGCGTAGGGCGCATCGTGCGCCGGCGATTCGTATTTGTCCTGCGTGAATGTCAAGCGGCGTCCCGACAAAGCGGACGCTTGGCTCGACGTATCCGGCGCCTTCCCCGAAGGCTGCGCCGGTACCGGCTGCGCCGGTGCAGATGACGACGCGGGCGCCGAAGACTGCGCCAGACTCGGCGCTAGCGCGCTCGATTGCGCCAGCGTCTGTTGAATCGCGGTGGTCTGTGCCAGGTTCCCGGTCGGCAACGCGAGAGGCGGCGGAGCGCCCGTCGATCCCGAGGGCGGCGGCGTGGACGACCGCGAGTCCGAACTGCCCAGTGGTCGCGCCGTGGAAAGCGACGCTGCGCGCGCGGCTACGTTCTCCGATGTCGAACTGGCCGACGCCTCCATGGGCCGAGGCTGCGCCAGCGATGGTTGATGGGTCGACGATCTTGATGCCGACGGCTGCACGGCGGTCGGTTGCACGATCGACGGCGCGGGCGGTGCGGGCTGCGCGAGCGACGGCTGCGGCGGTGGATCGGGCGCCAGCGGCATCACCGGTTGGGCGGATGTCGCCGGGGCCGGTGTTTCGGTGGGCTGCGTCTGCGCGGCCGTCGCTTGCGCAGGCGTAGCGGCAGGCTTGGCCGGTGTTTTCGGCGCCGGTTTCTTCCGTGGCCTAGGCTTTGGTTTCGGCGCGGTTTGCGGCGTTTGAGAAGGTGGTGTCTGCGATTGATCTTGCGGGTGCGCGGCGACACTTCCGCCGAGCAGCGCCCACGCCGCAAGTAGCGAGCACGCTTTTGGCGATCGCAACATCGTCTAGCAGCATCCTAGCACGTGCCGTTAATCGAACATATCGGGTAATTCCCGCAGGCTTGGGACCACCGCGTCCGAGCGAAACGGAATGTCCCGTCCGTGACGCTTCACGAAAACCACCTGCATTCCGCAGTCCCGCGCCGTTTGCAAGTCGTAGCGTTCCCCAAAGGCCACGTGCGTCACCTTCCCCGGATCGATGGACGCTCCCATGCGCGACAGCGCCAACTGGAACGAAGGCGCGTTTGGCTTGTACGCGCGCGATTGTTCCGCCGTCGTCAGCATGTCGAACGTCACGGTGAAATGGCGAAGCGTGCGTTCGAGCAAATCGTTATCAATGTTAGAGACGAGTCCGAGCTTCAATCCGTTGGCCTTCAGTTTTTCGAGCGCGGCGTTGGTGTCGGGGAATGGCGTCCACGTGGGCAGCGATTCCGCGAAGGCTGCTTCCGCTTCGGGTTGCGCCGGCAATCCGCGCTGCGCCAGTGTTTCGCGCAAGCTCGCCGCCAGAATGTCGCGATAGCGGCGATAAGGTCCCTTCACCATTTGGAATTGGATCTCTTCCCACTCCACCAGCATTTGGTCGATGTCGGTCACGCCTGGGATCGTTTGGAAGAAGCCGCGGATGCCGGAATCCCAGTCGATCAGCGTACCGTAGCAATCAAAAGTGACCCATTCTGTTTTCATGGAAATTTGCGGTACACTCAAGGATATGAGCTTGGGAATCTGGAAGCAAGTCGCTTCCGCGCTCAAGGAGCTGAGTCCGGAAACGGTGGTGCGGGAAAGCGAGGCGCCGTTTACCGTTGCTCTGATCGGCGCGCCGATGGAAGTGTCGCGGATGGAAGATTGGCTGGTGCCGCCTTCCATGAGTCCCGCGCAGCAGTCGCAAACGCGGCGGCTGATTTACAGCATGAATGTGCCGCTCACTGAAAACGAGCGGGCGTTCTTGCCGAACGTCACCGTGCGGCTGGCCGGATGGTCGGCGGTTCCACCCATCAGTCACGACTTGCACCGCGTTTGCCGCGACTATTTGTTGTTCACGCCCGAGGACCTCTCCGCTCTCGCCGCGCGGATCGCCGGCGCGCATCCCGATTTGCAACTCTCCATGGCGCGGTCGTTTCCCGCGCTGCGCGATGCGGTGGTCAGCAAGATTATCGCGCGCACCGCCAAGGAAAACGCCGCCTTCGCGATTTTGAGCGCGATTCCCAACGTCGTCCCAACTCCGCTCGAATTGCCGTGGGCGGTCGGCGAGTTTGCGTCCGACACCGTGGTGATCACCGCGAACCAAGTGCGCATGGCGTTGGCGATTGCCGCGGCCTGCGACACTCCCGTGGGATTCGGTGAGCAGCGTGGACAGATGGCGTCCATTCTCGGGTCGGCGTTTGGATTGCGCGCGCTAGCGCGCGAGTTGGCCGGCAAGATTCCCGCGGGCGGCGGCGTGGTCGCGAAGGGATGCATCGCGTTCGCCGGTACCTACACGCTGGGACTCGCGCTATCGCACTGGAATCGCTCGGGCCGACGCCTTTCGTGGGGCGAAAAGCGCATCGCGTATCAAAGGGCGCTCGAGTCGGGCCGTGAAGCCGTGGAAGAGATGGCCCGGCGAGTGCTTTCGAGTCCTTCGCACTAAGTTCCTACCAAAACGTTAGCCACAGCCCGCCGTCCTTTTTCAACGCAGAGGACGCCGAGACGCAGAGAACTGCTCCAAAGCGTCCTTCTCTGCGTTAGAGAAAAACCGTTGGTCTTTGGCTAATCTTTGGTCTCGTGCAAGAATTAGCCAGGGCCGCCGTTCTTACACCGAGGAGGATTTCATGCTCAAACGTTCCACTAGCTTCCTTTTGGTCTTCGCCACGACTTTCGCTTCTACTTTTGCGCCACTTTCGGCCGCCGACCTGCCGATCCGCCGCATCATGCTCTATAAACACGGCGTCGGATACTTCGAGCGATCCGGCAATCCCGCCGGCGGCGATGTGGTCCTGGAATTCAAGGCGTCGGAAATGAACGACGTGTTGAAGTCCCTGACGCTGCTGGACCGCTCGGGCGGACGCGTCTCGGGCGTGACGTACGAATCGAGCGATCCCATCGACAAGCAGCTTCAGAACTTCGGATTCAGCCTGCCCGCCGACGCTGGATTGCCTGAGATTCTCGCGCAGTTCCATGGCGCGCGCATTGCCGTGCGTAATCCCAGCGCGGCGGACGCGGTGGGAGTCATCGTCGGCGCGCGGCGAATCACGCAGGAAAAGTCGGAACAGCAAGTCCTCACGCTGCTTCTCGATGGCGGCGAAATTCGCAGCGTGCCGCTCACCGAAGCCACGTCGCTGAAGCTTGAAGATCCCCGCCGCCAGAGCGATCTCGCGTCGTATCTCGGCATCATCGCCGGCATGCAGCATCACGATCTACGCACGTTGCACATTCATCCCGGCACGACGCGCGATTTAACCGTGGGATACGTGATCGAAGCGCCGGTTTGGAAGACGAGCTATCGCCTGGCGTTCCACACCGCGAAGGAACGCGCGGGCTCCGCGTTGTTGCAGGGTTGGGCCATCGTCGACAATCCCACAAACGAGGATTGGAAAGACGTCGAACTGTCGCTGGTTTCCGGTCTGCCGATTTCTTTCACGCAGAATTTATACGATCCGCATTACATGCGGCGTCCCAACGTGCCGCTGCCTTTCGAAATGGCCGTAGGACCGCAAGTCTATGAGGGCGCTATGAAGGACAAGAAGGCGGAAGTAGCTTCTACTCCGTCTGCAGCGCCCGCTATGCCGATGGCCGCGCTTCGTGACGCAGAGGTCAATCGTTTTCAGAACATGCAAATGAGGCCCGGTGTTGTTGGCGGTATCGCGGGCGGCGGAGGCGGCCGCGGTCGGAGCGACGGCATTGATCTTCCGGTGAACGGACGCAATCTCACGCAGGTGATGGAAGAAAGCGTCGCCGTGGGCGCGCAAGGCATGGAGCTCGGCGACCTCTTCGAGTATCGCATCGACAAACGCCTGGACATTCTCAAGCATCAGTCGGCGATGATTCCGGTGATCCAGGAAGACGTGAAGGCCGAACGCGTCTTGCTCTACGACTCCGCGTCGGGACGCGCCAATCCATTCGACGGAGTGTTGCTGACGAACTCGAGCAAGATCACGCTCGACGGCGGATCGATCACGGTGCTCGACGGCGACCGGTATCTCGGTGAAGCGCTCATCGAAAACCTCAAGCCCGGCGACGGCCGGCCGGTGGCGTTCGCGGTGGATCTGGGCACGCGCATCACCACCGCGTTCGATTCGTCGAGCGATCACATCACGTCGGTGAAAGTGCACCGCGGGACCATCACCACGACGCAAAAGACCGTGCAGGTGCAGACGTATACTGTGCGCAACACCGGCGACAGCGCGCGTCCGCTCATCATCCAACATCCTGTGCGTCAAGGATGGAAACTTTCCTCGGGCACGGCCAGCCCCGAGGAAACGACGGCGCAACATTATCGCTTCCGTCTCGCGCTGCCCGCCAAGGAAACGGTGAAACTGGCGGTCAGCGAGGAAATGGAGTTTCCCACTGTCACTCAAGTGAACAATCTGAACTCCGATTTGATCGCGACCTACATCCGCAACAAGGCGCTGTCGGCTGAAGCCGCCGAGAAACTGCGCGGGATCGTGGCCCTGAAGGATCGCTTGGCCGCGACGCAAGCGAAGATCACCGCGCGCCAGCAGGAGATCAACGAACTATCGAGCGATCAGAGCCGCTTGCGCCAGAACATCAACGAACTCCGCGGATTGCCCGGCCAGCAGGACCAGGTGAATCGTTACGCGGCGAAATTAAGTGATCAGGAAAAAACGATGGAAGCATTGCAAGCCGCGCTGACGACGGAGCGTACCAATTTGCGACAGACGCAGCAGGATTTGGATCAAGCGATCGCGGGGTTGGAGATTTAAGGCCGGTTGCCGGTTGCTAGTCGCCGGTTGCCGGTTGCCAGTTGCTAGTTGCCGGTTGCTAGTTGAAACCGATTTTCAGGATTGCAGGAACGTAACGATGAGCCTGTAACGCATCGACCGGAACTGGCAACCGGCGACCGGCAACCGTTATTTCACGTGCCGCACAATCCGGCTGCCAACCGCTTTGGCCATGCGATTCTGCGGCGGCGCGGCGGCGCGGGTGGTGTCGAGCCGTTCAAAGTATGCCATCAGGTCGGAGCCATGATGGGGCGTGGGAGCGTTGGTCCAGCGAATTCCCATGCCGTGCAAGCGGACTTGGTCGGCCTCCATCTCCGCTTCCCTCAAGAATGCTAAAAAAACTTTCGCCCAGGCGACTTCGCTTTGAATGGTTCCTGCCATGTACATAAGATTAGAATCCCCCAATCATTACGAGAATCAGTTTCGCAGATTTCTTTCTGCGGAACAATAGTACTAACCCAAAAATTTCGGCGGTGCTGATGTTCCATTACTTTAGCGGCGCGGTTCCAGTACTTCGTAACGGATGTGGACACGCGGTGGTTAACACCGATCCCCATGTTATCCTCACGAAATGGCCTACTGCTCCTCGTGTGGAAATCCGATTGGTGATACGGCTCGTTTCTGTACTTCGTGTGGACGACCGGCCGGTGCTGTGCCCGCCGCCCCGACAACCGGCGCGCCTCCGCCTCCTCCGCCGATGGCCGCGCCACCCATCTCGTACCGCATCGAGGGAAGCAACCTTCAGATGTTGCGGGTGAAGCTGACGCCGGGTCAGGAAGTTTTCGCCGAAGCCGGCAAGATGGTTTACAAGACCAACTCCGTGGCGTGGGAGTCGCGCGCGTCGGGCCAGGGAATCGCCGAAAAAATCATTGGCATGTTGAAGCGCAAGCTCACCGGCGAGTCGCTGTTCTTCACGTATTTCCGCTGTCTCGCAGGCGAAGGCGAGGTGGGTTTCGCGGGATCGTATCCGGGCAAGCTCGAATGCGTGGAGCTGGCGCCGGGGCAATCGTTTCTCGCGCAGCGCGACGCGTTCATTTGCGCGGAAAACGGCGTGAGCTTCTCGGTCGCGTTCGTGAAGAAACTCGGCGCGGGATTCTTCGGCGGCGAAGGATTCATTCTCGAGCAATTCACAGGTCCCGGAAAAGTCTTCATCCACGGCGGCGGCGACTTCGTGCCGTTCAATCTCAAGCCGGGCGAAACGATTCAAGTGGATTGCGGGTGCATCGTCGGTTTCGATTCCACCGTCGACTACGACATTCAACTGGCCGGCGGCATCAAGACCGCCATTTTCGGCGGCGAAGGTTTGTTCCTCGCCACGCTCACCGGTCCCGGCCGCTGCATCGTGCAAACCTTGACGCTGGCGCGGCTGCGCCGCGAACTCGGCACGAATGAACATCACGGCGGCGAGGAAAAGAGTCCGTTGCAGGCGCTCGGTGGTCTCGCGGATGTTTTCTCGAGCGAGGATTAACGGGTAGCGTCCAACGCAAACGTAAAAATCGCGTGACCCGCGGCGACGGCGACGAATTGCCGTCCGCGATCCAGGTAGGAAATCGGATTCGCGGTGATCGCGCCGCCGGTGGCGAATCGCCAGAGTGGTTTTCCGGTGCGTGAATCGAGCGCGAAGAAGTGGCCTTCGTTCGATCCGCCGAAAACGACGCCGCCCGCCGTTGAGAGTAATCCTGCCCAGGGCGGGGAATGCAGCGGAAATTCCCAGCGCGTTTCTCCGGTCAGCGCATTGAGTGCTTTCACCGAGCCGCCCGGCTCGACTCCCGGCAATCCGCGCATCCCGCCGGCGCTGTAGTAGAATCCCGCTCGATATTCCGGCGTTCCTTTATAGATGATGGTTCCTTCCTCGCGCAGCGTCACAAACAATGTTCCCAGTGCCGCGTCGTATGAAGGACTAAACCAGTTTGTCGCGCCGTGCAGTCCCGGATAAATCTGCGTTCCCGGCTCGGTTGGCTCGATGCCGGGACGCGCGATCGGCCGCCCATGAGCGTCTAAACCGTCGGCCCACGTTTGCTTGGCATACTCTTTGCCGAGCAAATACTCACCCGTCGCGCGATCGAGCAAATAGTAAAATCCATTGCGATTCGCGACGGCCACCAAGCGCCGCTGCCGGCCTTTCCAGAGCCCGTCGAAGAGAACAGGCACATGGTTCGCGTCCCAATCGTGCGTGTCGTGCGGGCTGAACTGAAAATGCCAGCGCATCGTGCCGCTCGTCGCGTCGACCGCGATTAAACTGGCGGAAAACAGATTGTCGCCCGCGCGCTCTTCGCCGTTATAGTCGGGTCCCGGATTACCGGTTCCCCAGTAAATCAGATTCAACTCGGGATCATAGCTGCCGGTCACCCAGGTGGGCGCCGAGCCGTGTATCCAACTGTCGCCGGACCACGTCTCAGCGCCCTTTTCGCCGGGCGCGGGCACCGTCCACAATCGCCATAAGCGGGCGCCGGTGCGCGCGTCGTAGGCGTCGAGAAATCCACGGATGCCGAATTCGCCGCCCCCGATTCCCGTGACGATTTCATCGGGTGCGCCGTTTTGCCCTGGGATCACGAGCGGCGCACCGGTGCTCGAGTGTCCCGTTTGGTAGTCGGCGAGCGTCACGTCCCACAGTTGACGGCCCGTCACGGCGTCGATCGCCAGCAAGTGCGCATCGAGTGTCGCGATGTACAGTGTTCCACCGAGAATCGCGAGGCCGCGATTCACTTGTCCGCAACATAAGTGCACGTCGGCAGGCACGGGCCGTTTAAAGAACCACAGCGGGCGGCCCGTACGCAGGTCAAGTGCCGTGACATTGCTGGGCGGTTCGGAGATGTACATCACACCGCTCGCGACGAGCGGCGACGTTTCGAACGCGCTCAAATCTTGAATCTGATAGATCCACTCCGGACGCAATCGCGCGACGTTCGTCGCGTTAATTTGCCGAAGCGGCGAGTGTCGTTGACCGTCGTAAGTGCGCGAGTACGTGAGCCAGTCGCCGGGCGGAGGATTGAGCAGGAGCTTTGGCGTGACTTGCGACGCCAGGGCCGCCGCCAGCAGCAGGAGGAAACACGCGCGCTTCATTTGCGATCACCGCGCAAACTTGCGAGATACGCAACCACATCATCCAACTGCGCTTCGCTCAGGACGCCTTTGTAGGCGGGCATCGGCGTCGCGCCCCAGTCCTTGTGCAGTTCCTTCAGTTCCGATTTCCAGAAGGAATGCAGTTGCCCGCTGTAGTCGCGAATCTGGATGGAAAACGCATCCTCATCGATGCGCGCTCCCACTACTCGCCGTCCCGAAGCCGTGACCACGCGCACCTGCAGGAAGTTTCCGGGAAATGAAATGTAGCGCTGGTAAACGATGAACTTGTCGGTGAGCGCGGATTTGGGATCGACGATGGCCTGTCGCAAGAAAGCCGCGTTGCGGCGCGCGCCGACGGTCGACAAATCGGAGCCCACGTGGCCGCCTGAAACTCCGACCGCGTGGCATTGCAGACACTTCGCCTCGTTCCGAAATATTTGTTCGCCGCGTGCGGCATCGCCGCGCAATGTTTCCGGTTCCACGCGACCCAGCGCACGAACGTACTCGACGAGATCGCGTTGTTCACTCGCCGTCAGGCGTGTCGGCGGCATGCCCGTTCCCGCGATTCCTCCGACGATCACCAGCCGGAGCGCTTCGTCGTCGGGCGCATGGAGAAGTCGCGGCGTCGCGAGATTCGCACCGATTCCGCCGTCGCCCGACTTCCCGTGGCACGGCGCGCAGTGCGCGAGAAAGAGGCGTTCGCCCGTTCCCGCCGCCAACAACACGGGGGAAATCAGCAACACCGCGAGCGCCGGCATTTTCACATCGCCATCATATACTGAAGGCGTGGACGCTCACGCCGAGTACTCGACGCGCCGCGCCAAGGCCGGTGCCGATCTCGCCTCCGCCGACCGTTTATTCCGAAACATTGGCAACGCGCGCCTCGCGATGATGATCGCCGCGTTCGCGTTGGCGTGGATGGCGTTTGTCAGCCACTGGTTTTCCGCGTGGTGGATCGCGGCGCCTGTCTCCGTCTTCGTCGCGTTGGCGATTTGGCACGAACGCGTTGTCGACGAGCAGCGCCGGGCATCCCGCACGGCGCGATTCTATGATTTAGGACTGGCGCGCCTGGAAGATCGCTGGGCCGGCGGCGGCGCGCAAGGCAAACGCTTTCAAGATCCCGATCATCTTTTTGCAAACGACGTCGATTTGTTTGGACGCGGATCGCTCTTCGAACTCCTCTCGACCGTCCGCATGGCGTCAGGCGAAGCGACCCTCGCCGCTTGGCTTTCCAAGAGTTCGGCGACCGCGGATACGGTGCGCGCGCGCCAGCAGGCGGTGCGCGAATTATCCGAAAACCTGGCGCTGCGCGAGGATCTCGCGGTGATTGGTCCGGCTTCCGGACGCGAGATGGGAGATTCCGTCAACGAAGAATCGCTGGCGCAGTGGGGTGCCGCGCCGCCCATGGATTTCCCAGGCGGCGCAACGCTGCTGCTCTACGGAATTCCCGCGCTGACTCTAGGCGCAAGTGCCGCGTGGATTTTCGGTATCGCCGACGGGCGGCCGCTCCTGTTCGTGGGACTCGCCGCGCTGCTCGCGGCGAAGCACTTGCTCGACGCCTCGCAGCGAATCTTGGGAGCAGCCAATGCCGCATCGCGCGATCTTAAGGCCCTGGCGCCGTTGCTCGATCGACTGGAACGAGAGCCATTTCACGCGTCGCGGCTTCGCGAGTTGTCCGCGAAGTTAGCCGCGGAAGACAAGCCCGCGTCCCACGCGATCGAGCGACTTAACGCGTTGCTCGAGCGCCGCGAGTGGTCGGGGAACATGATTTTCCAGATTCCCGCGCGATTTCTCCTCTGGGATGAGCATCACGCGGTGCTCGTCGAGCGCTGGCGCCGCCGTTGGGGACGGAATGTCGGCGAGTGGCTGGCGGTGGTCGGCGAGATGGAAGCGCTTTGCTCGCTGGCCGCGTTCACGCTGGAACATCCCGCCGCGGTTTTTCCTGAATTTGCCGAAGGAACGCTGTTCGACGGCGAAGGATTGCGACACCCCTTGCTGCCCGCCGCGCAAGCCGTTGCGAACGACGTACACATCGGTGAAGGCGGTTCGCAATTGTGGATCGTTTCAGGATCGAACATGAGCGGCAAGAGCACTCTGCTGCGATGCGTGGCGTTGAACGCGGTCCTTGGGTGGGCCGGCGCGCCGGTTCTCGCGAAACGATTGCGTCTCTCACCGCTGGCCGTGGGCGCGTCGATTCGGGTGTTCGATTCGCTGCAAGACGGGCGATCGCTGTTCTACGCCGAGATCACGCGTCTCAGAAACATTCTCGATCTAACGAACAAAAGCGTGCCGGTGCTGTTTCTCATCGACGAATTGTTGCACGGTACCAACTCCCACGATCGCCGTCTCGGCGCGGAAGCCGTTTTGCGCGGTTTGATCGACCGAGGCGCGATTGGTTTGGTCACCACGCACGACTTGGCGCTGGCGGGCATCGCCGACGCGCTTGCGCCGCGCGCCCGCAACGTACATTTTGAAGATCAACTCGTCGGCGGCGCGATGCACTTCGATTATCGCTTGCGCGATGGCGTGGTGACGCACTCCAACGCGTTAGAACTGATGAAATCCGTCGGGCTTATTGAACCGCAGATGAACGCAGATGAACGCAGATAGAAACGGATTCGGAATTTGTCTTATCTGCGTTGATCTGCGTTCATCTGCGGTTTAAGCTTTCCCGCGCGGACGATTTTTTCTCACGTAATCCGTATCCTGATGCGGCTCGCCGTCGCATTCAATCGCAATCGTGGTGACCGGCGAATCCGGCGCAATGGCCGGCAAACCCGTGAGATGCGTGCGGAAATCGTCGGGTTGGCTGATCGCAACGTTCGCGCCCGTGCGCAGTAGTTTCGCGCTCTTCGCTTTCACGCGCAGTCCGGAAATCGACAATTCGTTGCCGGGCCAGAAATGCACGTGCATGTAGAGCGTGTTTCCGCTGCGCGTGAACGACGCGTAGTTCGATCGACGGACCTGGCATGGTTCGGACTTGTAGATCGCGTCGCCATTTCCGGCGATCCATTTTCCGACTTCCGTGAAGATACGCACCGACTCCTCGGGGATCGATCCGTCGCCGCGCGGTCCGATGTTCAGTAAATAGTTTCCGCCATCGTGTGCGCACGCGATCACGTTGCGCACCACGGTTTTCGCGGGCTTCCAATTGTCGTCGGCCGCTTGATAGCCCCAGCTATCGTTCAGCGTCATGCACGACTCCCACGCGCGGCCGCCCGTTTCGGCGCGGATGGTTTGCTCGGGCGTGGCGAAATCGCCGTCGAGCTTGTTGCGATTGTTCACGATGATGTCGGGTTGAAGCTCGAACACCATCTTGTTCATTTTTTCCGATTCCCAACCGGCGGCGTCCAGCGGCCACGCCACGTCGTACCACAGCACGCCGATTTTTCCGTAATTCGTCAGCAGCTCGCGAATCTGCCCGTGAATATAATCCACAAATCGGCGGCGCGCGGCTTCATCGGACGCGCACTTCGCGCCGTCGGGATGATGCCAGTCCATCAGCGAGTAGTAAAAGCCCGGCGTCAAACCTTCGGCGCGCGCGGCTTCCACGAATTCCTTTACCAGATCGCGGCCGGGACCTTGCTTCGGCGCGCAGTAGTCGGTGAGTTTCGAATCGAAGTGGCAGAAACCTTCGTGATGCTTGGTGGTCATCACCATGTATCGCTGTCCGGCGGCTTTCGCGAGCCGCGCCCAATCGCGTGCCGCGTTCGGCTTGGGTTTGAACTGCTTGGCGAGCTGTTCGTACTCGGCGACGGGAATCGCTTCGTTCTCCATCGCCCATTCGTGGCGTCCGCGGACGCTATAGAGTCCCCAGTGAATGAACATTCCGAACTTGGCCTGCTTCCACCACTGCATGCGGCGGTCGCGTGTGGCGGCCATTTGTTTTTCAATCGGCGACTGTGAGGCGGGTGGACCTTGTGATAGAAGCGGCAACGCCAATGGAGTAGCGGCCAAAGAGGACAGTGCGGTGCGGCGCGTGATCGTCATGCGCTGTAGCATAACACCTTTTCTATAACGATAACTAGGGGCGGTTACGAGGCGGCGATCCGCGTGGCGCACTTCGGTATAATACCCGCCATGACAGAGAAAGGTGTTCGTTCCACTCAAGAAGCCGCCGCGGCGCTGGAAAAAGTCGAGGGATTTACTTCGGCTGCACCGCGACGGTCGCATACAACCGCCGAAGGAGTATTACGGCTCGATCCGATCGAAGGCGTTCGCTACCGCCTCACGCGACCGGTGTCGCATCGCCAAGGTCATCTCACCGAAGTGTTCCGCACCGACTGGGGCGTGACCGAAGCGCCGATTGTCCAGATCAACATGACCAACACGTTTCCCTACGAAACCCGGGCGTGGGGATTGCACCGCTACACCGTCGACCGCCTTTTCGCGGCCAGCGGTTCGCTTTGCATCGTTTGTTACGACGCGCGCCGCGAATCGCCGACCTTCGGCTGCGTCAACGAGTTTTTTCTCGGCGAGAGAAATCAGGGCTTGGTGGTGATTCCGCCGGGTGTCTACCACGGCTGGAAAAACATTGCCGACAGCGAAGCCGTGATTATCTCCATGCCGAGCCGCCTCTACGAGTACGACGCTCCCGATCGCTGGGAATTGCCGTGGGATTCCGAAGAGGCCAAGGCGACGATTTCGTATCAATGGCCTTGAGTCTGCAGAGCATTTGTTTTTTCGGGAGGAATTCTTCGACATGAGACCTTGGATTGCGATCGTAACGCTGGCCGCTGGAGTCATCTTGACCGCGCAGAATCCACCGAGCACTGGGTGGGCGCGCGCCACACATAAATTGCCGGAGATGAACGGCAAGCAACTTCAGATCACGCAGGTCGAGGTACGCTACGCGCCGGGTCAAGCGTCTCCGTCGCATAGCCATTCGTGTCCCGTGCTGGTGCGCGTGGTGGAAGGCGCGGTGCGCTCGAAGGTGGACGAGGGTCCGGAGACGACGTACAAGGAAGGCGAGACTTTCTTCGAACCGCCCAACGGCACACATGCGGTCTCGCGCAATGCCAGCGACACGGTGCCCGCGAGAATCTTGGCGACTTTCGTTTGCGATAGCGAAGGTCCGTTGACGAAGCCCGCGCCGGCGAAATAGCGGGCCAGGCAAGGGAAGACTTGTTCCTGCGTTCGGTAGAATTCCGATGTCGAAGTCTAGGGGCGCCCGGTAAAAACGCTATCCGCCGATAAACACCATGCTGCGATTCGCCGGCACAAAGTCGGGATCGTTGATGTGATGGCGCGGCTCTTTGTGCAGCGTGAGGTCGCGGATGAATTGCGCAATCTCCGCGTCGCTCGCGCCCCGGTCGAAAAGCGGGCGCAAGTCGTGATCGCGCGTCGAGAACAAGCAGGTGCGGATCTTGGCGTCGGAGGTCATGCGAATGCGGCTGCATGCGCCGCAAAACGGTAGCGACACGGGTGCGACCAAGCCGATTTCCCCGTGTCCATCGGCAAAGCGATATTTCCGCGCCGTTTCGCTCGGTGTGTCGCGCGTGAAATCCTCAAGCGGATACACGGCGTGAATGCGCCGGCGCGTTTCTTCCGCGGTCACCACGAGATCGCGCGTCCAGTGGCGATCGGCATCGAGCGGCATGAACTCGATGAAGCGTACGATCACTTGATGCTCGCGCGCGAACGTAGCGAAGTCCTCCACTTGATCGTCGTTCATTCCGCGCACCAGAACGGCGTTTACTTTGATGGGCTCAAGACCCGCGCGGCGCGCCGCGGCGATGCCGGCGATCACTTTGTCGTACGCATCGGGTGTGCGCGTGATCTCCGTGAATTTCGCGCGATCGACGGCGTCCATGCTGATGTTGACGCGATCGAGTCCCGCGTCGGCGAGCGCCTGTGCTTTTTCCGGGAGCAGCCAGCCGTTGGTCGTCAGCGCAACGTCGCGCACGCCGGGGATCGCGGCGATTTCCGCCACTAGTTTTTCGATTCCCGAGCGCAGCAATGGCTCGCCGCCAGTCAGGCGGATTTTCTCGATGCCCAGGCTCGCGAAAATCCGGGCGAGTCTTGCGATTTCCTCGAGCGACATCGCATCGTGCCCACTGTAATTCATGGGGTCGGCGCTCTTGCAATAGAAGCAGCGGAAATTGCAGCGATCGGTGACCGAGATGCGCAGATCGGAGATGCGGCGGCCCAAGCCGTCGATGAGATGCGTGGACAAGCTTCTCCTTTCCAACTGAGGGAGGCGCGACCGTTTCCCGCCGCACCCTATCGGCTTCCGGCCCTGGATTGCGTGGCGATGACCGCTCGACAATCTTTAGGCGAGCGAAGCTCGGAGAGCAACAATGAAAGTGTAGCACAGGCGCTGGCTGCGTTGTCAGAACCATTCGCGGTAGCGAATGGGTTCGCTGGCGTCGGCACCGCAGACGACTCGCGTTCGAACGCGGCCTGTCCGAATTTGCGTTGATAGAACCGACTTTGCTTAGCAGAAGGGCCAGCGAGCCCATTCGCTACCGCGAATGGTTCTGAGAAAACAAGGTCAGGGCGTGGACGCCTGCTACAATCGAAGTATGGAAAAAGCGACTTTTGGAGCGGGTTGCTTCTGGGGCGTCGAAGCAACGTTTCGTCAACTCAAAGGTGTGACCGCGACGGCAGTAGGTTACGAGGGCGGCTCGCTCGATCATCCCACATACAAAGACGTTTGCACCGACCGCACCGGTCACGCGGAAGTGGTGGAAGTGGAATTCGATCCCGCGCAAATCGGCTACGACGCGCTGCTCGACGTTTTCTGGGACAACCACGATCCCACCACGCTGAATCGCCAGGGACCTGACACCGGCACGCAATATCGCTCGGCGATTTTCTATCACTCGCCGGAGCAACACAAGGCCGCCGAAGCGTCGAAGGAAAAACGCACAGCGAGCGGCAAGTACCGTCGCCCTATTGTCACGGAAATCACGCCGGCCACGACGTTCTGGCGCGCCGAGGAATATCACCAACAGTATCTGGAAAAGCGCGGCCTGAGCCACTGTCACATCTAGCGGCGGTCTTGCGCTTAGTACAGTGGTCTTGCGCTTTAGTGCAGTATGGAGCTCAACAGTATGGATCTCAAGAAGTTTGGTTCGGCCGAATCGTCGCTCTGGCGTGGATGCCGATCCGGCGGCCAAGCGCGGGCTGAACCGTGTTACACTAACTAGGTTGTACCCACCGCATCGGCGACACCTTGCGAGTCCGTCGCCGTGGGCGCGGAACAGATCCCAAAAACTAGCAGGACCTAAAGGAGCGAAACATGAAGATTCGTCCGCTACACGACCGGATTCTCATCAAGCGGGTCGAAGAGCGGGAAGCCGCGCGGGGAGGCATCATCATTCCCGATACGGCCAAGGAAAAGCCGCAGGAAGGTGAAGTGATCGCTGTGGGCAACGGCAAACTGCTGGAGAACGGCACCCGTGTGCCGCTCGACGTGCAGGCCGGCGACCGCATCCTGTTCGGCAAGTATTCCGGCTCGGAAATCAAACTGGACGGCGAAGAGTATTTGATTCTTCGCGAAGACGAAGTGTTGGGGATTCTCTCCCAGCAAGGTAAATCGGCCAAGAAGTAGCCGCGCCTCAAAGCGCGCGCAAATTTAACGGAGGAAAGAATGGCGAAGCAAATTGTTCACGGCGAGGATTCCCGCAGCAAGATTCTGCGCGGCGTCAATCAGCTTGCCGACGCGGTGAAGATTACGCTGGGTCCCAAGGGCCGCAACGTGGTCATCGAGAAGAAATTCGGTTCGCCCACCATCACCAAGGACGGCGTGACGGTGGCCAAGGAAATCGAGCTGGAAGACAAGCTCGAGAACATGGGCGCGCAGATGGTGCGCGAAGTGGCGTCGAAGACCTCCGACGTCGCCGGCGATGGAACCACCACCGCCACTGTGCTCGCGCAGTCGATTTTCCGCGAGGGCATCAAGAACGTGACGGCGGGCGCGAACCCGATGGCGCTGAAGCGCGGCATCGAGAAGGCCATCGAAGCGGCTGTCGGCGAGGTGAAGAAGCTGTCGAAACCCGTTTCCGGCGAGGCGATCTCGCAGGTCGGCACGATCTCCGCTAACAACGATGCGACGATCGGCGGAATCATCGCCGAGGCGATGAAGAAGGTCGGCAAGGACGGCGTGATCACCGTCGAAGAGTCGCGCACGATGGAAACGGCGCTGGAAGTCGTGGAAGGCATGCAGTTCGACCGCGGCTATCTCTCGCCCTACTTCGTCACCGATCCCGAGCGCATGGAAGTGGTGCTCGACAATCCCTACGTCCTGATTCACGAGAAAAAGATTTCGGTGATGAAGGACATTCTTCCTTTGCTCGAGCAGATCGCGCGCGCCGGTAAGCCGCTGCTGATCATCGCCGAGGAAGTGGAAGGCGAAGCGCTGGCGACGCTGGTCGTGAACAAGCTGCGCGGCACTCTGGCCGGTGCGGCCGTCAAGGCGCCCGGCTTCGGCGATCGCCGCAAGGCGATGCTCGAGGACATCGCGATCCTCACCGGCGGCAAGAACATCGCGGAAGAAGCCGGCATCAAGCTCGAGAACATCAAGCTCGAAGACTTGGGCCGCGCCAAGCGCATCACCATCGACAAGGACAACACGACGATCGTCGAGGGCAATGGCCAGTCGAAGGCGATTGAAGGACGCGTGAAGCAAATTCGCGCGCAGATCGAGGAAACGACGTCGGACTACGATCGCGAGAAATTGCAAGAGCGTCTCGCGAAACTGGTCGGCGGCGTGGCTGTAATCAAAGTGGGCGCGGCGACCGAGACCGAGATGAAGGAAAAGAAAGCTCGCGTCGAGGACGCCATGCACGCGACGCGCGCCGCGGTGGAAGAAGGCATCGTTCCCGGCGGCGGCGTGACGTTGGTTCGCGCGGTTGCGGCGGTCGACAAGCTGAAGCTTGAAGGCGACGAAGCGGTGGGCGCGCAGATTGTGCGACGCGCGTTGGAAGAACCGCTTCGCCAGATCGCCAAGAACGCCGGCGTGGAAGGCGCAATCGTGGTGGAGCACGTGCGCGAGAACAAGAACGCGAACTACGGCTTCAACGCGCTGACCGGCGAGTACGAGGACCTGGTGAAAGCCGGCGTCATCGATCCCGCCAAGGTGACGCGCTTCGCGCTGCAAAACGCCGGATCGATCGCGGCGTTGATGCTGACGACCGAAGCGTTGGTCGCCGACATTCCGGAGAAGGAAAAGGCTGCGGCTCCTGACCCGCACGGTCACGGCGGTGGCGGCGGAATGTACTAGAAAGATAGTTCCGAGTTCCGAGGCCCGAGTTCCGAGTCGGTACGATTCGGGGCTCGGGCCTTTTTTTGTTTGGTATGTTTGAACCAGCATGATCAACGACGCGCACTGCCATTTCTTTTCGCATCACTTTTTTCAAACCCTGAAACCTGGAATGGATCCGCACGCCGACCTCGGTTGGGAAGCGCCGGGGACGCCCGAAGAACTGGCCGATCGCTGGGTCCGAGAGCTGGATCGCAACGATGTGTCGCGTGCCGCGATCATCGCCAGCGTTCCGGCCGACGAAGATTCCGTGGAAGCGGCGGTGGCGCGGCATCCGAAACGCCTGGTGGGATTCTTCATGGTCGATCCCACCGCGCCGAATGCGATCGATCGCGCGCATGGCGGATTGTCGGTGCCCAGTATACGCGCGGTCTGCTTGTTTCCCGCGATGCAGCGTTTTTCTCTGCACGAAGAACGCGTCGCGCGTGTGTTTGAAGTGGTGGCCGCCACGCCGGGCGCGGCGGTGTTTGTTCACTGCGGCGTGCTGAGCGTCGGTGTGCGGAAGAAACTCGGCCTGCCGTCGAAATTCGACATGCGCTTCGGAAATCCGCTCGACCTCCACCTGGCGGCGGCGACGTTTCCGAAGTTGCCGTTCATCATTCCCCATTTCGGCGCGGGAATGTTTCGCGAGGCTTTGATGCTGGCCGATAGTTGTCCGAACGTTTATCTCGACACGTCGAGTTCGAACGGTTGGATCCGCTATCATCCCGGCTTGACGCTCGAAACCGTGTTCCGTCAGGCGCTGGAAGTTGCCGGACCGGATCGTTTGCTCTTCGGCAGCGACTCGTCGTTCTTTCCGCGCGGTTGGGTGCGCGATGTTTACGAGAAACAATCGAAGCTCGTTCCAGCGGAGGCGGCGGAGAGAGTTTTCGGTGGGAATTTCGATCGCTTATTCCCGCTTCCTATCGAATGAACACCGCGACGACTCCCGCCGCTGCCGCGGCGCCCATCACCCACAGCGAATCGAGCTTGGTAAATATCAGCGCTCCGCAACTTGCCGCCGCGATCACCCAGGCCAGCGGCGAGTGCAGCGCGTCGGATGCCAGCGGCAGTGTGGCCGACAAACTGACGCCCGCGGTCGCCAGCACCACGGCGCGCAATGCATGCTGCACCCGCGGATTCGCCGTGGCCCGTCCCGCGAAAACCATCAGTGGAATCACCAGAAGCGCGGGCGTTGTGAGTGCGAGTCCCGCGGCGAGCGCGCCGGAATATCCGGAAACGTAGTAGCCGGCGCTGATCATGTACAGCCCGAGCGGTCCCGGCGTGGTGCGTCCAATGACGACGGCGGTGTTCAGTTGATGATCGGTGAGCACGTGACGTTCCACCACCAGGTCGTGGCGAACAATCGGAAGGGAAGCGAGTCCACTGAACGCGCTCAGCGACGCTTTGAGAAAAAGCCAGTAGAGCAAAAGGAAACTCATGACGCCGGCTCCACGGGGAGAAACGCGCCGGCGATGGCGGCGAGAATCAGCACCGGGATCGGCGAGAGGCCCACGCCGAGGGAAAGCACAATGCTGGCCACGACGATCAATGTCCCGCTCTTCCAATTGGTCTTCTTCAAGAATGGTTGAACGAGCAGCCAGAACGCCGCCGCGAGCAATCCCACCGACGCTGCCAGCGCGCCCGCGAGCGCGCCTTGCACCCAACGGTTTTCCGAAATGCGCGCGAATCCCGCGGTGAACAGCGCGGTGAATACGCAGCAGGGAACCGACGCGGCGATCAACGCCGCGAGCGCGCCGCGCCAGCCCTTTACCCGGAGACCGGCGGCCGTGTAAAACGCGAGCATGTTGGTGCCCGGCGTGATGCGCGCCATCGCGAAGCAAACGGCCCACGCGGTTTCGTCGATCCAGCGCCGCTTGTAGACGAGTTCACGAAGCAGAATGGCAATCGAGGGACCGCCTCCACCGACGGTAAAATTGGCGGCGCGGAAAATGAGCGCGGTGAATTCGGACAGACGCGGCTCGCTCTGGGCATTTTCCTCGCGGTCGCGCTCCGGTCCACTCATCGAATCAGTGTACAATAGAGAGATCGCACAGCAGAAACGCACGAGGCGGTAGCTCAGTTGGTAGAGCACGAGGCTTTTAACCTTGTGGTCGCGGGTTCGATCCCCGCCCGCCTCACCATTTTCCTTCCTAACTTTCATTTTTCTCGGACGTCCAAGCGCTAGGGGATTCCCACATGCTTCATTGGAAAACGGCATTTCGCTCACTGACGCGACGTCCCGCGTTTGCGTTGGCCACCGTCTTGATCCTCGGTCTCGGCATTGGCGCGACCACTACGTTGTTCTCCCTGATCGACACGGTGCTGTGGAAAGCGCTGCCGTATCCAGATCCCGGCCAATTGGTGACCGTCTACGAAGCGAATCCCGCGAAAAATCAAAACACTAGTTTGATGGCGCCCGTGCGGATCGTCGAGTGGGCCCGCTTGAGCGACAGCTTTACGGCGATCTCCGGCTCCTATGCGGAAAACGTGACGGATACCAGCTCGCCCGATCCCCAGAGGATGGCGGCGCGTCGCGTGGCTCCGAAATATTTTGAAGTCTTCGCCACGCCGGCACTGATGGGGCGTTGGTTCAGCAAGGACGAAGAGCAAGCCGGCGGGCCGGGCGCGGCGATCCTGAGCTACAGCCTTTGGCAGCGCCGTTTTCATGGCGCGCAGGACGTGCTCGGACGGCGTTTCGTCTTCAGTGGCGCGGGTTACACGATCGTCGGCGTGATGCCCGATGGTTTCGCCGATCCGCGCATTGAATTGTGGCTGCCGGCGCAAACGGCGCCATTTCTTTTGCAGATACGCGACGCGCGATTTTTTGGCGGCATCGGCCGCATGAAGCCGGGAATCACGGTGAAGCAGGCGCAGGACGATTTGTCGCGCGTGGAGGCGGGACTGGCCAAGCAATTTCCCAAGACCGATGCAGGATGGTCGGCGCAAGTGGCCGATCTGAAAGACGCGCGCGTCGGAGATTACCGCTCGTCGCTTTCGATCTTGTTCGCGGCTGTCGTGCTGTTGCTTTTGATCGCGTGCGCAAACAGTAGTGGTTTGATGCTGGGACAATTGCATCGCCGCGAACGCGAGATGGCGATTCGCGCGTCGCTGGGTGCGTCGAAAGGCGCGTTGATCGCGGTAGTGGTGCGTGAAGCGGCGATCCTCATGAGTGCGGGCGCCGCAATCGGTCTGGCGCTCGCGTATTGGGGCGTGACCGCCGCGCGCGCAGCATTCGGAACGCTGCCGCGCATCGATCAAGCGCATCTTGACGGCCGCGCCTTGCTGTTCACTTTGGGCGCGAGCCTGGCTGCGATTCTACTATCGAGCTTGGGTCCCGCGATGGCCACGCTGCGCGCCGACGTTTCCGGACGCTTGTATCAGGCGACGCGCACACAATCGCGAGGGCGCAAGCTGATGCAACGCGCGTTGGTCGCGTCCCAATTCGCCGTGACGCTGGTGCTTCTTGCCGGTGCCGGACTCCTGGTGCGTAGTTACGCGAAGTTGACCGGCGTCGCGCCGGGATTCGATGCGTCCCACGCGATTTCTTTTCACATGGGCGCGGAGTGGAGCGAGAATCGCGCGCAAATCGGCAAACTGCAACAAGACCTCCTGCGCGAATTGCAGAATCTGCCGGGCGTGCAAGCCGCGGGCATGGCCAATTTCCTCCCTGCGACCGGCGCGACGTTGCGCTACGAATTTCAACTGTCAGGTTCGACGGGCGATTCCGACACTGGCAGAGTCTTAGCCGGTGAGCGTTCCATCTTTGGCGATTACTTGCAAGCGATGAACATCCCGATTGTCGAGGGGAGCGGCTGTCAGTCACTGACCACCGATCCGAAAGCGCCCGTGAACGCGCTTGTGAATCGCCGCTTTGTGGATTTATATGGAAAGGGCCGGCCCTTGATCGGTCGGACCATCGCCACGGCGGAACGTTGGAGTGTGACGCCGACGATCAGTGGCGTCGTGGCCGACGCGAAAGAAGACGGCTTGGACGCGCCGCCCTATCCGTTCGTCTACATGTGCCTGCCGGCCGGAGCGTGGCCCGATCCCGAGTACGTGGTCCGCACGTCGGGCGATCCGCGCGCAGTGCTCGGCGAGATTCGCCAGGCCGTCCACAACGTCGCGCCGACGCGCGCGCTGTTCGGCGTGCATACATTGGCGGAGACGCTCGAAACTTCGCTCGACAAGCCGCGGCTGAACGCCGAAGTGGTCGCGTTGTTCGCAGCGAGTGCGCTGACGCTGGCGGTGGTGGGACTCTACAGTTTGATGATGCTCGCGGTAACCGCGCAGACTCGCGAGATCGGCGTGCGTGTGGCCCTGGGCGCGACGCCCGGACGCATCGTTTCCGCGGTGATGAAACAGGCGCTACGCCCTGTGCTGGCGGGCGCGGGGATCGGGGCGTTGCTGGCCGCCGCTGTGCTGAACAATAAAGTGGTTCGCAGCGAATTGTTTGGTGTGACGCCCGCCGACGCGATCACGCTAGCCGCGGTTGTCGGCGTGCTCGGCGCCGCGGCGATGCTCGCCGCGTTGATTCCAGCGCGTCGCGCCGCGGGGATCGATCCGATCAGGGCGCTACGGGAGGAGTAGTCTTGCGCGCGTGAATAATCACGTGAACTTCGTCGTTTCGCGGATTCACGAAGGTCAATAGTGTGCGTCCGTCGGCGAGCGTGGAAATCACCGCGGGACAAACTGACTCCGTGAGCGTCCAGCCCGCCGGCAACACGACGAGATTACGCGGACGCCCAAACGTCCGATCGAAAACCAGCTCGCCGTCTTTCACCGTGTAGGTAGGATCTTCGTACGTTTCCATCAATCGCACGCGCGTGCTGCCGCCGGCGGGAACAGGCGCCGCGAAAAACGTCGCGACAACTTCGGTGTCGTCAGGCGAGCGTCCCACGCCCTGCAACTGGCGCTTCTTCGCTTCACCGGCGGTCATGATTTCGAACTTGAGCGATTCGCCCGAGTCGAGATCAATGCTCTCGGGATTCTTCACGTGACTGCCGGCACGCACGATGTTGAAGTGCACCTTCGTTCCCGCGGCCCTCTCCGTCAAGTCGTGCATGATTCGGAAGGAATGCGTTTCCGGCTCCTGCAATTCGTAGAGGATCTCGAGATCCTGATGCGCGCGCTCGGACGCTGGACGGCTGGCGGTCAGGGTCGCGGCTTTTTTCGCTACAATCTCCAACGGCGCTTCGCCGGGATACGTATTGATGAAGCTGATGCGCACGCGGCCGTCCGCTTCGGTGGCGGTTTGCACTGGAATGTTCACGCGGAACAATTGATATCCCGGCGGCAGCACCACGGCATTTTTGGGAATACCGAGCCCGCGCTTGAATGTGATTCGATCGCCGTCCGCCCAGTAACTCGCTTTGTCCTTGTACGTTTTGGTGATGAGAATGCGCGCTTCGCCTTTTTCCGGAACGGGATGCGCGAGTTTCACGCGAATGTAACTCGCGTCGTCTTGCAAACGATCGGCTGCGCCCGCTCCTTCAGCCTTCGCTTGTTTGCCGGTGACGATTCCGAATTCGAGCGGCTTGCCCGTGGCGCGGTCGGTGACCGCCTCATTGCTGGCCTCGCTGCCGGGACGAATCTGATTGAAGTGATATTTGGCGCCGGGTCGCGTTTCGGTGACTTCGTAGACGATGTAAAAGCTGTTCGTCTCGGGCGCTTGCAATTCGTAGCGCGTGTAGGTGTCGGCGGTGATGAATTCGCGAACTTGCGCCGGCAGAGCGGCAGCGGCCAGAAGGAAAACCCCAAGAATCTTCATGCCGCAGAGTCTAACTTACTTCCCGCTTACTTCCAAGCCGCGCGCCAGTCTTTCCAGTCCTTTTTCACTGACTCCGCCGTTGCGTTTGCGGCGTCGTGCAGCCAGTTGGCGGGACGGCGGTTGAGGTCCTTCTTCACGTTGGGCATTTCGCTCGGTGTTCCCCAATGAATGTTGGCAGTCTCGTAGCCCATGGCCGCGAGCAATTTCAACTCGTCACGTTTGCGCGGAAGCTGCACCAACTCGATGCGCGAGCAATACGGTGCGAGTCTTCGCACGATCCAACCGTCGCGCAAACGCACCAACGGATCGACGGCGCGCACGGACGTGTCGAGAATCCTCTGGTAGAGGATTTCCTTGGTCGCGCGCTTCGTTCCGGCCCACAAACACGCCGACGGTGCCAGCGCTTTGGTTTCGCGCGCGAGCCGTCCTCCGTTCCATTCGGCAATCGCGACGAAGCGCTGCCGCCCGAGGCTGCCGAGTCCCGCGATGCGCGTGCACAGCATGTAGGGAATCTTGGGATCGGGCAACATTTTTTCGAGCGCTTTGCGGGCGCGCTTGGGAACCTCTTTGCGCCAGCGATAAAGCGCGTCCATCTTGGTCCAAAACGCGACGGGATCGCGTTCCACGCCGGTGGCCGCTTCGCGCAGCCAGTGATGATGCTCCGACAGGACGAAGGCGCGCCCGCCGCCGCGAATTCCTTCGCGATAGCCTTCGAGAATAGCGCCGCAAATACTCGAACACGGCAGTGTGAGATGGTTTTCGTTGCGCGCGATCACGGCGCTGGCGGCCAAGCGCACCAAGTCGCATGTGTAGGGCAGGGGACTGGTCTCGTCGAAATCGTTGATGCCCCAAATCAAGCGGCCTTCGGCGTCGCGCCACGTTCCAAAGTTTTCCACGTGCAGATCGCCGACCGCGAGAACCACAGGCGCGTGGGCCGTCGCGGGACTGACCTCGGGCCAAGTTTGCATCCAGCGGTAAAATGTCGCGCGCAAGAATGGAAACGGCGATTCCGCCATGCGGTCGTGCTTTAGACGGAGATCGTGCGGCAACAGGGTGATCTGCCGGCCCAACCATTTTTCATAGCGAGCCGTGGCTTTTTCGATTTTCATCGATAGAGAAAGATATCACATGGCGAAAACGGCGGCCATGGTTTCGATTCCGTCCCACAAGTTCTGCAAACGCAAATTCTCATCGTGGCTGTGCTGATTGTTGTCGTAATTCGCGATGGGCACGACGATGACCGGCGCTTTCAAAACCTTTTCGAAAACAATCAGCGGCAGACTGCCGCCGCTCGTCGGCAACAGGACCACTTCACCGCGCGCCGCTTGCACCGCGGCGATCAGTTGACGCGCGATCGGAAGATCCATGGGCGTGCGTTGCGCGTTGTATCCGGTTTCCTTGCGATTGACGTATGCGATGCGCTCGTGCGCGCGCCGCATTTCATCGTCGGGAGGCCGATCGGAAACGAAATAACCTTGCTTGCGAATGTGCGCGATCACGCGATCGACTTGCGTGGCGGCGTCCAAGCCTTTCACCAGGCGAATGTCGATCGATGCGGTGGCCTCGGAGGGAATCACGTTGCGCGCCGTCGCACCGACGGAAGAACTCAGCAATCCGCGAACGTTGAGGGATGGCAGTTGCAACAACTCGTCAAGGCGTGCGCCGTTTCCTTCGCTCCAACCAAAACCCATTTCCTGTTTCAGCGTTGCGTCGATATTCGGCGCGGCCGCAATCGCGCGTTTCTCGACGTCGCCGAGCGGTGTGATTCCGTCGTAGAAACCGTCGATCGTCACATGGCCGTTCGGGTCCTTCATCGACGCGAGAAGTTGCGCTAACTCCATCGCCGGATTTGGCGCCCAGTTTCCATAGTGACCGCTGTGCAGTTCGCGGCGCGGTCCGTATAGCGTGATCTCGAAGCCTGTAACGCCGCGCGCACCAAACACGATTTGCTGACGGCCGCTTTGATGCACAGGGCCGTCGCAGAAAACCCAGAGATCGCCGGACAGAATATCGCGATAACGCTCGAGGATCGCCTCCATGTGAGGACTGCCTTGTTCCTCTTCACCTTCGTAGAAGAACTTCAGGTTGGACTTGAGGGCGATGCCGGCGGATTTCAGCGCGTCGAGGGCCGCCAGTTGCGCGATGATCACGCCCTTGTCGTCGCTGGCGGATCGCGCGTAGATGCGCGCGTGCGCGGGATCGGAAACGTCGCCGGTGATGTATGGCTTGAACGGGGCTTGCCGCGTCCACTTGGCCAGCTCGACGGGTTGGCCGTCGTAATGAGCGTAGATCACCAGCGTTTGGCGTGCGCCCGGTGTTGAGAGCTCGCCGTAGACCACAGGCGGCGCGCCCGGAGACTCGAGCAATCGGACATTTACACCGTGGCTCTTCAGTTGTCCGGCGATCCAATCGGCATTGCGCGCGATGTTGGCTTTGTCGGTGGCGACGTTGGGGATCGAGAGGAATTCAGTGAATTGCTCGAGGATCGCCGAGGAGTGCGCTAGGCGCCAAGTGTGGCCGGCGGCGCCGGGCGTGATCGCGGTTTGCAGCGCGATCCAAAATGCCAGGGAGAAAAAGGTCATGCCGTCCAGCTTAACCTAGAGCACGGCGGTTTCATGGATCTCGCGGCCTTCGGCAAAACGTTCGAGGTTGAGCAGTTTCGTGTCGACGAGATCGCACGAGCCTTTGAGGATCAGGTCAGCGAGAATTTTTCCGGTGGCCGGTGAGTGCATCACGCCGTGGCCGCTAAATCCGTTGGCCAGGAAAAACCCGGAGACGCCGGGCGCGGGTCCGAGGATCGGGTGATGATCCGGCGTCATTTCGTAGAGTCCCGCCCAGGCGCGCTTGGGATTTACTTCCGCCTCTTCGAGACACGGCAGGCGGCGCGCGCCATGGGTGAGTACTTTTTCGATGAAGGAGTGCTCGAAGTAAGTCTTGAAGCCGGGCTTTTCTTCGGGATCGTTCCACGCGAGAAGAAGGCCAAGGCCTTCCGGGCGGAAATGAAATCCGCTGGACATGTCGACGACCATCGGGCCATGCTGCGAGACCTTCGGGAACGGTTCGGTCGGGACGAGCATGCGGCGCAGCGGTTCTACCGGCAAATCGATGCCGGCAAGTTTGGCCACTTGCGCGGCCCAGGGGCCGGCCGCGTTCACGACGACGCGAGTAGCAACGTCGCCGCGAGTCGTTTGCACGCCGGCGATCCCCGCGGAGTCGCGGAGGATGCCGGTGAGTTCCGCTTCGCGCCACAATTGCGCGCCGCGGCGCGAAGCCGAAAGCCAAAAGCCGGTCATGACGCTATAGGGATCCACGAATCCGTCGGTCGAACAGAACGTTCCGCCGATCACGTCATCCAGATAGAGTTGCGGCACAGCGTTGGCGGCGTCATGGCGATCGATCCACTTGACGGTAGTGAGTCCCAGTTTCTGTTGGCGTTCGAAATTGGCGCGCAAATAATCGATGTGCTTGGGCTGCGTCGCCAAAAACATGTATCCCTGCGGCCGATAGCCGCCGGGATGTTCCATCACTTCATCGAATCGGCTGTAGAAGGGAATCGAGTACAGCGACATGCGAATGTTCACTTCAGTGGAAAACTGAGCGCGCACGCCGCCCATGCTTTTGCCGGTGGAGCCTTTTCCTTGGTGGCTCTCGCGCTCGAGGACTAGAACATTGCGGCAGCCCGACTCCACCAAGTGCCAAGCGATGCTGCATCCAACGATGCCGCCGCCGACAATGACTACATCCGCTGTTTGATTCATTTTTCGCTGAGAAAAAGTGGTACGCCCGAGAGGATTCGAACCTCTGACCTCTTGCTCCGGAGGCAAGCGCTCTATCCAGCTGAGCTACGGGCGCGCAATCTTTAGATTATCCCAAGAGTCCCTCGCATGCAATGGCACTGCGCCATGTTGAGAAGACACACTTCTCCCAGGGCGTCTGAGAGCGGACTGAATCGCCAACAATGTGGGCACCCGAGAGTTCACTGGGACCGCTGCGATCCCAGATCAGTAGATCTTCGAAGCTAGGCCTTCTTCGCCTTCGCTAGCGGGCAGGTTCGAGAATTATGACCTACCTTTCCACATGTCTTACAAGTGCGCCGCTTGATCTTGTGCATTTTCCCGGCATGATCGATATGACCGAGTTTGCCGAGTTGCTGATCAATCTTGCGGCGCTCTTTCATCAGACTGCGGATCGCTTTCTTTCGAAAGCCTTCTAGCTCTGCAAGCTTCGCAAAAATATCCTCTGTACCTTTTGCCATATCAAGAAGAGATTAACCCTGATTGGAGAACTGCGCAAGAAGAAGAATTGACTAAAAAACGAGAGTGAAGGAAATGGTTAGCGGCATCCGCAACCGGAAGGAGTGCAGCCGCAACTGCCGCCGGATGATCCCAAACTGGTAGACGATCCGCCGGTTTTCGCACTGAAAACGGATAGCTGCATCTGGGCCTTCTTGCTTCCGCACGACGGACATTTCACCGGGTCCTGGGTGCGCCGCAAGAGTTTTTCGAATGGCTCTTTGCAATCCTTGCAAATGTATTCGTAGATCGGCATCGCTTGAACCAATCCTACCACGATATCCTGATGTCGATGACGGATCTGCGCGCGATCGTCGAGGCAGCGGCTCGGAGCGAGGGTTTTGAGGACGTGGCCATCGTGCGTCTGGAGGACTTTTTCGCCGCTCAGGACGGCGACTACTTTAGTCGATGGCTGGATCGCGGATTTGCGGGGGAAATGAATTATCTGAAAGGCGAGCGGGCGGAGAAGCGGCGACATCCCGGGATGATCTTGGAGGGTGCGCGATCGGCCATTTGCGTCACGTTGAACTACAACACGGACGCACCGCGGTCGGTCGAATGCCGCGATCCGTCGTGCGGATGGGTATCACGCTACGCGTGGGGCAGCGACTATCACGATGTGCTGAAGAAAAAACTGGACGGTTTGCTCGAACGTATGAGGTCGGAGATTCCGGGCCCGTTCGAGGCACGTGCGTATGTGGATACGGGGCCGATTCTCGAGCGCGCGTTGGCGCGTCAGTCGCCGCTTGGTTGGGTGGGGAAGAATACCTGCCTGATCAACGAACGCCGCGGGTCGTGGCTTTTTATCGGCGAGATTCTCACAACGCTGGAGTTTCCCGGAAACGCGGCGACGCCCGCGGCGGATCGTTGCGGCACGTGCACTCGATGCATTGACGCGTGTCCAACGCAAGCGATCACCGAGCCGCGCGTGCTCGACGCGACGAGGTGTATTTCCTATTGGACGATTGAGTTCAAAGCAGAATTCCCGCAGGAAATCGCCGCGGGACTGGGCCGCCATGTTTTTGGCTGCGATATTTGTCAGGACGTTTGTCCGTGGAACCGGCGCGCGCCCGCGACGCATCTCGATGAGTTTCAAGCGCGCGCGGGGCTTGTGAATCCGCCACTGGAAGAATTGGCAGCCATGGCGGAAGGAGACTTCCGCGAGAAATTCAAGAACAGCCCCGTGCGCCGGTTGGGATTTAAGCGTTTTCAACGCAACGTCCGCGCGGCCATCGCGAATTCCACGCCCGAAAGCTAGAGTTTCAATCCAGCGGCGGCGGCGGCTTGCTGGATCGCCGGCCAAAGCCCCCTGAGATCGGCGACGAACGCGGAATCGAGCGTCACATTCACGGTTCCCGCGTTGGCCGCGGCGCCAGCGTCGTTGACCGCCTTCAAGATCACGCCCAGCGACGCGAAGGCGGCGCGCTCAAAAGCAACGGCGCTGGGATCGATCACCGAAGTCAACGCTTCCACGGCCGTTTCGGCGCCTTGCACTTTGCCAATTGCCGAAGCGATCTTGGCCGCACCCTTCACAATGTCGGACGCCACAGCGGCAATACCATGTTCCACGCTTTGAATACTGAAAGTCATAAACAAAATCCTCCTGAGATTGGTTTTCGGACGACTTACGGAAGGTTGATTTTCGGCAAACCCAGAAGCCAGTGAAGAACCAGCATGAGCCGGCCGGTTGGCTTGCGAAGCGGTTCCAAAGCCAGGCGGATGCTCTCGGTGGCTTCCTGAACATTTTTTCCGGACGCCGCGAGAGCCTCCGCGCTTTGGATCATCGGTGGCCACAGCGCGTCGGCGTGCTGAAAGTTTTCGCGGGCCGCGCCAAGCGTCTGCTGAAGCGCGACTCCATTAGAATCGAGTTGTACCGACGCATCCGACAACGCCCGCTGCGCGGCCGTTTCGAGGGCTTCCTGCGACGCGTCGACGTGGGAAATCAACTTTCCGGCCGCGGCCACAACCGGCGCGGTGCGCGCGTCGAAGTTCACAATCGCTTGATCGCTGTGTTCGATCAAACGCGCGGCGCCGGCCGTCGCGATGGCTAACGCTTTTCCGGTAGCTTTGTAGTAGCGGCGTTGTTCCGCGGAGGCGTTCGCCAGCTCCGCGGCGGCGCGGCGCGCATCGATGGACGCGCCCACCAACTGCGGTCCCGCTTGTGCGACGACCGATTGGGCGTCGCCCAACACGGTACTGAGCTGATCCAGAAAGAAAACAAACTTGACGGCCGCCAAACTCAACATGGCGAGCAAAACACAAGAGAGGAACCGCTGAAGTGTCCGCATAACCTCAACTCACTTTCGGTGTGGCGTCGATCGGGTTGGAAGTCGGCAAATTGAGAGATGCTCGCCGCACGATTCCGTAGAAAATTCGGTAAGGAGTCCAGGGAATTTCGCTGGGCAACGGAAGAATCCGCATCAGCAAACTTGCGATGAGACAAATCAATCCGAAGTAGTGAAGAATTTCGGTCATCGGTTACTCCTTACACGCCGCGGCGGCGGTGAAATGTCAAAGCGCGGTTCTTTCCTCCGACTTCGATTTCGTCGCCCGGCCCGATGCGGCCATCGAGGATCATGTGCGCGAGCGGCAATTCCAGCAGCCGTTCGATAGTGCGGCGGATCGGTCGCGCGCCATATGTCGCGACGGATTGGTCCGTCGAGGAAGAGGGCGTTTGGCAGTCTTCGAGCACGCAGTTCACTACCGATTCACGAAAGGCCAGCCCGACGCCGCGAGTCTGGCGCACGCGTGCCGAGCATCGCCGCAACTCCAGATCGGTGATCGATCGGACTTGCGACTCGCTGAGCGGTTGGTACGTCAGTTGCGCCGTGAGCCGGTTGCGGAATTCCGGCGAGAACAAACGGCGCGCGGCGCTTTCCGCATTTTGCGATCGCTCCGGGCAATAGCCGATCGCTCCGGCGGCTTCGCGCGCCCCGACGTTGGACGTGAGAAACACCATGCTCTGCCGGAGGTCCGCGCTGCTTCCATCGCCGAGGTGCAGATCGCCCTTGTCGAGCACGCCGAGCAACAGATCCCAGAGGTCCGGATGCGCCTTCTCGATCTCGTCGAAAAGGATGATCACGAGGGGACAGCTCTTCGACTGCGCTTCCTGGAGTCGGCGCTGGCTGAGCCGCGGCTGCGTTTCTTTGTGGCCGATGTATCCCGGCGGCGCACCGACCAATCGCGCGATCTCATGACTGTGCCGGTATTCGGCGCAGTGAATCTTGATGAGCATTCGCGCATCGCCGTGCAGAATCTCAGCAAGACTTTCCACCGTGAGAGTTTTTCCAACGCCGGTCGGACCCAACATCAAGAACGCCGCAACCGGTTTGTCGATGCCCGCGAGTCCGGCTTTCCATCGCACGTAGCCGTCCACAACCGCCTGCACGGCGTCGGGTTGGCCCAGCACGCGATCGTCCAAGGCGGAGCGCAGACGCGAACTTTCCGATGGAAGGGGCATCTCTTCTCCTGTGAGACTCGGGGTTACCGCTTGGTGATTTCCAGGATGAATACACCCAACGCGATCGCTCCAGCCGCGCGCCAGAACCAGGATTCGAGACGCGTCACGCGACGTTCAAGCTTGTCGATGACGCCGGGTTGGCCATTCCCGAGCAATCGCTGCTCCATGCGCAACACGATCGCTTCGATCGCCGCCAATCGCTCCCGATCGGTGCGCTCCAGAACGTTTTTTTCGTTCACTGACGCACCTGTGGGAGGCGGAATGGGCCAGGGTCGCTAGGCACGATCCACGTTTCCTTACGCTGCGCGCCGTTTTGAAGGATGTACTTCACTTGATACGTGCCGGGTGCAAGGCTCACGGAGAAATCTCCCTTGTTCAGCACGATTGTTTGCATTCCGCCCGCGACGGCAAAGCCATCCTGCGAAATTGTCGGCAGCCAGGAGATTTGCAGAGTCGCGATGACGGTGCTGCCGTCCGCGTTGACGAGCTTATCTTGAATGAGTCGCAGAGATGGGCCAGGCACTTCATTGTTCCTTCCAGCTCTTGAGCCTTACTGGCAGAAAAGCGTTGCAGTTACTTTGGTAGGCGAACCGGTGAGGGCCGTGATGGCCGCGCGCATTGTGTCGCCCGCTGAGATCGAAGTGGTCGTGAAATCGCTCGTGCTGCTTGTCACCAGCAGCGTTCCGCTGCTAAGCGAAATGCCGCTCGTGCTGATCGAATTCGACGACGCCGGCACCGCCGTGCCGGCGGCGACTTTCCAGAATTTGATGGTGACCGTTCCGGTGTCGGCGGCGATCGCCACGGAATTGCTGCTGGATCCACCGATGGTGCACGCCACAGGACTAGTCAAATACGAGAGAGGATCACTGCTGGTCGTGAGCGTGGCGCCGCCGTCGTAGAACTGCCATGTGAACGCGCGAGCGTTTGACCCGTTGGCACCGGCTGGCCCCGTCGGACCTGTCGGTCCCGTCGGACCCGCGGGTCCGGTCGCACCGGCGGACGCAACAATGCCCGGTGAGAACAGCGCTACCGCATATGTACCCGACGCGCCGTTGGTCGTGAGGACTTGTCCGATGACTTGACCGCTTCCGGGATACGAAGACCCGGCATCGTGACAATCGCCAGCGACCGAGGAGCTCGCCTGGACGTAGTCGCCGGCGATCGTGCTGCCATCAAATGCGCAGGACGCGCGGCCCTGTTGCGCGATCTGAGCGTTTCCGCTCGTGCCGGCACCGCCTACGACGATGCCGACGATGCCGCTGGTTGTAGCCGTGCTTGTTTTGATCGCGACGCTTGTTGCTCCGTTCAGTCTCGCCAGTTGATTCGCGCCCGTACCTGTCGTTGTGTCGTTGGCGATTTCTACAACCGAAGCATTGCTGCCGAAATCGAGGTTGGCGCCCAGCGCGCCACTGATCGTAGGGGAAGCGATCGTCGGTGTTGTGATCGTTGGCGACGTCGCCAGAACGACGCCTCCGCTGCCGGTTGTGCCGTTGGATAGATTCGCAGCGCTCGGTTGCGAGCAATTCGCGTTGCCGCCGGCGGCGATTCCCGTTGCGAACTGATTTGCAGAGCATTGCGACGGCGTGGCGGCGAGGGCCGTTGCCGTTCCCGCGTTTCCGCTGATGTTTCCGCTGACGTTCGCGCCCGGAACCGCGCCTGCTTGCAACGTACCAGTGATATCGACGCGCCACAAATCCGCGTTACCTGCGGCATTTTGGAAGTGCTCGAGGTTTCCCGTCGGCGATGTATCGGTCTTGCGCTTACCCGCGATGGTGTCATCGCCGTTCGCGTTTTGATTCACAGTCAAATCGGTGATCGTTGGCGCGCCGGAAAGCGTAATGGAGCCGCTTCCCGTGGTGCCGTTCGAAAGATCCGAGGCCCCCGCCTGCGCGCCGCCCGTGACTTGCCCCTTGGCGTTATAAGTGATCTTCGTATTTGAGCCGGCTGTGACGATGCTCGCGAGAGTTGTTGTCAGTGATCCGGCCGTCGTCGTGATGTCGCCCGTGAGGGCCGGGAACTGTGCTGCGCCGAGCGTGCCGCCGATGTCGCTGAATTGCGCCTGCGCTCCAGCCGTGACCAGACCCTTCGCGTTGTACGTGATCTTGGTATTTGTCCCGGCCGTGACCACGTTTGCGAGGGTTGTGGTCAGTGCGCCGGCCGTCGTCGTGATGTCGCCAATGAGAGCGGGGAACTGGGCTGCACCGAGCACGCTGCCCGACGTGAGACCCGCGTAGCCACTCGCGGCATTCTTGTTGCTCTGAATCTCGACCACCTGGGTAGCCGGCGAGCCAGAGTTGTCGCGATACTTGAGCGATCCTGCATTCACCCACACTTGTCCGTTTGTCGGAGATCCTGGATCGGAGGACTTCGGCAGAATCACGCCCGCCGAGCTGAAATCCTGCGTTCCCGACGAATACGTATTGCTTTGATTGTTGTAGACGACTGTGGACGGCAATTGTCCGGTTGTCGCGGTGCCACTCAGATTCGAGAACGCCGGTTGCGCGCACGTCGGCGCCGCGTTGTCGTTCGCCGCTGTGACCCATTGATTCGTGTTGCAGGCCCCGGCTCCGCCGGCTGCTACGCCCGAGTACGTCAAGTCTGTTCCGTTGCTTCGCAGGTATCTTCCGATGCCTCCCAGCGCGAGCAGGCTCCAGGTCGGCGACGCTCCTTGTCCAACAATGATCGCGCCGCGCGAAACCGACCCGGGAGTTGTGTCGCCGTGCGTCGCGGAGAGCAAATTGTGGGGAGTCACCGCTGGCAATGATTGATTGATCCAATCGGTTCCACTCCAGGTGAGTACCTGTCCGGCGGATGGCGCGCTGATCGTGCTTTGCAACGCCGTAGCGCCTTGTCCGGATGTGCTCGTGTATGTCGTGAGATCAGTCGCGGCCCAAACCTTTTGCCCTTGAGAAGTGACCAACTTTCCGCTCGACGTAAGGCCAGCGTAACCGCTGGCCACATTCTTGTTGGATTGCACTTCGCACGTCGGACAAGCGACCGTGGTGCCGGTCTCGAGGAGAGGCGCGCTGAACGTCAGAACGTTCTGTTTGCCCGAAAACGAAAGATAGTCCGCGTTGCCCAACAATCCTGCTGTCACGCCGCCCGATGATGCCAAAGGGATATTCAACGTGCCCGTGGCGCTCCAGTTCGGAGCGGTGCCGGAGGCGCCGGGTGTGGTTGCGAGCGCTAACGTTCCGGTCGCATTCGGCACGGTGACCGTTTGGTTTGCCGTCAGCCCCGAGGCGTCGAAGGAAACAAGGAACCCGGTTTGGCCGCTTCCGAAGCGCATCACACCGGTATTCTTGATTCCTGCAAAAATCGGCGGTGGCGGATTCGATTCGATCACGTTGGTGCCCGACAACTGCCATTCCGCCGGCGCGAAATTCCCACCCGTGCCGACGATGCCGCTGCTGGGAACAACCCGCTGGTGGATGTACCGGCGATCGGAAGAAATGCCGTTAAATGTTTCGAACGCATAACCAATGCTGAACGAAGGAGCGTTCGCGCTCACCGTCGCCGAAGCAGTCGAGAACAGGCCGAGTTCTCCAGAGGGAACCGCGGAAACCGCCATGCTCAACAGGGGGCGGTTCAAAACGTCGACGTAAAAGTCGATGGCGTTGTCACCGTTGTAATATGCGCTATTCAGCACGTTGCGCCACTCAAAGGAAGTGGCCGCAGAGGACGTGGTGTTCTGCAGGCGAATCTTAGGCTGGAAGAACTGAGATCCCACGGTGAGGTTCCCTTGCAATGAGGCGGTGGTTCCCATAAGGTTTAGCTGGGCAAAGCTCGGTGCGATCGTGGAGGCCTGCAGGGTGAGGCCGCCACTATTGTAATCGCCAAAAATTGCTGCCCCGTTCACTCCGCCCACGAAGGCGATCTTCTTGGTGTCAGCTTCCGACTGAGAGGTCAATTGAATGCCGATGCCGCTAGAGGACGGACCGGTGATCGCCAATCCCGTTGTCGTATTTGCTGCCACCGCCACGCCGTAGGTGAACCCGTCATTGTTGGTAGTCATCTGTTCGAACACATTGAGCCCCGCGTAGAGTGTCTGGGCCCCGCTATTTACGGCGTTATAAATTCCGGCCGAGTCGACTCCGGGCATATACCATCCAACCCGCATGAGCTCGCCCGCAACAACCCCATTGGCCGACATCGCGTTTTCAACTGTGTCGCCTACATTCCAAGTGAAGGTGTTGGTTTCAAGGACCACTTGGCGGGAATTCGCGCCGAACGCAGGCATATTCAGGATGCGAGCACAGGGACGAATCGTGTAACTGCCATTTCCTGGGCCGTTTCCTTCATACACCTTTAGACCGGCGGCATTTAGGTGCGAATAGCCGATGTCGGTTACGGAAAAGACTTGCGTGATTGGATACCATGCGATCAACGGAGAACTCGGAGAGAAGGGAGCGCCTGTGTAGTTATCCGCGGCAAAAGAGACGCATCCTGGAAGCACGCTGTCACCGCCAACCATGTTGCTACTCCAATTGGTGCTCGATCCAAGAAAAGCTAGGCCAGAAACCCTGCTGATCGTGCCTTGGTTGTAGGCAGGCTGGGAATTGTTCACCATCCAGCGCAATTGGCCCATTCCGTAGAGGTCGGACAGAGTCAACACCGTGGCCGGCGTGACAGTATCTCCCAGAATATGGTTCTTCAGGAAAATGCCAGTGATGACGCCGGTCGATACAGACGTCAACTGGACAGCTTCGAGCTTTTGATCTGTCTCATATGCAGCCCCGCGTCCCAACACAACCCAGTCTCCAACGTTGCACCCGGTCGTGGACGCGACCGTTACCTGCTGTGCGGCTATGTTTTTTGTGATTGCCTGCGTCGTTGTCGTGTTGCATGTCGTTTGAGGAGAATTTGACACGATCGTTGCTGTAACTGGGAAATTGCCTTGAAGAAGATTCATCGAGCGAAACGCGGTTCCCTCGTCTCCCGAGGCGTTCAGCCCGCCGAACATTGTGAGCTGATCGGTACTTGTGAAGCAATCACCCATTCCCCAGCAGTTTGTGGTGGAACCGATGTTGACCCGTTGTCCCGCTCCTCTGTGATTCGCCACTGCGTTGATGCTGAGGAATGTCTTCTTTGCAGCCTGATCCCCGTCATTTTGGCCGTTCAGCGAGGTCATGTTGACTTGGAAACCGGTTTCGTTGCTGAAATTTGGGTTTGTATTGGTTGCGTCGGTCGTGAAGTTTAGTTGCTGGGCGATCGCGTTATTCGGATCCGCAGCCACATTGCCATTGTTAGAGGTCAGGTTGAGTCCCGTACTGTTTAATACCGTCGTCAAGCTCTGAGAACCGGCAGCGGATTGATTCTGATACAGTCCGGCAAACGGCTGCGATGTCGATCCCAGTTGGACACTGCCACCTGAGGCCAGCAAGCTCCCCGTCATCGTGTCGCCCGCTTTCGACACTCTCGTGGGATCGCTGCCTCCCAGCGCATTAAACGTCAATGTTTGATCGGTGCAGTTGATGGCGTGCGACGAAGTATTCCAATAGCACTGGCCTTCCGCTGTCGCCACAGGCGCCGTCGATTGTCGCCAAACGCCCAACACCGCCTGTAGACCGTTTCCCAGTGTGAGCTGCTGTTCGCCGAACGTTGTTGTTGGGGTCGGCACCGGCGTCGTACGGACTTGCGTCAGCGTAACGGGTCCGTTTTGCGGAACGGTCCAATACTCGGTGTAGGTCACCGAGTTTTGCAGGAAATACGTCACCGTGTAGCTGGTACCGGCGGGCGTCGCGCCGATCGTCGGCACCAACTGCACGCTGACGGACCCGTTCGAGATCGTGATCGTCGTGGAGCCTTGCGCGATCGGGAAATTGTCCTGCGACGTGAAGGCGGGCCAGGAGATCGTCGCCGTACCTGAAGCGAGAGTCCCCGTGGCTTCATAGAGCGTGTCGGAAATCTGCGTCTTCCTTTGAGCCCAACAGGTGATCGATCCGCCGATGAGCAGAGTGAGAAGACCCACGGCGGTCAGAATGTGCGTTCGCTTCATACGAGATATCCTTTTGAGGGAAGTCTGTGGCTACTTGCTCGGCGTCGCCGGTTTGTCGCTGGGAACGGGAGTCACTTTGCGCTGTTTCAGGTCGAGGACAGCCTCACCTGCCTTGAAACCGCGCGCCGCCAACGTGCCGGCCTGAAAACTGTTGAAGTCGTTCATCAGCTTTTGTTGCATTTCCTGCAAGACCTTGAGCCGCGCCTGCGTCTCGGCGGCCTGTTGCGCGTATTCCTCATAGAGATCCGCGAACCGGTCGATCTGACGAGTCTCCGCCGGAGTCAGATCCGCGCCCGGGCTCTTTGGATTGGCGCCCGGAGCAGCGGAAGGCGTCGGCGCAGATTGCGCGGTCTCCGTCGATTGGGCGTGGGGACGTGTGGTCGAGAACAAAACAATGACGAGCGACAGTAACAGCGTGTGCTTGACGAGTGTCTGCATGGTGTTTTCCTCCGTGATTTGATTGGTGAATCAGGAAACAAACTGCGCCCGTCGCACTTCGCCAGTGAGGGGCAGTGGCAGTGCGAAGAGGCAGAACTCGTCGTAAGCCCAAAGGCTAATTCCGCCAAGATGGGCGCGGCCCGCGAGCGTCAACACGCGTTGCCACGGCCACGGGTATCCGAAGACGCCGACAATGTGTCGCGATTGGGCGGAAGAAAAGCCTTGCTGGCTCACTGGAAACTGAATCGCCGCCGTAGCGTTGCTCATCGCTCCGCTACTGGTGTAGCCAAACGCTTCCGCACGGAAGGAGGAGAACTGGCTCGGCGACCAACTGGTCGGCAAATTCACAAAGTAGTTCAACTGTCGCGTGGCCGGATCGTTGACGTCCATCGGCCACAACACTTCAAACTGTGCGCTCGGATACGACGCCAGCACATACGATTGGATCGCGCTTACATGCGCATCGAGTTGTCCGCGGATGAACGCGGCGTCCGTGGGCCACGCGCTGGGATTGTCGTTGTTCGTAAGAAAAACATGTAGCGCCCGGCCGTTGGCAGCGAGAAACTGCGACGTCGTGTAGCTGTCGTAGTATGACATGCCCGATGCATTCGGCGTGTACCACCATTGAACTTCGCCGAATTGCAGCGCAGGGGTGCTGCCCGCCGCAGTCATGAGCTGCGCGGTCTCGAGATAAACCTGTTTCCAATAGCTCTGTGTTTCAGGACGGAACGCTGTTTGGATGCTGTTGTTCGACGTGAGCACCGAAGTTCCATCCGGATACTGCTGTGCGAAGACCGCCGGCGGATTGATCAGTTCCGTGGAGTACGAAAAAATCGTGCTCATGCCGAGGCCGCTCAATGTGCTAGCGAAATCCTGATGCCAGTCGCGCGTACCGCGGTTGAGAGCGGTCGCGAACGCAGGGTCGACTTGCCAAGTGCCGACGACTCCCCCTGTCAAACTGCCGCTGACGCCAATCGTCTCGGTGCCGGCTCCGATTACCTGCACGCTCGTGGCAAGGCTAAAGCTTGGATCGCGCGCCGTGACCGTGAGCACCGTGCCAGAGTAAGTCGCGAAAATGGCGCTGAAGTTCTCGTTGATCTCAAACGCGAGCGCCTGCACGATGGTGTCGAGCGTGTCACCAATCTGAACGAAATGCCCTGCGGCCGAAGAGTCGAAGTTCAAGAAGATCTGATCGTTCGGCGTTGCCGTTCCCGAGAACGTGTACACAATTTGTGGAAATGAGCCGCCGCTTCTCGAACGCTCACAAAACTGGCCGATTCCGACGAAGTGATCGACTTGGCCTTGAACGCCGAGCTGGTGTATTCCCCATGCCAGCCGTTGCGGCGAGAGCGACAACGCCGCCGTATCGAAGTCCGTGGCGAATCCTACTTGGCTTGTCGTCACGGCAGGATCGTTCCAATCGCCGGGTGCGACAGCCTCGATGAAATCGATGTTGCAGTTCCATCCGCTCGACGCCGCATTCTTTGCGCCGCTGACCGTGACACGCACAGTGTGCAATCCCGGTGCGATGCCGGCGGCGAGTTTTACAAGTGCGCGATAGGAATCGTAGGCGCCGCCGTAGAGATCCTGGTTGGGTTGGCTCACTCCGTCGAGTGTCACCAACGCGATCCCGCTGAAGTTGTCCTGATAGACTCCGGCGTAAAGATCGTGCGTGTACGGCGAGTGATAAGTCAGTTGCAGGTAGTCGCCGCCGGTGGCAGAAGCGGAATAGCCGCCTGCCGAGTATTGACCGTCGACGCGCGTCCAGTTCCCGGACCGCACCACATCGCCGGAATCGTCTTCGTAACGCACTCCGGGATTTGCTCGTTTGAGAAGCGTCGACCCGGAACCGGTGATGCTCCAGTTCGTGAACTGGGCCGAGAATTCCTGAAACGCCATCGCTTGCGAATCCGGCAGTGGCGGCGAGAACAGCCACTGCATCTTGCGGATCGGCGACGCTGGGACGGTTCGTCCCGTGATGTCGGTGATCGATCCGAACGGCAACGTGACTTGCCATGTCGGCGTATGACCGCCAGAGCACTGGAAAACAGATGGCGACCACGTTTCAGTGGGCGTCGCTTGACCGCCGCCCGTCATATTCGTGCTCGTCGTCGGAGAAATAGTTGTTCCGCCTGTCGCCGCGGCTTGGTACGCGATGCGATTCCCAACGGTGCCGCCTTGCCACGACACCAAGAGAATCGTTGACGTGCCGCCCGATCCTGGCCAGAAAGCCGCCACACCGGTTGTAGTGTTATTCCCGCTGTTTGCGTTGATCGCGTTGGCGAGTTGCTGCGAGATCGTACCGGTTCCGTCGCCTGGTTGTACCGTGTAGCTGCTTGTGAACGACGTGCCGCTCGCCAGCGTTATCGTCACCGACGCCTGATCGCCCGAGACCGGTGTTCCGCCGATCGTCACGCCGCCTGTTGCCTGGATCAAGTGGCCGACCGTCAGCGTGTATCCACGAATCAGGTTCGCGTCGTTGCCTTTCCGAAGCGTGGTGAGGATCAAATCGCCGGCGCCACTGCCCGCGGCCGCGGTCATGCTCGTGGAACCGGAGTTAATCTGGCTCACCAGCGACGCCACGGCGAGCGCGGGCGATTCACCGTTTGTCACAATTGTGTAGCTATACGCCTCGCCGAAAAACAACACCTTCACGGCGTCGTTGGCTGTCATCGTTCCGCCGAGCGTGACGGTCGCCGATGCCGGTCGGTGTGAGTCGCCGGTGACCGGCGTCGCGTAGTTCTGTAGCGCCACTTGATACAACGACTCCGGCGTTCCTGCGTAAACGTTGAGATACGGGAAGCCCGTGTATGGAAAGATCGCCGAGGCGATGTCGGCCAATCCCGAGTGGGCGTAGTCGTAGCTCAGCGTTAATCCCGTGAAGTCGCCGTTGGGCAGATAGCGGAGCTGGGGGTGTTCGAAATCATTGTCGCGATTCCACTCCAAGATCACGTTGTCGGTGAGCGCGTTGAAGCGGCCGCTCAGTTCGAAACCTGTCGGCGTCGCATGATGAATCGTCCCAATCGCGCTCTGCGGCGAAAAGGACGCCACGTACAGGGTCCGATCGGGCTGCATCTTGGTGATGGTTTCCGGCATATCGCGCTACAGTCGAATCACTAGCGTCAGATCCTGGCCTGCGGTTGAACTTCCGATTCCGGTCAGGTCGAAAGTGAGCAGGTCGCCTTCATTCAGCGTGGGCAACGACGCGCCGCTCACGCTCGGAGTCGATACGGTCTGTCCGTCTGGAATAGTGAGTGTGGCGTACGGCGAACCGTTCCGTCTCACCAAGATCGTGACCGCCGCACCGGACGGCGCCGCCCCCACGATCGCGTAGATGTCGCGAACGCTTCCAGTCGTATGCACGGAAAGCGGCGCCATCACGTCGGACTCCACGAACAACACGCCGTTTACCTGAACGCTAAACTGGCCGCCTTGGTTTGTTCGCAGTCCTTGCAACGCGCCGCTCTCACTACCGTCGGGCGATGCGATCAAGAAGTTGGTCACCGCCGTCGGGCTATTCCCGAAGGTATTGGTTACCAGTAATTCCACCGACGCGATTCGCGCGCACGGCATCGATTCGACCGCACTCCACAGCGCGGCCGCCGAAGAACTGAGGAAGTTCAGAGCGAACGGGTACACGAAAATCTTGCTCGTTTGCAGAAATACCACAGCGGCACTTGAATGGCCGCTCGCGGTGGAGCCCATGCGGCCTCGTTGCACGGTCCACGTAGTTCCACTAATCGCTTGGATAGTCACCGTCTCCATGTCGATCGCCACCATGCTGCCCACAGTGAAGCCCGTCGACGACGCAACCTGAATCGTTGTAGCGGACGACGACACGGCCGCCGCTAGAGTCGTCGAAGTGGTGCTCGACTCGTCGATATAGTTCACCGTGTATGTGCACGACGTGATCCCGTTGGTGTTTGTCAGACTCGTGAACGCTGGGAGTTGAAAAACAATCGTCCCATTTCGCGGCGCACTCACGCCGAGCGTTGGAAGCGGCGGAAGTCCCGTATCGCCGACGATGGGTCCCGCTCCGCCGATGGTCCAGGCCGTTACTGCCGCCAAGCCGTTGGGCGATTCGTTGTTCTGCCCGTCGGCAGCCACGCCTTGTACCAGCACCACGCGGCTGTTTTGGTTGGGCACAATGAACTGTGCGGGACTCGATTGCGCCGAGCATCCCGGACGCCACGCGGGGTCCTCCACAAGAAACACGCTTGTGCCGTCGGGCGGAATCGGCCAGTTCGGCGTCACGGAAAGCGTGGTGGCGCTGTTGGACGCGATCGTGGCGATTTGACCGGCGCCCGTGCCGCTCCAGATTCGCACCAGGAATCCTTGATATTGATTCGTCGTTAGGCTGAGGCTCGACGCGCCGATCTGCGACGGTCCGAAGATTGTGGCTCTGATTGGTGCGAGCTGCTGGTACTTCCAATAGAAGTTGGCATGATCGAAGAACGCATCGGGCTGCGGTACGTCCTGAACTGTGGCGCCGCCGTTATCGTTGTACGAAGTCGCGGGCGGGACTCCACTGGCGATCCGAAACAGCTTCAGCGGTGTCGAGCCGCGGTAGACGTTGAAGGACGCCGCGTTCGATCCCAACTCGACGCCTGTGAGCGTGACCGTGTTGGTATTGCTTCCGCTGGGAATCGCCGCACTCACGGCGAACGATGGCGGCGACTCCAGTCCCGACGCATCGGTAGCCGTGAGCGCGTAAAACAGCGTCTCGTTGCCTGGAAGCGTTCCACCTGTTGGCCCGACCGTCGCTGTCAAATCCACGAGCGGGGGGCCAACCAACTTCGAAAATGTCGTCGCCGGCACCGCGAAGGGCACGACCAGTTCCACGGCGGCCGATCCGTCTGACGCAATGGTTGAGGATTCCGCGATATCCCAGTCGAAATCATCGTCCGCACGTGGTTTGGTTCCTGCCAGAGGGAAGGGAGCGCGTGAAACAGAGCCAGGTTGACCGGGGACGCCATACGGCGGAGCGAATTGTCCGTTCGAATCGCTGTACCATGCATCGTCGTGTGCTTGCGCCGTCACTTGCACAAGGCGGAAATTCTGCTGCGGCGATAGCTTGAGGATGCGGAACAGCTTGTTGACCCAACCTTCTTTCGCATAGGTAATCGAGATGATCTGTCCCACCTGTTGGCCGAGTGCCTTCACCGTGGTCAGGAAGGTCACGAACTGGTTTCCGTCAATCGACTTGTTCAACGCGAAGGCCGCCACGCGTTCCGCTTGGTCGTAGGTCGGAATGCCATCGACGATCAGCGTTTGCGTGACTTCCTGGCCAACGAGATCCTGGTCTTGCATGTCGTCGATGGCGAAGGAATCCTGCTGATAGCTGTTGAACGCGTCTTGAAACTCAAACGCCAGCCGATTCGGCGTGTCGGTGATTGAGCGATAGGTGACCTTGAGACTCGATGCGCCGTTAGGTTGTCGCACGATGCTCGACGAGTCGTAGCAATACGCCGGCCATCCGCCGTTGATCGCCGCCGTGGCATTCGAGCCGTAGGGCAGTGACGGCTGCTGCGTGGCAATCGTGTTTTCCACGTTCAGGTGGAGCAATCCATCCGTGCCGTACGTAAAGAACAGGCGCGCATTGGTGCGGATTCCCAAAATCACTTCGGACGCGGGTCGCCGGTCGGGCAGCATTAAGTTGCATTGGAATCGCGGTACCGAAACCGTGGTGCCCTTGTTATCCGTCGCAGCAATCGTGGCCGCGCAATACGCCGCGGCCGCTGCAAAGCTTGGCAGGTTCATTTCCGCAGTCGTCCAACGACTCTGTTTCAGAACATCGAGCAAGATCCACGCCGGATTGTTCGTGAAACTCCACCCGAGGGAATTGCCGCTCGAGTCGAATGTCTCGACCTGCCGTCCATCGACGAGCACTTGCACATTTGGAACGCTCGACCCATTGCTAATGCTGTTGGGAACAACCACACTCAGGTAGGCCATCGAACCGTAGGGATCGCCCTGTGGGTTGCCGTTAGAATCGGTGAAGTTTAGATCGAACTCGCCGTAGATCGATCCGCTGTTCACTACGTTGTACCAACCGGACGCGTTCATGTTCCGTCCAGCGATAGCGGCGGGAATCTGGTAGCCGTTCACCACGACCATCCGAATGCTCTGGATTTGTCCGAGAGAGACGAGGCAGTCCATGCGCGTCAAGTTGCCGTCGTTGCGAAGGACGGTGATGATCGGCTCGATCCAACCCGTGCCGTAGACCATCGGGATCGGATCGTTGTACTGCGCGACATTCGGTTGAACCGCCGAGGGAACCATCGACGGCGAGCCGAACGGCCGGACGCTAATGGTCGGCGGCAGGAACTCCAGTCCGCCAAAGCGCCGCGTCGGGCGGCCGACCACTGCGCCGGTGGAGTGCGACTTCTTCAATGGCGCGGAGAGCGTGTAGGTGTACGGTCCAGAGCCGGATTTGCTAACGATGGAGCATTCGTCTTGGCTCCCGCCAGAGACGCTAGGATCAAGACCGCCGCCGATGTCGATCGTTTGTCCCACGGGGCCGACATCGTTCGTAACGCTGATGCTTGTTGCACCGCTCGAAGCCGGCGCGGCGAGCGTGGAGCAAGCGTCTTGGCTGAGCATGCCGCGTTGAATGCAATCCTGACGCGTGTAGCTGCACGTTGTAAACGGAGTGCTGCCGCTTTGGAACGCACCTGATCCGCCGGCGATATCCGGCGAATAGCCGCATGGATAGAACGGCGAGTTCCGGTCGTTCACGGCGGCTGTGCGCTGCGCGACCGTTTGTGGAAAGGACCATGGACAGCGGCGCTGAATACGGAACGGCGGCATGTACACGCGCTGCATGTTCATGCTATTCACAGCCGTCACTTGTAACTCCAGGTCGGTGACTTTATCCGGCGGATTGAAGTAGCCGGTGAAGGGAATCAGCGAATCCGACGCCGGCGAATTCGTTGCCAAGCTATAAAAGAGAAATCGCGCGGTGACCGTCGCGCCTTTGAATCCCTTGATCATGTCGATTTCTGACATTTCCGAATCGGCATTCCCGAGGACCAACGTGAGGCGCGGAATCTGATCGATTCCTTGCTCGCTCATCGCCTGGATTTCGAAGAAATTGTGACGCACCACGCGCGCCTCGTACGCTGTGCCGCTGTACGTAACCGCGTGCGTGCACCAATGCGACACTGAGCCGTCCGGAAACGTCACGTCGAACAACAGCAGCGGCGTTTCCGCCAGCGATTGCTCTTTGAGGACCGGAATCGTTGTGCCCATTAGGCGTGCTCCACTATGGAAACGCTGACTTGGTTTTGGCTAGGCGCAATCACGCGATGCGAGAAGTTCTGCGAATCGAAGCAACAATTTGGATGAAATCCTGAAACGGTTGTGGTTCGCGCGTACGCTCCGGGGCCGGGCGCGACGACAAGCTGCGCGCCGAAGAACTCGGCGCTGCCGCCGACCGGAAGATCGACCGACCAAACAATCTGCGATCCGGTGGCCGCGAATACGCCCGTCACGGAATACCGCTTCCACGTTCCCGTTAGCGAAAGGATTGTCGAAACGCTCTGGCTGCCGCCGTCGCTGACGCGCAACGTTACGGCCGAGCTTCCAATGAGCCAGACGGACGCAGTCAGTGTCATGCCCTGCGGATTTACCGCCAACGCCTGCGAGATCGTGTTCACTGCGCCGCTTGTATTCGTGAGCGATTGTGCGGCCGATCCTCCGAGTGGATCCGCGATTCCCGAGGCGATTGACAAACCCGAGGGCGTGGTGGCTTGCCACGGTGCTTGTGCGAAGTTCTCGCTCCACTGGAGAAGGTTGTCCAACGGATCGAGAAATGCGAAGCTGTCATACCCACCGTTGCAACTCGCATAAAAACTCTGGAGCGTGGTGGCCTCGGCGTCCGTGAGCGGCCCGAATTGCAGATTCCATCGGGACAGCGGCGTCGACTGGTCTTGCGCGCGCAGCTCCGAGTAATCCGGCATGCGGTTGACGCGCGACGTGAATCGCTCCTCGCGCGACAGCGGCAGCGTAAAGATCGTTGGGAAGATCTCAAGCATGTTCGTAGATCGTCAGCGAGGTGTTGTTCAGCGTTTCAGCGTTCTTCTGCGAATGATCGAAGACATCGTTGGAGAACGAGCAGTTCGTGTGGGTCGTTTGATCCCAGGGATCGATGAACGTAAACACACCGTACTGTCCCTGCTGTTGCTCGAAGAACGCTTTTAACGTCGTGATTTCGCCGGAGTCCAGCTCATTCAACGCGACGGTCCACGTTCTCTTCGGTGCGACCGCGTCACGATACGCTTGTCGAGCAAAATTCAGGAAAGTGTACGACTCCACGGGAATCGAGGCGGCTCGCGTCAGTGGATACTGCGCCACAGCCCCGGTTCTGAGCGTTGGAAATGTTCCCGGCATGATTACCTAAAGACTCTCGCGGATCAATTGATTGATCGGGTGCAAGTTCAACATCGCGGTTCGCACGGCTGACGCCAGCGCCGGCGCGTTATCTTGAAACGATTGCGCATCCATCGCGCTCACGTTCACGGTGATGTGTGTGGCAGACGTCGCCGGCGCGTTGCCTGAATTTGGTTCGATGCGTGCGGCGCCGTCCGCGGAAGTTCCGGCGACCGGGAATCCCGGCGCGTCGGTGACTTCGAGTGTCTGCGGAATTGGCGGGATATAGGGATTCAGGAGTTGTCGCGGGCTTGGGCCGGAGAAAAGATCGAACAAGCCCGCCGCCAGCGCTCCGAGGCCGAGGAGACTGCCGAATCCTCCCAGCAAATTTCCGAAGATTCCAGCGCCGCCTCCACCGCCCAACAGGCTGCCCAGTCCGCCGCTTTCACCGCCGGCAGAGCCGAGCAATCCGCCGAAGCCGCTCTCGAGTGGCGACAATCGCGCTGCGGCCGTATTCGCGGTAATCGCCGACGTGTTGGCGGTCTCGGCCGCCAGGAGCGATCCCAGTGCGCGCGTCAGTTCGGCGATCGCCTGCGCAGTGGGATCCGTGGCAGATCCGCCGGAAAACGGAATGCCGTACCCACCCCTTCCGCCGCGCGATCCGCCTCCTCCGAGAAGCGAGATCACCTGGCGCGCGACTTGCAGGCCGAGCATCGTAGGATTGCTCGCGTGCAGGCGCGTGTTATAAGGACGAACCTTGACGCTGCTGTTGCGGCGGTGTCTGGAGTTAAACATTCTGGTTTTGAAGCTGTGTTTCAGTTTCGAGCAGAAGAAATGCGTCGACCTCGCGCGCCGGCCACTGCCGAAGTCCTTCGCTCGTCAGCGGAGCGCGAAGAACGCGAGCAGCCATGAATTGACTGACCCACCACTCGCTATCGCGGGTGATGTAGCTCACCGGGCACTCGTTCAGGACGACCGATTCGAGCTTGCCGTGCGGATCCCGCCATCCCCAGACGATGCGTTCGTCATCGGCGCACCAGAGTTCGGGGAAGAATCGCCGGCAATTTCGCTTGACATGGAGACCGCCGCGGACGCATTTTCCGCACTCCCACGCATCGCGCGGTCCGGCTCCTCGCCCGCGCAGGAAGTGGAAGGCGGCTCGGAGTTTTTTCTTTCTTCGTCACTCAAGCCGGTCTCGCGGCGAACCACGGCGAGAATTTCTGCGACAAGACTCTCGGGTCCCGCCTCGATGAGCGAATCGACCGTCGCGAGTGCGCCGTCGATCTCGAGGCCTTGGATTGAATCCAACGCCCAGCGCAATTGGATGGCGTCCATCTCCGCTGAGATCAACGCTGTTTGCGCCGCGCGCTCGGCCGTGTCTTCCAAAATCGCTAATCGCGACAGCGCTTCCAGGTGATCGCGAAGGGTTCTTGCCAAGTTCACCCGCCGTTGAAATGACACGCGGCGGAGGCGATACTGTACGCCGGGAATCGCCTGCGATTCCACATCGATGGTGCTCGTGTAGTTCATAGCCGATTACGCGAACGCCACAAAGATTTCAGCGTTCGGCGTGCCGTTTCCGGCGCGCGATCCGGAGAATTTCCAGACCAATTGTTTCTGGCCGGTGTCGCCGGTAGGAATTTGCGGCGTCAACGCGCTCATGTAGACGCCGAACATACTGCCGGTATTCGTTCCTAACTGCAGGAACGCCGTCACCGACTGCCGGCTGCGCGCGGCGTTGTAGAGCGCGGCAGTCGCGGCGTCATCGAGTTCGAAGACATCGAAGTCGAACGTGACCTTGCGTTGTCCGGCTATCGCCGCTTGCGGCGTGCAATTGCCGAATTCGTTGCCGCGGAGCTGAAATCCGTTCTGCAGTTGCAGCTTGGCGCTTGAGAGCGTTGAGAACTTTGCCGTCGCGAAACCGTTCGCCGGACTGCCGAGCCAAATCTGGCCGAGACAGCCGGCCAGCGGAATTCCATTGTTCGTTTGCGAAGACGGTTCCGATGGAAATACGCTCAATCCGCCTTGACCCGAAGTGAACGTACCCGAATCGATCACGTCTTGACCGACTCCCGAGAACGACACTTGATGGAAGTCGCCGTTGACGTTGACTTGCAGCTCCTCGACCGCTCCGCCGCACAGGATTCGCTGCTGCGCCGTTGACGGAGACCAATAGTCGAACAGCGACAATGTCGGCGGCGTGTCGCCCAGCGGATATGTCACCGTCGGCGTGATCGCCGTGGCGGCGGGCGGGGCTGTCGAGAACGGCGGATCGACGGTCACGGCCGTCGACGAGTTCACCGCGGTGACAAATCGCACTTCCTTACCGGCGGCAATCGCCTGGCCGACGCTCAAGTTGTGCGCTGCCGAGAACAGGATGGAACTGGCGGTGCATCCCGAGATCGCGGTGCCGCCGGCAAATGTTTCTGGCGAACCGCCGCAGGCCGCGCGAAAAAACGGATCCATATTTGGCGCGGTGCCTGCGGCGCCGCTTGGGATCAGATACGACTGCACGTCGAACTTCGCGCTGCGCTGTCCGCCCGGCGCGACGCCCGCGAAGCTGCGGCTGCCGGTCTTGTCCTGGCGTTCCAGATACGATTGCACAAGTTCGATCGAGGATTTCAGGAATCGAAATGCGTTCGACGGCGCGGCCGATGGGACGGCGCCGTAGCTCGATTCGAGAGCGGCGTATTGGCGATTGAGTTCAGTTGAGACGTAGGGCATGTGTTTACCAGTGGGATCGAAGGTTTAGGGCTTGGGTGTCAGGTTCGCGTGGTGAGAAAACGGCGCGGATCATTTATCGGCACGAACAGGCGCTCGTGGCGCTCCGCCGCGTTTCCAGTAAAAACCTGACACCGAAACCCTAAGGTCGGCAGCAAGAACCTAGAACGAAACGAATTGCTCGAGACTCAAGTAGAGCTTGGCCGTTTGCAGAAAATTGTCGCCGCCTAAGCGCGCGGGACCGTACTGCACCGCGTATTGACCGCTGAAGATCATTCCGGGTGTCCACTCGCCCTGCGACGCTTGCAGGACGTCGAGGATCGCCTCGACATACCGGTGCAAGGAACTTTCCAGATTGTCCGGAAGCTCCGCGCTGATTCGCAGCTCGAGGCCCAGTTCGATGGTTCCGCTGAACCACGCAAATTTCTCGCGATTGTCGTTCTGCGACTCCTCGCCCCACAGGAAAATCGCGGGATACTCGTAATCGAGGTTCTCGTCGGCGAGCTCCGCGGACAAGTTCATCGTCACGACCTGCGAGTTCGGGATGCGCGTCATGATGACGCCGTCCCGTGCCTCGATCGCGGCCATCTGCACGTTGACGCCGGAGTCCGGATTGATCAGCAGCGCTTGCAGTCGATTCAGCGCCGCCGCCGTGGTTTGCGCCATTTGCGTTAGCCTCTCTGGAGCGTGCGTGGCACGGTGCGCAGAATGTCGAACGGCTGGCCGTTGCCGGGCGCCGGTCCCGTGACCAGTCCCGATACCGGCTCAGTCCACGCGTAGTAAGGATTGATCGGCGTGTAGAACTGCTTCTGCTCCTGCCCGGAAACCGACGACACGTACGCGTACCAGCCCGTCGCGTTCGCCGGCGGCGCCGCCGGCTGAACCATCAGGAGCTGATTCGCGCCGACGGCTAAGCTTGTTTCCGCCGCCGGCATGCTTTCCTGGCCCGTCTCGTTGGTCCACGTCGTTTGGACCGAATAGTTCGCCGCTGCGAGCGATCCGCCACTCACCGCGGTCAGCGTCGGCGCGCCGGGCGCAGGCAACGGCCGATTGACCAAGCCAAGGCCGATCGTCAGGCAATTGTTTTCCGCCGATTCCGCCAGTCCGCGATACTCATTCCACTTCGGCAGATACTTGTCGTTCAGTTTGCGATTGTAGGCGTCGCGATAAACCGAAGCGAGCGTGGCGAAAATGTGCCACAACTGCAGCGACTTCGTCACCACCACCTGTTCCAATCGAAAACCGTTGCGGACCCAGCCGATCAAATTGCCATCGTCGGGTTGCGTGCTGGTGGCGAGTAGTTCGATACCGACTTCGGTCTGCGCCAGACCCAGTTTCGTGTCCAGGTTGATCGATTCGGCAACGGCTACCTGGCGGATTTCCGATTCGTAATCCGCCAGTTGGTCGACCGTGGAGATTGGTCCGTCTGTGAAGAGCATTGAGTCTCCGCAAGGCGGCGTCAAACCGCCGCCGTCCAAATTTGGATTATTCGGTGGAAACCGGAACCACACTCACCGAGAACGAAATGCTCGGCGACGTGCCGGTAATGGTCCAAGAGGCTTGCAGGTAGTGGCCGATGCATTGGCCCAGGTTCGCCCACGACGCGCGCAGCACCGTGGAACCGCTGGTCACCGCGGGGAACGTGTAGGCGTTAGCCCAGTTGATGCCGTCCGCGGAATCCTGCAAGGTGACGGTGATCGAGGGCGACGTGCCCGCCACGCTCGACACTTTCAAGAAGCACGCGATCTCGGTCATCTGCGAGACATTCAACGGGACGCTGGACGTGCCGGAAGCCGTGGCGCCGGTTTGCGACGTCAAGATCAGATTCTGATTGCCCATGAGAGTTGTCCTTTAGCTTTTCGTTTCGTTCTTGCCGCGCGCGGAGGCCGCCGGTTTCGCAGACAGCGCGCGAGCCTGCTCTTCGGTGATCACGCTCACTTGAATGCTGGCGGCGGCGCGACGGCGCTTTTCCTCGACCTGATTCGCGCGCACTTGTTCGCGATAGCTCTCGGCGTCGGCATCGCTCGCTTGTTCCGCGACGCCTTCCACGATCATGCGCGCGGCCACCGATCGCGGAGCTTCGGTGAATCGACCGGCGCGTCCGCCTTCCGGCGTTTCCTTGCTGACCAGAATCACTTCGTCCGGCAGCGTGGCTTCGATCTCGCGCAACTTGCGGTAGAAAGTCCTGATTTCCATGATTTTTTAGCCTCGAGGCCCGAGGCACGAGGCCCGAGTGGAAGAACTGCAAGCCTTCGACTCTGGCCTCGGAACTTTAGGCTCGGGCCTATGTTTTAGCTGTTGACTTGCACGCCGAAGCCGTTGCGCAGCACCGCCGTGCCGTAAAGCACGTCAACGGTGAACTGCTGCGCCAGAGTGTTCGGCTGGTAGCTCATGATCACGCGCATACCGAAGTTGCCCATTTCGGCGTACTCGGCGATCGCGCCGGTGCCGGGGATCGGTTGCGGCAGACGGCGGACCACCAACCCGATCGCATCCTTGGAGAACGCGATGTTGTGCGTGTTGGTGACGCCGCTGGAGGTCGTCTGCGGAACGTACTGCGAGCGGTAGACCAAGAAATCCTTGATCCGGCCGACGTTGCCGCTGATCAAAGCATCCGCGCCGGGCTGTCCCGTCTTTTCGAATTCGCTGAAGCGCGGGATTTGGCGCAACGCGGAATAGAAGTCCGAGTTGCACACGAGATATTTCTGCTGTCCGGCCGGCACTTTCGCTTTGAACAGCGCCGATTCCGCCGAATCGATGGTCGCTTCGGTCGGCGCCGTTCCCGCCGTGCCCACCGCGGTGTTGCTAGTGAAACCGGCATAGAGGCCCAGGATGCTCGACTCGATGTTTTCGGCGATTGCCACGACCGCCGGCTGCATGTATGTCTTCAGCAAGTCGGGCACGGCCAGGACTTTCGTGACGTCCGGCACTTGAAAGGTCGCTTCCACGTGCGTGTTCAGCACGATCTGCGCGTTGCCCAGCGACGGATTCTGCGGCTGGACCGCGTTGCCCTCGGCGATGTTGTTCGCCGTGAGCTGAGGAGCGATGGGAACGTTGACGGTGTCGCCGGCCTGCGCCAGCACCGGTTCATAATTCCGGTTCACCAGGTTTCCCATCACCAAGTTGCCGACCAGCGCCGGCAGCGCGTCGGCAGCCACCAGCTTGACGATGGCCTGCGCGACGTTCGTTGAAGTGATTGCGGGCATTTGTTCTCCTTGAAGGAATGTCACCGACACGGCGCGATGAGCGTCGCGGGAAGAATCCGCGATTCCCATTCACCTCGGTGGTTGTTGTGGTTTAGAGGATCAAGCCGCCCATCGCATGGGAGGCCACGCGAGCGATTTCCTGGCGCGCGCGTTCCATTTCCTCGGCGGACATGCCGGGACGGATGCGGTCCAGGTCGAAAGTGGATTGGCCGGCGGCGCTGGAGCGGGAAGGGGAAGTCCCGGCGCCGCCGGCGATTCGCGGGGGCTTGAATTCCGGATTGGCCGTGACCCACTGCGAAAGGTAATCGTGCAGCGGCACAGCGCCATCATCCGTTTGCGCGACCAATCGGTCGCCGTCGCGGCGTACATCGTCGCGAACAGCCTTGAACGCCAGATCCACTTTCGTTACGCCGAGCTGTTGCAGCTCGCTCTTGATGTTGGCGTAGCGATCGGCCTGTTCGGCCGCCTCGCGGGCCCGGCGTCCTTCGTCGATCAGCTCGTTAACGCGCCGCTCGAGCGTCTCGCGTTTCTTGCGTTCTTGCGCAAGTTCGGAGTGCATCATCGCATCCTGAGGATCGCTCTGCGCCTTCTGGCGCTCTTGAAACTGCGCGATCGCTTGGCTGACGGTCTGCTCGATCAGGCTCGAAAGGTCGGCCGTCGACGAGCTCATGGAGGAACCAGGAACGCTGGCGGGAACGGGCATTTCGGGAATCGCTTCGTTGCTCATGCTTGATCAATCTCCCTGGCAATTTGGTTCTTCAAGGCCGGCTCGGAATCGTCGAGCATCTTCAGAGCCAGGCGTTTCTGCACTTCTTTGCGGAACGTCGGCGAATCGGGAACGATTTCGAGAATTTGCTGCGCGTCGTGCAACTCGATGGAGAGATCGGCGATGTCGAACTGGTCGAGACCTTTTACATCCACACCGATTTCGTCCTCGCGCGCGCCGGCGACCATCTGGAGCGTGTGCTTCATCGCTCCCTTCAGCATGTCGCCGTAAGCGCGCAGCACTTCTTGCGTGATGCTGTAATCGCGCTGCTTGCTGACGCCCGATTGTCCCAGGTTGCGCGACTCATTTCCGCCCGCTTGGACCATCAGGTAGCACACGCGGTAAATCTCATCCTTCAAACGATCGAGATTGTCCTGCGCAATCTGGTAGACCTTGCCTTCCGGCTCAGTCCAACCGAACCGATCTTGCGGTCCAAGCTGGATGTAATAACTTTCGCCGACCACTTGATGCCAATCGCGCTCGGAGTAAATCACCGGCATCGCAAACAAGCCCATGTGCAGCGCCCAGGAGAGCGCATTCGACTTGTTGAAATGCTCGATCTGAAGGAGCGCGCCTTTGTTGGCGAGCCATAGACCGTCGCTCACCGTGATCGGCACCACCGGAACGCGGCCCAGTGCGCTCAACGAATGCGGACCCGATTCCACGAGCGGCGCCTCTGTGCCGAGCGGCGATACGCGGTCCGGCGAGCAATCCAACTGATACTTGCGAAACTCGTGGCGATCGAAGTAGGTCCACGTGGTGCGCTCCACCATAACCGGATTCTCGAAGGATTCCTGGAAGCGCTCCTTGGTGCGGATCACGATCCACTCGAGGTTCCCGGCGGAGTCCATCTTGTAGTTCGGAACGTCGAGCGGCGTGTAGTTCACCAGGTAAGCGCGCGATTTTCCGGCGGCGTCTTCTTCAGCGCGGCTCTGGAACGATCCGCCGTCGACGCGGGGAAAGTCCACCAGCACGAACGACTGCTGATAAATCAGCGCTTGCACAAACGCTTTACGGAAAAACTCCACGATGTCGGTGCCGGCGAGATCGCAGTCGTCGAGGAACAGGTTGTAGAAGCTTTCCTGTTGCTCGGCGCCGGTGAGCGAAATCATCGGCTCGGTGCGCAACAGCGTCGCCGCGAACCAATCGATGATCGAACCGATGTAATTCTCGTAGAAAACTCGCGACAGCCGCTCGTAGTAGACTTCCGCCGGCTCTTTCTGACGCTTGGGCAGGAAGAATCCGGCGTTGACGCGCATGACTTCGCCACCCGTGTAGAGATCGGAGTAGCGCCGCCACATCGTCTTGCGAATGGCGTAATCGGGATGTTCGCGATCCAGCGTTTCGATGGGAAGGGAAGTCATAGTAGTCGTCTGGTTTTTTCGCCAATTTGCCCCGTAAACGCCTGGCACAAGTAATAGCCAAGCGCGTCGGACGTGTGCGTTCGCGCCGCGTCGCTTTCTTTATCGATCTGCGAACTGCCGGGCTTGTAGACCACTTGTTCGAGGTCGGCGATCAATTCCTTGCATCGCGGATCGATCATTACTTGCCGCTGTCCCTCCGCGTTTTCGAAGCGCGCGTTCACTTGGTTCAAGCGATCACGCACCGGCGGATTGGCGGACGGAACCTGAAGGCGCACATCGAATTCCGGGAGTCCGCGGAAAAACTCGCGGATTACGTCGTAGTCAGACCGTCCGGAGACGCTGTGGCTGTGCGCGCCAGACGCGTCTCCATAAATCAACACTCTGCGATTGGGGCCGGCACCATGCTTGCCCCACCGTGCTACGAATTCCCGGCAGACCTCCGGAGTGGAAGAGGTCGGCAACACGATTTCGTCAAGAACCCAGACTTCGTCGTCGTGCCGCTGGCAAATCAGCGAGCACATCGGGGAAACGTTGAAATCCCATGTCCAGTGGATCGGCAGGACTTCGTTGTACCCGGCTTTCCGCACGTGATCCGCGCGAGAGAACGCGTAGTACGCGCGTCCTTGCCGCACGTTCAGGAAGCGGCCGAGCACTTCCTGTTCGTAAAACTTTGGATCGTAGGATCGCTTCAGGCGATCGTAGTAATCCGGCACCGCCTCAAGAATGTGCGTATTCTCGAACGGCTCAGCCTGGATCAACTCGTATCCGTCGCCGCCCGATGCGAATTTCCGATGTACCCAATCGAATCCCTTGGGTGTGAAGACGCCGAATCCGCACAGCCGCTTCGCTTGCGGATCGCGGAGCCGCGCTTCGAGGCGCAGCCACGCGTCTTCGGTCGCGTAGGTCAGTTCGTCGACGCCGAACCAAGCGAGGTTGGGACCGCGCAGATACTCGAAATTCTCGAGAGAACGGAACAGAATCTCCGATCCCGAATCGAGCAGCGTGACGCGGCCCTCCGCCAAGTTCACTTCGTGCTTCAACTCGGCCTTGTCGCAAATCTCGAAGAACTGGCGCTGCGTCGCATCGCGTAGCATCCGGTACGTGGGCGCTGCGATCAATCCGAGCCTGCCCGGATTGAGCGTGGCCAACTTCAGCGCTTCCTGACAGAGAGCTACACTCTTGCCGGAACCGACCGGTCCACAAAATACTTTGAATCGCGCCTCCGCATCGTGAAAGGCACGTTGCGTAGGCAGGTGCGTGTACGGAATCTTTAGTCGACGTTGGTCTTCTCGGCGTTTACGTCTTGGCGTGACGGCTGCTTGCGCGGACGCTCTTCTTGCCACGTGATGATCGTTTCTCGGGCTGGATTTCTGTCGGTGAGTCCTTTGCGGATCTCCAACAGTCTCGCTAAATCGCTGATGGACGGTTGCATCTTTTTCTCGTTCACTCGCTGCGCGACCAGTCTGATGGCGCAATCCAGAAGCTTGTGAATCTCAGCGTCGGGGAGCAACGAGCCGGTCGTTTTTTTCTTCGTGCGTCGTTTCATCTGCTCTTACTGTAACAAGCCGGAACGGGCGAAGACGACGACTTCGCCCGTGACCGGCTGAAAACAACGCAGATATAGTTCGCAGTGCCGAAAAGTGACATTTCGGAATTCCCGGTAATTAATTGAAAACAAATCGTCGGAATTTCTCGCCGGCCGCGGGAAACGTGGCGCGTGTCAAGCACGTTTAACCAGCCCTCCGCAAGGGTTCGTTGGCGCGAGTCGCACGGTTCGCCGGAACCATGTAGCCGGCGGGCGGAAAAAGACTATAAGGTTGCAAGTGGGCAATCTCGCGGCCCACGATCCGCTCGATTTCCACCACGTACTCCCATGCCCGGCGTTCGGCAAATCCAAGACGGCGCGCGACCATGGCCATTTTCCCGCCATGAAGATGATAGAAACTGAAGAGTTGGTATAAGTGCTTGGGTAACGAGCGCTCGCCGCAGTGGTGAAAGTCTGCGCGGTAGTCCTCGTTACGCCGCACCCAAGTCAGAGTGCGGTCGACGGCGCGAGGCGTTCGATCGTAACTGATTCGCCGCAAACTGGGATCGAGCTTTCCGCAAAAAACAAAGCGCCGATGGCAGGCGCGGAAGACGGCGCGATAGACACAACCGCACAGCCGGACGAGCGGCTCCGGATCACCGTCGCCCGGTGCCGCGGCCAACGTGGTCACAGTTGGCGGCGGTGGCGGAGGAGGGCAAAACGACAACCGACGGCGCACCGGTATTCCGGTTCCGGCGCACTCGGGACATCCATAACGGGAAATCTCGGCAGCGATACTCGGGGTCCATTCCATAGGGCTTCTCCTTTAGCGAAGAGTTTACGAAGTATAGCTAGTTGAAATAATGATGTCAATAGAAAATATCAAATGGAAATAATTTAATTGACGGCTGCCTAAGTCCCTGATACAACGTGAGGTGTGAACTTTACAGCCGCCTACCGGCGTTTGCTCGACAACCTCAACGCGCTCGTCGCCGAAGGTAACACTACGGAGAGTGGTTTGGCGGAGCACATGAACTATTCCCAGCCGCAAGTCCACAACGTATTGAAGGGCGAACGTGGCTTGACGCCAGAGTTTGCGGATGCCGGCCTGCGCGCGCTCGGAATTCAGTTGGAGGACTTGCTGCCGGAGCGCAAGCCGTCGACGAAAGACTCGCCGTTCCGCGAAGTGCGCATCTTAAAAGGACACATCGCGGCCGGTCAGCCGTTTCCGCTGGAGGTTGTGTGGTCGGGCAGTCGCGTCTTTACGACGGAATTCCTCAACCGCTACCACGACCCGATTCTGGTCAAAGTTGGAAAGTCGGAAACATCCATGCTGCCGACGATTCAGCCGAACGACTTACTGCTGCTTGACCAATCGCCAGAGCGCCGGCGTCATCCGAAAATGACGCGTATCTACGCGGTGAGCCTCGAAGAAGGCGGCACCGTAAAGCGTTGCGAAGTGGTCGGCCGCGAGTTGGTGGTGATGCCCGAGAACATGCAGCAGCGCGGCTTCTCACCGCGTACGATTCCGCTGGCAGACCACGACATTCTGGACATCATCCGCGGGGAGGTCGTCTGGATCGGCCGCGAATTATGAAGACGCTCGGTTTGAGGGCGGCGGCACGGCTGAGTCCGCGCCGACGCTTAAGCCTTGGAAAAACCCCTTGACATACTCACTCGGAATCCGATATAACGGGTTCCGAGTATGAACATCGATTTCAGCCCGCACTTGCCGTTATCGCCCGCCGCCCTGCACATCCTGCTGGCGCTCGCCTCCGACGACCGTCACGGCTACGGGATCATGCAGGAGATCGCACGCCAGTCCGACGGCCAGTACAAACTTGGTCCCGGCACGCTGTACGACAATCTGCAAAAGCTGATGGAGTTGAGTTTCGTGCAGGAATCGTCGCGACGCATCGCCGGGGACGATCCGCGCCGCCGATACTACAAACTCACGCCGACCGGGCGAGGGCTCCTGTCGGCGGAGATCAAGCGTTTGGAAGGCGTAGTCCGCGAGGCCGCCGCCCATCTGCGACCCGCTGCGAGGAGGACATGATGTTGAATCGCTTCCTCTGTTCCACATATCGAGCGGTTCTAGCTGCGCACCCTCCGTGTTTCCGCGAGGAATTTGGCGACGAGATGGCGTTGATTTTCGAAGAATCGCTGGCCACGCGATCCGCGGCGGCATTCCCCTTGCTCGCCGATGGCGTGATCTCCGCGGTCCGGCAATGGTTCCTGGGATATCGCATGTGGGGTGCGGCGATCGCCGCCGGCTCTTGGTTTGCGTTTTTCGTGGAGCTTCTGGGACTCCTTGCGCGCCGCGGATTCCACAATCATCTGTCTCACTGAGGACTCGCGATGCTCGAACTTCGCGGTGTGGTCAAGCTCTTCTCGCTGACTCCGGCTGTCAACAAAGTCAGTTTCATTGCGCGCGCCGGTGAAGTCACCGGATATCTCGGCCCGAATGGATCCGGCAAATCCACGACTTTGAAAATGATCACGGGATTGCTCGATCCCACCGAGGGGCAAATCCTTTTCAACGGCGTTCCGATTCAGCAGGACCGCATTTCCTACAAGCAACGACTAGGTTACGTCCCGGAGGAACCGCAACTCTACCCGCACTTGACGGGCGCTGAGTATCTGGAGATGGTCGGCCAATTGCGCGGCATTCCGGATCGCATCCTTTCCGAAAAAGTCGATGGTTTTCTCCACCTGCTGTCGCTGCACCCCGACCGGCACGTGCAGATTTCGTCGTACTCGAAGGGGATGCGGCAAAAAATCCTGTTGGCCGCGGCGCTCCTTCACAATCCAGACCTGATCCTGCTTGATGAGCCGTTTTCCGGCCTTGACGTCAGCTCCGGCCTCGTGTTGCGCGGACTTATCCGGGAACTCGCAGCCCACGGAAAAGTGGTGTTGTTCAGTTCGCACGAACTGGAAACGGTGGAGCGCGTTTCACATCGCATCGTCATCCTGCACAAAGGACGCGTCGTGGCCAACGATTCCATCGAGCAGCTTCGCGAGCTCATGTCGCTGCCGACGCTCGAGGATATTTTTTCGCAACTCGCCGTGGAGCAGGATACTGCCAGCGTCACGCGTGAGATGCTCGAACTGATCGAGCGCTAACATGCCGTCGCCGACTCACCTCGACGAGCCTCGTCAGTTCCGCATTCTCTACCGCGATTTCCTTGTCCGCCTCGTCGACCTTGAGATCGTTTCCTCAGGCGGCGATCCCATGGACCTAGTCGTGAATGCCGCCGCGATCCTGAGTGCCGTCAGTTTCGTGTTTGGGATCATTGTAGTGAATTTGCGAAGTGCGCCGCGCTTGGCGCTGTGGGGTTTCGAGGAATTTTTGTTCCGAGTGACCCTGGTCGTCGTCGGATTGCTCACGGTGCTCGCTTGGAACGCGTTGCTGCCGGAGCGTCGCGACAGCTTGGTGCTTGGGCCGCTACCGATTCGCTTGCGGACGATCGTGGTCGCGAAATCGGCGGCCATTGCAACGGCGGTCGGTGGTGCGGTGGTCGCGATGAACGTGTTTGTCGGCTTGGGATATCCGGTCGTCGTGGCCACGCCGTATACGCTCGTGGGCGTTGTTGCCTCCGTCGCGGCCTACTGGATCGCGGCGTTTTCCGGCGCATTTTTCGTTTTCTGCGCGCTGCTCGCTGCGCAAGGCGTACTCGCGCAGATGGTGAGCTATCGAATCTTTCTGCGAATCTCCGCGGCGATGCAGCTCGCTGCTCTCGTGCTGATCCTGGGTTCGTTTTTTGTCGCGCCGCCGATGGCATCACCGAAGGGATTGAGCGCCCCCGAGAGTCAGCGATGGTTGCAGGTCTTGCCGTCCTATTGGTGCCTGGGACTCTTCGAGAAACTAATGGGATCGCCGCAGAGTTTCTTCGCGGTGCTAGCAGGGAGAGCGGTACGCAACACCGCGATCGCCATGATGGTCGCTGGCGTCGCGTATTTTCTGGCGTGGAGCCGAAGCTTGCGCCGTATTGTCGAGGAACCTGACATTCAACCGGGCGATCGCACCCGCACCGCGGCGCGCTTGGGCCGCGCGTTAGCGAACCAGTTCCTCGATCGGCCGCTCGATCGCGCCATTTTCCTGTTCACCGGCCGCACGATGGCGCGCAGCCGGCAACATCGTTTGCTGTTTGCGATCTTCGGCGGCATCGGCATTCCTTTTGCGATCGCGTCGGTGCGCAGTTTCCTAATGGGAACGTACAAAGATCGCTGGGATTTACCGAATGCGCCGGTCGCCGCCGTCGGACTCCTGCTGTTGGCGATCGCCGTGGGCGGCTCGCGCGCCGTCTTCTCGATGCCACTGTCGCTCGCAGCGAATTGGATTTTCAAGATCACCGCGGTTTATCGACCGGCTAACTATTTCGCGGCGGTTCGAAAATCACTTTATCTACTCATCGTGGGACCCGTGTGGGCGATATCGTCGGTGTTCTACCTGGCCGTGTGGCCCGCCGAGCCGGCGATAGAACATTGCTTGATCCTGGCGCTCGCCGCTGCGCTTTTAGTCGAAGGATTCTTCTATCAGTTTCGCAAGATTCCTTTTGCGTGCTCCTATCTGCCCGGTGGTTCCGACATGAAGTTCAAGATCGGCATCTACGCCGGACTCTTTCTGATCGGCGTCAGTATGGTCTCGAGCATCGAGATTTGGGCGCTCCAGCAACCGGTGCGCGTGGTCGTGATCGTTGCGGCGTTGGCCGCGTGGACCGTGCGCTGGCATCGGCTCAACAAAGAGTTCGACGAATCGCCGTTCAACCGGGTGCAGTTCGAAGATTTGCCACAGGCGGAAGTTTCGCCCTTGGACTTGCGGCAGGATGGCCAGTGGTTGGGCGATCAAGCGTGGGTAGAATCGATCGACACCACGATGGGACGCACGCGCTGGCAGCGAGTCCGGCCTTTCGCCGCGGGTTTCGCGCTGCTGCTAATCGGTGGCATCATCTACGAGCAGATCGGCGAGTGGCGCGACCGCCGGAGATTCCCGCAGATCGGAAAGTCCGTGAACATCGGCGCGCGGTCACTCAACATTTCCTGTATTGGAGAGGGAAGTCCCACCGTAGTTTTCGAGAGCGATCAAGCCTCGGCATCGGTCATTTGGTCTTCGGTGCAGAACGAAGTCTCGCGATTCGCGCGCGCCTGCTGGTACGATCGCGCCGGCTACGGTTGGAGCGACGCCGGACCGTTTCCGAATCACGCCGACACTGCGGCGCGCGACTTACATGCGCTGCTCGCTGCAGCGGGAGTCTCACCGCCCTACATTTTGGTCGGCGATCAGTTTGGAGCGTTTCACGTGCGAGTCTTCCGCGGATACTATCCGGCTGAGACCGCCGGAATGGTTCTGGTGGAGCCTTGGAATGAAGACACGACGGTATCGATCCACAACCACTTTGAACCGTTGCGCCCCGGCGTTGTTGCCTTCATGAAGACGCTGAGTTTGATCGGATTGTCGCGCTTCCTGGCCGATCCTCCGGGCAAGCATCCCGGAGCTTTCACGTCCGAGGAATGGGAAGAGGCCAGGGCGCTCCTTCGTCAGCCAAAAACACTGGCCGCGCGCGTGAAGGAACCTCCGATCTGGATCAGCGGCGAGCTCGCGAGAAAAGCGGGGCGCTTCGGCGATCTGCCGGTGGTTGTTCTGACATCTGGGATTCCGAGCGACACTTGGTACGACGAGACGTACGAACGCAGAGTGACTTTGAACTCGAAGCTGGCCCAACTTTCAACGCGTGGCAAGCAAACGATCGTGACCAATAGCCAGCACCGCGTGTTGTTTGAGGCTCCCGAGGCAATCGTGGAAGCGGTGCGTGAAGTGATCGATGAAGCGCGAGGGAAATCTGGAGCCGACGACCGGACTTGAACCGGTAACCCTCGCTTTACGAAAGCGATGCTCTACCAATTGAGCTACGTCGGCTGAAACGTCTCTTCAGTATAACCCAAAAAATCTGAATCGAAGGTCACCACGTGACTGATTGGCCCGGCGACAACACCTGCATCTCGATGCCGGAACCTTTCAGTTCTTGTTCCAGGCTCGCCGGAGTTCCCGTCAACGCGGAGAACGTTCCGAAGTGCATTGGGATAAGCTTTTTGATTCCGAGCAGACGGCATGCCGTCGCCGCTTCCATCGGACCCATCGTGAAAAGATCGCCGATGGGCAGAAACGCAAGCTGCGGGTGGTACAACTCGCCGATCAATTTCATATCGCCAAACACGTTCGTGTCGCCGGAGAAATAGAACGTGCGCCCATCGGCGTTCACGACGTAACCGACGGCCTCGCCGCCATAGATGATCTTGCCGTCGTCGAGGATCCCGCAACTGTGGTCCGCGTGTACCATCGTGATTCGCGCGTCGCCCACCTGCTGCGATCCGCCTTTGTTCATAGCGCAGGTGTTTTCCACGCCTTTGCTCTGCAGCCACGCGCAAAGCTCGTAAATTCCCACGACTTTCGGTGAATGCTTTTTGGCAAGCTCTACCGCTTCGGCGATGTGATCGAAGTGTCCGTGGGTGATCAGCAGCGTGTCGATGCGGCTGAACGTTTTGCAGTTTTCCGGGCAAGCGGGATTGCCGCCGACCCACGGGTCCACGAGAATTACTTGTCCGGATGAAAGCGTCAAGTGAAATGTACCGTGCCCAAGCCACTTAATCTGCATGTTTCAATCTTATAATAGAGCTTCAGGGCCATGGCAACCACCGCCGTAAGCACGCGCACGCAGCTAGTGGACTCGCTCATCGAGCGCTATCCGCACATTCCCAAGGAAGCGATCGTCAAAGAGGATCTCCTCCGCGCCGGCGTGTGCTTTTCCGACGAAGCGCTGGAAGTCGCCGCGACGTTTCAAAGCAAGTCCTACTTCATTTTTTCCTTCGACCTGACGCCGTTCGAAAAAATGGAGGGCCAGGAATATCGCAAGGCTCCCGAGGAATTGTGCCTGGAAGGCGGGCCGCTGGGATTTCGCCGCACGATCGTCTCGGTGCGGTTGAATCCGAGCTCGCCGTATCGAGTTGTCGAAGACGGCGGCCTATGCGCATTGGAGTTGGAAGGCGCGCGATTGTGCGGTGTAGGATTTCGCGATCAGCCGGCGTACTACGCGAAGCGTCTGGCGAACGGGAAGCCGCTGATTGAGGTCGCGCCGAACATCGAGTGGGGATATCTCATTTATCTCACCGTGTATCGCATCTGCCAGTATTTCGGCAAAGAAGAAGAATGCAAGTTTTGCGACATGAATGAGAACTACCGCCAGCAGATTCAAGCGGGGCGTCCGTACACCGCGGTGAAATCGGTGGACGACGTCGTGGAAGCGATGGGGATCATCGCCGAGTCCGACACGGCGAGCAAAGCGTACACGATCACCGGGGGATCGGTCACCAGCCAACTCGCGGGACTCGCTGAAGTAGACTTTTACGCGCGCTACGCAGCAGCGATCGAGGGTCGCTACGCCGGGCGCTGGATCAGCAAGATGGTGGTGCAAGCGCTGCCGAAGGAAGAAGCGCGCAAGTTCAAGGATGCTGGCACGCAGATCTATCATCCGAATTTCGAGATTTGGGATTCCGGGAAATTCGCGGCGATTTGCCCAGGAAAAAATCGCTACGTAGGCCGCGACGAGTGGATCAAGCGCATCCTTGACGCCACCGAAATCTTCGGCGCGTCGAAGGTGATCCCGAATTTTGTCGGCGGCATTGAGATGGCCAAGCCGTATGGATTCGCAAACGTCGACGAGGCGATCAAATCCACCAGCGAGGGTCTGGAGTTCTTCATGTCCAAGGGTGTGACGCCACGATTCACCACATGGTGTCCCGAGCCGAACACCGAGTTGGGCGACGCGAATCCCGAAGGCGCGCCGCTCGAGTATCACGTGCGCTTGCTTGAAGCGTGGCGCGACACGCAAGCGAAATACAGACTCGCCGCGCCGCCCGGTTACGGTGATCCCGGTGCGGGCCGCGCGGTATTTTCGGTCAGCGCGTTCATGGACGTTGCGCAGTAGGGAGGAAGCATGGCCACTACCGTTGTCTCGACCACATGCACGATGGATTGTCCGGACGCTTGCGCGTTGCAAGTCACGGTGACCGGCGGCCGGATCGCGAAAATTTCCGGCGGCACCGAGAGCAGCAACGGCCACCCGAACACCAACGGATACATCTGCGACAAGATCCAACGCTTCGACCGCCGGGTCTATCACGCCGATCGTTTGTTGTATCCGATGCGCCGCTCGGGACCCAAGGGTTCGGGACGATTCACGCGCATTACGTGGGACGAGGCGTTTTCCGAAATCGTCGCGCGATTCCAAGACGTGATCGCGCGCTACGGAGCGGAAGCGATCTTGCCGTACCACTACGGCGGGTCGAACGGAATGCTGGGCAACGGATTTCTCGACAGCTTCTTCTTCGCGCGTTTGGGTGCGTCGCAGTTGGCGCGCACGTTGTGCGCGGCGCCGGCGTCGGAAGTGTCGATGGGCATGTACGGCAAGATGCCTGGAGTCGCTTACGAGGATTATCCGGCGGCGAAGTGCATCATCATTTGGGGCGCGAATCCGAAAGTCGCAAACATTCACCTGATGCCGTATTTGCGGCAGGCCAAACGCAACGGCGCGTTCATCACGTCGGTGAATCCGGTGGACAATTTCAGTGCGCAGGAAATCGACTTGCACATTCCGGTTTATCCGGGCGCCGATCTTCCGTTGGCGCTGGCGATGATCAACTACTGGCGTGAGAACGGCCAGCTTGCAAATGATTTTCTCGCGGCCCACACGGACGGCGCGGAGACGCTGCTCGAGGAAGCGGCGCGTTGGCCGATCGAACGGGCCGCTGCTGCGGCGCGCGTGAATGCCTCCGACATCGTCACGCTGGCGCGCCGCTACGCGGAGTTGTCGCCGGCGGTGGTGCGCGTCGGTTGGGGGCCGGAACGGAATTTGAACGGCGGTCAAGCGATCGCGGCGATCATGGCGATGCCTGCGTTGATGGGCAAGTTCGGCCTGCGCGGCGGCGGATACACGTTCTCGAATTCCGGCGCGGCGAAGATCGACACCAAGCAAATCTTCGGCGATGTCCCGTGGACCACGCGCACGATCAACATGAGCCGCATCGGGCAGGTTTTGATGGATGATCCCGGTGATCGCATCAGTCCGCCGATCCGTGCGATGTTTGTCTACAACGTGAATCCAGTGGCGACCGCGCCCGATCAGAATCGCGTGATTGCGGGATTCTCACGCGAAGAGGTTTTTACCGTAGTGCATGAGCAGGTGATGACCGATACGTGTTTGTACGCAGACATTTTGTTGCCGTCGGTCACGTTCTTTGAACAATACGAAATCAAGCGCGGTTATGGCAGTTACATCGTCGGCGGCGTGCAGCCGGTGATCGAGCCGTGCGGCGAGGCGCGATCGAACGAACAAGTTTTCGCGGAACTCGGGCGCCGCATGGGATTCCGCGACGAGCCGTTCACGTGGGATACCGAAACGTGCATGAAGAAAGTCGCCGAGAGCTTTGTCATGCACGGACGTCCGGCCGATCCCGCGCCGCTATTCTCAGGTCAAGCGCAGACGTACGATTTTCCAGGGAAAACGCCAACGCAATTCGGCAACGCCATGCCGCAAAACGCCGAACGCAAGGCGCACTTGACGCCCGCGGGGCTTGGACCGCATCCGTATGAATATCACCCCGTCGAGAGCGCGGAGTACCCGCTGGCGTTGATTAGTCCTTCGAACAGCAAGATGATCAGCAGCACGATGGGCGAGTTCAACTACCCGGAATTGTTCGTGACGCTCAATCCCGCGGACGCGGCTTCTCGCCGAATACTCGAAGGCAGTCTCGTGCGCGTGTTCAACGAACTTGGGGAAGTGGTTTGCCGCGCCAATCTGAGCGAGCGCTTACGCGCAGGCGTGGCTGCGATCCCGAAGGGTGCGTGGCGGAAATCGTCGCGCAACGGGCAAACGTCGAACGCGCTTTCGCCGGCGCATGTGAACGTGGTCGCCGGAGGAGCGTGCTACAACGACGCGCGCGTGCAAGTCGAACTTGCTTAGACGCGAATCCCCGCTTTCCACAGCAAATATGCGAACACTTGCTTCAGGAACGTCCACGGAGACGGTTCTTGCTGCGACGCGCGCGGACATCCGTACGCCGTCACGCCTCCCGCGGCAAACTGGCGCTTGATTCGAAACAAGTGATAGCCATCGCTAACCACGATGCACGTGGAAATGCGATTGCGCGCCAGCAACTCGACCACTTGCACGACGGACTGATCGGTGGTGGAGCTTTCCTTTTCCACCAACACGTCTTCCGGCGGTACGCCGTGTTCCACTAAGTAATTTCGCGACACTTCCGCCTCGGTGAATCGCGGATCGCCACCAGGGCCGCCGGTCGTGACGATGGTCGGCGCAAACTTACGGCGATACAGCGTAAGCGCCTGGTCAAGCCGCGAGCGCAGCGTGGGCGAAGGACGCCCGGAATATTCCGCGGCGCCGAAGACCACGATGGCCTGCGCCGGCCGGCTCTCATCTTGAACTGACTCGGCGCGTACTTCGCGATAAAGATATGTCACGGCGGCCGCCAACAACGCCAGCGCCACGAGGCACACGGTGAGCACTGGCACTTTCAGCTTGCGCGACGGTGTCATTGTTTCGTTTGTGCCTCTACGTCTCGAAAAACTCGGCAATGTCCGCGGCGGCGATCGCGCCCTCACGCACGACCTTCCAGCCGGACGGTCCAAGATCAACAATCGTCGACGGCACGCCAATGCCGGAATCACCCGCGTCGACGATCAGCGGCAACCGATCGCCGAGTTGAAGCTGCACATCGGCTGCGGTCGTGCACGCCTCGAGTCCCGCGAGATTCGCGCTCGTTCCCGTCAGCGGCGTGTCCAGTTCGTCCATCAACGCGCGTGGAATGCGGGCGTTCGGCAAGCGTAGCGCCACTTTCCCGGTATCGCTGGCGATCTTGCGCGGCATTTTTCGCGATGCCGGAACAACCAACGTCAACGGACCAGGCCAAAAGCGGCGCGCCAGTTTGTAGAAACTATCGGGAACGTCGGTGGTGAGTTCTTCGGCTTGTTCCACCGAATTCACCATCAAAAGCAGCGGCTTGTGTCCGGGGCGTCCTTTGATGCGGAACACGGCGTCGACCGCGCTCAAATTGAACGGATCGGCGGCCAGTCCATAGAGCGTGTCGGTAGGAATCGCGATCACTTGACCGGAACGAATCAAGTGCGCGGCGTGCGCGATGCGCTCGGGGTCGGGGCGATCGCGATTGATTTTGAGAAGCTCCGGCACAGTTGGATTTTATCAGAGCCGTTCGCAAGAGCATCGTTTCGTGACAGCCCGCCCGTTATCACCATGGTTAGAGTTAAGATGATTTGGTGGCGATCCAATCGGCGGTCCGCGAGATTCACAGCTTGGACCATCCGCTGGTCAAGGAGATTCGCCGTGCGTTGAAGCGAGGCGAGCCGCTGGGCCGCGGCGATTTCGCGGGAGCGCTGGCGCTCGATTCGCCGCATTTGGTGGAAGAGGCGATCGCCGCGGGACTCGCGATCGACGCGCTGCTTTTCACGGGAGAAGCCGAAGAAAGGGCCCTCGGGTTGCTTAGCGGCGTGCGAACGTCGCTGGCGCTGCATCGACTTTCGCAGGAAGCGTTCAAGAAAATCACGTCCACCGAAACGCCGCAAGGAATGCTCGCGCTGGTGCGACCAAAGGATTGGCTGGCGCACGACCTTTTTTCTCCGTCGCCGGCGATGGTGGTGATTCTCGCGGGCATTCAGGATCCCGGAAACGCCGGAACGCTCTTGCGATCGGCGGAAGCGTTCGGTGCAACGGGTGCGTTGCTGTTGCGCGGGGCCGTCCACGCGACGCATCCGAAAATGTTGCGCGCGGCTGCGGGATCAACCTTTCGATTGCCGCACCTCGGCGGAGTACAGCAGGACCAGGCGTTGGCGATGTGCGCCGCCAATCACACCACGGTGTACGCGCTCGACCCCGGCGCGCGAGATACGCTCGATCGCGCCGATCTGCGCGGGCCGTTGGCGTTCGCGATCGGCGCGGAAGGCGCGGGCTTGCCGCCGGACTTGCTCGACAACGCGCGCCCCGTGGCGATTCCGCGAACGCGCCGGGTGGAATCGCTGAACGCGGCGATCGCCGGAACGCTGGCGTTGTACGAAGCCGCGCGCCAGCGTCAGAGGACGTAAGTCATGGGATTATTCAGCCAATTCGATGCGCAGTCGCTGAAGAACGCCGCGCCGCGTCCGCTGGCGGATCGCATGCGTCCCGAAACTCTTGAGGATTTCACTGGGCAGGAGCATATTCTGGCTCCCGGCAAACCGCTCCGACGTCAGATTGAAGGCGACAAGGTGGCGTCGGTAATTCTGTGGGGACCGCCCGGAGCGGGGAAGACGACTCTCGCTCGCATCATCGCCAAACGCACCCACGGCGATTTCATTCCTTTCAGCGCGGTCACGAGTGGTATCAAAGAGATCAAAGCCGTGATGGCCGATGCCGAGCGCGCCGCGCAGTACGGACGCCGCACGATCCTGTTTGTCGACGAGATTCATCGCTTCAACAAGGCGCAGCAGGACGCGTTTCTGCCGTACATGGAGCGCGGCGACATCATCTTGATCGGCGCTACAACCGAAAATCCTTCGTTCGAAGTGAATTCGGCGTTGCTGTCGCGCAGCAAAGTCTATGTGCTGAAGCCGCTTTCGACGGAGCAGATCAGCGCACTGTTGAAGCGCGCGCTTTCCGATTCCGAACACGGCTTGGGCGCGTCGCGCGTTGAGATTTCCGACGACTTACTTCGTCAAATCGCTGTCTACAGCGGCGGCGATGCGCGCGCCGCGTACAACACGCTGGAGTCCGCGGTGTCGGCCGCGCCGGCTTCGGGCGAAGGCGCGGGCGTGGTGACCGAGGCGATGGTGGAATCGGCGATTAGCCGCAAGATTCTGCTATATGACAAGAGCGGCGAGCAGCATTTCAATCTGATTTCCGCGCTGCACAAATCCGTGCGCAATTCCGATCCCGACGCGGCGCTCTACTGGCTGGCGCGCATGATCGAATCGGGCGAGGACGGCTTGTACATCGCACGTCGCCTGATCCGCATGGCGAGCGAAGATATTGGCTTGGCCGATCCGCAGGCGTTGCAGTTGTGCGTCGCGGCGATGCAAGCTGTGCATTTTGTGGGAATGCCTGAGGGAAATCTAGCGCTGGCGGAAGCAGCGATTTATTTGTCGCTGGCGCCGAAATCGAATGCGCTCTACACCGCGTACGCCGACGTGCAAACCGATATTGCCGCGACGGAAGCCGATCCCGTGCCGCTGCATTTGCGCAATGCCGTGACGCCGCTGATGAAGAAAGAAGGATATGGCGAAGGTTATCAGTACGCGCACGATTTGCCGGATCGCGTTGCCGATATGCAATGTCTGCCGGACAGTTTGGCCGGGCGCGAGTATTATCATCCCGTCAACGAAGGCCTCGAAGCGCAGTTCCGCGCGCGACTTGCCGAATTGAGAGGGAGACGGAATGGCTGAGAATTGGGCTGCCAATTGGCTCGGCCAGCATTTGGTGTGTCCGCGCGATCAGAAAGCGCTTCGCGCCGAGGGACAAAATCTAATTTGCGCCGGCGGCCACGGGTATCCGGTTGTCGAGGGCGTTCCGGTGATGTTGCTCGACGACGTCGCGCAGACCATCGGAGTGGCGGCTGATTCGTTGCGCGAAGCGCGCATCCAGCCGCACGCCGATTCCTGGTACGTCGATGCGATCCCGTGTAATCCGCAAGAGCGCGAGATGATCCGCCGGCAAATCGCCGCGTATCAGACGGGGCTCGTTGATCCCGTCGTGCAGTCGGTGTTGAATGCGACGAACGGAAATCTGTATCGCGGGGCGCTCGGCAAGTTGCGCGAGTATCCGATTCCCGAAATCCGCTTGCCGCGCGGCAATGGTGAGACGATGCTCGACATCGGGTGCAACTGGGGACGTTGGTGCGCCGCGGCGTCACGCAAGGGATACCGCGCGGTGGGAATTGATCCGGCGCTCGGCTCGGTGCTGGCCGCGAAACGCATGTGCAACAAGCTCGGGCTGACGCCCGCCTTCGTGGTCGGCGACGCACGATTTCTGCCGTTTGCGGCGTCGAGCTTCGATCGCGTCTTTTCGTACAGCGTCCTGCAACATTTCAGCAAGGAAAACGCGCGTCAAGCGATCGGCGAAGCCGCGCGCGTCCTGCGGCCAGGCGGGGAGAGCATGATTCAGATGGCGAATATGCTCGGCGTGCGATCTATGCAGCATCAAGTGATGCGCGGATTTCGCGAGCCGCGCGATTTCGACGTCCGCTACTGGACGCCGGCAGAATTGCGCCGTTGCTTTCAAGAGATCGTCGGCGATTCGCGCATTTCCGTCGACGGATATTTCGGGTTGGGCATCCAACGGTCGGATTTGCCGCTGATGCCGGCGAGGTATCGCGCGGTGATCCGCGCGTCAGACATCTTGCGGAAAATTAGCGAAAAGGTTCCGGCGATCTCTTGGGCCGCCGACAGCCTCTACATCCACTCGCGTAAAGCGTCAAACTAATCGGGCTGATAATTCGGCGCTTCCTTGGTAATCACCACGTCGTGAACGTGACTCTCGCGGAGTCCCGCGGCGGTCACGCGGACGAAGCGCGTTTTCGATTGCATCTCTTCGATGTTCGCGACGCCGCAGTATCCCATCGACGCTTTCAGTCCGCCGACGAGTTGATGCACCAACACGTCGAGTGATCCCTTGTAGGGAACCAGCCCCTCGATGCCTTCGGGCACGAGCTTCGACGGCGTGTCGTCCACTTGCGAGTAGCGATCCGCCGATCCCGCGCGCATCGCGCCGAGCGATCCCATGCCGCGATACGACTTGAAACTGCGTCCTTGATAGAGCACCGTTTCGCCGGGGCTCTCGTCGGCGCCGGCGAACAAGCTGCCGATCATGACCGTGCTCGCGCCGGCCGCGATGGCCTTGGCGACGTCGCCCGAAAACTTGATGCCGCCGTCGGCGATCACCGGAACGCCCGAGTCCTTCACGGCGCGCGCGGCTTCGGAAACCGCGGTGATCTGCGGCATGCCCGCGCCCGAGATCATGCGCGTGGTACAAATCGATCCCGGGCCCATGCCGACTTTCACGCCGTCGACGCCCGCTTGAATCAATTCGCACGCGCCTTCGAACGTTGCCACGTTGCCGGCGATCAATTCCACGTCGGACAATTTCGCTTTCACCTCTCCGATCGCCTCGAGCACGCGCGAGGTGTGCCCGTGCGCCGTGTCGATTACGATCACGTCGGCGCGCGCGCGCACGAGTTCCATGGCGCGTTCCAGAAAATCGCCGGTCGCGCCGATGGCCGCGCCGACGCGCAAGCGTCCGTGATCGTCCTTGGCGGCGTTGGGATATTTGATTTTCTTCTGGATGTCTTTGACGGTGATCAGACCCTTTAAGTTGTATTCTTTGTCGACCACCAGCAGTTTTTCCACGCGATGCTGATGCAGGATTTCGCGCGCTTCTTCCAGCGTGGTCCCCACCGGCACGGTGATGAGGTTCTTTTTGGTCATCACCTCGGAGATCGGCAGATCGAGGCGCGTTTCAAAGCGAAGATCGCGATTCGTCAGAATGCCCACGAGCCGGCCGTCGCGCGTGACAGGGACGCCGGAAATCTTGAAGCGCGCCATCATCTCCATGGCGTCGCTGATTTTGTTCTCCGGCGAGATCGTCACGGGATCGACGATCATGCCGCTTTCCGAGCGCTTCACCTGATCCACTTCGCGGGCTTGTTGCGCGATGCTCATATTCCGGTGAATCACGCCGAGTCCGCCTTGTTGCGCGAGCGCAATCGCCAGGCGCGACTCGGTCACCGTGTCCATGGCCGAACTGACAATGGGAATGTTGAGATGAATCCGCCGCGTCAGGCGTGTGGCAGTGTTGGCTTGCGCGGGGAGGACGGAGGAGCGGGACGGTACGAGTAAAACATCGTCGAAAGTGAGCGCTTCCGGCAGGTGTTTGTCAACCATGCTCTATTGTAACAGACAAGTTCGAGGTCCGCGCAAGCAAAGCGTCAGCAAGCCGCTTGAGTCGCCGCAATCTTGTGTGCGAAACTTTCTCATGCCCAAACACAACGCAGCAACCGCGGCGATTCACGCCGGAGAACGTCAAGCCCCCGCCGATTTCATCCCGGTCACGACACCGATCCACAGTTCGTCGGCGTTCGTCTACGATCGCCTCGAGACAATCGACCAGATTGCCGGCGGCGAGCGCACCGGATTCACCTACAGCCGCCACGACAATCCCACGACGGCGTGTTTGGAAGCGGTGGTCGCGGCGCTTGAGGAAGCGGATCTCGCGGTCGCGTTCGCGAGCGGCATGACGGCGCTGCATCTCGCGATCATGGCGGCGGGCGCGCACGCGGGCAGCCGCATCATGGCGGCGCGCGACCTGTACGGCGTGACCTATAAGCTGCTGCTCGACGTTTGGGGTCCCGGCGGCGTGGAGACGCGCTTCACCGATACGCTCGATCTCGCGGTGCTCGAGAAGGAACTGGACGAGTTCCGCCCGAACGTGCTCTTGCTCGAGACGATTTCGAATCCCCTGCTACGCATTTGCGACCTCGAGGCGATCGCCAAACTTGCACGCGCGCGCGAGTGTCGAGTGATTGTCGACAGCACGTTCGCGACACCCACGCTCGTGCGTCCCCTTACGCTCGGCGCGGACTTTGTGGTTCACAGCGCAACAAAATATATGGGTGGACACGGCGATCTTGTGGGTGGCGTCGTGGCGACCCGCGAAGAATTTCGTCAGCCGCTGAAATACTTCTCTCGGCTGATCGGGCCGGTGCTGGGGCCATTTGAAGCGTGGCTCACGCGGCGCGGCATCAAGACGATGCCGCTTCGCATGGAGCGTCACTGCGCGAATGCCGCGAAACTCGCCGAATGGCTCGGCAGCCATCCTCGCGTCGCGCGTGTGAATTATCCAGGACTCGCGGCGCATCCCGATCACGCGCTGGCCGGCCGCATGTTCAACGGCTTGTACGGGGGAAACGTCAGCTTTGAAATTCGCGACGCCGGCAAGCCCGACGTCTTCAAGTTTGTAAACGCGTTGAAAATGGTTGTGCCGGCGACGAGTCTCGGCGACGTTCACACCATGGTTTTGTATCCGGCGATTTCTTCGCACCGCGATCTCGCGCCGAAGACCCGTCAGCGCCTGGGGATCGGCGACAACTTGGTGCGCGTGTCGGCAGGCCTGGAAGATTTTGAAGATATTCGTGCGGACATCGAGCGGGCCCTAGCCGTTCTCTAGTTTCTCGAGTTTCTCCAGTTTATCGAGCAGGGCGAAGGCCGACTTCATTTCTTTCGAGATGTTTTGCAGGTAACGCTCGCGATTCAGCGCGGACTGTGCGTTGGCCATCATCAGCGCGGCCGATCTCACTCGACCGAGATGTTCGCGCATCTTCTGGGCAATCTCCGCAGGGGTCATAGCGAGATTGTATACTCAATTGATGGGCTTTTTCGCCGAGCTGTTCTTGTTCTCGATCTTTGCGGGTGTGGCGGGAGCATTATTGGGGATCGGCGGCGGAATCATTCTTCTTCCATTTCTGACATTGGTGGCCGGCGTCGACATGCACTACGCCGCCGGCGCGAGCATTGTGAGCGTGGTGGCGACATCGAGCGGCGCGAGTGTCGCTTACTTGCGCGACAAGTTCGTCAACCTGCGCTTGGGGTTAATCCTGAATATCTCTACGGTCGCCGGAGCGGTGTGCGGAACGTTTATCGCCGGCATGGTTTCGGTTCGCGTGCTCTACGCCGTGCTGGGAATCGTGTTGCTGTGGTCGGCGATCTTGATGCTTCGCGCGCGCGATCCCGCACCGGCGCCGCCGCCCGGCGATTCGGAGTCCGATCAATCCTTTTCTGATCCCTGGCGATTGCACAATTCCTACTTCGATACCGACTTGAAACGCGAAGTTCACTACCACGTTCAACGCTTCAAGCCGGCGTTCGCGTTGCTCTATGTGATCGGCGTGATCTCGGGGATGCTGGGGATCGGCAGCGGGGCCTTCAAAGTGCTGGTGATGGACAAACTGATGCAGTTGCCGATCAAGGTGTCGACCACGACGAGCAATTTCATGGTGGGATTGAACGCTGCGGCCAGCGCCGGTATCTTTTTCTCGCGCGGCGACGTTCATCCGTCCATCGCCGCGCCCGTTGCGTTGGGAATCCTGGTCGGCGCGCCGCTTGGAACGAAACTCTTGCGCGTGATTCCGAATCTGTTGCTGCGGCGGATTTTCTTTTTTGTGTTGCTAATCGGCGGATGGCAGATGTTGGCGAGAGCTTGGAATGGCGTTGCTCGATGAGGCTTGCGTGATGAAAGAACCGGCCTGGAACGAAGCAGGGGAAATCGAGATCGAAGACCGCATCGCGCTGGTGACGCGCGCGGGCGTGTGGTTGAGCGGGATTGTCGTTGTGGCCGGCGCGCTGCTGGAAATGGTGCGATCGAAAACGCCGTTCGCTGTTGGCGAAGGACCGTTTGTTCTACACGCGGGACCCGCGGCGGCTCGCGAAACCTTGTGGAATATCTTGAGCGACGTGGCGCGGAGCGCGGCGCACGGCAATCCATTGGCGATCGTTCAAGCGGGCATCATTCTGCTGATCGCGACGCCCTGGGTTCGCGTGGCACTGTCGATTTGGCTCTACATCCGCCAACGCGATCCACGATACACGGCGGTCTGCGTGGTTTTGCTCGTGACGATGACAATTGGTCTATGGTTCGGCGCGTAAAATCCAATCTCGATTCCCTCACGGTTTGCCCGTTGACGCGGGACACGTGGCCTGCCCTGGAAGACCTCTTCGGCAAGCTCGGTGCGTGCAACGGATGCTGGTGCATGTACTGGAGGATTGGAAGCCAGTACAAGAAACAAACGCGCCAAGAGAACAAGGACGCGTTTTTGCAGATTGTGCGCGACGGTCCGCCGCCCGGACTACTGGCGTTCGACGGCGACCGGGCGGTCGGCTGGTGTCAACTGACGCCGCGTGACGATTTGCCTTGGCTCAACCGGTCGTGGCGATTGCGAGCCGTGGATGCCACGCCCGTGTGGTCGATTTCCTGCTTTTACATCCGGATCGGTTATCGGCGGCGTGGTGTGACGACCGCGTTGATCCAAGCAGCCATCGACACGGCGCGGTCTCGCGGCGCGAAGGTGCTCGAAGCCTACCCACTCGACGCCAACCTGACGCCGTCGTCTTCCAGCACTGGTTATGTGTCGACGTTCTTGCGTCTTGGTTTCAAAATGGCCACGCGTCACGTTCCGCCGCGCCCGATTGTGCGCCTCGATTTAGTCAGGCGGCCGCGTTAGCTAATTGTGGTGCGTAAGTCTCCGACTGAAATCCACTTTCATGAAACCCTCAGGTTGAAGCAATAGATTGTAGAAGCCCCATGCGACTCTCTACTTTGGCACAATGCATTTTTCTCTTGTTGGTGCTCACCGCATCATTGTGGGCGCAAACGGCCGCGTTGCGCGGCGTCGTGACCGATCAGAGTGGCGCGATCGTTCCGAAAGCGACGGTCGGTATCAAAGGACCTGGCGGCACCAAGACCACGACCACCGGCAACGATGGTGGGTATGTCTTCACCGGATTGCCGGCCGGCGAATATGCCGTCGACGCGAAGGCGCCGCAACTGGTTCTGGCGGAAGTGCAGAAAGTTTCTTTGGCCAGCACCACACAGACGCTCAACTTGGTGCTCACGGTCGCTCCGCAAAAGAGAACGTGACCGTGGAAGACAGCGCGGCGCCGGCAGTGAGCACGGAAGCCTCGTCGAACGCCAGCGCCGTGGTGCTGAAGGGCGCGGACCTCGACGCGCTATCCGACGATCCCGACGATCTTCTTGCCGATTTGCAAGCGCTGGCGGGACCCGCTGCCGGGCCCAATGGCGGTTCCATCTTCATCGATGGATTCAGCGGCGGCCAGTTGCCGCCGAAGCAGTCGATCCGCGAGATTCGCATCAACCAAAACCCTTTTTCGCCGGAGTACGACAAACTCGGCCTCGGGCGCATCGAAATCTTCACCAAGCCAGGCACCGACAAGTTTCGCGGCACGCTCCAGTACAACTTCGCCAACGCCGTATGGAATTCGCGCAACCCCTACACGGCGGAGAAAGGTCCTCTTCGTCTGAATGAATTCAGCGGGACGGTCAGCGGACCGGCGGGCAAGCGCGCGTCGTTCAGCTTGAATCTCACTCGAGAAATCACGGACAACGGCAACCCCGTGAACGGAGTGATTCTCTCTCCGCAAACGCTGATCGCGACGCCTTTCACGGATACGCCGCTGGCCGAATTGCGGCGAACCCAGGCCACGCCGCGGTTCGACTATCAGATCGACGCGAACAATACGCTGGTGGTCCGCTACTCCTACGCCCGCGACGTGGTGCGCAACGCTGGCACGGGCAGCCTGAACCTCGCGTCGAATGGATATGAATTCAGCGCGCCGAATCAAACGGTTCAGGTAACGGAGACCGCCGTCGTGAATTCCTCCACGATCAACGAAGTACGCTTCCAATACTTCCGGCCCCAGACTTTGTCGCAGGCCAACACGCCCGGATACTCCCTGCAAGTTGGGGGCGCGTTCAATGGCGGCGGAAATCCCATCGGGCGATCGACCGATACGCAGAACAGCTATGAATTCCAGGACTACATGTCGATCATCCACGGTAAGCACGCTTGGCGATTCGGAGTTCGTCTGAGAGAAGTGTCCGACGCGAGCGTGGCGCCGTACAATTTCGGCGGCACGTTTACGTTCAACGGTGGTCTCGCGCCGGAACTCGACGCCAACAACCGTCCGGTGCTCGATGCTTCCGGGAATTTCGTGATGGTGGACATCACGTCGATCGAGAGCTATCGGCGAACGCTGTTGAACTTGAGCCGGCCACTGGGTGGCGGACCTTCGCAGTTCAGCATCAACGCGGGCAATCCGGCGATCTCCGGCCGGCAGTTCGATGCCGGCGCGTTCGTGGGCGACGACTGGCGCGTGCGTCCCAATGTCACGCTGAATCTCGGCCTGCGTTACGAGAATCAGACGAACATTTCCGATAGTCGCGATATTGCGCCGCGCATCGGCGTGGCGTGGGCGCCCGCAGCGCGCGCCGGAACGGTTCGCCCGAAAACGGTGATCCGCGCGGGCTTCGGCATGTTCTATGACCGCTTCAGCCTGGGGAATACGCTCGCGGCGCAGCGCTACAACGGCGTCACACAACAGCAATACATCATCTCCAATCCAAGTTTCTTTCCCAACGTGCCCGCGATCGCGACGCTCTCGGGATCGGCGACGCCCAGCACGATTCAAGAAATCAGCTCGTCGTTGCGAGCGCCGTATTTGATGCAGTCGGCGGCGGCCATCGAGCGCCAACTGCCGCGCAACACCACCATCGCCGTGACGTTCGCGAGCTCGCACGGCTTGCACCTGCTGCGGTCCGCGGACATCAACGCGCCGTTGCCTGGCACGTACATGCCGTCGGTGTCCGGCAGCGGTGTGTACCCACTGGGACGGCCCGGCTTCGTGGGCCTCACGGAGTCGGCGGGCTTATACAACCAGAATCAGTTGATCGTCAACGTGAACACGCGCGCGACGAACAACATTTCGCTGAATAGTTCGTACATGTACAATCGCGCGTCCAGCAACACCGATGGTCTCGGCACGTTTTCAGCGAACCCTTACAGCATGGTGGGCGAATACGGTCCGGCGGCGACAGACATTCATCATCGCGTGACCCTCGCCGGTACGATCACAACGAAGTGGGGAATCCGCTTGAATCCTCTGTTGACGGCGAACACCGGACCACCCTTCGACATCACGGCGGGACAAGATCTTTACGGCGACACGCTTTTCAACGGCCGCCCGGGAATCGCCACGGATACGACCAAGCCCGGCGTGGTCAAGACGCCGTATGGCTTGCTCGATCCGAATCCGACAGCGGGCGAGAAGCTGCTTTCGCGGAACGCCGGCCGTGGACCAGGGCAAATTATGCTGAACACGCGTATCGGCAAGACGTTTTCGTTTGGCGGGGGCGAAGCCGGCGCGCCAACCGATCCTCGTGGAGGCGGCGGTGGTGGCGGTGGCGGCGGTGGCGGCGGTGGAGGCGGCGGACGCGGCGGGCCGACGAGTCCCTTCGCGACAGCAGGCAATCAGAGCCGCGACGCGGCGGCGACGAAGCGGTACGGCCTCACGATCGCCATGCAGATCCGCAACGTCACGAATCACAACAATCCGGGGCCAATCATCGGCAACATTGCATCGCCGCTGTTCGGACAAGCGAATCAGCCGGCGGGACAGGGCGGGGGAGTCTTTTCGGAGAGCGCCAATAACCGGCGGCTGGAGCTGCAGTTGCGGTTCACATTCTGACGTCAGGAGATCGGGACGCCCCACGCGTGCAGCGCTTGATCCTCGGTCTCATAAACTTCCAGGATTCGGTGAAGCGCCAGGCGGAAAAGGATTCGCGTCACGAAGCTGGGACAATTGCAAACGCGCACGTCGCCCATGTGGTGCAGGGCGTGCGCCTTTAACTCAACGAGAACGCCGATCCCAGACGAGTCCATGAAGGTCACGTCTTCCAGATCCAGCAGAATTCGGCTGGACACGGTGTCGCACCGCTCGCGAAGCGTGTCGCGCAACAGGACCGATTCCTTGCCGAGGGTCACCGTTCCCTCCAGCGACACAACGACGATGTCGCCATACGCGGATTTCACCGTGTGCTCTCGGAGCTTGAGTTTTCCCGATTGGATCATGGCTCGCGTCGCTGCAAAAGCAAGCATCCAATATTACCCGGATTCGGACCACGATCCGTGATTTGCACGACCATTTGCCATTGCCTAGCTTGTGACTCTTTTTGAGCCGGGCTGACCTTGCGCCTCACCACCCGCCACGTAGGTATTGCGCTATCCATCGGATTATGCTAGACTTACGGAATCTAGTCTAGCTTTCAGGGTTTGTCGTTTCATCCGGGAACGTTCCATTTTGGGTGGCTGGTACCGACGAAGGGTTGACAAGAACTTCTTTCATGCCATATAAATGCGGCTTCAACCGAAGCCTCGCGTTTAACTTTGCGATGCGGTCGATTTCGGCGCCACGTAACGTTTCGGCGGCGAGGGCCGTCAAAGGCTCGGAAGGAAAAGGCCGCTAACGGCTGGATGTGTAAAGTGTTGTGAGACTTTAGATTATTTTGACGCCTTATTAACAGCTTCTGGCATCAAACTGTGGAGCATGTTGGAGGCGGTACGGTATGTTGGAGTCGGAAGGGCAGGTACGAGTGGGCGAGTTTCGTCCGGCCGAACCTAAACCGGCGAACAGGAAGAGAGACTATATGGCAAAGGCAGCAAGCGTAATGAAGAGCAACTCGATCGCATTGAAGAGCAATTCGAAGGTGAAGAATCAATCGAAGGAACTGCTCGAGCAGCGCGCCCGGCTACTGGCGGAAGGCCGCAGCACCTCCACAACCGCAGTCGTCGCGCGTCGCGACGAACCGAACGACTACGGCGATATGTCCGAACAGTCTCACGAAGAGTGGCTGTTTTTGAATCGCAACCGGGCCACTAACGACCAGTTGAAGCAAATCAACGAGGCGTTGCAGCGCATCAACGAAGGAACCTACGGCGTCTGCGCGGAGTGCGAGAAGCCGATCTCACCGAAACGCCTGCAAGCGGTGCCGTGGGCCAAGTATTGCGTAGCGTGCCAGGAACAGCGCGGCAACTGGACTAACTAATAGCCGTAATCGGCTTTTGATTTGGCGAGCGGGCAGGAAATCCTGCCCGCTTTCGTTTTCTGCTATCCTCCCTCAATGTCCGCACCGCTTGAAGGTATCCGCGTTCTCGATTTTTCCCGCGTTCTCGCCGGACCCTACTGCACCATGATGATGGGCGACATGGGCGCCGAAATCATCAAGGTGGAAGATCCCGGCCAAGACGGCCGTAGCGGCGGAGACGATACGCGCTATTGGGGACCACCCTTTATTGGAACTGAGAGCACCTATTTTTTAGCCGTCAATCGGGGCAAGAAAAGCATCACCTTAAACTTGAAGTCTTCCGACGGACTGAAGATTGCAAAGAATTTGGCGTCGCGCGCCGATGTGCTCGTGGAGAACTTTCGACCCGGCGCGATGGAGCGTCTGGGACTCGGCTATCCGGCGATGGCCGCGCTCAATCCCAAACTCGTGTATTGCTCGATTTCAGGCTTCGGACAAACGGGTCCCGAGCGTGAACGTCCCGGTTACGACGCGGTGGTCCAAGGCGAATCCGGAATCATGAGCGTTACTGGATTTCCGGACGGCCCGCCGACCAAGGTCGGCGTGTCGATGGCGGATCTTGTCGCGGGATTGCTTGCATTTCAGGGAATCTTACTGGCTTTGCGCGTGGCCGAGCGCACGGGGCGCGGGCAATGGGTGGATATCGCCTTGCTCGACGGCCAAGTGTCGCTGCTGACATTTCAAGCAGGCGCGTTCTTCGCCACGGGCAAGAGTCCCACGCGGAAGGGCAACCTGCATCCAATGATCACGCCGTACGAAACATACAAGACCGCCGACGGCTATGTGATCATCGCGGTAGGGAACGACGGCATGTGGCGCAAGTTTTGTCCCATGGTGGGACTGCCGCTCTCAGGACCGGAAGCCGAAAAGTTTTCGACCAGCGCCAAGCGCGTGGAGCGTCGCGAAGAGCTCGCCGCGATTCTGATTCCGCAGATCGCGCGCCGCACCACCGCCGAGTGGCTGGCCGACCTGCGCGCCGCGGAAATCCCGTGCGGCGAAGTGCGCAGCATCGGTGACGTGCTCGCCGATCCTCAGGTATTGTTCCGCGGCATGGTCCAGGAAGTGGATCATCCGACGCTGGGGCCGATCAAGACCACCGGGATTCCCGTAAAACTTTCCGAAACGCCTGGGCGAATCACCACGGCGCCGCCGTTGCTGGGTGCGAATACCGACGAAGTGCTGTCGCGAACACTTGGAATGTCAGCGGAGGAAATCGCCGAACTGCGCCGTAGTGGGGCGCTGTAGGTGTCCGGTATCGAGCCCCGGGCGTGTTCGTTCTTAAACATGCGATAATTCCTCGTGCTCCTCATTCAAGTCGACAATTTGATCATTCCGCCGGCGATCACCGCCGTCGACTATATGGCGCAACTGGAGTCCGAAGGACTGAGCGAAGAAGACGCCGCGGTTCTCAAGCAAGTCCGTGAAGAGGGTGGCATTCCGGAGGAGGGCGAGGCCGAATCCGCGCCCGAATCTCAAGGTGGCGCGCCGCCGCAGCTTCAGCACTTATTCAAGAAACACTTTCGGCAGGGACGTTTTTTGATCGCCACTAGTTCCGAGGGCGCGGCCGCGCGTGTGATTCGCGATCTCGGTTTCGCGGCGTTCCTCAACGCGCCGGCGGCGTTTGTTTGCCGCATCGACGTGCGCGACGTCGACCAGATGGTGGTGATGCAAACCTCCGCGCTGACCGATTGGTTCGCGGAAGTCGACACGCCGGTGGGAAAGATTTACGGATTGCACTATCCTTCCAGCTGGATCAACATGCCGGCCCCGGTGGAAGACCAGAGCGAGCACGGCGTCAGCGCGATTCTGAAAAAAGTGATGCTGCACAGCGCGCCGTTGGTGATCGCGGAGCGCCACTTTCCGGAGATTCATCCAGAGATTCGTTGGATCACGCCGAAGACCGAGTTGCGAATTCAGTTCAGCGACGGCACGGCGGTGTCGAATCAAGAGGTGGTAGAACTGGCCAACTCCGTCACCGACCGGCTGCTGGCGATCCGGCGCATTTCCGGCGGCGATCTTTTTTTAGCGGAGACGTGTCGTCCTTTGTTCCCCGATTTCTTCATCTAAATTTTAAGAACGGCACGCGGCAAATAAACCTTGCCTCACGCGCGATTCTCGCGATATCTTCGTTCGATCCGGGAGCAATGCACGGTCAAATTCAGGCCGCTCCCTCTTTCCAATATGTCGATTCCTCAACATTCGAAGTCTCTCTTTGTGGCATTTGTCTCGCTGGTTTTCGCGAATCTTCCGGCCGCCGCCGCGCCCAATCGCATTTTGACCACCGTGGATCCCGCTCAAACCAAGGTCATCGCCGGAAACGTGCATCGCTTGGCGCAATCCCGCTTCGACCGCGGCGCAGTGGATCCGGCGATGTCGATGAATCGCGTGCTGATCCTGTACAAGCCATCGGCGGCGCAGCAAACAGACCTCGACCAGTTGTTGCAGGACTTGCAGAATCCGTCGTCGCCGCAATTTCATCGATGGCTGACGCCCGAGCAATTCGGCGATCGCTTCGGTCTCAGCCCCAGCGATCACTCCAAGGTCGTCGCGTGGCTGGCGTCGCAGGGATTGAAGATCGAGCAATCGGGACGCTCCCGGAATTGGGTGGCGTTCAGCGGAACGGCGGAGCGAGTGTCGAAGGCTTTGCGCACGACATTTCGGCGTTTGGATGTGAACGGAGAAAGCCACTTCGCCAACATGACGGATCCCGAAGTGCCGGCTGCATTGGCCGATGTCGTGGGCGGATTCATGGGCCTCGACGATTTTAAGCCCCGGCCCCTGTTTATTCAGGCGCCGCAATTCAATAGCGGCTCGAACCACTTTCTTTCGCCCGAAGACTTTGCCACCATCTACGACATCACTCCACTCTATACGGCCGGGATCAACGGGACGGGCCAAAGTATCGTGGTGGTCGGACAATCGGATATTTCCACGACCGACATCCGCAATTTCCGTTCGCAATTCAAGCTTTCAACTACCAATCTTCCGCACCCGTTCCTGTTCGGCCCCGATCCCGGCGGCTTGGGCAGCGGCAGCAACGTAGAGGCGAACTTGGATCTGGAGTGGTCGGGCGCGGTTGCGCCCAATGCCACCATCAATTTTGTGTACAGCACCAGCGCGTTCCAATCGTTGATCTTCGCGATCGACTTGAACATTTCGCCGATCATTACCGTTAGCTATGGGAGTTGCGAGATCGACTTCTCTCCGGGCTATCGTCCGTTGTTACAGCAGGGAAATGCGCAGGGCATCACGATCATGGTGGCGTCGGGAGATTCCGGCGCCGCCGGCTGCGATGCGCAAGGCTCGCAACCGCTGGCAACTCTCGGCGAATGGGCCACGTTCCCATCAGCGATGCCGGAGGTCACCAGCGTCGGCGGGACGATGTTCCTCGACACGCCGGCGAGCACGTATTGGGCGACCACGAACGATGCCGCCTCCGGCTCGGCGCTCTCCTACATCCCCGAGGCGGCGTGGAACGAATCGAGCACCGCGAATGGATTGGGAGCGTCGGGCGGCGGAGTCAGCCAGTTCTTCGAACGGCCGACGTGGCAAACCGGACCCGGCGTGCCCAACGATAACTTCCGTCATGTTCCCGATATCGCGTTCAGCGCGGCGGTTCACGACTCGTATCTCATTATTACCGGCGGCAACTTGGGTGGCGTCGGGGGAACGTCGGCCTCGTCGCCGTCATTTGCGGGAATCGTTGCGCTGCTAGAACAATCCTTGGCTCCCCCAGGACAAACGACGCAAATGGCCCTGGGGAACATCAATCCACAACTCTACCGATTGGCGCAGGCCGCGCCTTCGGTGTTTCACGACATTACTACGGGCAGCAATGTGGTTCCGTGTTCGGAATTGAGTCCATCGTGCACCTCCGGAAGCTACGGCTATCAAGCCGGTGCCGGATACGACATGGCGACCGGCTTAGGATCGCTCGACGTGAACGCCTTCGTGACCCAATGGAGCACCGCGACCAACGCGGTCACTGTAAAACTCACTTCCAGCGCGGTGACCGGCACGATCAATTCCACCGTGACGCTCACCGCGACCGTCGCGGCGGCCACGGGATCGGCGACCCCCACGGGAACGGTGTCGTTCGTCGCGGGAACGAACGCACTCGGCACGGCGACGCTATCGTCCGGTACCGCGACGTTCACTTTGCCTTTGGGATCGCTGGCCACTTCCGGACTCGTCACGTACACTTTGGCGGCGAATTACTCCGGCGACGCTTCGTTTAGCGCGGGTGGCGCGACCACCACCATCAAGGTGACCGCTCCGCAGGGCGGTGCTGCGGTTGTTCTTACCGGACCGACGATTGTTTGGCCGGGCTTCCCAGACGCGCAAGGACCCACGTGGATCGCCAACTTGACGTTAGCGGAATTTGGCGGCGTGCCGGCGTTGGTGACGGGTTTTACCATGGACGGTTCGCCACTGACGCTAGCGCAGTATTTCCCGTCGAACGCGCTTCCTGCCAATGGTTCGCTCGCCGTTGCGGTGACGCTTCGCGGCGTTTCGGCGCCGGTGACGCACACCTTCGGTGTCAGTGGCACTGATGCGGCGGGAAATACTTGGTCTCGACAGTTGTCGATTCCGTTCTATCCGCAGCAGGTCGGGACCAATTTCACTCTGGCGGCCACGCCGTTGGTGATTGCTCAGAATCCCTCGGCGCCCGCGTCGTGCCAATGGTCGACGCAAGTGAACTTGGACGATCAGGGCGGTACGTTGAACGTGATTTCGTCGTTCACCGAAGGCGGCGGTATTGCTCCAGGCATCTCGCTGAGTCCGGCGTCGATTCTCGGCACCAAGCGTGTGGGCGCGTGGGCCGGCCTGCAAGGAACGGTCTGCTTCTCCAATGTCACGCCCGGAGGAGTCAGCAATGTCGAGACGTTCTACTCCAACGGAGACGGCGAGCAAGTCACAGTTTCGTTCACCGGACCGCTCGCCAATCCCACGACGATCACGGCGACGCCCGCAACGTTAAGCTTGTCCACAGCTGGCACCGCGCAATCCGTTACCGGGACGCTCAACGTCGATCCGGGCGCCGGACAGTCATGGTCCGCAGTGGTGTATCCGACGAATCGAACTACTTCGTGGCTTACGTTGTCGCAAACGTCGGGAACGGGTTCGGCGCAAGTCACGCTGACCGCGAATCGCGGACAGTTTGAGAGCGGGGCTTATCGTGCGACCATCGTGATTCAATCGCCGAATGCGATGCCGCGGAACGTGAATGTGCCGGTGATGTTCGTGATCGGTGGCGGCGCCTCGGCGCCGAACGTAGCGGCAGTCGTGAACGCTGCTAGTTCGCAGCCGGGCGTGAGTCCCGGCGGTTTGGTTACAGTGTACGGCACGAATCTCGCGGGCGGCGTGACCGCCTCGACCGGCTCGCCGCTGCCGTACACGCTGGGCGGCGTGACCGCGACGGTGAATGGTGTGGCCGCGCCGTTGCTTTACGTGTCGCCGACGCAAATCAACTTGCAAGTTCCCTACGCGGCGGGCGCGGGCGCGGGAACAGTCGGAGTCACGTACAACGGACAGGGTGGCGGCGCGCAAGTGCAGGTGCTCCCGGCCAACCCCGGCATTTTCGTGGATGGCAGCAACAATCTGGCGGGGAATCCGAATTCTTCCGTCGCTCCGGGCGGCTTCGCGACGATGTTTGTCACCGGTATCGGCGAAATCTCCGTGTCTCTCTCCACAGCCTTTGCGCCTTCAGCGAGCACTCCCTTGGCCAGCTTGCCGAGACCGCTGCTTCCGGTGACGGTGACGGTAGGAGGAGTGGAAGCCTTCATCTCGTTCATCGGAATCACACCCGGGTTGATCGGCACGGCGCAGATCAACATCGAGATTCCGCCCGGCGTTCCCACAGGCGTGCAGCCCGTGATCGTCACAGTGAATGGAGTCGCGAGCGCAGCAGGGAATCTGACGATCACTTCCCAGTAGCGTTTGAAATGGTGGGAGAGATTCTTGAAAAGGTGGCGGGGACGACGGGACTCGAACCCGCGGCCTCTGCCGTGACAGGGCAGCGTTCTAACCAACTGAACTACGTCCCCACGCCGTTGAAAATCAGAGACTTTCTGGTTGGGACGCCGCCGGCGGTGTTCCTGGCGGCTCATGACCTACCGCAAGCGTCATGTGTCACGAAAATGGTGGGCGATCACAGGCTCGAACTGTGGACCTCCTGCTTGTAAGGCAGGCGCTCTAACCGGCTGAGCTAATCGCCCGGGCGAATAGCAACCTTCGCACCGGTCTAGACATACTATCATCGGTTTCGAAGTTTGCCAAGCGACCCACGCAGCTACATCTACGGTAGCAAATGGATTGAAGTTGCACCACTCGCGACCGCCAGCGGTCCTGACAACGGCAATCGCTGTCAGTCGGCCCGCAAAAACTGACCTCACTAGCCACGCGCGCAGGCCCACGACGAAAGTTTCGAAAAAAAAGCTTGCATTCATTTCGCATATAGGAGTACAAATGAATTACCCACCAAGCGGGGGGGCAGGCTATCTCGCCTAGCTAGACTTGACCGCAGCCTGCTCCCCGCCCTATAAAAACTTTCCTGGGAACGTGGTGTGTCTGGTGTGCAGCGCAAAATGAGTTTTGCGAGTATACTGAATTGACATGATAAGCGGCGATTTGATTCGCATTCGAAACATGGTTGATGATTGCGTGCGCCTTGCGCGATCGATTCATCGAGAAGCCGAGCGGCTGACTCCCGAGGAGCGCGCCCAATTGTCCACTCACTTGGCGGCCAACGCCAGCCATTTGAACTATTTAGTGGACCTGGTCGGGCAGGGCGACTCGCCATCAAAAACCTAGCGGTCTGGAAAGCTGGCTTACCCACTAGACACGAAAGGCCTATTGGGATAGAGTCAGTACTCGAATGCCCCTTTGGTTCCATCGCCGCCGAGGCGATCATCGTGGGTTCAGTCTCGTTGAACTCATGATGGTTGTCGCGATCATCCTGGTGATCGTTACCTTCGCGATTCCCACCTTGCTGCGATCGCGCTACACGGCCAACGAAACCAGCGCCGTTTCCACTTTGCGCGTCCTCTATGGCGCGGAAACGCAATTCGCATCCAACTACAACAGTTTTTCCGGCGATCTCAACACGCTGGGACCGCCGCCCGCCAACACCCTCCCGAGCGCCACCAGCGCGGATCTAGTGGATCAGGTCTTGAGTGGACGAATCAGCGGACAACTCGCACAATTTCAAAAGGCCGGGTACAGATTCACGTACACGCCGGCGGGAACCTACCCAGGCGTGCAGCAATACACCTTCACCGCCGACCCGTTGGTGCGCGGCAACACGGGGCAGCGATCGTTTTTCATGGATCAAACTGGAATTGTGCGATCCAACGGAACTACCACCGCGACGGTGAACGACAATCCCATCGGCTAGCGCGCATTTACTTCGGCACCAGCCATCCGTGAATCTTCAGCCAGTCGGCGAGCCGCGCGGTCCACGTGCTTAACACTGGATCGTTCGGAGCCATGCCCACGCCGTGCGGTCCCCGCTCGTAAATGTGGATCTCGGCGGGAACTCCGGCGCGTCGCAGCGCCGCGTAGTAGCTCAAGCTGTTTTCCGCGGGCACTCCGGTGTCGGCGTTGGTGGTAAACAGAAACGTCGGCGGCGTGTTGGCGGTGACGTGCTTTTCCATCGACATCTCTTCGATCAGCTTAGGATCGGGATCCTTGCCGAGCAGCATTTCCTGCGATCCTTTGTGCGTGTACGGCTGACCAAACGCGATCACCGGATAGCAAAGGATCGCGAAGTCCGGCCGGGAATCAGGCGTGTAGTGCGTAGACGCCGTCGCCGCGAGATGTCCGCCCGCGGAAAATCCCATGATGCCAATGCGATTCGGCGCGATTCCATATTTGTCCGCTTGCCTGCGTACCAAACGGATTGCTTGCTGCACGTCTTCCATTTGCGCCGGATGATGAAATGTGGGACCCAGGCGATACTTCAAAACGAACGCCGCTACTCCCAACGTGTTTAGCCATTTCGCCACGTCGCTGCCTTCCTTTTCCATCGAGAGGTGTGCGTAGGCGCCGCCGGGGCAAATGATGATGCCCGTTCCCACGGCGTTGGCCGACGGTAAATACGGCGTGATCGTGGAAGGGTTGGGATCTTTGTCGTCCGGGCGCAACAATTGTGGCGTTTGTGTTACGGCGAGCGTTGCAAACAGGGACGCTGCGGCAATCAGCATTCTCATTTCGCAATGATAAACTGAAACGCACAATGTGCGGAATCTGCGGTGGATGGATGCCCGACGGCGCGCCCGGCTTCGACGAAGCTCAGGCGATTGCCATGCGCGATGCCATGTACCATCGCGGTCCCGACGATGGCGGACATTGGGTTTCCGGCGACGGCCGCACCTTGCTCGGCAGCCGGCGTCTTGCCATCATCGACGTTTCGCCAGCCGGTCACATGCCGATGTGGAACGCCGACCAGTCGGCGGCGATCGTCTTCAACGGAGAGTGCTACAACTACACGGAACTGCGCCGGTCGCTCGAGGCGAAAGGGCATCGTTTCCGTTCGCAGACCGACACCGAGTCGGTGCTCGAAATGTTTTCCGCCGCGCCGCCCGAAGAAATGCTCTCGCAAGTGCGCGGCATGTTCGCGCTGGCGATTTGGGATCGCAAACGCCGCCGCTTGCTTCTGGCGCGCGATCGCTTGGGCATCAAGCCGATCTATTACTCGCGACAGAACGGCGGAATCTTGTTCGCATCCGAAGTGCGATCGCTTTTGGCGAGCGGGCGCGTCTCGCGCCAGTTGAATCCCACGGGAACGCAAGGGTATTTTGCGATGGGATCGGCGCAAACGCCCGAGACTCCGCTGGCGGAAGTCCGCGCGCTGCCACCGGGGCATTATCTGCTGATCGAAGACGGTCGCGAGACGCTGCGTCCTTACTGGACACTGCGTTTTGACGAGGAGGAACAGACCGAAGCCGAGTGGCGTGAGCGTGTTCGCGACGCCTTGCTCGATTCCGTGAAGCGACACTTGGTGGCGGATCGTCCCGTCGGCATTTTCTTGAGCGGGGGCATCGACTCAAGCGCGACCGTGGCGTTAGCGCGGCACGTCGAGCACTCCAAATTGCGCACCTACTCGGTGGTCTTCGGCGAAGCCGCCTACAACGAAGCGTCGTACTCGCGGAGAATCGCGCAACAGTTTGAAACGGATCATCACGAGTACGTGGTGACCGGCGCCGACGCTCTCAGGCAAATCGACCGGATGATCGGGAGCGTCGACTTGCCGAGCGTCGACGGCCTGAACACATATCTGGTGTCGCAAGTTACGCGCGGCGACGGAACGATCGTGGCACTCTCCGGCCTTGGCAGCGACGAAATCTTTTTCGGCTATTCCGGCTTTACCTGGATTCCTCGCATGGCGCGGCTCGCCGCCGCCGGCGGGGCATTGATCCGGTCGGGTGCGCGATTGTCGCGCGATTCCAGCGTGCCGGGATCGCGCGCCGCGCGACTAATGGATCTTTCCGGCGACGCGCCGCTCGCCAGCGCCTACTTCGCCTATCGCGGATTGCTGGATTCGCGTTCGCTGCACGCGATGTTTCGCCCGGAATTTGCGAATGGTCACGGATTCGACGCCACACGTTACCTCGCCGGTTTCGACGGTGGGCCGGGTCCGAACGGCGTTTCTGCTCTCGAACTGCGCGCCTACATGCACAATCAACTGTTGCGCGACAGCGACGTGATGAGCATGGCGCATTCGCTCGAACTGCGTGTTCCGTTCCTCGATCATCCCTTGGTGGAATTGTTGGCGCGCGTTCCGGCGCGCTTGAAACGATCGCCGGCCGCGGAGCCCAAACGCCTTTTGGTCACTTCGCTTCCGGCGCCCTTGCCGCCGGAAATCTGGCAGCGTCCCAAGAAAGGATTCACGCTGCCGTTCGCCGTGTGGCTCAACAAGGAATTGCGTCCGCTGGCGGAAGAAGTGATGATCTCCGGCGATTCGCCGTTGCGCGAATTCTGCCGCATGGAATTGTTGCAGCAAATGTGGGAGGGATTCCTCGCCCAGCGCGTGCACTGGTCGAGGATCTGGTGCGCGGTGGTGTTCGCGCGCTGGTATCGGCAACTCCGCGCTTAGTCTTCAAACTCAGCCAAATAAGCGGCCAGCAACGGCACCATGATTTCGTGGTGTCCTGTAAGCGCGAAACCATGACCGCCGCCCGCCACGGGTCTTTCCACGACGTTGCGCGTCGGCCGGTAATGCTGGATGAAGTCCAAGTTCGCAGTGTCGAATCGGCTCAAAGGATTTCCCAGATTGCGCACCACCGACACCGCTTTCAAGAAAATTTCCGGCAACAGCACGGCGGATCCAACATTTAAGTACACGCCGCCTTCGTCGAGTCCGCGAACCAGGGACGCGAACAGGCGAAAATCGTGATAGCTCGTCGTGCCCAGCGCGGCTGCATCCATGCGCGGATCGTTGTGCGGCGTGTCGGTGCCGAGCGCGACGTGTACGGTTGCCGGGATTTTGCGCGACCATGCCGCTGCCAGCAAACTTTTCTCCGCATTGGTCGCGCCTGCGAGCGATCGCCCAAGAGCCTCACCGAGCCCGATGCCGTTGCGCGCGGCGGCCGTCGCCGCGCCGTGGAATGTCGCGGCTGTTTCGTCGGAAACGCCGAACCGTCCGTCCTTGAGAACGTCGTCCACTTCCTCCGATGTCGCGCCGCTCAGCGCGATCTCAAGATCGTGGATCGCCGCCGCGCCGTTCATGGCCAGCGCCGTCAAAAGCTCTCGATCCATCAAGTCGATCAGCACAGGCGCGAGACCGCACTTCACCACGTGTCCGCCGATTCCCCAAAGGATCGCGCGGCCCGCCACGCGCGCGTGCAAAATGGAGGCTGCCAATTCCCGAAATTGATCCGCGCCCAGCAGATGTGGTAAAGAATCAACGAAGTCGGTCATACTGGAGCCTTGCGGCCGGTAGGCGCGGCCGAAATGCGACAAGTTGACTTTCGCGGGCCGACCCGCGAGGGGAACGGTGCGCAGTTTGGAAAAATCGAGCGGCTTTATTTTGTATTCGCTCATCGCGGTCACAGTGTAGCAGAAGTCTGGAGAGAGCAAGGCGCCTTGACGAAAACATGGACAAAGGGATGAAGGAAGAGCCGCTTGACCGACCGAACGAAGCGGGACCCGACGACGAAGAAGCGCGATTCCGCGCCAAAGTGCGCGACATGGTGCCGCGCTACCTGGCTGACATCCGCAAAGACGTCGCGCAATTCGCCACGCTTCTCGAAGCCGGCGATTTCAACCGCATTCGATCCATCGGTCACGTGCTGAAAGGCACCGGCAGCACCTTCGGATTTCCCGAAATCACGTATTGGGGTGCGGCGATCGAAGAGTCGGCGATGCGCGCCGACGTCGTAAAATTACGCGAACAAACCGAAGCCGTGGCGGCGTTTCTGGCGCGCCAAGCCTAGTGGCGCGTGCACAATTTGAGTCACTGGCAGCCTGCGCACTCCTCGCGCAGTCACGATATGATAGAACCTTACACCGATCATGTATATTCTTGGAATTAACGCCTATCACGGCGACGCCGCCGTTGTTTTGCTCAAGGACGGTCAAATCGCTTTCGCTCTCGAGGAAGAGCGGCTGAACCGCGTCAAACACTCCGCTGGATTTCCGAGCATGGCGCTGCGCGGCGCGCTCGAGTACGCCGGAATCGGGATCGACGCGGTCGATCACATCGCCATCGCGCGTTCTCCGCGCGCGCATCTGCTTGAGAAAATGCAATTCGTGTTGAAGCAGGGCTTGGTGTTTTCTCGACTCACGCAAGAGCGCCTGAAGAACGCCGCGAAAGTTCGCAGCCTGAAAGCTGAAGTGGCCGACGCGCTCGGCGTCGACGAAAAATCCGTGCGCGCTAAGATTCACAACGTGGAGCATCATCAGGCGCACATGGCCAGTTCGTTCCTGGTTTCCGATTTCGAGGACGCCGCGATTCTTTCGGTCGACGGCTTCGGCGATTTCCGCAGCACCATGACCGGGTACGGAAAGGGAACCAACATCAAGGTGCTCGACAGCGTGGGTTTTCCGCATTCGCTCGGGCTGATGTATACGATGGTCGCGCAATATCTCGGATTCCCGCACTACGGCGATGAAGGCAAGGTGATGGGCCTCGCTCCCTATGGCGATCCCAAGGATTATCTCCAACGTATGCGCCAAATCGTGCACTTCAAGAGCGATGGGGCATTCGAACTAAACCTCGACTACTTCTGCCATCACGCCGGCGGCGTCTCGATGGTTTGGGACAAAGGCTATCCGGTGATCGAACGCGTTTTCTCCGACAAAGTGGTGGAGGTGTTCGGTCCCGCGCGGCAGAAGGGCGAAAAACTCGAGCAGAAACACTCCGATCTCGCCGCCGCGCTGCAGATTGTCCTCGAAGAAGGCATTCTCCATGTGCTCGGCCGTTTGTGGGAACGGACCAAGTGTCCTCGATTGACGCTCGCCGGTGGCGTGGGATTCAATTCCGTGGCCAATGGAAAAATTCTCGATCGCACGCCGTTCAAGGACCTCTACGTTCAACCGGCCGCGGGCGACGCCGGCACGGCGCTCGGCGCCGCATTTCACGTGCAGCACGTGGAATTAGGTCAGCCGCGGCAATGCCGTATGCGTACGGCGTACCTCGGACCCGAATACACCGATGAGCAAATGACCTCGACGATGGACCGTCTTGGCGTGAAATACACAAAGCCCAAAGATTTGCTGCAACAAGTCGCGAAGCACTTGGCCGACGGCAAAGTGATCGGTTGGTTCGAAGGGCGCGCCGAGTTTGGTCCGCGTGCGCTCGGCCATCGCAGCATTTTGGCCGATCCGCGCCGCGCCGATATGAAGGACACGTTGAACGCGCGCGTGAAACGCCGCGAGTCATTCCGGCCTTTTGCTCCATCGATCTTGGAGGAGCACGTCGCCGAGTGGTTCGAGAACACGTATCCCTCGCCGTTCATGCTGCTGGTCTACAAATTCAAGGAAGACAAACGCGCGCTCGTCCCTGCGGTCTGCCACGTCGATCAAACCGGGCGTTTGCAAACCGTGTCGCGCGAGATTCAACCGCGCTACTGGGAAATCATCGACGAATTCCGTAAGATCACCGGCGTGCCGATTCTCCTGAACACTTCGTTCAACGAAGACGAGCCGATGGTCTGCTCGCCGGAGGATGCCGTCGAGTGTTTTCAATCGACGCACATGGACGTGTTGGTAATGGGAGATTTTCTGGCGGTCAATCCCTAGTACGATAACTACATGGTTGATATTCACTGTCACGTCCTGCCCGGAATCGATGACGGCTCGCCCGACTTGGAGACGTCGATCGGGATGTGTCAGTCCGCGGTTGCCGATGGTGTGACGCATGTCGTGGGAACGCCGCATTGCGACGACAACTACGAATTCAGTTGGGACGTGAACACGGCCAAGCGCGACGAATTGCAAAAAGCCGTGGGACCCAAGCCGCAACTCCTGCTGGGCTGCGATTTCCACTTGAACGACATCAACCTGGAATTGTTGCAGGTCAACGCCGATCCGTTTTTGATTGCCCAGCAGAATCATTTGCTCGTGGAAAACTCAAACTACAGTCTGCCGCCGGCGATGGAGCAGATGTTTTTCAATCTTCGCTGCCGCGGCATTATTCCCGTGCTGACCCATCCCGAGCGCAATCCTTTGTGGCAGCGCAAGCCGGACTTGCTAAAAAAACTTGCCCAGCAGGACTGCGTGGTGCAGATCACCGCCGGATCGATCACCGGCCGCATGGGCAAAGGTCCACAGAAATACGCCATGGAGTGGTTGAAGCAGGGCATCGTGCACGTCGTGGCATCGGACGCGCACAACACCTCGAGCCGTCCGCTGAAGTTGAAGGAAGCGTTCGACGTCGTCGCGGAAGCAATCGACGCCGATACCGCCGACTTGCTTTTCACGCACAATCCCAAAGCGATCATCGAGGGCGGCGCGACGTTTCAGCCGCGCCCGCCGAAGAAGCGTCTCTGGGGATTCCTCGGCTTCTAAATTCGCCCCAAGAGTTTGGTAAGCTCTAGAGCCATGACCAAACGGCTCGCCTTCGTTCTCCTCGTTTTTTCCGCTGTCCTTTCCGCCGAAACCATCGCCGACAAGACAAAAGGCATGGACAAAGCCGCCGGATACTTCACCTATCACTGGGACGCGAAGGCCGGCAAGATCTGGCTGGAAATCGATCGCTGGGATTCCGAGTTTCTCTACGTCGATTCGATGCCCGCCGGCATGGGATCGAACGACATCGGCCTCGACCGCGGGCAACTCGGCGGCGAGCGCATCGTGAAGTTCACGCGCTCGGGACCGAAAGTTCTGCTCGTACAACCGAACTACATGTTTCGTGCGACGTCGGACAGCGCCGATGAACGCCGCGCGGTCGAGCAATCGTTTTCGCAGTCGGTGATTTGGGGATTCGATGTGGCCGCCGAGGAAGGATCGCGCGTGCTCGTCGATGCCACGGCGTTTTACCTCCGCGACGCGCACGATATTCCGGGTGCGATGCGCCGCGCCGGTCCAGGAGGAGGAACGTTCCGTCTCGATCCGTCACGTAGCGCGTTCTATCTGCCGCGCACCAAGAATTTTCCGAAGAACACTGAAGTGGAGACAACGCTTACGTTCCTGAGCGACGATCCGGGCTTCTGGGTTCGCGGCGTCGCGCCCACGCCGGGCGCGATCACCGTTCGCGAGCATCATTCTTTCTTCGAACTGCCGCCGCCGGGATTTCACATGCGTGAAGAAGACCCGCGCGCCGGATTCTTCGGCATGCGCTACTTGGATTATTCGACGCCGATCGGCGATCCCATCGTGCATCGATTCGCCGCGCGTCACCGGCTGCAGAAGAAAGATCCGAGCGCTGCGATGAGCGATCCCGTGAAGCCGATCGTCTACTATCTCGATCGCGGGACTCCCGAGCCGATCCGCTCGGCGTTACTTGAAGGTGCGCGTTGGTGGAATCAAGCATTCACGGCCGCCGGATATCGCGACGCGTTTCGCGTGGAGATGCTGCCCGAGGACGCCGACCCGATGGACGCGCGTTACAACATCATCCAATGGGTGCATCGTGCGACCCGCGGATGGTCGTACGGCGCGAGCGTCAGCGATCCGCGCACCGGCGAGATCATCAAGGGCCATGTGACGCTTGGATCGTTGCGCGTCCGCCAGGATTATTTGATCGCCGAAGGATTGGTGGCGGACTACGCCGACGGCAAGCCGGTGAATCCCGCGATGTTGCAAATGTCGCTGGCGCGATTGCGCCAACTGGCCGCGCACGAAGTCGGGCACACGCTCGGGCTTCAGCACAATTACATCGCCAGCACTGAAGGCCGCGCTTCAGTGATGGATTATCCGCCGCCGACCGTGAAACTCTTGCCGTCGGGCGAAATTGATTTGAGCGACGCCTACGCCGTTGGCATCGGCGAGTGGGACAAAGTTTCCATCACTTGGGGATATTCCGATTTTCCAGCCGGAACAAATGAGCGAAAGCAACTCGACGACATTCTGGACAAGGCCCGCGGCCGCGGCCTGATTTTTCTCACCGATCAGGACGCGCGACCGCCGGGCAGCGCGCATCCATCGACGCATTTGTGGGACAGCGGAACGAATGCCGTGGACGAACTGAATCGCTTGCTGAAAGTTCGCGCCGCGGCGCTGGCGCGCTTCGGCGAGCGCAACATTCGTGAGCACGAACCGCTCGCGACGCTCGAAGAAGTGCTCGTGCCGGTTTATCTTTATCATCGCTATCAAACCGAAGCCGTGTCGAAAGTGCTAGGCGGCCAGGATTATCGCTACGCGCTGAAGGGCGACGGCCAAGTTCCCGCGGCGATTGTCGCGCCGGCCGAACAGCGGCGCGCGCTTGACGCGCTTTTATTGACGATCAAACCGGAAACGCTGCGCCTGCCTGAAAGCATCATCAAGCTGATTCCGCCGCATCCGTCGGGATACGAACGCACGCGCGAAGATTTTCGTTTGCACACCGGAATGACATTCGACGCGCTCGGCGCGGCGGAAACGGCGGCGCACCAGACCATCGGACTAATGCTCAATCCCGAACGCGCCGCGCGACTGGTGGAGTTTCATGCGCGCGACGCGAAGAATCCCGGGCTCGAGGAAGTGCTGAACCGCTTGCTGGCCGCGACGTGGGAAGCTCCGCGCGCTGCAGCGGCACTTGACGCCGCGATTCAGGACACAGTGAAGGACGTCGCGCTCTATCACTTGATGATGCTGGCGGCGAACGATCAAGCTTCCAGCGGCGCGCGAGCCGGCGCGTGGTCGGGGCTCGAAAAACTAAAAGCGTCGCTCGGGAAGCAACGCGCCGCACGACCGTTTGACGGCCAAGTAATTGAAGCACTCGCGCGCATCAAGCGCTTCCAGGACGATCCACGTCCGGCGAATCTGCCGAAACCACTTGAGCCGCCAGATGGAATGCCGATCGGCAGCGATGACTGCGCATGGATTCCATAAGTTTTCGTATGCCTTAATCGCGCCTATAAGGACAATTGATTGGACGCCGACAGATGCAAGCGATACGCTTGATAGGTGGTTGAAAAAAAGCTTCGACACTATCTATTCGCCAGCGATTTCGATCAGACGCTGAGTTTTCACGATTCCGGCCGCGTCCTGAGCGAATTGCTCGGCACGTCCGGATTCGAGGAGAAAATCGCCGGACTGTCCCGCATCCACTTCGTTCAACAGGGCGGGGAACTGGCATATCTACTGTTACATGATCCCGAATATCGACGCGTGCGCCGCGAGCATCTGATCGAAGCGGGGAAGCGGATTCGCCTGAAGCACAACATCGCGACGCTCGAGCCGCTGCTGAATTCCGTCGACGGTTATCGTTTCTCGCTTTACGTGATTTCCGCCGCGCCCGAAGAAGTGATCCAGTCGGCTCTCGAGGGAATTGTCCCGGCCGATCACATTTACGGCACCCGATTTCACTACGACGATTCGGGAGAAATCCAGTCGATCGTGCGCGTGCCCGCCGGTTACGGAAAAGTCGCGGTGCTCGAGGAGATTCGCGAGCAATTGGAGGTCAGCCCGGATCGCGTGATCTACGTCGGTGACGGCAGTTCCGACGTGCACGTGATGCTGCACGTGAATCATCGCGAGGGATTGACGATCGCCGTGTCCGAAAACAAATACATCACGCCCATCGCGCGGCGCACAGTGTTGAGCGAAGACGCGCTGAGCGTTGTGGTGCCGGTGTTGGAAGAAGTCGCCGGTTGGGAATCGCCGCGGATTCGCAGCTTCTTTGACGCGCATGGATTCGTGGTGCGCGAGTGGGACAAAGTTCAAACCGATTCGCTGACCATCTCCGCGGCGGGCTAACTGCGCGAAATCGGGCAGGCCGGTTCGAAAGCGGACACTCGAAACGCTCGTTTGCCCCTCCCGAGCACTGCCCTGCAATAGTTTCCGTTTGGTTCGACGCCTGCGTGTCACTCTGCGGGAGGACTCCGTCTATGTGGCAGGATTTCCGCTATGCCTGGCGTCGGCTGCGCAACAGTCCGGGATTCACCGTGGCCGTCGTTTTGTCGCTGACCTTGGGAATCGGCGCGAATACCGCGATCTTTTCGGTGATCAACGCGGTGTTGTTGCGCACTCTGCCGGTGGCGAAACCGGCCGAGCTCTCCCTGGTGCAAATCGATTCAAAACTGGCCGTCTCGCAGCGCTTTTCTTATCCCGCGTTCCAGCTTTTGCGTAACGCGCTGCCTGCGCCCTCCACGATAGCCGCTTCCACCAAGATCCAACGCGCGTATGCAACTCTGGAGACGGGCCGCGAAACAGAAATGCTTTGGGACCAACTTGTCTCCGGCGAGTTCTTTTCGGTGATCGCGCTATCTCCGTCGCTCGGCCGCCTGCTCGGCCCCGAGGACAACGTTACGCCCGGCGCACATCCCGTGGCCGTGCTCAGCGAAGGATTCTGGCGGCGGCGCTTCGGCGGCGCTCGCGATGTGTTGGGCCGCGACATTGTCCTCAACGGCACGCATTTCACGATCGTTGGCGTCGGTCCTGCGGGATTCACCGGAACACAGCTTGAGTTCCCAGCGGACGTGTGGATTCCGGTCATGATGCAGTCCGACGTTCGCTACATGCAGAATTACAGCTCCAGCAACGCGCAGGATTCCAAGCCCTGGGCGACGCAGCAGGGGATTCGTTGGCTCGACTTGACCGTTCGCAACGAAAACGGTGCGGCGGCGGAGGCCGCGATGCAATTGGCGTTTCACCGGCAGGTGGAAGAGTTGGCTCAAACCATCGGCAACGCCGAGCGGCGCAAGCTGGTGCTGGAACAGAAACTCGCGTTCCAGCCTTTTAGCCGCGGATTCTCATCGTTGCGTCAGAAATTCGAATCGCCGTTGTACGCGCTGATGGTCATGGTGGGTCTGGTGCTGCTGATCGCCTGCGCCAACACCGCGAACCTGTTGTTGGCGCGAGCTTCCGCTCGTCAGCGCGAGATTGCGGTGCGACTTTCGATGGGCGCGACGCGTTCGAGACTCGTCCGCCAACTGCTCACCGAAAGCTTGCTCATCGTCGCGATGGCTGCGGGGCTCGGCATACTGACGGCGTGGTGGGCCGGCGATCTTCTGGTTCGCGCGACGCTCGACCTCGCCGCGCAAGGCATCACCGCCGCACCGTTCTCCGTGGCGCCGGACGGCCGAGTGCTCGCGTTTACCGTGCTGCTCTCCGCTTTCACGGCGCTGCTGTTCGGCTTGGCGCCGGCACTCAGAGCCACGAGCGTAGATCTAAACAGTTCGCTGAAGCAATCCGGCCGCGGCGTCTATAGCGGATCGCGATTCAGCGTCGCGAAACTGCTGGTGGCCGCGCAAGTGGCGTTGTCGCTGCTGTTGGCAGTGGGCGCGGGACTCTTCGTGCGCAGCTTGCAAAACTTGATGAACCTGGACACCGGTTTTCAGCGCGAGCATTTGCTGGAAGCGAGAATCGATCCGCAAACCGCGGGAGTGCCGTCGTCGCAGTGGCTGGCGCTGCAGCGCGGAGTCGTCGAGCGTCTCGAGGCAACGCCCGGCGTGCGCACGGCGTCGGTGGCAATGTGTGGACTCGCCGTGGGTTGCAGTTCGTACTCCGACGGCATCGCGGTGGAAGGGTATCAAAGCCGGCCCGACGAGCAAATGTTGATCGAAATCAACGTTGTCGGCCCCAACTATTTGCAAACCGTCGGAATGCAACTCGTCGCTGGGCGCGATTTAGATGCCCGCGACACCGAAACTTCACCGCGCGTGGCCGTCGTGAACGAAGCGATGGTGCGGCGATATTTCTCCGGCCGAAACGCCATCGGTTTGCGCTTCGGCAACAAGCAGCCCGACACGCAGATCGTGGGAATCGTGCGCGACGCCCGAGTCAATCGCGTTCAGGAAGCCGCCGAGCCAATGGTGTGGCTGGCGTTGCGCCAAGCGAGTGTCGGCACTCCCGCGGCGAGCATCGAGATACGGGCCGCGGGCGATCCGGCGGCGTTGGCGGACCTGGTGCGCCGCGCGATCCACGACGTGAATCCGGAAGTTCCCGTTGTGCGCGTCCGGGCCATGACGGAGCAAATCGAATCCGGCGTCGTGCAAGAGCGGCTGGTGGCGCGACTGGCCTCCGTGTTCGGCGTGCTGGCCCTGGCGCTGGCGTGTTTCGGACTCTACGGCGTGATGTCGTACGCCGTTTCGCGCCGCACGCCGGAACTGGGCATTCGCATGGCGCTGGGCGCCACGCCCGGGCGCGTCCTGGTTGCCGTGTTTCGCGAGTCGCTGGGACTGGTCGCGCTTGGTTTGGGCGTGGGACTGCCGTTGGCGCTGGTGGCGGCGCGTTCCATATCGTCGATGCTGTTCAACGTAAATGCGCGCGATCCCCTAACGTTGCTTCTAGCAACGTCGGCGCTGGTGGCGGCTGCGGCCCTCGCCGGGTATGTGCCCGCGCGGCGAGCCTCGCGCGTCGATCCCTTGGTGGCGTTGCGTTACGAATAGATTGTTAGCCGGCCACGCGAGTGCCCGAGTGCAGGGCCGCGATGCCGAAAGTGAATCGCCGGTAACGGACGTCGCTGAATCCGGCGGCGCGCATGTCTTCGGCCAGTTCGTCCGCTTCTGGAAATCGCTCCACGGTTTTCGCGAAATACCCGTACGCCATCGCATCTCCGGAGATCAGAGCTCCGATGCGTGGCAACACTTCCGATAAATAAAATCGGTACGCGGGCCCGAGAATTCCCGTGACGTGCGACGCTTCGAGAATTCCCAGGCGGCCGCCCGGGCGCAAGAGGCGCAGCATTTCACGCAAACCGCCCGGGTAGTCGGCGAGATTGCGATATCCAAATGCAATCGTCACCAAATCGAAGCTCGCGTCGGCGAAAGGGAGTTGCAACGCGTCGGCTTCCACGAAACCGGACTTGCGTTTCAGTTTTTCCTGCGCCAGCACGAGCATGGGATGGCAGAAATCCGCGCCGATTACTTCGAGCGGTCCCGATTCTTCGAGCGTCAGCGTCAAGTCGCCGGTACCGCAGCACAGATCGAGCGCGCGCGCGCCGGGACGCGACAGAATATCGCGAAACTCGCGAGCGACGGCGTGACGCCACAAGCGGTCGATGTTCATCGAGAGAAGATGATTCAGGAAATCGTAGCGCGGAGCGACCCGGCCGAACATCTCTCGCACGCGTGCGGCCGATTGATACGTTCCTGTGACGTGTCCGCTCATGAGAGCAGGCCGGCAATGGCGCGCGTGGCTTGGTGGAGAGTGATGTCGGGGACGATTTTCACCGCGCCGATTTTGGTGGGCAGCACGAAGTGCACAACTCCCTGGCGCGTCTTCTTGTCGGCTTGCAGGCGCGACGCCAGATCCTGCGGCTGAATTTCGACGATCGGCGGCACGGGACCGTAGCGCAAGATCAGCGCGTGGATCCGCGCGGCGGCACTTCCATGCAACGTGCCGCGCGCTTCCGCAATGTTGGTGGCCGCGCGCATTCCCCACGCCACCGCCTCGCCGTGCAGGAAATAGCGATACGAAGTTTCCGCCTCCAGCGCGTGACCAATCGTATGGCCGAAGTTCAGAATGCGCCGCAAGCCGTTTTCCTTTTCGTCGGCTGAAACCACGCGAGCCTTCAGGGCCAGGCAATCGTGGATCACACGCGTGAGCGCCGGCAGTTTACCATCGAGCACGTCGCCGGCTTTCTTTTCGAGAAAATTGAAGAGCGGTTGGTCGCCGATCACGCCGCACTTGATCGCTTCAAACAATCCCGCGCGCAGTTCGCGCTCGGGAAGTGTGCTCAAGACGCTCGGGTCCACCAGCACCATCTTAGGATGATGAAAACTCCCGACGAGATTCTTCCCGGCGCGCAGATTCACTCCGGTTTTCCCACCGACCGAGCTGTCGACTTGTGCGAGAAGCGTCGTGGGGATGTGCACATAATCGACGCCGCGCAGATAAATCGCGGCGACAAATCCCGCAATGTCGCCGATCACGCCGCCGCCGAGACTGACGATCAACGCTCCCCGATCAGCCCGCGCTCGCACGAGTTCCTCGGCGATGGTCTCCACAGTGGAAAGTGTCTTGTTCTGCTCGCCGTCAGGAACGCGAATCACGGTCGCCTGTGCGCCCAATCCTTTTTCGAGTGTCGCGCCCCAGTGATGCCAAACGACATCGTTGGTGACCACGCACACCCGGCTGGCGCCAAGCTTCTTGAGCGTTTTTCCGGCGCGCGACAACAAGCCGGGTTCCAGGATCACCGGATAACTACCGCCGGGTACGCGCACGCGAATCATGTGGGTTATTTTCTCGCAGCAATCGCGTCGATCGACGCGAGCACGACCACGCCGATTTGCTGCAGGCTGGCGGCGCTCAACTTGTCCATGGTGTCTTTTTCGTTATGCCAAAACGTGTCGCCGGACGTGAAATCGATCAAGTCGACACACGGCACGCCGGCGGCAAGGTAGGGGAGATGATCGTCCTCGATGTCGGTGGTTTGATCGTTGAACACCGCGGCCATACCGACGCTGGCGGCGCTCTGGCGCACCAAATCGTTTAGCCAGCTCGTGGAGTACGTGTCGCGCAGCATGCTCAAGTTCCTGTTGCCGATCATATCGATGTTGATCAGCGCGCGAACTTTCTTGATCTCGCCGGATTTTTGCAATTTCGCGACTAGATGTTTCGCGCCCCACGTCGAATCCGCCGCCGTCCAAGGACCTTCCTGTGCTTCCTCGCCGTCGTGGAAGACAATCCACACGCTCACGTCTTTCCGCGGCGCGGCGGCCAGCACGTGGGCCAGTTCGAGCAGCGCGCCCATCGACGATCCGCCGTCGTTGGCACCGACAAACTTGATGTCCTTGAAGCGTTTCGTATCGTAATGTCCCGCGACGATCACCACGCGATCCACCGCCGACGCGTTCGACGCGGGAATTTTCACGATGTAGTTGTACATCTTGATTGGTCCAATGGGCGTGGACGCGGTGAACTGGTCGACTTCCGGCTTCAGCTTCCAGGATTCGAGTTTCGTCTCGATGAATTTGCGCGTTTGATCGAGCGCCGGACTTCCGGACGGCCGCGGACCGAAGTCGACGGCGGTCTTTGTATACGCCAGGGCGTCGCGGCCGGAAAATGTGGGCGCGGTTTGCGCGGCTGCCAGCGACGCTGCGAATACTACGATCGCCAGCGCCCTCATGCGCGCGCCGCTTTCTTTTTCTCTCGATTCATGACCACGAGCTTCGAGAAAAGCACGCCGAGGAGATACAGCGCCACCATCGGAAGGCCCATCATCATCATGTTGGGAATGTCGGTAGTGGGCGTGAGCACGGCGGCTAAAATCGTGATCACCAGAATCGCGTAGCGAAAATTGTCGAGCAGGAACTTCGGCGTCACGATGTGCAGTGCCGTCAGGACCATAATCAGCACAGGTATTTCGAACACAATGCCCAGGCCGAGGATCAACATCGTGAAAAGGTTCAGGTACTCCTCGGCGACGATCAGCGGTTGGAATTGCGCATCGCCCAGACCGAGCAGGAATTTCAGCGCGAAAGGAATCGCAAAGAAGTAGGCGAATGCCACGCCGCACAAGAAGAGTCCTGTGCAGACAACCACAAAGGGGATCGCGTACCGCTTTTCTTTCTTGTAGAGACCCGGAGAAATAAATCCCCAAACTTGCCACATCACATAGGGCAGCACCAGGATCAGCCCGCACACCAGGCCGATTTGCAGATAGATGTCGAAGCCATCGGTGGGGTGCGTGAAGAACAGCTTGGGATCTTGGTGATTTGCGATCAGCGCTTTGTACACCGGCGCCGCTAGAAAGAGGAAGATCTTCTTGGCAAACGAAAAGCACGCGAAGAAACCGACGGCGATGGCGATCAAGCAGCGAATGATGCGCTGGCGCAACTCGACCAGGTGGTCGAGGAACGACATCTTGACCATCTCTTCGTCGTCACCGCCACCGCCTTCATCGTCGCCGCCACCGCCGAATCCCGGCGGACGATTGTTGCCCCCGCCACCGCCGGATACTTCCACTGACGTGGGTGTCAGGACGGGCGTCGGAGCCGGCGTTTCCGGCGTGGCACTTTCCGGCGTATCGGGCGTTACGGTGGATTGTGATTCGTGATTTTCCGATTCGACGTTGGCAGACTCGTCCGACGACCGGGGAACAGACCCAGCAGGGGCGGAGTACGAAGGTCCGTTCGAATCGCTCATTTGGCTTTACGGAAGGTACTGCTGTTCGTGGGATTCGCTGTGCACTTCCGGGTGCGAGTCGTAAGGCAGCTCCGAGCTATGTTCGCCTTCATGCAAAGCAGCGGTTTCCACGGGCGTTGTCACAGCGTCCTTCACGGTCTCGCGCATTTTGGCTTCTTGTTCGATGTTCTGCATCTCGCGCTCCAGGGATCCACGCAACTCCGCGGAGGCGCGCCGGAATTCCGCTAATCCTTTGCCGATGGCGCGGCCCAATCCCGGGAGTTTTTCGGGTCCCAAGACCACGAGAGCCACCACGAAGATTACAATCATCTCCTGTGGTCCGATGTTGAACATGCGGTAAGCATAGCACACACGAATTCACAAGTTCCACTGGGCTTTCCACTTCAACAGGCCATTGCGCAGGTGCTATACTTCTCAGTAGGGACACGTAATCCTCGTTATGGATACGTGAAGGAGAACGTGCAATGCGCAAATTCCGTTCGCTGTTGGCCGCGTTGGTGGTCATCGCTGGCTGCGCGTTTCTTGGAGGGTTCTACGGGGCCGGCGCACAGGGCCGCGGCGCCGCTGCCGTCATCACCGGCGAAACCGAACTCACCGAAAGCAATCAGGTGTTCACGCGCGTCTACAGCGCCGTGGAAGAGAACTACGCCGATCCGGTCAGCGCCGACAAGGCCATCTATCAAGGCGCGATCCCCGGCATGTTGCGCACGCTCGATCCCCACTCCAGCTTTTTCGATCCCCGCAGTTACTCGGTGAATCGCGAAGAACAGCGCGGACGCTACTACGGCGTCGGCATGACGGTGCAGGCGCGCGAAGGCAAGACCGTCGTGATCGAGCCGTTCCTGGGATCGCCGGCCTACAAAGCGGGCATTCGTCCCGGCGACATCGTGTCCGCCGTCGATGCAAAATCGACGGACGGCTTGACCACCACCGATGTGGCGGACATGCTCAAGGGACAAAAGGGCACGCAAGTCAAAATCACGCTGATCCGCGAGGGCAGCGAGAGGCCGCTGGAAATCACGGTGACGCGCGACGAGATCAGGCGCTACTCGGTGGAGCAGGCGTTTGAAGTGGCGCCGCGCATCGCGTACATCAAGATCGCGGGATTTAGCAACGAGAACACCTACGACGAGATGGCGGAAGATCTGAAGAAGTTGAACGCGCCCACGTTGAAGGGCATGATCCTGGACCTGCGCGAGAATCCCGGCGGCTTGCTGAACGAAGGCATCGCCGTGGCCAGCATGTTCCTGCACAAAGGACAGCTCGTGGTGAGCCATCGCGGACGCAATTCTCCGTCGAAGCCGTATTACGCAGGCAACGAGAACAAAGGCTTCGATTTTCCGCTGGTCGTGATGATGAATCGCAACAGCGCCAGCGCTTCTGAAATCGTCGCCGGCGCGATTCAGGATCACGATCGCGGGTTGGTCGTGGGCGAACAGAGCTTCGGCAAGGGTTTGGTGCAGACGGTTTATCCGCTGAGCGAAAACGCGGGTCTCGCGTTGACCACGGCGAAGTACTACACGCCCAGCGGCCGCCTGATTCAGCGCGACTACACCGGCCTTTCGCTGTTCGACTATTACTACTCGAATCGGGATCAGGCTCGAGCCAACACGTCGCATGAGGGTCAGGAAGTGAAGACCACCGACAGTGGGCGGTTGGTTTACGGTGGCGGCGGAATCACGCCCGACGTGAAACTCGATCCGATCAAGTTGAATCGCTTCCAGTCGATCTTGGCGTACAAGGACGCATTCTTCAATTTCGGCAAATACTACTTGGGAATCCACAACAGCGTGTCGCGCGACTTCAAGTTGGACGACGCCGCGCTGAACGATTTCCGGGAGTATCTGAAGAAAGACAAAATCCCGTTCACCGAAGACGATCTCAAGGAGAATCACGATTACTTGGCGCTCGGGATTCGCGCCAACTTGATCAGCGCGATCTACGGGCGCGGCGAGGGCGATCGCATCTACATCAACAACGATCCCTGGGTGAAGAGCGCGATCGATGCGATCCCGCAGGCGGATGAGTTGGCCAAGAAAGTCCGCCGGATTTCGGCGCAACTCCATCCTCCGACCGACTAAGCGCACGCGGCAGAAATAAAAAGGCCCGGGAGCAATCGCTTGCTTCCGGGCCTTTTGATCTCTTGGTGGACGGCGCGGGGATCGAACCCGCGGCCTCGGCGTTGCGAACGCCGCGCTCTCCCAGCTGAGCTAGCCGCCCAACTTGTTCAGTATAACATAGCGAATTAGCTGAGCAGCAGCTTGCCGATGGTGGAGAGCTGCATGTTCGTAGTTCCCTCGTAGATGCGCCCGATTTTGGAATCGCGCCACAGTTTTTCCACCGGATAGTCTTTGGTGAAGCCCACGCCGCCGAAAATTTCAATCGCCATCGACGACACCTTTTCGGCGATCTGCGAGACGAAATACTTGGTCATGGCGGCTTCCTTTAAGAACGGCATGCCCGCGTCTTTCAAGCGTGCGGCATTGTAGGTGAGCAGTCGCGCCGCTTCCACGTCGGTGGCCATGCGCGCCAAATCAAACTGCACCGCTTGAAATTCCGCGATCGGCTTGCCGAATTGCTTGCGTTCCTTCGCGTACGCCAGCGCATAGTCGAGCGCCGCGCGCGCCAGTCCCGACATTTGCGCGCCGATTCCGATGCGTCCCTCGTTGAGTGTTTCGATGGCGATTTTGTACCCCTTGTCGACTTCGCCCATCACGTTTTCGCGCGGCACATGGCAATCCTCGAAGAGCAGCTCGCACGTCGACGACGCGCGAATGCCGAGCTTGTCTTCCTTCTTGCCGACGCGGAATCCCGGCGCGCCTTTCTCGACGACGAACGCGGTGATGCCCTTGTATCCCACCGACGGATTGGCGTTCGCAAAAACGATGAACAGCCCCGCTTCGTTGCCGTTGGTGATCCAAAGTTTTTGTCCGTTCAGGACGAAGCCATCGCTTGTTTCAGTCGCCCGGCAGGCCATCGCGAAGGCGTCCGATCCAGACCCGGCTTCGGAGAGCGCGAAAGCGCCGAGCGTGTCCTTAACCAGGCGCGGAAAGTAGCGGCGCTTGAGGTCTTCGCTCGCCCAACGCATGAAGATGTTGCTGACCAGCGTGTTCTGCACGTCCACGATCACGCCCGCCGACGCGTCGGCGTAGGAGATTTCTTCGATCGCCAGAATGCTTTGGAAAAACGATCCGCCCGCGCCGCCGTATTCTTCAGGAATCTCGATGCCCATCAGTCCCAGGTCGAAAAACTCGCGCAACAGAGCCGAGTCGAAGTGCGCTTCCTCATCCATCTTGCGCGCTAGAGGCTGAACTTTTTCGCGCGCGAAGTCGCGAACGCTGCGCCGAAACATTTCTTCTTCTTCGGTGAGAACGGTGAGAGGAGCGGGACGATCCTGCTGTAAGAGTGCAGTACTTGTTTCCGGCATTTTCCAATTCTAACGCGGATCGGCGATGCGGTTGTCAGAACCATTCGTGGTAGCGAATGGGGTACCCATCTGCTGCCGCAGACGGTTCTGACAGAATCGTCGCTTGCGTTACAATCACCAAAGGACCGCATCTGGACACCGCCATCATCCTTCGTCTTTTGCTGGCCGTTGCGCTGATAGCCGCCAACGCCTTTTGCGTTGTGGCGGAGTTCGCCTTGGTGCGGGTGCGTCCCACGCGATTGCGCGAACTTGCCGCGGGCGGCGAAGCGGCGGCCGCCGTGGCGCTGCGCCTCGTCGGTCGCATGGACGCATTGCTCTCGACCGTGCAGTTAGGCGTTACGATGTCAAGCTTGGGTCTTGGCTGGGCGGGAGAGGAGACGGTCGCCACAATTCTTCAACCGCTGCTCGGTGGACTCGCCGGGCGATTGATCGCGCTCAGCTTCGCGTTTCTTCTCATCAGCGGAATGCACATTGTCTTCGGCGAACTCGTCCCGAAGCGCTTGGCGCTGGCGCGCGCCGACCGCCTAGCGTTGCTCGTCGCGCGGCCCATGGATTTGCTGGTCGTCGCGACTTGGCCGGTGATGCGCTTCGTGAACGAGGCGGCGCGCCGCGTCGCGCGCGTCTTCGGTGCGTCGGATCAGAAGACCGCCGGCCAGCATTCCGTGCATTCACCCGAGGAATTGAAGATGCTGATCGCCGCCGGACGCGAAGTAGGATTGCTACCCGCCGCGCAAGAAGCGATCATCCAACGATTGTTCGATCTCGACGAGGTGCTGGTGCGCGAGGTGATGGTGCCGCGCCAGGAAATGGTGAGCATTCCGGTGACCGCAACGCTCGACGAGATTGTCCGCAAAGTGCAAGCAACGAATTTGTCGCGGTTGCCGGTCTACGAGGACACGCGGGAGAAAATCGTCGGCATTCTTTTTACGAAGGAATTGTTCCGCGCGTGGGCCGCGCAGTTTCGCTCGGGCGGCGAACTGCGGCCGGTGGATTTTCGATTGCGTCAATGGATTCATCCGCCGTTGATCGTGCCCGACACGAAACCGCTCGACCGTTTGTTCGCGCAATTTCGCCAGGAACGCCGGCAAATCGCCTTGGTGGTCGACGAATTCGGACGTATCGCCGGTCTCGTGACGATGGAGGACATTCTCGAAGCCGTCGTCGGCGAGTTGGAGGACGAACTGGATAGCGAAGAGCGTCCGCGCATCTCGCCGGCGGACGCGCCCGTGGAGCTTGACGGCGCGACGTCGTTGCTCGATCTCGAAAACATTTACGACGTCACGCTTCCGCGCGAGCATGGTTTCGAAACGCTCGGCGGATTCGTCTTGTGGCAGTTGGGAATCGTACCGAAGGGCGGGGAAACGTTCGATTTTGGCGGCTGGCGATTCACCGTGCTGGCGATGGACCGCCGTCGCGTGGCGGAAGTGCGCGTGGAAAAAGCGGAGTCCCAGGCGGCATCGTCTCCAGTTTAGGCGGGTGGAGAGTGGGCTATAATCGCACTAGGAGATATTGCATGTCCACGGCATACAGCGAAGTGCTTGCCAGAATCCCGGCGCTGACCGACGCGGAACGCGAACAACTTCGCGAGTTCTTGGCGGCGCGGTCGGGGGACGCGACGCCGCGACGCCATAGCATCATGGATCTCGAAGGACTCGGCAAGGAAGTCTGGGAGGGGATGGACGCCCAGGTCTATGTGAAGCGGGAGCGCGATTCTTGGGATGGCTAGATCGATTCCGCGGTAAGACTGTGGCGCTCGACACCGCGCCCCTCATCTATTTCATTGAAAAGCATCCGGTGTTTGGCCCGCGCGTTCGACCGGTGTTCGCGGCGCTGGCAAGTGGCGAGATTTCTGCCGTTACGTCCACCGTAACCTGATGGAAGTGCTGGTCCAGCCGATCCGACAATCGAAAACCGAATTGGTCCAGCAGTACCGAGAGATTCTCTCATCTGGTCCTGGTCTGCGGATTGTCTCCGTGACGGCGGCTGTTGCTGAGGAAGCGGCAAGCTTGCGCGCAACTTACGGTTTGCGGACGCCCGACGCTATCCAAGTCGCAACCGCCGTTCATTTCGGCGCGGTCGCCTTCGTCACCAACGACCTTACCTTTTCGAGGCTGCGCTTGCCCGGATTGGAAATCATTGTGCTCGATCACCTCGAACCGGAGTAACTCAGGCGCCGAAGAAATCCTTCACCTTGTCGAAGACTCCCTTGGGTGACGGTTGATTGTCGGCTGGCGTGATCGCGGCCAGTTCGTTCAGAATGCGCCGCTGCTCCTTGGTGAGTCGCGTGGGCACCTGCAATTTGACTGTAACGTACAGATCGCCGCGCCCGTGACCATTCACTACGGGGATACCCTTGCCGCGCAACCGAAACACGGTGTCGGGCTGCGTGCCTTCGGGAATGTGGAGTTTCTCCTGACCTTCGAGCGTCGGCACGAGCACGTCGTCGCCGAGCGCCGCTTGCCACACGGTGACAGGAATCACGCAGGCGATGTGCTGTTCGTGGCGTTCGAATACGGGATGTTCGCGCACGCGCAGCACCACGTACAAATCGCCAGAGGGACCGCCGCGATGTCCCGCTTCGCCTTCGCCTTCGAAACGCAAGCGCGTGCCGTTATCGACACCCGCGGGGATCGCGACCTCCAAAGTTTTTTCGCGCTTCACGCGGCCCTCACCGCGGCACTTCTGGCAATACGCGGCGATCGTGCGTCCCGCGCCGCGGCACTCGCCGCACGTTCGCGTGACGCTGAAGAAGCCTTGCTGATAACGCACTTGGCCGGTTCCTCGGCAAGTCCGGCACGTTTCCGGCTGCGTTCCTTTGCGCGCACCAGTGCCGTCGCACTCCGAGCAGGTTTCGGGACGCGGCACTTTGATGCGCGTCTTCATCCCGAAGGCCGCTTCTTCGAAGGAGATTTCGAGATCGTAGCGCAGATCCGATCCGCGATTGTTGCGCCGGCCCTGCCGTTGGCCGAACAAATCGCCGAGTCCGAACATTTCGCCAAAATCGCCGAAGAGATCGCCGAGATCCTGGAAATTTCCGTCGAACTGCTGGCCCGCGAGTCCGGCATGGCCGAAGCGATCGTATTGGGCGCGCTTCTGCTGATCGCTCAACACGCTGTACGCTTCCGCCGCTTCCTTGAAGTGCTCGGCGGCTTCGTGATTGTCCGGATTGCGATCGGGATGATACTGCATCGCCTTTTTGCGATAGGCGCTCTTGATCTCCTGTTCGGAGGCTTCCCGAGTCACTTCCAGGACTTCGTAATAGTCGCGCTTGCTCACTTCTTCTCCGTTCCCTCGCGAGAAGCCACGCGAACCATGGCCGGCCGCATCAAGCGGTCTTGGAACAAATAACCTTGCTGGAAGACGCCGATTACCGTGTGATCCTCATGTTCCGTTGTCGGAACCATCTCGACGGCGTGATGCAATTGCGGATCAAACGGTTTGCCCATGGCATCGACGCGCTTCATGCCCATTTTTTCAAGAATCTCGCGCATTTGCTTTTCGACCAGCTCGACACCTTTGCGCATTTCCGCGCCGTTGGAGTTCACCGGCGCTTTCAGCGCGGCTTCCAGGCCGTCGAGCACCGGCAGCATCGCGGCGACTACGTCCATCGTCGCGGTTACGCGAAACTCGGCGCGTTCGCGCTCGGTGCGCTTGCGGAAATTCTCGAACTCTGCTTGGCGGCGCAAGAGACTCTCGCGGTGTTCGGCGATTTCTTTTCCCATGCGCGCGCACTCCGCGTTGACGGCCGCGAACGCGGCGTCCTGCGCGGCGCCGGAATCGCCGGCGGGCGTCGGGTCGGGCGCGCCGCCGGAGGAGTTAGGCGAAGGATTCTCCTGCGGGTCTTTGTCAGGTTTCTGCGGAAACATACTCATCATTTTGGCGATCAGTGGAGAAGAGCCCGAGCGGGATCCTCATATAATCTTAGCATGGCGCGCGCACTGCGAGAAGCTCACATGTATCCCGCTTTGAAACGTCACTTCGAGCGCCAGGGATATCGCGTGTACGCGGAACTTCCCGCGCCGCACGGGGGATACATGGATCTGGTGGCGGTGAAGAACGGCGCGGCAACATCTCACAGCGCCGCGCGCACGGTCGCGGTGGAAATGAAGCTGCGATTCTCGCGGCTCGCGCTTACCCAAGCTGTGCGGAATCGCGCGTTCGTGTGGCAATCGGTGATCGCCGTGAAAGAGCCATTCGCCTTGGATCGCCGCTTGCGAACGTTGATGGTGCGGCGGCGCGTGGGATTGGTCGCCGTGGGCGAAGGCGGCGTGCGATCAGTGATCGCGGCGAAGGAAGAAGCGCCAGCCTATTCTGTGAAGGAAGTTTTCGGGCGTCATCTGGAAGGCCGCATGGCGGCGTTGTACGCGGGAGCACTCGGCGGCGTGCCGACGGCCGAACGGGTGAGCGCATTTCGCGAATTTGCATTGCGTGTACGCTCGGCGATTCTGGCGCGCGGCGGCACGGCGCCCACTGAGCAAATCCTTGAGGACACGCTCGGCTGGAATTATTTTCGCGCGCGGCGCGCGGGATTGCTGTTCGTGCTCGGCCGGCAATTCCGTCAAGTCGCAGAGGATTTGTGGGCTACGGCCGATCGCGCGCGGCCGGCGATCCATGTGGTGCGAAGCGAAAGCGTGGTGAAGGCGCGAGATTCGCTGCACGTCGTTCTCGATGAGTCGACGGAGTTGGCGGCGCACCCTGGTGACATTGTGTGGTTCGTCGATCGCGGCGCGATCCGCGCGCGCGCGTTGCTGAAGTTTGCGTCGCGATATCCGGTGAAGCAGACACCGCAGCGCGATTTCCGGGCGGGCCCGGCGATATTTTTCCCTTGGCGGCTGACGGGCGCGCCACCGCGCGAAGTCATTGTGATCGGACTAACGGCGTATCGTGAACTGCGCCGGCCGCGCCCCCTCGACAGCGCCGCCCAATCACCTTGGAGCACTCTTAGAATTCGGCGGACCTGAGAGTTTCAGTCTGGAACCCGAGTTGCAAGGATTTCACTTGGGATTCCTCTTATGGTCCTAACCGATCGCTCCATCGCCAACCCGGCGCAGCCGGTAAACAGAATTGTCTTTACCGGCGACCACCTGCGCTTGGAAGGCGGCGGTCGCACTTCGGCGACACTCGAAACGCGCTGGCTTGCGAATCTGTTGGAATATCAGATTTCGCTAACTTGCCCCGACGCAGGAAGCCCGCCACCAATCGAAGTGCAGATTTGGGATGATCCCGATCCGTCGCATTTCTCCGGGGACAAGTTCTACGCCCTGAACGGCATGACGCCGTGTCTGGGCGATTGGGCACGACTGGTCGACGCCACCGAAATCACCGATGCTGCCGCCGAGTATCTGCGGCAAGCGCTTGAAGGCAGCGTTGTCATCGGCCACAACTTCACGAACTGGCAATTGCGTTTTCTCAACGCCGCAGGGATTCCGTACCTCGACTTCCTGCTGCATCCCGCGCGCTTCATGGACGACATTTTCTTCGCCGTTCGTACGAACGTGCCCGCGATGCACAACGTCCTGCGCACGTACGCGTGCCCAGAGGAAATGATCCGTTTGCAGGCCGCGATTCATCGCGCCAGCTTGTTGCGCGGCGCGCCGCGCGACATTCCGGAAAACTCAGGATTGTTCGCGGCGCAGCAAGGTGTGGATAAGTCGCTGGTGGAGGGCGGCCGCTTCCAGGAGATCGAGGACTATCGCGAGGGAATCGCCGCTTTCGTCGAGCGCCATCCTTACATATATGTGAAGCCGCATCCTTACGCGCGGTTGACCGCGCCGGTGATCGCATTCTTGCGCGCACTGGCGGGCGACTCCGATCGCGTTCGCGTGGTTCACGACAATATCTACTCGCTGGTCGTCGAGAAAAATATCAGCGAAGTATGCGGCATCAGCTCCTGCGCGATCTACGAAGCGGAGTATTTCGGCAAAAACGTCACCTATCTCTCGCCGGCCCGGCCAATGCTCTATGGTTCGAGCGACGAGCCGACTGATGCGTTCAAGTGCGACCCGTTCAAGTACGTTGCGATTTACGATGCGTTTTTCAATCCCACGTTTTGGGCGAAACTGCTGGCGCCGGTGATGAACGTACGCGCGTGTCCGGATTTGCAACTAGCGCCAAAGACGAATCGACTGCGTAATAACCTCCATGTCTATTGGGGATACAGCTATCTCGATTGGGAAGTCCCGCTGCGATCGATTGGCATTCATCCGCCTCCGCCGGCCACCGCAACGCCCGCACGCGAAAGCCATCAACAGGGCTTGCGTCTTTATCTGCAAGGATCATTTAATGACGCCGTCGAGTGCTTTGCCGCCGCCGTTGTCGAGGAGCCGACAGCCGAGCGATGGAACGATTGGGGCGTCGCGCAACTGGCGCGCGGACGAAAGCGAGAGGCCGCCGACGGATTTCGTATCGCGCTGGCGCTTGATCCCGGCGATCAAATGGCACGCGAGAATCTCGAGGCAATGAGCCGCGACAGTAATGGAGCGGCGGAACTTCAGCTATGCGGACCTTCTGAATGAAGACGCGAGACGCCTAGCGCTGCGTGTTTCGTGCCGGACCTCACGCCAAGGCTGAGGCCGCGTCGCTTCATAACTGTTGCGGTTTATGGTGCGCTCGAGGCGCGTAACAGTTGATCGGCGGCATCGTCGATGGACGCGGCATCGTGGCCGATCCAGATTTTCTGGCAACCGAGGCGCGTGGCGGCGGCCATGTCGCTCAGGGAATCGCCGATCACGACGGAATCGAGGAAATCGATCTCCGGCCAATCGCGGCGCGCCTGATGAAACAGGCCGGTTTCCGGTTTGCGGCAGCAGCAAATGCCCTTGTCGTGGGGACAGGCATAAACGCCATCCACGTCGGCGTCAAGATCTTTCAATTCGCGACGCATCTTGGCATGGATCGCGGACAGATCGTCGGCGGACATGCGGCCCAGCGCTACTCCGCGCTGATTGGTGACCACGATCAATCGCCAGCCGTGTTCTTTGAGTTTGCGGATGCCGTCGGCGGCGCCGGGAAGCAACTGGAACTCAGGGGGGCGCGTGATGTAGCTGCCTTCGGGAGCTTTCCGATTAATCACGCCGTCGCGATCGAGGAAAGCCGTTGGCATGGATCACGCCTTAGGAAAGAGTTCCTTCTCGACAATTTCGCAGAGAATGTGGCCGACCAGAGTATGACCTTCTTGGATGCGCGGCGTCTCCCGCGACGGCACCGCGATCAAGAACTCGGCCGTGCCGGCCATGCGGCCGGGATTTTCTCCGGTCATGCCGACCGTGATCATGCCCTTCGAGCGTGCAGCCTTCAGTGCCGCGACCACGTTGGCGGAGTTTCCACTCGTCGAAATGCCCACCGCGACGTCGCCCGATGCGCCGTGCGCTTCGATTTGCCGCGAGAATGTTTGATCGTATCCGTAGTCGTTGCCGATCGCGGTGACGCACGACGTGTTCACGCACAGCGCCAGGGCCGGCAGCGCGGGACGATCGTAGTAATACTTGCCAACAAGTTCCGCGGCTAGGTGTTGGGCGTCGGCGGCGGATCCGCCGTTGCCGAAAAACACGATCTTGTGTCCGGCGCGTAGTGCTTTCACCATCGCGCCGGCCGCTCGGTCGATGACACTGGCGTGACGGATAAGCGCAAGCTTGACGCGTGCGCTCTCACGGATTCTTTTTCGGATTCCAGAGGCGTGTTTAGACCGCAATGGGCAGCACCCCGCTTTCGGAAACTCGCGCCAGGTTACATCCTTGGCCTTCTCCGTTCACTCGCCACGTTTCGAGACCCTTTTGGGTGAACGCAAACGGCGTTGGCACGGCGCCCAGTCGAGCGAGCGCGCGCGACACGCGGCGTTTCGTCTCGAAGGGGCAGTAGAAAATCATGTAGCCGCCGCCGCCCGCGCCCATCACCTTGCCGCCCAAGGCGCCATGGCGCCGGGCTTCAGCGTAAAAGCTCTCGATAGCCGGCGTCGAGATTTTCGGCGACATGTTTTTCTTGGCGTTCCACGCGACATCGAGCAGTTCGCCGAATTCGTTGAAGCGGTGGCGGAGCAGGGAATCCTTCATGATCACGGCCAGCTCTTTCTGCTTGCGCAGAGCCTCGACCGTTTCCTTCTGACTGCGTTCGAAGCGCTCGGTTTGATCCTGAATGATGCCCGCCGACTGCCGCGTGGCTCCGATGTAGCACAGCAGCAAGTTGTGCTCGAGTTCGTTGATCGAATGCCGCGGAATGCGCAGCGGGTTGACGATCACGCGATCGCTCGAGAACTCGATGAAGTTGAATCCGCCGAATGCCGTCGCATATTGATCCTGCAACCCGCCTTTGATCCCCAGTTCCACGCGCTCGATCAGGTACGCGGCGTGCGCGACGTCGTAATCGGTGAGCGGGAGCGCTTGGCGATCTTTTAGAAGACCCACTAAAGTCACCATCATCGAAGAAGACGATCCGAGGCCCGAGCCGGGAGGCGCATCGCTCTCGAGATAGAGGGAAAAACCGGATTGCGCAGCGCCTTCACGGCCAAATTGCCGAATGGCGGCTTTGGCCAGATCCATCTTGCCGTCGTAGTGCAGATTGTCGTGATCGAACTCCAGCAGCATTTCGAAATCTGCGGAATCGATTTGAATGCGCGAATCGTTGCGCGGCCGAAGCGTGCCGTAGGTGTGCATGTTGATCGTGGCGCTGAGCACGCATCCGCCTTCTTGTTGCGGAAACGGCGGGACATCGGTGCCGCCGCCCGCAAAACTCACACGCAGCGGCGCTTTAGCGCGTATTAACATGCAGCCTCCCATCTCCTTCCATGCCGGGAGATAAGCACCCGGCGAGCCATTCCGGATGGTTAGCGAGTCTTAAGTAATCGTCGGGGATTCCAATATCGATGAAGAAGCCCGGGAACGCACGGGCGTAAAGGTCATCGAGCGACGGGAAGACGTCCCGTTCAATCGAGCTCAGGCCAGCGGGCATCCCTTCGAGCACTTCCCGATTGATGACGTAAATTCCGCCGTTAATCGTTGCTGGGCCGGACTGTCCCTTTTCCGCGAATCGCTTGACGCGGCGGTCGGGTGCCGTCTCGACACCTCCGTAGCGCGCGGCGTCCGGAACTTGCGCCAATGCCATGGTCGCACGTGCGCGCTTTTCGCGATGGAATCGCACCAGCGACGCAAGATCGGCTTCCAGGATCGAGTCGCCATTCGTAACTAAGTACTCTCGGGCCGCTACGGCGCTGGCGGCAAGTTTCAAAGCACCGCCCGTACCCAATGGCTGCGGCTCGCGCGAATAGCGGATCGATACGCTCCAGCGGCGGCCGTCCTCAAAATGTTTTTCGAGCGCCTGAGCGCGATATCCCGTGCAAAAGACGATGTCGCGGAATCCTTGGGCGCGAAGCTGCAGCACTAAGTACTCAAGGAACGGGCGCCCGTTGATTTCGACCATCGGTTTGGGGCGATCGCCCGCGATCGACGCGAGCCGCGTACCGAAACCGCCTGCGAGAATTAGACACGGAGTGTCCATCATTTAGCCAATCGGCACGTTTAGGGCCATCTTTAACGCGTTCCAAACCGGGAGATGGCATGACGCGTGCTAACTGAGCAGGTGTCGAGAAGTGAGACGGTAGGCCTTTATTAGAACGGCCTCATGAGGAGAATGAAATGAGGGAATGCAGTAAATCGATTGTGCGGCGCTTGCTGAGCGCCAATTATGCCACGCGATATTTCCGTGGATCGGGGATCGACATTGGTGGCGCGCCCGACCCGCTGGCGCTCTACCGCTCGCTGTTTCCGCTGGTAGCGAACATCAAGACGTGGGACATGGCTGACGGCGACGCGCAGTTTATGGCCGGCGTAGCGGATGAAACCTACGATTTCGTACACTCGAGCCATTGCCTCGAGCACCTCAACGATGCGCGCGAAGGACTGAAGAACTGGTTCCGCATTCTGCGTCCCGGCGGCTATCTCACCATCACGTTTCCCGACGAAGATCTCTACGAGCAGGGCACGTTTCCCTCGACCTTCAATAAGACCCACAAGTGGACCTTCACGATCTTCAAGCCCGCGTCGTGGAGCGCGAACTCGCTGAACGTCGTCGACCTTGCTTCTTCGCTCGGTCCCGCCGCGCATGTCATCAAGATCGAGCAAATCGACGTGGCGTATCGCTACGACTTGCCGCGTTTCGACCAAACGCTGACGCCGGTGTCGGAATCGTGCATCGAGTTGGTGCTGCGCAAGCGCTATCCCACGGAAGTCGATTCGCGCGGACGTTTCCCGCAGCGCATCCAACCGGAGAGTGACATTCGCATTCACTTGAACCAATACCTGGACGATCAACGCCTGCTGCGCGAAAGCAACGCTACGCGGCCGCCATTCCAAAACTCTCGCGAGATTGGCCAGTGAGAATGCGCGACAATGCGGGCATCGTCTATCGCGCGCCGATCTACGGCGGCAGCGGGTACGCCGACGAATGCCTGGGCGTGTTGCTGGGCCTGCACGAAGCGGGATTGCCGGTGCAGACGCTGCCGCTCGGCGATCAGGAGGACAGCCGCAAACTGCTGCCCGCGGAATCGCGCGCGGTGCTCGATCGTATGAAGAACAATCGCGTCGATTTGTCGCGGAGCATCTTTTGCCAGGCGGGAACCGCCGACTGTTTCGACATTCAGATGCGCGGCCGCCTGCAAATCGGCCGCACGATGTTTGAAACGGATCGCTTGCCGGCCGGTTGGATCGACTACCTGCGTCCCATGGACGAAGTGTGGATTGCCTCGCGTTTCCTCGTGGACGTTTTTACGCGCGCCGGCGTACCGGAAAAGAAATTGCGCATCGTTTCGCGCGGCGTCGACACGAATGCTTATCGTCCCGGCACCGAGCCGATGAAAATCCCCGGCGCGCGCAGCTTCAACTTTCTTTCCGTCTTCGATTGGCACTACCGCAAGGGTCCCGACGTTTTGCTGCGCGCGTATTTGAGCGAGTTCAAGGCCGATGAAGACGTCGCTCTCATCCTGAAGGTCTATCAAATCAACAATTCAACGTCGGACGTGGAAGCCGAAATCGCCGATTTCATCGAGCGCGAGATGGGCCTGACGCTCGAAGACACGCCGCCGATTATTTTAATCAACGGATTCCTGCCGAACTCCGACATGCCGAGCTTGTACGCCGCGTCGAACGCGTTTGTGCTGCCGACGCGCGGTGAAGGCTGGGGACAGCCGTTCATGGAAGCGCTGGCGTGCGAGTGTGCTGTGATCGCCACGCGGTGGAGCGGTCAAGTGGATTTCCTCGACGACGAGAACAGCTACCTGATCGATATCGACGGCTTGGCTGTCGCGCCGCCCGACATCGATACGGAAATTGTCGCCGGTCATCGCTGGGCCGCGCCGAGCGTCGATCACTTGCGTGAACTGATGCGCCACGTTTTTCGCAACCCGCAAGAGGCGCACGCTCGCGCGCGCCGCGGCCGCGAACAGATGGTCGATTACTGGAGTTGGCCGGTGTGTGGCCGCCGCTGGGCCCGAGAATTTCAACGGCTGCTGGGGTAACAGAAGAGATAATCTCATGTCACTTTCGACCATCGCTCCTCGATCCCGCCGCGTTGTGACTTCGTATGCGCGCTCGCCGCGCATTGTCACGATCGACGCGCCGGAGTTTCATCGCCGGCGCCCGGCCGACGATGCGGACGCCGCGATTCTTCTTTTTCCGGGAGAGCGGATCGTTCAAGGATCACAGGCGATCTTGCGTCATCGCTTGCGGACGCCTGGATGCCAGTTGCAGATTCCCGTGCACTATCCAGCGTTGCCAGAGTTAGGGCTCGATCTCATCGGGCTTGAGCCGCGCGCCTACGGTCAACCGCCGCATCGTGCGGAAATCGCAACGGGCATTCGCATCGCTGCCGCATCGGAGCAAGCGCGGGCGATCGCATCGGCGCTGCGCGACAACACCGCGCCGTGGGCCGGCTTGTCGGTGGCGCTGGCGGAATCGCTGGTGGACCTTCCGTCGGCCACCGATCGTTTGCGCCGCTTGTGGCGCTGCGAGACAACGCCCGCGCCGCTGCGCTCACTGATCCTACGCAATTTGGTTGTGCTGCTGATCAAGCAGGGAAGCGCCGACAAGGCACGCGAGTTACTTGATCTCGGAATGAAGGCGTATCCCGAGTACGCCGAGTTGCGCTTCATTTCAGCGGTCGAATGGCTGCGGAATCGGAAGTACACCGCGGCGTTGAACGACGCGAAACGCGCCACTGCGATGGCCCCCAGTGCGTTGTGGATCGGCAGCGGCGGAGAGTCGACGTATCGCGCTGCGTGGATCATGGGCGTGTGCTCGGCCGTCGCTGGACGCCAGGAAATGGCGCTGAATTATTTCCTCGGCGGAGTTTGCGCGCGACCGGCCTTCGCGCCGGCGGTCGATGCGCTGCTCGATCTGCGGATACCGTCGCGAACAGTCGATCGGTTGTCGCTTGAATTGCGTGGCTTGGTCCGCCGCGAGCCGCAATATCTTCGCATGGTCGCCGAGTATTTGCTCTTGCATCGGTGCTTCGATGCGGTCCGTGCCATGATCGAGACGAATCCCATGCCTGCGGCGATGCGTGATGCGCTCGCCGCGCGCGTGGCAAGTGCGGAAGCGCCGTTTGTTGCCGGCGGTGCCGAGCAAGGGGATGGCGTGGTGATTCAAGCGCCGTTCTTCCAGCAATCGAGTCTCGGCGGCATCGCCAAGGCCCTGGCGCGCGGGCTTTCCGATGTAGAGCTGTGCCTGGAACCTCATGGATTCGCGACCGAAGCGGTGCGCGAAATTCCCGGCGGAGAATCGATCGCCCAGGCCATGCTGCGCCATCCCTCGAAACTCGGTCTGACGATTCGCATGTGTTGGCCTCCGGATTTCTCGCGTCCTTCTTGCGGCAAGCTCTGCGTGATTTTCCCGTGGGAGTTTCGAGGAGTTCCGCGCCATTGGATTCGCCAGATGCGCGAGAACGTCGACGAAGTGTGGACACCATCGCGCTGGATCGCCGGCGAGTTGGAGCGCGCCGGCCTGGAACGATCCAGAGTCCGCGTGATTCCCAACGGTATTGACCCGCAAGTTTTCACGCCGCAAGGTCCCGCGATCCAGAACGACGAGGCACGTGGTTGTGTTTTTCTCTTCGTCGGCGGCGCGATTCCGCGCAAGGGTTTCGATCTGCTGCTGAACGCCTACGAAGAAGCGTTTACCTCGCGCGACGATGTGACGTTATGGATCAAGGAGTGTGGTTCAGCGAGTTTCTACGCGCACAACTCGCTTCTCGGGTTGACGCGGCGTTTTGCGCCGGGATCGCGGCTGCCTCATTTGATGCTCAACACCGAGCCCGTCGATGCGCCGACGCTCGCGGCGCTTTATCGCCGCGCCGATTGTTTGGTGCATCCGTATCGCGGCGAAGGTTTTGGCATGCCGCTCGCGGAAGCAATGGCTTGCGGAACGCCGGTCATCACCACGGCCGAAGGTCCTGCGCCGGAATTCTGCTGCGAAGAAACCGGATGGCTGATTCCCGCCGTGCCGGCTGCGGTTCCGGACGATCCGCCGCCTGTCGGCGAGTTGAGCGAGCCGCTCACGTGGTTCGAACCGCGCTTCGACGAGCTCGTTCGTGCCATGCGCGCCATCTACGAAAATCGCCAAGAAGCGCAACGACGCGGCGCCGAAGCCGCGCGACGGATCCATCACACCCATGCGTGGCCGCGAATCATGGAGCGATACGCACACGCCGTGCAAGAATTGACGGCCGCGCCGGTGACAGTATGACGCTCGCGCTCTCCATGATTGTTCGCAACGGCGGCGCGCAACTCAATGCGTGCTTGGCGAGCGCGCGGCCTTTTGTCGATGAGATCGTGGTCGCCGACACCGGATCGACGGACGACAGCATCACGGTCGCGCGTGAATTCGGCGCGCACGTGATCGAAATCCCCTGGGAAGACGATTTCGCGAAGGCCCGCAACCTTGCGCTCGCGCCAGTGACGGCGAATTGGGTGCTTTCCCTCGATGCCGACGAGCGTCTCGACCCCGAAGAAGCCCAACGCTTGCGGGAACTGATGGCCGGAAAGGCCGCCGCGTATCAAGTGATTATCCGCAACTACGTGCGCAGCTTGAACGAGCGTCTCTGGGACCAGGCGGCGCAAGCGAATCCCGGAACCTTCGAGGAGTCGCGCGAATATCCCGCCTACCTGGAACACAAAAACGTGCGACTCTTCCGCCGCGATCCGCGGATTCACTTCGTCCATCGCGTTCACGAAAGCGTCGGACCGCAGGTGCAGGCGCACGGCCTGATGCTCGGCGAGGCCGGCTTTCTCATTCATCACTTCGGACTTGCGGTGCAAGGCGACGAGCGCACGCGCAAGAACGAACTGTACCGGCGCATGGGAGAAGCGAAAGTCCGCGAGAATCCGCGCGACGCGCAGGCGCATTTTGAGCTCGGCCTCGAATTGTTCGAGCATTTCGGAGCGGCGCCAGATTTATTGAGAGAAGCGCTCCAGCATTTCACAGTCGCCGCCAAGCTCAATCCCAAACTTTCAGTCGCGTGGCTCTTTCAAGGACTGGCGTGTTTGAAGCTCGGCCACGATCGCCGCGCCGTCGACTGCTTGCATCGTGCGAAGCGCGCCATGCGCGACACGGCGATCATCGCGGAATCCGAAGGCGACGCGCAATTCAACCTCGGCGATCTCGCGGCCGCGGAGCAGGCGTATCGCCGCGCGTTGAAACTGTCGCCGGAATCGCCGACCGTCGAGAGCAAGCTCGGCCTCGCCTGCGTGCGCGCAGGGCGCGGCGACGCGGGAATCGCGCATCTGGTGCAGGCGTTGCAGCGCCAGCCCGAATGCGGCCACTTGTACGATCGTTTGGTCGCGGCGACCGTGAGTTTAAATCGCTTGGACGATGCGGCCGCCGCTGCCGAGTGCAAGATTCGCAATACTGCGCCCGATGCCGACGCCTATCTTCGCGCGGCCGTGTTGCGCCATCGCTCGGGCGGCGGCGCGCGCGCGGTGGAGTTGCTTCACGCCGGCATCACGCGATTTCCCGAGGCTCCAAAATTGCGCCAATGCCTTACCGAGTTGTCTCGCTAAGCGACAGTCCTACAAGCACGCCTCTCTCCACAGTTTCCTCCTCGCTAAAGCCTTTCCGTTTCTTCCCGATCTAGTCTGTGTAACAAGAAAACAAACCGCGCAAACGGGTAATAAAGCCTCTCGTGAGGCAAAAGCCTGAACGCGAATCACCCGACGCGGAAAAACAAGGAGCAACGTATATGGCTTTGAGTGTTCTCAATAACGTTTCCGCGCTTTCGGCCGAGCACCAACTCTCCGCGACGCAGAACAATCTTTCCAATGTCTTGAATCAATTGTCTTCGGGCAACCGCATCAACAGCGGCGCCGACGATGCAGCCGGCTTGTCCATTGCAAATGGCTTGCAGGCGAACGTCATCGCGCTGAACCAGTCGGTGCAGAATGCCAACGGCGGCGTGGGTCAGTTGCAGGTCGCCGACGGCGCCCTCAGCCAGGTCACCACGCTGTTGAACCGCGCTGTCACGCTGGCCACTGAAGCCGCCAACGGCACGGTGACCTCGGCGCAACAGACCTCGATCGACACCGAGTTCAGCTCGATCAAGAACGAAATCTCGCGCATCGGCACCGACACGACCTACAACGGTTCGTCGGTCTTCACCGGCAGCGCCACGTCGATCTTCCTGAGCGACGCCAAGAGCCAGAGCACCATCGCGGTGACCATCGGCACGCTGTCGGCGACCACCTTGTCGCTGAACGGCAACAGCATGACCAGTGCGTCGAATGCAGCCACGGCTCTGACGGCGATCAACACCGCCATCGGCACTGTCGCGTCCACGCGCGGCACGCTCGGCGCTACGATCAACCGCCTGAACTCCGCGGTCAACGTCATGAACACGCAGGTGACCAACCTGACTTCGGCGGAGGACGGCATCCAGGGCGCGAACATCGCGCAGGACGTGGCCGATATGTCGAAGTATCAAATCCTGAATCAAACGGGTATGTCTGCCTTGGCGCAAGCCAACCAGACGCAGCAATCCATCCTCACCCTGCTCCACTAAAGCAGGTCGATGGATCTCTCGGCGCGGCCCGGAACTTCGGGGGGAGCTACCCGGGCCGCCGCTGAGTAAGATGGAGGACAGGCTTCCTCGCCTGTCGCCTTTCGGAGTGATTGTCTGAGTGAGTTTTAACGTTTTTTTCCCGCACAAAATCCACTGCCTCACACTAAAGCATGTAACACGATGGGCCGATAGATCTCTTGAGGGCGAAGTACACGCAAGTTGCTTCAAGCCCCCGATGCACAGTGAAGTGCCTCGACCCCCAAATAGGAGATCTGTTTTATGTCCTTGAGTGTACTTAACAACGTTTCAGCTTTAACGGCTGAGAATCAGCTCAACATTACGCAGGGAAGTCTGTCGAAGACTTTGCAGCAGTTGTCTTCGGGTCAGCGAATCAACAGCGGTGCGGACGATGCCGCCGGCCTGGCGATCGCCAATGGACTTCAAGCCAACACCACGGCCCTGAATCAGTCCGTGCAGAACGCCAACGACGGCGTGGGCGAATTGCAAGTCGCCGACGGCGCGCTAAGCCAAGTGACCACGCTGCTGAATCGCGCCGTGACCTTGGCTACCGAAGCCGCTAACGGCACCGTGACCTCCTCGCAACAAGCGTCGATCGACACGGAATTCCAATCGATCAAGAACGAAATCTCGCGCATCGGCACCGACACGACCTACAACGGTTCGTCGGTCTTCACCGGCGGCGCCACGTCGATCTTCTTGAGCGACGCCAATACGCAAAGCACGATCGCGACGACGGTCGGCACGCTGTCGGCCACCACGCTGTCGCTGAACGGCAACAGCATGACGAGCACGGCGAACGCGGCCACGGCGCTGACGGCGATCAACAACGCCATCAGTACGGTCGCCTCCACGCGCGGCAACCTCGGTGCGACGATCAACCGCTTGAACTCCGCGGTGAACGTCATGCAGACGCAGGTGCAGAACCTGACTTCGGCCGAAAACGGCATCATGGGCGCCAACATCGCCGAGGATGTTGCCAACATGGCGAAGTATCAGATCCTGAACCAGACGGGCATGTCGGCGCTGGCGCAAGCCAACCAGACGCAGCAGCAAATCCTGCAACTGTTCCACTAAACAGGACGGTAGTAGGTAACTTCGAGTTGGGGGAAAGAACCGAGGCCGGTTGAGCGCCACCAAGCTCGCCGCCTCGGTTCAGGCTTTCGCCTTTCCCGCCGATGAAATAAGAAAGACCACGCATGTCAACTTCTTCCTCGACGTCGATTCTTAGTGTCGGCACCAACAGTCAAGGGTTACCGACGCTCGGCAACACCGTCTCGGGCGGAATTGACGTCAACTCGGCGGTGAACACGGCGCTGGCGGCGGCGGAAATCCCAATGCAGTTGCTGCAGCAGCAGCAGAGCAAGCTGCAGTCGCAGGACAGTTCGCTCAGTCAAGTTTCAACCGATCTTTCCTCGTTGCTGACGAGCGTACAAGCTCTCGGCGACCCCTGGGGAGCGCTGAATTCGATGACCACCACCAGTTCCGACACCTCGGTGGTCACGGCCAGCGCGGCTGCCGGATCGCAAGCCGGCAATCACACCGTGGTGGTCGGTAATTTGGCCACGAAATCGTCCTACTATTCAAGCGAACTCGCCAGCGGCTCCACGACCTTTACGGCCGGCACGATCACGCTCAAGGTCGGATCGGGATCGGCGGTGACAATTCCCGCCAGCGGCACGGCCAACACGTTGACCAGCCTTGCGCAGGACATCAATAACGCGAATGCCGGTATCACCGCGACGGTTGTCACCGATGCCGGTGGCTCTCGCCTGGCGATGGTCGCCAATTCCAGCGGCGCGGCCAGCGACATTTCGGTGACGGGCAACACCACGGGTCTGACGATGACAAAAGCCGTTGCGGGCGTCGACGCTTCGTTGACCGTCGACGGCGTTCCGGTGGACAGCGCGTCGAATACGGTCACTACAATTCCCGGAATCACGCTGAATCTGCAAAGCGCCGCGCCGAGCGAAACGATCAGCGTCGGTGTTTCCGCCGATACTTCGGCGGCATCGAGCGCCGTGCAAGGGTTTGTCTCGGCGTACAACACGGTCATCAACGAAATCAACGCGCAGGCCGCCACAAGTTCGAGCGGCGCGTCGTCGTCGGCGGTCTTGGCCGGCGATTCCACGATTCGCGACATTCAGCAGCGCATCCTCACCGACGTCACGACGTCCCTGACCGGCAACGGCGGCATCAATAATCTCGAGACGCTGGGCGTGCAGATGAACAACGACGGCACGTTGACGGTCAACACGGCCACACTGAACAACGCGCTGAACACGAACTTCTCCGCGGTGCAGAATTTCTTCCAGAATGCCTCGGGCTTGGCGCCGACGTTCTCCAGCGACCTGTACAACCTGACAGATCCGACGCAAGGTGAAGTCGCCTTGGTGGTCAAAGGCAACAACGCCACGATTTCGGCGCTGCAAAACTCGATCAACGACGATCAGGTAAACCTTACGAGTCAACAGTCGATGTTAGAGAGCGAGTACAACGCGATCAACACGACGCTCGAGGAATTGCCGACGTTGCAAGCGCAGACCTCGGCGCAGTTGCAGAATATTTAGCGGAGAGCGCCCGCAAGAGTCCGATCGGAGCGATCCAAAAAATGACGAATCCCGCTCTCGTATACCGCCAGCAAGCTGTTCGCACGGCGAGCGCTTTGGGTTTGGTGGTCCTACTTTACGATTCGCTGCTGTTGTCGCTGAATCGCGCGATTCGCGCCTTCGACGCCGGCCAAATCGAATTGCGCGTCACCGAGTTAAATAGCGCGTTGCAAGTGCTGGACACGCTTCAGCGCACGCTCGATTTCGAAAAAGGCGGCGATGTTGCCGCCACCTTGGATCGCCTGTACGAGGCATGCCGAGGGGCGATTCTGGGCGCGAATATCAGTCAGAAGAAAGATGCCATCGTGAAGATTGCCGGGCAACTGCAAGGCGTCCGCGACGCATGGCGTGAGGCGGACCTGAAGTCGAGTCTCGAACAAGGTCAGTTGGCGGGAGCCGGAACTTGGAACGCCTAATGTCACCGCTGGAAGGCGCCATCGCAAGCGCCAATCGGAAAATCGCAGCTTTCTTGGAAGCGGAGTGCCCCACGCTGCCGCCGGTTCGCGACGGATTGGCCGGCGTAGCGCCGTTTTTGCCGTGCACGGATCCTACTGACCAGGAACGGGCGGCGTTGCAGGAATATCGCCAGAATCTTCAGGCGCTGCAAGCGGGAATCGAGCGTCTCGGCGATCGATTGCTCGAACGGCGCGCCGCCGTTGCCGGAAAGCTTCGCCGCGTGAAAGTCGCGCGGACGTATCAGCAGTTCGCAGGCTTGTAGCGGCCCGCTACCCGTCTGCTGTCGCAAACGGTTCCAAAAACGCAATCCGGCATATGATCGTTGCCGGAGGTTCCGCGTTTGGTCGAACCAATTTCCCATTTTTTCCACTCGCATCGCCTGCGCCTGCAATTCTGGGATTGGGGCAGTGAAGGGAAGCCGGCGCTGCTACTGGTGCATGGCGCGCTCGATCACGCCCGCAACTGGGATTGGGTGGCGCGCGATCTTTCCCGCGACTATCACGTGTACGCGCTCGACTTGCGTGGTCACGGCAACAGTGCGTGGGCGCCTGGCGCCACGTACACCGTTGTCGAGCACGTCCTCGACCTCTCGGCGCTCGCCGACATCATCCAAACGTTCCCGATTTACATCATTGGCCATTCGCTCGGTGGCGTGATTTCGCTGTTGTACTCGGGCGTCTATCCCGATCGCGTGAAAAAAGTCGTGGCCATCGAGGGTTTGGGATTGCCTCACGGTCATCGCGTGCACCGGCCGCTGACCGAAAAACTCCGCCGATGGATCGAGGAAATTCGGAACAGCGAACAGCGCGAGCCGAAGGCGTATCCGAATTTGCAAGCGGCGGTGAATCGCATGAAGGAAGCGAATCCGCACTTGAGCGACGAGCAAGCGCGTCATCTCACGCTACACGGCACGAACTGGAACGCTGACGGCTCGCTGATTTGGAAATTTGATAACTACGCGCGTCTTTTTCCGCCGTACGGGCACTCGCTCACGGATATGGCCGAGATTCACTCGCATATTACGTGTCCCGCGCTGCTGTTTTGGGGTACGGAAAGTTTTGCGGGCGATCCAACGAAGGACGGGCGCGCGTCAGGAATCCGGAACAAGCGCTTTGTAAGAGTAGAAAAAGCGGGCCACTGGCTGCATCACGACCAGTTGGAGCTTTTCCTGCGAGAGACGCGCGCGTTTTTCTCGGAAGGCGACTAGTTTTGGAGTGCGGCGACTTGTCGCCGCTTTGGTAGCCCGCGGCTTGACGCCGCGCTTCACGCAGTTACGAACGGGCGCGCGAGTCAAGCCTCGCGCGTCGAAAGCGGCGACAAGTCGCCGCACTCCAAATTAGCGCGCGATTGATTTCACCTGGAAAAACTCTTCTAGTCCCCACGCACCGAGTTCGCGGCCGACACCCGATTGCTTGTATCCGCCGAACGGCGCCAGCGGATTGAAGCGTCCGCCGTTGATGTCCACTTGACCTGTACGAATGCGTCGGGCCACACGCAACGCGCGAGCGGGATCTCCCGACCAAACGCCGCCCGCGAGTCCATAGATGGAGTCGTTGGCGATGCGCACGGCGTCGTCCTCGGTGTCGTACGGCAGGATCGAAAGTACCGGGCCGAAAATCTCTTCCTGTGCGATGGTCATGTCGGATTGCACGCCGGAAAAGAGCGTCGGCTCGACGAAGAATCCTTTTCCAAAAGCCGCGGGACGCCTGCCGCCCGCGATCAGCTTCGCGCCTTCTTGTTTTCCCTTGGCGATGTAGCCTTCCACGCGTTGGCGCTGTGTGCCGCTGATCAAGGGGCCGAGTTTCGTGGCCGGGTCGAGCGGATCGCCCATCGTGAGTTGCGACAAAGTTTGCGCGGCGAGCTTTTCCGCTTCTTCCAGGCGATTACGCGGGACCACCATGCGCGTCCATGCCGAACAAGTCTGTCCGGAGTTGAGCATGGCGTTTTTCGCGCCGGCGGGAACGGCTTTTTCAAACGGCGCGTCGTCGAGGATCACGAATGCCGATTTGCCGCCCAGTTCCAGTGTGACTTTTTTGATTGTCTCGGCCGCGAGCGCCGACACGCGCTTGCCCGCGCGAACCGATCCCGTGAAACTCACCATGTCGACGCCCGGATGTCCGGCGATCGCCTCGCCCACAGTCGGCCCCGTCCCGCTCACGATGTTTACTACGCCCGCGGGCAATCCAATTGCGATACATGCTTCGGCCAAGATAAAAGCGTTGAGCGGCGCGATCTCCGACGGCTTGAGAACAACCGTGCATCCGGCGGCCAGCGCCGGCGCGACCTTGTTCATGATCTGATGAAGCGGATAATTCCACGGCGTGATCGCGCCGATCACGCCGAACGGCTCGCGCACCACGAGGGAATTGCCGACTTCTTGCTCCGTGACGAACGTGGCGATCATTTGCGCGTAATTGTTCGTCGTCATCACCGGCAATCCCGCTTGGATCATGCCGGAAATCGAAATTGGCGTGCCGACTTCCCGGCTGATGGTTCGCGCGATAGCCTCGCCGCGTTCCTTCAACGCGCCCGCTAGCTTCGTGAGCCACGCGGCGCGTTCTTCCTTCGTGGTTTCGCCCCAAGGTCCTGTGAATGCACGCCGGGCCGCCGCTACGGCTTGGTCGACATCGGCCGCCGTGCCTTCGGGAACGCTGCCGATTGTCTCTTCGGTGGAAGCGGATTGCACGTCGATGCTGGAATCAGATGCCGGTTTGCGCCATTCACCGTCGATATAGAGGTCGCCGTAGATTTGCATGGGAACCCAGAATATCGCAAAACGGGTACTATTAAATTCCGGCGAATTCTCCCGGCGCTCGTGGCACGCGGCGGACGCCGAGGCGGCGGATTTTGAGGCGCGCAACGATGGTCGGACGGTGGGGATAAAGCTGGTCCGTGTAGTTGATCAGCATACCCTTCGGTACGGGTTTATCGAACAGTACCTTCCGGCGGCCGGAAGTAGGGTGAAACTGTCCATTTCTGCGATATAATCAAAGAATTGACTAAGAAGCTTGTGGCTGCGCTTCTGCTTGGTGGCGTTATCGGCATCCCGTCGTTCAGCCAGCCGGTTGATCACGAGGTGCTTGAGTACGTCCGCGCCATTCGTGTGCAGCGCGACCGCCTCATGTACTCCGTCGACGTTACGATCGCCGCGTCGCTCCCGGGACTTTCGAAATCCGGTATTTTCAAAGCCACCAAGAAACACGGCACTGATAACAACACCTACGAGCCGGTGAGCTTCAACGGCGACGGCATCATCAAAACCGACGTGATCGCGCGCTACCTGAACGCCGAAATCGAAGCGCAGAAGCCGGAAGAAATGCTAGCCGTCGAGATTTCGCCGCTAAATTACAAGTTCACCCCAAAGGGTCACAGCAAGATCGGCGACCGCGATGCGCTGGTGTACGAAGTGAGGCCCTCGCATCACCATTCGGGATTGTTCCAGGGAACGGTGTGGCTCGATCCGCAGTCGCGCTTGCCGCTGATGGAGGAAGGAAAGCTCGAGAAGCTGCCTTCCATTTGGCTGAAAGACGCCACGTTCACGCGAACCTATCGCATCGAGAACGGCGTGTCGCTGCCCGTGAGCATTCATTCCGAAGTGCACGTACGCGTGATCGGCAAGGCGATCATCAACGTGGATTTCGCGAATTATCACTTGCAGGAAAACCCCAACGCTGCGGCTATCGCCGATTCCGGACATCGCTAGGAACGGGACAGGCAAGCATGCCTGTGTCCTACTTCGGATAACATAAAGTCCTGTGGCCAAGAAGAAGAAGGCAGCGGCCGCCACTCGCGTGGCCGCCCCGGACATCCCCTTACAGGATCGATTGAACTGGCAGGCGGTCGCGCTGCTGCTGTTGGTGTTTGCCGCGTACGCGAATTCCCTCGGCGCGAGTTTTCACTTCGACGATTATGCGATTCTGGTCGATGGATACATCACGCATCCGGGCTTCGGTTGGGATATTTTCCGCCCGTCACAAACGCGTCCCCTCACTTATCTGACGTTTCACTGGAATTATCTGGCGGGCGGCAGCGATCCCGAGGGATACCACTGGATCAATTTGCTCCTCCACGCCGCGAATTGCATTTTGCTGTTGGTGATCGCGCGAAAATATCTGTCGCCGTTCGTCGCGGCATGCGTGACGGCGGTTTTCGCGCTGCATCCGCTACAGAGCGAGGCGGTCACGTACGTTTTCGCGCGGTCGACGCTTTTGAGCACGCACCTTGCTCTGTGGTCGATATGGTTTTACGCCCGCGATCGTTGGGTGTGGAGCGCGGTGATGTTCGGCGTGTCGCTTTTGGCGAAGGAAGAAACGGTCGCGCTGCCCGCGTTGTTCTTGTTGCTCGATTGGTCGCAGAAGCGCCGACCACGGCTCGGATTCCTCGCGGCGCTTGCAGGATTTGCGACGCTCGCGGCGGGGCGCTTGTTCTACTTGATCTACACGGCGCCGGTCGATCCGGGCGTCGGCCGCGTGCGCGGCATTTCCGGCGCGTCGTATTTGCTGACCCAGGGGCGCGTGCTGTGGGATTACTTGCGGCTCACGATTTTGCCCGTGGGCCAAACGCTCGATCACGACGTTGCGGTATCGCACGGGTTGTTTGATCCAGGGACGACGGCCGTTGCGTGGATCGGTCTCGCGGCGCTCGGTGGATTTTTGCTGTGGCAGGCGTGGAAAGGGCGGCCGTGGGCCTTTTGGGCTCTCGGATATTTCGTGTTGATCTCGCCAAGTTCGAGCATTGTCGCACAAGCGGATCTGATGTTCGAGCACCGCACGTATTTGCCGATGGTCTGCTTGGTGATCGCGCTGGGATTCTTGTTGCAGCGCGTGCCTCGCCGGCAATCGACGATCGCGATCTGCGTGCTCGCGCCGGTGATGCTCGCGGCGACCGTGGTGAGAAACACTGCTTGGCACGACGAGAAATCGTTTTGGAACGACGTGATGGCGAAATCGCCGCACAAGGCGCGATCGTATCTGGGTCTGGCCCGCGCCTACATGAACGACGATCCGAAACGCACGTTGCAACTGCTGCGCCAAGGCCTGGAAATCGATCCGAACAACGCGGAGATGCAGATGAACTACGGCGTCGCGTTGATGGGTGCGCAGGAACCGGCCGAGGCGATGGTGCATTTTCAAAAAGCGATGGCGTTGACGCGCGAAACGGCCGACAACTGGAACAACATCGGTGCGGCACACTATAGTTTGAAGGAATACGAAGAGTCCTTGAAGAGCTACGAACGCGCGCTCCAACTCGATCCTTGCAGCTACAACGCGCGCCGAAACATTGTAATGCTGTATGGAACATCCAATCATCCGCAGGAAGCGTGGCGCGCGGGCGAAGTGCCGTCGACGTGTCACATGGTGCCGGATCAAGCGCGGGAACTGGAGAATCATCGCCGCCAAGTGGGTCGGCCGTAACGGCGGGCGTATAATCAAACCGATGGATACTCCGCTCAAAATTGCCGGGCGCGAATTTCAATCGCGGCTGATTGTCGGCACCGGAAAGTACGCAAGCTTCCAGCAGATGGCGCGCTGCCATAAGGCCAGCGGCGCCGATATGGTCACCGTCGCCGTCCGCCGCGTGAATCTCACCGATAAGTCGAAAGAATCGCTGATCGACTACATCGATCGCGAGAAGATTTTCATTTTGCCGAACACGGCCGGTTGCTACACGGCCGACGACGCCATCCGCACCGCGCGCCTCGCGCGCGAAGTCGGCCTTTCGCACTGGATCAAACTGGAAGTGATCGGCGACGAACGCACCCTGTTTCCCGATAATTTTGGACTCGTGGAAGCCACGCGCGTGCTCGCCAAGGAAGGTTTTGTGGTGATGCCGTATACCAACGACGATCTGGTGACCGCGCGCCGTTTGATCGACGCGGGCGCCGCCGCGGTGATGCCGCTCGGTGCTCCGATCGGCAGCGGCATGGGATTGCAGAACGTCGCCGGTTTCCGCATCCTGCGCGAGATGATCACCGAAGTTCCGCTGATCCTCGACGCCGGTGTCGGCACCGCGTCCGACGCGGCGATCGCGATGGAACTGGGCGCGGACGCGGTGCTGATGAACACGGGAATCGCCGGCGCGGAGAATCCCGAACTGATGGCCGAAGCGATGAAGAATGCGGTCCTCGCCGGACGGCAGGCGTTTCTTGCGGGGCGAATGGCGAAAAAACTTTACGCTACGGCGAGCAGTCCGCTGGAAGGAATGGTCGCGCGGTAATTATTTGCCCGGTTCCCACAATTCAATCGGATTTCCCTCCGGATCGTGGATCCGAGTGAAGCGGCCCACCGGCGGGTAATCCTGCACCTCGCCGACCGTAATTCCCGCGCCTTTGAGTTGCGCGACCATCGCGTCCATGTTCCGCACGCGGAAATTGAGCATCCACACTTTCGACATGTCGCCGAAATAGTCGGTGGTCTCTTTGGACGGCGAAAACGCAGTTGGTCCCGCCTCTTGATGCCACGGCTCGTCTCCCGCGCCGCTCGGGACAAGCGACACGCCCAAGTGATCGTTGTACCACTTGGCCAAACCCTTCGGATCTTTCGCGCGAAAGAAGAAACCGCCGATTCCTGTGACCTTCTCCATTGATCCCTCTCGTTCTATTTTTCCGCCCAGGCCAAGCCATCGGCCGTTTTGCCTGCGTCGATCACCGACGCTACTGTCCAGTCAGAAGTGCGAATCGCCGCGACTTTTCCGTTCGCATCGCACGACACGTACGCCATTTTCCCATCCGGCGTAACTAGCGTTTCCTGCGGCGACTTCGGCACGTCGATGGTCTGCGCGACCTTCATCGCTTTCAAATCGATTACCGCAACTTTGTTCGTCTTCATCAGCGCCGCGACGAGATATTTTCCATCGGGCGTAGTCGCTGTTCCATAAGCGACGTCGGGCAATTCGATCCAGTTGGCCACTTTGTTCGTCGCCGTATCGATCACCGCAAGCTGCGGCTTGGTTTGATCCGCCGTGAAGACCCACTTGTCGTCGACGGAAATCGCGATGCGCTGCGTGGTTTTCGAAATTGGGATGATGGCGGCAACCTTTTTGGCCGCGAGATCGATCACCGAGACCGTCCCAGGGCCGACGTTCGCCGTGTAGCCGCGTTTTCCGTCGTGCGAGAGCACCAGCATGTGCGATTCTTCCGATCCCGTCGGCACGGAGCCGACAATCTTGTACGTTTTCGGATCGATGATCGTCACGCTTTTCTCGAGTTCGGTGGTCACGTAGAGCATGCCATCTTTGGGACCAAACATCGGGCAGTGCGGACGCACGCCGTGTCCAAAGTCGATGGTGTGCACGAGTTTTCGCGACGCGATGTCGATTACCGCGAGCGTACTGCCGTCGGTGCCGGGCTTGCCGACGCCGGAATTCCCGTAGATGGGCACGAACGCCGTCTTCCCGTCGGGCGATGCGATCACTTCGTGTCCCGTGACGCCTCCTTCCGCGACCGTGGCGACCTGCTTACCTTCAGAAGGATCAATGATGCCGAGAGTCTGTTCACCTTTGTTGGCGACGAGTAGCATGCCGGCTCCTTTTTCTGCGGCTTGGACGGACCAAGCTCCAACAGACCAAAGCGTGGCGGAAACGACCAAGCACAACGCGGCCACAACAATTCGCGGGTTTTTCATGATGCCGGCCATTATAGCGCATTGGTATGAGAGACTGTCACGCATGAGCAAAGTTCTGGTCACCGGCGGATCGGGTTTCATCGGCAGCCACTGTATTTTGCAATTGCTGGCAGCGGGCCACGAAGTTCGCACCACGGTTCGCGACTTGAAGCGCGAGAAGGACGTGCGCGCGATGTTGAAAACCGGCGGGGCAGATCCCGGGCGCAAATTGTCGTTTGTCGCCGCGAATCTCGAGAGCGATGGTGGATGGCCGGAAGCCGTGGCCGGCTGCGAATACGTGCTGCATGTGGCGTCCCCGTTTCCGGGCGCGGTCCCGAAGCACGAAGATGAGCTGATCATCCCGGCTCGCGGCGGCGCGCTGCGCGTGCTTCGTGCTTCTGCGGAAGCTGGGGTCAAGCGCGTGGTGCTGACCTCGTCGTTCGCGACGATCGGCTACGGTCAACCGGAACGCGACACGCCCTTCACGGAGAGTGATTGGACCGATCCGAACGGCGACGATGTCCAGCCGTATGTGAAATCGAAAACCTTGGCGGAGCGGGCGGCGTGGGAATTTATCGCCAAGGAACGTCGCGCGCTGGAGCTTGCGGTGGTGAATCCCGTGGGCGTCTTTGGTCCCGTGCTATCGGCAGACTACGCGACGTCGATTCTCGCTGTGCAGCGCATGATGGACGGCGCGATTCCGGGCTGTCCGCGACTGCACTTCGGCGTGGTGGACGTGCGCGACGTAGCCGACCTGCACATCCGCGCGATGACCGCGCCTGCCGCGAACGGTGAGCGGTTTCTCGCGGTCGCTGGTGACTTCATGGCGCTATCGGCGATCGCGAAGGTCCTCAAAGATCGCATGGGCGCGGCGGCAAAACGCGTGAAGACGCGCGAAGTGCCGAATTGGCTCGTCCGGCTGGCGGCATTGCGCGATTCGGCGGTGGCGCAGATCGTGCCCGAACTCGGAAAGCGCAAGAACGCTACGAGCGAGAAGGCACGCCGCTTGCTCGGGTGGTCGCCGCGATCGGCGGAAGAGGCGATTGTCGCGACGGCAGAGAGTCTGGTGCGATTAGGATTGCTGAAAGACAACAAATGAGCCGCGACTGGAATGGAGCGGCGTGAACTCATTTTGCCGGTTGCAGCAGCGACGCGGCGATGGAAACCGCGATCACGCCGCCTACCACCGCGAGCGATACGCCTGTCGAAATCGGATAATACGCGGCCGCGAGCATTTTCATTCCCACAAACGCCAGCACCACGCCTAGTCCGTAATTCAAGTAGCGGAATCCACCGATGGCGCCGGCCAGCACGAAGTACAGCGAGCGAAGTCCCAGCACGGCGAAGACGTTCGACGTGTACACGATGAACGGGTGACGCGAGATCGCAAAGACTGCCGGGATGGAATCGGTGGCGAACGCCACGTCGACGGCCTCGACCAGCGCGAGAACGAGCAGCAACGGCGTGGCCAACCATTTTCCGTCAAGTCGAATCGAAAACCGATCGCCGGCGAACGTAGGCGAGAGCGGAACGAAGCGGCGAAAGAGTTTTACGACGGGATTTTTTTCCGGCTGCATGGTTTGTCCGCGATGGAAAAACAGCCTCGCTCCGGTGAAAACGATGAACGCGCCGAAGACGTACTCGAGCCAATCGAAGCGCGACAGCAACACCGCGCCGAGGGCCACGAAGATCCCGCGCAGCGCCAGCGCACCTAAAATCCCCCAGAACAGGATGCGATGTTGGTGCGCGCGCTCCACACCGAAGTAGGAAAAAATCACGTAAAACACGAACATGTTATCGACGCTGAGGGATTCTTCCACCAGGTACGACGCCGTGAACTCGAGACCTCGCGCGGGTCCGAACCACCAGACCACCGCGACGTTGAACGCAGCGGCCAACCCAACCCATCCGGCGAGCCAGGCAAGGGAATGGCTCACGGTCATTTGATCGTTGTTACGCCGCAACACGCCGAGGTCCAGCGCCAGCGCCGCAGCGACAACGATGGCAAACGTTAACCAAGGTACTAAATCGGGGATCAAATCAGAGGGAGCGGGGAGCAATTCTACTGGACCGGGACTTCGGCGCGCTGGCTTGCGACTTTCACGCCGCCCAGCGAACTGGCGTAGCGTTGAATTCCGTGGAAGAGCGATTCGGCGATGCGCTGGCGGTACTCCGGTTTCTTGAGCAGCTTTTCATCCTGCGGATTTGAGACGAAACTGATTTCCGCCAGGATGCTCGGCATGTTCGCGCCGATCAACACCACGAACGGCGCTTTGCGCACGCCGCGGTTGCGCAGCCCCGCGTTGCCACGCGACATTCCGGTATACAGCGACTTCTGCACTTCGGCGGCGAACTCCTTGGACTCCTCCACCTTTTCGTACAGCGTGATCTTCTTCACCAAGTCCTGCAATTCGTGGACGGATTTTTCGGATACCGCGTTTTCGCGTGCCGCCGTTTCCAGCGCGTCCTGGGAGGTGCTGAAGCTCAAGTAATACGTTTCGATGCCGCGCGCTTTGGCGTCGCGGCTGGCGTTCGCATGAATGGAGACAAATAGATCCGCTTGTTTTTGATTGGCCACCGCCGTGCGCATTTCCAGCGGCACGAATGTATCATCATCGCGCGTGTAAACCACTTCGCTGCCGAGGCGTTCTTGCACCATTTGACCCAAGCGCAGCGCGACGTCGAGCACTAATTCCTTCTCCGTGTATCCCGTGGGCCCGATCGTTCCCGTGTCGTGACCGCCGTGTCCGGCGTCGATCACCACGCGGCCGATCTTCAGTCCCAGTGCGCGCGTGAGCGAGCGCTGGCCGCTGGCATTGGGAAGCGGCGCGGTGATCGAGCGCGGCTCGCTCGTCGCGTCGACAACGCGCGATTTTGTTGGGCTCGGAACCAGTTCCGGCGAGACTTTCGCGTAGACCGGCTCTGTTGTCGGACCCTTCGTGCTGGGGATTTCCGCTTCCGGCACCGAATCGGGCGATGTCGCGGGTATCGCTTCTATGGGCTTCGATTCAAGCGGCTGTTCGGCTTGCGATTCCACCGGTAAGTCGGCTGGCTTTAACTTTTTGTCTTTCTTCGTCTCGGGCTTCGCTTCCGGCTTTGCGGTGGCACGTACCGGGACCGGATCGAGTTTGGCCGACAATGGCGGAGGAGTTGGAGCAGGCGGCGTGTTCGACGCACTCGCGGAGTTCGTGTGCGATCCGCCTTGGATATCGATCACCAAGCGATAAGGATTCGGCAGCAGGAATGCCGAGTACGTCGCCACAGGACCCACTTCGAGCACCACGCGCGTGGTTCCTGTTTGTTTGTTCGTACCCGTACGGACTTTCTTCAGCAGGCCGTCATCGACGTCCTTGTTGCGATCCTTGAGCGCCGGCGCGAGCTTCGTATTGTGCAGGTCGAAATAAATGCGGTCGGGATTGGCGATGCGCCCCGCTTCAAATTTCACTTCGTCGTCCACGTCGATTACCACGCGTGTGTAATTCGGCGTGGTCCACTCGCGTATATTCGAGATGCCGACGAGTTTTCCGGGCGCGCGCTCTTCAGTGGCGGCAGGCGCGGTCCGGGTGACCGGAACCACCGGCGCGGCCGACGCGGGGTGTTCTTCGTCTTCGGCCTCCATGATGGCGATCGCTTGATTCGATTGCTTGCGGTAGCGATTCTGCGGATACTCGCGCAGCAGCGTCTGATAAAGATTGCGCGCCTCGGCGCGATACTTGCCGGCGTCGGAGGGAAAGCGCTTGGCCATCTCCTCGTTCAACGACGCGGCTTGGAACAGGCTGTCCGGCGCCTGGTGAACCATTGGCGAAAGCACCAGCACCGAGTGATACATCTTCAGGATGGCTTGATAGTCCGAAAGGCGGCGATCGGCGATGGGCTTGGCTTCCAGCGTGGCGCGGGCCGCTTCCGCTTTGTCGAATTGTGCGCGAGCCGATTGACGCTTTTGTTGCTGGCTGGCAGGAATCGCGGCGGGAAGGGAAGCGACAGCCAGGAGCAGCACGCCGAATAAGCGCGCCATCGTGATCCATCGGGCTATCGACTTGCCGGACATGACCGCGTCACCCCTCCGCTCGCCCAACATCTGCTCTCCCCGATCATCAGGGCAAATTCGTGTAGACCACTTTGCCGTTTTCGTCCACCGTCCGCGTGATTCCCGGTTGTTTCGCCGGCTGCGGCGCTTGCGCGTGCAGCGAGCCGTAAAGATTGCCGATCTTCTTCACGTAGTTCACGGTCTCGCGATACGGTGGAACGCCGCCGTAGCGCGTCACCGCGCCCGGACCCGCGTTGTACGCGGCCAGCGACAGCGACAAATCGCCGCCGAATTGCGTCAGCAGCGACTTCAAGTAGCGCACGCCGCCATCGACGTTTTGCGCCGGATCGAAAACGTTGGTCACACCGAGATCGCGCGCCGTAAACGGCATCAACTGCATCAGTCCCAGCGCGCCCTTGCTCGAAACCGCGCGCGGGTTACTGTTCGATTCGGTGTGGATCATTGCCTTCACGAGGTTCACATCCACTTCGTGACGGCGAGCAGTCTGTTCCACGACAGCGTCAAGACTTGTTGAAGTACTGGACGGAGTCTTTGAGATGTTTGTTGCGGAGTCGGAAGCAACTTGCGCGCTCGGCGCGGCCGGGGCAGCGAACGACGCCGATTTCACGACCGGCTGAGCCAATGTCGCCGCTGGCTTCACGATTTTCGATTGTTTCTTGACGCCGCGCACGAGGCGCGACGGAGCCGTTGCCTTTGGAACGGAGGTATCCGGTTTGGGCTCTGGGTTGACGTAAACGCGCCGTCCGGTCTCGTCCACATAGAAGGCGAGCTGCGCGGAAGCGGCGGTTACGCCGAGCCCCAGCAGTATTGCGATCAAGGTAAAACGCTTCAAAGTAATTGAATTATAACATGGGCGCGCTAGCGAACATTGTCAAGCCATTTTGTTCTGTTACTCCGCTGTGTCTCGGCCTAGGACTGTTGTTATCCGCCTGACGTGACGTCCCGGTCTTCTCTGCAAAGCCGAGCTCGGCAGCGGCGCCCGAAGGTCCGGTGTATACTTGTCCCGCCGTACGAGGAGCGGCGTTCCAATGAATCAGGCGTTGAAAGCATTACAGAAGGTTCTTGTTGTAGTGGTATTTGCAGGGTTGTGTGCGGCGTCGGTGGTTGCGATGGCGGCCGAGGCTCCCGATTGGAGCGGCACGTGGAAACTGGACACGTCGAAGAGCGACTTCGGCCAGTTCCCGGGACCCGACGCGCAAACCGACGTGTGGACCCACAAGGATCCCAAGATCAACATCAAGTCTGCCGTCAAAGGCGGACCGCAGGGCGATCGGAACGTTGAGCTCAACTACACCACCGACGGCTCGGAAAGCACCAACAAAATGGGCCCGATGGACGTAAAGACCAAGGCCAAGTGGGAAGGCAAGAAGTTGGTGATGCACTCCACCGCCGACATGCAGGGCAACGCGATTACGATCGACGCCACGTACGAAGTTTCCGAGGACGGCAAGACGATGACCGTCACTCGCAACATCGACAGTCCGATGGGCGCGATGACCCAGAAAATGCTCTACACCAAGGGCGAGTAATTTCACCGAAAGGGGCCCGACTTCTACTCGGGCCTCGAATTATTTCTTCACCGGTGCGACTCTGCGCAGTTCTTCGAAGAAGTTCTCCACCATTACCAGTGACGTGCGCGTCGACTCGCCGGTCAGCCTTGGCACCTGCAAGATCGCCAAGCGTTTCCCATCCGGATGCGGATCAAATCGCATGATCCCGGTCGGTTGGGACGCCGACCACGGTCGCGGCGTGGTGGCTTGAAAGGCGTCGCCCTTTACGGTGTAGCCGACGGTCATGATCTTGGAATCGGGCGCCGGGGTTAAATAGAGCAGTTCCTTCCCCGTCCGCGACCACGCAGGAAATTGGCCGGATTGCGTGGAGACTTGCCACTTCCCACCGGGTCCTGGGAAGGGCCGCACGTAGATTTCAGCAGCGCCCGTTTCATTGGACTGGTAGGCCAGCCATCGCCCATCCGGTGAAAAAGCCGGATAGCTGAAGATGAAATCGTTGGGGTTCGGCACAAACGTGTACGGGACAACGGGCTTCCCGGCCGAAGCCTGATCTGTGGGAAGCGGAAGAATCATGATCGTTCCGGTTCTGACAAAGGCCAGCCACTTTCCGCTGGGGTGAATGGATCCCAGCGTTTCCATGCTTTGGATGTCGGTTAACCTCTGACTTTCCCCGGTACCGTCCGCCGGTCGCAAGTAGACGTTGCTCCATGGCGATCCCGGCTGGTAACCAACGTACGCGATGCGGCGCCCGTCCGGCGACCAAGCCGCCTGATTCGCCGCCAAGCCGTCATGGGTCATCCGGGACATGATGCCGTGTTCCCACTGGTATACCCAAAGATCGCTCGACCGGCCATCGAGAATCTGCGTCGCCAAACTATGGCCATCAGGCGAGAAATGAACATAGGAGTACTTGGCGTTTTCCTTGCGTAACGATTGCGTCTTGCCCGCGCGGTCCAGCCACAAAAGGGAGCTTTCGACACCGCCGCTTGTGGTCGCGTTGCCCAGTGCCATCCCCGTGCCGGGAAGATAGACCGTCGTTCCATCGTTTGCGTAGGAGATTTGCGCGGCGCCGCTGCTGGGCTGGGTGGTGATGCCTTCGATCAATGGGACAGGTTGGGCCGTAAGCTCCAAACGATCCAGATCGAACGGCGCAGCGAACAGCGTGTCATCGTGTAGGAAGACCAGATAACCAGCCGCCAGATAGTGGCCGGCAAATCCGCCCTTCTCTATGACCTTGGTCTTGCCAGTGGCAACGATCTTGACGACGATGTTGGATTCATTGAAGCTCAACGCCCTGCCGGAGGTGTAAAGAACCGCCTTCCCACCCTGCAAGACCTGCGGCCAGCGATGAGCATTTTCCACAGTCTTAGGGTCCGGCGTGGTGAAGGGAGCGGGAGTCCCACCGGCTGAGGAGATGCGCATAAGGCCGGCGGTCCGATTGGGCGTGAAATAAATAGTTCCATCCTCAGACCACGCTCCTCCGACGCCGACCATCGCATCGCACAACGTAGTGGCCGCGCCTCCCTGCACGTGGATTTTCTTAAGTTTTCCGCCGGCGAAGAAGGCGATCCATGCGTTGTCGGGCGAGAAGAACGGCACGGATGCTCCGTCGGTGCCGGGAATGGCGGCAGCCCTCAATTGATCGAATCGCCGTAAATAAAGTTGCGGCCTCTCTGCGCCCGGAACGCCTCCCACGAAAACGAGCCAGGTGCCATCCGGGGAAATCGCTAGGGACGGTGTCATCGGCGCCGACGGTAGGCTGATCGGAACGTCGGCGCCTAAAGCGATGCTGGTTCGCCGAACAGGTTGCGGCTTCGGCGCTCCGCGCCAAGGAGCCCACAACGTGATCGCAACAGCGATCGCGGCGGCGGCAATCGCCATCCACAGGCGTTCGCGTGACGGTGGTTGTCGAACATGCGCGACGTCGGGCGTCACCGCGGCTGGCGCACTCAGCGTGGCCCCCGACGCACCCAGCGCGACATCCGGCGCACTTAAAGTGATGCGCGCTTCGCCGATCGCTTGCAGGCGTTGTCGCGGATCTTTCACCAAGCAGCGGCGCAACAAACGATCGAGATGCGGCGGCAATCCCGGCGGAATCACCGGATCTTTGAGAATCACGGCGGCCATCACTTCACTGGCGTTCGAGCCCGGAAAGCCGCGTTCGCCCGTGAATAATTCAAGCAGCACCACGCCGAACGACCAGATGTCCGCGCGTCTGTCGGCCTCTTGTCCCTTGGCTTGTTCGGGCGCCATGTAGGCGGCCGTGCCCAGAATCACGCCCATCTGTGTCGCGGCGAGACTCACCGTCGGCGAGTTGGCGGCGTCGACAGTGGACGGCGCGTTCTGCAACGCTTTGGCCAATCCGAAATCGAGGACTTTCACTTGTCCCTGCGGCGTGACTTTGATGTTGGCCGGCTTCAGATCGCGATGGATGATGCCTTTTTCATGTGCGTATTCGAGCGCTTCAGCGATTTGCTTCGCGATGACGATGACTTCATCGACAGGCTTCGGCCCGGAGAGCATTTCGCCCTCCACCAACTCCATGACGAGGGCGTTGGACTCAATCCCATAGATCGACGCGATGTTCTGATGATTGAGCGCCGCGAGCATCTGCGCCTCGCGCTCGAAGCGCCGCAAACGCTCGGGATCCGATGCCGTGGCCGCCGGCAAAACTTTTAGCGCAACCTCGCGATTCAGCTTGGTGTCGCGCGCGCGATACACCTCGCCCATGCCGCCTGCGCCAAGGGGTGCGAGAACTTCGTAAGGTCCAATGCGAGAGCCGGTCACGAGAAGTGATTCTGCCACAGATGGACACAGATGAACACCGATAACGCAAGTTGGTATCTGCGTTCATCTGCATCTAGCTGTGATAGTTTCCTAGTTCTCTTGGAGCATTACGCCGCAACCCGCCGAAGAAACTCAACACGTAAGCTTCCGGGAGTTATTTTTTGCCAGCCGGTTTCGTGCCGTCGATCCGGATCTGGCTAAGCGCCTCGGGTTTCGTGGAAAGTTCTTCCTTGCCCGCGGGGAATTCGTTCACCTGGAACATGAACGCCATCATGTCGGCGATGGCCGGGCGCGTCAGTTTGCCCGGCTTGTCTTGCGGCATCGTTTTGCGGATCCGTTCGAAAAGTTCATCGGCCTTCAGGCCGTTCCAGTTGGAAAGAAACGCGCCGCCGGCGAGCGGGGGCGCCGTTTCGCCGCCCGTGAGACGGTCGCCGTGACACGACGCGCACGACTGCGCGTAGAGCGGTTTGCCGCGCTCCGCTTGTTCGGCGGTATAAACGCCGTCCCAAACACTTTTCAGGTTTTCTTGCGTCATGGCGGGAGTGGCCGCGACAACGAGCAACGCGGCCATCAGAAACTTGGAATGTCGTGCCATTAATTTCGCGACTCGCCTTCCGTCGCGGCGGGCAGCGTGAAGGCGATGTATTCGCCCGAGTAATTGCCGCCGCTCACCGCGATCACAATATATTGTTTGCCGTGAAGCATGTAGGTCATCGGCGTGCCGCTCTGTGGAGCGGGCATGAAGACCGCGCCCACTTCCTTGCCGGTGGCCTTGTCGTAGGCGCGCAGCATCGCGCCGCGTGGATGATCGGCCGTGGTTGTGACTTGTCCTTCGCCGCCGATCACCAGCGTCTTGGTGATGAGCAATCCCACGTTGTACGTCGATTGTCCGGTACGCGGAATTTCCTTGCCCTTCAGCGCCGCATGATTGCGGACGTTGTCGGGCGTTTCGCCGTGCGCAATTTGCCAGCGGATCGTGCCGGTGTCCAGATCGATGGCCGAGATGGTGCCGTACGGTGGCTTGATCAGCGGCAATCCTTGGACCAGGAGTCCGAACCCACCGCCCCCACCGCCCCCACCGCCGCCACCACCGCCGGCGCCGGCTTCTTGCGCCGCACCGCCGGCAGCCGGAGCTGCGGCCGCGCCGCCCCGTCCACGTCCACCGCGACCACCTGTGGGTGCCGCGCCGCCCGCGGGTGCAGCGGCCACGGTCGCGCGACTTGGCATCGGCGAATCGGCGCCGGCGTTTTCTCCGGGGCCTGTGCGCATCCGCGGTGTTTGTCCCGCGGTGCCGGTGACGTAATTCATGTCGGAAAGATCGGCCGGCGGCTTCACCATGCCGATCGGCGTGACGCACGCGTTGCACGCGAACGCGTACACAGTGTGCGTTTCAGGATCATACGACGCGCCCGGCCAATTCGTGCCACCGCTGGCCGTGCCCAGCGTGAGCGTCGCCAGCGGTCCGTCGATCTTGCTCTCCACCGGCGGCGTATACACCGGACCAATGTGATATTTCGACACGATCTCGAGCGCCTGCGTATGCAGCGCGGGCGTGAAGTCGATCAAATCGTCATTGGCAATTCCGTTGCGTGAGTACGCCGGCGGCTTTGTGGGGAATGGTTGCGTTTTGGAATACCACTCGCCCGGCACCGATCCTTGTTCCACCGGTTGTTCGTTGATCGGCCAAATGGGTTTGCCCGTTACGCGATCGAAAACGTAGAGGAAGCCTTGCTTGGTCGGCTGCGCGACGGCCTTGATCGCGTGTCCATCGACATTGATGTCCGCGAGAATCGGCGCGGAACTGATGTCCATGTCCCACAGCGGATGATGCACCAACTGATAGTGCCACTTCCGCACGCCGGTTTTCAGGTCGACGCAAACCAGTGTTTCGCCGAACAAGTTGTTGCCCTTGCGATGGCCGCCGTAAAAATCGTTGGTGGGCGATTCAATCGGCAGATACGCGAGTCCCAACCTTTCATCGACCGTGAGTTGCGTCCACAGTCCGGTGTTGCCGGTGTACTCGGCCGAGCCTTGCTGCCACGTGTCGTAGCCGAACTCGCCTTTTTTCGGAATCGTGTGGAAGATCCACAAGCGCTTGCCGGTGCGCACGTCGAATCCGCGCACATAACCTTTATTGTTGCGCATGCTCTTCGGCGTGAATCCTTCGCGGAAGGCCGCGCCCACGATCACCGTGTCGCCGGCGATCACCGGGGCCGACTGAATGCCGATTTCGCCGGTCGTGAGATCGGGCAGGAACGTTTGATCGTCGTTCAGCTTCAAGTCGACGATGCCGTTGTCGCCGAATGTCGGAATGCGTTGGCCCGTTTTTGCGTTCAGCGCGACCATGCGATAGCCGGGCGTGAAATAAATGATGCGTTCTTCCTTGCCGTCGCTCCAGTAACCGAGTCCGCGGCCGGAAAGTTGACGCGGAGCCGCCGCGCCGCGCGCACCTTCCTTTTCGCCATGCACCCAAAGCAATTCGCCGGTAGCGGGATCGAGCGCGATGGCCGCGCGACGCGATCCGGCCGTGGCGTAGAGCACGCCGTTGACCATCAGGGGCGTGCCTTCCAGTTTGTACTCGGCGCGATTACCGATGTTGTCGGTCTTGAATCGCCAGGCGATTTCGAGTTGCGAGAAATTGCTCGAGTTGATTTGATCGAGCGGGCGATAGTGCGTGCCCGCCAAGTCGGCGGCGTAGGTGGGCCATTCGCCGGTCTTGTCGACGCGCGGCTTCGGAGCCGCCGGTGTCGCCGGCTTTTTCGGTGCCGCCTGTGAAGCGGCCATCACCGCTACCAAAAAACTCGCAATCAATACTCTCTTCATTCATCAACCCCCAAAGTTCTACCTAATACCAGCCGGCTTTTTTACCGCAGAGACGCAGAGACGCAGAGAAAATCAGGGACACGCGATCAACAGGTTTTCTCTGCGTCTCTGCGTCTCTGCGGTGAAAAAACCGCCGGTCTTTACGCTCCCGCTGCGGTCTGTTTCAACTCCGCCAATTTCGCCGTGATCACGCTCTTCTGTTCCTCGGTGACGTCGACAAACGGCGGACGCTGAAACGCCTGCCGCGTACCCATACGTTGCGCCAGCGCAAATTTCATTGGTCCGTAAGCGCCAATCCCGCCCGGACGCAGAAGTGTGGAGGCCGCGCGCAATTTCGCAAGCGGCGCATCGATGTCCTGGCCCGCGCGATGCGCGGCGAACACGGCGGCCGTCTCGCCGCAGAATACGCCGCCGGCCAGAATCGCGCCCATCCCGCCTTGCAGCGCGGCTTTCAAGTTGTTTTCGGTGCCGCTCATCATGTTGAGCTTCGGAAAAGCCTCCTGGAATTTCGCGTAACCCGCGGCGTCGCCGGTGGAGTCCTTGATGCCGGCGAGATGCGGATACTTTTCCATCGCGTGCAACAACTCGTGGGAGATGGGCACGGCGCTGGTGCCGGGAATGTGGTAAAGATGCACGGGAATCTTCACCGCCTCGAAGACCGCACTGTAGTAGCGAATCAGGCCGTCGAGCGGGGGATTCTTGTAGTAGAACGGCGGGATCACGAGCAGGCCGTCGGCCCCGTTTTGTTCCGCATGCTGCGACAGTTCGACCGTTTCCGGCTGATTGCTCGCGCCGGGCTGCACGATGATGCGGAGTCCGCTGCGATGTTTCAGCGCGGTCTCGGCGACTTTGCGGCGTTCGACAGCGGAGAACGACGGGAACTCGCCCGTGGTGCCCAGCACGACGATTCCGTCGGCGCCTTTTTCTTTGTACCACGCCAGCATGTCCTTGTAGAGCGCTTCGTCGAACTTGAGCGACTTGTCGCACGGCGTCGGCGCGGCGACGTAATAGAGTTGCTTGGTAGTCGCGGGCGGCAGCGGCGATTTTCCCGTGGCTTTGGCGGCTGCGGGAATGGCCGCGGACACCGCGCTGGCAGCCGCAGCGGCTCCCACGGAACTTAAGAAGGTCCGGCGTGATGTTGACATGGATTTTCCTCCTGACGCACCCGATTGGTATCTGGACGGCATTGTAAGTCAAGCGGAGCCGGAGAACAACGGTGTTGTGGGAAGCGGTTTATCCGCGAGAACCTTTCCAGGCGTGCCGCATCCTTTGTTTGGTTGTAAATTGCAAGAGCGTATCGGGGGTGAGTCTTCAGCGACATAGACCACCGCTGCCTCGAGATCGCGAATGGCGGCTTCGGTCCAGGCTAATCCGCGAACCACTTGGAGGTCCGCTGCTCGAATTCTTCCTCTGATACCACTCGGCCTTCGCGAACATCCCGGAGGCCCTTCTCGATCTTTTCGCGGACGTAGATGTGGTATTGAATGTCCTCGAAGGAAGCTTCTTCGGGCAATTCGTCAAGCAGCTTGCGAACTTCTTCCTTGGCCGTCGGCATGCGCCCTCCGTAGTCGTAGGGTAGCACGGTACTGCCCGACGCGATTCGCTCACAGTAGGGCGTTTTTGGTGAGCGATGTAAGGTTTCACTCCGTCGAACGTATTGATGATTGTGCGCATCCTTAGGAAGATCGCGATTCGCGGTGTCATCTATTACCTTCTGGGATCGCTTGCCTTCGGTGTTTTTCTGGCCGAGGTACGCATTCATCCGCCGCGCCGTACCCTTGGCCCGACGCCGCAGGGCATGGAGGATGTTTCCATTTCTACAGGCGATGGCCTCACGCTACGCGCGTGGTTTGGCGCACCAGGAAACGTTCTGCAACCGAATGGCGACGCCGTGATTCTCCTGCACGGCGTTGCCGACAATCGTGAAGGAGTCGGCGATTACGCCGAGCTGTTTCGCAGTCACGGATACGCGGTGCTGACGCCCGACGCGCGAGCGCACGGCACAAGCGACGGCTTCGCGTCGTACGGCGTACGCGAGGCTGGCGACGTGCACGCGTGGACCGATTGGCTTGTCGCGCGCGTGCATCCGCGCTGCGTATACGGATTTGGCGAGTCGATGGGGGCCGCGATCATCCTGCAAGCGGTCTCCGTCGAGCCGCGCCTCTGTGGAGTCGTCGCCGAATCGCCCTTCAGTACGTTCCGCGCTGCTGCGTATGACCAAACCGCGCGCTTCTTGAACGCCGGACCGTGGCTCGGCGCGACGTTCTTCCGCCCTTCCATTGAAATTGGACTGTGGTACGCGCGCATTCGTTACGGTTTGGCGCTCGCCGATGCGTCGCCGCTCGAGGCGGTTGCGAAATCACGCGTGCCCGTGTTGTTGATCCACGGATTGGCCGACTCTCACCTGCAGCCGGATCATTCGCGCCGGATTCGGGAATCGCGAAAAGACGTCGATTTGTGGGAAGTGCCGCGTGCGGAGCATTGTGGCGCGCGCTCAGTCGACCAAGATGAATTCGACCGCCGGGTTCTGACGTTCTTGAAGACTTTCCGGTACTCTAAGCCTATTGCGCAAAAGACAAAGAGTGCTAACATGGGCTGAGGCATGGCGGCACCGCTCAACACGGTCTTCATTGTAAGTTTGCTCGTGAGCGTTTCGCTCGTGGTGCTGTACTGGCTCCGCGGATGGCGCTCCGGTCGTGCCGAGGCGCGCTCGGTCGTCGAGTGGGTGCGGAGCGGCATGGACGGTTTGGGCCGCATCGGTACGGCGCTGCCGGAAGGCGCGGTGCTTCGCGTTCCTCTCCGCTTCGAAGACGCCCGATTGCGCAACGCCAGCGCCACCGTTCATTTCAGCGAACAAGGCGAAGCCGTCGACGTGGTTTTGCGCTGCGATCTGGACCGCCCACCGCGTCGCACGGCGTTGATCAGCTCCACGCGCTGGGGATTGTGCAGCCGGCCGATCCGTCCCGACGAAAAAATGGGTCAATGGAAGATGCGGCGCTTGGGATTGTACGCGCTGACTTCAGAACGCCGACTCGTGGAAGATTACCGCGAACTCTTACACTCTCTTCTCGACGCCACCGCCGTGGGCATGGCGCATCTCGAACTCGACCCCGCAAGTCCGCACCTGACGTTAACGCTGTCGCTTGAACCCGGCGGATTGCCGACGCCCGCGCCGTTGTTCATGCTGATGCGGCGCTTGGCTGATACGGTCCCGCAACATTCCCGCTAATTTGGAGTGCGGCGACTTGTCGCCGCTTTGGAAGTCCGCGACTTGTCGCGGACACGCTGGCGTTCGCGCGATCCTCGGTACCGTGCGAGACAAGTCTCGAACTGTGAAAGCGGCGACAAGTCGCCGCACTCCAAAATCACAAAACGAAACGCGCGCCTTGACTCTCGAGAATCTGCCGCGTCTCCGCAGTGGCCGATCGCACCAGCACCACGACCGCGCCGTGTGTCACTTCTTTGCGCACCGAATGCGGCAGATCCAATGTGCCGCCGAATAATCCTGCTTCGCGCAGCAACTCGAAAAGCACGCCCGCGATCGACGCCAGTGCCGCCAGACCGAACACGATGATTCCCGCGGGCGACAACGTGATCATCGCCATGTGACCGGTCTTCAATCCCATGGTTGTGAAAACGAAAACCGTCAGCGCTCCGCCCGACGCGCCGCCGATCAGTCCTCCCCAGATCGCCGCTTTCAGCAAATGATTCTTCACCGCCGGCGAGTGCAGCGGCTCGGACGAAAAAATCTCGCAGTCCGCGCCAGAGAGCCGCAACATGGCGGCGCGCGCAGCCTCGCCCGTGTTGAAGACGCCGATCAGTTTGGAATCGTTCATGACACGTTCTCCTGTGCCGCGAGTCCGCGATCGACTTTGTATTCCCAGATCGCCACGATCGGGAAAAACTTGATGAACACCAAATACAGAAAGATGAAATACGCGAACGCTCCCACCGTGATCGATACTTCCACCCATGACGGATGATACGCGTGCCAATTGAACGTCAAACGCGGCCGTGTCAGCGTTCCCGCAACGATCAGGAAGCGCTCGATCCACATCCCCACCAGCACCGAGAGCGACGCCATGCACGTTTTCGCCGGCGTGCGCCGCCCAACGAGAAGCGCCAGGGGAATCGGCAGGCAGCAGGCGAGCATGGTCCAAAAAAACGGCGCGTAGTATCCGAACATGCGGTGATGCATCACTGCCATCTCGGCGGTTTGATGCGCGTACCACGGCGTCAGGTATTCCGAAAAGGTGAAATATCCCCACAGAAGGCTGAACACCAGAAGCAGCAACCCGAGATTATCGAAATGCACCGGTTCGATGTACGCCTCCAAATGTAAAACCCAGCGGATCACATATAAGGCCGCGAGCACCGCGGCGATCCCGGAAAAAATCGCGCCGACCACGAAGTACGGGCCGAAGATCGTGCTGTTCCACATCGGCTGTAGCGTCATCGCGAAAATCCACGAGACCACCGTGTGCACCGAGACCGCCAGGGGCATGATGATCGCCGCCATGATCGTGATGGAGCGCTCCAGCAGCGACCATTGGCGCGACGTGCCTTGCCAGCCCAGCGATAAAATGCGATACAGCTTGCGGCGGACCGGTCCCAGGCGATTCTCAGCGGCGTCGCGGATCGCAGCGAGGTCGGGGATCATCGGTAAATAAAGATACGTGATGCTGCCGAGCAGGTACGAATTGATGCAGGTGAAATCCCACAGCAGCGGCGACCGGAAATTCGGCCACAGTCCGCGTGAGTTGGGGTAGGGGACCACCCAGTAGAAGTCCCACACGCGACCCAAGTGGATCAGCACGAACATGGGGCCGATCATCAGCGCAAAAACGGTGATGCACTCCGCGGCGCGCGTAATGGGCCGGCGCCAACTGGCGTCGGTGACGCGCAGGATCGCCGAAATCAGCGTTCCCGCGTGGCTGATGCCCACCCAAAACACGAAATTTACTTCGTACAATCCCCACATCGAGGTGCGGTTGTAGCCGGTGACCCCGATGCCGTAGTAAATCTGATAGCCCCAACAAAACATCGCCCACGCCATGAACAGCGAGCACACGCCGATGGCGGTCCAGAATGCCGCGCCCGTTTCGACAATCGGGCGCAACAAGTCTCCTATGATGCGATCGTTGGAGATGCCGGCGCGCGTTACCAACGCAGGACGCGCCGTGGTGGATTCGCTCACGACGCGGATTCCTTCTCTTGCGAGGTGTTCCAATCGACGGGCTTCAGATAAATCACCTTCGGTTTCGTGCCGAGATCTTCGAGTAAACGGAAGGCCCGGCCCGAGGTTGACATGCGCGACGCGCGACTGGTGGGATCGTCAAGATCGCCGAAGACGATCGCTTCCGACGGACACGATTGCGCGCACGCCGGCTGCACGTCGCCGTCTTTGACGGTGGTCTTGCCGTCTTCCGCTTTGATTTGCGCGCCGCGAATTCGCTGCACGCAGAACGTGCATTTCTCCATCATGCCGCGCGAGCGCACGCTGACCTCAGGATTCAACTGCTGATCGAGCGGCGCATCCCACTTGTAGTCGAACCAATTGAACGCGCGCGCCGTGTACGGACAGGCGTTGGCGCAAAAGCGCGTGCCGATGCAGCGATTGTGGACTTGAATGTTCAAGCCGTCGCTCGAGTGATACGTGGCGTAGACGGGACAGACCGGCTCGCACGGCGCTTCGTCGCACTGTTGGCACAGCACCGGCATGAAGCGCGCTTTTACGTCGGGAAATTCGCCTTCCCAATAGCGTTCCACGCGCATCCACGACATCATGCGGCCCTTTTCGCAGTCTTCTTCGCCGACGGTGGGCACGTTGTTTTCCGCGCGGCACGCCACGACGCAAGCTTCGCAGCCGTTGCAGCGGTCGAGATCGATCGTCATTCCCCAGCGCATTCCACGGATTCCTCAGATTCCCGGATCAAAAACAATCCACAGATGACACAGATGGCACAGATTCAAAAACTACACTTTCCTTACGGAGACCTTCGTTGCCGCCCAATGCCGGCGATCAATCAACGCAAAAACGTTCGCTCCCCGATTCCTTGCGTATCGTCCGAACGATGTGTGTCCTTGACCCGCGGCCATCGCCACGAGGTCGGGCGCGCACGACGGGTTGATGGAAAGTCGAGCGGTCGCGCGTCCTGTTGGCGATTCGATTTGTACGGTGTCGCCTTCGGATAATCCCATGCGCTGTGCCGTCCGCGGATTCATTTCCAGCGACGACGCCCACACCGTTTGCGAAAGCGGATCGGGCAATTCCTGCAACCACGGAACGTTGGCCGCCTCGCCCAATCCCAGGGCGACGCCGCCATAAACTTGCAAGTGAAATTCGCCCGAGCCGTGGAACGTCGGCGGTTCCCACGCCGGTGCCGGCGCGGATTTCGTCGCGGTGACTGTTTCCTCCGGATACGTTGCGTCGAGTACCTCGCGCCACGTTTTTTCCGCGGGCGCCTTGCCGATGCGCGCGGAAACGTCGAGCAACACATCGGCGGTGTCTCGCGTCTTGTAGAGCGGCAGCACGGCCGGCCTCACGACGATCGCTCCTTTGTCCGATTGCGACTCGTGCCACGCTTCGAGCGACGTGTGATTCGGCAGGACCATCGCCGCGGCTTCGGCTGTTTCGTCGGGGAAGGAAGAAAAACTCACGACGAACGCGGACGGCGCAATCAATCCGGGAAACTCGTACGCGGGATTGCGTCCCGCGATGAAAACAACTTGCTGCAACTCCGGCTTACCGGCGATGTCGTCCAGCGATCGCAAGTGACGTGACGGCGGCGGATGCGTTACGCCCTTGTTCAGCGCATTCAGTTGTGCCACCGCTTCGGCGGTGGCTTGCGAGTTCGAATGCCCGGCCGTGCTGCCACCAATCACCGCGACGGCGGGCAGGTGCTCGCGAAATTCGCGCGCCAGCCGTTCAATGCGATCCGCTTTTGCGCCCGTGATTCCCGCTGCGCGGGACGCGCTCCATCCCGATGCGCCGGCCATCGCCAAGGCCAACGCGCCCTCGGTCCCCGGCTTCACGTAGACCCATTCGTCGGCGTACGCCGCAGTCAGTGAGAATCGCGACTCCACCTGCACGAGTTTTCCGCGCAAACCGGGACGGCCCTGTCGCATGTGGCCGAGTTCGCGCTGTTGTTGCACCGGAGACGCACCGCCTTCGATGAGCGGTGCGCCGAAAGAAAGCACATAGTTGCAATTATCGAAATGAGGTGCGGTCTGTGCTTCGCGAACCGACGCCTCACTGAGTGGTTCCGCTTCCACGCGCGGTGGAGCGCCAAGCCGCGCCAGAAAATCGTCGACGACTTTGGCGCGCAGACCCGAGAGCCGCGGCGTGATGAACGCGATTCCCTTGGGATCGGTCGATTTCAGTTTTTCCGCGAGCGTCGCGAGTGCCGCATCCCACTCGGCGGGCTGTCCTTTTACAAGCGGCGACTGCACGCGGTCGGGATTGTAGAGCAGTTGCAATTCGGCTTGACCGCGCGCGCACAGCCGTCCGCGATTCACCGGATGATTTGCCGCGCCCTCGAGTTTGATGGCGCGTCCGTCAGCCCAGCGCACTTCCAGTCCGCACGACGCGCCGCATCCGTTGCAGACGCTCGCCACGCGACGCTCCTCGCCGATCGTCATTTGATCGGAAGGAATCGTCGACGCGACGGTCTGCCGCATGGTCTTGCCGCAACTGGTTAGCACGGCGCTGCCGGCGGTGAGAATGCTCGATACTTTGATGAAATCTCGACGATCCATGTGTTCTTCCCAGCGGTGACAGCCTCAACGATGACACGTCGAGCAATCATTCGACACTTTTCTTTCCTTGTGGCAGTCGATGCAAAATCCCATCGTGAAAGTCCGATAGGCTACTGACGCATCTTCCGTCCCCGTCGCTCCGTGGCACGTTTGGCACGCCAACCCAGCGGCGCGCACGTGACGCTCATGATTGTAGTAAACAAATGCAGGCAATCGATAGAGCCGCACCCAAGGAATCGGTTTGCTCTCCGCTTTGTATTGCGCGACTTTCTTGATTTCGGGACTATTCGCTTTGATCGAACGATGGCACGTCATGCAAAGATTCGCCGTCGGGATTCCCGAGCGGCGCGTCGACATCGCCAATTGATGGCAATCGGTGCATTCCATCTTGCCTTCGGTGACGTGCAGCTTGTGATTGAAGACGATCGGTTGCGCCGGCGCATCCGCGGCATGCGCGGTAGCGAGGAAGATCAGAACAAATGCGACTAGCGCTGCGCCAGTTTTGGTGCGCGCCGATGACGCCGCGGCGGCGCGGATTTCGCGGACGCGATCGTCACTCCGCGATAGCTTTCGAAAACTCCCCAAATGTCCGGATCCTCCTGTCCCAGTCGCCAAGCGGCCACTCCGGCCAGCTTGAAGCGGCGGGCCAGTTCGATTTTTTCAGAAACGCTTCGGGAATCCTCGAGCCAAACCGTGTTGGTCGCTTTGGCACCGGACAAGGCGTCGTCGGATTCCGTCCCCAAACTCTCGATTCGAAACCACGGCGAACGAGAGAGCGGGTCCCATTGTAGCTCAGCGCCAAGCTCGTTGAGAAGCGAAAGTGCTTGCCGGTGGCTGCCCGCCGTTGAGTCGCGCGATCCGGACGACTCGGTCCAACTGCGGTGATACATCGGAAGACCGAGCAGCAATTTCGACGGCGGAATCGCTTCGACCGTGTCGGCCAGCACGCGTTCCACCCAGTTGTAACCGGCAATCGGTCCCGGCGCGCTGCCGCGCGAGTGTTGATCGTAGGCCATCAGGATTACCAGGTCGGTGGCGCGTCCGATCGCTCGATTGTCGAATGCTTCGCGGAACGTCCCTACCGGCGCCGGCACGGCCACGCCGAGGCGTAAGCCCGCCGCTCGGAATCGCGCGTGAACGTCGGATAGCCACGCCGGGTAGCGCTGGCGCTCACTGCGGGAGAGTCCTTCAAAGTCGATGACGAAGCCACGGAGATGAAGTTTTTTCGCCGTGGTCACGAGATTCTGCGCCAGTCGCGATCGCGCGCTCTTGGAATTGAGTAGCGCGCTCAAGCCTTCCACCGAAAAATCGGCGTTCACCACCGAGGGCATCATCTGCACACGTCCGCGAGCGGACGCCAACTCCGGAGAAATGTGGCCCGTGAGCCGACCGTCAGCGTGCGCCGAGAAAACCGCCGGCGAAAGGATGTCGAGGTTGCGTGCATGTTCGGAGAGCGATTGCGCGGCATGGCGATCGCCCAAGGAAAACGCCAGAACCGTCGGGCGTGTGGCGGCCACTCGCGGCGCGGCGTGAACCGGCGATTTCGTGGGAACGGTAGGTCGCGCGGGCTTCGCGTACGCCACTGTGGCCGCGAGCATCGCCGCATGTAACACCAAGCCTGCGTGAGTCTTCATGCGCGCTTTCCTTCCCAGTAATAAAACGCCGGTACGCCGGCGGCGATGATCAACAATCCGATGCCCGCGCGCGCCGGATGCTCCCATAGGATCGAGACCGCCAGTGCCGCCGCCACCGTGACGAAGATCGCCGGCAGCACCGGATAGCCCCACGTGCGATACGGGCGCGGCAAGTCGGGCCGCTTGATGCGCAGCGCGATGACGGCGGCGGTCGCAGCGCCATAGAAAATCCACGAACCAAAGATCACGTAGTTGAAAAGCTGTTCGTACGTCCCCGTGAGACTCATCAACGCGCCGATGGCGCAGAGGAAAATCACCGAATTGCTGGGTGCGTGAAAGCGCGGATGCACCACCGCGATCGCGCGGAAGAATCGACCGTCGGCCGCCATGGCGAACGGCACGCGCGATCCCGAGAGTATCGAGCCGTTGATCGCCGCGAAAATCGAAACCATCGCGGCGATTGCCACGAACGCGCCGCCGCGATCGCCCATGAAGACGCGCGCCACGTCGGCGGCCACGCGCTCGGCGCTGGCGACTTTCGCCGCGGGCAGCACGTAGAAGTACGCGACGTTTGCCAAGATGTAGAGCGCTCCCACCGCGGCCGTCCCGGCAATCAGCGCCAGCGGCAAATTGCGTTCCGGCTTTTCCACTTCACCCGCGACCATCGCCACGTTGTTCCATCCGTCGTAGGCCCACAATGCCGCGACAAGTGCCGCGATAAATCCGGCAAATGCTCCGCCTACCGGAATCGAGGTCGAGAAATTCGACCAGCTTCCTTTGCCCGTAAGTAGAGCGCCGGCGACGAGGCCGAGAATCAAGGCGATCTTCAAAAACGTCAAAAGCGTTTGTACGAAGCCGGACGTCTTCACGCCGAAATAATTCACCACGCCGAGCAGGACGATCGTGGCGAACGAGACGGCTTTCTGCGGAACAGTCGGGAAGAAAAAACTACAGTAGCGCGCGAATCCCGCGCCGAGCGTCGCGAGCGACCCCGGCTTGCCGATGAGCATTTGCATCCATCCATAAAGAAACGCCCACAGCGGACCGTATCCCGCGCGCAGATAGTTGTACTCGCCGCCGGCTTCGGGCAGTGCGGACGCCAGTTCCGCATAGGTCAATGCGCCCGCCAGCGAAAGCGCGCCCGCAAAAATCCAAACGAAGAACACGCCGGCGGGCGTGCCCATGCCGCGCGTCATCTCCGCCGACACCAGGAATACACCGCTGCCGATCGTCGTGCCGATGACGACGGAGGATGCGCCCATGAGGCCGAGGCCGCGCACGAGTTTCGGCTGCTGGGTCATTGCGAAATCCTCGGGCGTTGCGTTTGGGCCGACGGTTCTTTCACCGCAGAGACGCAGAGACGCAGAGAAAACCTGACATCACCACTTCTAGGTTTTCTCTGCGTCTCTGCGTCTCTGCGGTGAAAAAGCAGCATGAATTACGATGTCCTTTCGGACGCGAGCATTCCTACGGAAAAAGTCACCGCCGTGCCGATCAGCACGTACCAGGTGAATGCGACGTGGGTATACGTCGAAACACCCACCATCGTGATCAAACCGACGACCATCCCAACAATCGCACCGTTCTGTGTCGCGCGTTTTGTGAGCACGCCCATCAGAAAGACGCCGAGTAGCGCGCCGTAAGCGACGCTTGCGATGCTCAAGCCCATTTCGAAGACCGATCGATGAAATCGCGACGCCGCCAATGCTACGCCGACCAAAACCACGCCCCATCCCAATGTCGCGAACCGAGAAACGCGCAAGTAATGAGACTCGTCATGTCCCGCCGCCCACGAGCGATAAAAGTCCACCACCGAAGTCGACGCCAGCGAATTCAGCGCCGCGCTCAGGTTCGACATGGCCGCCGCCAGAATCGCCGCGATCACCAAGCCCGCCGCGACCGGTGGAAATTGCGTGACGATAAACGTCGGGAAAATCGCGTCGTTACTCGCAAACGGCGTCGCCGGCGGGAAATGGCGATAGTACGCGAATAGCATCACGCCGATCACCAGGAACAGCGTGAACTGCACGAGGATCACGATCCAACTTCCGTAGAGCGCCTTGCGGCTGTCGCGTTCATCCCGCGCGGAAAGCAATCGCTGGACCATGAGTTGATCCGTGCCGTGAGACGCGGTCGTCAAAAACATTCCGCCCAGCAGGCCCGCCCAGAAGGTGTACGCCTTGGTGAGATCAAAGCTGAAATCGAAAATGGAAAACTTCGAGGTTGCCGCGGCGAGTGCCACCGTTTCATGCCATCCGCCGGGGACGCGATGGAGCAGCAGGAAAAAACTAAGCGCGGCGCCCGCGACGTAGATGAACATTTGGATCACGTCAGTCCAGATTACCGCTGTCATCCCGCCTTCAAACGTGTAGAAAAGCGTGAGAATCGTAATGATTACTACCGACGTCAACTGGCCCGTGCCTAAAACGATACCCACAAGAATGGAGATGGCGAACACGCGGACGCCTTCGGCGAGTCCCCGGATCACCAGAAACGCCGCCGCCGTGAGGCGTTTCAATCGCGCGCCGAACCGCCGATCGATCAACTGATACGCCGTGTATAACTCGCCGTGAAAATAATGAGGCAGCAAAACGGTGGAGATCACCACGCGCGCCAGTAAGTATCCGAAGACCACTTGCAGGAATCCGAGATTGCCGGCGTAGGCGATGGCCGGCGTACCGATGATCGTGAGAATGCTGGTTTCCGCCGAGACGATCGAGAGCGCGATGGCCCACCAGGGAATCGTGCGTCCGCCGAGGAAATAATCCTTGAGGGAATGTTGCCGGCCGCGGAATCGCGCGCCGAACGCGGTGATTCCCGCCAAATAAACGGCAATCACCGACAAATCAATCCAGCCAAGCTTCACAAGAATCTTCCTTGAGCGAACAGGACGCGTCCACCCGCATCCATCCTGGCGCCGGAAACTTGTCGCGTCCGATGGGAGCGAAGTTACCGGAGAGAAATGTTAACATGTGGGACTGATGGAAGAGCCGAAGAATTCCGGCGCGCAAGGTGGGAAATTGGAAGCGCCCAAGCCCAATTCCACGTGGAATTTCATGGACGCGCCCGTGCGCTTGGTTTGCCGCTACTCGAACGGCATCAGCGAAAGCGCCGTGGCGCGCGGAATCGGCATGAAAGGCCCGGTGCTGCGCGTAATGTGCCGCACCAAATATGAACTGGGCACGACGGTCACGGCGATGGCCTCGTTCCTTCCCACGACCACGCCGGGGCAAGTGATCGCGGTGGAGCGCGGCAAAGAAGTCGGCACTTGGCTGATGGAATTGCGCCTGCGTCCGGCCACCGCGCCGGCGGCAGAAATCGAAGGTCACACCACGCCGCTGATGCCGATGCCGGAAGCGGCCGGTATTTTGGCGCGACGTCTCGAATCGGCTGGCTGGATTCCGTTTTTCCAGGCCGCGTTCGAAAAATCGGACGCCGTGGAGCGTCCCGCGATGTTGGCCGCCGTGGAAACGGCAGTATTTTCGCTATTGCAAGCTCGGGATCTGGCGAGCATCTCCGACCTTACCAATCGCGTCGTGAAGGGCGCTAAATGAGCGCGCTTCGCCGTCGAAGCAAGCGAGTTTCCAAGAGTGAGCGCGTGATGCTGGACATCACCGATCCCACGCCTGTGCAAGACATCGTGGTGACGCTCGAAGTTTCCGCACACGGCGCCAAGGTTTTGGCGCGCCGCCACATGCAGAAGGAAGCGCGGGGCACGGCGATGTTCATCGCCGCGGGCCGCAAGGTTCCGTGCCGGATTGCCTGGCAGCGCCCACCGGGTCCCGACGGCCGCATGGAAACGGGATTGGAAATTTACAGCAACGGAAATTTCTGGGGCTTGGATTTGGAGGGATCAGAGGTGGATCCCGAACCGGCGCCCGTGCCGGTGGCGCCCGCGGGTCCGAAAATGCCGGCGGCGCTGCGACCGGCGAGCGGAGCCGAATCACCTTCCGCGACCATGAGAGCCATCACCGAAGCGATCAGCAAGAATCGCTCCGTGTCGCTGCCGATCGATCTTTGGTGCATGTTGGTGGACAATCTCGAGTCGAAGGGCGTTTTCAGCCGCGCGGAATTGATCGCGATGCTGAAAAAGATTGAGAAGGGTTAACGCTCGAGGGAAAATGCAAACGCAGATGAACGCCGATAACGCGATGAGGGTTCGATTTTATCTGCGTTCATCTGCGTTTATCTGCGGTTCCGTTTTTTCCGGCTCTTATTTCTCAATCCCAACTTCACTCATCATCCAGGCGTACTCGAACGCTTTGTCTTTCAACTGATCGTAACGGCCCGACGCGCCGCCGTGTCCCGCGGGGTCCATTTTCACTTTCAGCAGCAGCGGATTGTGATCCGTTTTCATCGCGCGCAGCTTGGCGACGTATTTCGCCGGTTCCCAGTACATCACTTGACTGTCGTTGAAGCTGGTTGTGACGAGAATCGCCGGATAATTCTTCTTCGCGACATTGTCGTACGGGCTATAAGTCAGCATGTAGTCGTACGCGGGCTTCTCATTGGGATTGCCCCACTCGAGATACTCGCCCACGGTCAAGGGTAGCGTCGCGTCCATCATCGTGTTCATCACGTCGACGAACGGAACCGCCGCGTGCACGGCGCGGAACAGATCGGGACGGAAGTTGGTCACCGCGCCCATCAACAATCCGCCCGCGCTGCCGCCCTCGATCACCAGGCGATTCGGCGTCGTCCATTTTTCCTTCACGAGATACTCGGCGCAATCGATGAAATCGAAAAACGTGTTCTTCTTGTTCATCAACATGCCGTCCTCGCGCCATTTTTCGCCCATCTCGTTGCCGCCGCGAATATGGGCGATCGCGTAGGCCATCCCGCGGTCGAGCAGGGCCAGACGCGACGAAGAAAACGTCGGCGGCGTGGGAATGCCGTAGGATCCATATCCGTAGAGGAAGAGCGCGCCTTTGCCGTCGCGCGCAAATCCTTTCTTGTAGACGATGGAAATCGGAACCTTTGTGCCGTCGCGCGCCGTCGCCCACAAGCGGCCGGATTCGTATTTCGTGGGATCGTAGCCGGGCGTTTCCTGCTGCTTCAACAGCGTGGATCTTCCCGTTTTCGTGTCGTAGTCGAGGACGCTATTCGGTGTGATCAAGCTCTGATAGTTGTAGCGATACGTTTGCGAATCCCAATCCGGCGTGCCGGCCGGGAATGCGGAGCATACGGGCTCGGGAAACGCCACGCTCGACCATCTTTTCGCGGCGAACGAGTAGACGCGGATCCGCGGGAGGGCCTGCGACGTTTCGCTGGAGACTAAGAAGTCGCGGAATAAGTCGATGTCGTTGATCAGCACCTCGTCGCTGGGAGCAAGAAACGGCTTCCAATCTTTTCCCGGCGCGGCGTCGGTCGACGTGACGATTTCGAAATTGCGATTGTCGCGATTCGTGCGGATGTAGAACAGGCCCTCGCGATGATCGGCGTAGTAGCGGTGCTTCTTGGCGCGCGGCAGAAGCACGGCGAACGTTCCTTGCGGATGATCGGCGGCGAGGTACAGGTTCTCGTTGGTGTCTTTGCTCTCGCTGTCGAGAATCAAATATTTTTTGTCACGCGTTTTCCCGACGCCGAGGTCGTAAAGCTCATCCTTCTCGTTGTAGATTTCCTGAAAGTCCGCCGACCCGAGCACGTGGCGATAGAAGCGGTCCGAGCGCTTTGTCACCGCGTCTTCGGTCACGAGGAAGAGCGTCTTGTTGTCGGCGGCCCATGCGACGCTCGTGACGCGCTCGGTCGTGTCGGGCAGCGTTTGTCCCGAGCGCAGGTCTTTCACGCGCAAGCTGTACTGGCGGAATCCCGTGAAATCCACGGTGTAGGCGACCTTCTGCTGATCGTCGCTCAACTCGAAATCGCCGACGCCAACGAACTTGTGATCTTTCGCCAGCTCGTTGGCATCGAGCAAAACTTCCTCGGGCGCGGTCATCGCACCTTTGCGGCGGCAGCGGATGGGATACTGCTTGCCTTCTTCGGTGCGCGTGTAATAAAGATACTCGCCGCGTCGCGTGGGCACGCTCAGGTCGGTTTGCTTGACGTGGCTCAGCATTTCTTTGTATAACGCGTCGGCGAACGGCTGGAGATGTTTGGTCATCGCTTCGGTGTAGGCGTTTTCTGCTTCCAGGTACTGCACGACCTTGGGATTCGACTTTTCGCGAAGCCAAAAATAATCGTCGGTGACGGTTGCTCCGTGGCGAGTTTCCTTGTGATCGACAATCGGCGCGGCCGGTGGCGTGGGACCTTGCGCCAGCGCGAAAACGGTGGAGAGAAAAAGTAAGAATGCTGACGTGAGGCGCGAGCGTTTCGACATAGCGCGAGTCTAGCAGGATTTGGCGATGCGTGGCCGCCGCTCGACCGTGCTAAGATCGCTCGACATGTCTCCTGGCACGAAGCTTGGGCCGTACGAAATCGTCGCGCCCCTCGGCGCCGGCGGGATGGGCGAAGTGTACCGCGCGCGCGACACGCGTCTCGGCCGCGAGGTGGCGATCAAAGTATTGCCCGCATCGTTCACCGAAAACACCGATCGTCTGCGCCGCTTCGAGCAGGAGGCGCGCACCACAGGCATGTTGAATCACCCCAATATTCTGGCGGTTTACGACGTGGGCACGCACGAGGGCGCGCCGTATCTGGTGACGGAATTACTGGAAGGGAAAACTCTGCGCGAGGAACTGCCGATCCCGCGCCGAAAAGCCCTCGACTACGGCAAGCAAATCGCCACGGGACTGGCGGCCGCGCACGCGAAAGGCGTCACGCATCGCGATCTAAAGCCGGAGAACCTGTTCGTGTGCCGCGACGGCCGCGTGAAGATTTTGGATTTTGGCTTAGCCAAAGTGGAAGCGCCCGGCGCAGAAATGACGCGCACCGCCGGAACCACGCCAGGAGTCGCGCTGGGAACGGTCGGCTACATGTCGCCGGAGCAAGCGCGCGGAGAAGGCGCGGATGCGCGCTCCGATATTTTCGCGTTCGGCGTGATCCTCTACGAAATGCTCAGCGGCGAGCGCGCGTTTCATCGCAACACTTCGTTTGAAACGCTCACCGCTATCTTGAAGGACGATCCACCGCCGCTGCCCGACGCCGCGATGGAACGAGTGGTGCGCCGGTGTCTCGAGAAATCGCCGGAGCAGCGTTTTCAATCGGCCAGCGATTTGGGATTCGCGATCGATGCGATGTCGGGCATGTCCGGCAGCACCGTTGCGCAACCCGCTGCGACCGATGTGCCGCGACCGCGCCATGCGATGACAGCGGTCGCCGTCGTGGCCGCCGCGCTTTTCGCCGCTGGAGTCTTCACGGCGGGCCAGTGGTGGCAAGCGCGCCGCGACACCGTCACGACCGGATGGAAGGCAACGCAACTCGGCGGCGCGGAAATGGCCACGAACCCGCGCATTTCACCGGACGGCCACACGCTGGCGTTTCTGGCGATGGTCGAGGAACTCACGCAAGTGGCGGTGATGAATCCGGAGTCGGGCAGTTGGACGATTCTCACGCATGATCGCACGCTGGGAGAAGTGGACAATCTCTGCTGGTCGCGCGACGGCTCGAAGATTTATTTCGATCGTGTCTCGAGCATTCCCAAAGGCATCTACACCGTTTCCGCCCTGGGCGGCGAAGAGCGTCTGATATTGGAAGATGCGGCGTCACCGGAGGCGTTGCCCGACGGCAGCCTGGTGGTGATGCGCATCAATGCCAAGCGGAATACGCAAGCGTTTCGCTTCTGGCCGGACTCCGGGAAGTTGGAAGCGCTGGGTGATCCGGGCTTGCTCTGGATCGCTCCTTTTTCCGTGGCACCCGAGGGCGGCGCACGCCTCACCCTGGATGGCTCGAAGGTTTTGTTTGCCGCGATCCCCGCCAACGCTTCGAAATCCCCGGCTCCGCATCTCTATTCTTTGGACTTCTCGACCAAGCAGATGCGCCAGCTTGCACCCGACTGGGCGATTTCACCAGCTGTTACTAACATCGCGCTGGCCCCCGATCCGGTCACGCGCCGGATTTACGTAGGCCTGATTGTTCGCCGGTCGTCGACGATATTTTCGCTCGACCCCGATGGAAACGGTCCTCCCCGGCCGGAGATGTCCCTGACCGAAGAGCTCAACGGCTTTGATTTTTCGAGCGACGGCACGTTGTTTACCGGTCAAGCGAACTTTCCGACGGAACTGCTTCGCTTCAATGCCACGCGCGGTGCGCCGGAACGCCTCACGAGTTGGCGGGGCGCACTATCGAGAGGCGTTGTTCCGTTGCTGGGAGGTTCGGTGATGCTTCCCGCGTTTGTCGCCGACAAGGAACGAATCTTGGTGTTCCGGCCCGGCAAAGATCCCACAAATTTTCTCAGCACCGATGAGGAGACCGCCGCTCCCGTGGTCCGGCTCGGCGAGAAAGAAGTGGCTTTCCTGGCAGGCAGTGGATCCGAGCGCAGCCTCGCGGTCGCCACACTGTCGGACGGCCGAATCGTCCGGCGTTTTCCCGCGACAAAAGGCTTGGTGATCGCCGCTTTGGCGTCGGCCGCGGATGGCGGCGAACTGTATTACGTGTCCAGCGGCGACGTTTGGAGAATCCCGGCGCAGGGAGGCGATCCGCGCAAACTGACCGTCGGTGACCAGATCGCCGCCGATCCTCGCGGCAAGGACCTGATCGTTCTGCGCAACCAGCAGGACGCCGTTCATCTCATTCGCGTGTCGTTGTCCGATGGTTCCGAGCACCCGATTCCGTTCAATAGCGATTTGCGCATCGTGTGGCTCAGTCCGCATAGTGTGGCGGGGGATGGCCGCATCGCGATCACCGTGTCTTCGCCGGATCGCTGGTTCTACAGCGCCGCGGTCCTCGATCCAGCGACCGGAAACGTGGAGAAACTTCCGGTGGACTATCGCGGCGACATCGATCATCCCGCGTGGACGCCGGACGGCCATCTCATCGCCTCGGGAGTCCCGGAACGCGAATCGCTATGGCGCTTCCGCCGCGAAAAACCGTAACAAAGACAAAAGAACTGCAACCGCCGATGAACGCAGATGAACGCCGATAAGAAAAACGCGGCCTATCGGTGTTCATCGGCGGTTGCAGTTTCTTGTCTTCTATCTGGTCGACAACAGGAATTGGTTGCCATCAGGGTCTTTGAAGATGGCGAACGTGCCCCAATGTTCTTTTTTTGGCGGCGACACGAATTCCACGCCCTTCGCGACGAGTTCTTCGTGCGTTTTTTCCACCTTGTCGCAGAAGAACGAAGCCGGGAAGAACTTGCCGATGCGGTCTTCCATGCCCGGCGGCGTGAACAACGTCAGCAGCACGTCGTCGCCGGGGATCGATAGTTCGATCCAGCGCTGTTTGTCAGTGAAGGGGCGGTCGGTGGCGATGCGGAAGCCGAGTTTCTCGGTGTAGAAAGTCAGCGCGCGGTCTTGGTCGGTGACGGGAATGTTGATGAGCTTGATGCCTTTGATCATGTTTTCGAGATTAAGGGCGCGTGCCGCGGTTCGTCAATCCGATTTCGCTTACTATATGGTATTGTACTATAGTGGCGAAGACCATAGCGGTTGACGAATACGTTCTCGACGTCCTGATGCGCGACATCGTGGGGCACGACCGCATGCCCTCGGCGTTTCTCGTGTATTTGCATTTGTGGAGCGAATCGCACCGGCAGTCGAAGGCGTGGGTGCGTGCGAGTCACCGTACAATTGCCCAGTCGGCAGGTCTGTCAAAGAGCTCGACGCAGAAGGCCATTCGCTATCTCGAAGGCCGGACACTGGTGCGGTCGCGCCGGGCGTCGCGAACTGCCACGCCGGAATATCGTGTGTTGCGGACGTGGCGGCGTTAACTCACTAGTTGGCGATAAACGGCCAGCGTTTCTTGCGCACAGCGCTCCCAAGTGAATTGCCTGGCGTGGCGGCGGCCTTTCTCCGACCATTGTTTCGCCCACGCGGAGTCTTCCAGAATTCGCGCGGCGGCGTCCGCCATCCCGCGATCGTCGTCGGGATCGAACAACTGCGCGGCGTCACCGGCGATTTCGGGGATCGACGACGTCCGTGCCGCGATCACGGGCACACCGCGTGCCATCGCTTCGAGGACCGGGAAGCCAAAGCCTTCTTCGTACGAGGGAAAAAGCAGCGCCGACGCGCCGGCATAGAGACGATCGAGCGCCGCTTCGTCGCAGTGCCCGGCAAATTCCACGCGGCTTGCGAGACCCGCCCGGCGCACGTACTCCTGCGTCGCTTCCGCGCCGTAACCCACGCCGCCCGCGACAATCAATCGCACACGCGGCGGCAAGCGCTCGATGGTCCGCACGGCGGCCAGTGTATTCTTGCGCGTTTGCACCACGCCGACCGTAAGCAAGTACGGCTCGTCCGGCGTTTCGCGCGCCACCATGGCGGCGGGATCGATACCGTGATGAACCACGGTGATCTTCGCCGGGTCCACGCCGAGGACGCGGCAAATCTCGTCGCGCGTGTATGCGGACACGGCGATTAACGCATCGGAACGCGACACGGCGTCGCGGATCACTTTGCTGAACTTTGAATTAAACTCCGGCGACGAGTAACGATCGCTCGAGAGCGGAAAAATGTCGTGGATCGTCGTGACGGTCCGCCGAAATCTCAAGGCAGGCAGCCGCTGATTGAGTCCATGAAATATGTCGATGTCGCGGGGCAGGAGAAAACGAAACGGTTCTTGCAGGATTCGTCGCTGGAAGTTCGGAAACGTGCGCTTGAGCGCCGAAATGCTCCGCGGCCGCGCAGCCAGTGTGAGGACCAGGTCCGTTGCCGCCAGTGATTCTACTAGCCGGCGAGAATAGCGTGCCACGCCGGTCGGCTGGGGGGCTACGGAATATGTGGCGTCAAGCGCAACGCGCATTCCGACAGTATTTCATGGTAGGCGGTTTTTTCACCGCAGAGACGCAGAGGCGCAGAGAAAAACCAGGTTCTCTCTGCGCCTCTGCGTCTCTGCGGTGAGAAAACCGCTGGTCTAACTCACACCATATTCTTTTAACTTGCGATACAGCGTGGTCTTGCCGATCCCGAGGAGCCGCGCGGCGAGAAGTTTGTCGCCATCCGCTTCCGAGACCGCTCGGACGATGGCGCGTTTTTCCAATTCCGCTAAAGGAATGATGCGTTCCTCCAATGGGATCTCGCTCGACGCGCCGGAAGCCCCCGGTAACGGTCGCCGCGAGGCCGACGAATTCCATCCTGACAACCCCGGAGGACTCAAGGTCGCGCCGCCCGTGCTCACGCCCGGCATGCTCGCGACAAATCCATTTCCATTGCTGGCCATCGGTGGACGTAACGGCGCGCGCCCATTTTCAGCGAGCGGCGTGTGCGGACGCATTCCGCCGTCGGCCGTGGCCACGTTCGCCATGGTGTTCGTCAAACTTGTTGGGGACGTTCGACCGTATTGCAAGTTCGTCGTGAGATCCCCGCTTTGCAGCACCGGTCCCGACCCCAACGCCACCGCGCGCTCGATGCAGTTTTCCAGTTCCCGCACATTACCCGGCCAATCGTAGGCCATCAGGCGATTCATGGCTTCTTCCGACACCGCCATTCGCGGCTTGCCCGCCGGCTTGTACTTGTCGATCATGTGGTTCACGAGCAGGGGAATGTCGCTCCTGCGTTCGCGCAACGGAGGTAGGCGCATGCTCACCACGGCTAGGCGGAAATAGAGGTCCTTGCGGAAGCCGCCGTGCTGGATCGCTTGATCCAGATCGCGGTTGGTCGCAGCGATAATGCGCGCTTCAATCTTCACCCGGCGGTTACTGCCCACCGGCCGCACTTCTTTTTCCTGCAATGCGCGCAAGAATTTCGACTGCAAATCAACCGGCATCTCGCCGATTTCGTCGAGAAATACCGTGCCGCCTCCAGCCGCTTCCAGCAATCCTTCTTTGCTGCGGACCGCGCCCGTGAACGCCCCACGTACGTATCCGAAGAGCTCGCTTTCAATGAGCGTGGGAACCAGCGACCCGCAATCGATCGGCAAAAACGGCTTTGTGGCCAGCGGTCCCGCCTCGTGGATCGAGCGGGCTACCAGCTCTTTGCCCGTGCCGCTCTCCCCTTGGATCAGCACCGGATAGTGATTCTGGCTGACCTTAGAGATCAGCTTGAAGAGCTTCAGCATGGGCGGAGAATTGCCCAGCAGACGCGCGTAGCCGCCCTTGCGGAGTTGCTCGCGAAGCACGAGGTTTTCGTTTTCCAAATCCAATTTCCCCACCAAGCGCTCTAATAATAAACTAAATTCTTCGTTATTAAAAGGTTTTGTGAGGTAATCGTACGCACCCAGGCGCATGGCCTGCACGGCCGTGGCGACCGTGCCGAAGGCCGTCATGATGATCACCTCGGTGGCGGGCGAAACCTCTTTGATGCGCTCGAGCAAATCGAGACCGGTCATGCCGGGCATCATCACGTCGGCGAGCACAATGTCGACCGAGTCGTCCTCTAGGATTTGCAGCGCACGGTTTCCGTCGCCGGCGGTCGATACGCGGAAGCCCTGCGCGGTGGCCAACGCCGCACACAATTCGCGAGAGTGGTCTTCGTCGTCCACAACTAACAAATGGAGAGGTCCCTCGACTTGCAATTCTTCGGTATATTCTTCGGTCGCTGTCATAAAAACACCTCTTTTTTCTGAATAACGCGCCTGGGTGATACGACCGTGACTCAGTGCACGAACCGTGCCCAACGTAACTAGTTGCAAGGAAATGACTTTCAACGACGGCCAGTGTCAAAATGGGAATGATTGCAGTTCCGAATCGGGAATCGTCGGCGATCCCCGATTTCGCAGGGCAGGAATGTCGGAAAGGAACGCGGGAAGCTAGAGGTTGATCATGCTGGTTCGCTTTTGAAGCGGGTCGATGCCCGGTGGGACTGCTTGGGCAAGGGGCTACCCCTGGCTCGAATCGTCTCTTGCAGCGATTCGCGCTAAGTTGCTGAATCCACACAGGACGCAGACACCTCATAGCCGAACGCCCCCCAGAAATTACCACACTACCGAAGTTTTCCTCAGTACTAAGTGCCCAATGGGAGTATGAAACGATAGGACGGAAGGGGGGTATCGCTGGAAATTGGATTATTTTGTAGTGAAAAACACGACATCCCGTGCTGGGATCTCTCAATCGATGAGGTGGTTCGATAATGCGTAGTGCATCAATTGCGCGGTCGTTTCCATTCCCATTTTTTCGAGAATTCGGACGCGATAGGTGCTGACCGTGGTGACGCTCAGATGCAATTCCTCGGCGATGCCTGAAACGGTCTTGCCGGAAGCCAGCATTCGCAACACTTCCAACTCCCGATCGGAGAGGGAGGAATGCCGGGGTCCCAACGGATGTTCCAAATCTCCAGCCAGTTTTTCCGCCATCGTGGCGCTCACATAGCGTCCGCCCGCCAGAACCTTGCGAACTGCGCGGATCAACTCCTTCGGAGGGCTGTCTTTGCTCACGTACCCGGAGGCGCCGGCCTGCAACACTCGCTTCCCGTATTGGTCTTCGGAATACATACTCAGAATCAGAACCGGAAGCTGTGGTTTTTCTTTCTTGAGATCGCGCAGGAGATCGACGCCGCTGCGTCCGGGCATGGCAATGTCCAGGATTAGCAGGTCCCACTCGCGCGAGCGAACCTGGGCGATGGCTTGCTCGGCGTTTCGCGCTTCGCCGCAGACAACGTCGCCGATATTCTCGGTGAGAATCTCCATGAGACCCTTCCGGAGAATGGCGTGATCGTCGGTAATGAGAACGCGAAGCACAACTTTATCCATCAAGCGGACTGGCCGTCCACGCGCTGCAGCGGGACTCGCACCGTGACCACTGTTCCTTCATTGACCGCACCCGAGATGTCCACCGTTCCGCCGGCCATCCGCGCGCGCTGCAGCATGCCTCCGAGTCCGAGCGAATTCTCCGCCTGTTTTTCTTGATTGGTGATTCCGCGCCCGTTGTCTCGAATCTTCAGAACCACGGCGGAGTCTTCTTCCGCCAACGATACCTCGACGCGAGTGGCACCCGCATGCCGGAGAATGTTGGTAAGCGCTTCCTGCGAAATGCGAAAGACTGCGGTGCTTTGCTCCGAGTTCAGATTCAGACGCTCCACCGAGCTCTCCCATTGGCAAGTGATGCCGCTCCGTTCCTGGAACTGTCGCGTCTGCCACTCGATCGCGTCAGCCAATCCCAAATGGTCCAGTACGCTGGGCCGGAGTTCCGACACGATTCGCCGCAGGGCCGTGAACGCGCCGTCCACCAGCTTGACCATGCCTTCAATCTTCGTTTGAAGCTGTCCGGTGTCTTGCAGTTGTCCAAGCTTCACGGCGAGGGCCTCGCAGGTGACCAAGTCCCATCGCAAGGTTGTCAGCATACAGCCGAATTCGTCGTGAATCTCCCGCGCGATCCTGGCGCTTTCTTCTTCTCGCGCGGAATGCAGGCGGGCGGAGAATGCGTGAAGCTGTTCGTTCTGGCTCCGGAGCTGCTCCTCGACGAACTTTTGCTCGGAAATGTCTCGTCCGATACCCACGGTCGAGCCGTCGGCAAGTCGTAGATTGGCCCACGCGGTATCGATGATGCGTCCGTCTTTTCTCCGGGTTCGCTGTTCTCCCCACTCGCCGCTCGCGTGGTGGACGAAGTTGGTAACTTCCTGGCGGGCCTCTTCGGTTGGGGCGCATGCCTTGAGAAGCCCGTCCACTCCGAGAGCTTGCGTCTCCTCGAGCGACCACCCCAGCCGGCACTCAAAGGCGCGATTGACGCGAAGAATTCGATTGCCTTTCCAATGACAAAGCATCACTGGGATGTGATCGAAGATCGTCTCCAGGAGTGCCTTATCTTCGGAAGCCGTCGTAACCGGAGCCTTCTGATCGGACATGGCGCTGTCCTTTTATATCGCGTTGCCCCGAACCATACCCCAACAGCCAACAGTATAGGGCCCGGAACCCTCCCGGCATCAATTATCTCTAATGAATGCGGTGGCCGATTAGGCTCGAGGATCGCCGAGGAACGAGGAGTCGAAGGCGTGCGGGAAAAGGGACTTCATCAGATGCGTGGCGCGTTGGTCCTTAAGATTTACGAGCACAACAGGAATATCGCCGCAAAATTCCCAGATAATTTGACGGCACGCGCCGCACGGCGGCGTCAACGTGTCGGTATCGGCGGCCACGGCGATGCGCAGGAATTTCCGCCGTCCTTCGCTGAGCGCCTTCCAGATGGCCACGCGCTCGGCGCACACGGTGAGTCCATAAGTGGCGTTCTCGATATTGCAGCCGGTAAAAATTTCGCCGTCGCTTGTTTCGAGCGCTGCGCCCACCAGAAAATGCGAATACGGCGCGACGCCGTTTTTCCGCGCGGCCAAAGCCGCATCCACCAATTGATTTTCGCTGACAGGCATATCGATTACGCCATGCGCGGCAAAACGGCACGCAACAGCGCCGTGAAATCGCCGCGGACTCGCTCGCCGGTTTCGGTGACCTCTTGATGCGACAGCTTGTGGTGCGAAATTCCGGCTGCCAGATTCGTCACACAAGAAATTCCCAGCGTCCGCATCCCCATGTGACTCGCGACGATCGCCTCGGGCACCGTCGACATGCCCACAAGATCCGCGCCGATCGTGCGCAGGTAGCGAATTTCCGCCGGCGTCTCGTAGCTTGGTCCCGAAAGGCCCGCGTAAACGCCTTCATATAGTTCAATGCGAAGCTCGCGTGCCGCCGAGTGCGCCAGTTCGCGAAGCTCGCGCGAGTACGCTTCGGTCATATCGGGGAAGCGTGGACCAAACCCGTCGTCATTCGGTCCAATGAGCGGATTGGTACCCTGCAGATTGATGTGATCGCACAACAGCACCAGGCATCCTTGTTTGTAGCCGGGATGAATGCCGCCGGCCGCATTCGTCAATAGCAGCGACTTCACGCCGAGCGCGCCGAGCACGCGCGTAGGAAAAACCACCTGATGGATCGAGTATCCCTCGTAGAAATGCACCCGCCCGGCCATCACCGCCACGGGCGTCCCTGCGACTTTGCCGATCACCAATTTTCCCGCATGTCCGATGGCTGTGGAAAGGGGCCAGCCGGGAATCTCGGAGTAGGGAATTTCGATGCGCTCCTCCACTTCACCGGCGAACGCGCCTAAACCCGATCCCAGCACGCAACCTACTTGTGGCCGTAGCGCAGTTTTGGAAAGCAGAAAATCGCGGGCTTTCAGGACGTCATTCATAAACTAAAAAACTTAGCCGCAGATGAACGCAGATAAACGCAGATGAACATCGGAGCGAGCGTCTTATCTGCGTTCATCTGCGTTCATCTGCGGTTGCTTTTCCTCCGGCAACCATCACAACAAAATCCCCGCGATACACGCCGACATGAAGTTCGCCAGCGTTCCCGCGAGCACGGCTTTCAATCCCAGGCGCGCCAGATCCGATCGCCGGTTCGGCGCCAGCGATCCAATGCCGCCGATCTGGATTCCAATGGAACTGAAATTCGCAAATCCGCACAACGCGTACGTGGCGATCACAAAGGAACGCGGATCGAGCGTGTCCTTGATCGGACCCAGCTTCTGGAAGGCCACAAATTCATTGATCACCAGCCGCGTACCGAGCAAACTGCCCACTGACGATGCGTCTTTCCACGCCACTCCCAAGAGCCATGCGACCGGTGCGAAGACCCAACCGAAAATCCGCTCGAGACTCATCGGCGCTTGGTTGAGACTCACCAGGCCCAGGATGCCGTTCACCAGCGCGATCAACGAAATGAACGCAATCAAGATCGCGCCGATGTTCAATACCAGATGCAAGCCGTCGATGGCGCCGCGCCCGGTGGCGTCGATCAGGTTCACCGGACGATTCTCGTCCTCTTCCATGTGGACCGTTCCGGCCGTGCGCGGCGTGCCGGTTTCCGGAATGAACATCTTGGCCATCAGGATCGTCGCGGGCGCGGTCATGATCACCGCCGTCAGCAGATGCAGCATGTCGACGTGGCCGATCAGGACGTAAGCGCCCATCACCGCGCCGGAAACATGCGCCATGCCGCAGGTCATTACCGTCATTAGCTCCGACTCGGTCATGTCGTGCAGGAACGGCTTGATCGTGAGGGGTGCTTCGGTTTGTCCCATGAAGATGCTGGCCGCCACGTTGAGCGACTCCGCGCCGCTGGCACCCATGATGTAGCTCATGGCCTTGGCGAAAGCCTTCACGACGATCTGCATCACACCGAGGTAGTAGAGCACCGCGAAGAACGAAGCGATGAAAATGATGATCGGCAGCACTTGAAACGCGAACGAAACGGCATAAGCCGCGCCCTCCGGCCCAAACGACGTGGTCATGACCTTGCCCCACAAATTGCTGTCGCCGGGTGGTCCGAACACGAAGCTACTGCCGGCGGTGGAGTATCCCAGCAGTTTCATGCCGCCGTCGCGGATTTTTTCGAGAACGACAGAGAATGGCGTCTTCAGCACCAGAAACGCGAAGACCCACTGCAATCCCAATCCCCAAAGGACCACGCGCAACTGGATCGCTTTGCGGTTCGTTGACAACGCGTAGGCAAGCCCCATGATCGCGACGATGCCCAGCAAGCCTTGAAGCTTGTCCATAGGGGAACCATTAAAACATAGTTCCGAGTTCCGAGTACCGAGTTCCGAGTGCGAAAAAAGGAAGGCCCGAGCTTTTCACTCGGGCCTTGACTCGGAACTCGGAACTGCTTATTGAATAATCTCGTAGATCAACGGTTTCGCTTCCGGCGCGGCGGCGGCGATGCGGAAGGAATCTTCCACCATCTGCGTCGCTTCTTCCAGATGCTCGTCGCTGTTGTAGTACAGCGTACAGAGCGTGTCGCCGGACTCCACGCGCTCGCCGACCTTGCGCTCGAGTACGATGCCCACACCGTGATCGATCTTCGAGTCGACGGTTTCGCGGCCCGCGCCCAGCAGCATCGCCGCCGTGCCGATGTCTTCAGCCTGGATGCGCGACACAAAGCCGCCGCGCGGCGAAGCCACGGTGTATTCGGCCGACGACGTCGGCAATTTCTCGAACGCGTCGACCACGCCCGCGTCGCCGCCCTGGTTGGCGACCAATTGCTTGAATTTCTCGAGCGCTTGACCGTTTTCCAAGAGCGTGGTGCACTGCTCGCGCGCCTGATCGTAACTCTTTGCCGAATCCGCCAGCATTAACATACGCGCCGAAAGCTCCACCGACAACTCGGTGAGATCGGGTGGACCCTGATTGCGCAGCGTGTTGATCGCTTCCATCACTTCCAGTGAATTGCCCACGGCGTTGCCGAGCGGCTGATCCATGTCGGTGATCAGCGCCAGCACGCGCTTGTTCATGCGGCGGCCGATGGAAACCATCGCTTGCGCCAAACGACGCGCGTCGGTCTGCTTCTTCATGAAGGCGCCCGAGCCGGTCTTCACGTCGAGGACCAGCGCGTCGATGCCTTCCACCATTTTCTTGCTCATGATCGACGCCGCGATCAGCGGAATGCTCTCGACGGTGCCGGTGGCGTCGCGCAGGGCGTACAACGCGCGATCGGCGGGAGCCAGTTCGTCCGTTTGTCCCACCAGAGCCGCGCCCACCGAAGAAAGTCCTTCGCGGAATTGTTCCGTCGTGAGGCGCGTGTTGAATCCCGGGATGGATTCGAGCTTATCGAGCGTTCCGCCGGTGTGTCCCAGGCCGCGGCCCGAGATCATTGGCACGTGCACGCCGGCGGCGGCCACAACCGGCGCCACGATCAGGCTGGTTTTGTCGCCCACACCGCCGGTGGAATGTTTGTCGACCTTCACGCCGGGGATCGCGGAAAGATCCACGACTACGCCGGAGCGCATAATCACATCGGTGAGATCCGCTACTTCGGTTTCCGACAAGCCGGCGAAATAAACGGCCATCAAAAACGATGAAACTTGATAGTCGGGGACTTGCTTCTTGGTGTATCCTTCGATCACATGAGCCAGCTCCTCGCGGCTCAGTTCTCCACCGTCGCGCTTCTTCCGAATGATATCAACTGTGCGCATGATCCTCTCAGTGTGCCAACGCAGATAGCTCAGTTGGCGGGGATTGCCCGTGTAGTTTAGTTGAAGGTTTATAGTAGCATCCGCGAACGTACCAAGTAAAGCGATTTATTTCCTAAGGTTTGTGATGTTTGGCAATCGACGTGCTTGGAGTGTGCGTTCGCGGACAGCGCCAATTACGATGGCAGATCGCGGTGTAAAACCTTAGCACTAAAGCCCGCTGCGGCCAGGTTTTTGCGGATGGAATCGGCCATTGCCACCGACCTGTGCTGGCCTCCCGTGCATCCAAACGAGATGGTCAAGTAGCTTTTTCCCTCGCGGATGTAATGAGGAATCAAATAGACCAGCAATTCCGTGATTCTTTGAATAAATTCAATGGTCTGCGGAAAAGACTTAATGTATTTCGCGACCTGTGGATGGCGGCCGGTCAGGTGGCGGAACTGCGGGATGTAGTTGGGGTTCGGGAGGAAGCGCACGTCGAACACAAGGTCGCTGTCGCCGGGGATTCCGTTGCGATAACCGAAGCTGGTGCAAGCGATCAAGAGCGGCCGCGCGCCCTCGCGTCCTTGGAAGCGCTCGACAATGAACGCGCGCAGCTCGTGGACGTTGAACTTGGTGGTGTCCAGAGTCACATCGGCTTCGGCGCGGATGGCGCGCAGCGAGCGCCGCTCGGCTCGGATGGCTTGTCTCACGGGCTGATCGGGCGCCATCGGGTGTGGCCGGCGCGTCTCGGAGTAGCGGCGCATCAGCACCTCGTCGGTGGCCTCGAGAAACACCAGCGAGATGCTGATTTCCCGGCGCAGCCGTTTCAGGATCGCGGGCAAGCGGCGCAGTCCCTCGCCTTCGCGAATATCCACCACCAGGGCGGATCGCGCGATGGCGCGAGATTGCTCCGACAATTCGGCGAACGTCGGGATCAGCTCCACCGGCATGTTGTCGACGCAGAAATATCCGAGGTCCTCGAAGGCGCGGAGCACCGAGCCTTTTCCGGAACCGGACATTCCGGTAATGATCACCATGTCGGTGCGCGATCCCGCCCCACCGTTTCCGGCGAGTACGCCGCTGGGCGGCCTCGCCGACTGGATGGACGCTGTCGTTACTTTTGTTTTGCGCGGGGGCACACAATTGTTTTATCGCATTTCTCCGCGTCTCTGCGTCTCTGCGTTAAAAAAACCTTAACGCTTTGGCTAACCGTCTTTTCAACGCAGAGACGCAGAGACGCAGAGAAAACCGAGACTACAATAGAGCGATGTTCCACTCCGAGGGATTGAAACATTCCGACGTCACGCCGCACAGCGTGTATCTCACGCGTCGGTGTGCGTTGGCGGCTCTGAGCGCCCTCGCGCTGCCGATTTCTCGCGCGACAGCCGGCCAGACCACGCGCTTCACCAGCATCGCGAAGCCATCGCTTGCGAACGTCGCGAAAACGTCGTATGGCGCGGGTGAAGCGCTGACGCCGCAGAGCGTCGTCACCGGATACAACGATTTCTACGAATTTGGTTCCGCGAAAGACGAGCCCGCACAGAATGCCGCGAAGTTTGTCACATCGCCATGGACCATCACGATGGACGGCGAAGTCTCGAGGCCCGTGACCGTCGATCTCGACCGCGTCATGAAGCTCGCGCCGCTTGAGGAGCGTATCTATCGCCATCGCTGCGTCGAAGGATGGTCGATGGTCGTGCCGTGGATCGGCTATTCCCTCAGCGCACTGTTGAAGCAAGTACAACCGACGGCGAAGGCCAAATTTGTCGCGTTCCAAACGTACTTCGACGCGAAGAAAATGCCCGACGCCGCGGCGCTAAGATTTCCCTACGTCGAGGGACTGCGCCTCGACGAGGCCATGAATCCGCTGACACTGCTGTGCGTCGGCTTGTACGGAACGCCTTTGCCGAATCAAAATGGGGCTCCTGTGCGCGTGATTGTCCCGTGGAAGTACGGACTGAAGAGCATCAAGTCGATCGTGAAGATCACGTTTCAGGAGTCGATGCCAGCGACCACGTGGAACACTTTCAACCCCGTGGAGTACGGTTTCTACTCCAACGTGAATCCTGCGATCGAAAACTACCGCTGGAACCAGAAAGACGAGCGGCGTCTCGGCGAATTCGGCAAGCGGCCCACGCAGCTTTTCAACGGCTACATCAAGGAAGTCGCGTCGATGTACGCGGGTATGGACCTCAAGAAAAACTACTAATGCTTGCCTTTCTGCAAAAGTGCGCGCGCTTCACTCGCAAAATCCTCACCAATCGCTGGACCAAGCCCGTGGTCTTTATCGGCTGTCTGATTCCTCTGGCCGCCGAGGCCGCGGGATGGTTCGCATGGCTCGGCCAAGACCTCGGCGGCAACCCCATCGAAGACCTCACGCACGAAACCGGCGAGTGGGTATTGAAATTCCTGATGGCGTCGCTAGCCGTGACGCCGTTACGCAAGCTGCTGCGAATCCCCGAGCTGATCCACTATCGCCGGATGCTGGGGCTTTTCGCGTTCTTCTACACGGTGGTGCATCTCTACACCTACGTTTGGATGGACAAGTTCTTCGACCTGGACGCGATCTTCCACGACCTGGCGTATCATCCCTACATCACGATCGGCACATTCAGTTTTGTCCTGCTGCTACCGCTCGTGATCACGTCCACGCGCGGCTGGATCATTCGCCTGCACGGACGCTGGTGGCGCCGGCTGCACCGCTTGGTCTACGCGGCGGTGTTCCTCGGCGTGTTTCACTATTACTTGGTGATGCGCGCCGACGAAAGCGACGTGTGGATGTACGCCGCGATCTTCGGCGCGATTTTCTTGCTGCGAGCTTATACGGTGTGGCGACCGCCCGCGAGGGCGTGAAAAAAAGTTCAGGCCGGCTTGAAGTACAACACCAATGCCGCGCCGGCCGAAGCCATCAGGTAGCCGACCCAGAGCAGGGGATTCGGCGTATTCTTCGGCGGACTCACGATCATCGCGACGAGCACGTTGATGAGTGGCGCGCCGCCAAATACCAGCGGCATCACCACCGCTGCTTTGCCGCCGTTTTTGAACGCAAAGATGATGCACACCGCGCCGATGGCGCCGAGCGCGCCGCCGATGGTGGCCCACGCCATGCCTCCTGACGAAAACTTGTTCAGTTGGCCGGCGCCTCCCAGCACGAAAACCGGTGCCAGCACGCCGATCACAAAATAGGCGATACCGACAAAGAGTAGCGCCTTCATCGGGCTGGCCAGTTTGATTTGTCCGGTTTGCAAAGCAACGCCGTAAAAGCCCCATGCAAGGGCCGCACCCAGAGCAAAGAGAACCCAGGTCATTGGTTTTTTATTCTCCATCGCTTTGCTATCAGATCAAAGAAACGGGTTAGCGTGCAACTGAAACTTTACACCTTGCTACCAGCACTGCCGAAAAGTTGTATATTGAGTGTATGGCGCAGCTCATTTCCACGACCGTTCGCTTGGCTGAAGAAGATATTCGGGCATTGAAGCGCGCTCGCCGGGCGGGTCTTTCCGCGTCCGATCTCATTCGCAAGGGTCTACGCGTGGCCGCGGCGCGCTACTATTCCGGACGACGGCCGCCATCCACACTGCTTTTCGAATCCACAAACGCCAAGCTTGGGGACGAATCCGAACTCTTCCGGGATATCGAGGAGTGACGCCGCCTCTCGTCGCCGACACAGGCGGGCTTCTTCGGGCGCTTGCCCGGTTGCCGGACGGAAAACCGACTTTCCCGGAATATCAAGAAGCACTGCTCTCAGCGGCCGCAATCATTGTGCCCGGCCTCGTTCTTGCCGAAATCGACTATTTTCTGCGAGCGGAACGCGAAGCGATGCGAAAACTGGTCGCGGAAATCTTTGATCCCGCGACGCGTTACGAATATGAATCGCCGTTACCATCGGATATCGCGCGGGCGCTTGAGCTGGATGCCAAGTTTGGAGAGCTAGGCCTTGGACTCGTGGACGGGACCGTGGCTGCCGTGGCCGAACGCCGGCGTGTATACCGCGTCCTCACAATCGATCGGCGCGACTTCGGTGCAATTCGGGTGGGTCCGCGCTTCGCGCGGAGTTTTGAGTTGTTGCCCTGAAGAACCGCTAGACGATCTCCAACATCCGGTCAACCGCGCGCCGCGCGCGCCGCGCCGTCTCCGCCGGCACGCGAATTTCCGGCGACAGCGTTTCGAGCGACCGCAAGATCTTGTCGAGCGTGATCGTCTTCATGAACGCGCACACCGCGTCGGGATTGACGGGGAGAAAATCGCGATCCGGCTGCTGGATGCGCAACCGGTGCAGCATGCCGATTTCAGTAGCCACGGCAAACTGCTTCGCCGGGGACTCCTGTACGTGGCGGAACATGCCTTCGGTCGAGAGGAAGAACGTGCGGCGTTGCGGAAGCGTGCCGTCGAGCACTTTGGTCATGCAGGAACTCACGCAGCCACATTCGGGATGGATCATCAGCTCGATTTCCGGGCGCGATTCCAACATCGCGGTGACCTGACCAGAGCGAATGGTCCGATGCACGTGGCAATATCCCGGGTAGGCGATCAAATTCTTACGCTTCGTTTGCAAGGCCACGAACGCGCCCAAGAATTTGTCCGGCACGAAGAGGATTTCCTTGTCCTCCGGGATCGACGCCACCACTTTTGCCGCGTTCGCCGACGTGCAGCAGTAATCGCTTTCCGCTTTCACCGCCGCCGACGTGTTCACGTACGCCACTACGACCGCGCCGGGGTACTTGGCCTTCCATTCGCGCAACTCCTCGATCGAGAGCGCCGCCGCCAGCGAGCATCCCGCCTTGAGATCGGGCAGCAGCACGGTTTTGTCCTGGCAGAGGATCGAGGCCGTTTCGGCCATGAAGTGCACGCCGCAAAAAACGATCACGTCGCTCTCGGTGCGGGCCGCCTGCTGGCTCAGTCCCAGGGAATCGCCGACAAAGTCCGCGACTTCCTGCACTTCGTCGCGCTGATAGTTGTGCGCCAATAGCACGGCGTTGCGCTTGCGCAGCAACTCGCGGATACGCGTCTGTTTGTGGAGCACTTGTTCAGGGGTGTCCGCCAGGCGCTCGATCGCAGGAAGCGTATAGCGCTCTTCGTAGGGAAGTTGAGAAATCACGAGTGGCTCACTCATTATTCTATCAACTTTTGATGAAGATCGAGCGCGCGTGCCGAATGGGTGAGCGCGCCCGAGGAAATGGCGTCGACGCCCGCGGCGGCGTAGGCGGCGATCGTGCGCTCGTCGATGTTGCCGCTCGATTCCAGGAGCGCGGATTGGCGCAGCTTGTTGGCTTCCAGATCCGCGACCACGCGCGCCGTTTCCGCGGGCGTCATGTTGTCGAGCATGATGATGCACGGGCATGGGGGCGCCGCCTCTTGCGCCGCAAATTGCGAGAACGCCACGGCGGCGATCCGCGCGGACTCCAGCGATCGAACTTCTACTTCCACGAACGCGGCGTCAGCTCGCCGGGGCCACGCGCGATCGAGCGCCATGGACACCGCGGTTTCCTCGCGCCCATCGAGCAGGGCGAGGTGATTGTTCTTGATCAGGATGGCGTCGCCGAGTCCTAGGCGATGCGTGGCCCCGCCGCCGCAGTGAACCGCACGCTTGTCGAGTAATCCCCAAGGTGTCTTGCGCGTGGCCGCGACAAAGGTTGAATCCGACTTCGCTTCGACGATCTCCTGCCAGCGTCGCGTGGCGGAGGCGATGCCGCACATTCGTTGCAGGATATTCAGACAGACGCGCTCAATGCCGAGGAGTTGTGCCGCGGCGCCCTCGAGGACGAGCAGGGCATCGCCCGGCCGCAGCGCATCACCATCGTGTGAGATCGCGCGCGCCTCGACGCCGCCGCGCGCGGCCAGCCATTGCGCTTCCTTGAGTCCTGCGGCAACGCCTGATTCCTTTGTGACGATGCGCGCCGACATGCGCGAGGGCGAATCGAGCCCTAGCGCTGCGGCCGTCGCGTCGCGCGGCTCGCGATCTTCCTGGAACAGCGTGCCGGCAATGGCCTCCAACGTCCGCAGGTATCGCGGATGATCCAGCGTCAGCTTGTCGCCGTGAAAGAGTGCTTGACGTACACGTGCGGCGCGGCCCGAGGAACTTACGGCGAGCGTCATTGTGAAATTATATCCCGGCCCATGCGCCACGGCGGTTTTGCGCCGTCGAATGCGCTACAATGAGGCCATGTTAGGCAAGTTCCGGTTCGGCCGCATGCTGGGCGCCGCCTTACTCGTCTTCCTATTGGCCGCAGGCGCTCTCCTCGCCGCCGCTGCCAGCGAGCGTGGATACCGCGATCTCGCCAAGGACGCCATTTCTCCTCCCGAAGCCGAGTTCCACATGGCTCGCATGATCTATCGCACCTACAACGGCGGAGGGTCGCACGGATTCTGGGAACCTTGGTGGGCCATCGACTACCCACTGGCCGAGGAACACTACCTTCCCGCGCTGCGCCGCATGACGCGCACCGAAGTGGCAGAGGATAGCCGTCACCTCGACGTCGTGAATCCTCGCGTCTACCAATACCCCTTCTTGTTCATGCAGCAGCCGGGACGTGGAAACTGGGATCCCAACGCCAAAGAAGCCGCGGCACTGCGCGAGTACCTATTGCGCGGCGGGTTCCTACTGGTCGACGATTTTCACGGCGAGCGAGAGTGGGCGGTGTTCGAAGCGGGCTTCCGGCGCTCGTTTCCCGATCGCGCGATCGTGGACATTCCCGCCGACGACAGCGTGTTGCACGTCTTCTTCGACATCGATCAGAGGATTCAGATTCCCGGCAAGCGCCACGTCCGCGGCTGGAACGGCGGAGAACTCATGGTGCGCGGCATGCAAGGCCCGCCCACGTGGCGTGGTCTTTACGACGACGACGGCCGCCTGATGGCCGCCATGAACTTCAACATGGATATGGGAGATTCCTGGGAGCACGCCGACGATCCCGGTTACCCAGGTACGATGACGGCGCAGGGCTATCGCGTGGGAACGAACTACATCTTGTACGCGATGACGCACTAACGCAGTAACACCAAGACTAACCGCAGATGAACGCAGATAAACGCCGATAAAAGCGGACGCGCATCCGTTCCTATCGACGTTCCTCCGCGTCCATCTGCGGTTGCTTTTTTCTTACTTGAGAATGTCCGCTGCCTGCGAGGCCCACTCGAGGACCATCGTGGGGAAAACGCCCAGCGCAAAGACACCGATCACGGTGAAGATCAGGACGAGCGTGCCGGACGCGGGTACGGCGGGTGTGGCGGCTGGGGATTCGGCATCTTCCATGTACATGGTCACGACCACGCGTAGGTAGTAATACGCGCCGATCGCGCTGTTGATCATGGTGATGATGGCAAGTCCCGGCAATCCCGCGGCCACCGCCGACGTCACAATGTAGAATTTGCCGAAGAATCCGCCGGTCAGTGGTACGCCGAGCAGCGAGAGCAGGAAAATCGTGAAGCATGCAGCGAGCACCGGATGGCGCTTGCCGAGGCCGCGATAATCCGAAATCGCCACGGTCGATTCGTCTTTGCCCGCGAGATGCGCCACCACCAGGAACGCGCCGACGTTAGTCACCGAATAAACCGCCAGGTAGAAAATCGCCGCGGCCCCGCCCATCGCGGAGCGCGTTGTGAACGCCGCGAGCACGTATCCGGCGTGTGCGATCGACGAATACGCCAGCATGCGCTTGATGTTGCTCTGCATCAACGCGCCCAAATTGCCCACGAACATCGACAGCACGGCGCATCCCCACAGCAGCCAGAAGTATCCGGCCGCGGGCGTCAATCCCGTGAGGAAGACGCGCAGGAACATCGCGAAGGCCGCCGCTTTCGGCGCCGCCGACATAAATGCGGTCACCGGCGTCGGCGCGCCTTGATAAACGTCGGGCGTCCAAACCTGGAATGGCGCGCCGGAAACCTTGAACGCCATTCCTACGAACATCAGGGCCGCGCCCATTGCGACCAGCGGACCGTTGGCCTGCGGAATCGCCGCGCGGATCGCCGCCAGATTCGTGCTGCCGGTCGCGCCGTACACCAGCGCAATGCCGTAGAGCAGGAATCCCGTGGCGAACGAGCCGAGCAAAAAGTATTTCAGGGCCGCTTCGATGCCTCGCGCGTCGTGGCGGCGATATCCCGTCAAGATGTACGTGGAGATCGAGGAGATCTCGAGCCCGATGAAGATCATCACCAGATCCGTCGAGCAGGCCATCAATCCCTGGCCGACCACGCTGAACAGGATCAGCGCGTAATACTCGCCGGTCTCGATTCCTTCGCGTTTGAGGTAATCGAAGGAGGAAAGAACCGCCAGCGCGGCGACGATGATGAAGAGTTGACGAAAGAGAATCGCGAACGCGTCGTTGGTCACCAGGCCGTCGAATGCGGAACCCATGTACTCACCGTGGTGATACGACACGTGCGATCCGAACAGCGCCAGCACCAGAGCGAACAACGCAATGCGTCCAAGCCAGCGCGCGTTTTTCACCGTGGGCGAAAGCACCATGATCAGCGTGCCCGCGACGGCCAGGACGGTCTCCGGGAAGAGATGCAGCGTTTGGTCGAGATAGCTCAACGCGTGCCCCCTTCATATGTTGCCGGTGCCGCATTCTTCACATGTGCGGGTACGCCGGTTTGCTTCACAACGCGCGCCGTCGACGCTTCCATCGGCTTGAAGAACCATCCCGACGCCACGCCCATGATCAAGGCCATGGCCATCACCGGAATCGCCACGGTTTTTTCGCGCAGCGAAAGATCGGGCAGATTGGCGTTGGCGGGATTGGTGTTTTCCCCAAGGAAAACGCGTTGATACATCCACAGCATGTAGACCGCCGAGAGGATCGTCGCGGTCCCGGCGATGATCGAGTACACGAAGCGCGCCTGCGACGCACCCACCAGAACCAGGAACTCGCCGACGAATCCGTTCAGCAGCGGCAATCCGATGCTCGACAACGTCACAAACAGGAAGAACGACGTGTAGATCGGCATCGGCGTCGAGAGTCCTCCGTATTCGGCGATCTCGAAGCGATGGCGGCGATCGTAGAGCATGCCGACGAGCAAGAACAACCCGCCGGTCGAAATGCCGTGATTCAGCATTTGATACACCGCGCCGTCCATGGCGATTTGGTTGAAGGCGAAAACGCCGAGCACCACAAATCCCAAGTGACTGACGGAACTATAGGCGACTAATTTCTTGATATTCGGTTGGACCATCGCCACGAGCGCGCCATAAACGATGCCGATGAGCGCCAGCGCGATAATCCACGGCGCGTGACGCCCCGCGGCCTCTGGGAAGAGCGGCAGACAGAAGCGCACCATGCCATACGTTCCCATCTTCAGCATCACCGCGGCCAGCATCACCGATCCCGCGGTGGGAGCTTCGGTATGCGCGTCGGGGAGCCAGGTGTGCAGCGGGAACATCGGCACCTTGATCGCGAACGCCACGAAGAATGCCAGGAAGAGCCAGCCCTGCTCGGGTCCCGAGAATAATTCGCGATGCGCCAGCAACGCCGGCACCGAGAACGTATGCGCCGCGCGATAGAGCCATACAATCGCCACCAGCATCAGCGTCGATCCGGCCATCGTGAACAGGAAAAACTTTATCGCCGCGTAGACGCGCCGGCCATGTCCCCACACTCCGATGATGAAGTACATCGGCACGAGACTCACTTCCCAGAAAACATAGAACAGGAACAAGTCGAGCGACGCAAAGACGCCCATCATGCCCGTTTCCAACAGCAGGAAGAGACAGAAAAACGCCTTCACGCGCTCGGTGATTCCCCACGAGGCCAAGAGCGCAATCGGCATCAGGAAAGTGGTCAGGAGAATCAGCCACAGACTGATGCCGTCAATGCCAAGGTGAAAGTGAATGTCTGGAATCCCGATCCACGGAAGGTCGCTTTCAAACTGATAGCCCGCGGCGTTGCTCTCGAATTGCCAGAGCAATCCCAGCGACAGCATAAACACGATCAGCGCCGCGGCGAATCCCGCGCGGCGGATCGTTTCCGGCTGCGAGCTTGGGATGGTGAGCAGCGCGAGCGCGCTCACCGCCGGCAATAGGATGACCAGTGTCAGCAACATCTATTTAGCCCACTGCAAAATCATGTAGAACAGCGCCCCCACAGCGCCGAACAATACCCAAGCCGCGTAACTGCGAATGAATCCCGATTGCATCAGCCGCGCGAATCCGCCCATGGCGCGCGCCGTCGATCCCACGCCGTTGGCCGCGCCGTCGATCACCGTTTCGTCGACCGCATGCCACAAGACTTCGCGCGAAACCGCGGTGGTCGACTTCAGGAACAGCACTTCGTACAACTCGTCGACGTAATACTTGTTCAAGAGCACGCGATACGCCCCGTGGAATTGCGCGGAGAGCTTTTGTCCCGTCTCCGGCTTCACAACGTACGCGTAATACGCGAGTCCAATGCCCGACGCGCCGATCACGACGGCGATCAAGCTGAACAATCGCTCGGCGCCCGGCTCTTCGGGTTCTGCCGGCTCCGGATTGGGGCGGGGAATATCGATGGGATCGCTGCCGGACGCTCGCGCGTACGCGCTGAATTCCACGGGCACGCGCGCCAACGACGGCTCGAGGAAATGCTCGAAGTGCGCCGACCCGCCGAGCGCCTTCGGCACGCCGATCCATCCGCCAATCACGCTGAGCACCGCGAGACAAATCAGCGGCACGGTCATCGTCGACGGCGATTCATGCGCGTGTTGCGCGTGATCGCTGCGCGGCTCGCCGAAAAACGTGAGGAACAGCAAGCGGAACATGTAGAACGCGGTCATGCCGGCGGTGATCGATCCACCGAGCCACAGCCAAGGATGTCCGTTGTGCCACGCGCTCCAGAGAATTTCGTCCTTACTGAAGAATCCCGCGAACGGCGGAATGCCCGAGATTGCCAGACACGCCAGAAGCATGGTCATGAACGTGGTGGGAATCTTCTTGCGCAGCCCGCCCATCGCGCCCATTTCCTGCTCGTGATGCATCGCCGTGATCACGCTGCCCGCGCCTAAGAAGAGCAGGGCTTTGAAGAACGCGTGCGTCATCAAATGGAAAACGCCCGCGGAAAATGCGCCGACGCCACAGCCCAGGAACATGTATCCAAGTTGGCTGACGGTCGAGTAGGCGAGCACTCTCTTGATATCGGTTTGCACTAAGCCGATCGTCGCCGCGAAAATACACGTGATGCATCCAATTACCGCGACCACTTCCATTGCCACCGGCGACTTCACAAACAAGTGGCTTGATCGTGCCACCATGTACACGCCCGCGGTGACCATCGTCGCCGCGTGGATCAATGCGCTCACCGGCGTGGGACCTTCCATCGCGTCCGGCAGCCAGACATACAGCGGAACCTGCGCGGATTTGCCGCACGCGCCCATCATCAGCAGCAAGCAAATGATCGTCACCGCGCCGACGCCGTTTTCCACCGGGGCGTTTTGGAACGCCTTGAAGACGGTCCCGTAATCGAGACTGCCCGCTGTGCCGATGATCAACAACATCGCCAGCGTGAATCCAAAATCGCCGATGCGGTTGACGACGAACGCCTTCTTGCCGGCGATAATCGCCGACTGTTTCAGGTAATAGAAGCCGATCAGCAGGTACGAGCAGAGTCCCACGCCTTCCCAGCCGACGAAGAGAAGCAAGTAATTGCCCGCCAGCACCAGCGTGAGCATGAAAAACATGAACAGATTGAGATAGCAGAAGAAACGATAGAAGCCATCCTCATGCGCCATGTACTCGGTGGCGTAGACGTGGATCAAGAAGCCGACGCCGGTGACCACCAGCGTCATCAGCATCGACAACGGGTCGAGATAGAGCGAAAAATCGGCGTGGAAACTGCCCGCGGAGATCCACGGTGCGATGTAATCGATGCGCGGCGTGTCGCCGACACCCGCCGTGAAGAAAAGATACACGGCGTACAGAAACGCGAGTCCCACGGTCGAGCACGCCACGCCGCCGATGAAGGCGCGCGATTGGCGCTTGCCGAAAAACCCGTTGATCGCTGCCCCTAAGAGCGGCAGCGCCGGCAAAATCCAAAGTTGGGGCGTGGTCGTTTCCATTTAGAACTTGAGCAGCTCGATATCGTCCACGTTCAGCGATTTCCGGTTGTGATACATCAGCATGATGATGGCCAGCCCCACGGCGGCTTCCGCCGCGGCCACCACCATCACGAAAAAAACGAAAATGTGCGCGTTGTAATCGCCCAGCATGTATCCGAAGGCGACAAAACTAAGATTCACGGCGTTCAACATCAACTCGATCGACATGAATACCGTGATGACGTTGCGTTTGATCAAAAATCCGGCCACGCCGAGCACGAACAATACGGCGCTGAGGATCAGATACCAGCTAACGGGAATCATCCGGCCTCCTCTTGCCCAAGACCACCGCGCCCATGATCGCGACAAGGATCAGGATGGAGGTGACTTCGAACGGCAGCAGGAACTTACTGAAAAGCAGTTTGCCGATTTGCCGCGTGTTGTCGCCCGAAAGCAGCGACGGATGCACGAGGTCCGACGTCGGATACTTGCCCCGCAGGACCGCGACGATCTCGACGAGCAGCAGGGTCAACAGCGGCGGCCCCACGTTCTTGGCCATCTTTGAGCGGTCGAGCTTTACTTCCGGCGCGGCGTTCACCAGCATCAGCACAAAGACGAACAACACCATGATCGCGCCGGCATAGACGATGATCTGCACCACGGCGATGAACTCCGCGCCAAGCATCAGGTAGAGTCCCGCCAGCGCGCCCATCACTGCCACGAGCGATAGCGCCGAATAAATCGGATGGCTCTCCCGAATCAAATTGATCGCGCCGGCCAGCGCAATTCCCGCGAACAGGAAGAAGAGGACCGCGTCCACTAGGAGGCCCTCCACGCGACGATGAAGCCGGTGATCAACAGGTTCGCGATGCTAATCGGCAGCAGACGCTTCCAGCCGAATTCCATCAGCGTGTCGTAGCGGAATCGCGGCAAGGTCCAGCGCACCCATATGTAAAGGAAGAGGAAAAATCCTACTTTCGCGAGGAACCAGAAGACTCCCTCGGCGGGCGTGTAGAACGCCGGCCACAGGAAGAGCAATCCCAGCAGGACGCAGACGCCCATAAAGACGGGCAACACGATTTTCTCGATGAGGCGACGGCGTGTGAGCCAGAAGCGCGCGAGAACCAGCGCCAGCGCGAAGAAAACCACCACCGGAACGAAGCGCGAGTACTGCGAGTTAATCGGCGAGAGCCATCCGCCCATAAAGAGCAATGTTGCCAGGCACGATGCCGTGACCATGTTGGCGTATTCCGCCGTGAAGAACATGGCGAATTTCATGGAACTGTATTCGGTATGGAATCCCGCGACGAGTTCGCCTTCGCACTCCGGCAAATCGAACGGCACGCGATTGGTTTCCGCGAACGCCGAAATCAGGTAGGTGATAAACGCGATCGCCTGCGGAAAGCAATTCCAGTGCGGAATCACGCGGAACCAATAGCCGCTTTGCGCGTTCACGATATCGCGCAAACTCAGCGACCCGGCGACGAGCAGCGGTCCGACCACCGAAAAACTCAAGCTCAACTCGTAGCTGATCATCTGCGCCGAACTGCGCAATCCGCCGAGCAGCGCGTACTTGCTTCCCGACGACCATCCGGCCAGCGCGATTCCGTAGACGCCCAGCGACGTCACGCCGAGGATGAAGAGAATACCGACATTCAGATCGCTAATCTGCAAGTAGGTGCTGTGGCCGGCCACGGTGACTATGCCGCCGAAGGGAATCACGGTGATCGACAGGAGTCCCAGCACCAGCGCGATGAGCGGCGCGATGAAATACGTCGGCAACTCCGCCTGCGCCGGCGTGGGATCTTCCTTGAAGATGAACTTGATCACGTCGGCGAGCGGCTGCAACAATCCATGCGGTCCGGTTTGCGTAGGGCCCCAGCGATTCTGGATGCGTCCCGCGATCTTGCGCTCGATCCACACGATGTACGCCAGCGCCGTCAACAACACGAACAGCACCAACGCAATCTTAATCAGGCTGGCTACGAGGAAATCTTGGAACGGGCTCATTGTGGATGGGGCGAAGCATTATTTTTACACAAAGCGGCGTCGCATGCATCAAAGAATCGGAGCGATTTCCTCGGGGTGGGAATGAGCGCGCCGGCCACGTCAAGGGAATCGGAATGCGATAGATGTTGCTATGCGCCGTCGTGACCACATGGGCATACACCGCCGGATCGTTGCTCGGTGCGAAGGCTGCGGTCAGCACCGTGGCCGCGCCAGGAATGGCCTTGCCGGGGACATTTCCGATCCTCTGTTCGTCGTTCTTACTCAGAATCTTGCAGTGTGAAATCGTGCGCCCCAGCACGAGGTCATTATAGCGGAGTATCGCTCAGTGCGTTTGTACGGTTAGCCTGATGTTGTCGTGCAGGAACTCCGGCGCCATGTCCGCGCCGTTGGGCCAAACCAAGGTTTGGAAATCTGGATGAATTGAGAAGTTCCGGAAGAATTCCGGATCGCGCAGCGGTTCGAAGATCGGTCCGCGCAACGCCGGGGTTAAGTCGATTTCGCCCTCGCTTCCGTCGCGGAAGCGGAGCCAAACGACATGGCCGGAAATGTATTTTGCTTCGAGGATGTCGTAGTCCATAGTTCTATTCCAATGGTTCGATCTCTTTTAGTGGCTGTCCTTCGCGCGCCAACCGCCAGTCTTCGAGCAATTCCAGCCGGTGCGCCGCCGCCCACTCCTCCACCAACCTCAACGCCCTCGGCGGAAACGTCCCTCGAACGATTCCTGTTTCAACCTCGATGGAGACCTTGTACCCGCCATATCTGGCGTGGAAATGTGCTACTCCATGCTCATTATAAAACATGCCGATCACGATTCCCAAGAAACGCGAGATCTCAGGCATGATGCATTTCGCTACTTCCCAATTCCCTCGGGATTCTTGCGCTCTTTCGCTTCCGCGACCGCGCTCAACGCCGAGCAGTAGCGGCCCAGCGTTCCGCTCGTAAACAGGGTGTCGTTCGACGACGCGATCAAGTCAGGACGGTCGCGATGCGGCACCGCGCCGTTCAGCGTGACGGCCGGGACGGCCGAGCCGGTCCACAGCGCCGCGGCGGCGATGTTGTAGCCCTTCACGCTTCGGCGGATTTCCTCGAACACTTCGTTCGATTGCGTCGCCGCGTTCGCCGCGCCGAGATCGAATCCCATGGCTCGCGCGATCAAGCTGAGAATTTCGAGGTCGGTCTTAGCGCCGTTCACGAGCAAGCCCAATTTCTGGCGCTGCACTTCGCCGTAGGTATTGGTGACCGTGCCGCCTTTTTCGTAAGGACCCGCGCTCGGCAGCAGCACGTCGGCGATCTGCGCGGTTTCGGTGAGGAACATGTCTTGCACGACAACGAAGGCCTTTCCCGCTTGTATCAGGTAGCGCCGCGCCGGATTCGCGCCGACAATCAGGAACGCTTCGAGATTTCCGGCGAGCATTTCATCGAGCGCCATTCCCGCCTGCGCGGCCGGCTGATAGCCCGGCCCGAGATCCGGCAGTACACCCATGTCAACCGCGCCGCGTGAGTTCGCGTTGTCGGCGAGCGCGATGTAGCGCGTGTGTCCCGGCAGGGTGTCGCCGAAGGCTACCAGTTTCGTGATGTCCGCGCCTTTGACCTCCGAGCCGAAAATGATGACGACGTCTTTTTCCTTGGCTAACGCGTCGCGGAATCGCTCCAGTTCCTCAATCTCCTCGCCGGCCTTGGCGATTTTCGCAGCTTCGGCCTGGGCAACCAACGGAATCGATGCGCGGTTGACGATATATAGGTGTTGCTTGCGCAGGCGCACCGCGGTGCGGATGTTCCACGCAAGCATCGGGTGCTGATCCGTAGGATTGTTGCCGATCAGCAACACGGCCGGTGCTTCGAGGACGTCGCGCGATGTCGCGAGCGCGCTGGGAGTCGCGGGCCGTCCGGCGAGCGCGTCCATCAGAGCAGGGAAATCCGCGGAACGGCGATGGTCGATGTGCGGCGTCTTTAATCCTTGGCGCGCGAATTTCTGCAGGAAGAAGTTTTCCTCGTTGGTCGTGTGCGTCGACCCGATGACACCATGCGTTTTCGCGGCTTTCAATCCCGCGGCGGCCGCGGCGATTGCTTCGGTCCACGTGCACTCGACCAACTCGTCGTTCTTGCGCACGCGCGGCTTGGTGATGCGCTCGGCGCTGTGCGTGAAATCGTAGCCGTAGCGGCCTTTGATGCAAAGGAACTCGCCGTTCAACCCGCTGGCATCGCGATTGTTGCCGCGCATGATCTGATTGTTGCGGACGCTCAGCGTGACCTTGCAGCCGTCGCCGCAATGCGCGCACGGCGTCGCGACGTAGGTCATTTCCCACGGTCGCGTTTGATAGCGATACGCTCCCGAGGTCAGCGCGCCGACCGGGCAAATGTCGATGCACATGCCGCACTCTTCGCATTCCAGATGATCGCCCTTGTTCGGCACGATCTCCGAGTTCACGCCGCGATAGTTCAATCCCAGCGCGCCCACGCCCATGCCTTCATTGCAAATGCGGATGCAGCGATAGCAAAGGATGCAGCGAGGCGCGTCGTAGTACACCACCGGCGACCACTTCTGCTCGGGCACGTGCAGTTTTTCCTCGACAAATCGGCTGCCGCCGGCCCCGTAGCGGAACACCATGTCTTGCAATTCGCACTCGCCGCCCTTGTCGCACACCGGGCAATCGAGCGGGTGATTGGTGAGCAGAAACTCCAGGGTGGTCTTGCGCGCCGTGTGGATTTTTTCGTTGTCCGACCACACGACCATGCCTTCCATCACCGGCTCGGTGCAGGCGGTCGCGAGTTTCGGGCGCTTCTCGATGTCCACCAGACACATGCGGCACGCGGCCTGCAGCGAGAGTCCGGGGTAATAGCAGAACGCGGGAATCTCGACGCCGTTTTGGCGCGCGGCTTCGATGAGGAGGGTACCCTTTTCGGCGGTGAGTTCCTTGTCGTTCAGTTTGAATTTGACGAGTTCAGGCATGATTTCTAACCTAAGCGATACCGAAACTCCAACGGTTTTCTCGCCGCAGAGACGCAGAGAAAACCTGGAGATTGCGTGTGCCAGGTCTTCTCTGCGTCTCTGCGTCTCTGCGTCTCTGCGGTGAAAAAACCGTCAGTCATTATTGCCTTCCTTCATAAGGACACTTGTTCCCGTTTAAATGCGCTTCAAAGTCCGCCCGGAAATGTTTCACCGCGCTGATCATCGGCATGGCCGCCGCGTCGCCGAGCGGACAAAACGTGCGCCCTAGCATGGCTTGCGCCAATTCGTTGATCAGGTTGATGTCGCGTTCCTCGCCGCCGCCTGCGTGGAAGCGGGTCAGCATTTTCTTGAGCCACGTGGTGCCTTCGCGGCACGGGATGCACCATCCGCAGCTTTCGTGCGAGTAGAAACGCATCACGCGCAGCGCTACTTCTACCATGCACGTGTCTTCGTTCATCACCACCAGTCCGCCCGATCCCAAAAACGTACCTTGCTTGGCCATGGAATCGAAATCCATCGGCGTATCGAGTTGATCGGGCACCAGCATCGGCGTGGACGATCCGCCGGGAATAATCGCTTTGATTTTCTTGTCGCCTTCCATTCCTCCCGCGACTTCGTAGATCGCCTTGCGCAGCGAAATGCCCAGCGGCAACTCGTAACATCCGGGACGCTTCACGTGTCCGCTGATGTTGGTGAGCTTGGTGCCGCCATTTTTCGGTGTGCCGAGAGCGTGATACCAGTCGCCGCCTTTCAAGATGATCGCGGGAACCGTGGCGAACGTCTCGACATTGTTGAGAATCGTGGGCGATTGATACAATCCCGCGACGGCGGGGAAAGGCGGGCGGATGCGCGGAATGCCGCGCTTGCCTTCCAGCGATTCGAGCAGCGCCGATTCCTCGCCGCACTCGTAGGCGCCGGCGCCGGAATGCGCCACGCAGTCGAAATCGAAGCCCGTGCCTTGGATGTTCTTTCCCAGCCAGCCGCGCGCGTACGCCTCGTCGATGGCCTTCTCGACAATCTCAATCAGGAAACGATATTCGCCGCGAATGTAGATGAATCCCTTGTGCGCGTCGATCGCCAGACCCGCGATCATCATGCCTTCGATGATCTCGTGCGGATCGAATTGCATCAGCAAACGGTCCTTGCACGTGCCCGGTTCGCTCTCGTCGGCGTTGCAGACGATGTAGCGCGGCTTCTGAATGTTTTTCGGCACGAAACTCCACTTCATGCCGGTGGAAAAACCCGCGCCGCCGCGTCCGCGCAGTCCCGACTTCTTGACTTCCTCGATGATTTCGTCTTGCGTCATCTTCCGGGCTTTCAGGAACGCCTGATAGCCTTCGTTGGCAAGATACGTGTCGATCGACGCGGAGTTCGGCAAGTCGAAGCGGCGCGAAATCACTTTCACTTCGTGCTCGGAGCCGGGCATTAAATCACGGAGACCGTAGATCATTGCCCGCCTCCTTTTTTCAACTCGTTGATGACGCGGTCGAAACTTTCGGGAGTCACGTTGTGATGGTAATCGTAGTTGACTTGCATCGCCGGCGCCCAGCAGCACGACCCGATGCATTCCACTTCTTCGAGCGAAAAACGCCCATCCGCATCGACTTGCTTGTGTCCGATGCCCAGCGTTTTCCGCGCGTGATCCCAAACCTTGAAGCCCCCGCGCAGCATGCAAGAGATGTTGGTGCACACCTGGACGTGATACTGGCCCAGCGGTTTCTTGTGCATCATCGAGTAATACCCGATGACTTCATTGACTTGCAGGACCGTAACGCCAAGACGGTCGGCGATTTCCGCGATCACTTCGTCGGTGAGCGATCCCACTTCGTCTTGCGCGTACATCAGCATCGGCACCAGCGCCGAGCGCTTCTGCGGATAGCTCTGGAGCATGCGCGCGAAACGTTTTTCAAGCGGCGCGGAAAAGGTCACCGGTCAATCTCTCCTAGAACGATATCGATGCTGCCGATGCACGCCACCAAATCGGAAATCAGGCGGCCCTCGCACATTTTCGGCAGCGCCTGCAAATTCACGAACGACGGAGTGCGCACGTGCATGCGCATGGGGTGCGACGTGCCGTCCGAGACGATGTAGTATCCCATGATCCCGCGCGGCGATTCGATCGCCTGGAAAACCTCGCCGGCGGGAACGCGGAAGCCTTCCGTCACGATTTTGAAGTGGTAGATGAGCGCTTCCATTTCCGTCTTCATGCGCTCGCGATCGGGCATCACGATGTGCGGCGCGTTCGCTTTCACGGGACCTTCCGGCATTCCTTCGAGCGCTTGCTTGGCGATCTTGACGCTCTCGCGCATTTCGGCGACGCGGACCAAGTAACGCGCGTAAACGTCGCCTTCGGTGCGCGTGGGCACGTCGAATTCGAATTTGTCGTAGCCGGCGTACGGGTTTGTCTTTCGCAAATCCAGCGCGACTCCCGAAGCCCGCAGCGTGGGACCCGAGACGCCCCAGGCGATCGCGTCCTTCGCGGACATCGCGGCGATGCCCTTGGTGCGATCGAGCCAGATGCGATTTTTCGTCAACAGCGTTTCGTATTCATCCACGCGATCCGGGAAATAGCCCAGGAATCGTTTGGCGCGCTCGTAAAACGGCAGCGGCGGCTCGATGGACACGCCGCCCACGCGGAAGTAACTCGTCATCATGCGCTGTCCCGAGACGGCCTCGAACAGCTTCAGGATTTCCTCGCGCTCACGGAAGCAATACAACATCATCGTGACCGCGCCCAAGTCGAGCGCGTGCGTGCCGAGCCAAACCAAGTGGCTATTCAAGCGCGTCAGCTCGTTCAGCAGGATGCGCAGGTACATCGCGCGCGGCGGCGGCTCGAGCGCCAGCAACTTTTCGGTGGCCAACACGAACGCCAGGTTGTTGGTCATCGGGCAGAGGTAATCGATGCGATCGGTGAGCGTGATCACCTGGTGATACGTTTTCGATTCCGCCGATTTCTCGATGCCGGTGTGGAGGAAGCCGATTTCCGGTTTGATGCTGACGACGTTCTCGCCGTCCATTTCGAGCATCAAGCGCAGCACACCATGCGTCGACGGATGCTGCGGGCCCAGGCTGAGCGTCAACAGGCCGCCGGCAGCGGGCTCCAGATGCGCGTGCTGCGAAACCAGAGTGGTCGCCATTAGCGCGGACCCTCCGTGGCGTAGTCGCGGCGCAGCGGATAGCCTTCCCAATTGTCGGGGAGCATGATGCGCCGCAGATCCGGGTGTCCGGAAAATTTCACGCCGAACAGGTCGAAGACCTCGCGTTCATGCCATCCCGCGGCGGGCCACACGCTGATGACGGTGGAAATTTCGGGCGCCTCGCCCGGCAATCCGGCTTTCAGGCGCAGGAACTGCTTTTTCGCGACGGAAAAAAGATGATAGACCACCTGGAAGCGCGGCTCGGTGGGATAGTCGTCGCGACACGTGAGGTCGGCGAGAAAATCGTACCCACATTGATCGCGGAGAAACTCGCAGACCGCCACGATCCGCGCAGGCGCGATGTCGAGTGTCAATTCATTGCGATCGAATTTGCCATTGAGGATGGACGCGGCGTCGAATCCGCTCAGGGCTTGCACGTCGGCGAACGTTTGTAGGGATTCCGGGATCATGGCGTTCGGTTGCTACTCGTTCTTACTCCAATCGAGCACGCCGCTTTTCCAAATGTAGAAAAATCCGGCCACGATGAAGGCCATGTACAGCACCATCTCCCAGTAGCCGAACATTTTCAGATCGCGAAACACCACGACCCACGGATAGAGGAACACCGCTTCCACGTCGAACAGGATGAAAAGCATCGCCACCAGATAGAACTTCACGTTCATGGGATGCTTGGTATCGCCCACCGGGGTGACGCCCGACTCGTAGGGCATACCTTTTTCACGCGACGGCTTGTGGAGGCCGAGCAAACTGGAGAGCGTCAGCATGGCCGCGCCGACCACCAACGCCAAACCGGCATGGATCAGGATGGGGAGGTAGCGATCTAGGTAGCTCGTTGGCATTTTTTCGGGTGGCGCAAACCGGGCTAGCCAATCTTGTAATATTCAACTATACTGACGCAGGTAGACCAAGTCAAGGCGCGCTTCCCCCGGCGCGCGCGTATCTGGGAAAGTAATTTTTCACTCGGGGACGGCCATCATGATCTTCGGATTTAACACGGACGTGAAAGTTGGCGAGAGTGTCTATCACGTGCAAACCGAAGACCGCGGCCCCAAGCGCCCCACCATCGATTCGGTCATTTACTATAAAGGACAGATCCTCGACCGCCGCCGCACGCAGTACGAACCGGACACGCCGGCCGAACGGATCAAGGAACTGGTGACGGGCCAGCATCGCGAGTTGGTCGACTCGCTGAAATCGGGATCGTTCATTCCCGATCTTCAACAAGCGCACAACGTCACGGTGGAGTTGCTCAATCCCGGATCGTTGGATTTGAACGGACGCTTGCTGTTCCGCTTGAAAGTTCCCGCTGGAAGCAGCGTTCAAGCCTTTCTGGAAGTGAACGACTCGCCGGCGCAACGCGCCGAGACGATCGGCGACAAGGATGGCGTGGCGGAAGTGACCTTCCTGGTGCCGGAAGCCGCCGAAGCGCAGGTGATGTTCCGCGCCGTGACGGAAGGCCACATCCAAGCGCTGAAATTTCACTTGAGGCAGCAAGAGTGACGATCGCAAGGGAGATTGAAGTGCGCGTAAACGGCGAGCCGGTACGCGTGGCCGCTCCCGCTACGATCGCCAGCCTGCTCGAGCACATGCAACTGCAAGGGGATCGCGTGGCCGTGGAACGCAATCGCGCGATTGTGTCGCGTACGGCGTGGGTGGAAACCTCGCTGGAGTCCGGCGATCAACTTGAGATTGTCCATTTTGTCGGCGGTGGCTAATTTTTTCCCTGGCGCGCCGCAGCGAAACAATCCTGAATCGTTTTCTCTTCCGGGTGGTAGCGCGAGCCTTCTTGGCATACCGCGAGAGCCTCTGATGATCGCCCGAGACTCACCAGTTTCAAGGCCAGCTCGTAACTTGCCAGGGACGATGAGGGCGTCACCTTCAGCGCGTGGGTCCACAGCGCTTCTTCGCTTTGCCAAACTTGCTGTTGCTTGAGCGTTGCGAAGGATGCAATCAATAGGATCGCGACGATGACCCAACGCCTGATACGCCTCAACACCACCGCGAGCAACAGACAGACTCCGGCACTGGCCAAGTACGCGTAACGATCTTGTACTGCGACGTCCAAGCGGATCGCGAGAGGCGAAGCGAGAATTGGCACTGCCAGGCAAATCGCCGCGATTCCGCCGGCGAATAGCAAATCGTCGCGCATGGATTTCGCTTGCTGGACCACAAACACCCACAGCGCGACAATTCCGAATCCCAACGCGGGCATCATCCGGCTATGGACGTCGTAACAAAATGCCAGCGGCCATGGAACGAACAACTCGGCGACGTAGCGGCCTGCGATCGCGGGCATCAAGTGATATCGCGTCAGGAACAGCGTTTGAGTCAGTCCCGGCCGCAACGATGGAATGGCCAGCGCGCGCGCGACAAGATACGCCGCCGCGAGAGCCGCATAGGGCGCGGCCGCCCCGAAGGCGCGCTTGAAGCGTGGCTCACGGCGCCATTCAATCAGGATGATGAGCGCCGGTGCAACGATCGCGCTTTCCTTCATCAACATTGCAATCGCCGCGAGGGTCGCGGCCAAAAGGTTTTGCCCGCGCACGTAAAACGCCAGCGACGCGAGCAGCGCGGCGGCGGCGAGCGTGTCGGTCATGCCCGTCATCCACGCGACCGCTTCCACGTGGATGGGATGGACCGCGAACAGGAATGCCGCGGTCAGGTAAACCTTGCGGTCGAAGCCCAGGCCGGCCAGCAAATACACGAACGCGAATGTCGCCAGCGCATTCAGCACGACATCGGTCAAGTGGACGGCCTCCGGATCTTCGCCAAAAATCCGAAACACGCCCGAATACGCCAGCAGCGCCAATGGGCGATAGTGCGAAATGTGATCGACACCTGCTTGATTAACGGCTGGATGCGCAGTGCTTCCCCAGAAGTCGGTGGTGAAGGCTTGGCGCACGCTCATGTTGACGATGCGATTCTCGTTCTGGAAGAACTCGTGATCGTCCCACACGGTCGCGTCACCGACCGACGGCAGGTAGAGAAAAAGCGCCAGCAATGCGGGCCAAAGCGCGTCAAGAAACGTGCGTTTCACAGGCGATCACGAGGATACCACGCGCCACACCAATCGGGCGTGCCGTAGCCGCCTCGTGTTAGAATCCTCGTGCGATGGCCGCTCCGCGGAAAGTTTCCCTATTCATCACCTGTGTGGTCGATCAGTTTTTTCCAAACGTGGGACTCTCTGTAGTCGACGTGTTGGAACGCCTTGGCGTCCAGGTTGACTTTCCCGCGTCGCAAACCTGCTGCGGCCAGCCTGCCTACAACAGCGGATTTCACGACGAAGCACGCCAAGTCGCGCGGACGCTCTTGCGCGCTTTCGCCGATTCCGAAGCGGTTGTAGCGCCGTCGGGATCGTGCACGGCGATGGTTCGTCATGGATTCGAAGAGGTTTTCCACGACTCCCCGGGCGAATTGGCCGAGGCGCGCGCACTTGCCGCACGGACGTATGAGTTTTCGGAATTCCTCTACAACGTGATGGGCGTGGAGGACGCGGGCGCCCCGCGTTGGGACGGTCCCGTGACGCTGCACCCGAGCTGTCACTTGTCGCGCGAGTTGGGGATTCGCGAACCGGCCAAGAAACTGCTCGCGGCCGTGCCGGGGATTGACGTTCGCGAAATGGTCCTGGCTGACGATTGCTGCGGATTCGGCGGAACTTTCGCCGTGAAGTTCGACGGCATTTCCGCGAGCATGGCCGATTCGAAGCTCGATCGTGCCGCGGAATCCGGTGCGAAGCACATTGTGGCGTGCGACATGTCGTGCCTGATGCACCTGGATGGTCGCGCGCGTCGCCGGGGAATGGATCTGCGCTGTGTGCATTTGGCGCAGGTCTTGGCGGGGAGAACGTAGTGCACGCACAAAGCCAACCATTCGATCAACGCATCGACGTCGCCTTACACGACGTAGGATTGCAGCGCGCGATGAGCGGGACTCTCCCGCAATTCATCGCCGTGCGCAGCCGCGTGGTCGCGCAAATGCCCGATTGGGAGGAGCTGCGCACGCGCGCCAACGCCATCAAGCGCGAGACCATCGAAAATCTTCCGCGGTATCTCGACCAACTGGAAGCCGCGATCACCGCGCGCGGCGGTAAGGTTTTTCGCGCCGCCACGCCCGAAGCGGCCAACAAATATGTCGGCGAAGTGATGGATCGCCGCCAGGCCAAGATCGTGGTGAAGTCGAAGTCGATGGCGACCGAGGAAATTGGACTCAACCATTACCTGGAAGCGCGCGGCGTGGAGCCGGTGGAGACCGATCTCGGCGAATACATCATTCAACTCGCGGGACAAACGCCGTCGCACATCGTCGCGCCGGCGATCCACATGACGCGTTTCGACGTCGCCGAATTGTTCAAAGAAAAACTCGCCGCGGAGATGGATCCCAACGACATCACCGGCATGACGGCACTGGCGAGACGTGTGTTACGCGAAAAATTCCTCGAAGCCGGCGTCGGCATTAGCGGAGCGAACTTCGCGGTGGCGGAATCGGGAACCATCGTGATTGTCGAGAACGAAGGCAACGCGCGACTCTCGACCTCGGTGCCGCCCGTACACATCGCGGTGATGGGCATGGAGAAGGTGATTCCCAAGCCCGCCGATCTGGCAATCTTTCTGAAACTGCTGGCGCGCAGCGCCACCGGACAAAAGATGTCGAGCTACGTGAGTTTCATCACGGGGCCGCGTCGCGACGGCGAGCCGGATGGTCCCGAAGAGTTTCATTTGGTGATTCTCGATTGCGGACGCGGAAAAATTCTGAAAGATCCGCTGATGCGCGAGGCGCTCTACTGCATTCGCTGCGGCGCGTGCTTGAACGTGTGTCCGGTGTATCGCAAAATCGGCGGGCACGCCTATCCGTGGGTCTACTCCGGGCCGATCGGCAAGATTCTGTCGCCGCAGATCCAAGGGCTGGACGTGGAACCGACATTGCCGTTTGCGTCGTCGCTGTGTGGCGCCTGCCGCGATGTTTGCCCCGTGAAAATCCGCATCCCGGAGTTGCTGCTGGAACTGCGCAAGCGCGAAACCGAGCAAGCGCCGCAACGCCACAAGCTGGAAAAGCTGATTTTCCGGGCGTGGGCGTGGGCGATGCAGCGGCCGTGGGCGTACTCGCTCGGCTCGCTTGCCGGGCGCGTGGCCGGCGACTCGATTTCGTTCGGTCCTGTGGGAATTTGGAAAAAGACGCGCGAGTGGCCGGCGACGCCCGCGCGCAGTTTCCGCGAAGAATGGGAGCGGCGCAGAAAATGAATACCGAGCGATTCACCGCGGAGTTGACGGCGCTGGGCGGCCACGCGTTGGTTGCGCAAGACGCGGGACAAGCGCGCGACTATATCGCCAAGCTTCTGTTCGAACGCGGCGGTCCCGCGCGTGCGGCGTCGCGGCCCGCGGTGACGCGGCTGAATCTTCCGCCTATGTCTACCGCAGAAAAACTTTCCGCCGTGAATATCGGAATCACGCAAGCCGACTACGCGCTCGCCGACACGGGCACGTTGGTCGTGTTTTCGGAAACAGGCGAAGGGCGCACGCTGTCGCTGTTGCCGCCGATTCACGTGGCGGTGCTTGAAGAGTCGCGGATCCTTGCGAGTCTCGACGAATTGATGGAGCGCGAGCCGCGTTTTCCCGACCGATCGTCGGCGATGATCTTCATCACGGGCCCGTCGCGCACCGCCGACATCGAGCGGACGCTCACGGTGGGCGTGCACGGTCCTGGGGAGTTGCATGTGATCGTGCTAAAGGGTTGAGATTTTCTCTGCGTCTCTGCGTCTCTGCGTTGAAAAACACCTTTGACCCTTGGCTAACGGTTTTCCTAACGCAGAGACGCAGAGAGCGCAGAGAAAACCTGGTCGAGCAGCTACCCATAAGAAGTTTTCATCCTTGAATTTGCCCGCAGATCATTCATAATGGGCAGGAGATCAGGGGAGGACCAATGCCAGCTCAAAACAACCTCATTTCCGGTGGCTTTTCACGTCGTGGCTTCAACCGCGCACTGACCTTGCTTGCGGCCGGCAGTTCGCTGCCGTTTTACAACGAAGCGGCGCTGGCGCAGCGGGGACTCGGTGGACGCGCGATGCCCGCCGACGCCGTGAAGATCAACTCCAACGAGAACCCGATGGGTCCGTGCAAGGAAGCGTGCGAGGCCATGGCCGCGACGCTGCCCAACGGCGGACGCTACGGCTCCGGCGACGTTCGCGCGGCGCAGCAGGCCTTGGCGGAAGTCGAAGGACTCCGCGCCGATTACGTGCAGATGTTCGCTGGATCGTCCGATCCTCTGCATCGTTTCGTTTTGGCGTCGGTGTCGAAGGAACATCCGCTCGTCGTCGGCGATCCCGGATACGAAGCGCCGGCGCGCGCCGCGCAATATGTCGGCGCTGAGACGATCTACGTGCCGCTGACGAAAGATACGCGCGTCCACGACGTGAAGGCCATGGCCGCCGCGCACAAGTCGCCGGGATTGATCTACGTCTGCAATCCGAACAATCCCACGGGCACGGTGAACACGAAGGAAGAAATTGAATGGCTCGTCGCGAATAAGCCGGCGGGATCGGTGATCCTGCTCGACGAAGCGTACATCCATTTGTCGAAGGCCACACCGGGATCGTATCTCGTGGCGCAGGACAAAGACGTGATCATCCTGCGGACGTTCTCGAAACTCTACGGCATGGCGGGCATTCGCGCGGGCGCGGCGTTCGCGCGTCCCGACCTGATGCGCCGTGTGCAGATCTACGGCACGGGCTTCCTGCCGATCACCTCAATGGCCGCGGTCAACGCCAGTTTGGCCGTAAAGGATTTGGTCGCCACGCGGCGCAAGGTCATCGCCGACATCCGCAACGAAACGTTCTCGTTTTTGGCCAAGAACAACATCGAGTTTCTGCCGTCCGACGCCAACATGTTCATGATGAACGTGAAGCGTCCGGGCGGGGAATTCGCGCGCTTGATGGCCAACAAGAATGTCTACATCGGGCGCGTGTGGGGCGCCATGCCGAACTGGGTCCGGGTCACCGTAGGATCGGCCCAGGATATGGCGCGCTTCCGCGAAGTTTGCGTGGAATGCTATAACGCGTAGGAAATGGCGTCGAACTGCAACCGTATCTTACTCGTTGCCTGATGGCTTTCCAATCGGCAGTTCGCGAATTCGGTAGCGCGAATCTTCCACGACGACCACCGCTCCGTTGGCCAGAGCCAGCTTCGCGGTCTCGCTCTCCAAGAGCGGCGCGAGCCTCTGAATCACAAACGATGTCCGTGTGTTCTGCAGGCGAAAGAGGATCACACTAGCCGGCTTCCCGCTGGTTGCAGCGGCAATCTCGCCGAAGTCGAGATCGAACGTCACGACAATTCGCTTCTCTCTTTGAGCCTTGGCGAAAATGTTGACGTCTTGCATTCGCTGCAAGCCTTGGTCACGCAGATGCGTCGCGTCGTGGCCCCGCTCGCGCAGCCAAACCACGATGCGCCAATCCACATTCATATCGGCTAGGAAATTCACGAGGCCTTCACGGCGTGACGAGCTGTTCCTGGGTCAGCCAAGCTGCGTATTCGATGGCTTGCTGGATGTCGGCGCGCTCCAAATCCGGATAGCTTTCAAGAATCTCCTCGAAGCTCGCTCCGTGCGCAATTTGACGGACGATCAGGGACACGGTGATCCTCATGCCGCGGATGCAGGCGCGTCCGCCCATGATCTGAGGATCGAAAGTGATGCGATCAAACATCAGGGCGATTATAGCAGAGCCGAGAACTGTACCGATGCGCGGCAAATTCTAACTCCCCAGTAGTACCAATGTTCCACGCCCCGAGGGACCTTTCACTCATTGTCTGGACCCATATGTCACCGATAGGATGGGTGTGTGAGCAAGGGAGTGCGGTAAGCACAATGGAAAACTTGATACAACTGGCAATTCTGCAAGTGAACGGACTCCCGGAACCAGTCGCACTATTGTTGATCGGTACTCTGATGTTGACTCTCGCTAATTTGACTCGACGCGTTCGGCGCGTGACCCCATAAGGAGAAGCAGCGATCGATAATTTGTATACAGACCAGGGCTGCGTGTAGGACTACTTCTTGCCGCGGCCCTGAGCCTGGTGCCCGTTCAACGCGCCAGTTACTTCCGGTCGCTCTTCTCCTCCAAATCAAATCCTACAAGCCCAGAATCCTTGCCGCGTTGCCGCCCAGGATCGCTGCGTGGTCTTGTTCCGATACATCCAGCTTGCGAAGAACGTCGAGCATCTTGGGAATGCTGCCGATTTGGTGCGGATAGTCGCTGCCCGCCAGCACATGTCCGGCGCCGGCGAAGGAAATCGCTAGCTTGATCGCGTGGGGATCGAAGTTCACGGTGTCGAAGTAGAAATGTTCCTTCAAGTATTCGCTGGGCTTGCGGTTGATGTTGACGCGGCAATCGGGAAACGCCTCGTAGCCTCGATCGAGCCGCTCGGCGAGATACGGAATCGCGCCGCCGAGATGCCCGAGCACCCACTTAATTCGCGGAAACTGCTTCGGCACGCCGGCGAAAACCAACCCCGCAGCGGCCAGCGTCGTGTCCATCAAAAATCCCACCAGCGGCATCAGCCAATAGTCGAGCATCGCTTCCACGCCGACCGGATGCGTCGGGTGGATGAAGAAAACCGCGCCGCGCTCATTCGCCGCTTCGTAAATCGGCCAGAAACGTTTGTCGTAGAGCGGCGTTCCGTTGACGTTGCTGAAGAGTGTCGCGCCGGGAAAGCGCAAGTCGCCTGCCGTCCGCTTGAATTCCGCCAACGACGCCGCGGGATCGTTCAGCGGCAGCGTTGCCAGGGGAACGTACCGTCCCGGATATTTCGCGGCAGCGTCCGCGAACGCGTCGTTGACGAGTCGCGCCAGGCTGATCGCGGTCTCGCGTGTTTCCACGTGTGTTCCCGGCGTGGTGAGCGAAATCACCTGTGTGTCGACGCCGTGTTCCTTCAACACGCCGGCGCGATACGCGACGTCGCGATGGCCCGGCACGCAGACGTTGTAGTCGCCGGGATAATGGAGGCACGGATTGCCGTCCGCGTCGATGGTCACGCGGACGGCGCTCGGTTCGTTTTGAAGGCGCTTCAGATATTCCGGCGGATAGTAGTGGTTGTGAAAGTCAATGATTGGCATGATGAGTAGCGGCGTTCCGCCGCGCCCAGAAATGATAAACCGGCCAGCCCGCCAGCACGAAGAGAAATCCCTCGAGACACTGGCGCGGCTGCGCGGCTATGTGGCCGCCAACCACAATCACGCATCCGGCGATGAAGAACCACGGTACGACGGACCACGCGCGATAGGCCGGTTGATAATCCGGCCGCCGGCGCAAGCGGAACATCGCGATCGTCATGAACGCGAAGAAAAGCCATTCGGTGTAGACCACGCGCGTGAACAAATCGCGATACGTTCCCGTGGCGGCCAGCACGCACGCCCACGCGGCTTGCAGCACGATGGCGATGTACGGTGTATGGAACCGCGGATGGATTTTCCCCGCGGCGGGAAAAAGTAATCCCTCACGCGACATCTGGAGGTACACGCGCGGACCCGCCAGGATCACTCCGTTCAACACGCCCACCGATGACACCAGCACCAGCAGCGACACCGCCGTTCCCGCGCGCGTGCCCCCACCTCCAGCAAAGATCGCTTCGGCGGCGTCGGCGGCCACGTGCGTCGAGGCGATCACTTTGTCCACTGGCAGCAGATAAAAGTACGCGAAGTTCAGCGCAAAGTAACACGCCGTGACGATCAGCGTGCCGAAAAAGAGCGCCATCGGGATAGTGCGCTCGGGATCGCGCGTTTCCTCCGCGGTGTATGTCGCTTGGTGCCATCCGCCGTAGGCGAACAGTCCCGCACCGATCGCGAGAACCATCGGCAGCGAGAAGAACCCCGGCGTTGCAGACGGCGCGGCGGGCGAGGCATGCGCCGGTTTCCCGAGAAACGCCGCCAGCACCAACAGAATCACGATGGCTGCTAGCTTGGCGAACGTTACGGTGCTTTGCAAGCGCCCGCCTTGCTTCACACCGGCGTAGTTCACAGCGGAGACCAGGAGAATCGCGACGCACGCCGTGGCGCGAATGCCCGCTTCGCCCATCGGCGCGAAGTACGCGACGTATCGCGCCAGCACCACGGCGCTCGCCGAGATAATCCCGGTGTGCGCGCTCCAGAACATCGACCATCCCCACAGGAACGCCGCCAGCGGCGAAATGCCTTCGCGAAGAAAAACGTACACGCCGCCCGATTGCGGGAACGCCGCCGTCAACTCCGCGCATACCAGCGCGCCACACATGGTCAAGATTCCCGCGGCGAGCCAAACCAGCAACGTCCCGCCGACGCTGGGAACCTGTCGCGCGATTTCGGTGGGCTGCACGAAGATCGACGCCCCGATCATCGTACCCACGACGATCGCCGACACCGGCGCCAGGCCCATGACACGCTTCAGTTCGGGCGGTAGTTCAGCCACTCGCGCATTATGCAGTAAGATTGACTCTCATGTCTTGTGCCATCTGTCACAAACGCAAACCGAAGCGCCATTGTCCGGGCGTCCATGGAGAAATCTGCTCGCTGTGTTGCGGCACCGAGCGCGAAAATACGGTGACGTGTCCGCTCGATTGCCCGTACTTGCAGGAGGCGCATCGCTACGAATGGGAGCGCCGGCCCGGCGCGCCGCTCGACGCGATTCCTTACGCGAATTACGAAATTCACGACAACTTTCTCTACCATCACGACGCCGCCATCGGCATGATCGCGGCGCAAATGCTGAAACGCGCGCTGGAATTGCCCGCGGTGCGGGATTCCGACGTACGCGACGCGCTGGACGGCTTGATCCGCACGCGCGAGACCGCAGCCAGCGGCTTGCTGTACGAGAGCGTTCCGGCGGGGCCCGTGCCCGAAGCGATCTTTCGCGACACCCAGGCGTTTCTCGAGGAAACCGCGCCGAAGGTTCAACTGAAAGACGCGGAGATTCTGAAGTGTCTCGTGTTCCTGGCGCGACTGGTCGCCGCGCGCAACAATGGACGCCCGCAGTGTCGCGCGTTTCTCGGTTTCTTGAAGCAGCAATTCCCGCAGGTCGCACCGGCGGAGACGGGCGGATTGATCGTGCCGGCGTAGCGGCGCACCGCACTCCCAATGCAGATCATCGACGCCCATCATCATTTCTGGAAATACTCGGCCGCCGAGTACGGCTGGATCGACGACTCCATGGCCGCGCTGCGCCGCGACTTTCTTCCGCGCGACCTCCGCATGACTCTGGGGCGCGCCGGCGTCGACGCCGCGGTCAGCGTGCAAGCGCGGCAATCGATCGAGGAAACCGAATGGCTGCTGGAACTCGCCGGGCATGACGCGCAAATCGCCGGTGTCGTCGGCTGGGCGCCGCTGATGGATCCCGACGTCAGCCGCACGCTCGACCGTCTGGCCGCGTGGCCGAAATTGAAAGCGATCCGCCACATCGTGCAATCGGAGCCCGACGATCGTTTCCTGCTGCGGTCCGATTTCAATCGCGGCATCACGGAGCTGACCGCGCGACATTTGGTTTACGATATTTTGATTTATGCCCGACACTTGCCCGTGGCGATTGAGTTTGTGGATCGCCATCCACGCCAGCGTTTCGTGCTCGATCACATTGCGAAGCCATCCATTCGTACCGGCGCGATCGAGCCATGGCGCACGGAGCTTCGTGAATTGGCAAAGCGCCAAAACGTCTACTGCAAACTCTCTGGCGTGGCTACCGAGGCGGATTTTACGAATCCAAGGCGCGACCATCGCGAGCTTCAGCCTTACATCGACGCCACGCTCGACGCCTTTGGTCCGCGCCGCGTCATGTTCGGGTCCGATTGGCCCGTTTGTCTCGCAGCGGTCACGTACGCGCGGTGGCTCAAGATTGTCGAGGATTCCATCGCGCCGCTCTCGGAGACCGAGCGCGAGTGGGTGATGGGTCGAACAGCGCGCGAAGCATATTCGCTCTGAAAGTCCTCGTTTTAATTCGGGAAATCCAATTTATTAAAATATTTCTTGTAAATCTCTCGGCGAAGCCCGGTGTTACTATTTGTCCAGGTAACGAGGACTGCGCCTCCTTATGGATCCGGATCGTCGCTTGATCACCGGCAGTATCGCATGTGCTCGTGCCATTGGTGTGGCCGCCGCCGCGCTAGGTGCGCTCGTGCTGTTCGGCTGGATCGCTGGAATCGCGTCACTCCAAACCCTGGTGCCCGGTGCTGTGCCGATGGAGCCGGTGACAGCGTTGACGTTTGTTCTGGTCGGCCTTGCGCTGGCCGCAGAGCAGAGGTCCCGTAATCTCTCGAGGGTATGTGCCGCAGTGGCCGCCGCCGTCACTTTGTTGACCATCTCCGAACATTTGCTGCACGTCAATCTGCCGTTTGAAAGACTCTTGTTGAAGAGTCTCGCTCCGAGCCACGCGGCGGATGTCGGTTCGCGCATGGCGCCGCTGGCCGCCGTCACGCTGCTTTGCGCTGCGATGGGGATCTTGCTTCTCGACTGGGAAGTAAGCGGTGGGCGCCCCGCGCAAGTGCTGGCTTTGCTGGGAGGCCTGGTGGCCTTCGTGGGGATTTTGGGTTACGTCTATCATGTCCGAGGGACGTTGCAACCGGACAGCTGGTCGACGATGGCGATTCACACCGGCGCGTTCGCAGCGTTGGTCAGTGTGGGAGTACTGCTGTCGCGGCCGGCGGCGGGATTTGTCGGCGAGATCAATAGTCCTCTGAGCGGCGGAAGGAACGCCCGGCGGGTTTTGCCGGCGGCACTTATTTTTCCGGTGTTGGTGGGATACCTGGGAATGCGCGGGCAGGAGTTGCGCTTGTACGACGCGCGCACCGGACTGTTGCTCGTGACCCTCGTATACATGGCGGCGTTTTTCGCCGGCATTTGGATCGCTTCGCGAGATTTGAACCGCGAAGCCGAGAACCTTCGCGTGACCATGCTGCGCGACGCGCGCATGGCGGCGATCGTGAATTCCTCCGACGATGCGATCATCGGCAAGGATTTGAGCGGCGTGATCACCAGTTGGAATCAAGGCGCCGAGCGATTGTACGGATACACCACCGAGGAAGTTGTGGGCCGGCACATCAGCCTGCTGACGCCGAGCGGTTTGGAGGCGGAGATTCCGCAATTCATGGAGCAAATCCGCCGCGGCGAGCCGGTGATCCACCACGAAACCAAGCGCCGGCGAAAGGACGGCCTGATTCGCGACGTCGTCCTGACCATTTCGCCGATCCGCAACCCGCAGGATGAAATCGTGGGCGCGGCCACCATCGCCCATGACGTGACTGAGCGAAAACGAGCGGACGAAGTTCTGCGCGTTTCCGAAGAACGCCGTCAAGAACAGGCCCGGATTCTCGACTTGGCGCCGGTGCTGGTGCACAATCTCGACGGCCGGATTGCCATGTGGAGCCGCGGCGCGGTGAAACTCTATGGATTCACCTCGGAGGAAGCCGCCGATGCGCTGGTGCATGAACTGCTGCGCACGCAATATCCGGAGTCGCGCCTGGAAGTGCGCCGCAAATTGATGCGCGACGGCGTTTGGGAAGGCGAACTGACGCACTTTACCAAAGACAATCGCCGCGTGGTGGTGGCGAGCACGCAGGTGCTCTACTACGACAGCGGTCCGCAGCCCATGCGCGTGCTGGAGGTCAACAACGACATCACGGCGCTGAAGGACGCCGAGGCGTCCTTGATCCAGTCGCAGAAAATGCAAGCGATGGGCACGCTCGCGGCCGGCATCGCGCACGATTTCAACAACGTGTTGCAAGCGATCTCCGGCAATGCGGCCATGGCCGCCAGCGGTCTGCCGCCCGATCATCCGGTGCAGCGCGATCTCGCGGAAATCGCCACGGCCGGCGCGCGCGCCATGGAGTTGGTGCGGCGGATTCTGGCGTTCAGCCGTCCGCGCGAGACCGAACACGTACCCACGGAGCCGCGGCCGGTGGTGGAAGAAGCGTTGAAGATGTTGCGCGCCGCGCTTCCGGCCATGATCGAAATCGACGCGCATCTCGAGGCGGTTGCGCCGATTTCCTGCGATCCCACGCAGCTCAATCAATTGGTGATGAACCTGGGCACCAACGCGTCGCACGCCATGGGATCCACGGGAGGATTACTGGAAGTTTCCTTGAAGCAAGGCCGCGCCGGCGCGGAATTGGCGCGCGCCACGCCGGGATTGTGGGAAGGTCCTTACGTGGTGCTCTCGATCACCGACAACGGTAGCGGCATGGATCGCGCCACGCTCGACCGCATCTTCGATCCATTCTTCACCACGAAAGCGCCGGGCAAGGGAACGGGCTTGGGGCTGGCGGTGGTCCACGGGATCATGAAGAGTCACGGCGGCGTGGTGACGGTTGAGAGCGAAATCGGTAAGGGAACGACGTTCAAACTGTACTTCCCGGCGCTCGAGAATTCCATGGTTCCCGCGGCGCGCCCGCCCCGCGCGAAAGTTCCGCACGGACGCGGCCAGCGGATTCTGGTGATCGACGACGAGAAAGCCGTGGCCTCGCTGGTCACGCGCATGTTGCAGCGCTTGGAATACAACGTGACGAGTTTTCTCGAAGCCTCCGAGGCGATTCAAGCGTTTCGCGTGGATCCAACGTCGTTTGACGTGGTTCTCAGCGATCTCGCGCTACGTGGAATGTCGGGACTCGATCTGGCGCAAGAGTTTTTGCGCGTGCGCCCGCTTCCGGTCGTGCTGATGTCGGGATATTTCAGCGCGGAGGATCGGACGCGTGCGGAGTCGATGGGAATTGCGCGATTTCTGCAGAAGCCAACGACGCTCGAAGAGTTGGGGAACGCGATGAACGAGGTCTTGAACAAGGAGACGGCGCAGGTCAGCGGGCGGTGAAAAACCCGGTTGTCAGTTGCCGGTTGCCAGTTGCCGGAAAAAACGGCGGTGTGGACGGAACCGAACCGGCAACCGGCGACCGGCGACCGGCAACCAGCAACCAGCAACCAGCAACCAGCAACCAGCAACCGGCGACCGGCAACCATCTTTTACGGCCTTCTCGCCGGTGGCGGACCATCTCCGTCAGGGCGTCGCGGAGGTCCATCGTGTCCCGCTTGCAGCGTCTTCCACTGCTCGGGCGTCAGCACGTGGCGGATTCCCAGGAGCATTCGCGCGTCGGTCTTCTCAAGTTCCGCCCGCGCGCCGGCGACTTTGTCGATCTGCGCAAGAATTTTCGAGTCCTCCGGCGGGTCGGATTGCACCAGCGGTTCCATGATCGCTTCTTCAATGCGCACGGCCACGTTGGCGTCGATCAACTTCGAGCGGTACTGCTGAAAAATGTCGGAAATCTTTTTCTGCTGATCGGTGGTGAGATTGATTTTCTGAATCACTGTGGGATTGGTCCACCACATCCCCGGTGGCATGTGCAATCCGGGTCCGCCACCTGGACCACCTGGCGGCGGTGGTGCTTGGCGATGTCCGCCAGGGCCGCCGGGACCCTGCGGTCCGCCGCCACCGGGCCCGCCGGGAGGCGGAGGAGAGCCTTGTTCGGCATCGACGCCGATCCCATCGAACCCCGCCGGTGCCGCCGGTGCGGGTTGCGACCACACCAGCGCGGCGGTTAGGAGGATCGCGGCTGCTGTCGTGAAACACGACACTGCGGCGCTACGTTTATGAAACAAAGGGATTTGTACTTCGGTAGGTTCGTTTTGTAATTCTGATGTTTGAGGCATGTTCTCTCCGGCGTATGAAATTGACCCCTACTGCTTGACCTGCCCGCTGGTTGAATCAGTGGACGGACTCCACGCCACCATCTTGTCCAACGGTTCGAACGATTCCGGCACCGACCGCGAGAGCGTCTGATTCACGCTGTCGAGCAGCGCGGCGTCTTCCCGCAAACGCTCCGCTTCGCGCAAATGCACTTGCTTGTTCCAATACATCAGCGGAACTCCCAGGAAAAGCAGCGCCAGCGCCGTGCCTGCGGCCCATCGCAGCATCATCCCGCGCCAGCGATTCGGCTCGGTCCACGTAATCGTGCGCGCTGCAGGCCGCTCGCCGCGCGCCTGCACCGATTCGCGGAACATTTCAAGCGGCAACTTCCGCCGCGCGATTTCCTCGCGGCACTCTGCGCAACCGGCCACGTGCGCCAATTGCCCGGACGTCGCGAGTCCCGCGAGAAGCCCCGAGATTTGCGCTTGAGTAAGATGAGTTGCGTTAGACATTTTCGTTTCCTTGCGGACTCACTTGCGTCCGAATCGTTTCCAGCGCACGGAACAAATGTGTCTTCACAGTCCCTTCCTTCATTCCCGTGGCCGCCGCGATTTCCAGCAAATCCATGTCTTCGACGAAGCGCAGAAGAAACACGGTCCGTTGCCGTTCCGACAAACTCTCCGCGGCGCGCCAGACGGCCGCCACCTGTTCGCGCGCGGCGGCGGTGTCTTCCGGCGACCCGCCGCGATCCGCCAGCCAGTCACCCGCTTCGGCGGCGTCCACGCCGGAACGTTCGGCCTGCCGCCAGAATCTCCAACGGCTGCTCGACACGTGACTGCGCACCAAATTCACCGCAATCTGCATGAGCCACGTGCCGACACTCGACTCCCCGCGAAATCCGTCGCGGGCGCGGTAGGCGCGGATGAAGGTGTCCTGCGTGATCGTCTCGGCGGCGTCGTAGTCGCGTAGCGATGCCAAGACGTAGCGGAAGATCCGCGCGCGATGCTGCGCGACCAACGCGTCGAAGTCCGCGACCTCTTGCGCCGCGAGCAACTGCGCGGCGGTCCGGCCTGCTGGCACGCTTGCTCCTGACGTTTCTACCAGGACTGTCTCCATCCACCCTGTTAGACTTGGGGCCCCGGCGCGGGGTTTACACCGGCTGCTGCCATAAACTGCTGGGCTGTCCATTCATTACGCGACGCTTGGATGCCCATGCGATGGCATTGGCGCGCCGCCGCTGCCCAATCCTTCGCCTCGATGGACGAGTGCAGATGCCGGAATTTCGCCAATCCCGCGGCTCCCAGATTGTAGATCATATCGAGGAGCGCGACCTGCGCCGGCAGCGGATACGTGTCGAGGTCGGGATAGGCGGCTGAAAGCAACGGAAAAAACTCATTACGCAATCGAAAAGCCGCATCGCGGATCGCCCAACCGTCGGCCAAGATGCAAGCGGTGATTCGCTGATACACCTGCATCGGCTGGCCCTTTTGCGCGGCGGCAACTGCTCGATAGTCGGCGGCAATGTGGTCGACGGCGGCCGGCGCGCCAGTCGCGCGAACAACAAAGGGAATCTGCTGCGCGGCCGCGACGTGGGGGATCATGTGGCCGATGCCTGCGGTGACCAGTCCCGCAGTGTCGAGATACATGTGTGAGATGTTGCCTTCGAACTGCGGCACGACTTCAAGGAGAGCGCTGATGGCATCGGACTTCGGCATAAAAGACCATTATTGCATTTCGCCTGGTCTTCGTAGCCTGCCGATCCGCGTAACCGCCTCAAACGACGGCAGAAAAAAAACGCAGTGTACTAGATAATAAACCTCAACAAAGACATTAACTAAGCACCTTCAAGCACAACTGTGTGATCGAACGGCGTCACTCCCGTGATGTAGACACTTTGTCCGGCGAGCGGCGCTTCCGCGCCGCGCAACTGCGTGTATTGATGTGGCGCGGCGCCGGATCCAAAGCGGATCGAGTTTTTCCCGCCGCGAAAAGTTCCGGTGCCCGACCCGAGCAACATGCCTGGTTTCGCGGGCGCGGTCGTGCAGCCTTCCAACTGTCCGCCTTCGCGAAAGCCAATTTCGATCGCCACGGGAACGTTGTTCGTCCCGGCGGCGCGGAAGCGAAGCGAGAATCCGCCCTTGCTTTCGGAGACTTCGAGCGTCTGTTCAAGCTTGCAGACCTGCGTTTGCCGCCGCTGCGCGCGCGTGGCCGCCCAATTCTCGCGCGTCACTTGCTTGTCCAGCGGCTGATAGTACGGCGCTTCGAGAATTTGCCGCATGTACCAGACCTTGCCGCGCTTTTCGAATTGTTCCGGCACGAATTGACCCTTGCCGAAGAACGCGCTGGCGAAACGCACGCCGGTGATTGCGGCGTCGCCATACTGCATGGCGAAAACGCGGGACGATCCTCGCAGGATCACCGTGCCGCTCAAGGCCGCGCGGCGGACGCGCACCATTTCCGACGCGGGAAAATATTTTTCGAAATCCACGGGCAGCAGGGTGAGTGGCGGAGATGGGCGCAGCAACTCGGGATACTCCAGAAAATCGGCGAGCGAGGAATGTTCGGGACCCAAAAGCGTCGCGATCGCCGCGAAGTCCTTGTTGCTGTCGTGCTGCGCGAGATACGCGAGGGGGAACCAGTAGCCGGCGGCGTTGCCGCGTGTGTCGCGGTCCTGGCGGCTCGACACGCCCGACTCCACTTCGCCGTTGGCGTGCAGCAGGTACGCCAGATTTTGCAGATTCGCGCGCGCCGGCTCGAGCAATTCCGGCCGCCCCAGCTTCGCCGCCATCACCACGAACGAGCGGTCGCAGATGATGTCGTAGACCAGCGTGCTGCGCTCGATGAATTGGCCGTCGGCGTCGGTGTCGACCGATTCGCCGAGCCATTCCTCGATGCGCCGCACGTAACTGGAGTTCGGAAAGATTTCATTCAGTTGGGCCAGCGCCGCGCACACCACCCAGCGGTGATTCGGTGTGTGGACTCCGCCGGACGACAGCGCGTTGCCCGCCTTGGCGAGAAACGTCCGCAGCACGGCCGAGATTTCCGGCACGCCGTGCTTTTGTCCGATCGCGGCGGCCGAAGCCACGTGGTTGACGGCGAACGCGGTGTCGGGCGGGGAATTGAAATTCGTGGTCGGTAAGTCGATGTTGCCTTCCGGCGACTGGCTGCGTTCCAGGTACGAGACCGCCGCGCCGATGCGCTGCATGACCGCCCCGTCGGCGCGATACTTCGATTGCGGATGCACGAAGGACGCGGCGAACGTTTGGATCGCTCCCGCAGCCGAGCCCGGCGCGTGCAGGCCAAATCGATCCGGAAACGATCCGAGGTAGGGATTCGCGTCATCGGTGACTTGCTGCGCGAGCAATCGCGCGACGGCAGCGTCATTGCGTTCGAGTGCGCCTTTTTCCAGCGCGCCCGGGCTCTGCGGAGTTATGTTCTGTGCCTGTCCGTCACCAGCGGACGCGGCAGAGGCAATCGCACCAAGCGTAGCGATCGCCTGACGGCGTGTGAGGGGATTCATGTGATCCATTGTACGATGAGGGATCGTCGCGTTCCCAGCCGGATATTTGCCTCACCGCGCGAAGTCCGCGCGGCGTAGGCCCGCTCCGGCACATTGCCGTATACACAGAGGCCCGGACAACAAGTTTCACTTTGACGGAAAGCGCTCGTCGGCTACGAAGGCGGAGATCGAGGCTCTGTACTTCCTCCGCGATGATGGCGATCCAGCCGCCTTTCTCCGCTCCAATTTCGCGAATCTCAAACGGATTGCCGCCGGTACGCGGACACTCGCGCGAAAGTGGCTCGCGCAGGACATCAAGCAATTTCCCGATTCCGCCAAACGGCGCGAACTGCGGCGACTCCTCGCCGCTAAGTCGCCGTGATATGATCGCCCCAGAGAGGAGCCCGATGGTAACCGCTGAAATCAAGCCGTATCGCAACTACAGTTGGATCGTAGCGGATCCAGACCTACTGGGCGGGCAATTGGCCGTGCGAGGCACAAGATTTTCAGTGTCGTTTATTCTCTCCTGTTTGGCCGAAGGAATGTCGCCGGATGAAATCGACTCCACGTATGGTTCATTTCCTCACGAAGCCATTCCCGAGATGCTGAGAGTCGCGTCCGAACAACTTGGCGTACCGAATGTGGCTGCTTGACGCGAACATGCCGGTAGTCATCGCCGATGTTCTCCGGACAGAGCTCGGGATTGAGGCAGACACCACGGAATCGAGAGGCTGGAAGGCGCTGAAGAATGGTGATTTAGTCGAAGCCGCCGTTCTCGCGGGCTTCACCGTCGTGCTGACGCGCGATCGGAGCTTCAGCGAAGCAGCGGTTCGGGCGTTGCGGCGTTTTCCGCAATTTGCGGTCGTGTTGGTTCAGATCGCCCAGCAACGCGGACCCCAGTTCGCCGACGAGTTCCGGCGGGCATGGGCCGAGCAACCGATCGTGCCCTTGCCGGGGCAGCGGATTGTCTGGCCCGCGCAGAGTTGAAGCTACATCGCTTGACACCACACGCCCTCCGGTAAGAAAATAGTTGCTTACCAACAAACGAGGCTCATTTCATGTCAACTGCTTCAGCGGCAGTGTCCACGTCCGCTACCGATCACAGTTTTCTGCTCCGCAAACTTCATTCCCTTTCCGGCGTCGTTCCCGTCGGCGCGTTTCTCGTTCAACACATTTACGCGCAGGTGCTCGCCCTCAAAGGACCCGACGCGTATAACGCACACGTGGCGTTTCTCGTGAGCATTCCGTTTCTCGTGGCGGTGGAAACGCTGTTCATTTTCGGCCCGATTCTTTTTCACGGCGGATACGGAATCTACATCTGGTATCGCGGAGAATCGAACGTCACCGATTATCCTTGGGTCGGAAACTGGCTCTACTTCTGGCAGCGCGTCAGCGGGATCATCGCATTCGTCTACATCGGATATCACTTGTGGGAACAGCGCTTCACCGGCGAGCATCTGGCGTCGCATCCGGAACTGGCGTACGGAAAAGTTTCGCACGCGCTACAGAATCCGCTGATTCTCGCGTTCTACGCCGTCGGCATGATCGCGGCGTGCTTCCATTTCGGCTACGGACTCTGGTTGTTCGGGTGCAAATGGGGAATCACGATGGGGCCGCGCTCGCAGAAAATTTCGGGCGTGTTGTGCGGCAGCGTGGGCGCTGGTCTTTGCGCCGCGGGTCTCGTTTCCATGATGTCGATCTACATTCATCCGTAACGCGCGACCAAAACTTATGGCAAATTCTCGAATCATCATTGTGGGCGGCGGCCTCGCGGGGCTGATGGCCGCCATCAAATCGGCGGAATTGGGTATGGCCGTCGATCTGTTTTCGATCGTGCCTGTAAAACGCTCGCATTCGGTGTGCGCGCAAGGCGGAATCAACGCGGCCAAGAACACCAAGGGTGAAGGCGACTCCACGTTCAAGCATTTCGACGACACGATTTATGGCGGGGACTTCCTGGCCAATCAACCGCCCGTGAAGGCGATGTGCGACGCCGCGCCCGGCATCATCGACTTGCTCGATCGCATGGGTGTGATGTTCAATCGCACGCCGGAGGGCTTGCTCGATTTCCGACGCTTCGGCGGCACGCTCTACAATCGCACGGCGTTCGCCGGCGCGACCACCGGCCAGCAGCTTTTGTATGCGCTCGACGAGCAAGTGCGTCGCTTTGAAGCCGACGGCAAGGTCACCAAGTACGAAGGTTGGGAATTTCTCTCCGCCGTGCTCGACGGCAACCGGCGCTGCCACGGCATCTGCGCGATGGATCTGCGCTCCATGCAGTTGAAGACGTTTGCGGCCGACGCCGTGATCATCGCGACGGGCGGCAATGGATCGATCTTCGGCAAGTCCACGAATTCGGTTGTGTGCACAGGATCGGCGCAAAGTGCCCTTTATCAGCAAGGCGCGGTTTACGCCAACGGCGAGTTCATTCAAGTGCATCCCACGGCGATCCCCGGCGAAGACAAGCTGCGCCTGATGTCGGAATCGGCGCGCGGCGAAGGCGGACGTGTGTGGACGGTGCGCGACGGCAAGCCTTGGTACTTTTTGGAAGAGTGGTATCCGAAATACGGCAATCTTGTCCCGCGCGACATCGCCACGCGCGCGATCCACAAAGTTGTCTACGAACTAGGCCTCGGCCTCGACGGAAAGGCGGCGGTTTACCTCGACGTTTCGCACATTCCGGTCGAAACTTTGAATCGCAAGCTCGGCGGCATTCTGGAAATTTACGAAAAATTCGTTGGAGTCGATCCGCGCAAGCATCCGATGAAAGTTTTCCCCGGGATGCACTACACGATGGGCGGCCTGTGGATCGATTACGACCAAATGACCAACTTGCCGGGACTCTTTGCGGCGGGCGAGGCGGAGTATCAGTATCACGGCGCAAATCGGCTGGGCGCGAATTCCCTCGTGTCGTGCATCTATGGTGGCATGGTCGCGGGACGTACGGCCGCGGCGTATTCGAAGAACAACGCGAAGTCGGCGGAAGCGGTTTCTTCCACGGTGTTCGAGCAGGAATTGAAACGGCAGCAAGAATTGAACGACGCGCTGCTCAAGGGTCAGGGCGGGGAAAATCCCTTCCACATCTGGAAAGAGATGGGCGAGTTGATGACCGAGCACTGCACGGTGGTCCGCAACAATAAAGGACTGCGCAAGGCCGACGAGCAACTAGTCACGCTTCTCGAACGCAGCCGTCGCATGAATTTGAGCGATCGCAGTTCGTGGGCGAATCAAACGCTGGCATTTTGCCGCGAGCTGACGAACATGCTGCAACTGGCGCGTGTGATTGCGCGCGGCGCGGAAGCCCGCAACGAAAGTCGCGGCGCGCACTACAAGCCCGATTTCCCGGATCGCGACGACGCTAACTGGATGAAGACGACCAAGGCCGTCTTCGCGCCCGACGCCGACGAGCCGGTGCTTTCGTACGAGGCTGTGGACGCCAGTTTGATTCAACCGCGTCCGCGTAAGTATGACATTGCGGCGTAAGCGCTAGGGCAAGAGGGGAAAGTCAAAAGGCAAAAGGCAAAAATGAAAACTATCGAAGTGCAAGTCAAGCGCCAGCTAACGCCAGATGGAGAATCGTATTGGGAGGAGTTCTCCCTTCCGTACCGGCCGAACATGAACCTGATCGCGGTGCTCCAAGAAATCGCCGCCGCTCCCACGACGAAGCAGGGCAAAGCGAGCACGCCCATCACCTACGAATCGAATTGCCTGGAGGAAGTTTGCGGCGCGTGCACGATGCTCGTGAACGGGCGATCGCGTCAGGCGTGCACGGCGCTGGTCGACAAGCTGGAGCAGCCGATTCGCGTGGAGCCGATGTCGAAGTTCCCGGTGATTCGCGATCTACAAGTGAATCGGCAGCGCTTGTTCAACGATTTGAAACGCGTGAAGGCGTGGATTCCCATCGACGGCAGCTACGACTTGGGTCCCGGCCCGCGCATGTCGCAGAAGACGCAAGAAGCGGCGTATCCGTTTTCGCACTGCATCTCGTGCGGCAACTGCCTGGAAGTTTGCCCGCAATACAACGACGAAACCGGATTCGTCGGCGCGGCGGTAATCGGCCAGGTCCGTTTGCTGAACAGCCATCCGACCGGGAAGATGAATGCGCACGAGCGCCTGATGGCCCTGACGGGTCCCGGCGGCGTGCATGAATGCGGCTACGCCCAGAATTGCGTGAAGGCGTGTCCCAAGGAAATTCCCCTGACCGAAGCGATCAGCCAAGTTGGTCGCGACGTGGTGATCGAGTCGGTGCTGGATTTCCTGAGAGGATAGGTTCTCCTTGGGCGGGAACGCGACCGGTGCGGCCATTGCCTTGTTGTTTGCGGCCGCTATTTGCTTTGCAGGTTGGCTGATTGTTTCCAAACAAAACCGAAGGACGCGCGACATTCAGAACCTCGCCGAGCGACTCGGTCTTCGATTCGTTGGGAAACCGATCAGCGCATGGTTCGGTCTCGACGGAAGAACTATGCAGGGATCGCCGCTTGTTAGGAACGTGATCGAAGGAGAATTGGGACACGTTTCGGTCGTCGCGTTCGATCGCCGAATTAGCGATGGCGATCGGAGCCATCTCTGCACCGTGGTCGCTGCCCGCGCCGATGCCAGCGTCTTTCCAGCCACTAAGTTCAATTCCGAGCTAACGATCGAGCGATCCGGCGATTGGAGCCTGCTTTGTCGACCGGCCGAAGTGATGCCGGTCGAGGAATTGGAAGCTTACCTCAATGATCTAGCTGCGGGTCGATAGCTAGCCGAAGATGCGTTTCGCGTCTCTCGCTCCGTGAAGGACGCGAAGGATTTCGACTCCGCGCTTCGTTTCGCGATAGTAGATCACATACTTGTGAACCGGAAACCTTCGCATCCCTGGCTTCAATTCCGGACACAGTCGCCCGGTTCTTGGAAAGGCGGCGAGCATCGGAAAGTGATCGGCGATTTCCGATACAAACCGCTGGGCGTTCGCTGGGCTGTCTCTCGCGATCCACAACCAGATGTCGTCTAAGTCTCGGCGGGCTGGGTGCGTTGTCCGCGCTTGCTTCATGCGCGCTTCAGCCGCTCTGCGGCCAAGCGCTCCATCCCGCGACGATGAACGTCCTCAGCAAGCTTATGGATATTGGTTTCGTCGAACTCTTCGTATTCTCCGCGATCGATGGCGTCGATACCAACCTGAATCTCGCGGCGCAAATCCTCCAGTTCGGCTCCACTGAGTTCTTGACGCTCCCGGAGCGCGCGAAGGCCATCGGTGAGGGCTTCATCCTTTGTCGCGTACTTCCCGGCGGCGATCAACTCATCAACGTAGCTTTCGAACTCCGGCGAAAGTGTGATCTCCATGGGTGGATTGTACCGCATCAAACGCCGTTCCGGTATACTGGCATTCGCTATGATCACTCGACGCAATCTTCTCGCCGCCGTTCCCGTCGCCGCTACTGCCGCTGCCGCGGCGCAATTTCCGCCGCAGAATCGACCGCGTTTTCGTCCGCGCGTCGGCGTGCTCGGTCCTTACACCGACTCCAATCTCGACTGGGTGAAGTCGGAAGGTTTTACCTCGATGCAATTGCGAATCGATCCCGCCAAGGTTGACGATGCGCGCATCGCCGACATCAAGTCGCGCATCGACAAATCGGGGATTTACGTTTCTTCGCTCGCTTGCGACGGCAATCACATCGATCCCGATCCAGCGAAGCGCGAAAAGCAAATCCAGTACACGATCGCTTGTATCGAGTTGTGCGGCAAACTCGGCATTCCCAACATTGGCGGACAATCCGGCAAGCAGGAAGGCCGCCCGCTGCCCGAGCAGGTGAACGAAATCGTGCGCGTGTATACGGAGAAATATTTTCCGGTGCTTGAGAAAAATAAGGTTCGCATCCTGTGGGAACCGTACGCCGGCGGACCCAATATCGCCACCGGGCCGATCGGATGGGAAGCGCTCTTCAATTCCTTCGACGCCAAGGCGCCCGTCGGCTTGCAGATGGACATTTCGCATCTCGTCTGGCAAATGATGGACCCGATCCAAGCGGCGCGCGATTTCGCATCGAAGATTTACGATGTGCATTTGAAGGACACCGAAATTCTCTACCACGTCCTGCATCGCGGCGGCATCCAGCCGGTGAATCGCGCGAGTTGGTGGCGCTTCCGCGTGCCCGGCGCGGGTCAAATCGATTGGAAAGCGTTTTTCTCCGTGCTGGCCGACGCCGGCTATCAAGGCGCGATGAACATCGAGAACGAAGATCGCTTCTACGAGCCGTCCACTGACGGACAAGGCAATTTCACAGAACAGTTCAAGCGCGGCTTTCGAGTGGCGCACGAGTTTTTGAAGACGTTGCTGCCTCCGGTGGCGGCGTAACCACGGAGGAAGAAAAACCTAACACAGAGAACACGGAGAACACAGAGAGCACGGAGAAAATCAAAGAAAGCGAGTTGGGTTTCTCTGTGTTCTCTGTGTGCTCAGTGGTCTCTGTGTTGAAACTGCCTGTGATGAACAACCAGCTATGAATGAGTTGCAAGTCGCTCGTGAAATTCATCGACGCGCTATCGTCGTGGACCTCCACGCCGACACGCCGCAGCGCTTCCTCGACGAACACATCGATTGGAGCACGCGCCTTCCCGACGGTCACCTCGACATTCCGCGCATGAAGGCCGGCGGACTGGCCGCCGAGTTTTTCGCGCTTTGGGTTCAGCCGAAATTCAAGGGACACGATCTGGCGCGCGCACTCACGCTGGCCGACGCGCTGCACACCGCGATCACCGCGCATCCCGAGGAAATCGCGCTCGCGCGAACCGCCGCCGATATTCGCCGCTTGCACAAGGAAGGCCGGATCGCCGCGCTCGTGGCGATCGAAGGAGGTCACGCCATCGAAGACGATCTCGGCGTGTTGACGGCGTTCTACAATCTCGGCGTGCGATATATGACGCTGACGTGGGCGTTCCACAACAACTGGGCCGACGCGTCGACGGAACCGCCGCGTCACAACGGTCTCACCGATTTCGGAAGAAGCGTCGTAAGAAGAATGAACGATCTGGGCATGATCGTGGACATCTCGCATGTCTCCGACAAAACGTTCTACGACGTGCTGGAAATCAGCCGCGCGCCGATTGTCGCGACGCACTCTTGCTGCCGTGCCTTATGCGATGTGCCGCGCAACATGAGCGATCAGATGATTCGCGATCTGGCGTCGCGCGGCGGCGTGATCCATATCAATTTTCACGAAGGTTTTCTGTCGCAGAAATACGTCGACGCGCGCCGTCCGTTCAAGGAAGAAATGGACGGGGAGGAACACGCCATGGAAGAGCGCTACAAGGACGATCCGGCGACTGCGGCCAAAGAATTACGCAAATTGCTTCCGAAACATGAGGCGCGGCTGCCGCGTCCGACTGTGGCTGACGTGGCCGATCATATCGACCACGTGAAAAAGCTCGTCGGTGTGAGTCACATCGGAATCGGATCGGATTTCGACGGCGCCTTCATGCCCGTTGGACTCGAAGGCGCCGATGAATTACCGAATCTCACCGCGGAGTTGCTACGCCGCGGTTACGCGGAGGCCGAGTTGCTTCAAATCCTCGGCGAGAACACGCTGCGTGTGATGCAACAAGTTGAAAACGCCGCGCGGCCTATTGGACGGCAATAGTCACCGTGTTCGAATTCACGCCGCCGATCCCCACAACCAACGAGACCGCCGATCCCGATGGAGCACCCGACGGAACCGCCACGTTGATCTGGTAGAGTCCAACGAATCCCGGCGACAATCCTGAGAACGTCGGCGTTCCCGCGACGCCGCCAATCGTCACGGTCGGCGTGGCCGTGGTGTTGGACAGCGGCGAATTCGGCGCAGGTGCGCCGGTCGCTGGGGGATTGGTGACGGCGCCGAGTCCGGTGCAGTAAATGGTTACGAACTCGCCGCGTTGTACGGGTCGCGTAGACAGGCCGGGAATGCTGCCGGTCGGCGCAGCCAACTGGCCGGTTTGTGAAATCAGAACCGCGCCTTGCCCCGCGGCGTTCACGGCGAAAATGCCGGGCGCCACACTCTGCAAGGAGATGGTTTGCGACAAACTGTCGCCGGCCGACGTGGTCGCCGTGATCGTCGCTTGACTCAAACCCAACACTTCATAGGGCATCAGGAAATTGATTTGGGTGGGCGACACGAAGAAGAGCGGCGCGGGAATCGCGTTCACATGGATCGTCACGCCGCCGAGCGTGGTGGGCAGCGGTAACGTCGACGCACCCAAGTTGACCGTCGTGAAATTCGTGCCGAAGACCGACGTGATGCCCGCGGCCGTCACCACCGCGAGGAAATTCGCACCGCCGACGACACCTCCTGTGTTGATCACCGGAGGAGTTCCGGTTCCGCTGGTGACGGTGAAGTTCACCGAATTGCTTGCTTGTCCAAAGACCGCAACGGAAACGGCAACCACGCCCGGCGCGAGCGCCGACGGAACCACGACGTTGAGAGTTGTGGCCGTGACGCTCGTGATTTGTGCCGATTGCCCCCCAAACGACACGCTGTCGTTGCCAACCGTGGTGCTGAAGCCAGTTCCGTTGATCGTGACGCTCGCGCCGGGCTTTCCGCTGAATGGACTGGTCGATGAAACAGTCGGAGCGGTCGGTGGTTGCGTGACGACAGACAGTCCGCTGACCTCCACCGCCGTGGCGTGACGCAATCCGTCGCTGGTTTTCGTTTCCGCCTTCACGCGCATCGTGCGTCCGCCGATGGTCGCGTTGCCTTCCACTAGGTTGTTGTTACCCGTATAGGTGCCGTCATTGGCCTTCGTGTCGCCGTGTGTCCCATCGTCGAACAACGGGTTCGAGTTGAAGACATTCCCGTCGTTCAGGCCGTTGAGCAGGAAGTTTACTCCCACACGCAGGATCGACCCTGCCGCGGTCACTTGGGCCGAGGCGACGGCGTTAGTGGTGTTCACGAGCATGAACGCTGGATTCAGCGCGACATTCGACATCACCGGCGCAGCCGCGTTAGGCGACGCGGGATTCACGTCGAGCACGGCCAGTTGCGGGATGTTGTTGTTGTCACCTTGCAGATAGAGAACGCGCGTGCCGGTGGAGTTCATGCTTGGACCATAGAGTCCATCGCCGACGAGCGGCACCGGATCGCTGGAAAAATATCCGCCGCGCGCGGCGAGTTGCACTACGCTTGAACCAGAAGCCGTGCTATAGAGCAATCCCGAATTGCCCATCAGTAATTGCGTTCCGTCGTTGGTAAGCTGCACCCGATCGCGCGGATCGGGAAGATTGAAGCCGGTGCCTGGATGCAGCACCGTGCTATCGGTGAGATTGAGTTTTCCGGATCCGTCAAAATTAACCACGCCGCAAACCTGCCCGCCGTTGAGATCCGTGTATGTGTAGCCGACTTTCGTTCCGTCGCCGCTGATGTTCACCGTGTTGGTGAAACCGATGCGTCCGATTAGATCACGCAAGCCCGTGCCGTCGGCGTTCACGGCGAAGACACCTTGACCTTGACCGCCGGAGACGGGGCTGTCGTAGGCACCGAAGACAACGTGCGTTCCGTCGGTGGACGATCCAATCATCGGTCCTTGCTGCGCAAAGTTGATGTAGCCGGCGGCGCCGGAAATGCCGATCGACTGCAAGTTGCTCGGCGTTACGATTTGCTTCATGCCCGTGCCGTCCGAGTTGATCACCCAGATGCCGCGCGTGACGGCGGTGTTCTTGCCGGTGAGCACGGTGTCGCGCCCGATCATGAAATGAATCTTCGTGCCGTCGCCGGTGATCTTCACGTCGAGCAACTGTCCGTCGTTGAACTGCGCTAGCACGCTGCCGTTGATGCGGATCTGCGCGGGATCGGCGGAGACAATCTTGCTGCCGTCCGAGGAGATGTCGACCATCGCGGGACCGCAGCACGCCAGCGGCTTGTACGTATCCAACTGAGTTTGTCCCGACCCATCGGCGTTCATGGAGTAAACATGGAACGCACCCGACGAGTCGGTCTGCGAGAAGACCAGCTTCGACCCGTTTGCCGAGATCGACGGGAATTGCCGGCCGGTTCCTTGAGGTGTGCCGGGATTCGCCGTGAGCAAGCTAATTTGGTTGTAGCTGAGAGTGCGAACCACCGGAAGGGTCGACTGCGCGGTGGCCCACCGGGCCAGTGTCAGTGTAACCAGTATCGCAAAACCAACGAACAAACAGCGCTTAAGTATTCCCATAACCGTCCACCTCCAGGTAAACTTCCAACATAGGACCTCGCACTTGCGGGGGGAGGCATTGAGGATGGCCGATTCGGCCAGCAAAGTAAGGGAAAGCGACCGTAAGAACGTTGAAATTTTGCCGAAAGAGGGGGTGTTCTACGTCAACGAAGCAGAGGTTGACGTAGCACGAGCCACTGTTCGGCGAAATGGCATCGAAATCCCGCTGCGGCCGAAGACCTATCGGGTCCTACTTTTCATGCTGGCTCGCCGCGACCGGCTGGTCAGCAAAGACGAGCTGATTGAGGGCGTGTGGGAAGGGTTGGCCGTCTCTGACGACGTGCTGGCACGCTCGATTTCCGAATTGCGCAAGGCCTTCGACGACGATCCGAAGAATCCGAAGATTTTTCGAACGCACCCGAAGCTGGGATACTCGGTTGTGGCGCGAGTTGTCGACTCCGAGATTCCCGCCGCGCCCCCTGACCTCGCGGCGGCGCCGGAGGCCGAGGCGATTGCATTGGAGCCTGCGCCGCCGGCGAGCAAAGCGAAGTGGATTCTTGCAGCAGCATTGATATTTCTCCTCGCGGCGATCGTGGCGGTTCTCAAGCGGCCGGTCGCGCCGCCTGCTCCCGAGCCCAACCGAGGGGAAGTCGCGTGGTGGAAACTCGACGAAGGTCAGGGCGCGGCTGTGCACGACGCGAGCGGTCATGGACTCGACGGCGTGATTCGCGGCGAGGTCGCGTGGACCCCTGATCGAACCGGCAGCCGAAGCGTAGTTAGCTTTAACGGCCTGCAATCGGCGGTCGACGGCTCTGCGCGAGGCGCGCTTCCGGTGGACGACGCTCCGCGAACCGCGACGGCCTGGTTCAAGGCCACGCGTCCACGCGTTGACGACACCGTGATCTTCGAGTACAACTCCGACCGCCACGATCCACCCGCTCCGCACTTTGTGGTATTTCTCCGTCGCGACGGCCGGATCACCGCGATAGCCGTCACCACCGCCGCGCAGTTTGCGGATGAAGCGTGGCATATGGTGGCGGCCGTTTACGACGGCGCGCCGTCGGATTTGGTGCACATTTACGTCGACGGCCAACTCGATGCCACCGGCCGCGTGCCGTGGCCTTTGGTGACGCGCGCCGATGCCACGTGGAAAATCGGGCAAGGCGCTTTCGGCGGCTCCGCGTTCCGCGGCGCGATCAACGATGTGCGAGTTTTCGAGCGCGCGCTATCGCCGGCGGAAGTCGTCTCCATCTATCGTTGCTCGGCGGGCGTAGACGATGTGGACGGCGATTATTTCATGCCGATCTTCCTCGACGGAATCGCGTTTGAACGCGGCGCCACTTCCATCGACCTTCACAACTCCGGAACCAATTGGACCGGCATGCAGTTGGCGAAGGCGGAGAGCGCATGCGCCATGGCCGGCATTCGCGGCGCGGACGCGGGCCAGGATCTGCGAATCTCGGTCGACCTGCTGGTTCCGAGCGATGCCACCGGAAACGTCAGCGATGCGGGACCATACTTTCGCAGCCGGCGCGCGCATCCCGGCGACGGATTGATCGGCGGGACGTCGGCTGGATATTGGGTGCAACTTTACTCGACGGGCAGCGTGCGCGTGAAGCGGCTCAACCGGCAAGCGGTCGTGGCGTTCTCCGGGCCCGTCGATCGCTTCGATTCCAGCATCTTCCACCATCTCGACGTGGAAGCGCGCGGCGACAGTTTGCAGGTTTGGCTCGACCATCACATCGTGGTCTTCGATCAAAGCAACCATCAAGGTGCGACCGTGCCGATTCCATCGACGTGGGACGGTCCGCCGAAGGTCGGCAAGAACGAGGGCGCGGCGGGTGTGGCGTTTTCCGACGAGGAGAACAAAGGACACATGGGCGGCCAGCGCGCCAAGAATCTAAAGGTCACGCGATTGAAGTGATGCAGGATGCACGCTCGAGTCCTCTCAGACTGTCGCGAGCTTCTCCAATTCCACTCCGCTCGTTTCCTCGACGTCCTGATGCAGGCTGGCGCCAGTGGAATCCATGGTAACGATGGCGGGCAATCTTTCCACTTGCAACTCCCACATCGCCTCGGGTTGGCCGAATTCCAGCAAATGTACGCCGTCGACGCGCTTGATGCAGCGTGCGTAGAATTGCGCCGCGCCGCCGATTGCGTTGAGATAGACCGCGCCGTGTTTCTTCAGCGCCGCGGCCGTTTTCGCGCCCATGCCGCCTTTGCCCATCACCGCGCGAATGCCGAAGCGCGCGATCAAATCCGCTTCGTACGGCTCTTCGCGAATCGACGTGGTCGGGCCGGCCGCGCTGACGGTCCACCGTTCGCCTTGTTTCATCATCACGGGACCACAGTGGTAGAGCAGCGCGCCGCGGAGCGAGTCCTGGGTAAGGGGCGCCGGCAAATCGTGATGCGCCAAGTGGTGATGCACCGCGTCGCGCCCCGTGTAGATCTTCCCTGAGACGAGCACCATGTCGCCGACCTTAAGCGCGCGGATTTTTTCCTCCGCCAGCGGCGTTTCGAGATTCACCTCGCGGCCCGTGAGGCGGAACGGCGAGTCCGCGGCGAGTTTTTCCACCGCGCGTTCGGGATCGCGATACAGCCACCGTTTGATCGCGCCCGTCTGCGCGTCGAGAATCACGCCGAGGCGTCGATACGCCCAGCATTCGTATGCCACGGACACGAAGAAACTCGCCGGCAGGCGATTCTGCACGCCGATCTTGCAAGCGAGCAAAGTACCGACGCCGCCAAATCCCATCGCGCCGACACCCAGCGTGTTCGATTGCTCCACCACCGCTTTTTCGAGCGCGGCCAGCTCGGGATTCGGATTCACATCGTCGATGGTGCGGAATAATTGTTCCTTGGCCTGCTGATATCCCGACGTGCGATCGCCGCCGATGCACACGCCCACGACGCCCGGTCCGCAACCTTTGCCCTGCGCTTTCCACACCGCCGCGAGAATGCATTTGCGCACGCCGTCCAGATCGCGATCGGCGCGGCCGAGATGCGGCAACTCCGCGGGTACGGAAAACTGCGCGTTCATGTTTTCGCAGCCGCCGCCTTTCAGAATCAGGCGCACTTCGATCTCATCGTTGTTTTCCCACTGTTCCCAGTGGAGCACCGGCGTTCCTTCACCGAGATTGTTGCCACTGTTTTTTCCGGTGATTGAATCCACGGAATTGGGACGCAGCTTGCCACCCTTGGTGGCTTCGACGATGGCCGCGCGAATCTCGCGGCCCATGACGATTTGGTTCGCGCCCACCGGCGTGTGGATCATAAACGTGGGCATGCCGGTGTCCTGGCAAATGGCGCCTTCGCCTTCCGCCGCCTGGTCGACGTTTTCCGCGATGATCGAGAGCGCCTGGCCCGCGCGCGTGTCGTGCTTCTCCATGTGCATGGCGTGCTTCATGGCGGCGCGGACGTCGGGCGGAAGGTTCGTGGACGTTTGAATGATAAGTTCGAGAACGCTCGATTCGAAAAATTCCATACGGAAATCATATCTCAAGACGGTAAGCTGTTCGGATGAACGCGCTTCGTCTTTCGCTCGTGTTCGCGGCGCTGGCCGCGTTTTTCGCAACGCCCTCCATCGAACAAACGACCACCCCGCCGAATCATCTTACCGATCCGTTTGCGGCCGGCTGGATGCTCGCCGATACCAACGGCGACGGCATCATCGACGCGGTGCTAGGAAAAGTCGTGCTGCCGGATCACCCGACGTCGTACCAATGTGCGGCGGCGGCGAATCTCGCGGCGCGGCTCGGCTACGAGTCGACGGGGATCACACCGCCGGTGGTGATCACGGCGGCGGAAGATCAGCACGATGGTCCGCGCGTCTACATTGGTTTGCGCGCCAATCTTCGCGATTTGCTTTTTCCCAACGAAGGCGGCGTGTTCTTGGTTGACGGCAACCTGTTCATCGAGGGTCACGACGACGCGAGCCTTCTGGCGGCGGCCGATGCGTATTCCGCGCGCGCGCCATTCGCTTGGAAAGTGCCAGGTGACAAAATTCCTGCCGGCGCGTTGGGAATTACCTACGTGAAAGGGAAGACCGGGATCAATCGCGTTTACGACGGCGCAAAATTCACCGAACCCGCGGCGCGCACCGAACCAGCCGCACCCGCGCCGGCCCCGGCGGCGGCCGGTGCGGCCGGAGCAGCGACAGACGCCGAAGGCGCGCCGCAGCGTCTCGATCTCGCGACGCTCTACACAATGCGCGGACTGTTTCGCGGCACCGCGCGCATGCCGATTCCCTCGAATCTCGACGGACAACTCTACGTTCCCGGCGGCCCGGCGGGCGTGGCGATGGCGAATCTTGCGGCACGGATGGGAATGGAGACGACCGGCATCACGCTGCCGTTGGCGTCGCCGGCCGATGATGTGACGCCGCGTGAAGTGCGGACCAAAGCCGTGCTCACTGGCGCCAACGCCCTTACGGCCGAAGCCGAGCGCAAGATGCGCGAAGAAGATCCGGCGTCGCGCGAATCCGCGCCGTCGTTGACGCCCGGCGAGGGAGAATTGCGTATCGTCGATAAAGCGTTCGGACGCCAGAGCGCCGTGGTGATTCGTGGGGACGATGCCGGGCAGGCCGCGGCGATCTCGGTGTTGTCCGATCGTTTTCCTAACCTGTGGACGCCCGGAAAAACCGAGCGGCCGCTGGAAGAGATTCGCTACGATTTGCATCGTTTCTTTTCCCTCCGTTCGGCGCCAGGTCAAGCGGCCGTGGCAATGTATTGGCTCGAAAAATGGAAGGCCGAATTGAACGGCGAGGCCGGAGGCGAATCGACCGCCGCGCGAGATTTACAGGCGGAAATCTACACCGATATCGCCGATCCGGGGCTGGCCGCGTATGCTTCTCGGCAATTGCACATGCCGGTCACCACCGGCAGCCTGCATGCCGGAACCAAGTGCTGCGATCAGCTACCCGCGCTGCATTATCGCGCGCCGGGCTACACGTTTCAGCAAGCCGCGCCGTCGTTCCAAGAAGACATTCACATTCCGTGGGAAGGCGCGCGGCTCGTTGCCGCGGTGAAAAGCGCACTGCCGAAATTGACGCCAAGCGCGCCGGTGAAGATCGTGGCTCGCGTCAGCGAGAGTCCGGAAGTGCGCAGGAAACTCGAGAAACAGCTCCGTGATTTACTTCCAAGAGACGCGAAAGCGTCCATCGTTGTGTTGTGCGCGTTCAAGCAAGGCTATAGCTGGCTGATGGACGACGTAGCGCCTCGACTCAAAGGCCGCAGCGTCGCGTCGATGAAGATCGAGTTCAAGCGCAACGAAGATCCCTCGCACCAGCGCGCCATGTACACGCCGGCGCGCTGGGTGCAGGAACTGTATCCCGTCGACGAAATGCTGGCACGCGATCTGAGTATTCCGCTGGACAAAATCGCACTGGCGGATTTCGACGGTGACGACAAAGCGCCGACGTATCGCGTTCATGCCTTCGACGCCGCAGGCCACGAAATCCTCTCCGATTCATTCACGGTCACCTCGGCGATTCAGTCCTACAACGGCGCGATCCCGCGCTACGAGCAGGTGGAAATCGACACCGGCTGGGTGCGGATTGAGTCGGGCGGACACAAGGTGCTCGATCAGCGCATCCGCACCGACATCGAGGAATTTTGGGACCACTATCAGAACATCACCCTGCCGCGCGTCTACGGTTTCGTGATGGCGCAGGCCCACGGCGAACTGCGGCCGGAGTTCGCGCCGCCGTTCGACACCTTGAAGATCGATTTTCACCTAAGCGAGCCGGATTACGACATCGGTCTCGACCGTGAACGCATCTCCTCGCTCGAAGCGTTGCAGGAAGACACGTTTTACTCGACGGAAAACTTCGTCAACACGATGAGCGACCTCGAAGCGGGCCGCGCGATGACCTACGCCGGGCGGATCATTCCGATTGTGCATCGACCCGCCGGCGACGACGGCAAGGATGGCCGCGTGCATATTGAGTTTTACGGCAAGGCCGCCGCAAATCCCATGGTCGTGTTGCATTGGACCGATGCGTCGGGCCGTCGCCGCGAGCGCAAGCGCGACATGTTTGTGTCCGGCGAACCGATGCAGCCGCGCCTGATCGCTGCGCGAGTGAAAGGCGGTCCCGGCATGCAAGATCGCGGGCTCGAACAACTCACTTGGTTGCTTCCCGCCGACTACAAAGAAGACCGCTACGACGAGTGGGTGCGGGAAGAAGGCGCCGATCAAGTGGAGCGCGGAATTTTTTCCGTCGAGCAGGCGCGCGGCGAGATTCGTTGCTGGACCGCGATGCAGAGCGCCGGGTTGTACACCAACGAAATGGGTTGGCATCGCCTGCATGGGATCGCCATGGAGTTTGAGTTGCCCGTAGCGCGCACGGAAAAAGTGGAAAGCGCAGCGCCGCGCGAATTTGCGTCTTGGCCCACCACGCCGTCGCCGCTTACGGCGCGTCCGCACATTCAGGACTTCAAGCGCGATTTGAAACGCGCCGACCTTGTGCAATGGGACGAGCCGATTTCGCCGGAAGAAAATGCCGCGATTCTCGCGAAGCTCGCCGAGCGGCCGGGCGTCAATGTCTACTGGATGGGCCGCAGTTACCTCGGCGAAAACATTTGGGCCGCCGACGTGACGCTGCCGTCGCCCTCAACGTTGGTTTCTCAAGCGAAAGAAACCACGCTGAAGGAATCGATCCTGTATTCGGGACGCCAGCACGCCAACGAAGTGTCGAGCACCAGTCACTTGCTGAAACTCGGCGATTTGCTTACGACGGATGCCGCAACACGCGCGGCGCTGAAGCAAGTCAACGTGATTCTGCATCCCATCACGAATCCCGACGGATCGGAAATGTCCGTGCAACTTGCGGCGATCACGCCCGACAACATGTTGCATCCCGGATATCACGGCGCGCTGGCCGCCGATGTTTCCACGGGACAAGCGGAAATCGATCCGACGTATCCGGAGTCGCGCACGCGGCGGCAATTGCTTGAAACGTGGCTGCCGGACGCGTTCTTGAATCCACATGGATATCCGTCGCACGAGTGGGTGCAGCCGTTTTCGGAATATTCCGGGTGGGTGACGTCGCGGCAAGCGTCGAACACCGGACGCACCTGGTGGATTCCGCGCGGATGGTTCACGAGCTTGACGTATTTGCGCGACCCGAATCATCCATACAGTGAGAAAATCGCTTACGAAATTCGCGACCGCATCGTTACCGCCGAGCGCGCCGTGCCGGGATTGCTCGATTTGGAGAATCGCATGAACGCGCGTTACGAACGCTTTGGTCAACGTTGGCAGCCGCGCAATATGCAGCAGCCGATCGTCAACGGTATCCGGATTTACATGGCGTTGAAAGGATCGCCGGCACGTGGTGGCGCAGGCGGCGACGCGGCGGGTGGCCGCGGTGGAGCGGGTGCGACGGGCGGCGTGTCGCCGGACGTCACGTGGGATTCCGGATACACCGAAGCGCCGGATGAAACCGCGCACGGCGACTACATGAAGTTGATGGCCTCGGCAGGTCTGGCGTTCGATCGCGTGCATCTCGAATATCTCGCGCACGCGAAAATGCGCATCAATCGCACCGAGCGCGAGGCGGCGGGCAAAATCACATGGAGAGTCGAGCGGCTGCGGCCGAATCTGCCGGCGGGCGAGACGGAACCGCCGGGGCGAGGAAATTGATCCACCGATTTGAAAGAGCAGAAGAGCAATCCACAGATTGCACAGATTGCACAGATGAAAACCTGAATTCCGAATCTGTGTAATCTGTGTAATCTGTGGATAGCAGTTTCCGGGAAGGTCTGTGGACCTAACGAAAGAACGGACATTTTTTCGCGTACTCCCGAAGGCCGACGGTCACTTGGCGCTTGCTTGGTACGCGCTCGTCGCCGCGCGCGGCGCATTGCCCGCACTGTTTGCCATCGCGATGGGCGTGCTGGTTGGGGCGGTTCAACATGGCGCGTCGCTGATGGCGCCTCTTAGCATCACCGGTGCGATTTTCGTATCAATGCAAATCCTCGGACCGTTGCATCGCGCGGTCGGCGCGAATCTCGGTAGCCGCACCAGTGCTTGGCTCTACGATCAACTCACGCGCGCGTGCATCGATCCGCCCGGTATCGGACATCTCGAAGATCCGCGCTTGGTCACCGATCTCACGACCGCGCGCGAGTTCGATCTCGGCCTCACCGGACCGCCGATGGCCATCAACATGGATTTCATCGCCGGAGGATTAGTGAACGCGGCGAGCGGCGCGGCGCAAGCGTGCGTGTTGTTCGCGTACACGTGGTGGGCGCCGAGTGTACTGGCAGGTGCATGGATCGCTACACATGTCCTGCTGCGCGAAAGTGCCGTGTGGTTCGATCGCAACACCGAGGAAGTGCGGCAAGCGCATCGCCACGCCGACTACGCGTATCGGCTGGCCGTGGACGCTGCGCCGTCGAAGGAATTGCGTTTGTTTGGACTCGGGAACTGGGTGGTCGAGCGATTCGCCTCGCGACGGACAAAATTGCTCGACCTGCAATATCACGCCACGCGATTGCGCGAGCGTCCCGTGATGTGGAGCTTGCTGTTGGTGCTCGCCGCGAACGTCGCGGTGTTGGGAGCGATCGCGGCGGACGCCGTTTCCGGCGCGCTGGCGTTGCCGGCGGCAGTGACATTTATCACCGCGGCGGCGGGCGTCAGCATGATCGCATTCGGCGGACTCTCGTGGGCGCTCGACGGCGCGGCCGCTCCTATGTTAGCGGTCATGCGGTTGCACGAGGCGATGCGGCCGTCCGGCGCGCTCTCGGGCGGGTCGCGCGAAGCCGGAAAGTCTCCGGCGAAGGAGATTCGCTTCCGCAACGTGAGCTTCGCCTATCCGCAGGGCGGCGCGGCAGAAGGTACGCCGGAAGGCCGGATGGTCCTGAAAGATTTTGATCTCACGATTCCCGCCGGACAGTCGCTCGCGATCGTCGGGCAAAACGGCGCGGGAAAAACGACGCTCGCAAAACTGCTCTGCCGTCTATACGACCCGCAATCGGGCGCGATCGAAATCGACGGCGTCGATTTGCGCGAAATCGCGTCGGACTCCTGGCGTGAGCGCGTCACCGCGGTCTTTCAGGACTACATCCGTTTGGAGTTGCCGCTGCGAGATAACGTTGCGCCGCGCGGTGCGCCCGACGCGATGATCGAAGCGGCGCTCGAAAAAGCCGGCGCATCGCGGCTGGCGGGACTCGACACGATTCTGTCGCGCGCTTACGAGGGCGGCACCGATCTCTCGGGTGGACAGTGGCAGAGAGTCGCGTTGGCGCGCGCGATGTGCGCTGTTGAAATGGGCGCGGGTCTGGTGCTGCTCGACGAGCCCACGGCGCAACTCGACGTGCGCGGCGAGGCCGAGATCTTCGAGCGCATTCTCGCGGCGACGCGGCACGCCACAACCATTTTGATTTCCCACCGCTTTTCCACGGTTCGACAAGCCGATCGAATTTGCGTGCTGGAACACGGCAAGGTTGTCGAACTGGGATCGCACGACGAATTGATGGCCGCCGGCGGGCGCTATCACACGATGTTCACGCTGCAGGCGTCGCGATTCGAGGAAAAGAGCGAAGAAGAAGGAGTGCCGCTGGATGCCTGATCCGAAACGCGTCGTCGAAGCCATCGGCGACCTTCCGCCCGCCGTGCCCTCGATGTGGCGCGCGCTGAAACGCGCCAACGAAGCCGAGCCGCGGCTGCTTGCGGGATCGTTTTCGTTGGCGATGCTGGCCGCGCTGCCCGACGCTCTGATCGCGTTGTGGATGAAACTGCTCGCCGACGGCGTATTGCATCACGACCAGCGCCTCGCGATCGGCGCGGGCATGGGATTGGGCGTGTCGGCGGCGGCCACCTGGTTCCTGAAAGTGATCAGCGACCGCGTGCAGCGGCGCTTCCGCGATCGCGTGGCCGTGGCGCTGGAAGCGCACGTCGCGCGCTTGCAAGCGTCGGTCGCAACGATCGAGCATCACGAACGTCCCGCGTATCTCGACAGGCTGGCCATGTTGCGCGATCAGGTTTTCGTGCTTGATCACATGTACATGTCGTTGTTCACGACGTGCGGATGGGTCTTGCGGCTCGGCGTGGCGATCGCGCTGCTGGTATCGATTCATCCGGCGCTGGCCCTGTTGGCGGTTTTCGCGCTGCCCACGGTGTTTACCTCGACGTGGCGGCCGGGAATCGAGCGCGAAACGCAGGAACGCGCCGCGCCGGAGGACCGCTTATCGCGCCATTTGTTCAACGTCGCAACCACGGCGTCGCCGGCAAAAGAAGTGCGCGTCATGCGCATCGCCGATGGATTGATCCGCGATCGCCGCGAGGTTTGGGAACGCTGGTACGCGCCGGTATCGAAGGCGCGCTGGCAAAGCGCGCTATGGTACACGGCTGCGTGGGCAATTTTTGGCTTGGCGTACGTCGGAGCGGTGGTGTTTGTTTCGTCGCGGGCGGGCGCGACGCCTGGTCAAGTGCTGCTGGTGCTCGCGGCGGGCGCGCAACTCTCCACCTACATCGGCGCGACCGTCGGAGAAATCGGATTCCTGCGCGGATTCTGGCTCGATGGATCACGCCGGATGGCCTGGCTCGAAGATTATGCCGCGTCACTTGACGAAAAAGCGGATTCGGGCGCGCCGGCAAGCCTGAAGCAGGGAATTCGCTTCGACCATGTTTCATTCGCCTATCCAGGGACGCAGAAACGCGTGCTGGAGGACGTGACCCTGGAACTGAAGCCCGGCACCGTCGTCGCGATCGTTGGGGAAAACGGCGCGGGCAAGAGCACGCTTGTAAAACTGCTGTCGCGCATGTATCGGCCCGACGCCGGACGTATCTTGATCGACGGTGTCGATCTGGCGCGCATTCGTGCCGACGACTGGCGGGCGCGACTCGCCGGCGCGTTCCAGGATTTTTTCAAATTTGAATTCCGCGCGCAGCACACGGTGGGACTCGGCGAGGTGGCCTTGCTTGACGATGCGCCCGCCGTTACCGCCGCCGTGGGTCGCGCCGGTGCGGAGGACGTACTCGAACGCTTGCCGTCGGGCCTGGAAACGCAGCTCGGACCATCGTGGCCCGGCGGCGTTGATATCAGTTTCGGACAATGGCAGAAACTCGCGCTGGCCCGCGGCTTCATGCGCGATCGTCCATTGTTGCAGATCCTCGACGAACCGACCGCCGCGCTCGACGCCGAGACCGAACACGCGCTCTTCGAGCGCTACGCAAGCGCCGCAAAAGATTCAACGGCGGACGGCCGCATCACCGTGCTGGTGTCGCATCGTTTCTCCACCGTGCGCATGGCGGACCTGATCGTGGTCCTCGACGGAGCGCGCGTCGCCGAGGTGGGAACGCACGAAGAACTAGTGGCCAAAGGCGGTCCGTACTCGGAGTTGTACGCGATTCAGGCGAAGGCGTATCGTTAGCGCAGGTACTCAATGAGCGACTCATACTGGCGTCAACAGTCTCGCATGCTTCTGCGACTCGTTGGAATTCCAATCGCTTGCGTGACCGCAGCTGCATTCGTCTTCTTGGGCCTGTTCGGCGGAGTCGATTTGCTGCGGTTCGCGTTCCGTCAGCTTCTCACATGGAATGGAGTCAAATCTACCGTCTTCGCGATCGGCGGACTGATCGTACTTACCTGGCTACGCCACATTGCGTGGTATGAGGATGAGCCGCCGCCCATGTGGTTTCGGCGCTCTGTTTGGACCAACCTGATCGAATTCGCAATCCTCGTTGCGCTCATTGCGCTGATCGTGTGGGGCATCCTGCACTTCGGGCATGGTCCGGCCAGGTAATTGGCGAAACGGACGAAACCGAGTAGAATAGATATTGGAGGGTTCAACCGAATGACAACCGATGCAGTTTGCAACGAGACTCGGCCGCAGCAACCGGCCGCTAAAGCGAACGGAATCCAACTCACAGATGGCGCGATCAACAAGGTGAAGGAGATTCTGACGCAACAGACGCCCCAGCCGGCGGGCCTGCGGATTTCCGTGGTCGGCGGCGGATGCTCGGGCTTCTCGTATCAAATGAACTTCGACGACGGCGCGAAGATGATGGACCAGACCTACGATTTCGGAGGTCTCAAGGTGTTCGTCGATGCCGCGAGTCTGCTCTATCTCGAAGGATGCTCGGTGGATTACATCGAGACGCTGGAAGGCGCCGGATTCAAGTTCAACAACCCGAACGTGAAGTCGACGTGCGGGTGCGGCAGCTCTTTCTCAGCGTAGCGGAGAACGAGCATAGTCCTGAGTCCTGAGTGCTGAGTCCTGAGTAAAAAACTCGGACTCAGCATTTCTCAGGACTCAGCACTCAGGACTTACTTCACATCGTAGATGTGAAGTTCTTTCCCTTCCACGTACTTATCCATCCAACCGACAATATGTTCCAAGCGCTCCACGCGATGCGTGGGCTTGCCTGATCGCGAAAGCTCATGCGACTCGCCGGGGAAGCGCACCATTACCGTGGGAATATGCTTGTACTTCAGCGCGCGGAATAGCTGCTCGCCGCCGTCGGCCGGAGGCGTGCGCAAATCGGCGTCGCCTTCTACGAACATCATCGGCGTTTTCATTTCCTTGATGTAAGTGATCGGCGACCGCGCCTTAAAATCGGCTTCGTCTTCCCACGGCGCGCCGCGGAACCATGACGCGGTGAACTGGCTGAAATCAGCCGTGTACCAGAAGCCCGACCAATCGGCGATCGAGCGCTGCGACACGGCCGCCTTAAAGCGATTCGTGTGGCCGACCACCCAATTCGTCAACACGCCGCCGCCGGAACCGCCCGTGACGCCCATGCGGTTCTCGTCCACCCAGCCGCGCTTGATCAATTCGTCGACGCCGGCCATCAGGTCTTTGTAGTCGTCGCCGGGATAGTGATACTGAATCACGTTGCCGAAATCCTGGCCGTAGGTCGTGGATCCGCGTGGATTCGGATAGAGCACGATGTAGCCCTTCGCGGCCATCCACTGAAATTCATGATCGAACGTGAAGCCGTACGCGGCATGCGGTCCACCATGAATGTCGAGGATCAGCGGATACTTTTTGCCTTCCTGGAAATCGGGCGGACGCTGGACCCACGCTTCGATCTTGCGGCCGTCGAAGCTCTTGTACCAAATCGTTTCCGGCTCGGTGAGATTCAGTTTCGAGAACAAATCGCCGTTGATGTTTGTGAGGCGCGTCATGTGCAGCGGTTGCGTGGAGAAGAACAGATCGCCGATATTGGTCGGATTCGAGACCAACGCCGCGAACTTTGTGGCGTCCGGGGTAAAGCTATACGCGTAGATGTCGTGATTGCCCTCGGTGATCGGCGTCATCGCGCCGGTACCCGACGCGTCAAAGCGCCGCAGATTGCCTTTGCCCTCTTCGCCCGTTGCGACGATGATGCCGCGGCCATCGGGAGTCCAAATAAGTTTGCCGCCGCCGGCGCCGCCGCGCGGAGGCGCTTGGTCGCCGCCGATTCCGCCGCCGATGTCGTAGTCGTACGCGGTGGTGAGATTCTTCGGCGTGGATCCCGGCTTGAGATCCACAACAAACAAATCCGGTTGGCTGTACGACCGCTGCTTCACTTTTCCGTCAGGCGCATCGCCCGCGTTGATCGCGCTGACAAACGCCATCCGCGACCCATCGGGACTCAGCGAGATTCCGCGAATAAACCCGTCCTTCATCTTCACTACTTCGGTGACGGTGCCGCTGGGCATTTCGCCCGCGCCCACGGCCACTTCATACAACTCGCTCGACGGCGGTTCGAAGTACGGCTCCAGGGAGTGCGTGGAGACGAAGTAGATGTGCTTGCCGTCCTTCGACCATGCGATGTCGCCCTCGGAGAATTCACCGGAAGTCACTTGATGCGCTTTTACCGGCTCGTTCACGATCTTCGGCACGTCGACCACCCAAATGTGCGACGGCCGCGCGATTTCCGCGAATCCCGCTCCGTTGTTGCGATATTGCGCCTTAGTGATCACGCGAACGTCGCTCTCTTCCGGCGCATCGGGCTTCTTCTTCTCGAAATCCTTCGTTTGCGTTGTGGAGGTAAACGCAATCTGCCGGCTGTCCGGCGACCAAACCGGACCGCCTGCGCCGCGCGGCATGTCCGTAAGTTGGCGCGCCTCGCCGCCCGCGTCCATCGATAGCAAGAAGATTTGCGCGCGGGCCGCGGGGCCTTCGCCCGCGGATCGCGAAAACGCGATGGTCTTGCCGTCCGGCGACCACACCGGCCCGGCATCGTTGGCCTTCGACGTAAGTTGTCGCGCCGGACCGCCCGCCGTGGGCACAATCCACAGCGACGTCTCGTAGTTATCGTGCTTCGGCGTGACTTTCACGTGCGTGTACACAACTTGTGTGCCGTCGGGCGAAATTTGCGCCCCGGCGATCCACTGGAAGTTGCATAAATCGGTTTCGGTGATGTTGCGCTTCTGGGCGAAAGCCACAGAGCATAGAAGCAATAGGCAAAAAGCGAGCTTGCGCATGGGTTCCTCCAACCAGAACAAGTTAACACAGAGCGCGCAGAGAACACAGAGCGCGCAGAGAACACAGAGCGCACAGAGAACTGCATTTTGTTTTCTCTGTGCGCTCTGTGTTCTCTGTGCGCTCTGTGTTGAATTCTTGGTGGTTTAGATTCCCCAGCGGACGAGCGCGGTGCCAACGGTGAATCCAGCTCCCACGGCGCAAAGCAGCGCCAAACTGCCTTTTTTCAGCAACCCTTGGTCGTAGGCGTCCTGCATCGCGAGCGGGATGGTGCCGGCGGTGGTGTTTCCGTAGCGGCCGATGTTGATCAGCACCTTCGACGGATCGATTCCCATGCGTTCGGTCGCCGCGGTGATGATGCGTTTGTTCGCTTGATGCGGCAGCACCACGTCGACGTCGTTCACCGTGAGTCCATTGCGCTCAAGCAGCGCCATGCTCACTTCATACATTTTCCGTGTGGCGTATTTGAAGACTTGACGGCCGTCTTGGTGCACGAAGTGCATCCGCTTTTTCACCGTTTCCTCGGTTGCGGGATGCAAACTGCCGCCGCCCGGCATGGACAGCGACGTTCCGCCGGAGCCGTCCACTTCATTCAAGAAATCGATCACACCAAATGGCTCGCCGTCTTCGGCCGGTTCCAACAGAACTGCGCCCGCGCCGTCGCCGAACAAGACGCACGTGGCGCGATCGGTGTAGTCGAGAATGCGCGACATGGAGTCCGCGCCAATCACAAGCACGCGCTTGGCCGAACCGTTGGCGACGAACTGGGCGCCGGTGGAGAGCGCGTAGACGAATCCCGAACACGCTGCGAGAATATCGAATCCCCACGCTTTCGCGCCCAGGCGATCCTGCACCAGGCACGCGGTCGCGGGAAAAAACATGTCAGGCGTGACGGTGGCGAGAATGATCAGATCGACGGTGCTGGGCTCCACGCCGCGCTGCGCCAGTGCGCGCTTCGCCGCTTCCACCGCCAGGTCGGAAGTGGCCTTGCCTTCTTCTACAATGTGCCGTTCGCTGATGCCGGTACGTTCCAGAATCCACTCATTGCTGGTCTCGACCATTTTTTCGAGGTCGGCGTTGGTAAGCAGCTTGGGCGGCGCGTACGTACCCAAGGCAGTGATCTTTGCGCGGCGCACGATAAGGCGTTCTCCTTTTCGCTGGCTCCCGTTTTGTAAAGGAAGTATTGTGTCACTCCTCGCCGCCGCGCGCTAGAATTTTTCCCCGAATGGCGTGAATTGCGGGCGGAGCGGGAAGTGCGATACCCTAGAAGGCCATGGCACACATCGTCAAGTGCGTAAAATTCCAGAAAGAGATGCCCGGCCTGGAGCAACCGCCGTTCGGCGGCGCGCTCGGTCAGCGCATCTATGAAAATGTTTCGCAAGAGGCGTGGGAGTTGTGGAAAGAACACCTCAAGATGATCATCAACGAATACCGCTTGAACCTCGCAGACCCACAGGCGCAGGAGATGGTGGCGAAGCAGATGGAAGATTATTTCTTCGGTGAAGGCGCGGCGCTGCCGCCCGGCTATGTGCCTCCGCGTCGCAAGGGCTAGATGAATCGGCGGAGATTTCTTCGCACGGCCGCAGGTGCGGCTGCCGCCTCCGGCGGATTTCTGCGCGCGCCCGCATTTCTCGCGCAAGGACGCGGCGAGCGTCGCATGGACCAGCCGAGCGGCGTGGCCGCCGGCGATATCGCCAGCTTTGGATCGGAAGCCCGCGCCATCGTTTGGAGTCAAGCCGATCGTCCCGCGCGCATGTGGGTGGAGTGGTCGACCACCGAATCGTTTGAAAAACTGAATCGCCTGGCAGGTCCCGCGGCGATGGAGTTCAACGCGCTCACCACGCGCGTGGATTTGACCGGATTGCCCGCGAATCAGCGGATTTTCTATCGCATCTGGTACGAAGACCTGATGCATCCACGCATCACGTCGGAAAAAGTGGTGGGATCGTTTCACACCGCGCCTTCGCCGGGCGCGCCGGCGCCGCGCGATTTAACCGTGGTTTGCTCGGCGGACACGTGCGGTCAAGGGTACGGCATCAATCCCGACTGGGGCGGCTACAAGATTTACGAAACGATGCGCCAGCATCAGCCGGATTTGTTCATCAACGGCGGCGACACGATTTACGCCGATCAGCCGCTGGTGAAGGAAGTCACGCTCGACGCTCCGATCTCGGGCCCAAGCGTCTGGAAGAATCTTGTGACCGAGGCCAAGTCGAAAGTCGCGCAAACGCTCCCCGATTTCCGCGGATGCTTCGCTTACAACTTGATGGACGCGAACATGCGCAAGTTCAACGCCGAAGTTCCGCAGCTTGTGCAGTGGGACGATCACGAGACACACGACAACTGGTATCCCGGGCAGATTCTCGAGGACAAGCGCTACAAGGAGCGTCACTCCTCGGTGCTTTCCGAGTACGCGCGCCAAGCGTTTTTCGAATTCACGCCGATCCGCGTATCGCAGGAGGATCCCAACCGGATTTATCGCAAGTACTCGTACGGCCCGCTGCTCGAAGTCTTCATGCTCGACGAGCGCAGCTATCGCGGCCGCAACAACGAGAACGATCAAATGGCGGAGGACGAAGATACGCCCTTCCTCGGCACGGCGCAGATGGAGTGGCTAAAGAAATCGCTGAAAAGCTCGCGCGCCACGTGGAAATTGATTGCCTCCGATATGCCGATCAGCCTGGTGGTCCGCGACGTGCCCCTGCACCCGGAGATTTTCGAGGCCGTCGCGCAAGGCGACGATGGCCCGCCGAAGGGTCGCGAGTTGGAATTTGCGCGCCTCTTCCGCTTCATCAAGGAGAATCGGATTCACAATCTGGTGTGGGTGACCGCCGACGTGCATTACTGCTCGGCGAATTACTACGATCCCGCGAAGGCGAAGTTCACCGACTTTCTACCGTTCTGGGAGTTCGTGGGCGGTCCGTTGAACGCGGGCACGTTCGGCCCGAACCAGCTCGACAAGACATTCGGGCCGCAGGTTAGATTCCAAAAGGTCCCGCCGAAAGGGAATCGCGCGCCGTCGGAAGGATTCCAGTTCTTCGTGAAATTCAAAATCGATCACAAGACGCACGCGATGACGGCGTCCTTGCACAACGTGGGCAATGAAAAATTGTTCTCCGTCGAACTAGCGCCGGAGCGAGCGTGACCGACGCCGGCTTCATGGCGGAGGCCCTGCGCGCAGCACAAGACGCGTGCGAGATCGGCGAAGTTCCCGTTGGCGCGGTGGTCACGCACCACGGTACGATCGTCGGCCGCGGGCACAATCGCAGCATCATTGACCACGATCCCACTGCGCACGCGGAGATTGTGGCGCTCCGCGATGCTGCGCGAGGGCTATCCAACCACCGGCTCATCGATTGCACCTTATATGTCACAGTGGAACCGTGCGCCATGTGCGCGGGCGCGATCGTCCAGGCGCGAATCGCGCGAGTCGTCTACGGCTGCGACGATCCCAAGGCCGGCGCCCTGCGAACGCTCTATCAAATCGCCGACGACGCGCGGCTCAACCATCGCGCGGAGATTGTCGCCGGCGTGATGGGAGAGGAATGCGCGGGACTCCTCCGCCAGTTCTTTCAAGAACGACGCAACGGCTAATTTATTTCAAATTTGTTACTTTTCGTTCCACCCCGCGCATGGTGGTCCCAAGGACTATCGTAATTGCCCTTCGCAATCGCCTGTTTTTCCTTCAAGTTAGAGTCCGCTAACCTGTCTGGCACCGCAATTGCCCACATTCATGGCATGATGACGGCACCAACTCGACCGCACTTAGTTTCGGCTGCTTCTTCTTCGCATCCGTCTGCGTTCCACCCCCACGGCGGGACGAGCGCCGGCCCCGCATCCGCGCCACACGGGGATCCGGTCGGCGCCGTTGCTACATCTAGATTCAACCTCACGATCGCGCAGAAAATGAGCCTCTGTTTCGGCGCCGTGCTCGCCGTGATGCTGGCGAGCGCCGTGACGGTCTACCTGGAATCGGCGAAGAGTTCGTTCATCGTTGAACGCCTCGTGACCACGCGCTACCCGGCCGCGCTGGCGCGCTTCGAAATGCTCTCGGCGTTGCAGCAAACCAATGATGCCCTTCGCGGCGAGATCACTTTCGGCGGCGATCAGCGCCGCGCCCGCATCGTGCGCGCGTCGCGCCTGGAAGCGTGGGATCGCCTGGAAGCCGCGCTCAAGGAATATCAGGAAATTGCCAAGAGTCTTACGATCCAAGCGAATAAAGAACGGCTCGCGACGATCGAGCAGGCCCTGCCGGAATTGCGCCGCGCGCAAGAGGAAGTCGCGCAGATTTCCGAGAAAGGCGCGACATCGCGCGCCGCCGCCGAATCGGACATGACCGCGAAGGTCGATCCGCTCAGCTCCACCGTCGCCGACGCGCTGGCCGGCATGATGGCCGATCAACGCAAAGTGATGGGACAAGAAGGTGTGGAGACGCGCAATGCCCTGGCGCAAGTGCGCTGGACGCTGATTGTCGCCACGCTCATCGCGCTGACCGTGGGCCTGGTGCTGGCCGCCGCGTTCAGCCGCCGCTTGTCGCACGCCATCGGACATTTATTGAGTCACGCGGACGCGATCGCGCAGGGCGATCTCACCCGCGACGACGCCGCCGTGACCACCACCGATGAACTCGGCCGCTTGACCGTCGCGGTGAATCATATGAAGCAAAGCTTGAGTGTGACCATCGGATCGGCGGCGCGCACCGCGGCGCTGGTGGCATCGGCCAGCGAGCAGATTTCCGCGTCGGCGTCGCAGCAAGCCAACGGCGCCAACGCGCAACGCGACCAAACCTCGCAAGTATCGGCGGCGATGCAAGAAATGTCGGCCACCGTCGACGAAGTGACGCAAAGTTCCATTCGCGCCGCGGATGCCGCGCGCACCGCGGCGGAAACCGCGCGCCAGGGCGGAGAAGTGGTGTCGGCGTCGGTGGACAAGATGCGCGCCATCGCGCAATCGGTGGAAGCGGCGGCGAATCAAGTGCGCGGATTGGGCGCGCGCTCCGAGCAAATCGGCGAAATCGTGGGCGTGATCAACGAAATCGCGGAGCAGACGAATTTACTGGCGTTGAACGCGGCGATCGAAGCGGCGCGCGCCGGCGAACAAGGCCGCGGATTCGCGGTGGTGGCCGATGAAGTGCGCAAACTGGCGGAACGCACCAGAAAGGCGACCAAGGAAATCGCCGGAATGATTGGTCACGTCCAGGGCGAAACGCGTCAAGCCGTGGAAGCGATGGAAAACGGATTGAGCAACGTTCACCAAGGCGTGGAGAGCACTACGGAAGCGGGCCAGGCGCTCGAACGCATCATCGAAATGGCGCGTCAAGTGGGAGAAATGACCACGCAGATCGCCGCGGCGGCGTCGCAGCAATCGGCGGCGACGGAACAAATCTCGCAATCGCTCGAGCAGATCGCCCGGATCACCGGCGAGTCGGCGACGGGATCGCAGCAATCGGCGCGCGCGTGCCAGGACCTCACGAATCTGGCGCTGGATATGCAGACGCTTGTGGGGGAGTTTCGCGCGGCGGCGTAGCGGCGGAAATCAAAGGGGACGGAAGGCAAGAGGCAAAGGCAAGAAACGGAAGGCAAAAGGCAAAAGGCAAGAGGCAAAAGGCAAAAGTGAACCTCGCGCGATCCTTCACTTTTGCCTTTTGACTTTTGCCTTTTGCCTTTTGCCTTCCCCTTCTTTCCATACCGTTCCACTCGGGAATTGGTGCACCTCCATCGACGCTCGCTTCATTTCAATGGAATATCCCGCCCGCGACGGGGGCATGTACCGCGCGTACCGAATCACCACAGGATCGAGAAAATGTTCATGCAAGTGATCAACATATTCGATGACGCGTCCCTCCATCGTTCCCGTCACCGCGATGTAATCGAACATCGAGAGATGCTGCACGTATTCGCATAATCCGACGCCGCCGGCGTGCGGACACACCGGGACGCCGAACTTCGCGGCCAGAAGGATGATCGCGAGATTCTCGTTCACGCCGCCCACGCGGCAGCTATCGATTTGGCAATAGTCGATGGCGCGCGCCTGCAAAAGCTGCTTGAAGATCACGCGATTCGCGCAATGCTCGCCCGTGGCGACGCCTACGCCGCGTTTGCGCACCGCATCGGCGATGCGCGCGTGACCGAGCACGTCATCGGGACTCGTCGGCTCCTCGATCCACAGGGGTGCGTATTCGCAAAGGCGGTCCATGGCGGCGATCGCTTCGCCGACGTCCCAGCGTTGATTCGCGTCCATCATCAACTTGTTGTGTGGTCCGATTTCCGCGCGCACCAGAGCCGCGCGCCGCGCGTCGTCCGAAAGGTCGCCGCCGACTTTGAGTTTGAAATGCGTCCAACCTTCTGAGAGAGCTTGTCGGCAAAGCGTGCGGATTTTCTCGTCCGAGTATCCCATCCATCCGACTGACGTTGTGTACGCGGGATATCCTTCCTTCAGCAAATGCGCCTCGCGTGCGGCTTTGCCGGCGGCCTGGCGCTCCAGGATTTCCAGCGCTTCATCCGCCGTGATCGCGTCGGTGATGTGGTGGAAGTCGATGCACGCGACAACTTGTTTCGGCGTAAGATCGGCCAGCAATTTCCAAACCGGTCTGCCGGCGGACTTCGCCCACAAATCCCAAATGGCGTTGATGATCGCCGCCATCGCGAGATGGATGACGCCTTTTTCGGGACCGAGCCAGCGCAATTGCGACTCGCCCGCGAGCTTGCGCCAGAATCCCGCGAAGTCCGCGGTGATTGCGTCGAGCGATTCACCGACAACAAGTGGCCGGAACGCCTCGATCGCCGCCGCGACGACTTCGTTGCCGCGTCCAACGGTGAACGTAAGGCCGTGGCCTTCCAGATCGCCGTCGGTTTTCAGAATTACGTACGCCGCCGAGTAATCGGGATCGACGTTGACGGCATCCGATCCCGCCATCGTGCGCGAAGTGGGGAAGCGAATGTCCCAGATTTCGAGATCGCGAATTTTCATGCGCTGCCCTTAATCAAAACGCCCGCGCCGTTTGCTTCTGCTCGCCGAGTCCCGCGATGCCGAGCGTGACCACGTCGCCGGGTTTGAGATATTGCGGCGGCTTCATGCCGAGACCCACGCCGCCCGGTGTGCCCGTCGAGATCACGTCGCCGGGAAGCAGCGTCATGAACTGGCTCAAGTAACTCACGAGCGTGGCGACGCCGAAGATCAAATTGCCCGTGTTGCTCTTCTGGCGCTTCTCGCCATTGACGTTGAGCCACATGTCGAGCTTGCCGGCGTCGGCGATTTCATCGGGCGTCGCGAGAAACGGCCCGAGCGGCGCGAAGGTGTCGGCGGATTTTCCTTTCACCCATTGCCCGCCGCGTTCCAACTGAAATGCGCGCTCGGAGTAATCGTTGTGCAGCGCGTATCCCGCGACGTAATCACGTGCGTTCGCCTCGTCCACATAAGAAGCCCGCTTGCCGATCACCAGCGCGAGTTCCACTTCCCAGTCCGTTTTCTGGGAATTGCGCGGGATGATCACGTCGTCGTTGGGACCGCATAACGCCGTCGTGGCTTTGAAGAACACCACCGGTTCTTTGGGAAGTTCAGCACCGCTCTCCGCGGCGTGATCGCGAAAGTTCAAACCGATGCAAATAATCTTGCTCGGTCGCGCGACGCACGACCCGAGTCGCACGCTTGCGTCGACGCGATGCGCATCAGCGGCGTGCGATTTCGCCCACGCCGCGAGCGCCGTGAGTCCGCCAGTCTCGAAAAATCCTTCGTCGTAATCGCGGCCAAACGCGGATGCGTCGATGCGCGTGTTGTCAGGAAGAAGCAGGCCGGGCTTTTCGCGTCCCGGTTCGCCGAAACGAATCAATTTCATAAGGCCATCACTCCACCGTCGATAGGATAGGCGTGTCCGGTGATGAAACACGCTTCGTCGGAACAAAGATAGACCGCCAGTTGCGCGACTTCTTGGGGTTTGCCCATGCGCCCCATGGGCTGATACTCGGAAAGTTTCTGGAACATCTCTGCCTCGCGCCCCGGATAGCTTTTCGCGAGATACGCGTCGACAAACGGCGTGTGCACGCGCGCCGGACTGATGCAATTGCAGCGGATGCGCTTCATGTAGTCGGCGGCGATGGAGAGCGTCATGGTGTGGACCGCGCCCTTCGACATGGAGTACGCGAAGCGGTCGGGGATGCCGATGTGCGACGCGATCGACGCCATGTTCAAGATCACCGCGCCCGGTTGACGCAGCAGCAGCGGTACCGCCGCTTGCGCGCAGAGAAACATTCCCTTCACGTTGACGGAAAAGACGCGGTCGAAGTCGGCTTCGGTGGTCGATTCCACCGTGCCGATGTGCGAAATCCCCGCGTTGTTCACGAGAATGTTGAGCCGTCCATACGCCGCGTCGAGCGCGGCAAAGGCCGCCGTGACACTGGCGTGATTCGCGACGTCGCAGAGGAATGCCGTCGCATCGCCGCCTGCGCTTTTGATTTGCTCAACCGTGCCGGCCGCGGCTGATTCGCTGATCTCGAGCACGGCAATTCTCGCGCCTTGCTCCGCGAACTCGAGGGCAATCGCTTGCCCGATGCCCGATCCCGCGCCGGTGATCGCCGCGACTTTTCCTGTGAGGTCAAACATGGAACGTACAGAATATCATCGCGACGGGCGTTCTTTATCGCTAATGGAGGCTACCAGAGCACGCTGACAGGATACTTGCGAATCGCTTCGTCGGGTGTAACGATTGTCAAGCCATGCGTGATTGCTTGGCAGACCAGCAAACGATCAAACGGGTCGCGATGGAGATGGGGAAGGTCGCTTGCTTGCAAAGCCGACGTTTCGTCGAGAGGGAGTGCGCGAATCCCGAAGTGATCACGCAATCGCGGGACGCGAACCTGCGGGTCCCCTTGCCATTCCAACCGTCCGCGGGAAACTTTCACGGCAATTTCCCAAGAAGAAATGACGCTGAGAAATACAGTGTTGTCGGCCTTCGCTAGGACGTCGCGAGCCCGCGTCGAGAGCCGATCCGGAAGACCGATGAGCCACAGGAACGTACAGGTGTCTAAGAGCAGCCTCACGATTTCCGTTTGCCCTCGAATAGGTCAAGCTCATCGTCCGGTAGGGGATCAAAGAACGAGTCGTGGATGACGATTTCGTTGCGCGCGATGCCAAACGGAGGCCGGCGCTTGCGGCTTCCTGTGCCGAGGGCGTGAACTTCGGCGATGGGCACGTTCCGTTTGCACAGGATCAGGGTCTCGCCCTTGGCTACCTTGTCGAGATACTTCGATAGGTGGGTTTTGGCCTCGTGGACATTCAGCCGAATCATGACCATATTGTGAACTAACAACTGGACTAAGTCAATCCTCTTTACATCGCGGCGCGACTTCCGATACATTAGCGAGATGATCCGTCATGGGGTTTCCGTTCTACCGTTGCTACTATTGCTGCCTGTCATGCTCGCCGCCGCGCCGCGCAAGACCATCCGCGTGCTCTGTTGGTCGGAGCTCTCCGAGCCGGCTGCGGTCTATCCGCACGGCATCAACGGCGCGATCGCCGAGGCGTTGAAGAAAGACTCAAGCCTTTCGGTGAAGACCGCCACCATCACCGATCCCGATCAGGGCGTCTCGGACGCGGTGCTCGACGAAACCGACGTGCTGATCTGGTTCGGCCATCGCAAGCACGCCGATGTCATGCCGGAAACGATCGCGCGAATCGTCAAGCACATCAAAGAGAAGGGCATGGGATATCTGCCCGTGCACTCGTCGCACTTCGCGCTGCCGTTCAAAGCGATCCTCAACGAGATTCAGCAGACGAAAGACGTCGGTGCGTGGCGGAACTACATCAACGACGGCAAGCCGCTTGAAATCATCGTGGCCGACCCGAATCATCCCATCGCCAAGGGCGTGAAGAATTTCACTGTGCCGAAAACGGAGCGTTACGAGGAACCGTTCCAAGTGCCCGGACCGGAATCGACGGTCTTCAACGGCACATATTCCGATGGCACACACGCGCGCCAAGGATTGGCGTGGACCGTCGGCAAGGGACGCGTTTTCTACTGGCGCACAGGTCACGAAGAGTATCCGATTTTCTTCATGCCCGAAGTGCAGAAGGTCATCGACAACGCAGTTCATTGGTTGGGAGAAGATCACTAAATGCGATATCGCAAGCTGGGACGCACGGGACTGGAAGTTTCCGAAGTCGGCTACGGCGCGTGGGGAATCGGCGGTGTGATGTGGGCCGACTCCGAGGACGAAACGTCGCTGAAGGCGTTGGAGCACGCCATTTCGCTGGGGCTGAATTTCATCGACACAGCGTACGTTTACGGCGATGGTCACAGCGAGGAGTTGGTGGCCAAGGTTCATAAGCGCCATCCGAAAACGATTGTGGCCACGAAGATTCCGGGGAAGAATATGCGCTGGCCGGCGCAGCCGAACGTGCCGATCCAAGATGTTTTTCCGGTGCAGTGGATGCTCGATTGCACCGACCGATCGCTGAAGAAACTCGGCGTGGAGCAGATTGATCTTCAGCAGATGCACGTCTGGTCGCCGGACTTCATTCACAACGACGAGTGGCGCGAGGCGCGCGAGCGCCTGATGAAAGCCGGCAAAATCCGTTTCTTCGGCGTGTCGGTGAACGATCATCAACCGCAGTCGGTGATGGAGTTGGTGAAGACGGGACTTGTCGACACCGTGCAAGTGATCTACAACATTTTCGACCAAAGCCCCGGCGACGGTTTGACGGCGCTGTGCCGCGAGCTGAATGTCGGCGTGATTGCGCGTTGTCCGTTCGACGAAGGCGGACTGACGGGCGCGATCAAGCCTGGCGTCAAGTTCGAGCCATCGGACTGGCGCAATCGCTACTTCTCGGGCGACCGGCCCCAGCAGGTTTGGGATCGCGTGCAGAAGCTGCAAAAGGAAATCGGCGACGCCGCCGTGTCATTGCCGGACGCCGCGCTACGCTACTGTCTCAGCGACCCCGCGGTATCGACGGTGATCCCGGGCATGCGGCGGCCGAGTTCGGTGGAGCAGAACTGCGCGTCGAGCGATCGCGGGCCGCTGCCAAAGGATTTGCTCGCGCGATTGAAAGCACATCGCTGGGAACGAAATTTCTACGGAGCGTAGCGGTAAAATATTTGTATGACCCTCGAAGCGGGTCGAACCGAGCGTGACAACTCAGCCCGGAAGGGCGCGCTATGACAGCCCAGGTCGAAGCCGGAGCGTCTTTTGCTCCGGCGCGGGCCTGGATAAGGTGGCAATAAAAACATAGCGCTGAAGGCGCGATTCAAGAAATCGCGGGCAACGCGAGAGCCGGATTTCTTGGGCCGTCCTTTCAGGACTCGACTGATATCCAACCCTGCCCGGGCCTTCGCCGGAGCAGGGAGAGCTCCGGCTTCGACCTGGGCGGTCGTAGCGCGCTCCTTCGGAGCTGAGTTATCACACTGGCTTTGACCAGTGCGGTCAAGTCAAAATCGCTTGGCAAGCGGCGATAGATTCGGATACGCTGTGGCGTTAGAAAGGGCGTCTTAATAATGACAGAGAAGAATCGAAAGAGCTTTGCAACTCGCCGCGACATCTTAGGCGCGGCCGCGGGAGTTGCGGCAGCGGCCGGAGTGGGCGCGCGCGCAGCCGCGACTGTGGCACCCGCGGCCGTTGAGGCCGCACAGGGCCCCAACGCCAAGAAGGTTTTCGAGCCGCTTCAGAATTTCAAGTTCGATATCGAGGCGGAAATCGGTTGGAACGGTCCGGGCGGATCGGCCAAGGAATCGACCGTCACGCAATTTCCGGTGTCGGAAAGCATGGCCGGCGTGTCGATGCGTCTGAAGCCGGGAGCGATGCGCGAGTTGCATTGGCACGCTATCGCCGCCGAATGGGCGTATATGGTGAAGGGCAACGTGCGCGCCACGGTGATCACGCCCGATGGTCAAGCGGAGCAAGCCGACTTCGCCGAAGGTGACATCTGGTATTTCCCGAAAGGTCATGGCCACGCGATTCAATGCCTGGGGCCTGAGGACGCGCACTTCATTTTGGTTTTCGATGATGGACATTTCTCTGAATTCGGCACGTTCTCGGTCACCGATTGGATGAATCTCGCGCCGCCGGAAATTCTGGCGCGCAACTTGGGCGTCTCGGTCGAGGCGGTGCGCTCGCTGCCGAAGGGCGAAGTGTACATTTGTCCAGGCAAGATTCCGCCGGCCGCCCCGGAAGCGCTTTTGAACGGCGATCCGTCGTCGAATCAATTTCCGCACAAGTTCCGCTTGACGAAGGCGCCGTATCACGTGAAGAACGCCAAGGGCAGCATCAAACTGGTGACGCAAACGGAGTTTCCAATCCAAACCACGCTGAGCGCGGCGATTGAAGAATTGCAGCCGGGCGCGATTCGCGAATTGCATTGGCACCCGAATTCCGACGAGTGGCAGTATTACTTGGCCGGCAAAGCGCGCGTGGGAATTTTCGGCGCGCACCGCCGCTATCTGACCGCGGAGTTCTCCAAAGGCAACGTCGGCTTCATCAAGCAAGGCTTCGGACACTACGTGGAAAACATCGGCAACGAGCCGCTGCGTTTCCTGGCGATGTTCAACACACCGCACTTCCAGGAAATCTCACTGAGCTCGTGGCTCTCAGCGAATCCCGCGGGTATGCTCGTGGATAACCTGGGATTGTCGCGCGAGATTGTCGCGAAGCTGCCGAAAGAAGCCCTGACGATCTTTTAGGGAGCGACGCCTTGACTCGGCAGCGCAAGAGTCGCGTTTGCGGCTACTGGATCAAGATAAGCACGATGCTTAGAACATTCTCGGTTGTGAGCGTCCTAGTTGGACTGTGTTTCATCGTCTCATCCAGCCTATTTTGGTTGCAAGGTGGGTTTGGTGGAGGCCACGGACGGTTCGACCAAATCCTGTACTTTCTGTCGCTACCTTGGGTTCCGGTGATTGAGTGGTTACCCTATGCCCTATGGTCACGAGGGGATTACCTCCCAATAGTCGCGCTTCCGTTCCTGTTCAATGCCGCCTTGCTGCTGGCCGTCTGGACTATTATCCGGTTTCTCAGGAAGGGAAATTCAAATTGACCCACTACCCGTTTGCGCCGCTCCATAACTGTCGCGGCTCATTGCTTGACTTCAATCCCGCAAGATGGGACATTGTAATTGTTTGGGAATTTCCACCTCAAAAGGGGTAGCCATGTCCATGAAATCTCGCGTGATCCTTGGTGTATTTGCGCTTACGCTGGCGGCGTCCTTCGCGTTCGCTGCCGACATGACCGAAGGTTTGACCTCCACCGGACGGGCGACGCTGAAGTCGGCGACCGCGCTGGCGTTTGGCCCCGATGGCGTTCTTTTCATCGGCGATCCTGCCGACGCGTCGATCCTCGCTGTGGATACGGGCGATCGCGCAGCCGGAAAGGCCGCGGGAATCAACGTCACTGGATTCAGCGAGAAGGTCGCGGCGATGCTCGGAACTACGCCCGACAAATTGCTGTTCAACGGCATGGTCGTGAATCCTGTTTCGCATAAGGCTTACATCGCGGTGTCGCGCGGACGCGGCGCCGATTCGCAGCCGGTGATTCTGCGCGTGGACACGACGGGCAAAATCGAGGAGCTTTCGCTTGACTCCGTGAAGTATTCGCACGTGTCGCTCAGCGATGCGCCCGCCGATTCCACCGATCAGCGCGGACAGAACGCGCGCCTGCAGGCCATCACGGAAATCGCTTACGTTGACGGGCGCGTGTTTGTGGCGGGCCTCTCGAACGAAGAATTCTCCTCCAAGCTGCGCGCCATTCCATTCCCCTTCGCGCAACCCACCAGCCAACCGGGCAAGGGAACCAGCGTGGAAATCTTCCACGGCTCGCATGGACGCTTTGAAACCAACGCGCCGGTGCGCACCTTCGTTTCGTACAACATCAAGGGCCAGCAGAACATTCTGGCCGCCTACACCTGCACGCCGCTGGTGGCGTTTCCGGTGAGCGATCTGCAACCGGGCGCCAAGGTGATGGGCAAGACCATCGCCGAACTCGGCGCCGGCAACAGCCCGCTCGACATGATCGTCTATCAGCAGGACGGCAAGAATTTCATCCTGTTGAACAACTCGCGGCGCGGCGTGATGAAGATCACCGCGGATGGTCTCGATACCTACAAGCCGATCACCGCGCAGACCGAAATCACCGGCGTGCCGTACACCACGATCGATTCACTCAAGGGTGTGCAGCATCTCGACAAGTACGATGATCGCAACGCGCTGCTCTTGGTGAAAGCGGAAAACGGCTCGGTCGATTTGAAGACGGTCGCGCTGCCCTAGTGCATTCGCTTCTCCTGCTGGCCGCCGTCCTCACGCTGGACGGCGGGGCGATTCGCGTGAGCGGCTTTGACGCCGCTCACGCATCTTCTTCGGATTTTTCGCAAATCCTGCGCGTCTACACCGAGCCTCATTCTGTCGATCAGCCGCCGCTCCTCGGGCGCTACTCGGTGGAAAGCGGCGACTTAGTTTTTCATCCGCGATTCGCGTGGCAGCCCGGCTTGCGCTATCGCGCTGTTTTTGGCGCGCCGGGCGAGTCGCCGATCGAGAAAGTTTTTGAAATTCCCGCGGTCGCGCATCAGGCCAATACCGTGGTGACGGAGGTTTTCCCCACGGCGCCGGTGTTGCCCGCGAACACGCTGAAGTTCTACATTTATTTTTTCCGCGCCCATGTCGCGCGGCGACGCCTACGATCACATTCATTTGCTTGATGAACACGGCAGGCCGTCGGAAATGCCGTTTCTCGAATTGACCGAAGAGTTGTGGAATCCCACGAGCGAGCGTTTCACTCTGCTCTTCAGCCCCGGACGCATCAAACGAGGATTGGCGCCGAATCGCGAACAGGGACCACCGCTCGTCGCCGGGCGTCGCTACACGCTCGTGATCGATGCGGCGTGGCAGGACGGCAACGGTCAACCGATGGCGCATGAATTTCGCAAGACTTTTTCGACCACCGAGGGCGAGCGTCGTCCCATTGATCTGAAAACGTGGCGAGTCACCGCGCCTTCCACGGCCAGCGCCACGCTCGAAGTGATTTTTCCTCGACCGCTCGATCGCGCGTTGCTCGATCGCATGATCGCCGTGATCGATCGCTCGGGGAAACGCGTTCCCGGTACGATCACCATTGATCGCAACGAACAGCGCTGGCGATTCACGCCGGCGGCGCCGTGGAAGGCGGGCGGCTATCGGCTGCGTGTCGATACCGCGCTGGAGGATTTAGCAGGGAACAAAGTGGATCGCCCGTTTGACGTGGACGTTTTCGAGCACATCGAGAAAACGCCGCGCACGGAGACGAAGGATTTGTTGTTTTCGGTGCGTTAATGCGCCGCGGCGCCCGCGAATCCCGGCGTTTCGCCTTGCATCAGCTTCACCAGGTCCGAGGCCTCGAAGCGCAAGCTGAAATAGAATGGACCGAACGCCGCATACAGCGCGCTGGCTTCGTCGAAACGCATTTCGTAGATCAAGCGCTTGAACACCAGCGGATCGTCGGCGAAAAGATCGACGCCCCATTCCCAGTTGTCGAAGCCGATCGACCCGGAAATAATCTGCGTCACTTCACCGGCATACTTGCGCCCGATCATACCGTGCTCGCGCATCAGTTTGCCGCGCTGCGCCATCGGCAGGGAATACCAATTGTTGGCGTCGGCGCGTTTCTTGTCCATCGGATAAAAGCAATGGTAGCGGCGGCGCGGAATCTCGGGGCGCAGACGCGGCGCCATCGACTTCCGTTGCTGCTCCAGCGTGCCGGCGATTTCCGCTTCCCATTCGGGGCTTCCGGGCGCCAACTCTTTTTGTGCCAGGGCGCCCTGCAAGCGAATCGTGGAATCGTACAATCCCAACTCCACCACCGAAACATAGGACGTAGTCGGCTCCAGAAATTGGCTCAGCTCCAGGTGCGCGACGGTCAATTCCGCTTGATGAAGTTCATCGAATGTTTCGCGGAAATGCACGATCTGCAAGTCGCCCTTGTGGCCGAGCATGGCGAAGAGCGCAGTGCCTTTCATTTCCGCCAGCGTCGCCGCGGCGTGGCGCGCCATTTCTTGGGCGTTGGCGCCGTGTTGCCGCCAGGCTCTCCAGTTGACCGAGAACATCTGGTGCAGGATCGGTGAGCCTTCGAGTGTGAGAGGCGCGGCAAACGCGGCGAGATCGGTGGACATGAAGTCTAGTCTATATGAAGGTCGCGGGATGCGAGATTAGAATGCTGATCCCGTGGCGCTATCCCATTCCGAGGTCGTCGACTTTTTCCAGCAGCGTTCCGCACTTGTTGCAGATCACCGAACGGCAATCGCCGCACACCAAAGGCTGGTCGCACACCGTCTCGCACTCGGGACAGTAGAGCGTTTCGGCCTCCGCTTTCGATTCCAATATGTCGCTCATAGCGACATTGTATGATTGAAACAGTGATCCGCCGGCTGGAAATTCTTACTCTCATTGCAGTGCTCGGTTGTGCCGCGGCATGCCACCGCGAGCGCGCCGAACCTTCCATCGGAGTGGGCTACGTTTCGAGCAATTCCATCAATCTGCGCGATCGCCTCGGCGCGACGCAATACACGGTCGCCACTTTGAAGCAGGGGCAGCGTCTGGAGATCATCGGACGCCAGCACCATTGGCTGCACGTGCGCACGACGTCGAAGCAAGAAGGCTGGATCGAAGAGCGCCACATCGTCACGCAGGAGATTTTCGACCGCTTCGAGAAAGTACGCCAGGCGGCGTCGGCCTTGCCGTCGGAAGGCACCGCGAAGGCGCGGCGCGATCTCAACCTGCATCTCGATCCCGACCGGAAATCGCCGGCGTACTACACGCTGAAGGAAGACGAAAGTTGCGACGTGGTGAAGCGCGCGTTTTCCGAGCGTCCGCCGCGTCCGAAACAACCGCCGGACAAGAAGGAATACGAAGATTGGTTCCTGGTGCGCAACCCAACGGCCGTTGGATGGGGACTGGCCGGCAATCTCGACATGGCCGTGCCCGACGACGTACTGCAATACGCGGAAGGGAAACGCGTGGTGGCGTGGTTCATTCTCGCTTCCGGCCCGGGTGAAGGCGAGGAGGCGAAGCCGACGATTCTGTGGGCGACCACCAGTGCCATGGGATTGCCGCACGACTTCGAGACGGTGCGCGTTTTCTCGTGGGGATCGCGGAAAAAACACTACGAGACCAGCTACATCGAAAGCAACCTTCGCGGATATTACCCGATGGAGGTCACCAAAGATCCGCCGGGATTCTCCTACTTTGCGGAGAACAAGGCGGGCGAGCGCGTGCAGTATCGGTTCGAATTGCAAGGGAATCGTGTGAAGCGCGTTTCCGCGCCGCAGACACTTGCCCGGGGGAAGAAGGCTTTGGAACACGGAAAAACACGGAAGAATACACACGGGAAACGGTGACGGCGAAATCAAAAATCAAAAATCAAAAGGCAAAAGGCAAAAGGCAAAGGGCAAAAGGCAAAGGGCAAAAAGCAAAGGGGATAGGCCTTCCTTGTCGCGTGGTTTTTTCCGTGTTCTCTGTGCGCAGTTTTTCCGGGCCTTCCGTGTTCCAGAACGCCAGAACGCCTAGCTAGCGCCGCGCCCGGAGATTACGCGCGGGATCGTCCGCCAGAGGATCTTGAAGTCCAGCATCAAACTCCATTGCTCGATGTAGTCGAGGTCCAAGCGCATCCAGCGGCGGAAATCGAGTTCGCTGCGGCCTTCGAGCGCCCACAAGCAGGTGAGTCCCGGCTTCATGCGCAAACGGCGGCGCTGCCACCGCTCGTAGCGCTCCACTTCTTCCTGCACCGGCGGGCGCGGACCCACAAAACTCATTTCGCCCTTCAGAATGTTGTAGAGCTGCGGCCATTCGTCGATGCTCAGCCGCCGCAAATGGCGGCCCAGCGGCGTGGTTCGCGGATCGCGCGCCATCTTGAACGCGGGACCGTCGCGTTCGTTCAAGTGCATGACTTCGGCGCGCCGATCGTCGGCGTCCTTGAACATGGAGCGGAACTTGTACAGGCGAAAACGCCGGCCATTCAATCCGCAACGCAGCTGCGAGTAGAAGACCGGTCCCGGCGACGAGAGTTTTACCAGAATCGCGACCAATAGAAAAAACGGGGAGAGGACGATGAGCAGCACAGCGGAGAGAATCACGTCGAAGACGCGCTTGAGGAACAACAGGTAATCGTTCTCCGGCGCCGCGCCGAAGGTCAGCAGCGGGACGCTTTTCAGTTTTTCGAGATAGACATCGGAGTGCAGGCGCGGGAAAAAGTTCACCAGCACGCGGGTCTTCACGCCTTCTTCCTCGCAGGAGAGGAACAACTCCTCCATTTGCTCGAGTTGGCTTTTTTCCACGGCGAAGATCACTTCGTCGACCACGTGATCCTCCAGCATGGCCCGCAGGCTCGCGAGGGGCCTCAGCGGATACGGCCGGCTAAGCGAACTGTCCCGGAAAGTCGACTCAGCGTCGGAGTCTTGTTCGCTCAAAAAGGCCACGATGCGATTGCCGAGGTCTTCGCCCGATTCGATCATGCGTGCCATTTCCACCGCCGGTTGGCCCGTGCCGACGATCACGTAATGGCATTGCCCATCGAGATCCTGCCGCAGCAGGCTTTCGAGGCGTCGTCCCGTGACGCGATAGATCAGCAGAAGCACCGGCGCGGTCGCGCCGAAAATCACAATGAAGACGCGGCTGATGTCGTCTTTCAGGAGGAAAATCCACGCGCCCATCAATCCCATGGCGATGGCGGCTTGGCGCAGCGTAGCGCCGGCGACGGCGGAAAAATCGTGCGTGGCGGCGCGGCGATACGCGCCCGACACCAGCCCGGAAATCCACCAAATCACCAGCGCCGACGCGAAAATTTTCCACGTGACTTGATCGGTGCGAAAAACTTTCAGTCCCGGAAACGTCAGACGGATGAAATACGCGACGTAGAAGGCCAGCGCGACAACGGCCACGTCACCGAGTCCGGCGAGAACGCCGAGAATCCGATTTCTGCGGGTGAACATGTCCTGATTTGTATCGTAACAACCGCCACCAGCGATTACAAGGCCGGCGCCGTGGTCGTGGTACATTGCTCTTATGAGCAGCCACCAACGGAAGCGGGCCGTCGTTCTGGTAGAAAACAACTATCAGGAAATGGAAGTTTGGTATCCCTACTATCGCCTGCAAGAGGCCGGACTCGACGTGATTGCGGCGGGGCGCGAAGAAGGGAAAACGTATACGAGCAAGCGCGGGTATCCGATTGTCTCCGACGTAGCGATCCACGCGCTGCGGCCGGACTTCGACGCCGTGGTGATTCCCGGCGGATATGCGCCCGATTATTTGCGCGCCTATCCCGAAGTTCTGCGATTCGTGCGCGGCATGGACCAAGCGGGCAAAGTTGTGGCGGCGATTTGTCACGCCGGATGGGTGTTGTGCTCCGCGGGGATTCTGAAAGATCGCCGCGCCACGAGTTTCATCAACATCAAAGACGACTTGGTGAACGCCGGCGCGCTTTGGGAAGACTCCGAAGTTGTGGTCGACAAGAATCTGATCACGTCGCGGAAGCCGAACGATCTGCCCGCGTTCATGCAGGCGATCTTGCATCACCTGAAGGCGTAAGCGGTTGACGGAAAGCCCAGCGTTCATGCATGATCTATGCATGGCCACCAAGACGATCAGTCTGGAGTTAGACGCCTACGAGAAGCTGTGTCAGGCGCGGCGGAGTGCGCGCGAGTCGTTCTCGAGCGTCGTGCGCCGGGCCCATTGGGATCAGGAGAAATACCAGGCCAAGAATGTCGTGCTGAACCTCTCGCAGCTTTTCCGCGAGCATCCCGAGTCTTTTCTGGCTGACAGCGCGCTGAATCGGATCGCGCGACGGGTCCGGCGAAGAACGGTTCGCCCTAAGTCTCGTTGGCAGTAGACCACGCCGCTCATGTTACTCGATACCGACTTCGTGATCGACCTGCATCGGGAAGTGAAAGGCGGGAAGTCACGTGGAGCCTTGGCTTTCCTAGCCGGCCACGGTGGAGACGCGCTGCGGATCAGTTTGATTACCTGGATGGAATTTGCCGAAGGGCTTGAGACACCAGCGGAAGGCGATTGCCGGAGATTCCTTTCCACCTTCCTAGTGCTGCCGCCGGATGTCGAGACCGCTTGGCTGGCATCGCGAATCGCCGCACAGCTACGGAAGGGTGGTCGCGCGATTGGCGATCACGATATTTGGATTGCCGCGACGGCCATGCAGCACGGAATTCCTCTTGTCAGTCGCAACAGCAGCCACTTTGGCAGAGTGCCCGGCTTGAAGGTTCTCAGTTACTAACGCCACGCGATCACTCGTACCTCAGCGCCTGCATCGGGTCCGCGCGACTCGCGCGCAAGGCCGGCACGTATCCCGCAAACGCCGCGACCATCGCCAGGCCGATGGTGGCCAGCGCGATCGTCGCGGGATCGTTGCGCGTGACGCCGTACAACTGGCTCTCCACGTATTGCGCCAGACCGAGCGCCGATCCCAGGCCGACAACCACGCCGATGGCGACGAGCACCAGCACTTCGCGCATCACCAGCCAGATCACGTCGCCGCGCAGCGCGCCTAGCGCCATGCGAATGCCGATTTCGCGCGTGCGGCGCTCCACCGTGTAGGCCATCACACCGTAAAGTCCAATGCCGGCGAGCAACGTCGCCAAGGCGCCGAACGTACCGGCGAGTCCCGAAACCATGCGCTCAATCAGCAGGGAATTGCTCACTTGCTCGTCTTCGGTGCGCATGCTGTACAACGGCAGGTTGGCGTCGAGGTCGTGGACGCGCGCGCGGATCAACGGCATTACGGCCGCGGCGTCGCCGGAGGTGCGCAGGTAGAAGGTTGTGCCGCCCAAATGATGGTCGGTCATGTAGGGAATGAACATCTGAACCGGAATGTCGTCGCGAAGGTTGGTGTATTTGATGTCCTTCACCACACCGATCACTTCCATGTCGGTTTTCGTGCCGGGATTGGAACCAAACCCCACGTGACGGCCGATGGGATCCTTGCCCATAAAGAATTTTTTCGCAAACTTCTCGTTGATGATCACCACCGCGGGCGACCAATTGTCGTCCGGATCCTTGGAGTCTCCGTGCGGCACTTCGTTGCGATCGGCCATCGTGAAGTCGCGGCCCTCGATGATGGGCACGCCCATCGTGGCGAAGTATCCCGGGCTGATTTCGTTCATGAACGGTTCGGGCGAGTCCTTCGGCGCGACGTTGTAACCTTCGGCGGTGGCGGAACTGTCCCACTCATTGTCTTCGAGAATGCGAACCGCCGCCGTGCCCACCGAGCGCACACCGGGAATCGCGCCGAGATCGTCGCGCATGCGCTGGTAGAACGCCTTGATGCGATTGTTGTCGTAGCCATTGAGCGAAGGATCGATCTGGAAGCTGATTAAGTGCTCAACCGGGAATCCCGGCCCGAGATTCTTGAGATTCGCGAGGCTGCGCAAGAAAAGCCCCGCGCCGATGAGCAACAACAACGACAGCGTGACCTGCGCGGCCACCAGGGCTTTGCGCAAACGCACAGGAGCCCCGCCGCCGACCACCGATCCCGCTGTATCCTTGAGCGTCGGCGCGAGATTCGGGCGGCTCGATTGCAGCGCGGGCGCGAGTCCAAAGAGCACACCGGTGACGCAGCTCACGATGGCGGTGAACATCAGCACGCGCCAGTCGGGCACGGTGGAGAGATGCATGTCCACCGTTTCTGCCGGGACGCTCAGCAACAATCCCTTCATCGTCAAGGAGGCGAGGACCAGCCCCAGCGAGCTTCCCATCACGGCGAGGAGCACGCTTTCCACAAGCAGTTGCCGCACCACGCGCCAACGTCCCGCGCCCATGGCCAGGCGTATCGCGATTTCCTTCTGCCGGCCGGACGCGCGAGCGATCAGCAATCCCGCCACGTTGGCACACGCGATCAAAAGCACGCCGCCCGTCGCGGCCATGAGAAACCACAGGGGCGTTTTCAGTTGCCGCCGCACGTACGATCTTCCTTGAGACCCGGGAAGAACTTGGATGATGTTCTTCAGGAACGCTTGCTTGGTTTCGGAGTCGGCGTCTTTGAAGGCGACATCCTTCACTTCCATCTCGAGCATGCCGTGGAAGAACGGCTGCAGCGCAGCTTGCGCTTTTTCCGGCGTCACGCCCGGCTTCAAGCGGCCGAAGGCGTTCACCCAACGCCAGCGGCGGTCTTTCATGCCGTCCCATTGCGGCGTCATGACTTTCTTCATCATCACCGGCACGAAGATTTGCGTAGTGTTGCCGAGCTCTACGCCGTCGAATCCCGGCTGCGCGACACCCACAATCGACATGTTGTGCCCGTTTACGGTGATGTCTTTGCCGATGACGCCGCGGTCGCCGGCGAAGCGCGATTTCCAGAACGCGTAGCTGAGCATCACGTACGGTTCGCCGTTTTGCACCTGGTCTTCCTCGGGCGTAAACGTGCGGCCGAGCGCCGCGGTGACGCCGAGCACAGGGAAGTAGGTGCCGGAAACGAGCTCCGCTTGGACGCGCTCGGTTTGACCACCGAAGGCGATCGACGCGTTGATGGGAAAGCGGCAGAACATGCCGCTGAAGACTTCGTTGTGATCGCGGAAGTCGGAGTACATCGGATAGGAGATCGCATTGCCGCCCCAATTGCTGCCGTAGTGGCGTCCCTTCATCGAGAGCAGCGCCAGTTGGGCGGGATCCTTCACCGGCAACAGGCTCAGCAGGATCTGATCGACAAAGGAAAAGATCGCGGTGTTCGCGCCCATTCCCGCGGCCAGCGAAACCACGGCGATCGCGGTAAAGAACGGGGCCTTACGAAGCATACGAATGGCGTAGCGGATATCCATCCAGAGGGAGCTCATAACTCCATAGACGAGCGAAGTCGTAATTGGTTCGGAAAAAAAGCAAATGCACCGCCGATGAACGCAGATGAACGCCGATGAAAACCGCAAGGATCGGCGGTTGCCTTTGATACGCTGTATGAATATGTCCCCGCTGTGGGTATTCATGATGTTAACGGCGCTTCACCGCGGGCCGGCAGCGCCCGCGTACATTGAAATCTCCGTGAAGATGGACACCGACGTGGACGGCGCGCCGAATGCCTACGGTCCGCCGGGAATGCCGGCGCTCGACGATGAAGAAAATGCGCATGCCGACGGCCAGTTGGATCGGGAAGTGGTCGGCTATATGACCAAATCCGACCACCGGACGCCGGTGTTGCAAGGCCCCGACGATCCGTTCCCGGGATACTACATTTCCACGACGGCGTTCACCGATCGCAAGAATCGCAACTGGCTCGATCCGCGGAAATATGTGGACGCCACGAAAATCAACTACGTGGTGATCGGCGACGTTGGCCGCCAGGGCGGTGTGCGTCTCGGCGATTTCGTGGCGGTGTACAGCAAGCGGTTCAACAAGAGCGCCTGGGCGATTGTCGGCGACGCCGGAAATCCCGCGGGATCGGAAGGGTCGCTCGCGTTGCTGCAGTCACTCGGATATCGCGTGCGCGATGGGCGCAGCGGCGTGCAGCGCGAGGAAATTGTGATCCGCTACTTTCCCGGCTCGAACGCGGATCATCATTTTTTCCTGACGCAAGCGGAAATCGACAAGGAAGCCGGAGCGCTCGGATTGAGTCGCGACTTTTCTGCAGTCGTTGCAGCGGAGCAGTGATCCTGTGCGGTATTACCTTCTCTCTCTGATTTTTGCCGCGACGCTGTTTGCCGACGAGCGGCCGCCCGTCGCTTTTCCACGTGCCGAAGGGATCGCAATTCCTTGGAGTGCGACGCAAGTTCTTCTGCTCGGTGGGTGGACGCTTTTCAACACCGCCACGGGCAGCATCCCAACCCAGTCCAGTATCGAACTATACGATTACAAGACTGGTAAGAGCGTCACAATACCAGCGTTTCCGAGTGGCTTCACCGGGAGGGTCGACGCTGGCGCCGTACGCTTGAAAGATGGCCGCGTACTGGATTGTCCGAGCGGCTGCGGGTTACTCTCTTCCGATCTGACGACATGGACGCCAACGGCTAATCTGCCCGATACGCAGCAGGCCACATTTCTTGCTCTGGGGGATGGAACTGTGTTGGCGGCCGGTGGTATTTTCGTTGATATGAGCACGAACGCTGCATGGTTGTTTGATCCGCAGACGAACCAATGGACTGAAACGAATGCGCTGGGTCAAGGGCGGGTCGGCGAGGCGCTACTGCCCCTGGCCGACGGTCGAGCGGTGGCGGTTGCAGGGTACACCGCTTTCTTTTGTATTGTCTGCTTCGTTCCCGAAACCCAAATCTCCAGCATTGAGATTTACGATCCTGTCAAGCAGACCTGGACGCCGTCGCTTGCAAAAGGCCGATCGGCCGCTGGCGCTGTCGGCACCGAAGCCGCCGTCGTCCTTTCCGATGGTCGAGTGTTATTTCGCCTAGCCAACTTTACCGAGATCTACAATCCAGTTCTTGACCAGATCACCGACACAAAGGACAAGATTCCAGTCTTTGACAGAGCCGTGAGTATACCTACGGGAGAAGCCCTCATATTTCCGCAGTTGACGCCCCAGTTGATGGTATTCAACCCGACCACCGGAACGCTCCGTTCTTTGCTCGCGCCAGCGCCTAACTTGGCTTTGTCCACCTTGGTTGCCATGCCGGACGGAACAGTTCTGCTTATTGGTGGTGCGGACACGTCGAAGGCGACCTACGCGGCAACCACCACAGTCGAGAGTGTCGCGTGGGAACCGTGGTTCACAACCACGCTCGATCCGGGCTTCTACATCGCGACCGCCACGCAGAACGACGGCGCAACCGATGGACTCGCGGGAATCGAGATCGACACGCCAGGCGCGATCACCGACGGTTTGTTCTTCGGTGGACTCCTCGCCGCGGGCGGAAACGAAGTCGGCTTCGGATCGTTCACAGTAGGCGTGACACAAGCAATTCAATTCGATTTGTCGATGGAAGGATTGCCCGGATCTTCGGGATCGCTCACCGTGACGGCGCAGATCTATGACGCCAACCATCAACCCGTGGGCGGCGCGATGTCCGGCCTCGGTGGACTGCATTGGAATCAATCGCTGCCGCCAGGATTTTACGTGCTCGAATTGCGATCCGGTTCCAGCACGCCGGCCGCGGCGTTTCAAATGAACATCAGTGCGGCACAGTTTCTTGGTGGCGGATCATACGGCGCGACGCTTCAAGGATCGGCAGGCGTGACCGGATACGTAGCATTCAACCTGCCCACGCGCCAGAGCGTCACGCTGAAACTCTCCAATGAAAACACCTTCGGCCGTCCGCGCGGATCGGGAGAGACAATCCTCACGCTGATGGACGCGAATCGGAGAGTCCTTCAGCGCATGGGTCCCGGCGGGATGACAGGTTGGTCGCCGACGCCTTAAGGCGACTACGTAACCAGCGACGGATTGAACAATGCAAATTCGTTGTGCAATCCCCAGTGGCCGGCCCACGCTTTGCGTTTCCCGCTCGCGACGTTTACTCGCTACGGAGCAGTGATCGCGTCGATCAACTGCTGCGTGCCGCGCGCCTGATCGGTCCAACCGAGGCGGGTGAAGCCATCGCGAGAGCGCGTGAGGATCTCGATTCCTGTTTCACGCTCCCCGGCGCTGCAGAGGAGTTTGCCCAGGTCCAGCCCGACGAAACAAATGCCGTCGAGGCGTCCGAGGTTCAGAAGAATCTTGTAAGACTCGGCCAGATGTTGGAACGCCGCCTGGATTTGCTGTTGCTGTAGTTCGATCTGCCCGATATTCCAGAGCGTGTTGGCGATGCCGTCTTGATCGCCTAGTTCCTGATTGGCGGCAAGTCGCTCCTGATGAATGCGCAGGGCCTCCTCGACGTCGCCTTTTGCCAGGCGGATTCGTGCGATGTGACCCAAAGCGATCGCGCGCTCTCGCTTCTCGCCGAGCGCTTCGACCATGCTCAATCTCTCTTGATGCATCAGCAGCGCCGTCTCCACGTCGCCGCGGTTTTCGTGAATGATGGCGATCTCGCCGACGATCACCGAGCGCGACAGCTTGTCGCCGAGGGCCTCGAAGATCGCCAGAGCCTCTTGTTGCAATCGCAGCGCCTCGTCGACTTCGCCGTTTTGCAGGCGGACGCGGGCGATCTCCCCGAGAATGCCGGCGCGCGATGCTTGGTCGTCGAGAGTTTGGAAGGCGTCCGAGGCCTCTTCGAGTAGCTGGAGCGCCTCGGCCGCATCGCCGCGGCGACGGTGAATCACGGCCATTTCACCGAGCGCGGTGGCATGCAGGCGCCCCTTGGCGACCGCAGTGGCTTCCTGAAAGCGCGCCAGGGCTTGCTCAGGATCGCCGCGCTGCAGCGCCGCGCGTCCTTCAGCTAATAATCTCTCGGCAGGACTTTCCGCTTCCATCGCCTCACTATAGCTCAGGATGTGGCGGGTTACGTCACCGGCGACGGGTTGAACAAAGCAAATTCATTGTGAAGACCCCAGTGGTCGGCCCAGGTTTTGCGCTGGCCGCTGGCTACCTCGATGATCATGTGGAAAACTTCCCATCCGACTTCGTCGATCGTCGCCTGGCCCGCGGCGATGCGTCCGGCGTCGATGTCGATGAGATCGCGCCAGCGATGCGCCAGCGCGCTGCGCGAGGAAATTTTGATCACCGGCGCCATGGCGAGTCCATAAGGCGTGCCGCGTCCCGTCGTGAACAGGTGCATGTTCATTCCCGCGGCGAGTTGCAGCGTGCCGCAGATGAAATCGCTGGCCGGCGTGGCGGCGAAAAGCAATCCTTTGCGCGTGGCGCGCTCGCCGGGACCAACCACGCCGGCGATGGCGCTCGATCCCGCCTTGGCCGCCGATCCTAAGGCCTTCTCGACAATATTCGACAAGCCGCCTTTTTTGTTCCCCGGCGAAGGATTCGCGCTGCGGTCGATGCCGCCGCGATCGAGATATTCGTCGTACCATCGCATTTCTTCGACCAGCCGTCGCGCGACGTGGGCGTCGGCGGCTTTCGCCGTGAGCAACGCGATGGCGTCGCGCACTTCGGTGACCTCGGAGAACATCACGGTTGCGCCGGCGCGCACGAGAAGATCCGACGCCACGCCGACCGCCGGATTCGCCGTGACTCCGGAGAGCGCATCCGAGCCGCCGCATTGCATTCCGACCACTAGGTCGGACGCCGGGCACGTGGTGCGCCGCCGCGCGTTCAGTGTTTCGAGGCGTTTTTCCGCCATGGTTAGAATTGCGTTGACCATGTCGTCGAAACACATGTGCTCTTCGTCTTGCAGTCGCACGACGTAAGGAGCCTGCTGCAAGATCGGCAGCGTCGATGACGGCAGCATCTCAGCGGGCTGCAGTTTCTCGCATCCCAGCGACACGACCATCGGCGCGCCGCCGAGGTTGGGATTCAGCGTCAAGTTGCGCAGCGTGCGAATGGGTATGTCTGCACCGCGTGCCCCAATCGCCACGCCGCAACCGAAGTTATGCGTGATCGCGATGACGTCGTCGACGTTGGGGAATCGCGGCAGCAGGTCCTGGCGGATGCGGCGCACGGCGTAATTGACGGTCGCGGCGACGCACTGCACGGTCGTCGAAATCGCCAGAATGTTTTTCGTGCCGACGCTGCCGTCGGGATTGCGGAATCCTTGAAATGTGTAGCCTTCAAGCCGCGGTAACCTCGGAGGTGTCGCGGTGGCGAGCGGAACGCTCGCCAGGTCGGGCATGTTGGGCAGGGAAACATTGCCTTCGTGAACCCACGCGCCGGCGGCGAGGTCGGTTGAGGCGTATCCGATGATTTGTCCGTAGCGCTTGATTGGGCTTCCGGACGCAATCGCGCCGAGTGCGACTTTGTGGGCTTCGGGAACGTGCTGCTGAAGCACGACTCCGTTCGGCAGCTTGGTCCCGGCTGGGAGTCCTTGCTCGGGGAGCGCGATGGCAACGTTGTCGTCGGGATGAACTTGCAGGATTTGCGGCGCTTCCATCTCCAACTCAGTGTATCAATTTCCCCACGGCGTCTTTTTTCTGAAAACCCCTGCAAGATTTGCCGCTTCGCCTCGTCTAGGCTGTTAATGGTTCAATCGGGGATTCGCACGGGTGTCGCATTGTTGTTGCTCGTCGTTGGCCCGCTGCTATCTAGCGGCGACGGCAAGTTTGAGCTTTCCTCGGAGCGAGAGATTCTCACGATCCCTTACGGCGGTCCGGTGATCGGGTGGGGTGCGCCTTCACCCGACGGAAAAACGGTGCTGGTCATAAAGGCCGGTGCGCTGGCCGTTCGCTCGGTCGAATCGTCCGTCGAAAAGGAATTGCTGCCCAAGGGATCCATCGCCGGCGCGCTCGGCGTTTGGGCGTGCTGGTCGCCTGATGGGAAGTCGATCTACTACCTTCAGGGCGCCGGCGTCGGCAAGAACGACCTGTGGCGGCTCCGCATCGCAACACTCAAGAAGGAACTAGTGATCAAGGACGCGGGCGGCGTATTCAACGCGAATCCTAGCCCCTCGCCGGACGGCAAGAGCATCGCTTTCTATCGCGACAAAGTACTCATGCTCGTGCGGGCCGACGGAGCGAACCAGCGCGTGTTATGCGACCACTGCGATCCGTCCCGGATCGACATGGCGTGGTCGCCGGACAGTTCGCAAATCGTGTCGGTGCCTCGTGCCACGATGGTCGCCGACAGAAAATCCTTTCTCGTGAATGTTGCCACGGGCGAAACAAAGTCACTGCAGCCGCCGAAGGGCTATGTCATGTCGATGTCCTGGCCATCGTGGAGCAGCGGTCCTTTCCTATGTCTATCGGTCGTGACGCGGGGCGAGAACGGAAAGTATAAGCAACAAGGCATTCCGATTTTTTATCTCGCCTTGCCTCAGGAAGCATGGACTCAGATCACTCCGGATCCCGCCTACTACATACGGATCTTCGGCTCCGGCTCCGAACCTAATACGCTGATCGCCCAGCGGATGCAACCGCCACCCTCCGGCTGGGATTTCGCGCTGAATGCGCTCGACAAGATGGGCTTGCCGCTGCGCGCGGAATTTCAACCGACCGTGCTTCTGACGCTGAGGAAACAATGACAAATCGTCTCGCTGTTCTAACGGTAATCTGCTTGCTCAGCCAATCGAAGCCGCCGTTGGCCTTTGAAGCCGCGTTGGTGAAACCGGCCGACCCGCAGGGTCCGGGCGGTGGGATTCGTCCGCTTCCCGGCGGGCAGACGTACCGGGCGGACAGAGGTCTCTTCCATGGTCTGGCCATCGGGCCCACTGTGGTTCTGACAGTGAAAAAGAAATGACAAACACAAACGCGGTTATTGAAACGCAAGACCTACACAAAGTCTATCCCTCATGGCGCACGCGGCTGAATCTAGCCCCGGCGGTCCCGGCGCTGAAGGGCGTTTCTCTCCGCGTCGAGCGCGGCGAGATTTTCGGCCTGATCGGCGCGAACGGCGCAGGCAAGACGTCGCTCGTGAAAATTCTCTTGGGAATTTCGCGACCCACCTCAGGCGCCGCGCGATTGCTCGGCGGCGTTCCCGGTGATGGCGCGATTCGCCGCCGCGTGGGCTACCTGCCGGAGTCGATGCGGGTGCAGGATCACCTGCGCGCGGAAAGCCTGTTGCACCTGATGGGACGATTGAACAGCGTTCCTTCTTCGATTCTGCGGCGGCGCATCCCGGAATTGCTGGAACAGGTGGGCCTCGCGGGAGTCAAGAAGCCGGTCAAGGAGTTTTCCAAAGGCATGAACCAGCGCCTTGGTCTCGCGCAGGCGCTGATCAACGATCCCGAACTGCTGTTTCTCGACGAGCCGACCGATGGTCTCGATCCGCTGGGACGCAAAGAAGTCCGCGACCTTCTGACGCGCTTGCGTTCCGAGGGCAAAACCGTTTTCCTGAACTCGCATCTGCTTTCGGAGATCGAAATGGTTTGCGACCGCATCATGATTCTGCATCGCGGCGAAGTCGCGCGCACCGGATCGCCGGAGGAATTTACGAGAGGAGCCGGCGAAGTGGTGATTCGTCTCACCGCAGTGAGCGAGGCGGTGCGCGCGGCCGCCGCGGGCGTCGCTGTTGTCGCGTGGCAAGCAACCGCGCTGCGTTTTACGCCGCGCGATCAAGCGCACCTGAACGAAATGATCGATCGGCTGCGCGCGGCTTCCGCGGATATCGAAGCGATCGAGCCGGTGAAGGAGTCCCTGGAGCAATTCTTCTTGAAGGTGGTGGCGGCATGATTACTTCTTACTGGGATGCCCTTCACGAGAGCCTGAGCAGACGCGTGGCACTGGTGCTGATTGGTTTGGCCCTGGTCACGAGCGTCGGTTTCAACCTGTTGGTAAAAGTCACGCCGCTTCCGAATAAACAATTCCGGATTGTCCTGGGCAACGCCCCGCTGCCAATGCGCGACATAGGAGTCCCGGCGATGGTTCACAATTTAGTGAGCCAGCAGATGGGTATTGCCGGAACGCTGTGGATTCTCGGCGCGTTGTTCGGCGCGGCGCCGTTGTTCTCGTCGACGCTCGAGAAGGGTTGGCTGGAATTGCTCTTTTCCAAGGGCACATCTCGCTGGCAGATCTTCTTGGGGCGGTTCCTCGCCGGCGCCACGCTTTACGCGATCACTTTCGGGGTGGCCACGTTTCCCCTGGCGGTGCGAATGTGGTGGCAAACGGACGTGCGTGTCTGGGAAATCTCGGTGGCGATGCTGCTCTTCACCTTGAGTTTCGCTTCATTAATGGCCGTCGCCGCGATGGCCAGCCTGCCGCAGCGCGGGGCGTCGCTGCCGATCCTGGGCGGCGTGGCGGTCTGGCTTTTTTCGCCGTTCCTCATGCGTCGGGCGGAGATGGACGCCTGGCCGTGGGTGAAACCGGTGCTCGACTGGGCCTATCGGATCTTCCCCAAGTGCAGCGAACTAGGCGACGCGGCCTCGGCGTATCTGAAAACCGGCCACATCACGGCTTGGTGGCCGATTTGGTCGACGGGTGTGTTTATCGCGGTGGTAATGGCGTATACGCTTTGGTCGGTGGAGCGGAAATCGTTTTAATCCGTGGTAAACTGTGGTTGTCGCTTCGGTCTGGGTTGCCCGTGGCGGCAATCTTTACAATTGTGTTTGACAGGAACGCATTGATCCTGTTACAGTAGTTAGGTTTTCCTTGCGAGAGAGTTTCAGCTCCTGCTAGGCACCCTCCCTTCAGTTAAGGGATATCGGCCGAAAGGGGCGGCTGTGAGACAGCTTTCCTCGTTGGATGTTACCGTTTAGCGGTTGCACCTCAGGAAGTCCTCGCTAATTGGCTCCGAAGAAGGGTTCGGAGCATCTTAAGGCTTCGTCGCAAAACCGCAACTTGCGGTCAGCTATGGCGAGCCTGACGTAATCTCGAGCATCATGCGTACCGCCCCACGCGGAATGCGAAATGCCGGGAACGTATCACGGAATCTTTGAAGATGGAAAGGCGGGAGGCAGGGTATCCCTGTCACTGCGGAGAACGGAGAGGATTCGTGCCAACTTTTATTCAGCTCGTGCGTTTGGGCCGGAAGGCGCCGCGATACAAAACGGCTAGCCCGGCTTTGCAATCGTGTCCGCAAAAGCGCGGCGTCTGCACTCGTGTGTACACGCAGACCCCCAAGAAGCCCAATTCCGCGCTGCGCAAAGTGGCCCGCGTTCGCCTCACTAACGGAATCGAAGTCACCACCTACATCCCCGGCATCGGACACAACTTGCAAGAGCACTCCATCGTGCTGATCCGCGGTGGCCGCGTCAAGGATCTCCCGGGCGTGCGCTATCACGTGGTGCGCGGAACGCTGGACGCCTCCGGCGTCGCCGACCGCAAGCAAGGCCGCTCCAAGTACGGCGCGAAGCGCCCCAAGTCATAAGGAATAAGGAACACTATGCCGCGCAAAGGAACAGTCGAACATCGCGAAGTGCTCCCGGATCCGATCTACGGTTCGGATTTGGTTGAAAAGTTCATCAATTGCATGATGTGGGACGGCAAGAAAGCCGTTTCCCAGCAGATTTTCTACAAGGCCATCGAGAAAGCCGCGGCGTCGGCCAACGAAGAGCCGCTGAAGGTTTTCAAGAAGGCTGTCGAGAACTGCAAGCCGCTGCTGGAAGTCAAGACGCGGCGCGTCGGCGGCGCGAACTATCAGGTTCCGGTTGAAGTGAACAACAATCGCCGGACCAGTCTGGCGATCCGCTGGATCATCGGTTACGCGCGGGAGCGCGGCGAAAAGGGCGGAATGATTGAAAAGCTTTCCGCGGAATTGCTCGATGCCGCCAATAATCGCGGCGCAGCGATCAAGAAAAAAGAAGACGTTCATCGTATGGCTGAAGCGAACAAGGCGTTCGCCCATTACCGCTGGTAACAGGAAAAGTGCTGAGGGCTGAGTCCTGAGTCCTGAGTAAATTCAGGAACCCAGCACTCCGGACTCAGCACTCGGAACTAAAGATTATGGCTCGTCAGACACCGCTCGCGAAAACTCGGAACATCGGCATCATGGCGCATATCGATGCCGGAAAGACTACCTGCACGGAGCGCATCCTGTTCTACACAGGACGTACGCACCGCCTGGGCGAGGTGCACGACGGCACGGCGACCATGGATTGGATGGAACAGGAGCAGGAGCGCGGCATCACCATCACTTCCGCCGCCACCACCTGCAACTGGCGCGACGTTCGCATCAACATCATCGACACGCCGGGTCACGTCGATTTCACGGCGGAAGTGGAGCGTTCGCTCCGCGTGCTCGACGGCGCGGTGGCGGTGTTCGACGCCGTCAGCGGCGTGCAACCGCAGTCGGAAACGGTGTGGCGCCAGGCCGATAAGTACGGCGTGCCGCGCATCATCTTCGTGAACAAAATGGATCGCGTAGGCGCGGACTTCGATCGCTGCCTGGGTATGATTCGCAATCGCCTGAATGCGCATCCCGTGGCGATCCAGTGCCCCATCGGAAAAGAAGACACCTTTGAAGGCGTCATCGATTTGATCGAGCAAAAAGCGATCTTCTACCACGACGAAACGTTGGGCGCGGAATTCGCGGTGGAAGAAGTTCCCGCGGCATACAAAGACGTCGTCAAGGCGTATCACGACCAAATGGTCGAAGCGATTTGTGGTGCGGATGACTCGCTTCTGGAGAAGTACGTTGAAGGCCAGGAAATCAGCCCCAACGAGCTGCGCGCCAGCCTGCGGAAGTCGACACTGGCCTTGAAGCTGGTCCCGATGGTTTGCGGAACCGCTTTTAAAAACAAGGGAATACAGCCACTTCTTGATGCAGTGGTTAACTATTTGCCGTCGCCGGTGGATATTCCGCCGGTGATGGGAACGAATCTCGAAGGCACCGAGCCGTTGCAGCGTCCGGCCGCGGACGACGCGCCGTTCTGCGCGCTCGTTTTCAAGATCATGACCGATCCGTTTGTCGGTCAGTTAGCCTTCGTGCGTGTTTACTCCGGGAAACTGGAAACCGGGGCGACGGTTTACAACGTCGCCAAGGGCCGCCGCGAACGCATCGGCCGCTTGCTGCAAATGCACGCCAACAAGCGCGAGGAAATCAGTGAAGTGCTGGCGGGCGACATCGCCGCGGCGGTTGGTCTCAAGACCGTTTCCACGGGCGATACGATCTGCGACGAAAAAGATCCCATCGTTCTGGAATCCATCGACTTTCCGGCGCCGGTTATTTCCGTCGCGGTCGAGCCGAAGACCAAAGCCGACCAGGAAAAGATGGGCGTGGCCCTGTCCAAGCTGGCGCAAGAAGATCCCACCTTCAAAGTTCACACCGACGAAGAAACCAATCAAACAATTATTTCGGGAATGGGCGAATTGCACCTCGAGATCATTGTCGACCGCATGCGCCGCGAGTTTAACGTGGCGGCCAACGTCGGCGCGCCGCAAGTCGCGTATCGCGAGACCATTCGCAAGAAAACTGAGGCCGACTACAAGCACGTCAAGCAGTCGGGTGGCCGAGGTCAGTACGGTCACGTGAAACTCACGGTCGAGCCGAGCGGTCCGGGCGTGGGATTTGTTTTCGAAGACGAAACGTACGGCGGATCGATCCCCAAGGAGTACATGAAGCCGATCCAAATGGGCGTGCGGGAAGCGCTCGAAGGCGGCGTGCTGGCGGGATACGAAATGGTCGACGTGAAGGTGGTGGTGATCGACGGCAGCTATCACGAAGTCGACTCTTCGGAAATCGCGTTCAAGATTGCCGGCTCCATCGCGGTGAAAGAAGCGGCGCGAAAAGCTTCGCCGGTGCTGCTGGAACCGATGATGAGCGTGGAAGTGGTCGTGCCCGACGAGCAATCCTACGTCGGCGACATTATCGGCGACCTGAATTCCCGCCGCGGCCGCATCGAAAACATGGAATTGCATGCCGGCAGCCAAGTGATCAAGGCGATTGTCCCGCTCGCGGCGATGTTTGGATATGCCACGGAAATGCGTTCGCGCACGCAAGGTCGCGCCAGCTACTCGATGCACTTCTATCGTTATGAAGAAGCGCCGAAGAACGTGGCGGAAGAGATTGTCGCGAAGGCGCAAGGCCGCACAGTGAGAACGTAGGGGATGTAATGGAGACGACCGGATTCGATATCGAGATTGCCGTCGGGCGGCCGGATTGGGAAGCGGCGAAGCGCGTTCCATCGGCGCAGTTGCCTGTCGTGTCCGAAGGGGAGAAAGAGTTCTACAGAAAGCTGTTCCCGACGGAACATATGGACTTCGATAGGCTGGCAAGGCTTCGAGTGGCGTGGGACGAGGGCCGCAAGCGTCTAGAGAAGACGGCTGAATCTTTGGGCCGAATTGTTGTTGAAGTTCTCGATGAGATCAAAGCGGATTGGCGACTCGATGCGGTAGTGCTTCGACGGCCGGATTTCTGGCTTCTGGTGATGACGGGGGCTAAATCGAGCCATGCTAACGTCGAGATTCCGCGCGCGTTGGGGCAGGACTTGGTAGAAGGACCAAGATCTGAAGATCGTGATCGGTTGAAGCGTTATTTGCAGGACGCGGGAGTTTAGGATGTTTCTCGGAATCGGTCCGGTGGTGTTTCGGTTGAGTTCCGAGGGCAGGGGCGTCTTTGGTGCCGTTTCGAAAGACGATGGCTTGCTGGTCGGCATTGTCGAAATGCAAGACGACCATGGCGCGTGGGTTTCGTTGCAAGATTCGACCGCGCCGTATCAGCTTGTGCTCGTCAAGTGGGCGCATTTCGATACCGCGGTGATCGATCAGTTGCCGCCACCGGAGCCGCGACGAGTTCGAATTGGATTTAAGAACTAGTTCGACGAGGAGAATGGGCTGAAATGGGCAAAGAGAAATTTGATCGCAGTAAACCGCACGTCAACATCGGGACGATTGGACACATCGACCACGGCAAGACGACCTTGACCGCGGCGATCACCAAGGTGCTGTCGAAGCACGATCCGA